>OJVY01000001.1_pt1 | contig 542050 bp, 474 predicted proteins | sample 1600301 | NCBI WGS metagenome assembly OJVY01 (sample SAMN04436925, study PRJEB24849) | human gut metagenome | biome: human gut; feature: NICU; material: stool | host: Homo sapiens | place: USA: Saint Louis, MO | collected 2012-05-22
CCCCCACCGCCAGTGCCGTCGTGTGTGGGGAGAACGAGGGATCGTCGGCGAAGAGCGACGCCACCGCACCGCTTTCCCCCACGTCCAGCAGGCAGATGTCGAAGATGGTGTTGCCCAATTCCTGGGCATAGGCGTAGGCGGCATCGTCGGCATCGTCCTTGCCGTCCATCGTCGGGATGGGGTGGGTGCGGGAGGGGTCCAGGTGAAAGGCGGTGAGCAGCAACGGCAGGGTGCGCAACGACGTACGTTGCACATCACCGGTGGGGACGAATGCGTCATCGCTCCACCACACGTGCAGCCGGGACGGATCCACCGAGGTGCGTTCGTCCACGTCGTGCAGGCATGCGTACACCCGGGTGGCAGCCTGGCCGCCGGCGACACACAGATGCACCTCACCCTGGGTGTCCTGGCGATGGAGTATGGCCCGAACCAGACGGCGCGCAAGCCCGTCAGCCAGGTCGTCAGCCGACAGGTATCGGATGACACGCTGATGCGGCATGGTCCCCACCTCTCCCTGCGTCAGACACCCACGGCATGAGTAGGTCTGACCATTCACCGACTTTCCCACATCAGTGCGGTCAAGTCCAGATCCGGTGGGCACCGAATCCGGTCACGAGAACCCCTATCACGACAGCAGGAGGGCGCGCCATGGGATTGGCACGCCCTCCTGCCCGCCACGGGGACGGATGACTTTGTGATCCGGTTGTCAGTGCTCCGGATCCACTCGACGTGGCCTCGGATCACTCGAGGGCGACGTCTCGTGCCCGGCTCCGGCGACCGCCGCTGGCTCGTCATCTGCATGGGGGACGTCGTCGAAGGAGACGAAGTCGTCGTCGGTGCGACGAATACGCATGCCGTAGAACGAGCGGTACACGAAGAACGCGGCGATGAGGAAGAACACCACGGCCAGGATGTGGGTGAGCGGGCCGGCCCCGATCGAGACGGCGAGCTCCACGGCAAGCAGGCCGAACAGGGTGGTGAACTTGATGACTGGGTTGAGGGCCACCGAGGAGGTGTCCTTGAACGGATCACCCACGGTGTCACCGACCACCGAGGCATCGTGCAGTGGTGTTCCCTTGGCGTCCAGATCCACCTCGACGATCTTCTTGGCGTTGTCCCAGGCGCCACCGGCGTTGGCCATGAAGATCGCCTGGTACAAGCCGAAGACGGCGATCGAGATGAGGTAGCCGATGAAGAAGTAGGGATCGACGAAGGCGAAGGCCAAGGCGGAGAAGAACACCGCCAGGAAGATGTTGATCATGCCCTTCTGGGCGTACTCGGTGCAGATCTGCACGACGCGGGTCGAGTCCTCGGCGGAGGCCTTGGTGGCCGTGGCATCCAGCTTCATGTTGGCCTTGATGTACTCCACGGCCCGGTAGGCGCCGGTGGTGACGGCCTGCATGGAGGCCCCGGAGAACCAGTAGATGATGGCTCCACCGGTGATGAGACCCAGCAGGAACGGGGCATGGGTGAGGCCGAGCTTGGTCACCTCGGTGGTGTTCTGCAAGCCATCGGTGAGCATCATGATGATCGAGAAGATCATCGTCGTCGCGCCGACGACGGCCGTCCCGATGAGCACTGGCTTGGCGGTGGCCTTGAAGGTGTTTCCCGCCCCATCCTGAGCCTCCAGGAAGTGCTTGGCCACCTTCCACCGGGGAGTGAAGCCGAACTCGGCCTTCACCTGCTCGTCGATGTCGGGCAGCTCCTCGATGGTCGACAGCTCGTAGACGCTCTGGGCGTTGTCGGTGACGGGCCCGTAGGAGTCGACGGCAATCGTCACCGCGCCCATGCCGAGGAAGCCGAAGGCCACCAGCCCGAAGGCGAAGACGGCCCACTTCACCTCGCTCATCGCGCCCATGTCACCCAGGCCCGATCCGGTGCCCGAGACCAGGAATGCGGCACCCATGAGGGCAACGATCGCCACACCCAGCCAGTACCCGGAGAAGTTGCCGGCCACCAGACCCGACAGGATGTCCAGTGACGCCCCGCCCTCCTTGGCGCTGGTGACGACCTCGCGCACGTGACGGGAGTTGGTGGAGGTGAAGGCCTTGACCAGTTCGGGGATGAGGGCTCCGGCCAGGGTGCCGCACGAGATGATGACGGTGAGTTTCCACCACATGGTGCCGTCACCCATGCCGCCGAGCATCCACCACGTCGTCAGGGCCGTGAGCAGGATCGACATCGCCGAGGTGATCCACACCAGACTCGACAGGGGTTTCTCGAAGTCGAACTCGTCAACCTTGCCGTACTTCGCACGGGCGATGGCGTTGTTGACGAGGTATGACAGGTAGCTCGCCACCAACATGACGACTCGTACCACGAAGATCCACACCAGCAGCTGCACCTGTTCGGACTGGTTGGGTACCGCGCCGAGGATGAATGTCACCAGGGCGACCCCGGTGACGCCGTAGGTCTCGAATCCATCGGCCGACGGCCCCACCGAGTCACCGGCGTTGTCACCGGTGCAGTCGGCGATGACGCCGGGGTTACGGGCGTCGTCCTCCTTGATGTGGAAGGCGATCTTCATGAGGTCCGCGCCCACGTCGGCGATCTTGGTGAAGATGCCGCCGGCGATACGCAGGCAGGCAGCTCCCAGCGACTCACCGATGGCGAAGCCGATGAAGCATGGGCCGGCCAGGTCGCCGGGCAGCAGGAGCATGATCGCCAGCATCATGAACAGTTCGACACTGATGAGTACCATGCCGATGCTCATGCCCGAACGCAGCGGAATGTCGAAGCACTCGAACGGGCGGCCTTTGAGCGAGGCGTGTGCCGTGCGAGAGTTGGCGAAGGTGTTGACGCGAATGCCGTACCAGGCCACCCCGAACGATCCGGCCATGCCGATGAGGCTGAACAGCAGGATGATGAGCACCTTGGCACCCATGTGCTCCAGGAACAGGAAGTACACGACGATGACGATGGCGATGAACGCCCACAGCACCATGAGGAACCTGGCCTGCTGCTTGAGGTACGTCTTGCACGTGGTGTAGATGAGCTCGGAGACCTCACGCATGGCCTGGTGCACCGGAAGTTTGCGTAGTTTCGAGTACGTCGTCAGGCCGAAGACCAGGCCCAGCACGCACACAGCCAGGCCTATCCACAACAAGGTGGTGCCAGACACCGAACCGACCTGCTCGTCGAGGGGCGGAAGTTTGAGGTTGGCCTCGCCGCCACCGCCGGCCCGCCCGCTCGATGAGCTGCACCCGGTGAGGAAAAGTGCCAGCAGTGCCAGCCCGGCGGCCCACCGGTGATTTCTGGACATGACAGGCTCGCTGGAACCCTGGAGAGAATTCGTGGCCATACGGCTCACCTTCTTCGTCTCTGAAAATCGCGTCCCCGGCATCCGTGCAGGGGTTCAATCTCATGGTAGGAGGGTGATGTCGTGGTGTCAGCGATCTCGGCATACTGTGTGGGCAACGCCACAAAAACCAGGGGAAACGCTCACTGTGGGTGAGCGTTTGTGGACAGCTCAGTGAAGGTGAGCGCTCCCCGAAGAGCCTCGTCCTCGTCCTTGTCAACCACCACATGAGTGAGGAATGGCGGATTCGCCAGTACGCTGATGGCGTTGGTCTGCGAGGACGGGTTGCGAAGAAACCAAATTACGCAACAATGGGGTTGTGGAATCCTCTGAAGCCCTGACGCCGGCCGACGCAACCCCGGAGGTACAGCCCCTTGGTGACGTTGCGAGTGGGCAGAATTCTGCCCACTTCACGCTGGAACCGGGTACTGCTCAGTATGGTGTGGTCCCGGACGGTTCGACCCGGCAGCGCGTCATCTCGTCGATTCTGCACAATGGCCCGTCGACGGCTGCTGAGCTTGCCGACCGACTGGGTCTCACCGCCGCGGCAGTCCGTCGTCATCTCACCACCCTCACCGAGGACGGGATCGTCGAGTCCCGGGAACAGCGAGTCTTCGGAGCCCGGGGGAGAGGACGCCCGTCCCGGGTGTTCTGCCTCACCGATTCCGGTCGCGCCGACTACTACACGGCCTATGACGCGCTTGCCATCGCTGCCCTGCGACAACTCGCCCGGGCCGGTGGCCCTGACGCCCTCAACGCCGTCGCCCAGGCTCGGGTGGACGACATCGAGGCCAGGTACCGGGCGCTGCGGGAGCAGGACCCCCAGCGAGATCCGGTCGAGGCGTTGGCAGAGGCCCTGTCCGCCGATGGCTACGCCGCCTCCACGGTTCCGGCTGCCGTTGGCCAGCAGATCTGCCAGCACAACTGCCCGGTGGCCGAGGTGGCCAAGGCCTTCCCGCAGATGTGTGAGGCCGAGACCCAGCTGTTCTCTGAACTTCTGGGTTCGCGGGTGCAACGGCTTGCCACCATTGCGCACGGCGATGGGGTGTGCACCACTCACGTCCCCATCGACGTCGATCTCATTCGCCGGCGAAATCCGTTGCCCCCGCAGTCCACAGACGGCAAACTTTGACGAGCTCGGCATTTACGCAACAATGGCTGCGTGAAAACTGAGCCTGCGGATCCGGTCGTGGCAAGGACACTGTGTCATTGTGCGGCCACCCCGGCTTCCACCGATGAGTGATCCATCCGAAAGGCTGATCAATGACCCAGGTAGACAACACCACCTCCGACGCCGCCCTGCCCGGCACCGGGGAGAGCCAGGACGAGCACATCGCTGCGCTGTCGGGCTACAAGTACGGTTGGCACGATTCCGACGCCTATGCCGCGGCATCCCAGCGTGGGCTCTCCGAGGACGTCGTCCGGGGCATCTCCACACTGAAGAATGAACCGGAGTGGATGCTGCAACGCCGACTCAAGGCGTTGCGCATCTTCGATCGCAAGCCGATGCCGACCTGGGGAGTCAACCTGGACTCGGTCAACTTCGACGACATCAAGTACTTCGTGCGTGCCTCGGATCGGCAGGCCGAGTCCTGGGACGACCTTCCCGACGACATCCGCACCACCTACGACCGTCTGGGCATTCCCGAGGCCGAGAAGGATCGCCTGGTGGCCGGTGTCGCCGCCCAGTACGAGTCCGAGGTCGTCTACAACAAGATCAATGAGGAACTCGAACGTCAGGGCGTCATCTTCCTCGACACCGACACCGCCCTGCGGGAGCACCCCGAACTCTTCGAGGAGTACTTCGGTACCGCCGTGCCCGCCGGCGACAACAAGTTCGCTGCCCTCAACACTGCCGTGTGGTCGGGTGGATCGTTCATCTACGTGCCCAAGGGGGTGCACTGCACCATCCCGTTGCAGGCGTACTTCCGCATGAACACCGAGAACCTCGGTCAGTTCGAGCGTACCCTCATCATTGCCGACGAGGACTCCTACGTGCACTACGTCGAGGGATGCACCGCACCGATCTACAAGTCGGACTCCCTGCACGCCGCCATCGTGGAGATCATCGTCAAGAAGAACGCCCGATGCCGGTACACGACCATCCAGAACTGGTCCAACAACGTCTACAACCTCGTCACCCAGCGTGCCTACGTCGAGGAGGGCGGCACGATGGAGTGGATCGACGGCAACATCGGGTCCAAGGCCAACATGAAGTACCCGGCCTGCTACCTCATGGGGCCCAACGCCAAGGGTGAGGCGCTCTCGGTGGCCTTCGCCTCCGAGGGCCAGTACCAGGACACCGGCGCCAAGATGGTGCACATGGCACCCCACACGTCCTCCACGATCGTCTCCAAGTCGATCTCCCAGGGGGGCGGACGCTCGGCCTACCGTGGCTTGGTGCGTGTCAACAAGCGGGCACACCACTCCTCGTCGGCCGTGCGTTGTGATGCCCTGCTCGTCGATGACATCTCACGCTCCGACACCTATCCCTACAACGACATCCGTACCGACGAGGTGTCGATGGCCCACGAGGCGACGGTGTCGAAGGTGAGCGAGGACCAACTCTTCTACCTCATGCAGCGTGGAATGACCGAAGAGGAGGCGATGGCCATGATCGTGCGTGGATTCGTCGAACCCATCGCCAAGGAGCTGCCGATGGAGTACGCCCTCGAGCTCAACCGGCTCATCGAAATTCAGATGGAAGGTGCCGTCGGCTGACGCCGGCACGCACATCAGACATTCTCAGAAAGGCAGATTGCGTTGAGCGCACCTCAGAGCTCGTCGGCTCCAACCGACACGGAACACAACGTCACCGTTGAAGGCGACGTCGAGTCCCATCTCCATCCCACACCGTCCTGGCAGGTTGCCGATCATCCCATGCCCACCGGGCACGAGGAGATCTGGCGATTCACTCCCATCGCCAAGTTCGCCACCGTGCTTGCCGAGCAGACGACCACGGCGTGCCTAGACTGGACGATCGACGCGCCGGAATCGGTGCAGGTGGACGAACTCGATCCTGCCCGGCTCCACGATCTCGCCGAGACGCCACAGGATCGCATCTCGATGATGGCCGCGGCCAATTCCACTCATGCCCCCCGCCACATCGTCGTTCCGGCCGAGGCGGAACTCGACTCCCCGGTCGAGATCACCCTCACCGGAACCGGCGTCGACGAGGCAGCGTTCCAGAACGTCGTCGTGGAGATCGGACGCAACAGCCGTGCGACGGTCATCGTGCGCTACCGCGGGTCGGCCCAGCTCGGTGAGAACTGGACCTTCCGGGTCGCCGACGGGGCCCATGTCGTCGTCCTGTTCATCCAGGAGTGGGACGCCAGTGCCGTCCACGGTGCCCAGGTCGCCTTCGAGATCGGTCGGGACGCCGTCGTGCGCACCGCCCAGGCATCGTTCGGCGGCAAGGCGGTTCGTGTGAGCCAGACAGCCCGCTACACCGGCCCCGGGGGTGACCTCACCGATCTTGGCGCCTACTTCGTCGACGCCGATCAGCACGTCGAGCATCGGCTGTTCGTCGACCACAACGAGCCGCGCAGCGTGTCGCACGTGGATTACCGCGGATGTCTGCAGGGCCAGGATGCCCACTCGGTGTGGATCGGGGACGTGCTCATCCGTCCCACCGCCGAGGACATCGAGACCTTCGAGTCCAACAAGAACCTCGTGCTCACCGAGGGTTGCCGTGCCGACGCCGTGCCGAACCTGGAGATCCAGACCGGACGCATCCGCGGAGCCGGGCACTCCGCATCCACCGGACGATTCGACGCCGATCAGCTGTTCTACCTGCAGGCCCGTGGCATCGACGAGGTCGAGGCCCGTCGCCTGGTGGTGCACGGATTCTTCACCGACATCGTGCGGCGTATCGGTGTGGAGTCGGTGAGTGACGAGCTCATCGAGCGCATCGAGTCCGAACTGGTCGATGCCCTGGGCACTTCCGAGTCTGATTCCCCGGCCCTCGAAGGAGCAGGGCAGTGAGCGCCGTGAAGGCAGCCAGCCTGCACGAACTGGATGACGACACACCAGTCGAGACGAACGTCGACGGCACCGACGTCGTGCTGGTACGTACCGAGGGCGACGTGTTCGCCATCTCCGCCCTGTGCTCACATGCCGCCGTCCCCCTCGTGGACGGTGACGTCGAGAAATGCGCCTTGGAGTGTTACATGCACGGCGCGATGTTCGACCTGCACACCGGAAAACCCTTGAGCCTCCCGGCCACCGAGCCGGTCCCCGTCTACCCCGTGACCATTGACGGCGACGACGTCCTCGTCGACGTCGACAACCCCATGAAGGAGTCCTGAACCCATGGCTACCCTGCAGATCACCGATCTTCACGCCAATGTCGAGACCGAAGCTGGCCCCAAGGAGATCCTCAAGGGCGTCGACCTCACCATCAACTCCGGTGAGGTGCACGCCATCATGGGCCCCAACGGCTCCGGCAAGTCCACCCTGGCCTACACCTTGGCAGGCCACCCCAAGTACACCGTCACCGGCGGCTCGGTGACCCTCGACGGTGAGGACCTGCTCGCCATGAGCGTCGACGAACGGGCTCGCGCCGGACTGTTCCTGTCCATGCAGTACCCGGTCGAGGTGCCGGGTGTCTCCATGTCGAACTTCCTGCGCACCGCGCGCACTGCCGTGGACGGACAGGCCCCCAAGCTGCGCACCTGGGTCAAGGAGGTCAATGACGCCCTGACCCGTCAGGAGCTCGACCCCGACTTCGCCGAGCGTTCGGTCAACGAGGGATTCTCCGGTGGCGAGAAGAAGCGTTCCGAGATGGCCCAGCTCGAGCTGCTGCACCCCAAGGTCGCCATTCTCGACGAGACCGACTCCGGACTGGACATCGACGCCCTCAAGGTTGTCTCCAAGGCCGTCAACCACTACCTGGAGGACTCCTCCAGGGGGCTCATGCTCATCACCCACTACACCCGCATCCTGCGATACGTGAAGGCCTCCCAGGTGCACGTCTTCGTCGACGGACGTGTCATCACCACTGGTGGACCGGAGCTGGGTGAGGAACTCGAGGCCACCGGCTACGAGAAGTACGTCGAGGCTGCAAAGGCCAACGCCTGATGGCTGGCAACGTCGATGCCACGGCCAGTCTTTCCGAGGCCGATGTCGCAGCCATCAGGGCCGATTTCCCGATTCTCGGTCGGGAGGTGGGCGGCCACCCGCTGACCTATCTCGACTCGGCCAACACCTCCCAGAAACCCCAGGTGGTCATCGATGCCATCGCCGAGCACTACGGCCAGCACAACGCCAATGTCGCCCGGGCGATGCACCGGCTGGGTCTGGAGGCCACCCAGGCATTCGAGGGTGGACGTGAGCGTATCGCCCAGTTCCTCGGGGCGAGTCGACCCGAGGAGGTCGTCGCCCTGTCCAATGCCTCCGAGGCGCTGAACCTTGCCGCGAACACCCTCGGAACCCGACTCGGCCCCCGCGACGAGGTCGTCATCACCATCATGGAGCACCACTCCAATCTGGTGCCCTGGCAGCTGGTGTGTGAACGTACCGGGGCGAAACTGCGCTGGTTCGACATCACCGACGACGGCCAACTCGATCTTGACAAGGCCGAGCGCGAGGGGCTCATCAATGAGCACACCAAGGTCGTCTCACTGGCCCTGGCCTCCAACGTGCTGGGCACGATCAACCCGGTGCAGCGCATCGCCCAGTGGGCGCATCAGGTGGGCGCGGTCGTCGTCGTCGATGCCTCCCAAGCCGTGCCACAGATGCCCGTGAACGTCACCGAACTCGGGGCGGACCTGCTCGCCTTCACCGGCCACAAGATGCTCGGCCCCACCGGCATCGGCATCCTGTGGGGGCGCTACGACCTGCTCGACGACCTGCCACCCTTCCTTGGTGGCGGGGAGATGATCGAGGTCGTGCGGATGACGGGTTCCACCTATGCCAAGCCCCCGCACCGCTTCGAGGCAGGCACCCCGCCGATCGCCCAACTCGCGGCCCTTGGGGTCGCTGCCGACTACCTGGACGGGGTCGGAATGGCTGCCATCGCCCAGCGAGAACATCGGCTGGCTGCACTCATGCTCGAGGGGCTGGGGTCGGTGCCCGGGGTGCACATCCTCGGCCCCACGGATGCCACGGCTCGTACCGGCACCGTCTCGTTCACCGTCGACGGTGTGCACCCGCACGACGCCATGAGCATCATGGACGGTCGCGGTGTCGCCGTGCGCGGTGGTCACCACTGTGCCCGGCCGTTGCACGAGCGACTGGGAATACAGTCGTCGCTGCGTGCGTCGTCATACCTGTACACCACGGAGGCTGAGATCGACCGGCTCGTCGAGTCCGTCGACCACGCACGCAATTTCTTCGTCGGAGGGACGCGGTCATGAACGTCGAGGAGATGTATCAGCAGATCATCCTTGACCACTACAAGGAGAAGCACCACAGCGGACTGCGGGACGGCTACGCCGCCGAGGTGAGTCAGGTCAACCCGTCGTGCGGTGACGAGCTCAAGCTACGTCTGCACCTGGACGGTGACACCATCACCGACGTCTCCTACGACTCGGTGGGCTGTTCCATCTCGCAGGCCTCCACCTCGGTGATGACCGATCTCGTCATCGGGAAAACTGCCGAACAGGCCCAGCAGCTGTACCGGGGTTTTCAGGAGATGATGCGCTCACGCGGCACCATCAGCCTGGACGAGGAGGCCTATGAGGATGCCGTGGCCTTCCAGGGGGTGGCCCAGCTCATGGCGCGGGTGAAGTGCGCCATGCTCGGCTGGTCAGCCCTGGAGGACGCCCTCGTCGAGAGCGACGTCCTGGGCGACGCTGGTACTCACGCCACCCAGACCACCGACGCGTCCTGAGGAAAGGGGACACTGAGATGACGGACAACCCTGAGACCAAACCCTCGGACCTTGTTGACGACGTGCTGCCGGACGGATCGGGGCCCAAGACCCCCGAGTCCACACCGGACTCGGAGTCTTTCTCGGAACAGGCCGCTGCTGCCCGCAGCTCGGTCAAGCCCAGCGTCGACGACGTCATCGAGGCCATGAAGGATGTCATCGACCCCGAGCTCATGGTCAACGTCGTGGATCTCGGGCTCGTCTACGGCGTTGACATCGATGACGACGGCAATGTCGTCATCGACATGACGCTCACCAGCCCTGCCTGTCCGCTCACCGACCGACTGGAGTACGACACCCAGACCGTTCTAGAGGGGCTCGTCAACTCGGTGCGCATCAACTGGGTGTGGCTGCCGCCGTGGGGGCTGGAGCGTATCACCGATGATGGACGGACCCAGCTGCAGGCGATCGGGTTCAACGTCTGATCCCTCAGACGAGCAACCAGAAGATGCTCATGAGCACGATGATCCCAGCCCCTGCGCTGATCGCGATGATCGTGCTCGTGCGCTTGTCCAGCCAGCCCTGCAGCAGCAGACCGATGAGGCCGCCCAACAGTCCTGCGCTGATCGTCGACCCCCAGTAGATGGCAGGTTCGGTGTGTCCGCACGTGCCGGAGACCACTCCGCACATGCTCCACCAGCCGAGGTATCCGAAGATCACCAGGCCAAGGACGGCAATGACGAGCCCTGCGATGATCCATGCAAGATAACGTCGCCATGCCCGATTGAGCTCGGCGAGATCCGGTTCGTCATCAGGAGCAGGTGCTGCGTGCCGCGGAGAAGCCATGGGCCCATTCTGGCAGGGTTGGTCAAGGATGTCCGGCAGTGGTCACTGCGAGGTGGGAATCGGCACACCAGTTCGTGTCGTGCGGTCTTCGCAGGTGTGAGGGCGTCGTGCCACCGACATTCGAGGTGTGGAAGCGGTTATTCGCCAGAGGCGGTTTGGGTTATGCCCCGGCAGCGGGGCAATATATGCGCGTGCTGCAGGTCAATGATGTTGAGGTTCGAGTCGGTGCCCGGTTGCTGCTCAAGCCCGTGAGTTTTCAGGTCATTGCTGGCGACAAGATTGGTCTGGTGGGCCGAAATGGCGCCGGCAAGACGACGCTCACCCGCATCCTTGCCGGTGAAGGTCTCCCGACGTCGGGTACGGTACGACGCACCGGTACGTTGGGCTACCTGCCGCAGGATCCACGCGACCCGGACATGGACACCCTGGCTCGGGACCGGATCCTCCAGGCCCGTGGGCTGGACCATCTGCTGGACCGTATGCACGACTTGGAACAGACCATGGCGACGGCCACCGGCGAGGAACGCGACCGTGCCATGGACAAGTACACCAAGGCCGAGGCCCGTCTGGTCGCAGCTGGTGGCTACGGGGCCGAGGCTGAGGCGGCACGTATCTCGTCCAACCTGGCGCTGCCCGACCGGGTGCTCTCCCAACCGTTGAGGAATCTCTCCGGCGGTCAGCGGCGCCGAGTGGAACTTGCCCGCATCCTCTTCTCCGGGGCCGACACCCTGCTGCTCGACGAGCCCACCAACCACCTGGACGCCGACTCCATCGTCTGGCTGCGGAGTTTCCTGCAGTCATACTCCGGTGGCGTCCTCATGATCAGCCACGACACGGATCTGGTGGAGGCCACCGTCAACAAGGTGTTCCACCTGGACGCCAACCGCTCGACGATCGACATCTACTCCATGGGGTGGAAGCTCTACCTGCGCCAGCGCGCTGCCGACGAGAAACGTCGCCACAAGGAGCGCATCAACGCCGAACGCAAGGCCTCGGCCCTGCAGGCCCAGGCCGAGAAGATGGGGGCCAAGGCCACCAAGGCCGTCGCTGCCAAGAACATGGCACGACGAGCAGAACGCATGCTCGACGCCGTGGAGGGGGAGCGAGCCGCCGACAAGGTGGCCGCCATCCGGTTCCCGGAGCCCGCACCATGCGGCAAGACGCCCCTCATGGCCAGGAACCTCACCAAGACCTACGGTTCCCTGGAGGTCTTCACCGGGGTGGACCTGGCGATCGATCGTGGCAGTCAGGTCGTCATCCTGGGGCTCAATGGTGCCGGCAAGACGACCCTGCTGCGCATCCTGGCCGGTGCCGAGCAGCCCGACACCGGCGAGGTCATTGCGGGGCACGGGCTCAAGATCGGCTACTTCGCCCAGGAGCACGATCTGCTCGACATGGACCGTACGATCCTGGAGAACATGGCCTCGGCCGCCCAGGATCTCAACGAGACCGAGATGCGCAAGATCCTCGGTTCGTTCCTCTTCACCGGTGACGACGTCGACAAGCCGGTGCGGGTACTTTCCGGTGGTGAGAAGACCCGAGTGGCCCTGGCCACCTTGGTGGTGTCCTCGGCCAACGTCCTGCTGCTCGACGAACCCACCAACAACCTTGATCCAGCCAGCCGGGAGCAGGTGCTGGGTGCCATCGCCAACTTCGGCGGGGCCATCGTCCTCGTCACCCACGACGAGGGAGCAGTGCGAGCTCTCGAGCCCGATCGCGTCCTCATGCTGCCCGACGGGGTGGAGGACATGTGGGGGGACGACTACGCCGAGCTCATCTCGTTGTCGTGACTACCAGCGGTGACGAGCGTGACGTCATAAAATGTCACACACTCGTGTTCTGCGATGTCACCCTTGTGCCCATGGCCATCAGGAGGTTTCATGCCCACCCGTCCACCCCGTCTCGTCGGGGCCGAACGTCAGGCCATGGCGCGTGAGCTTGCCCATCGCTACGAACAGGGCGCGTCGATCCGGGCTCTGGCCCGAGAGATTGGACGATCCTACGGTCTGTGTCAGAGGTTGCTGACGGAGGCCGGGGTGCAGTTTCGGGCTCGTGGTGGGGCCAATCCAGCATCGCCACAGGTTCGGGCCCAACAGGCCCATCGTTCAGAAGGCCCCAGCCACGGCCCAATGACTGGCCCGGATTCCCCTGCCCGTGAGCAGTCCCATGACGAGGCCCGTGAGCATCCCCAGGACGAGAAGGGTGTCATTCCTCCCGACCCGTCGGAGCCCCAGGAGGATCCCGACACTCCCTCGACGTCCGAGCTCAAGTCGGACCTCAAGAAGGCCAGGAAGCGCGCCAAGGCTGCGCGACACAAGGCTGACAAGGCTCGTCGCAAGGCCAGGAAGATCAAGAAGAAGAACGGTGCCTCGAAGGCCAAGCGCAAGGCAGCGGTCAAGAAGGCCAAGCGCAAGGCTCGCAAGGCTGAGAAGGCGCAGCGAGTGTTCGAACAGGCCGAGTCGGCGCTGGAACGGGCCCGGCACTCGGCGAGGAGCCGTCCGGCGGCCGATGCCGGAGAATGACCCTTGCCGGGGTGGGACGTGGCGTCCTCAGGCGCCTTCACCCATCGGACTCCATCGCCGCATGTGATGCCGTCCTGTGCAGTGTGGTCACCTCCAGGGCAACGGTGACATCCACCGAGTCATCCAGGTGCGCAGCCGCGGCATGGTGGGCGCTCGGTCCCATGGCCACGACGTCGGCGGCCAGGTCTGGTTCGAGTGTCACCGTCCTGCGAATGTGATCGCGAGCCACCGGTTCGAAGGATCCGGACAATGACGCGAGCAGGGTGGACTGCTTGTGTGGCGCGACCGAGATCATCCTTGTGAGGTCCCTCAACTGCATCAGGTGGTCCGCCATGGGGGTGACGACGACGAGGGTTCCCCCGTCGTGGAGGACGCGAGCGAACTCGGCACGGTTGCGTGGCGCGAAGATGCACATGATCGCGTCCACCTGGCCGTCGCGCAGCGGGATCTGCTGCCAGGTGTCGGCCACCACGGCAGACATCCGGGGATGGGCCACGGCAGCGCGTCGCACCGCAGCGGGGGAGATGTCGGTCGCCAATCCCTGTGCCGGTGCGCCCAGCCGGTCCAGCACCGCTGCCAGATGAAACCCGGTTCCGGCACCCACCTCAAGAATGCGGCGTGCGCCGTGCAGACGACGGGCCAGCAGATCGTCCACCGGGTCGAGCAACCCGCTGGACAGCACTCGGGTGCGGGCGTCAAGCATCGCGGCGGTGTCGGCATTGACGCCGGCCGGACCAGCCGTCATGGTGGCATATCCCTGCCTGGCCACGTCAATGGTGTGGCGGTGCGGGCAGACAAGGCTGGTGCCGTCCGCCGTGAGTCGCTGCCAGCAGCCTTGCCGGGCACACACGGGGCAGGCCAACCAGTCGATGACCGGTTCCAGACGCTCAATGTGTGCGACCATGTCTCTCCTCGGTGGGCATGTACAGCGACTGTACCCTGCCCCCAGCACGTGGCTGTCTGGCGTCAACACCATCCGTGAGGTTTCTGTGCCGAAGTCTGGTAACAGGGCCGAAGGGTGAGCAACAGGAGTGCGAGCACCGGGGGAGCAGCACCGACACGCAACTGCAGGGAGAATTCGGCACCAACTGATTTCAACCCGTCCGGATTTCAGCCCGTCGCGACTTTTGACCCAGCAATGGGCGTCAGAGCGCCCAGCGCGCTAGGTTTACGGTATGAGCGAACAGCAAGTCAATGCAGGCCGTGTCGCCCTGGTCACTGGCGGATCCCGAGGAATCGGCGCTGCCATCGCCGCTGCACTGGCCCAGGCAGGCTACCGAGTTGCCGCCACCAGCCGATCTGGGAAGGCCCCCGACGGTGTGCTTCCGGTGGTGTGTGACGTCACCGACTCCGAATCCGTGGACCACGCCTTCACCACCGTTGAGGAGCAGCTCGGACCGGTTGAGGTGCTCGTCGCCAACGCCGGGGTCACCCGCGATGGGCTGCTGGCACGCATGAAGGAGGACGACTTCACCTCGGTCGTCGACACGAATCTCACCGGCACCTACCGGGTCGTGCGCCGAGCCGCCCGTGGCATGACACGAGCCAGGTTCGGCCGAATCGTCGCGATCTCCTCGGTGGTGGGGCTGCTGGGTTCCGCCGGGCAGGTGAACTACGCCGCCTCCAAGTCCGCAATGATCGGTCTGGCCCGTTCGGTGGCCCGGGAACTGGGGTCACGTGGCGTCACCGCGAACCTCGTCGCTCCCGGATTCATCAACACCGACATGACCGCCGGGCTGCCGGAGAAGACCGTCGCGAGCTATCTCGAACGCATCCCCGCCAAGCGGCTGGGTGAGGTGGACGACGTCGTCGCCGCTGTGAAGTTCCTCGTCAGCGACGAGGCCGGCTACATCAACGGAACCGTGCTGCCCGTCGACGGTGGCCTGGTCATGGGGCACTGACCACAGCTCAGCCAACAGCTTGCGTGGCACCCAGCAGTCATGACCGAGGCCAGTCACGACTGAGGCCAACAATTCACGATCACAATTCTCTGAAAGGAATGTTCATGGGACTCCTTGACGGACGCACCATCCTCGTCACCGGTGTGACGATGCCCACCTCCATCGCGTTCCGCGCCGCCCAGCTCGCCCAGCAGGAGGGTGCCCGGGTCATCGTCTCCAATCTGGAGCGGGCCATCGGCGCCACCCGACGGGCAGTGCGCCGACTCGACGTCGAACCAGACGTCATCGAGCTCGACGTCACCGATGCCGATCAGCTGACGGCCCTGCCGTCGGTGCTCAACGATCTTGGTGTGGACAAGCTCGACGGTGTCGTCCATGCCATCGCCTTCGCCAACCCGGAACGTGCCCTGGGTGGTGCCTTCCTGAGCACCGAGTGGGACGACGTCGATGTCGCGCTGCACACCTCGACCTACTCCTACGTGGCGCTGGCTCGCGCCCTGGCACCGATGCTGACGCAGGACGCCTCGGTCGTCGGACTCACCTTCGACGCCACCGTCAGCTGGCCGTTCTACGACTGGATGGGGGTGGCCAAGGCAGGTCTGGAGTCGGCCAACCGCTACCTCGCCCGATACCTCGGCAAGGACGGCATTCGCTGCAACCTCGTGGCAGCCGGCCCGCTGGACACCGTTGCCAAGAAGGCCATCTCGGGGGCCTCGCAGTTCAACGACGTCTGGTCCGAACGTGCCCCGCTGGGCTGGGACCCCAAGGACAGCACGGCCGTGGCCAGGGCGATCGTCTCCCTGCTCTCGGACTGGTTCCCCGCCACCACCGGCGAGATGATCCACGTCGACGGCGGTCTGCACTCCACCGGGGCCTGAGAAACCACCTCCCTCGGCACTGGCGAAGATCTGCACCGCCCGACGCACTCACGTTCCGTGCCCTCGGCCCCTGAGAACCCGGCCCCTGAGGGTCGGGGAGGGGATCAGTGTGGTGGACGGGCGGTTCTGGGCCACGCCGTTGCGGCAGTGATGGCCTGTCCTGCGGCGTGGCGCAGGTGGTACAGCGCATCCAGCCTGGTTCGCACGCCGTGGGCGGTGAGTACCTCGTGCGCCGAGTCCAGCCCGGCCTGGCATGCGTGCCACACCGTCCAGGCCGTCTCCAGCACGGCCTGGTCCCCGCTGGAGTATCCGCTGCCGAGCCGGGGAGCCACGGTGTCCGGACGCTCACCGGCGCTCAGCCCCAGACCCTCCAGCAGGTCGGCCGTATGACGCATCTGGGCGCGCAGTTCCTGCAGCGCCTCCAGAGGTGACATCGGGGGCAGTGGGGGATTGGCCCGTAGGATCCGCCAGTGGACACCGTGCCCCACCCTGGTGCCGATCCACATCGTTCCTGCCCACGCACCTTGGTGACAGATCACCGCTGTCCCGGTATCGAGAGCCTCGGAGACGATCCGTGCCGGGCCACGCAGCCCGGCGTAGTTGCCGGGAGTGGGCAGCACCAGCTCCCAGGCGGTCGGTGCCTCGGGGTCCGTGCGTACGATGCCGGCTGCTGCGCTTTCCGGCGCACGTGTGTGACCGACTCCTCCGTGCTCCAGCCGTGCCAAGGCCTGGCGGATGGGCAGGGAGGCGGTGGGATCGTGGTCGGGCAGCGCCAACAACTCATCCGGATCGTTGACGTGGTGGGCCACCGCCCACCGGTTGAGGTGTTCCTCGGCGTGGGCTGCCGTCGTGGTGCCAGCCGCCAGCGCATTGAGCAGACAGGTCAGACGCAACGAAATCTCGAGCACCCCACGAGGATATGCGCGCGGCACTGGTTGAGGCAGTTCGTGGTGAGGTAGGTTCGCTGTCATGAGTGCAGTGGTGCAGCTGGCCGATGTCACCGTGCGGCGCGGGAACAATGTGATCCTCAACGACCTCGACTGGACCGTCATGGACGACGAACGTTGGGTGATCGTCGGCCCCAACGGTGCTGGCAAGACGACCCTGCTGCAAATCCTCGCGGCCCAGACGTTTCCCACCACTGGCCTGGTGGGAATTCTGGACGAGATCCTCGGCGCGGTCGACGTCTTCGATCTGCGTCCCAGGATTGGCATGTGTTCGCCTGCGCTGGCACATCGCATCCCCGACGAGGAAACCGTGCACGACCTCATCGTGTCGGCTGCCTGGGCGGTGCTCGGCCGCCGTGGCGAGACCTACGACCCCACCGACGAGGCCCGCGCCGATGAACTCATCGCCCGAATGGGGCTGGCCGGCAAGCAGACGCGCCGTTACGGGACCCTCAGCGAGGGGGAACGCAAACGGGTGGAGATTGCTCGGGCCCTCATGACCGACCCGGAACTGCTGCTGCTCGACGAACCCGCAGCGGGGCTGGACCTTGCCGGACGAGAACAGTTGGTCTCGGTACTCGGGGAACTGTGCACCGATCCAGCGGCTCCCGCCACGGTGCTCGTCACCCACCATCTGGAGGAGATCCCGGCTGGGATCACCCATGCCCTGGTCCTGGACGAGGGACGGATCGTGCAGGCTGGCCCGATCGAGCAGACCCTCACCGCCGAGGTGCTCGGCACGGCATTCGGGTTGCCGCTGGTGGTGAGCCATGATGACGGGCGATGGAGCGCTCGGGCGGTGCGGTGAGTCATGAGCTTGTTTGACGACAACGCCTGGATCGGCTGGTTGATGGCCGCAGCTGTGCTCGGTTGCCTCGAGATGCTCACGGCAGACTTCACCCTGCTCATGCTGGCGGTCGGGGCTGCGACTGGAGCAGCTGCCGCTGCAATTGCTCCCGGTATGTGGGTGGTACAGGTCGTGGTGGCTGCCCTGGTCGCCGGACTGTTGCTCGCCCTGCTACGCCCCACCCTGCTGCGCAGGGTGCGTGACTCGGTGGGCTACCGCTCCTCCTTGGACATTCTGGTCGGATCGACGGGATATGCCCTCGGCGAGGTCACCGACCATTCCGGGACGGTGCACGTCAACGGAGACACGTGGACGGCACGACTCGTGGATGCGGCAGGCCCAGTCGAGGACGGGGACCGTGTTGAGGTGTACGCCGTGGAGGGGACGACGTTGCTCGTCTATCCGAGTACTGGCCAGCTTGATCGCTGACGTCTGCTTCCCCTCACCCGACGGAGGTATTGCCAGTGGCAGAATGGGCCATGCATGATTTTGGGTGGGAGAGGTGACACCTGAAGTATTCGCCTCACATGGTGTTGCAGAGAGGAAGCGGTTGTGCCCGGAGGAACCATCGTCGCCGTTATCATTCTGGTCGTCGTCCTGGTGGCCATTGGATCGACCATCAAGATCATCAGTCAACAACAGATCGGGCTGGTGGAACGGCTCGGAAAGTACCATCGTCGTCTCAATCCCGGACCACACCTCATGCTCCCCTTCATCGACCGAGTCAGGTACACCCTTGACATGCGCGAGCAGGTCGTCCCGTTCCCGCCGCAGGGCGTCATCACCGAGGACAACCTCATGGTCAACATCGACTCGGTGATCTACTTCCAGATCGTCGACCCGGAGCGCGCAGCCTACGAGGCCCAGTCGTACAAGACGGCCATCGAACAGCTGACAATGACCACCTTGCGCAACATCATCGGCGGTATGGACATGGAGGCCGCTCTCACCAGCCGTGAGGAGATCAACCAGAAGCTACGTCTCGTCCTCGACGAGGCCACCGGCAAGTGGGGCATCAAGGTCAATCGCGTTGAGCTGCGTGCCATCGAGCCGCCGCCCACCATTCGCGACGCCATGGAGAAGGGCGCCCGTGCCGAACGCGACAAGCGGGCCTCGATCCTGTTGGCCGAGGGACAGCGGCAGTCACAGATCCTTGCTGCCGGCGGTGACCGGGAGTCGGCCATCCTGCGTGCCCAGGGTGAGCGAGAGGCGGCCGTCCTGCAGGCCCAGGCAGACCGTCAGGCCCAGATGCTACGTGCCGAGGGCGAGGCCCAGGCCATCACGACCGTGTTCAACGCCATTCATGCCGGGCAGCCGGATCAAGGACTGCTGGCCTACCAGTACATGCAGATGTTGCCGGAGTTGGCTCACGGTGACTCCAACAAGGTGTGGGTCGTCCCATCCGAGCTCAACGACGCTCTGCGTGGTCTGGGCTCGATGGTTGGCCACGATGAGTCGGCGGGGACTGGGGCGTACCACACTGCAGATCCGGCGCATTTTCAACCTCCGGAGAAGATCGACGTCTTTTCCGAGATCGAGGCCCAGAAGGCCGACGAGAAGAAGTCGTCCGACGCCACCGTGCAGAAGGCCATAGACGAGGCGGCCAAACTGGAATCGCCCGGGAATCGTCCCCGCATGACCCGACGTGCCCAACCCCAGCAGGTCGGTCCCGGCAGTGATCGGCAAGGCAGCAACACGCAGATGATCGCGACTTCCGATGAGGGTTTGGCACCTGCTCGCGGTGACGACTTCGCCTCCGCCCACGGTGACTCAGATTCCGGCCACGGCACCAACCATCCTGCTCATGATGACGAATCCGATGAACCTCGGCACCAGTCCCGGGGCCAGGAGGATGACGACTCGAAGCAGGGGTGAGACGTCGGGGGTGATCCTGGGGGAGGTGTCCCCGGCAGCCCTGGTCACTGCTGCGAACATGCGGCCGCCGGGCAACGGTGTGACAACCGTGGATACCAAGTTCTGCAGCTGCCGGTTCGGCAGTCCGATCAGCCCTGCGCAAATGACGAACCGTGTCAGCTCTGTGCACTGCTGCGCCAAGGACGTCGGGCGCGGGAGGGCGGCGTGGCCAAGGATCACGCCACATGGTTCTGGGCAGCCTCCCACCGGCGTGCGTAACGGCCGGCAAGGCTGCCACAGGCGATGAGCTGAGCCATGTGGAAGAGCATGAGCGGTAGGACGATGAGACCGACCGGTTGTCCTGCGAACAGCACGGTGGCCATCGGCAGACCGGTCGCCAAGGACTTCTTGGTGCCGCAGAACTGCACGGCGATCCGATCCTCGCGAGTGAATCCCAGCCAGCCCGGCACCGCCCAGGTGAACCACAGCATGAACCCGAGAACCACCAGGCACACGACGATCACCGCCACCAACGACCGTGTGGTCACCAGCGACCACATGTGCTCACGCATTCCCTCCGAGAACGCCGAGTACACGACAACGATGATGACGCCTTGGTCCACGAACTTCAGCGGCTTCTTGTGTTCCGTGACGAAGCCGGCCGTCCATCGTCGTGACAGCTGACCCAGGATGAAGGGAAGCAACAGCTGGATGGCGACGTCGAGCAGCGACGAGGCCTGGATCTGCAGCCCGCCACTGGTCGACATGAGCAGCATCGCCAGGATCGGCGTGATGAATGTGCCCAGCAGGTTGGACGTCGTGGCGGCGACGATGGCTCCGGCGATGTTGCCGTGGGCGATCGAGGTGAAGTTGATTGACGACTGCACCGTGGAGGGCACCAGACACAGCCACATGACGCCGGTGTGGAGAGCCGGAGTCAGTGCCCAGGGCACGAGGACTCTCAGCGCCAGACCGATGAGGGGAAAGGCGATGAAGGTGAATCCCATGATGAGCCCGTGCATCCGCCAGTTCTTCAGGCCCTCAAGGGTTTCGGAGGGGTGCAGGCGTGCGCCGTAGAGAAAGAACAGTGCGAAGACCAGAACCTTCACCGCCCAGTCGAGGACCGGAACCATGAATCCCCGTGCCGGTAACAGGCAGGCGATGACGGCCGTCACCACGATTGCGGTGACGAATCCGTCGATGGGCAGATGGCGCTTGGTGCTCATGGCCGCCACTTTATGGCAGGGCGATGAGTGATTTCTGCGCTGGAGACCGTCCGGGCCACGTGTGGTGCCCCAGTTGTGGGTAGGTTGTCTGCGTGGCTTGCTTCATTGAGATCAACGATTCATCCGACGAGCGACTGGCCGACTACGTTCAATTGCGCGACGTCAACCTGCGGCGCAGTCTGGAGGCCCAGCATGGACTGTTCATCGCCGAGGGGGCCAAGATCATCCGACGGGCGGGGGAGGCCGGTTACCAGCCACGATCGTTCCTGCTCGCACCGCGCTGGATCGATGGGCTGCGCGACATCCTGGACGCCGTCGACGTGCCGGTCTACGTGGTGAGCGAGGACCTGGCCGAGCAGATCACCGGATTCCACGTCCATCGTGGGGCTCTGGCATCGATGCGGCGGGAGACCCGCTGGCAGATGGCGGACTTGATGGACGCCGAACGGCTCGTCGTGTGCGAGGACATCGTCGATCACACCAACGTCGGGGCCATCATTCGGTGCGCGGCCGGTCTGGGTTGGGACGGTGTGCTGCTGGCCCCCCGAGCTGCCGACCCGCTGTACCGGCGTGCCGTCAAGACGTCGATGGGGACGGTCTTCTCGCTGCCGTGGGCCCGCATGGAGGACTGGAGGGGTGGGCTTGACGAGCTCAAGGAGCGCGGATTCACGGTGGTTGCCATGGCCCTGTCGGACGATGCCGTCCCCCTGCCACAATTCGTCCGGGAGCAGGCCCGCGAACCACACCGGATCGCGCTGCTCATGGGCACCGAGGGGTCGGGGCTGTCCTCGCGATGGATCGACCAGGCCGATGTCGTCGTCACCATCCCGATGGCACGTCAGGTCGACTCCCTCAACGTCGCAGCCGCCGCTGCCGTGGCCTGCTACGCGATGGGTCCGGGGGAGTGACCCTTTTCAGTCTGGGGACGAACCACGGCTGCGCCGTTGCCGACATGCCCGCCACAGAGTGACCCCTCAGTCCGGGGGCGAATGTTTGCCACTTCGCGGCGCCGGAGTCAGCGAGGGGCCAGCAGGGACGGGGGCAGCGCGTAGTGGCATCAACCCTTGGGATGGATCGGCCAGTCGTCGGGGTAGAGGTGGGCTCGTCCCTCGTGCTGCTCGTCAAGCTTGCGACGCGAACGCTTGGAGAGGCGATCCCCGAAGACGATGCCATTGCAGTGATCGGTCTCGTGCTGCAGACACCGCGCGAAGAATCCGGTGCCGGTGACCGTGAGCGGATTGCCCCACGGATCCTGCCCCTCGCAGGTGGCATGGTCGGGACGTGCCAACGGGCTGAAACCGCCGGGCCACGACAGGCACCCCTCCTCGGAGGAGACGAGGCGACGATCCCTGCCCTCGGGCAGCGTGACGACGGGGTTGCAGACGGCTCCGTGGTGCATGACATTGTCGTCGTCGGGGCAGACGTACACGAACAGCGCAATTCCCAGGCCAACCTGGGTGGCTGCGAGCCCCACACCGTCGGCAGCATCCATCGTGGTGAACATGTCACGGATGAGGTCGTGCAGGTCGGTGTCGAAGTCGGTGACCGGTTCGGTCCGGGCATGCAGGACGGGCTCGCCCCACCTCGTCACCCGGCGCAGGGAACCACCGGTGAACAGATCTTCCCAACGGGGATCGTCAGTCGGGGTGTGCTTCTTCATGAAAACTCCTGCAGGTCGTCGGCCAGTTGGTCATGACGTGGACCCCGGTGCTGCACTGGTGCGGTGCAGTCCCGTGGGGCCATGCGAACTCATCGACTCATTGTGCCACCTTCGCCCCGCTGCGTCGTTCGTGGTTCCACGTCGAAGTGTGGCGGTCCCATGCATGACGGCCCCATGGTCTGGATTCCTCACGGTGCGTGGCCCATGCAGGAGCAGGTTCGTTTCAGCACACGTGTGAATGGATCTTCTGCCAATGACAGGCCCACGCAGGGTGTCAATGACGGGGTCCACGCAGGGGTGGGCTCGCTGGAGGCAATTCGGTTGGAGGCATCGGCCTCTGAGCGTGGTCCACGCAGGGCAGGTTCGCTGCTCGGGCATCAGGTGAGATTCCCACCGATGGTTTTCTCCTTGTGAAGTACCGAGTTGATCGGTCGAATCCGCGGTGTTCGGCCGGTTTCACAGTGAGTGGCCGTTTCCACCTCACCCCAGCGTTGGACCGATGAGGACCCTGCTCGCTCCCGGAAGATCGAGCCGCAGTCGTTGCCTCCACCCCTCGCTGGATCTGTGCAGGCACAGCACAGCTCCGTCAGCCTGTTCGGCAACCCACAGTTGGTCTCCGTCGCTGGTGACGTCACGTGGCTGGACGCCGCCCAGCGGGAACTCGTCGATGAGTTTGTGATGGCCCAATGGTCCGGAGAGCACGCCACACGTTCCGACACCTCGATTGGCCACCAACAGTTGGCTTTCGGGGCCCGGAACGATTGCCGAGGGCACGGCAGTCGCATCTGACGAACTCGGCGTCTGGTCCACCAGACGCCAACCCCGTGACCAGGCGTCCTCACTGGCTCGTCTGGACCAGCTCTGCACCGAGGCCGAGAGTTCACCGGAGACCGTGAGGATCTGTTTGGAACGATCCCGGGTGAGCAGGGCGTGACGTGGCCCCAGGCCAGCGGGAGCAGCAAGTTCACCGGTCTGTTCCAGTCCCAGACCCGACAGCCTGAGGAACCGCACCGCGTCGGCCCCCAGGTCGGTGACGGCAAAATGCGTGCGATCCAGCCACAGGATGTGGTGCGGATGTGCCGAGTCCTGTCGTCCTGCAACCGGCCCTTCTCCCTCGACATGGGTACGGGCGATGATCTGCGGATCGGTTCCCCACTGGTCGACCTGCACCACGCTGACCTCACCGGACTCGTAGTGGGCCACGGCCAGGAGCCGTCCGGTGGGATCGATGGCACAGTGACACGGTTGCCCACCGCCAAGATCGCACTCGCTGACGATTCTCAGGCCGGGGCTCATCACCCAGAGGTGGTGGTCGTGCTCTCCTAACACCGCCAGATGGTTGCCCATCGGACTCACCCAGCTGGCATCGCCCAACTCGACCCAGCCGGTCTGTTGCGCGGTTGGTGTGGCGGCAGGATCGTCCCCATCGTTCGTGACGAGCCAGGTGGTCAGGCCACCTGGTGTCGTTGCTCCAGATTCTTCTGGGGCGCGGGTGTTGGCAGAACTGGCGAGTACCGGAGTGGTCGACATGGGTAGAGCTTAGGGGATTCGTCGTGGCTGCTCGATCGATTCTGGTGGACGTGTCACAGTGGAGGCGATGACCAACCAACATGATGTCGGTGACCTGCCGTCCGCCCTGCGCGTGCCGGTGGACGACTTCTGTGCAGACATGGAGCTTGCCCGGCGATCCGACAACACCATTCGTGCCTACCGACGCGACCTCACCTCGTTGATGACATGTGTTCATGATTGCGGGGTGGACGCCCTGCCGAGCATCGCCGTCACCGATGTGCGAACCTGGCTGGCCAGTCTGCATGACGACGGAAAATCCCCAGCGACGATCCAACGTCACTGGGCAGCTGCGCGCAGCTTCTTCCGCTGGGCCAGGACGCATGGTTTCATCGAGGCTGATCCTTCTGCCGGAGTGCGCTCCGCCAAGGTTCCCAAGCGGCTGCCGCAGGTGCTCGGTGCCGAACAGGCTGCTCGCATCATGGACCAGGCCGTCGCGGCTGCTCAGGACGACGAATCCCCCCGAGGTTGTCGCGATGCCGCCATACTCGAGGTGCTCTACGGCAGCGGCATCCGAGTCTCCGAGTTGTGCGGGTTGGATCTTTCCGATCTGGATCGTGGCCGTGCGACGGTGCGGGTGCTTGGCAAGGGCAACAAGCAGCGCACGGTCCCACTGGGTGATCCGGCATGGCAGGCCCTGGATCGATGGCTGGCACGACGAGGGGAGTGGGTCACTGCGGCCTCCGGTCAGGCCGTCATACTGGGGGTGCGTGGTGGACGGATCGATCCTCGGGTGGTGCGCCGCGTCGTCCACACCCACCTTCGTCTCGATGAGGATGCCCCGGACCTTGGTCCGCATGGTCTGCGACACGCCATGGCGACCCATCTGCTCGAAGGCGGGGCGGATCTTCGATCGGTGCAGGAAATGCTTGGCCACGAATCGTTGGCGACCACGCAGATCTACACCCATGTGTCCAATGAACGCCTGCAGGCCGCCTTTCAGCTGGCTCATCCGCGCGCCTGACGGTGGCGACGGGGACGCACGGCTGGAAGCCCAGCTCGTTTGCGTCCTGATCGGAGGCCCGGCTCGTTCGTGCCCTGGCGATGACTCCTGATGACGACGTGGCCCGGTGTGACCTCATGACCTGCTCCCATCCGTGCCTCACTCAGCGTGTTGCCAGGTAGGGCAGCGGATCGACGAGGTGGCCGTCTCGTTCCAGCCCCAGGTGCAGGTGGCACCCGGTCGAGAATCCGGTGGAGCCGACGCGTCCCAGCACCTGACCGCGCAACACGACCGATCCCTGGCCCACCCCGATGCTCTCCAGATGGTTGTACGTGGTGCGTAGATGGGTCGATCCCACCGTGCCGTGATCGACGATGACGCGGTTTCCCCAGGCCCGGGTGCTGCCCACCCACACCACCCGTCCGGTGTACGCCGCGTGTACCGGCGTGCCACATCCGGAAGCCAGATCCACGCCGTCGTGCAATTTGCGCACATGGGTGACCGGATGCACCCGATACCCGAACGGCGAGGACACCGGACCGGGCACCGGCCGCAACAGTGCCGAGGCCCCGCCCATCCCCGCGGCCGAGGGAAGACTCGCCGGATCGAACACCTCGGTCGGAGCCGGATCCGGATCGGGCTTGCTGCCCGTTGGCAGGAGCCGAACCGGTACCTGCCCGATCAGGGACAATGGGTTCTCGTAGCCCCCATCCTTCTTCAGCCCCCAGTGCAGGCACGACGTCTGGCAGTGGGTGTTGGGCAGCACATGTCCGATCACCTGGCCGGCATGTACGACGTCTCCCACCTGTACCGACGGCTCCACCGGCATGTGCGTGAGGCGTCGCCCGTCGGGCATGAGGATGACGACGACACGGTTGGTCGCCACCTGGCCGGCGACCACGACGACACCGGCCACCGCAGAGCGTACTGGTGCACCTGCCGGGGCCTGTAGGTCCACACCACGATGCCCGGACAACCACGGCTGGTCGGGTGGGTCGAATCCTCTGACCACCGCTCCGGGAACTGGGGGCTGTGCATGCACGGGCGTCGGGTGCGCTCCCACGGCCAGCGCTGTCGTCGCCATCGGTTTCATGAGCAGTACGGCGCACACGATCGTCACCAACCACCCAGTGACCAAGGCACGAGGATGCGACAAACGGGATGATGTCGAGGACGACGTCGGGCGCTCCGGCATCGATCTGGGCCAGCCGCGGCACGATTCTGTTCGGGACGTCGGGGCTGGGTCGACCGGCACGACACCGGCGTGGGTGGGGCATGGGACCTTGGTGCGCGGCGGTGGTACGGCATGGCAACGGTGGTGCCATGATCTGGGCTGTGTCAGGGTTCTCACGATGGGAATCATTGAGAGCCGGGCCGTCATCCGGCAGTTTTTCCGACGCCTGTGGACAACGCCGTCACCGTGTGACACCTGCCTGTGGACAGCGTGGCCGGCAGCGAGATCTCAGGAGTCTGGTCTGTCGGGGACGGCAGGTCGGTCCTCGAATGGAGTCTGGTGGGGCTCATGACGTAGACTGCTGGTGCAGTCTGGGGTCATCTTGGACTGACTTCGCATGCGTCTGTCCCGTGAAGGGGCCTGTCGCCTTGGTCTCGTCCACGGACGAGCGGTGTCAGGCAGGCGCGTCAGGCGATGACGCATCGGGCGTCATCGGTCAACCGTTCGGTGCCACCTTTCGGGTGCACCCTGATCATGGAAGGACACGGTCATGGCCGTCGTCACCACTCGTCAACTGCTCGAGAGCGGAGTCCACTTCGGGCACCAGACCCGTCGCTGGAACCCGAAGATGAAGCGTTTCATCTTCACCGAGCGCAATGGCATCTACATCATCGACCTGCACCAGTCGCTGACCTACATCGACAAGGCCTACGCCTTCGTCAAGGAGACCGTGGCCAAAGGTGGTCAGATCCTCTTCGTCGGCACGAAGAAGCAGGCCCAGGAGTCCATCGCCGAGCAGGCGAGCCGGGTTGGCATGCCCTACGTCAACCAGCGTTGGCTCGGTGGCATGCTCACCAACTTCCAGACCATCTCCAAGCGCATCGCCCGCCTCAAGGAGCTCGAGGCCATGGACTTCGACAAGTCCGGCGGCACCGGCCTGACCAAGAAAGAGCTGCTCATGCTCTCTCGCGAGAAGGACAAGCTGGCCAAGGACCTCGGCGGTATCCGTGACATGGGCAAGCTTCCCCAGGCCGTCTGGATCGTCGACACCAAGAAGGAGCACCTCGCCATCGACGAGGCCCGCAAGCTGCGCATCCCGGTGGTCGCCATCCTCGACACCAACTGCGACCCCGACGAGGTCGATCACCCCATCCCCGGCAACGATGACGCCATCCGCTCCGTCTCGCTGCTGACCCGCATCATCGCCGACGCCGCTGCCGAGGGCCTCATGGCTCGTTCCCAGGGCAAGTCCGGTGAGGAGTCCGCCCAGGCTGAGCCCATGCCTGACTGGGAGCGTGAGCTCCTGGAGGGCAAGGACAAGCCTGCCGCCCAGGCCGAAGCCCCCAAGGCTGCGAAGGAGGCCAAGGCCCCCAAGGAGGAGTCCGCCGAGGCCACTGAGAAGCCTGAGCCTGCCGAGACCGCGGCTCCGAAGGCCGAGGCCACTGAGAAGTCCGAGTCCGCCGAGAAGTCCAACTGAGGTACAAGCACCACCGAGAGGATGACATCCATGGCCATCAAGGCTGCTGATGTGAAGAAGCTGCGCGACGCCACCGGCGCGGGCATGATGGACGCCAAGAAGGCTCTCACCGAGGCTGACGGTGATTTCGACAAGGCCGTTGACCTGCTGCGTGTCGCTGGCCAGGCCAAGGCCGCCAAGCGCTCCGACCGTGAGGCCGCCAACGGGCTGGTCGTCGGCGCCGGCAACGCCCTGGTCCAGATTGGTTCGGAGACCGACTTCGTCGCCAAGAACGCCGACTTCGTCGCCACCGCCGACAAGATCGCCAAGGCCGTTGACGCCGCCAAGGCCGATTCCAAGGACGCCGCCGGCCAGGTGCAGCTCGATGACGGCAAGACCGTCGCCCAGACCCTTGAGGACCTGGCCGGCACCATCGGCGAGAAGATCGAGCTGGCCGACGCCGCCTACTTCGAGAGCAACACCCACATCTACCTGCACCGCCGCTCCCAGGACCTGCCGCCTCAGGTGGGTGTCATGGTGGAGTACACCGGTGAGGACACCGAGGCCGTTCACGGCGTCTGCCTGCAGATTGCCGCGATGAACCCGCGTTGGGTCAACCGTGACGAGGTGCCCGCTGACGTCATCGATCACGAGCGCACCGTCGCCGCCGACATGGCTCGCGAGGAGGGCAAACCCGAGAAGATCATCGACCGCATCGTCGAGGGTCGTCTGGGCGGCTTCTACAAGGAGAACTGCCTGCTCGAGCAGCCGGCCGTCTCCGACGACAAGAAGTCCGTCGGTGACCTGCTCAAGGCTGCTGGTGTCACCGTGACGCGTTTCGTGCGCCTGTCCGCTGGCGAGTGAGTCACATCCCACGGTTTCTGCAGGGTCCTGCCACCTCGGTGGCGGGGCCCTGTTGTTCGTGTGCGGGCATCTGATCTGCGATGTCCTCTGCACGCCGTGCCGCCAAGTCGCCCGCTCCCACGTGTCGCGATAGGCTTTGGGTGACGCACCAGCGACCTAGGAGAGAGATGTCAACCCCTTATCATCGTGTTCTGCTGAAACTTTCCGGCGAGGTTTTCGGCGGTGGAGGGGTCGGTGTTGATCCGCATGTCGTCGACACCAAGGCCAAGGAGATCGCCGAGGTCGTCGCCGGGGGCACTCAGGTGTCCATCGTCGTTGGCGGGGGCAACTTCTTCCGTGGTGCCGAACTGCAGCAGAGCGGCATGGATCGAGATCGTGCCGACTACATGGGCATGCTCGGCACCGTCATGAACTGCCTTGCCCTGCAGGACTTCCTGGAGAAGACCGGCACCCCAACTCGTGTGCAGACCGCCATCCACATGGCTCAGGTGGCCGAACCCTACATCCCGCGTCGCGCCGAGCGTCACATGGAGAAGGGGCGAGTCGTCATCTTCGGTGCTGGCTCCGGTATGCCGTACTTCTCCACCGACACGGTGGCCGCCCAGCGTGCCTTGGAAATTGGCGCCGATGCACTCCTCATGGGCAAGCAGGGGGTGGACGGCGTCTACGACCGTGACCCTGCCAAGGACTCCTCCGCCACGAAGTTCGACGACCTCACCTATGACGAGTTCCTGGCTCGTGACCTCAAGGTTGCCGACGCCACCGCCGTCGCCATGGCGCGGGACAACGACTTGCGCATGATCTTCTTCAATCTTGAGACCCCGGGCAACATCGGCCGGGTCGTCAATGGAGAACCCATTGGGACGACGGTCCACTGAGACCCGCACCCTCACTCACGACCTACGGAAGGACCTCACCATGACTGACGACGCAATCAAGGAAGCTGGCCGCAAGATGGAGGCCAGCGTGGACCACACTCGCGAGGAGTTCGCGACGATTCGAACCGGCCGTGCCAATCCCAAGATGTTCGACACGCTGATGGTCGAGTACTACGGCACTCCCACCCCGCTGCAGCAGCTGGCCACCTTCCAGGTGCCCGAGGCTCGCACCATCCTCATCGCCCCGTTCGACAAGGGCTGCATCAACGAGGTCGAGAAGGCCGTGCGCGACTCCGACCTGGGGGTCAATCCGTCCAGTGACGGCAATGTGGTGCGCTGCGTGCTGCCACAGCTGACGGAGGAGCGTCGTAAGGAGTACACCAAGATGGCCAAGGCCAAGGCTGAGGAAGGCCGAATCGCCATCCGCGCCATCCGTCGCTCCACCAACGATCTCTTCAAGAAGCAGGAGAAGGAGAAGGAGATCTCCGAGGACGACCTGGCTCGGCTGGAGAAGGAACTCGATCAGGTGACCAAGCGTCACGTCGAGCAGATCGACTCCCTGCTCAAGGTCAAGGAGCAGGAACTGCTCGAAATCTGACGGGGTTGCCAGTGAGCGAGAAGAAGTCCTCAACCGGCCGGAATGGCTCGGAGCAGCAGAAGCCGTCAGCGGGTCGCGCCGGTCGCGATCTGCCAGCGGCGATCGTCTCCGGTGTCATCCTGGCCGGAGCCGTCATCGTCACGGTGGGATGGTGGCACTGGGGATTCGTCTTCCTGCTCGCGGCTGTCCTGTGTGCCGCGACGGTCGAGCTGCACCGGGCCATGAACCGCATCGACATGACGTCGGCCGTCGTGCCGATCTGCATCGGAGTGGTCGTCATGGTGATCGGGGCCTATGCCGCGTCGATCCGGACGGTGCCGATCCCGCCCAACACCTTTCTCATTGCTGCACTTGGTCTGACGACGGGGCTGGCCATGCTGTGGCGACTGCCACGCGGTGCACGGGGATTCGTCGGTGACGTCGCCGCCAGTCTGTTGACGATCGCCTACGTCCCGCTGCTGGGCAGCTTCATCCCGCTCATGATGGGCGACGATCAAGGGCCTCGACGCATCATCACGTGGATGCTGTGCATCGTCGGATCCGACACCGGCGGGTATGCCGTCGGGGTGCTGCTCGGACGTCACCCCATGGCCCCCAGGATCAGCCCGAAGAAGAGTTGGGAGGGGTTCATCGGATCAGTGGTCACAGCAGCCCTGGTGGGGATCGGACTCACGGTGTGGTTGCTGCACGGCCACTGGTGGATCGGGCTCGTCCTTGGCGTGCTGCTGGCGGTGTTCGGCACCGCTGGCGATCTCGTCGAGTCCATGGTCAAACGCGACGTGGGCCTCAAGGACATGTCGAATTTCATCCCCGGTCATGGGGGAGTGATGGACCGGCTCGACTCCCTGCTGTTCTCCGCCCCGGTGGGCTGGCTCGTCATGACACTGTGCCTGTGACGTGTCTGTGGCCTCGGTGACGCCGGCCGGTTTCAGCGTGCTCGACCACGGTTGGGGACGAGAACGGTGAGGATCTCATGAATGGGGATGGTGGTCGCGTCGGACTTGGTGAGGGTGGTCGTGCCGCTCTTGCCCAGCACGCTCCAGGTGATGGTCCAGGGCGTCGTGGCGGTGACGGTGTAGCTGTGGCTGCCCTTGGGGAGCGTGGCATAGCGGTAGCCGCAGGTCGGTGAATCGGCGTCGGGGTTGACGTGCGGATTCCAAGGTGTGGTCCTGGTGCAGGTCACCGTGTGGCCGTCACCCATGGCGAAGGAGATGGGACGTCGGGTGGCGGTGAGACGGACCGGATATCCCTCGACGGTCATGGTGCGAGTCATGGTGGTGGCATTGTCACGGGTGCGTAGCCACAAGGGCTGTCCGATGGCCAGAGTGTGCCACTTGTTGAGGTTCGGGCTGGGCTCGACGATGGGCGTGGGCTGGGGCAGGTTGAGCCCCAACACGGCTCGACGAGCCAGCAGCTCAGGATCTGGAGCCGGAGCGACGGCAGCAGGCTTCCCCGGTTTTGATGGCTTTGCCGTGGCGGGGTCGCCGACGATGCAACTGTGAACGGCTTTGTCGCGAGCGTCGGCCTGGCTGTGGTTGGGGGCGCCATCAATGGTGTCGGTGAGCATCCGGGCAATCTCCTTGCATTTGGCAATGCGTTCGCGTTCTCGACGTGCGACCTCGGCAGATTCCTTGGCGGTCGAGTGGCCATTGATCGTGGTGCGGGAGTGGGGACTCTTGGCATCGGAACCACGGTTACTGGTGCCCGAGCCACCTGGGCGGGTACGGGTGACATCCACAGTGATTTTCGCGTCGGCATCAGGGGCATTGGTACTAATCCTATGATCAATTCCGATCTCATCACCAGCTTGTTGTAACGGGGCGATGTTCAGAAGTATTACGCCACCTGTGACGATGATTGCCTTCAGTGACATTGCTTAACCTCCCCTCCAGTCCACTTGATTTGTCTGGCTTTGCCATCCGGACCGTACTGATATGTGCTGCGATGCAGAACAAGATCCCCATGACTGTAGCTACCGTCGCCCCAGCGATTGCGCAACGATCTCCAATCTTCGCATGTCTCCAGTGTGGTACCAGCAGGGTGATCCTTAGGTGTAGCAACCTGATGAATAGAAATAATTTTGTAGGTTCCTGACTGCCAGCGAACTTTTCCTTTATTCAATTTTTCAAGAGTTTCTATATAGCTGTCTAAGGATCTTCCGCTTGAATAATTTGAGAGCTTCGATCTCTCAGGATTTTTTGGATCGAAGGTCCCATTCTTATGTATTTGATAGAATTCTTCTGTAAGAGCGTTGAATGTCTTGACGGCCTCGTCATAGGGCACGGGCGTCCCTTCGGCATGGCTGAGATCCAAGCTGGGCCGATGGCTGGGAGTCGGAGGGGAAGCAGGAGCGTCTGTGTTGTGGCCGCAGGCAGTGCAGGCAACCAGCACTGTAGCAAGTGCTGCGGTGATGGCAGTGGCATGTCGAAGTGTCATGGGTCCTCACCTGAGAAAATGGGGATGTGAATGAGGTCTGCGTGGACACTTCTGTCATATGCGGGCCACTCATCGCGGTGACAGGGTTGATCGTCACATTTCATCTGTGGGTGCACAGGAATTCATCCACGTGTCACCAGATGGCCAGGCGGTCAGATTTCTGGGTGGGGCGGGGGCACCCAGCCGTCACAACGGCACAGTGAGGCATGGGAAAGATGCTGGTCTCAGGAAGTACGGTGTCAGAATGTCGCCATCGAAGTGATCGATTCGTTTCCTGGGTGTGAGTCCGATGAGGACCCATGGGGTCCAATCGTGGCCTACTCCTGATGAGCCGCCTGCTGTGCCTTGGCCGTGCATTTTCCGCACGTCCCGTACAGCTCGATGTCGTGGCCGGTAAGGGTGAATCCATGATCGGTGGCGATGTTACGAGCCCACTGCTCGATGGTGGAGTCAGCCTCGATTTCCACGGCTGTCCCGCACTGGCTGCACACCAGGTGATGATGGTGGGTGGGGGAGCAGCGACGGTACGTCATCTCACCCTCGGGGGTGCGGATGGCGTCGAGCTCGCCGTCATCGGCCATGGCCTGCAGATTGCGGTAGACGGTGGCCAGGCCGACGGAGACGTCACCATCACGTAGTGCGTCGAACACCTGCTGGGCAGTCATGAATGACGACTCATCCTGGAACACGGCACTGATGGCCAGCCGCTGTTTGGTGGTGCGACGTCCAGTGCGAGGTGTGGCCACGATTCGTCCTTCCATGAGGTTTGATCGACATGACCTTGTCAAGGATACTCGGTCGCTGCCGCCTTGCTCCGCCAAACATACCTCGTATGTCATTTTTGAGCTCAGGTGGTGAGTTTTTGTGTTCGGTAGGCTTTCGTCATGCTCGTCGTGCTGCGTTTCCGTGTCCCCACTGCCGCTCGCTCCGGTTTCGCCGCTGCCCTGAGGCATCTGGAGCATCATCTGCGGGGCTGCTCCGGCCTGGAGTCGCTGCATGTCGGCACGGCGGTCGACGACGATGAGTTGCACACCGTGGTCACCACGTGGGATCTTCCCAAGTCATGGCGCAGCGCCTTCACCGGAGCGGCTGGCCGGGCTGCGTTCCTGCCGGTGATGGTCTGGCTCATCGACGAGCCCACGGCCTACTCCGAAGCCGAGGACCAGACGTTCACCCTGCCCCGCGTCTGACCCGCTACAATCTCGCTCAGCGGCTCAGCCGAATTCACCTAGCCGTCATCCGGACGGCTATGCCAATGAGGACTTGGAAGAAAGGACGGCCATGGCCCCCACAAGCACCCTGGACAACGTCATCAACCTGTGCAAACGACGCGGATTCGTCTTTCCGTGTGGCGAGATCTACGGAGGCACCCGAGCAGCCTGGGACTACGGCCCCTTCGGTGTCGAGCTCAAGGAGAACATCAAGAAGCAGTGGTGGCGCCACATGGTCACCATTCGCGACGATGTCGTCGGTCTGGACTCCTCGGTGATCCTTCCCAAGGACGTGTGGGTCGCCTCGGGTCACGTCGGCGTCTTCAACGACCCGCTCACCGAGTGCCTCTCCTGTCACAAACGTATGCGCGCTGACCACCTGCAGGAGGCCTACGCCGAGAAGCACGGCCTTGACGACCCCGATTCCGTCGACCTCGCAGAGATCAACTGCCCCAACTGTGGTAACAAGGGCCAGTGGACCGAGCCGCGTGACTTCAACATGATGCTCAAGACCTACCTGGGCGTCATCGAGGACGAGTCCGGACTGCACTACCTGCGCCCCGAGACTGCGCAGGGCATCTTCATCAACTTCCAGAACGTCGTCACCTCGGCACGCAAGAAGCCGCCGTTCGGCATCGCCCAGACCGGAAAGTCGTTCCGCAACGAGATCACGCCCGGCAACTTCATCTTCCGTACCCGCGAGTTCGAGCAGATGGAGATGGAATTCTTCGTCGAGCCGGGAACCGACGAGGAGTGGCACCAGTACTGGATTGACGAACGCACCAACTGGTACACCGACCTGGGAATCAATGCCGACAACCTTCGCCACTACGAACATCCCAAGGAAAAGCTCTCCCACTATTCCAAGCGCACCGTCGACATCGAGTACAAATTCGGTTTCGCCGGTTCGGACTGGGGCGAGCTGGAGGGTATCGCCAACCGCACCGATTTCGACCTGGGCACCCACACCAAGCATTCTGGACGCGACCTGTCGTACTTCGACCAGGCGCAGAACAAGCGCTACCTGCCCTACGTCATCGAGCCGGCAGCCGGTCTCACGCGTTCCCTCATGGCGTTCATGGTCGACGCCTACACCGAGGACGAGGCCCCCAACGCCAAGGGTGGTGTCGACAAACGCACCGTCCTCAAGCTCGATCCGCGTCTTGCCCCGGTGAAGGCCGCCGTCCTGCCGCTGAGCCGCAACTCCGACCTCTCACCCAAGGCCCGTGACCTCGCCGCGCAGCTGCGCCAGCGGTGGAACGTCGACTTCGACGATGCCCAGGCCATCGGCAAGCGCTACCGTCGCCAGGACGAGATCGGCACCCCGTTCTGCGTCACCGTGGACTTCGACACCCTTGACGACAACGCCGTGACGGTGCGGGACCGCGACACCATGGGTCAGGAGCGCATCGCACTGGACAAGGTGGAGGACTACCTCGCCGAGCGGCTCCCGCGCTTCTGAGGCAACGCCTTTCAGACATGCCCGCCCTGCCTGGCTCCACCTGGGGTCAGGCAGGGCGGCTGCCTCAGCCGAGCAGGTCGAGGCCCAGGTCCAGCACCGGCGCTGAGTGTGTCAACGCCCCCACTGCGACGAAGTCGACTCCGGTGGCAGCCACGGCCGGGGCGTCGTCCAGCCGCAACCCACCGGACGCCTCGGTGCGCACTCCGGCCGGACGGGCCAGGGCCACTGCCTGCGCCATGAGATCGGGACTCATGTTGTCCAGCAGCACCAGTTGCGCACCTGCCTCGATGGCCTCGCTCACCTGATCGAGCCGGTCACACTCCACCTCACAGTCCACCTCGGGGGCATGGCGATGTACGGCAGCCAGTGCCGCTGCCACCGATCCCGCCGCGGCGATGTGATTGTCCTTGACGAGCGCGGCGTCACCCAGTCCCATACGATGATTGACGCCCCCGCCACAACGCACCGCGTACTTCTGCAGCACCCGCAGCCCTGGAACGGTCTTGCGGGTGTCACGCACCTTGGTGGGGCTGCCAGCCAGAGCATCCACCCAGGCGGCGGTGGCCGTTGCCACCCCGGAGAGCTGTGAGACGAGGTTCAGCATGGTGCGCTCAGCCGTGAGCAGGGTGCGCACCGGCCCCTCAACCGTGAGGACGACGTCACCCGGATGCACCCGCTCACCATCGGCCATCCGCATCTGGACGTGTACCTGTGTTTCGTGACTCCCCTGATTCGTGAGGCGGTGGGCGGGTGAGTACGGCGCCATGAGTTGCAGTGCGTACGCCCCGACCGGCACTCCGGCCAGCGTGCCGTGCGCTCTGCTCACCACCTGGGCGGTGGCACGTTCGTCGCCGAAGATCGCTTCGGTGGTGACGTCCGGCCCCCAGCGCAGGTCTTCGGCAAAGGTCGCCTCGATGAGGGTGCGCACCTGAGCTGGGTCCAGACCGGCGTCCTTCAGGGTTGCAACGATGTCGTCGTGCGTACTGCTCGCGCTGCCCATCATGCTGCCCTCACCAGGCCACTGGAGGCACACACGTCGAGATGGCGTTGCCACCGTGCGTCACGATCTGGATGGTCGGAACGACGATGGCAGCCACGGGACTCGGTACGTGCCAGGGCCGACGTCGTCGCTGCCCAGGCCACCGTGCACAGATTCGTCGTCGTGAGGGTGTCGTCGGTCAGTGACGATCCTGGTTCCAGACGGTCGAGGAAGTTGAGGACGTCGTGCATTCCTGCCTCCTGCCGTAGCACCGACATGTGGCGATCCATGAGCGCGTGCAACTCGGTGAGCTGACTGGCTGCCACTGGGGACACCGTGCGTCGGGAAACGGCACGGCGGGTGGTGAGGTGGCCCGGAGTCAGGTGCTCTGGGATCGCCCGATCCCTGGTCCCATGACTCATGTGGTTTCGCCGCACAGCCGAAGTGTCAGGGTCCACATGGGGTGCCAGATCCTTTTGGGGATCTGCTCCCAGCACCTGTTCTGCAATGGCGCGTGCCGCGAGCTCGCCCATGACGAGTCCCTCGGTCAAGGAGTTCGAGGCAAGCCTATTGGCCCCCTGCACCCCCGTGCACGCGACCTCACCGACCGCCCACAACCCCGGCACACTGGTGCGGCCAGCCATGTCGGCCACCAGACCTCCGCAGTGGTAGTGCGCTCCTGGCCGCACCGGAATGGGTTCCGCCACCGGGTCGATGCCGCGCTCCCGGCACATCTGCAGGATCGACGGGAACATCGTCTCCCACGTGTGCACCCCGAACGCCGTGGCATCCAGGAAGAGATGATCGGCGCCAATGCGCGTCATGTGCGCCCACTCGGCTGCTGAGACGACGTCGCGCGGGGCCAGATCGGCAAGCGGATGCACCCCGGTCATGACGCGCTCACCGTGGGCGTCGACGAGAAATGCCCCCTCACCACGTACCGCCTCGGAGATGAGCACCCCGCGATCATCGGGAATGCGGTGGGCTGGTGGCACGACGAGGATCGTCGGGTGGAACTGCATGAACTCGACGTCACGGGCCACTGCTCCGGCGCGCAGACCTGCTGCCAGTCCGTCGCCGGTGGACACCGTTGGATTGGTCGTGGTCGACCACAACTGCCCGATGCCCCCGGTGGCCAGCACGACATGATCGCAGGAGATCTCGACGGTCGTCCCGCCCCGGGCCACGAGCACACCACATGTCGCACCGCGGCAGTCCGTGCAGATGTCGATGAGGCGCGCATGGTCACACACGTCGAGCGCTCCTGCCCGACGGGCCAGCGTCACCTCCACCTCGTGACCGGACTGGTCGCCCCCGGCGTGCAGGATTCGCCGTGCATGGTGGCCGCCTTCCAGGTGCAGATCGATGTCGCCTGCGTCGTCGGTGTCGAAGGATGCACCATCGGCCATGAGCCGGCGCAGGGCACCGGGTGCTCGCGTCACCAAGGTGCGTACCGCCTGCTCGTCACACAGGCCGGCACCAGCGGTCAGGGTGTCTGCGACATGCAGGTCCATCGAGTCGTCCGCACGCCACACCGCCGCCAGACCACCCTGGGCCCAGTCGGTGGCCGAATCGGTGAGTTCGCCGCGCGTCACCAGCAGGGTTGGCACTCCGGCGTCGGCAAGATCCAGGGCGGTGCGCATCCCGGCGGCTCCCGATCCGACGATCACGACCTGCGTGGTCAGATGTTCCTGCACCGGAGGGCAGATGAGTTGGGTTTCACCCATGAGGTCAGTGGTCACGGCCCGATCCAATCTCGATCATGCGCTCCACGGCCCGGCGCGCCCGGCTGGCAATTGCCGGGTCCACCGTCACCTCGTCGGTTCCCTCGCGCAGGCAGGTGAGCAGCTTGTCGGGGGTGGTCTGCTTCATGAATGGGCAGATCGCGTGCGGGTTCACCGGGTCGAAGGTGGTGTCGGGGTTCGCGGCGCGCAGCTGGTGCAGCATCCCGACCTCGGTGGCCACCAGCACCCGATCAGCGCTGGTGGCACGGGCGGCATCGAGCATGCCACCGGTGGACAGGACATGGGTGCGCTCCTCGGGGAGCTCGCCCTGCCCAGCCAACCACAGGGCCGATGTCGTGCATCCACACTCCGGGTGGACGAACAGCTCGGCATCGTGGTCGGCGCGTACTTGGTCGACGAGGTCCGACGGTGAGATGTCGGCGTGGACGTGGCACTCGCCCATCCACACGTGGATGTTGCGGCGTCCGGTCACCCGACGCACATGGGCCCCGAGGAACTGGTCGGGGCAGAAGAGAATCTCCTGATCGGGGGAGATGGAGTTGACGACGTCGACCGCATTGGAACTCGTGCAGCACACATCGGTCTCCGCCTTGACGGCCGCTGTGGTGTTGACGTAGCTCACCACGACCGCGCCGGGGTGCTCGGCCTTCCACGCTCGCAGCTGGTCGGCGGTGATGCAGTCGGCCAGGGAGCAACCGGCGGAGGCGTCCGGAATGAGCACCCGCTTGTCGGGGGAGAGCAACTTGGCGGTCTCGGCCATGAAGTGCACCCCGGCGAAGACAATCGTCGAGGCGTCCGACGTGGCGGCGATCCGGGACAGCGCCAGGGAATCGCCGACGTGATCGGCGACGTCCTGGATCTGGGGATCCTGATAGTTGTGGGCAAGGATGACGGCATCCTGCCGGTCTGCCTCCCTGCGCACCTGTTGCGCCCAGGACGTCAACGTCGTCGTGGTCACGGAACTTCTCCTTCCGACGGTTATTGACCGGGAGTCTATAACTTTTTCGACGAGGAGACGAAAACTGTCGTCGGATAGGCTCTACCCATGAGGAACAGGCCCTACCGTGACCATCGTGGCGTCGCCAAGTACCGTCATGAGGTGCTGGCTGCCATCCTGCGCGTCAACGAGCGGCTCGAGGTGCTCGCCACCCCCCGCTCCCGGGACCCCTTCGCGAGGCAGTGGGCGCTGATCGGCGGACCGGTGGAGGTCGACGAGACGATGGAGCAGGCGATCGCTCGGTACATGACCGGTCAGCTGGGCGGGGCTCGGACGGTACACGTGGAGCAGGTGAGCACCGTCTCCGACCCGGCACGCGACCCGTTCGAGCGCACCATCGCCACCGCATATCTCGCACTCACCCCGCCCGACGGGCTGCCCGAGATGGTCGGGAACAGCTGGTTGCCAGTCGATGACCTGCCGAACATGGCCTTCGACCATGCGCAGATCGTCTCCGCGGCCGCGCGACGGTTGCGCAGCAAGACCTCCTACACCAACATCGTCTACGCCTTGGCGCCCGAGGAGTTCACGATGGCCCGACTGCGCGCGATCTACCAGGCCGTTCTTGGCCACGAGGTGGACGTCACGAACCTGGGTCGGGTGCTGCGCAGACGTGGCCAGATCGAGAAGACCGGTGATGTGGCGGCGCCGGGGGAGCGGGGTGGCCGTCCGGCGTCGACCTGGCGGTTCATTGATCGCCGCTACGTCGTCACGGACCCTTTTGCGGTGCTGGCCCCCGGCAACTGAACAGCCCCCGAGTTCCAGACGTGAGGTCTGCGACGAGCCAGGGAGGCACGCTTGGCGAAGATGCCGTGGTGCTTTCGTCCCGGTGGAGTCCCAGCTCGGTGGTGCTCGCCACGATGGAGTGCGGTCGCCTGCCAGGATGCGACCACCCTTCGCTCACGCATCCGGTCGATTGTCACCTCGCCGCAGGACGTGTCGCAGACTCGCGGCAAGCCCCAGCGCCACGACGCCACCCAACTCGTAGTAGTACAGCGGACGCACCCACATGGCCAATACCTGACTGCTCGGGTCGGTGAGGATATCGGGCGGGTACCCGAGCACCTGCGCCAGGCCTCCTGCCCCGATGATCCAGACAACTCCGGTCAGGCATGATCCCAGCACACCGGTCATCCCGAGCCAGGAGACGAGCACGAGGCTGATGTCGGCCAGCAGCAGTCCAGAGGTCACCGTGTAGAGCCGGTAGGGCACGCTGCCTTGACCTGTGATGACGATACCGAGGGCATTGGCGATCCAGAATCCCGTCAACTCAACGGTGCGCAGGCGCCGTTCACGCAAGAACGTTGGGGAAAGTCGCGGAAAACGGTCGATGAGGACGACTCCTGACACCGCTGGCAGGAGCGCAGCCAGGATGAGGGCCACGGTCCTGGTGCCGTCGGCGATCGGTACGCCAACCGTCACGCGGGTCGTCAGGGCGGCGGTGACCAGAACGGCTACCACCACCAGAGCGGTGATGACCCACTGACGTGCTCGTGCAATGGTGATGACGTGCATGGCGATCAGATGAAGATGAGGTCGGCCGACGGATGTGTCGCCACGAGCACACAGCTGACGACCAGCGCCACCATCCCGGTGATCGACGTCGCGAGTGCACCGTGAGATCTCGCCCCAGCCGGTGACTGTTGCCAACGACATCCAGCTTTGGCGGCGACGAGGATGCCGGCATTGCCAAGAATGCTCAGCGCCATGTGGACCGGGTTCGGACGCATGGGAGACATCGGGACGGTAGCGAACTCCGGCGACAGGAGCTGAGGCAGATGCATGTCCCAGAACATCTGATGGGCCAGGAACACGGCGAGCACCATGACCGGAATCGTCATCACCGAGTCCCACAGACATGCCGCCAGCGTTCCCAGCCACGCCGACGCTCCCAGGGCGATCGGTCCGGTGAGCAGCTGCCACGGCAGGGTGAGACCGCTTGAATCGGCATGATGCACCACGCAGGAGACACACCCGATGACGAGGAACACGGCCTGGGCCGCCCATCCCCAGGCGATGACTGCCCATGTCATGTCCGAGACGAGGTGGTGGGAGCGGCCGGTCCCGGCAAGGTCACGGCGCGTCGTGCGTGGCCACTGTCGGTGAACCATGTAGGCGCACACCCCGGCGATGAACGGAGAGCCCAGCATCGTCGCGCCCTGCACGAGCGAGATCGTCCACGACCAGTCCCGGTAGGCCTCCTGGTACCTGAACCAGGTGAGGCATTGGATGATGATGAAGACGATGCCCAGCACCCAGGTGCGTCGCATCCACATGAGAACTGCGTTCATGGACGGACTCCATCGGTGATGTCGAGGAACCACGTGGAGTCCAACGACTCCGGCATCGCTGCGTCGAAGGCGACCGTGCCATGCGTGAGGACGACGAGATGGTCTGCCAGATCGGCGACGTCCTCCAGGACGTGACTCGACAACACGATGGTGGCCCCCGTCTCGGCTGCGCGATGCAGGGCGGTGAGCATGAGTTGACGCTGTCGGGGGTCCAGACCGGTGCTCGGCTCGTCGAGCAGCAGCACGTCCGCCTCGGATGCCAGTGCCTGTGCCAGCCAGACCCGTCGCTGCATACCACCCGACAGGGCCTTGCAACGAGTGTCAGACATCTTCTCCAGATCGACCAGTGCCAGCGCCTGACGAGCCTGTTGACGAGCGCGTGACCACGGTGTGCCGCGCATCCAGGTGAGATAGGTCACCGTCTCGAGCACCGACAGATTCCCGGGCGCGGACGCCGACTGGGGCATGAAGGCAATGCGGCGAAGAGCCTCTCGACGGGAAGGGCGAGCGGTCAGCTCCACACCGTCGATCAGCACGTGACCGCTGGTGGGCGCCTGTGCACCCGAACAGACACCCAGCAACGTCGATTTGCCGGCACCATTCTCCCCGATGAGTCCGCACACACCGGTGCCGATCGTGGACGAGACATGGTCCAAGGCGCGGTGTCTGCCGTATGAGTGGCAGACATCGTCAAGAGTGAGTGTGGTCATGAGATCTTCCGGTTGTCGTGGTCTTTCGTGCAGCGATGGGGGATGTCGTGTGAGCGTCTTTCGCATGATGCGTGAACCACGACCTGCAGAATAGCTTGAGAACAGCCCATGTCACATGCCGGGTATCCTCCCGCGGTACGCAGGCCAGGGCTGATCACTCCTGGGTCACGTGTGGCAAGGCGTCCCGTATGGCCTCCTCCGTGCGCCGGGAGTCGATCACCAAGCGGCTGTGACTAGGCCGTCATGGATCATTGTGCAGTGCTGGCCCCCGGTTACTGGACTGAGCTACTTATTTGCTAGTCTCCGGCTAAAGCTTCTAGCGTCAAGCTTCACGAGGGAGTTGCTCCATGAGCGTCGCAACACGGACGCAACAGCGAGGGGATCAGCTGCCAGAGCTCGACCGGACGAAGGTCCGGCCGTCTCACGTCACACTGAAAGTGACGATGGCAGTGACCGGTACGATCCTGGGCCTGTTCGTCTTCGTACACATGATTGGAAATCTCAAGGCCCTGATGGGCCCTGAGGACTACAACGGCTATGCCAAGCTGCTGCGGACACTGTTCTACCCGCTGCTGCCCTACGAGGGGGCGTTGTGGATCTTCCGCATCGTGCTCCTCACCTGTCTGGTCCTGCACGTCTGGGCAGGTCTGACGATCTGGATCCGTGGTCGCAAGGGACGTGGGTCGTACCGTCGCAAGAGCATGCGCAGTCTGACCTTCGGATCCCGCACGATGATTCTCAGTGGCCTGCTGATCCTGGCCTTCATCATCGTCCACATTCTGGACCTCACGATTGGCGCCGGTGTCGCGTCGTCCAGCTTCTCCGGACCGCAGAACCCGGGCCCGGATGTCCAGATGAGCGCCTACGAGAACCTCGTCGCGAGCCTCTCGCGTCCGGGTATGGCGATCTTCTACACCCTCGTCATGCTGGTGGTCTGCCTGCACCTGTGCCAGGGCGGTTGGAACGCCATCAATGACCTCGGTGGTACCGGTCCCCGTCTGCGCAAGGTGTGGCTCATCGTGGCCATCCTCATTGCCCTCGCCATCGCCGTGTGCAATGGCGCACTTCCAATGCTGATTCTTGCTGGGGTGATCTCATGAGCGGGTTGAAGGACTTCCTGCACGACAAGCTCCCACACACCGACACCGAGAACAAGGTCGAGTCGGTGCCAGCTCCCAAGGCCCCGGAACCCGCCTCGGCCTCGGAAGCTCCGAAACGACACGGCAAGCTGCCGCGCGACATCATGGGCCCGGCGCAGAAGGCTGCCGGCTACGAGATCGGTGACGAGCTCGACGGTGGCGCCCCCGCCGGGGATCCGTTGACCGCGTGGACCCGTCGTCAGACCGAGTACAAGCTCGTCAACCCGGCCAACCGTCGCAAGATGCACGTCATCGTCGTCGGCGCCGGACTTGCTGGTTCGGGTGTGGCTGCCACCCTGGGTCAGCTGGGGTACAAGGTGGACTGCTTCGTCTTCCACGACTCCCCGCGTCGCGCCCACTCGGTGGCTGCCCAGGGCGGTATCAACGCCGCTCGTGCCCGCAAGGTGGACGGTGACTCGCTCAAGCGGTTCGTCAAGGACACCGTCAAGGGTGGCGACTACCGAGGCCGTGAGGCCGACGTGGTGCGTCTGGGTACCGAGTCGGTGCGCGTCATCGACCACATGTACTCCATCGGTGCCCCATTCGCCCGTGAGTACGGCGGCCAGCTCGCCACCCGTTCGTTCGGTGGTGTGCAGGTCTCGCGTACCTACTACACCCGTGGCGAGACCGGTCAGCAGCTCGAGGTTGCCTGCTCGCAGGCCCTGCAGGCCCAGATCGACGCCGGCAACGTCACGATGCACACCCGCACCGAGATGCTCGATCTCATCGTCGCCGACGGACGCGCCCAGGGCATCGTCACCCGTGACCTGCTCACCGGTGAGATCCGGCCTTGGACCGCCCACGTCGTGGCCCTGTGCACCGGCGGCTACGGTTCGGTGTACCACTGGTCCACGCTGGCCAAGGGATCCAACGCCACCGCCACGTGGCGTGCCCACCGCCAGGGTGCCTACTTCGCCAGCCCCTGCTTCGTGCAGTTCCACCCGACGGCCCTGCCGGTGAGCTCGCACTGGCAGTCCAAGACGACCCTCATGTCGGAGTCGCTGCGCAACGACGGACGTATCTGGGTGCCCAAGAAGCCCGGTGATCCGCGTGCCGCCAACGACATCCCGGAGAACGAGCGTGACTACTACCTGGAACGCAAGTACCCGGCATTCGGCAACCTCACCCCGCGTGACGTCGCCTCGCGCAACGCCCGTACCCAGATCGACTCCGGTCGTGGTGTCGGACCGCTGAAGAACTCCGTGTACCTGGACTTCCGCGACGCCATCGAGCGTCTCGGCAAGGACGTCATCAAGGAGCGCTACGGCAACCTCTTCGACATGTACCTCGACGCCACCGGTGAGAACCCCTACGAGGTGCCGATGCGCATCGCCCCGGGTGCTCACTTCACCATGGGTGGCCTGTGGGTCAACTACGACCACATGAGCACCATCCCCGGCCTGTTCGTGGGTGGCGAGGCGTCGAACAACTACCACGGTGCCAACCGTCTGGGCGCGAACTCGCTGCTGTCGGCCTCGGTCGACGGATGGTTCACCCTGCCGCTGTCGATCCCGAACTACCTGGCCGACTACATCAAGGCCCCGGTGCTTCCTCTGGACGCTCCCGAGGTCAAGGCCGCGTTGAACCGGGTCAACAAGCGTGTCGACAAGCTGCTGACCATCAACGGCACCCACCGTCCGGAGTGGTTCCACCGCAAGCTCGGTGACATCCTCTACGAGGGCTGTGGTGTGAGCCGTGACGAGGAGGGCCTGTCCAAGGCCCTGGCCGAGGTGCGTGCCCTGCGCGAGGAGTTCTGGAACGACGTCAAGGTCGTCGGTGGCCCCAACCGCATCAACCAGGAGCTGGAGAAGGCCGGTCGTGTTGCCGACTTCATCGAACTCGCCGAGGTCATGGTGCTCGACGCCCTGGACCGTCGCGAGTCCGCCGGGGCCCACTTCCGCACCGAGTACTCCACTCCCGAGGGTGAGGCCAAGCGCAATGACGACGAGTGGGCATGTGTGTCGGCGTGGCAGACCCGCCCCGACGGCGTCCACGTGCGTCACGCCGAGCCTCTTGAGTTCTCGCTGATCGATCTGCAGGTGAGGGATTACCGATGAAAGTAACTCTTGAAATCTGGCGTCAGGACGGCCCGAAGGCCACTGGGCACTTCCAGAACTACGTCGTCAACGATGCCGAGGCCGAGTGGAGCATCCTCGAGCTGCTCGATCGCCTCAACGACCAGATCGTCGAGGATGGCGGAGACCCGGTGGTCTTCGAGTCCGACTGCCGCGAGGGTGTGTGTGGCGCCTGCGGGTTCATGGTCAACGGTGTGCCACATGGCCCGCTGGACAACACTCCGGCCTGCCGTCAGCACCTGCGTGCCTTCCCCGGTGTGACGCACTTCAAGCTGGAGCCGTGGCGTTCCACCGCCTTCCGTGTGGTGCGCGACCTCACCGTGGACCGTGGCCCGCTCGACGCGCTCATCCGCGCCGGTGGCACGGTGGACGTCATGACCGGCACCGCTCCGGATGCCGACACCGTTCCTCAGCCCAAGGAGCAGGCCGAGCAGGCTCTCGACTTCGCCTCCTGCATCGGCTGTGGTGCCTGTGTGGCTGCCTGCCCGAACGGCTCGGCAATGCTCTTCGCCGGTGCCAAGCTCGCTCACCTGTCCAAGATGCCTCAGGGCAGCCATGAGCGCAGCCGCCGTGCCCGTCGCATGGTTGACGCCCTGGACACCTACTTCGGGCCCTGCTCACTGTACGGTGAGTGCGCCAAGGCCTGCCCGGTGGGCATTCCGCTGGCCGCCGTTGCCACCGTGAACAAGGAACGCATGCGTGCCGGGTTCCGTGGCAGGACCAAGGACAACTGAGTCATCTGAGACACGTTGATCCGCACTGTGGGCACCGCTTCGGCGGTGCCCACAGTCTTTTTGGGAGCTGTCGTCTGCGCGACGTATCGTTGCGCGGGTGAATGTTGCCCCCCTGACACTGCGCGCCCCCTCCGGTGGGTGTGTGACGGCGCGCGTCCCGGTCGTCCTGGCCCCGATGGCAGGGGTGACGAATGCTGCCTTCCGTCAACTGTGCGCCGAGCAGGGGGCAGGGCTGTACGTGTGCGAGATGATCACCTCGCGCGGTCTGGTGTACGGCGACCACAAAACTAAGGACATGCTGGCCTTCGCCGACAACGAGAAGATTCGTTCCGTGCAATTGTACGGTGTGGATCCACAGATGATGGCCGATGCCACCCGTATTCTGTGTATCGAGTATCACGTCGATCACGTCGACCTCAATTTCGGATGCCCGGTACCCAAGGTGACGCGCAAGGGCGGTGGGGGTGTACTGCCCTGGAAACGGGATCGATTCCGCTCCGTCGTCGCTGCTGTGGTGCAGGCCGCCGACGAGTTCGACGTGCCGGTGAGTGTCAAGACGCGTATCGGCATCGACGACGACCATGTCACCTTCATCGACTCCGCCAAGGCTGCCGAGGATGCTGGCGCCGCCGCCGTGTGTCTGCATGCTCGCAGTGTTGCCGAGGCCTATTCCGGTCACTCGCACTGGCAGGCCATCGCCGAGCTCGTCAGTGCCGTGAACATCCCGGTGATCGGCAATGGTGACATCTGGGAAGCCCGTGACGCCGTTGACATGGTGGAACAGACCGGATGCGCCGGGGTGGAGGTCGGACGCGGCTGCCTGGGCCGTCCGTGGCTGTTCCGAGACCTTGCAGACGCCTTCTGCGGATGCCAGACCCAGACCCTGCCCACCCTGGGAGAGGTGTGTGAGATGGTTCGTCGGCATGCCGAACTGCTTGTGAAATACCAGGGAATGCACGGTCTGGTCGACATGCGCAAACACATGGCCTGGTACTTCAAAGGCTTTCCGGTGGGTGGGGAAACTCGTCATGCACTGGGAAAGATATCCAATTTTGACGAGCTCGACGAGCTGCTTTCCTCGCTCGATCATGACGCCCCATTCCCCGTCAAGGAGCTGGGCAAGGCACGGGGGCGACAAGGCACCCCGCGGCGCAAGGTCGTCATGCCGATGGGTTGGCTGGACTCGCGCACCTTGGACGATCACGACCTCTCCGAGGCCGAGTTGGGCATCTCCGGCGGCTGACCTGCCGATGACGCCGAGTGGGTGTGTGCGGGGGCAGTGCGGCATCGTGCCGACTTCGCCTGTTGATGTGCCCCCGGCCCTCCCCCGGCAGCGGCGGAGCGTTGTGTGGGGCTGAACACGCTCATGACTGCCCTGGGAGCAAGTACGTGAACTTGGGGGCAGGTACCTGATCGCTTCCAGCCCTGCCGTCTCGTGACCTACCGTCCGCTGCAGGTGCCAGTGACCGTGCGAAGATGGAACCATGCCTGAGATCTCCGATCGCGCTCGTCAGTGGGCCACTACGATGGCTGGACACAGCACGGGCGGTGTCATCCACTCCCATCGTGACGCCGGACCACGTATCGCTGCCGGTGACACCGTGGGGCGCCTGCAGCGTGAGGAGCGGGAGCGCGAGATGCTGCGCCCGGGCGCGACCCTGGCCAGTGGTGCCGGGCACCGAGCTCGTCCGGAGGAGCCGGATCCGGAACGCACCTGTTTCGAACGCGACCGGGACCGTATCGTCCACTCGACGGCGTTTCGACGCCTGGCCGGCAAGACCCAGGTCGTCGTCCACCCCACGGATCACCAGCGCACCCGACTCACCCATGCTCTGGAGGTGGCGCAGGTGGCACGATCCATTGCTGCCGGAATCGGCGCCAACGTCACCCTCGCCGATGCGATGGCATTGGGGCACGACTGCGGCCACGGCCCTGGTGGGCATGCCTCCGAACAGGCCTTCGACGCCTTTCTCCCCGAGGGATTCGATCACGGGCCATGGGGCTCCGACGTCAGCCTGGAACCGCTCAACCTGTGTGCCGAGACCCTGGACGGGATTCGCAACCACTCCTGGTCACGCCCCACACCACTCACCGTGGAGGGTGAGATCGTGTCGTTCTCCGACCGGATCGCCTACTGTGCCCACGACTTGGAGGACGCCATCCATGCGGGAATCGTCACCGTTGACGACCTGCCCCAAGAGGTGCGCGAGGTGGCGGGGGAGGATCGGCGAACCCAGCTGTCCCGATTCATTCGCTCGGTCATCGCCACCACATGCCGTACCGGAGGAGTCGGCATGGACTCCCAGACTGCGCAGTCATTGGCCAAGTTGCGTTCCTTCAACTACACGAGGATCTACACCCGTGAGGAGTCCCTGGCCCAGGCCGAGGTCGTCGTCAGGGTGTTGCAGCAGCTCGTCGAGTACTACCTGGAGCATCTCGATCTGGTGCCGCAGGAGTTTCTGGCTCGGCCGACGGACCGGGTGCATCAAGTCGTCGCCTACGTCGCCGGTATGACGGACTCCTTCGCCTTCGATCAGGCACAGATCCATCTGGGCTGGGACAAGGCGCGCGTGCCCAAGGGGCTGGGACGCGGGTACTGATGCCTCAGTCGTGCAGTTTCTCCTTGAGGTCGCTCGGCAGCAGACGGCCCTGCATCATGAATCGGTGGGCCACGACGATCGTCACGGCCTGCCCGGCGAGGATTCCCAGCAGGACGAGCACCTGGGAGGCACCGGCCTGCAGAGCCGACCCGCCACCCAGCAGCACACCGACGAAGGCTCCTGGCAGGGTCACCAGCCCCACGGTGCGGGTGTTGTCGACGGTCGGGATGATGGCCTCGGCCACCGAACGTTGGGTCACCATTCGGATCGCCTCAGGGCGCAGCACGCCCATCGACAGGGCCGCCTCGTAGGTGCCGAGATTGTCACGCAGGGTGGGGAACAGTCGCCGTCCGGCCAGGGTGTGACCGTTCATCATGTTGCCAATGATGATTCCGGCCAGCGGGATGAGGGAAGCTGCCGTGAACGGTGAGCAACCCGTCCCGAAGACGATGAGCAGCACTGGAAGGGTGCCACAGGCCATCGCGGCTGCCGCCCAGGGCCAGGCCCTTCCGATCTCGGTCCTCTTGGCCGTCGTGCGTACTGCCACGGCAAACATGAGCAACGTGAACAGTGCGGCAGCCCACAGATGCTTGAGGGCGTAGACCAGCACCATCGAGACCACACCCAGCTGGATGATGGCGCGTGCTGCTGCCCACACCGAGGCCTTGCCGATTCCCAACCGTCCCCACGCCGAGAAGGCCACGGTGAGTGCGACGAGTAGGACGAGACTCAGTGCTAACTGCCATGTTGGATTGATTGACACAACTGTCAGTCTCTCAGATGAGTGAATAGGATCGTCACATGGCTGGACGGATCAATGAGGAAGACATTGCTCTGGTCCGCGAACGGGCTCGGATCGACGAGGTCGTCCGGGACTATGTGCAACTGCGCAATGCTGGGGGCGGCTCGCTCAAAGGGCTGTGCCCGTTCCACGATGAGAGAACACCAAGTTTCCAGGTGACGCCGTCGCGCGGCCTGTTCTACTGCTTCGGCTGCCAGACCGGCGGCGACACCATCACCTTTCTTCAGCTCATCGAGAACCTCACCTTCGTAGAAGCAGTCCAGCGTCTTGCCGACCGCACCGGTGTGCAGCTGAGGATCATTGCCGACGGCACCCCGTCCACCCCGCCGGGGATGCGTAGCCAGATTCTGGCCGCCAATGATGCGGCAGCCGAGTTCTTTCGCCGCCAGATGCTCTCCGACGAGGGGGCCATTGCACGCGATTTCGTCACCGGACGGGGATTCACTCGCGAGCATGCCGAGTACTTCGGCATGGGGTATTCCCCCAAAGGGGGCCATGTTCTGCGGGATCATCTGCTCGCCCAAGGGTTCACGCCCCAGGTGCTGGTGACCGCGGGGCTGGTCCGCGACTCGGGATGGGACTTCTTCCAGGGGCGGGTGCTCTGGCCGATCAAGGACTCCGCGGCGTCGGTACTGGGATTCGGCGCCAGGCGGGTGTGGGACGACGACCGCATGCCGGCGAAGTACGTCAACACCCCTGAGACCCCGGTCTACAAGAAGTCCCATGTTCTCTACGGGCTTGACCTGGCTCGCACCAACATCGGCAAGAAGAACCAGGTCGTCGTCGTGGAGGGCTACACCGACGTCATGGCCATGCACGTCGCCGGGATCGACACCGCCGTGGCGTCGTGTGGTACGGCATTTGGTCCGGAGCATGCGCACCTGGTGCAGCGGCTCATGGGCAATCGCGGTGCCCTCAACGGTGAGGTGATCTTCACCTTTGACGGCGATGCGGCCGGTCGATCGGCAGCGCTCAAGGCCTACCGGGACGACGAGGAGTTCACCAGCCAGACCTATGTGGCCGTCGAACCCAACGGGTTGGATCCGTGCGACCTGCGCATGCAGGAGGGGGACGCGGCAGTTCGGGAACTCGTGGCACGACGGGTGCCGTTGTACCGATTCGTCATGGAGAACACCGTCGACAGGTTCGACCTCGATCGGGCTGACGGGCGACTCGCCGCGGCACGGGCTGCAGCACCACTGGTGACGAGTATTCGCGACGCCGCGCTGGTCAGCGAGTTCACCCGCGAACTTGCCCAGATCATCGGGATGGACGTCGACGACGTGCGTCGTGAAGTGGTGGCTGCCCGTCGGCACCCGCACGGCGGCAACTCTGGCGGAGCCCCAACAAATCCACGAGGATCGGCAGGGCACTACGGAGCCACCCGCGGCGAGGGCACGCACGGCTACGGCACGTACCAAGGACAGGCCCCGACCGGTCTGCATGGCGGGGCCCAGCGACATCCAGATGGTGATGTGAGCCCCATCGCGTCCCGCGGGGGAGGAGCACCCGCATTACGGGTGATCGATGGTCAGGGTGCAGGTGCTCCCACCGGTTCCCCCGTCTCGCCACGAACAGTCGATTCGGATGAGTCGCTGGTCGAAGCCACCGGGGCGGGTGAGTCGGTCCCGTCCACTCCGTGGCCAGATCCGCGCGACCCCAAGCTCATGGCCGAACGGGGACTGCTCAAGCTCATGCTGCAGTACCCGCAACTCTTCGACGCCCAGTGGGCCCTGGTGGAGCCGGAGGATTTCCGGCATCCCACCTACCGCACCGTTTTCGACCTCGTGCGCACGACGCAGCCGGGTGACGGTTGGCAACAGCGCATCCAAGAAGCCACCCACGACGACGTCGTCAAGCAGCTCGTCGTCGCCCTGCTCGTGGAGGCTGTTCTGCACGATGATCCGACAGCCTCCTATGCACGGGCCTACGCGGCACGAGTGCGTCTGCTCTCCGTCGTCGACGACATCGCAAACCTGAAGTCACGCCTGCAGCGCACCAATCCGCAACAGGATCCCAAGGCCTACAACGCCATGTTTGCCGATCTGGTGACCTTGGAATCCCTACGCAAGGAACTCATCGCAGCACAGGCCGCAGCGCCGTGGAATGAGGACTGACGCCGTCAGCTGCTCATGGCTCCACACCACGTAAATCGATGCGTATGGCGTTGAAGCGGTCGATCTGGGGGTGAGTGTGGTTGCAGCGTCACGGTGATGAGTTCTCCCTTCGCCTCTCGAGAAACGCGTCAGCTCGTGTTCCTGCTTACATGATTCATTTTGGCAACTGCACGATCAACGGGTGTGGACAACCAGAAAGTTGTCCACAGTTGTCGAGAACCACTGGTCCGTTCCCAGGAGGGTTTCGCAGGATTGGGCCATGAGCATCACCCCCATCCACGATCCGCTTCGGACCGAGAATCAGTCCCGAGAACGGGAGCAGCGTCTTTTTGCTGCCATCGAACTGGGCGTCATCGCCCAAGCTGCGGTCGACGGACATCTGGACACGGATGCCAGCTCCGAGGAGTTGGCCGTCATCATTGCCGAGAGTCAGCAGGCAACTGTTCAGGTGTGGACCCTCTTTCTGCCCATGGTGTGGTCCATGGCCAGACCGCATGCACGAGGAAGGACAAGTCTGGACGATCTTGTCGGGGCTGGCTGCATCGGACTCGCCGAGGCGATCCGTCGCTACGATCCGAGTCGGGGCACCAGGTTCTCCACGCTGGCATGGACGTGGATACGCCGATACGTCTCCGAGGAATCCCTGTGTGACGGCACGAGTCGCACCATGTGGCGGCGACGTACCGAGATGGTCGTTGCCAGGACGGCGGAGAATTTGTCGACGCTGCGTGGCCACGCGGCAACTGTCGCCGAAGTGGCGGCTGAACTCGGCCGTCCCAAGGAGTGGGTGCGGCAGCGCTGGCAGATTGACAAGGACGTTCCACTGGAGGGCATTGCGTTGTTCGCCGACATGCGCATGATGACTCACGACATCACCGACGACGGACTGGATGACGTCCGGAAACTGGTCGAGACGCTCCCCGAGCCACATCGGTCGGTGGTGCGGTTGCGGCATGGTTTCGAGGGAGCACCCATGGGCCTGGACCAGGTGGCATGCCAGTTGGGGTGCTCGGAACGATCTGTGCGGCGCATTCAGAAGCAGGCACACTCGCGGCTGCGCACCCAGTTGAGGCGAGGACTGGCTGAGGTGGCATGAGCCACAATGGGTCCATGGGACTATTCAGGAAGTCACGCCCCGGCGACGACGTCATGGCGGCGGTCAGGCAGGTTCTCGGCCAGTCGATGGTGAAGGTGCTTGCGTGGGGCCACGGTCGGATGGACGGCCCGGTCACCGTCATTGCCGTTGAGGAAGGGCTGGTCGTCGTGCCCGAGCAGGCTGAGCCTGGGGCGGTGGCCTGGCACGAGATCATCCGTGGTGGCTGGCACAAGGAGAAGTCGGCGCTGTGGTGGATGGTTCTCGACCAGAGTGAGGTCAGGATCATCATGGATCAACCTGGCGACATCCCCGGGGTTTTCCAGAGTCAGGTCAACGCCACCATCCTGTGTCAGGAGGGGGTGGATGTCCCCGGCGGGCGAGTCGTTGTTGCTGGGCGCCGCCGCGCCGGAGCACTGGGCCGACGGGATCCCTCGATCCTGTGGACGGCCATGGCCGTGGGGGAGGCCGACCTGAGCGAACCCGAAACCAAACAATTGGTCCTGGAACATTCCGAGGATCTCAAAGGACGGTGGGAGAGCCGTTGAAAACTGCGTCATGACAAGGGCAGAGGCATGTTCATGGACCTCGTTTTGCATTGAGCCTAGGGAGGGGTCTATAGTGATGTCTCGCGCTTGCAGTGCTGATCCCCTGTAGCTCAATTGGCAGAGCATCTGACTGTTAATCAGAGGGTTACTGGTTCGAGTCCAGTCGGGGGAGCTTTCTATACCCATTTGACTAGGGCAAACACCGGTCACCGAAAAAGTTGTGGCGGATTTGTGGCGGATCCGGACGCTGCAAAACTGCCTCCAGAGACACGAAAAGACCCCCGGAACACCCGAATGGGCATCCCGGGGGGAAGTGATCCTCGACAGGAGATCATGGAATCATGTGAGGCTGGTCGGCCACGGATCATCCGTGTCGAACACCGCATGCACCTCCAGATTGTCCACGACATCACCAGTCATGGATGAGCGGTTGCCACCAGAGTTGAGGAAAAGTCGGCACACGGCCCTGCTGGACGCCGTGAGCGCCGGCGTGGAACAGGCAATCCGCGGACGCCACCCCAGAGGCATCCCCGCGGCGGTGACCGACGACACGTTCCGGGTGTGCTTCAGGGTGGTGTTGAGGATCACCAGCGAGCCGATGCGCCGCGCCGTGATCAAGGCATCGGAGGACAGCTGCAGGGTGCCGTCCGGCGACGTGAGTGCCGAGATGAACGCCAGGCTGCTGGTCTGGTTGACCACCCCAGTGTCTCCCATGGACACGCCCCAGCCGGACGGGAGTTTCTGCCACTGCCATGCACCCACCCCGGCGCCATCGGTGGAACACCATGTGGCACCGTCGGGGGCAGATGCCACCCAGTTGCGCCCGGCGGCGTCGAGGGTGTCGGGCATGTCCGGTCGCCCCTTGCCCGCCCCGGTGAATGTCGACGGCTGACCCGGTGGCCCGGGTTCCCCCCGTGCACCCCGTGGCCCAGCCGGGCCGATGAATCGGGTCTGGGGCACACCAGTGACGTGATCGCCCTCACGGATGAGCACATCCCCGTCGGCCACGGTGGCAGGCACCAGCAGAGTCGTCACCGTCACCGACGGGGCAGGCACAAATCCCGCCGCCGTCCACAGATCCAGCGGATGATCCCGGGTGTGGTCGGCGGTGACCTGAATGTCGATGCCGTCCCAGCCCAGCTCGTCGGCAAACCGCGCATGCCACACACCGGCGTAAAGCCACAGGCCACGCTGGCCATGCAGAGACAGGTATCCGTCGGTGTCGAAATCGGCGACGATCGCCTCTTGGATGACACGCTGTGACGGGTCACCGGGCACCAGACGCCACCGGTCGGCCGGGGTGAACGTTACCGCTTTGGCAAGCTTGACTGGTGGCCCGTCAGGATAGGGGTCATCCTCTGGCCCCATGTCACCGACGGCCCGGATCGCACGGGCCGTCACCAGACCGAAGCGATAATCCTCGGGGAGTTTCGGCTCGGACATCAGCCTTCCTCCACCGGGGCGGCCCGGCGTGGAGCCGCCTCCTCATCGATCACCGCAGGGCCATCCTCGACCGCTTCCGGCTGGGGATCATCGGATGGCTCGACCACCACCGGGGCGTTCGACGGCACCGTCGCAGCCGTCGCCATGCCGGGCACCAGCACGGCAGCCACCAGGGCCACCCACAGCGGGGCGGTCTGGTCATCGACCACTCCGTAGGCGATGAGCAGGGGGATCACAGCGGTGGCGATCCCGTAGATCCAGCGGCGTGCAGACAGAGGGATAGCTTTGTCGATCTTCCACATGATCAGACCCCCTTGCGCACTTTTTCGAGATCCGCCTTGAGCCTCTTGGCATGTCCAGAGGTGACCTCAAACCACGGCTTCGTGCCCAAGCCCTTGGCAATCGGATTCACATAGCTGGCAGGCAAAGCTCCCCTACCGGCGCCGTTGGAAAACTCGTCGCAGAAGCCAGAGGATGTGTCGAAAATCATATAAACGCGGGTTTTCTTGTCCTTTGGGTTCGGGTAGTACCAGCATCCGCATTTGTCTTGCATGTCATCGTCTCCTTCAGTCGGTTTGGGTTTCGGGGTTGCAGGGGCAGGGCGGGGGACAGGCGTGGAGCCGCCACGTGCCATCGCCAGACAGCGGGCGATCGGAAAGGCGCCGGGATCGGTGTGGTCGTTGCCCCACACATGCTGATGGCCACACACCCCGGTGCACCGTGACCACTCCGCCGCGGTCATGCGATGGTTGTGGTTGCCCGTCCAATCCCCAAACGGATATGGGGCGGCGAGGGGCAGCTCCCACTCCCGGTGCAGCCATGCGATGAGATCGGCCACGGCACGCAGCATCATGTCGTCGGGCCGGGTCCAGTCCGTGTGAGGCCCGGACACCGTGTAATCACGATGGGGGTTGGATCTCGTGGCCCAGCCGCCGGTGCCCACCAGCTCCACCTGACACACGTTCAGGCGGTTGGTCGACGGCGACCCGGACGGCTGCCGCAACGCCATCGAGGCGCACGGCAGGGGCCAATGCTGCCTCCACTGCGGTTTCCCACTGGTGCAGTTCAGGGTGAGGTTCGGTGCCTTGCGGCCACCGCCGAATCCTGGCCAACTGTTGCCCTCCGTCGTGTGCAACACCAGCACGTTAATCTTCTGCTGTTTGGGTCTGGGCACTGCTGACTCATAATTTTGTGCCGTCCGGTTGGCGGGCGGAAACCATGCTGCATGGCTCATGACTCCACCCGCTTCCAGCCGTCGGGGTAGACGTCGGGTGCCCAAACGTTCGCATCGATGGTGGATTCCCACACGTCCCCGTTGAACATCACCCGGTCACCCTTGCCGTAGGCGTCGTGGGCGCCGGTGGGCTGCACCCAGTCGGCAGGCCTCACATCACCATGCTCATCGGGAGTGGCCTCGGCGCGCCAGCCCGACACCCCCGGCTCCCACACGTTCGCAGGCGTCAACGACAGCCACACCTTGCCGTTGTGGGAGACATGCGCATCCTTCGGGTAGGCATCCACGGCCGAGGTGGGCTGCACCCACTCCGGCCACGTGCCATCCGGCTTCTGGGCGCGCTTGGCTGAAAGCCCGGACATCGACTGATAGGCGGCGATGTCATCCAGGATCTGTCTGGGCATGGCGGCCACCATCGCTCGACGTGACTGCTCATCGAGCAGCACCCTGATCGCCTCCGACAATTCCTCATCCGACAGGTCGGTCGGATCGTTCACAATGCTCATCATGTGCCCCTTTCCAGGTGTGTGATTCGGTCATCGAGCCGGGTGTGTGCATCGTGGGCGTCCCGGCGCAAATCCATGTCGGTGTCAGCCAGCCGGCCAATGTCCTTCGCCATGCCACGCTGTTCACCCTCAACACGGCGCAACGCATCAGCTTGCCTTTCCAGCGAGGTGCTGATCGTGCCCAGCTTCTCCTCGATACGATCGTTCGAATCACGCAGAGAGCCGCCGTGATTAGGTTTCATCTCATGATTCAACTGGCGGTGCATACTGTGGATATCGCTGCGTGTCTTCACGGACTGAACAACAGCCCCCAGAAGGGTGGCCAACGCTGTCAATACGGCAGCCAATGCCAGCCCAAAATTGGACCACACATCAATCTTCATGGCCCCTACCTCACTTCGTGTATGTGGCGCGCAGCATGCACGAATACTTGTCGAACTTGAACTTTCCGAAAACCCCGCTGGTGGTGCCGCCATAGCCCTCGCCAAGCGTGAAGCCGTGAATCTCGCCCCGAGCAATCGGCCCCCACCATGACTTCGGAAGATTCACCCATTTGCCGGCGCCGGCCGTCCACTGCGGCGACCAGAATGCGCCTCCGCCTGATGTTTGCGGACGATCGGGTAGCGTTGTCTTCCTGTACTGGCCAATGATCGCCCGACCAGAGCCACCGTAAAACTGCTCGTTCTTCAAGTACACCTGCATATTTTGTATCGTGGCACCTGCCATATCCTGTGACGGCGTAGAGGACCACAACATGACCGAGTACCGCGATTCCCTATTGTAGAATCCCTGCTGCAGGAAATTGTCCACCGTATGATTTCCCGACCAGCAGCGAATTTGCGACGGATACCAGATATTGACGTACTGCTTAACCGGTTCACCCGAAGGTGACGGTATTGGAGCAGAACCCTGATAGGGGATTCCGCCACCAAAGTTGACCTGGCCGTCCGAGTCAGAGGCGTGCACTCCCATGTCCTCGATAAACATGTTTGATGTGCGATATTCAGATGATGGGAAAAGCCCCCATTCGCCTGGCTTCATTACTGCTGCAGTCAGCAGCAGACGCACCTTTTGATCCACGGGTGATATGGGGAGCATGGGCTGCCACACCAAATATCCATTTCCGCCGGCCATCTGAATTGTCGCCGTGTCAATCTGCGGTGAATCGATCGTGGGCGCCGCTGGTGTTGGATCGCCAATCTCCTGTTTCAGGCGCAGCACCACCGGTGCTGCCGTGTTGATGAACACATGCGCTGCCAGGCAAAACCGGTAGGCTCTATCGGCCTTCATATCCAGGGCGAATTCATAAACCCCCACATCTGAGGTGCCAAACTTGAAATCGTTCAACTCAGATTTGTCGCCCAATTGCCGACGGGCAATCACGCCCCGCGGAAGCTGCTCCAGCAGGTCGATGATGTTTTGGCCGCCCACGGTGAGGGTGTCCGCCACATCCATTGTTTTGGCCACGCCGCCACCGTCGGCGGTGAAGCCTGCTGTCGGCTCGCCATCGACACCATAGAGCATCATCTGGTCGTCTGTTGGTCCTCCCAGGGTGATGGTGGCCATCTCGCCATCTTCACCGTCGGAGCGAACCACTTGAAGCGTGGATGATCCAATATGCACCCTGGGGGTCTCCTCAGGGGAGGGGGAGTAGATGTCGATGCCGGACAGGGATCCGGACACGATAGTGCCAGCGTCGAGGTTGGCGATGGATGTGCCGTCGATGACATCCTTCCTCCAAGCGCTGCCGTCCCAGTGCCACATGCCAATGGTGTGACCACCGGCCAGCTGAAACCACGCGTCTCCCGGTTTGTCGCCGCCACCCTCCGGGGCGCGGATAGAGTAGGTGTTGCGATTGGCCCCCGATGCAGAGGCGATCTCGATCTTGGTTTGCTCATCGATGGCGGACCCCACGATCGTCGCCTTGCGGCCGATGATGTCAACAATCGTCCATCGACCGTCCACCAGGTCGAACACGACCGTTTCGCCCTGGCCTTTCTCACGCACCCCGGTGTCCATGACGGCACGCAGACTGTGAGGCACCAGAACCTGCGCATCGGTGCCATCACCCAGCTCAACATCGGCGACCAGCTCAATGCTCGCCGGCCACTGCTGCATCCACGTTTCCCCTGACTCATCCCACGTCACCTTGTCGACCGGCGCGCCCTCATCCAGTGCAATGATCCAATGGTCATCGGTGGCATACGGGTCTTCGTCGGTGGATTCGTCAAACGACATGATCTCCACCCCCGTGTAGGGCAGCAGCGTGGTGCCGCCGTTGGGGGTGAGGACGCCGCCGTCAGGATCAATGTCGCCGGCATCGGGGGACAACAGCCCGTTTTCAAAAGGGGTGGTGATGCATCCGGCCTCGATGGTGGTCACCATGCGCACTGTTCCCTGCTGCATCCTCATCGCCTCCTGCGTGCCGGAGTTCTTCGAGTCACCCTCCGGGTGTGAATGTGCCGGCCAATGGACATCACCCCATCGGTCGTCAACGGAATCGTGTATTTGGTGATCTGGACTCTCTCGTGCCAGTCACCGGAAGCAATGTCGATCACGTCCCGTGGCTCCAGGTGCGGAATGACGAGCGAATCGAAATTCACATCCACATACGACCATCCCAGGCGGTCCAGGCGCGCCTGGGCGATCCGTTTCGCCTGAGCCGTCGTCGTGATCTGGTCATCCTGGATCTCCTCGCGAAGATTGCGCCGCACCCCGCCTCTGGCCAGCGATTTGGCCGACAGGGGATGTGAATCGGGCAGGGATGCATAGGCATGGACGGTGCCGTTCTTGTTTTTCGCCCCGGACACGACAATGAAATTCTTCACCTGTGACAGGTCCGAGGTGATGTCCGGTTCGGTAAGCATGTCGGTGTCACGTGTGAACTTCCACGCCGTGTTCTCGGAATGCGGTTTGAGCACCACCCAACCAGCGCCGTTGTAGTGCAGCAAAGGGTCTGTGCCATGGTCACGGGAAGCCAGCGAATATGCCAACTGCTGCAGTTTTGGCCACGGCGCCTCGCTCGACCAGCACACCCACGGCGACGAAATCCTGTCACTCCACGAGGGGATCGAGACGTGCGTTTCCCCACAGTCGGCCAGCACCCGACGCATGATGGAGGTTTTCGGGGTTCCAGGCCCAAACCTCCACGTCCGAGACTGGGGCTGATTGACCATGACTTCCTTCGATGAGGCAGTCAACGAAATCGAATGGCGGGAGCGCCGCAGCGACATGATCGGCCCAGCGAAAATCGGCATGTCCACCCAGTGCGGATATTCATGCGACCATACGCCGTAATGCACCTGCAGCATGCGGTCGGCGCAAAGGGCTGCATGGGAAATGCCGGGGGCGTCAAGGCCAAGCCGGTTTCCCGGATCGGAGATCTCCATGGTGCAGGTGCGCATCACATCCTGCTCAACATCGATGTCAACCGATCCGGACAGCACCACGCCGGTCGCCTCGCCCTGGACATGGTGATCCAGGTCGAGAACCTGCACCAGCACGCGCATCTTGTGGTCCGACAGCAGGCCACGCTCATAGGCCGCCAGATCGGCGGCCGACAGTTTGCGGGTGATCACAGCATGCCCCCGTTGAACAGCCAGTTGTCGACCTGCCTGAAGTCACAGGACGCCCTCCACATGCGGCCAGCCTCACGGTTCACACCCGACATTTGAATATCGGACAGCATCACCTGAAATGACAGATTCTCGATGATCATCGTGAACCGTTTGCCCACCTGCGGTTTCCACTCCATGAGTCGTTTCGCGAATGCCGGGGCCTGCAGCTCTGGGGTGTCGCCCATGTTGACGAGCTTGCCTTCCAGCTTGCCCTCATAGCCGTGCTGAGCGGACACCACCACGATGGCGTGACGTGCACCAAGCGGCTCCAGCTTGGATGAGATTTCCGGCTGGGTCATGTCGTGATCGGTGTCGTCAACGATTGCCACGCACACCGGGGCATCGTCGGACTCATCGATGATCCATGTGCCCCGGAATTTCAGATCGACGCCGATGGTCCGCTCCACCAGTTCATGCCCATTGGTGATGTGGCCGATGCGCACATCATGGCGGCCTGCGGCCATCGGGGTGGTGATCGAAAAGCTTCGCTGGCTGGACGGGAAGGTCCACCGTTTGTCTTCGACGGAGGCGAAGAATCCGTCCGGATATCCGTCGGCCAGCCAGCTGATGGTCACCAACGGGGTGCCGGGCCTTTGGACAACACGAGCATTCGCCGTATAGGTGTCAGTGGCGTTCACCGGATCGTAGGCGAATGAAACATTGGCAGACCGGTAGATCGGATCACCCGGGGTTCCCGTGCGGCCCGGATGCTCGTCGTAGACAAACACCCATGCCCGGTACGGCTTGCCGGAGCGTACTGGCTTCGATGGAACCCACGTTGTGTCCTGCGAGTGGTGAATCCCCGAGTCGTCAACGGTGTTCCCATCCAGATCAACGATCTGTGCACGCCACGATTTGACCGAGCCGCCCGTGCCAGGTGTCATCTTCCACACGACAGGCGGCGTCGAGTCGCCGATGGTGCCCTCGCGTGGGGCCAGCATTTCAATGGTTGGCTTTGTGTGATGCGTGAACCTAGCGGGCTGCGACCATGGCGACCATCTGCCGTCACCGTCGGCGATGCGCACCCTCCACCACAGAGAGCCACCTGGTGTCAGTTTGGGCCATCCGTCATGTTCGGCAGGGTTGAACTCGCACAGGGTGGTGGGGATCTGCCCTGAATCGTACGAGGGCACCGTGAAAGAGTTTTGGCTGTCTGCGGTTTGCACCTGCATCTGGGCGATGTCAGTGCGGCCAGCTTTGTCGAAGAACGTCCATCGCAGCACCGGGGTGGGGGTGGCCACCACCGTGTTCGTGGCAGGAGCCAAGTCGGTGGGAGCGTATGGGTTTGTCCACCATGTCACCTCCAAGCGCGGCGGATACTTGTCGGTGCCGTCAAACGCCATCACATCGCCAGATACGCCGCCCCACAGGATCAGTCCGTAGAACGGGGCGCCGGAGGCAACCTCCTGCAACACTTGGGTGACGTCGATACGAATCGTTTCACCATCTCCCACCTTGCCGGTCTTGGACCACACAGCATGCGGGCCCACGGCTGGAGGGCGATGCTGCCACGACAAGTCCCAAAACTGACAGTCCCACTTTGCTGCCCTCTGAACCCTGATCTCATGGCGTCCCGTACCCTTGTTGGGGCGGGCATGGAGCACCAGTTCCGCCTTGGAGACGTTCGCACCCTCGGCCGGGAACGGGTTGGCGAACCACAGCACCGACCACGAAAAATCACCAGGCGTCGCACATGTGCGCAAATACGTTTTCTTGCGAAAATTGCGTATGCCGGGCTTCCGCTCCTCGATGTATGTCCAATACTTGGCCTTCTCCTTCGTGTACATCAGGCAAACGCTCCAATCCTCGCCATGTCGCCATACACGTCGGTGGCGGTGTCGGCAGCCACCACCTGCATGCGGCCAATCAGCTCGTCATTGACATCGCGCACCACCAGGGTTTTCGGAGTGCCACCCCAGCCCATCATCTGCCGTGTCTGATTGGCGTTGAACACCTTCGTCCCGGCGGCCAGCTGCGCCATCTGCGGCCCCACCACCAGTTCGGGGCGGCCATCCTCGGACACCGGCGACCACTCATCAGTCATCACTCGTCCGCCGCGCAGATAGCCGTGGCCCTTGCCGATGACGCGACGCCAATGCCTGTGCTGACGGCCAGCAGCACGCATGCCCACGACGAGGTTCTTGAACGGGTCATAGACGTTCGGGATGAACGGACCCATATCACGACCAAAATCCGCCCAGGTGACGCCGGGAACCTGTACGAGGCCACGGGCAGGGTCACCCCGGCGCACGTTGATGTCACGCAGCGCAGACGACTGCACCAGACGCGGATTACCATCGGACTCGGTTTTTATCTGCTTGAGCCACAAGGCCACATCGAGCGGACCGCCGCCGATACCAGACACGCGCAGGGCACGCTCCACGAACGGTGCCCACCGTGCAATCCGTCCAGCGCCCTTCACCAGCGCAAGCCCCTTGCCGGCGCCGGCAGCCACCGAATCCCAGGCCCTCGACGCCATGTCTTTGGCCCACCTTCCGGCGGCACCCAGCATGCCATCACCGATACTGGTGGCCATACCCTTGACGACCTGACCGAACCCGGAACCCAGCTCCTTCAGTCGACCCAGCGGCCCGGCGATCTTGCCCTTCAGCCAGCCCAGCGGGTCGAAATAGCCCGCCCCGTCACCGGTTGCAGGCAAACCCAAACCACCGGCAGGCGACATGGAGCCGCCCAGCAGACCCAACGTGTAGGCACGGTTGGACGGCTGGGCAAACCTGCCCCGCGCCGCCTCGATGTGAAGGTGAGGACCGGTCGAATGACCAGTGTTGTCAGACAGGCCAATCTGCTGACCACGCCGCACCCTGGTGCCAGTCGCCACTGTGGCGCGCAACGTATGGCCATACACCCACGGCACCCCGTCTGCGCCATTGAGGAAGATCGCCCGGCCATAGCCGCGCCCAGTGCCCACATAGGAGACGGTGCCGTCCTCGGTGGCAAACAAGGGTGTTCCGGTCGGCACGGGAATGTCCACACCGGAATGGCGACGATAGTTCGGTGACAGGCGACGAGACGTGGTCGGCCACACATAGCCGCCCCCACGGTAGCCACGCCCCAGGGCGACACGCTTCCACGCCTCCACGCCACCGGGGCCACCCAGCCGGTGGGTCTCCTCAGCAGTCAGCACATATTCTCGGCCGTGCACGATACCGGCAGCCTGATCCACACCCGCGTTACCGGTGTAGCCGCCGGTACGAAACCCCTTGAAGCTCCACTCCGTGAGCTTCTTGCCCATGCCCACCTTGCCGGCAAGCGTGTTGTAGGAGCGCACCATCGGGTTGATGACACGATCGGCCACCCAACGCACCGGGGCAGACATGATGCCACGCAGGCCGTCCCACGACTTCTTGATGGCATTCTTGGTGCCGTCGAAGAACGACCTGATCTTGACCAAGGCGGTGTGGATGGCGTCGCGGGCGGCATGGATCGGGCGAACCATGATGCCCTTGACTGTGGACCACGAGCTGTTCCAGGCGCCACGCACCCAGTTGCCGACGCTGGAGAAGAAGCCCTTGATCTTGCCCCACGCCTTGCCAATCATGTCGCGAGCAGCCTCAACTGGCTTGCCCAGGATCGGCTTGACTGTCTGCCACCACAGGGCAAACACCGATTTGACCCAATGCCAGATCTTCGTGAACTGCGCCCTGATCGCACCGAAATTACCGGTGATGATCGCTTTCGCGATGACAAGTGGCGTCGTCAGATACAGTTTGAGGCCGTTCCACCAGACGAGGAACACCTTGGACACCCAGTTCCACAAGCCCTGGAAGGCCGCCCGGATTCCGCCGAACACCACGTCGGCACCGTGCTTGACCACCGTCCCGAAATTGTGCAGATGTTCACGCATTGCCGCCGTCTGACGGCCCACCATGGCACCGAAGTTCTTCAGATGGGTGCCCAGCGAGTTGACGGCGTTGCGGAACCGCTCGGAATGCGTGTAGGCGTAGATGAGCCCGGCGGCGAGAGCTGCCACGGCGATGACGATCAGGCCCAGCGGGTTGGCTGCGGCGAATGCCCGAACAGCGGTGGCTGTCGCCTTGAACCCCTGGAATACCTCCTTGAGCGCCCGGAACGACTTCACCGCACCGACAGCCGTCTTTCCCAGCATGTCCACCACCAGCACAGCCTTGCGGCCTGCGATGATCGCACCGACAGCAGCACCAACCGATACGGCTATGGCCTGCAACAGCACAGCATGGCGCTGCATGAGACCACCCAGCTTCTGCATGAGAGGCGTCAACACCTTGAGCGTGCCCACCACGACACCAGCCACGGCAGCACCTGCAAGCACCACCATCTTCCCGATGAGCTTGCCAATCCCGGACAGAACCGCCGTGATCGCCGGACCGGCAACAGCCCACACACCCTGGACGAGGGTCACTGCCGCGGAGGCGAAATCCTCCAACATGCCCCACAGCCGGGAAATGCCCTCACGCAGCTGGGCACCACGCTGCTGCCACACAGTGAGCTTGCCCACGGTTTCGTTGTCATCGAAGGCGTCGGTGACGGCAAGACCACTCCACATGTCCTTGAAGGCCTGCTTCACCCGACCGGCGGCCTCTGGGATCGCACCCAGCCGGTCATGGACCGCCGTCAAGACGACGACAAGAGTGTCGGAGGGGTCCACCCCGAGAATGGTGGCGACACGCTCATCGAGGCGGCCGTGCACCAGCAGATCGAAGATGGCGGTGAACCCGTTGCGCACCTGCAGCAGCCAGCCAACCAGCGCGGAATCCTCCTGGACGTTGAACGCCTTGGCGAAACGACCCGAAAAATCGTTGCGGGCAATGATGTCCCACAGGCCACCCAGAGCATCCTTGAGACGACCAATACCGGCGACCGTACCGCCACCGTGCAGGGTGCGTCCTATCGCGTCGAACGCGGGGGCAAGCCAGTTGCCGATGCGTTCACCAACGCGCTTGGACGCCTCCTCCAGCGGAGCCATCGACTTGGTGAGGTCCTGGAACATGGGGGCGAGCCGGGGGAATGCACCCTGCATTAGCCCCGCGCCCATGCGGCCAATCGAGGCACCCATGTTCTTCAGTGAGCCGGCAAACGTGTCACCCGACTTGGCGGCCGAACCACCCAGCGAATCATCCATGGCAGCAGCGAACGTTTTGAAGTCGATCTGCCCCTTCGACACCATGTTTGACACGTCTGCCTGGGACTTCTTCAAATGCTTCGACAGGGCCTGCAACACCGGAACACCGGCAGAAGTCAGCTGCATCATGTCGTCGCCCTGCAGTTTGCCGCGGGCAGCAACCGAGGAGAAGATCTTGCCTGCGTCGCCCATGGACATTCCGGCAATCGTCGCCGTGTCTGCGACAGTGCGCAGCGTGGATGCCAGCTCCTGGCCGGGCTTGATGCCGGTGGCAACCATCATCGCCGATGTGGTGGCAGCCTCCTCCAGGCCGAAGGATGTGCCCTTCACCGAGGCGGTGGCATCTTGCATGATCTGGTCAACATCCTTGGCGGAGTTGCCCAGACCGAGCAGTTTCTGCTTGGCGTTGTCGATGGATTCGAGACGGCCAAAGCCCTTCTTCAAGGCGAATCCGACCCCGGCCACGGCACCTGCGGTGGCTGCTCCAGCACCGGCGATGGCTGCCTTGGAGGCTACGCCGGTCGCCTTGGATACCGTCGCATTCACCCGCCCCATGCCGGACGAAATACGGCTGTTCAGCGTCTGCACCGCCCTGCCAGCCGAGGTCTGCGCCATACGGGGCATCGCCTCGAACGGGTTCGGCAGCGTCTTCTTGAAGTTCGCCAGCGACCGTTTGAGTGGCTGGAGCATCCTCGGGGTGCGCCCGATGGATGCCTTCTTGGCGGCGTCCAGTTTCCTCTCGGCATCCGAGGCCGCCTTGGAGGCCGACGCCTCCTTCAGCTTGGCCTCCGACAGGGCCTTGGTGGCGCGGGCCTCACGGTCCTGCGCCTTCAACGTCTGCAGCGAGTCGGCGCCATACTTGCGGGTGGCCTCCGCTGTTTCACGGGTGGCGATGGTGGCCTTGCGCTGCGCCGCCTGGGTGGCTTCACCGGCGCGCTGGGACACCCGGGATGCCCGGTCGAATGCCGACTGGGCGGCACTCAGATTCGCCTTGACATCCGTCGTGCCAGCCTTGGAGCCGGCAGACAGATGCCTGCCAATCGTGCGCCCCGTACGCTCCGAGGCGCGCTGCGTCGAAGCCAGAGACGACTCGATCTGCTTGAACGCGCCGGACTGGAACCGCACCGACAACGACAGGTATCCCTGCGCAAGCTCGGTTGCCATGGTCACCCCCTGGTGAGACGTGCCAGCATCGCATCTGCGTCGGCACGGGTGATAGGTGCTCCGTAATGCTGTGTGGTGTCCTCATCCCACGGGCGAGGCACCGGCTTGGGTTTACGCCCCTTGCTGCCACCCAGGGACCACCAGAACATGTTGAACTGGTCGAATCGGGCCGCCTGAATCTGCTCCGTCACCGTCCAGGCGGCGTACGGGTCACAGATGGCGGCCAGCGGCGAGCCGGCCGGGGCATGACGGCAGGCGACGAACACGTCACGCCACCGGGTTGAACCGGTACCGGACGCCTCACGCAGCCGCAACCCCAGCCGGAGACACTCGTATTCGACCTCGGATCGGTGCTCCGCGATCAATCGGCGGAGCCAGAGGATTCCGGGACACTCAACTCCGCAGCCCCCTCGTAGGCCTTCGCATAGGCGTCGGCGAACTTGAACAGGTCAGACTGCCTCCAGCCATCCGTGTCGACACCAACCAGTTTCGGAAGCCGAACGGTGGCGAGGATCGAGTTGGTTTCGGCGGCCTCACCCAGAGCCTCGAGCACATCGAGGGTGGGGTCGGTGATCTGGTCGGCGTCGACCTCCACATCACGGTCACCAACGTGCAGAACGGTCACATCAGACATTCAAAACTCCTTGAGCATGAGGGGTGCCCCCGGGTGCGTCGCAGCGGCAAGCCACACCCGGGGGCGGACTATGGGGGATCAGGAACCGGAGCCAGAAGGCTTCGGGGCGGCAGGCGGGACCATCAGCCAGTTGAGGAAGTTGCCCTTCTCGTCCTTGAACAATTCGATGGTCGTCTTGAAACCGACCACCTGATCCTTCTTGAACTCCAGACCGTCAACACCGGTCACCTGACCGTCGCCGATGTCGAGGATTCCCTCACCCTGACCATCGGACAGCAGGAAGGCCCACCGCCTGTGGGGCATGATATGGCCATCAATGGAAATGTTGATGACATGCCCATTGGAGATGGTGACCTGACCATCATCGCCAAACAGGGCGCGGCACGTTTCCGGGTCGGTCGAGATGAACGTCACCTCGATGGAGGCCTCGGAATTCTTCTGAACGACAGCGACCGTGTCGAGGTTCCAGTCCTTGATTTTGTCGGTGCCGAAATCGGTTTTGATGGACACGCCATCATCAGAAATATATCCCAACTTAACATAGCCGGTCAGCGGATCGGGGGCCTTCGTGGGGCGCTTAGTGTCCATCGGGGCAGTGACGGCATAGCCACCCACCTTCGGGGACCCGATACGGACAGTGGACAAGTCCTGAACCATGATTACTCCTTATGCTCTCGGATTGTGGACAAGAATGGTGGTGGACATGGTGTAGCGGGGGTGGCCGTCGGGGTCCGGCAGCCATGCCGGGGCGGTGCACGAGGTCGAGGCGAGATACATCCCGGGGGCGGCGTAGCCCTCCAGCCGGCCTAGGGCGACGCGCACATCGTCAGCCAGACGTGCAGCATCAACCGCATCGAGGCATGTGCAGACCACGGCGACGGTGCGCTCGTCCAGAACCAGATCCCGAATGGGTGGCCCGCCAGTGGCACGAACCTGCACATGCTCCCCATCCAGATCGACGGGAAGCTCCGTGGACACGGTCACCACAGGGTGGCCCAGCTCGGCCAGAGGCTGCTGGAGCGCCTCAACGAGAAGTGCTTCAATCATCGTGTGCTCCTTGCCTTGTCGAGGCAGGCCATGAACCCGGCCGGGTCGTGGGACACCAGCCACACCCCGAACCCGGTGGCAGGCCGCACCGTGTAGCGGGCGCGGTTGCGCCCCAGCTCGGTGACCACCTTGAAATGCGGACCCGGCTGGCCCGACCGGTGCCCCGCCTGATAGGCCTGCGCCCATCGGTTGGCGGCCTCGCAGGCGGGCTCGGCCAATCCATGCACCTCGGCGTTCACCTGGTCGTTCTTGAGGGTTTGGCGGATGGCCTCATGGTGGAGCTTCAGTCGAATCTCAGCCATGCCACACCTCCAGATAGAACCGGTAGCCCGGCTGGAAGGCGAACGGGCCGTGATTCCAGTCCTGCGGCTCCCCATCCACCTCGAACGTGGTGCCCAGAATCTTCACCCGGTCACCGATGAACGGCTGCCACGGTGCCAGCACGGCCATACGCCGCGTGGAACGGTTGATCCCCTGCTCGGCAAGCTCCTCGGCGGTCAGCTGATGCCAGCCGAACACCTTGCGAACCTCCGGCTCAGCCCACCGGTGAATCGGATTGCCGTGGGCATCGCGCCCATCGGCGTCGATGCGGGCAATATGGGTAACGGTGTGCCGGGCGATCACGGCTGCCCCAAAAGGTCAATGGAGGCCGCCGTCGCCACCCCAACCCCCATCCGGGCCTTCTCAGCCCGAGTGAGATACAGGTCGCCGGTCGGGTTGGCAAACGACATCTGCTGGCTGAACGGCCCTGCGGTCTCGTTGAAACTCGACACCCCATCGGGCAGATCGACATCCACGCTCATGGCGCGGCGCACCACGGCGCAGCAGATGGCACGCAACGTCTGCTCCGACACCTGCTCCCATCCGGGAACCGTGTCCCGGATGAGGGCGGAGGCGTCGGCCAGAAGCACGGCGGCACGGGCCTGCTCTGCCTCCGACAGACCACGCCACCGTGCCTCCAGATCAGACACGGTGGCGAACGGGATATCTGCCATGATCAGGAACCGCTACCAGACGGCTTCGGGGCGGCAGGGGTCGTGACAATGGCGAAGTGATCAACGAACGCATACCAGCCATAGACGATCTCCAGACGCAGCGCGATCTGGTTCTTGCGGGCCAGATCACCCTGACCGTCCGGGTCGCCACGGTCGATGAGGGTCACCGGAATGTTGCGCTGAACACCCCAGCGCAGACCGTTGGCCCAGTCACCGACGATGGCGCGCACACCGGTGTCCTGAGCCTCAGGGCGGCCCGAAACGGTGTTGGACTGCGCGGTGGGCAACCCCATGAACGAGGTGATGTCGGTGCCGAAGCCCAGCTGAGGGTAGCGCAGCTGTGAGGTGGCCCCCGAACCATCCTTCGTCTTGAGGGAGGCGAGGTCCCAGGCAAAGGAGGAGTCGAAGGCGGCACCCGTGACGGCGATGGGCTTCGGGTTCTTGATGAGCATGCCAACGGCGTTGCGGAACTGGTCGTCCACATCGGTCTTGGAATCACCGGTGATCACCTTGGGGGTGGTGGTGATGTTGTTGGTCCAGCCAGGAATCTTGGATCCGGTGAGCGGGTTGATGGCGTGGATAACACCGAAGTCGAGCGCTCGCGCAAGGGCAGTGGAGCCGGAGCTGGCAAGGGTCTGCAGAACACCCAGCTGGTGGTCCTCGTCGGCCCACTTCACCTCCTCGGAGAACCGCATCGTCACCTGCGCCTTGTGGGGCACGGCGGTGACGGAGGTGAAGGAGCCGCTGGTGGACGACTTTTCACCGTTCTCCTCAACGAACTCTGCCTTGGGTACGTCGTTGAACACCAGGTAGTCGACGTTTCCGAAGCGCATCGGGTCGGCTCCGGACAGCCGGGATACGACGGATCCCTGCTGGGCTTGAGTGATCATGCCGGCTGCGATTTCGCGAGGCAGCAACGGCTTCGTGTCGGACAGTGAGAACACGGACATGATATGTCCCCTTTCGAATCAGTCCCGGCCAAACAGTTGGCGCATGAATGTGGACGTTGTGTCAGATGTGCTGGGGGTGCGTGTGTGATCGATCACCGGGTGCGTCTTGCGGGCCTCGGCGGCCCAGGTGGTCAGCGCCTCAGCTGAGGAACGCATGGCCTCCAAGGTGTCCCCGCTGAGCAGGTTCGCCGGAACACCGGTGTCGGAGGACACCTCGTCTGCCCAGCTACGCCGCTGCTCGGTAGCCTCGAAACGTTTGATCGTGGCCTGGGCGTCGGCCAGCTTCTCAGCATCGGTGCGCTGGGCATCCTGCAACTCAGCCAACTGCCGTGCGGCATCATGGTTGGCCTTCGCCCGGGACTCCCACTTGCGCGCCTCGGCCTTCCAGTCGGTCTCGGCGGGCTTGGACTCATCGATCTGCGGTGCAGCATCCTGAGTCTGCGTCTCGACGGCATCGGTGGTTTCGGACATGATCGTCACCCCTCCTACGGGTTGATGGGTGCCATGCGGCAATGAGGCCCCGCCGTGCGGCAGGGCACGACAAACAGCCCTCGCACCACACGGTGAAGGGCTGGTCGAAAACTAGTGGGCCACTGGAACGATGTTCCAGTAGGTGTCAGTTGGCGCTCAGGCCACGGGCGCGCTGAGACGTCATGAGTTCACGCAATTCGTTGAGATCGCGCTGCTCCATCTCGTGTTCGGAGACGAGCTGGGTCACATCGGCCTCGAAGTGAGCCGGGATGTGGATGTCGTAGCTGTCAGCTGCGTACATCACGCACGGGAGCGGAAGGATTCCGTCATGATTCAAAAGATCCATGTATGACTGGACACACTCATGGCCGCCCCGGCGTTCGACCTCATCGAGGAGTTCCATGGACAAACCAAATTCCGTGACCTCATCAATGACGCCCATGGCTACACCTCCTTGAGCGGATAAGCCGTAACGATTTCATTCGTTGTAGTCCGTACTCGTACCACAAGTGTAACGCCTTGACTTGTTCCAGTAATGCTTCTCTCGCCAGGGCGTGGGGGGTATGCAAATCCTGTCTTGATGACGTCTGCGATGGCGTGTTGAATCTGGTCGGGTCCCCAGTCTTGGGGGAAGGTGTCTCCGCCGCTCATCCAGTTGTGGCCCCACATGTGGCCGCCCCGGTACATCATGTCTGGTTTGCCGTTGTATCCGGTGCCTGCTGTGCTGGAGCGGGGTGGGTTCTGCACCCGGTGGTGATCGCGCCACTCCTGCCTACCGTTCCTGGAAACATCACCGTAGAGGATGTGGTTCCATTCCTTGGTGCGCAGCTGGATGCCGTCGGGGTCGTCCCAGCCGTGTGGTGTGGCTGGTTCCTGTGGTGGAAGCTTGAAGCGGGTGCCGTCGGTATTCGGGGGCAGCCGGAAGGCAAGGTCGCGGCGGTACTTCTCCCAGTTCTTCAGATTCAGCCCTCCGGTCTCTTCCAGGGTGCTGGGCAGCTTCGGCCACACCCCATCGGTGTACTGGTCCGGGTCAGTCTTACGCATGGCCGTCAGGATCGAGCTGCGCGAACCACCACCGGCCCGCCGGTAGCCACGCTCGTACAGTTCCCGATATCGCTGCGGATCGTACCCCTCGATGAGGGCATACCTTCCGGTGTTGGTGCCCTTGTCGAAGTTCGGCACGATGAGGCAGTCACACCCGGCATGATAGGGGTTGTTGCCCCCGGCATTGCGATAGGTCGCATACACCCAGCCTCGCGAGGCGAGCATGGTGCAGAATGCGCACGTTTTCGCACCAGCTGGCACCCGGGCGAACCGGCGACACGACTTGTCGTTGACCGCGTTGAAGCGCAAGGCATCGTTGGAGCCAGCCTTCTCCCAGCGATCCAAGGCGGTGGCCATGAGATCGGCCACCTGGTCGGGGTTGTCGCCCCACAGGGCGCCGTTGGCCCACTTCACCGTACCCAGAATCTTGTCATGGTTGATGCTGCCACCAGCGCGAGCCGTGTAGTGCGGTAGCCCGGCAACCTTGTTGCGCAGCTCTTCGTACCATTCCATGGCGACGACTCGGGCATCCATGTCGGTCTGCACACCCAAGGCCATCATGACATCCGTAAGGTCCTTGCTGGCCTGCTTTGGATGCGACAGGTCCAGGGCACCCCATGCATACATCAGCTTCCTGCGAGTGGATCGCACAAGCGTGTTGTTGGCGTTACGCAGTCTCGCCATGTCGGCAGCGGTGACCTTGGTGGTGCTCATGGCTGTATATCCTCTGCTGGCTGCTCCGGATTGGAGGCAACCGCCTGAGCCAAATACCGTTCATCGATATTGGTATCTGCGAGGCGATTCAGCAGCCCATTCTGCGACCATTCGGCCTGCATCTGCTCGATCTCCGAGGTGGTGAACCCGGCGCGCTGCAGGGCCACCGTCGTCCCGGCAACCTTAGGCAGGGCCGATACCGTCTTGACGATGAAATCGCTGGAGGCCTGCGGAGACACATAGCGTGCCGGTGTCCACGACAGGTGGACATTCCACGACTCCTCCGGTGGGGCATCCAAGCCTTCCGCCACCATGAGAACGTCCTGCAGGATACGCAGCAGGGGACCATTGAACACCCGCCACTGGTACTCGGCCTCATCGGAAAGGGCCACCTCGGCAGCCTGCATGGCCTCCGCCGATGCCGGATTGTCGGCAAACAGCCCCACCGACGACTGAGGCAAACCAGTGGCTGCACAAAAGTTCTGGGCCAGCTGCCGATACATCGACAGATGCGGCTCCATCGACATCTGCGTGAACTGGCCAACCGTCGGATTCTCGCCCTCTTCATTGGGAGACAAGGCGAGGACGCGACCAGTGACAGCACGCCACCTGTCCTGCATCGCCTCCATCTGATCGGCAGAGGCACCCAGCACGTAGCGCTGCGGGGAAGCAAAGAACTCAGCCGAGGTCTCCGCCCTGACAAGGGTTCGCACCGCGGCGTCAGTGAGATAGCGCACCTCTCGAGAGATACGGGAATGGCCGAACGGCCGGGAAATCTCGGGGGAGTAGACCAGCGGCTCCACCATGATCCGCCGCGACGGGTTGTCAAGGCGATCCACGGACCACACATGCTTCTCGGCGGTGGCGATGATCGTGGCATCCAATGTATGCAGGATAAACCGGGAAGGCTCCGATGCCACCAAGCCGGGAATGTCGGAGTCCTGCTCGGTGGTGTCGGTGATCTCCAGGGCGGCGTCGATCATGCCGGAGCGGGCATTCCAGTGGGCGGTCGTCCACAGGCCGTCGCGGGCACGCACCACCACCGGTGGTTCACCTGCCGACTCATCACCCGGGGCAACCGTGAGGAACGCCACTGAATGCTTGTAGGCGGCCGTGATCGCCTGCATCAGGGTCAAGGTGAAGTCGTTGCGCTGCAGGATGCCGCCGATGTCAAACGGGTCGATCTGCCCATCCAGCGTGTAGCCCTCCCAGACGTGCTTGCGGGCCAGCGCCTGCACCGCCTTGGCAGGCCATCCCAGGGCGGCACGAGTACGTGCCATCTGAGGGGGAACCGAGATGCCCAGATCCTGCAGGGCACGGTGCCCTGCATAGTAGGTGTCGAGCAGGAGATTCTTCGGTGTCGTGCGTGCCAACGTGGCCCACAAGTCGGACAGGGTGCGCTGCTCGTCGTCAGACAGGTCAGCCACCACGGGTGTGCTGGAGAACATCACAGGATCGTCACCCCTCCTCGATGACCGGGACGTCGCTTCGTCGTCGCAGCACCCCAATGGGCCAACGTCACCGCATCCAGCAGGCTCGCATCCGACCCGGGAGGTGCAGCCCAGCCGAACCCTCCACGGGTGCCGATCTTGCGGCGTGTCACCGTCGTTGCCTGCTGGTCCAAAAGTTCATTGTCCACATGTCGCAGCGTGCCGTCGCGCAGACCGGCAAGCAGGCCCGCATGGGCTGCCGTCACCTGGTCCACCGACGGGGTCCAGATGACGCGGGCGGGAACCTTCGCCGAACGCAGCTGGTCCACCAGCCACGCCGAACCCGACTTGCCATCCACGACGATCTGAGATGTGTTGGCGAGCCGGTCTGGATCGGTGAGGAAGTCCACCAGCCAACCGGTGCCCTCTCCTGTCGAGGCCTGACGCACACCATCGACAACGATCAGTTTGGTGTCCTGCTTGACGGCAACACCCAGCCCGACGGCTGCACCGTCTGCGGAGAACTTCACTGCCCAGCAGCGTGGTCCATCACCGGCCCGGTCCATCGTCGCGTCCATCCATACCTGACGGTCGATGGCGGTCGAAACCGTGTCGGAGTCCCAGATTCCCATGCCCTCACGGCGGAACGACTCCTCACCCAGCTGGCGGCGCATACGCAGAATGGCCGCCTCCGAGGTGCGGCGGGGGAACGACGGGTTAGCCCTGGCCCACACCTTCCGATCCGACAGGTCGGCATCATCGGGGGCGCCAATCTCAACATAGGTGCCACCCACCATGTCGCCCTTCAACGCAGAGCGGCGAAACTCGATGAACGCCTCGGCAGGGTCGGTGGGACGCGGCGGGGTGCCGATACGGATGGCCAGCCCCAGATCGGACGTGTTCAAGGTCGGCACCATGCCGTCCAGAGCCTTCTGCGACAGGATCTGAGCCTCATCGAACACGATCAGATCCACGCCGGGGATACCGCGACCGAAACCGGCCTCGCGGGCACCGAACAGGATGCGAGACCCAGACGTGAACTCCAAGGCCTGCTTGCCGTTGCCGGCGCGCACCTTCGACACGTGCTGCGACAGGCCCGGCCGGTTGGCAAGGTTCTGCAACGCCAGGAACGTCTCATCCGAGGTGCGAGTGTGGTGGGCAGTCCAGATCATCATGCCGTCGGCGATCACCGCAGCCAAACCGAACACCAGGGCGCCCACCGTGTAGGTCTTGCCCACCTGACGAGGGATCGACACCTCCACGCCGTCCACCCTGTTGACGAACTCTCCATTGGCGTCCTGGGCGAGGATGAGGCGGGCCAGATCATCCTGCCAGCGGTCGAAGCCCATACCGGCCTGCTCGCACACCTGACGGGCCACCGGCCATGCCGTCGAGGCGATCCCGTCAGGGTAGACGAGGTGTTTCGCTATCGAGGACAGGTGGGGTTCAGACACCCGTCCAGCCTTCAGCGCCTACCGCCTTGCGGACCTTCGAGACCTGCGGGGTCACCGGGGCAGTGGCGCCTGCCAGCGCACCAGCCTTCTCGGCCTTGTCCAGCAGGGACTCCAGGGACTTCAGTGCTGCCGTGCGGTCGCGGGCAGCCTGATCAGGATCCTCAGCGATGGAGGCTGCCGTCTGGAACATAGCGTCCAGGATGCGCAGCTTGTCGCCACTCCGGTATGCTGTCTTGATCTTCTCGGACTTCACCCGACGACGTGGCGACGGGGTTTCGTCGGTGACGAGCTTCAAAGCCATGTCGCACCTCCGTGCAAGATTATTCAGTGCTGTGAAAAAAGTTTCATTTACCGGTGTTCAGTACCACCGAGTCATCGTGGAATCCCTCGGGGAGATTTTTCGCTTTGCCGTGGTCGGGCGGGATTCGACGGGGGGAGGGCCATGCCCCCCGGTCACCACTGGTTGCGGTGGTCGATGCCCTCCACCCGCCGGAAGCGTTGGTGTTTGCGTGACACCCCGTTGCCCCTGGACTGGTTGCAGTGTCTGCAGATGATGCGGATGTTGTCGAGCCGGTCTGTTCCGCCCAGTGAGTGCGGAATGATGTGATCGGCTTCGGGGCTTGCTGGTGTTCTGCCGATGTCCCATCGCAGCGGTACTCCGCAGCTCGGGCAGTGTGTGAGTCCTGCTGCTCGTGCTCGGCGTTTGGCTGTTGCTGCGTTGCGAATCCAGTTGGTTGTTCCTGTTCGCGATGTGGTCACGAGAGTTCCTTCTCTCTTCACAGTTCACGCGAACATAGCATGAGAGTATGCGACAGTGCTGTCGTTGTCAACTCGTGCACGTTCGTTCAGTGAATATGGATTCATGGTTGCGAATGTTCATTCATGCTGCTCGTCTGGCTTCGCAGGCGAGCACGTCACCGAACCTGATGCGACCTGAGCCGTCGCGTTGCAGGTGTCCACGTTCGCACCACTTGTCGACACGTTTGGCACGCACACGACCAGCAGTGACGGTCTCGATCTCGCGAGCCGTGAGCCGATAGTCCGAGGCGAACCGTTCGCGCGCCTCGATGCATTCGGCGACGTCGTAGGTGGCGTGGCAGGTGGGGCACCGGTGAATGGTGGCACCCCGGGTTGCATACAGGGGTGCCCCACATTCGCAGGGGCCTATGTAGATCTTCTCGGGGGGTGTGTCGATGACCCGGGTGGCCCGTGCACACCAGCCCCCCACGTCGATGCAGATACGCCCCCCACCCTCACGGATGGCGATGGTGGGTTCGGCGGCGATGAGCCATGCCGTCATCGCTGGCAGGGTGGCCTCCGGTTGGTGGGTGGGGTCATCCAGGGACAGTTCCCGGATGGTGGCCGTGAGCATGGCCCACAGTTCATCGAGCATCAGGGAGGCCTGCTGGTTGAAGGGCAGTGGGGTATCGAAGCTTCTGGCGTGGGGCCCGGATGTCTTGCGGGATCTGCGTGTGAGTTCGACCTCGAGTTCTCCCGCCAGGGCGTCGATGGATGCGAGGTGGCCATGCAGGGTGTCGATGCAGTCGGTGCACACGAAGGTGTCCGTGACTGGGCGGGTGTTGCAGCAGGTGCACAGGGTGGTCATGGATGTCCCCTTGTCGTTGGATACTCGTTATTCTGGGCGATTGTGCTGGTCAATATGTGATGGTGTGGTTTTGGGTGTATTGGTGTTTTTCTAGTTGGGCTTGTTGGTGGTTTTGTTTGCGCATCCATTCGCAGTATTCGGCTGGGTCTGTTGGTGGCCGGTTGTTTTCGGCTGGGGTGGGGTTGGCTTTGTTGCGGCGGTTTTGTCGGATGGTTTTGGCTTCGTTGTAGATCATGCGTACGTCGATGTTGAGGGCGTATTTGTCGTTTTGGTGGGTGATGTTTCGTATGGCGAGTTTGGCGTCGAAGTAGTCGATGTCGGTGAGGATGTCTGCCCAGGCGTCGGGGGTGTGTTTGTCGAGTTTCTGGTTGGGGCAGAGGGCTTGGAGGTATCGGCAGAGGGCGATGGTTTCCTTGCGGTTCATGATTGGCCTCCTCGGGTGATTTCCTGCTGGTTGAGTTTTCTTGCTGCCATCCAGACGCCTTGGGGGTTCTGGGTCATGCCTTTGTGGCGCATTTCGTCGGTGGTGAGGCAGCGGCGGCGGTTGGGGCCTTGTCGTGTTCCGTGGTCGCCTACGCGGTGCATGTCTCCGGCTGTGGTGCTGTTGAAGCTTTGGTGGCAGGCGACGCAGTGCTGGGTGCGGTTTCCGTCGGTGCGTCCGCAGGTGTGGCAGGTGTGTGACATGGCGTTGGTCCTTCTGGATGAACGGGTAATTTTTGACGGCCTAGAAATCGTTGGGGGTCTACACTTGTACGGGGGCGGGGCTGTTAGGCGCTCTAAAGCCACCTGTGAGAGCTCTCATGGCCATCCGGGGCTGGGTGGCTGGGTGTCATCGTCGGCGTCGAGGATCTGGGCCCGCTCCCAGGCTTGCTGCCACTGGTCGTCGCTGAGCCCTGCGGTGGGTCTGCCATCGCCGGTTCGGTTCAGCACCTCTGGCTCGTCGGACCAGCGGCCTTTGTTCAGCCAGGTGGATGCGTGGGGGATGAATTCCTGGCTGGTCCCGGACTGCTGCCATGCCCGGGCGTGGGCTTGGGCTGCAGCGGTCAGCTGGTCGGCGTCCACCTGGCCGCCCTTGAGCAGCTTGGTGAATGCCTTGGCTGCCTCGGCCTTGCCCACCTTGCGCGGGTAGGTCTTCCAGAACTTCTCGAATTCGTCGGTGTACCGGTGGCCTCCACGGGTCGGCGTTCCGCCGCCCCTCACCTCCAGCTGGTTGCCGGTTGGGGGTGTGTCGCTCAACACCGTCGCGTCAGCGGCGGTTTGAGCAATTACCTTCCCTGTTCCCTGTTCCCTGTTCCCTGTTCCCTGTTCCTGTGATGAGCCCTCCATGAGTCCTCCATGAGTCCTCCGTGAGTCCTCACTGAGTCCTCCATGAGTCAGAATGTTTCCCCTAGTCAGAGGCGGAATCTTTGATTCAGTAGGCCGGTTTATTCGCTGATGAGTGGTGAAATTCGTGACCTGACAGTAGGTGCGCCTGTTGTCGGCCTGGTACAGGGTGATGAGACCCATGTTTGAGAGGTGAATGAGGACTCCATGAAGGCTCACTGAGTCCTCCATGAGTCCTCCGTGAGTCCTCACTGAGTCTTCCCCGACATGGTCATCCAGGGGGAAGAGTTGAGACCTGATCCAGTTCATGTCTGCCAGCAGCCTCCCCTCGTCGTCAGCCATCGACCAGAGACCGATGAACAGCAGCCTCTCGAAGAAATCCAGCTGGGCAACGTCTGGGGATCCCCAGAACTCGGGTTTGATCGTTCGAATCCTCATGCCCTGCTCTCCTTTCTGGTGATGCGTTCGATCTCGAATCGGACACATTGGGCGGCCTTCTCCAAGTCCTGTGTCTCGGGTGCCCCTTCTTTTCTTCCGGCCCTCAGCAGGTATTTGATGGCGTTGCCTCGGAAGAATGGCAGATTCTCAACTACATATCGGGTTTCCATTGGTGTTCCGCAGTGGGGGCAGGGTGGCCCGTCATAGTGCGACGGGTGGTGCACGGGGTCATTCATGACAGTTCCTCGATGGTGAAGGTGATGTGGTGGTGGTGTTTCGGGGCGCGGTGTGGGGCGCGGCGCATGTCGGGGCCGATGAGGCAGTGAGAGTTGTCGTCGGGCAGCATTCCGGCGTCGACCATGCCGTCGACAAGCGGTTTGATGGTGGGCCAGGCGTTGGCCGGGTCTGCCCTGCCGCCGCCGGGGTAGGCGATGGTGCACACAATGTGGGCGCGGGCCATGGCGGGCACATGGCGTACGGCACACAGGCCCAGATAGCGCAGCCCTCTCGACCGTTCTGCTTTTCTGGCCCAGTGCAGCCTCATGTTTGAGGTCATCCACAGCCCGTCGGGCACATCAACAGTGACTTCATGGACACTCATCGGAGGACCCCTGCGGCGTCGGTATCGAGTTTCATAGTGTCTCCTTGCAGCTGGGGCGGCCCTTGGTGTAGAGCCGCCCCAGAATGGGTGATGGTCAGAACGGTGCCTGGTCGGTGGAGGGCTGCTGCCAGCCCGTCTGGGGCTGTGTCCACATGCCTGCGCCGCCGGCTGCTGGATGGTCGCCCTGGGGCTGTCCAAAGCCGCGGCCGGCCTTGGACACCTGGGCGGTGGCATAGCGCAGCGACGGCCCAATCTCAGCCACGTCGATTTGGTATGCGGTGCGCCTGTTGCCCTGCTTGTCGGTCCACTGGTTGGCGCGCAGGTTGCCTTGCACGATCACCCGCATCCCCTTGGACAGTGATTCGGCGACATGCTCGGCGTAGTCGCGCCACACGGTGCAGCGCAGAAACAGGGGATCCCCGTCAACCCACTGGTTCGACTGCTTGTCGAAGGTGCGTGGGGTGGAAGCGACCGTGAAATTCGCTGCCGGAATCCCAGACTGGGTGAACTTCAAATCCGGGTCGGCTGTCAGGTTGCCGACGATGGTGATGGATGTTTCACCGCTCATTTCTGCTCCTCGATTGTTTCGGCGACTTCTCCGGTTTCCGGGTCGATGCCGGTTCCGGCGGGATGGTCTTCCTTGGCTCGGCGCAGATCCTCCTCCAACGATTCGGCCACCGCGTCGGCGTCGGCCTGTGACAGCTCCGCCCCGCTGTCGATGTGGCGTCCCAACACGTCGGAGGCGATCGCCGCCATCGTGGAGGCGTCCACGTTCGCGGCGGTCATGGCGTCACGCAGGCGGCTGAAGTCCACCTGCTGCACCGTCACCCTGGGGGTGGCAGGCTCCGGCTTGGCGAAGTCCTGGATCTCGTCTGGGGTGTAGCCGATTCCGGCCATCGCCTCGAAACACGCCTCGCGGGCGCACTCGGTCAGGGCACGGTTCTTCAACATCAGCTCGGGGTTCTTGCGCCAATGCCCCTTGCCCCACAGGTCGTGCTGCTTGGCCTTCTTCTCATCCCAGGTGGCGACATGCTCAAACTCGGGGTCGTCGGCGCGCACGATCACACATGTGGCGACACCGTCCCGGTAGGTTTCACGCAGACGATGCCCGGCACGCCGGACAAGGGAGCGAATGTATTTGGCGGACAGGGACGGTTTGCCGGAGATGATCGCCATCTCCTGCATCACGGTGAACGGTGCGTCGCCCAGCTGCCCGGCGGTCTCAATCGCAATCATCACATTGGCCGGCCGGCCGCGGAATGCGGGCGGCACAATGTCTGATTCGGCAATCAGCTTGCAGTACTGCATTTTGCTATCCAGATTGTCGAGATAGCCGGACGGGTTGGGCTGGTGAAGATCAAGTTCAGTTGACATTGGTCAGTACTCCTTTTTCGAGACAGTCGGGGCAAACCATGAATCGTGGTTTTTGGGGGATGACTCGCCACAGCCCGTAGTGCATGTCGAGCACATGGTCGCGGCGAATGTAGTAGTGGACGGTTTCTGGTGGAACCTTTGTCGTGTGGTCTTGTCGGCAAAACCTGCACTGGTAGACAATGCGGTTCGTGTAGTCGTCGCGGTAGTCGTTCATTGCCTGCCTTTCGTGAGTGCAACATAGGGTGTTCCTTGGCCTCTGGCGCGGCGGGTGGCCAGGGTTTCCCCGGATGGGTCGACGGCGGTTTTCGCATCACCCATGAGGTGGGCCAGCACCTGTTTGGCCTGCTCAATGTCGGGCTTGTGGTTGGAGACGTATTCCTTGACTGCTTGGTCTGCGTCGATTCCTGCGGTGATGGCGTCGAGCATCGACGTGTCGGCGACGGTGACCGTCTTGTCCGGGTCGATGCCGGGATGCCTGCGCCGATCAGCCTCATAGGACCACTGGTTGGGTTCCCAGTTCGGCGGGAATCCGAGCTGCACACAGTCCCAGAAGCGTTTCGCCTCGGCTACCGCATACTCCTGCCACTGGTGGTCGGCCTGAATCCGGTAGCAGCGGAATCCCCACGTCGACAGCGCCACCACATCACACCAGTCGACGCCAAATGTCGCCATGTACCACTGCACTTGGCACCAGTAGTGTTTCGGGATGTCGGTGGAGCCGTCCGGCCCCCAGTCGCCGGGGCGGCCCGGGGAATACTTGAACTCCACGATGCCGTCGATGGAGGCATCCGTGTTTCTGGTGCAGACGATGCGGTCAGGGTTGGCCAGCTGCCAGCGGCGATCCTTGTGGGCCCATGTTCGGGCGTCGCGCAGGAACATGCCCTCGGGAAGCTTCTTGTCCCGATACCACTGGTCTGCCGCCAGCTCCGTGTAGTGGCCGGCCTCCATGAGTGGGCTTGTCTGCTCGGCGGATACGGAGTCGCCGGTCTTCTCACACCACAGGGAGTAGGAGTCGCCCCACGGTGACAGGCCCAGCACCTTGGCGATGTCCGAGCCGCCCACACCGGAGCGGCGCAGATCATGCCACGCCTGGGTGCCGTCGATCTCACACCCGATGAGGACAGCGTCTTTCGCATGTCTGGTCATGACAGGTCCTCCTCGCCGCATTCATTCGACAGATAATGGGTAATCTCAGATAGTAAATATTCACATTTTGCTGCATTTTTCCAGAGGCTGGTAGCTCCATTTTTTCCTAGAAAAGCACGCAGTTGTGTCGCAAATTTGGCGGCATCAAAAGCTATCTGAAACATTTCGTTTAAAGCCTCCCGAGATGACTCCGCATGTAGCTTTTCCCCTTCTTTCTTCAGCTTCTCCTCCAAGGCCAGGGCTTGGATGTCCGTGTCGGAAAGACTCATGCCGCGCACCCCTCATCCGACTCGTCGCCCGGATCGTCCGGGGTGGGCAGATAGTGGAAGAGCTGGTACAGCATGTCCGATGCGCAGGTGGCCATGCGCCACATCTGCGGGGTGTCATCCAGCGACAGGAAGTCGCGGGCACGATCGGCTCGCACCCGGGCAACCCGCACCTCCTCGCGCAACATGTCAAGCTCATATGGCTCCATGTTGTCGACAAGACGCCTTGCCTCTGCATCCATGATGTTTTCCGTCATCATTTCTTTTCCTTTCGTGAAATTTCCATGCGGTGGCGTTGTTGTGGTGTGGTGCCGCCGAAAATCCCGGCGCGCATCTTGTATCCGGGTTTTTCAAGGTCCATTGCCATTTCGAGGCAGTGGATGGCCAGTGGGCATTGGTGGCACAGCTGGATCGCCTCGTTCTGGGTGTCCACGTCGGCGTCGTCGGGGAACCATGTCTCCGGATCCATGCCGGGTCTGCGGCACACCGCCTGTGCCCACAGGTCGTCGTGGCGATGGTCGGTGCGTGCCCACCGGGAGCCGAGCAGGGCGGCCACCTCGGACGACTCCACCAGAGGTTCCCCGTCCTTGGTGGTGCCGTGCTGTGTGAGACGGCCACGGCGGATACCCGTCCGCAGCTTCTCCCGAGGCACACCGTGAATCCGGGCGGACTGGGCAACCGTGTGAAGTACTTCCGTCATGGCAGCCTCGCAGGGTCCAGCAGATGGCAGCAGGCGGCCGCCAAGGTGCAGAACAGAGCGGTGACCAGTGCATGAGGCAGGTCGTTGAACCAGCCAGCCAAACCGACGACACACTCGCCCAGACCACACACGGCAAACACGACCGTCAGCAGTCGGCAGGGGTTGAGTCGCATCACGCCTCCCCAGAGATGGCGTCGATGACTCTGCGCACATGCCGGTCAACCCGGTGTAGCTCCTCCAGGGCAACACCGAGCAGCAGGCAGGATTCCTCCAGCTGCGTCGATGCGCCGCCGGGATTGTCGTAGTCCAGGTCGGATTGCAGCTTCTCGATTGCCACCTGCAGATCGTCAATCTGATTGCATATGTGTCGTATCTGGTACATGTATTCGGCTGTCCAATGATCCTTGTATTCGTGCATGATTTCTCCGTTTTTGGGTGCACTGAAGGCACCCCTGTAGGGGTATGAAAGGTTTTTGATTTCAGGTCAGTCGGTGTGCTTCAATGCGATGGCCAAAGCAACAAGACACACGACGGCGAACACGATGTCGGATGCGTATCCGTGGGGCATGATTAGGCGACCCTCCTCATCAGGGCGGCCACATCTGCGGTCTTCAGCCTCAGCGCCTGCGTGTCACCGATCGTCCAGCAGGCCAGCTGTCCACGCTCCGTCAAATGCCGCAGATGGCGTGCGGAACAGTTGAGTTCTTTCGCCGCCTGGGCGTAGGTCATCCACCGGCCATACTCGTCGGCAAGCTCCTCGGCGAAGGTTGGTGTTCTGGTTTTCATGGCTGCCCACCACCACGATCATTGGGTTCCGTGCGCTCTACGATGTCGGTACCGTCAGACCCTTCCAAGGAGACGCCATGAACAACACGGTCACGTTCGGAACCGAATTTCCCATCGTTCTGCGAGACGCGACGGAGGTGCTCAAACTTGAGCAGACACTGATTCGATACGACCGTCTCCACACCCCTCTGATACGCATCACCTTCACCGACGGATTCGTGAAAACGGTGCGTCTTGGTGAGGCGGACAATGTCACGACCTGCCGGGAGGCTGTAGCACCAGACGCCGTCGCCATCATCAGCCAGGAAGTCGATGAGTGCGCTGAGAGTGGGGTTGTCGAATTGCAGTCCGTCAACCGGTGGGATATTTTCTCGAATTGAGGTGCTCATGCCGCTGCCTCGTCGTTGATGCCTTTGGGGAGCCGACCGTCCAGGAAACGGGTGACGAAATACACCTGACCCTTTCCCGTGACCTTGGTGGTTTTCGAGATCGACACGTGGCCGTCGGAATGCACGATGGTGGTTTCCTTCACCTCGAACAGGCCAAGATTCATGGCTTTCTGGGTGGGCATGTTCCACATGCCTCCCTTGGCGGCGCACAGGTAGCCGTCGCGTCGCAGCATCTCGAACAGCCTGTTTTGGCCGATCTCGTAGCCGTTCTGGCGCAGCAGTTTCGCCAAATCGCCGATGAGGATGGATGTGTGTGATGCGGACACGGCGTCGGCGAATCTGGCCTTGGGGGTGTCGATGGCGGCCTGCTTCTCCAAGGCGGCGCGCTTGGCACGCTCGGACTTCAACTTGGTGGCCAGCTCGATGATCGTGTCTGGGTTGTCGAGGATGTCCTCGATCTTCTGATCGGTGAGGTAGCCGCCGTGCTTGCGGATCGAGGGGAGAACCTCGTGTGTCACCCAGCGGCGGAACTCCTTCGCCTCAGGTCGGCGGCTTAGAAACACCACTTGATAAAGGCCCGGTTCGGTGACAGTGATCGCCGTCTGCTTGCGGCCCATCGAGTCGATGACCTCAGTAGTACTTAGGGCATCCGAATCGACCTGTTTGGCAACCATGCTGGGGTTGCTCAGACCGAGCGCCTTGCAGAGGTCAACCAAGAGGAACTGTGGTTCCTTGGCATTGCCTGCGGTGCGGATGGTTCCGAACTGGTCGTGGGTGAACTTCTGGATGTCAGTCATGCTGCTGCCCTTTCACGGTTTCCAGAGACTGTGGGGATGATGGCCAAAAAAAGAGTGTCTTGCGGGGTTCGTAGCGCCTCGCATATTGCTCGGGCGGTGTCGGCTGAGCATGTGGTCCGATGACCGTGGACGAGGTGATTGACCACACCTGGTGTGAGTCCAGCAGCTTTGGCCAGCTGGTAGCCAGAGGTGTACCCCCGGTACTCCATCGTGTCGTGGAGCATGGTGAGTGATTTCAGTTGGACGCGGATACGAGGAGCGGATGTTCTGTCGTTCTTCCATGTTGGAGTTTTGGTGGTAGGCACGGTGGTCCTCCCTTCTATGTTCATGATGCACATGAACCGTGCATGTGTCTAGAGTGCATGGTCTTAGGCACAATGTCAAGTCTCTAGAGACTGAAAACCTGGCGATCTAACGCCCTCCTTGGGGCGCAGCTAGAAGTTCTTTCGTGTAGTTTGTGCATATGAGCTGCACTGCTACCCTTGCCAACAGCCACTGTCCATGTGCACGGTGGATGTCATGAGCAGCCTGTCTGACCGCCTGTGGGAGGCAAAAGGGGACCGTACCTACGACGACATCATTCGCATGGCAAACAGGTACGGTTACAAACTCTCTAAGAGTGCTCTTAGTAAGTACTTTAACGATCGCCAGGGGCCGCGCCCGTCACCTCAAACCCTTGATGCCATTGCTTTTGGGCTTGACCTTGACCCCCGTGAGTTGCGACAGCTCGCTGGCATGCAACCGGGCGAGCTGGACGAATGGGAACCACCGGCTGAGGCTGCTCTGCTCAATAAGGAGCAGCGTGAAGTTCTGGACTCGCTCATCAAGACCATGGTGCGCACTTCTGGCCTAGGGGATGCCATGAACGACCTGGGAGAAACCACACGTAAGGTTGTGCGCAATAACGTGACATCGATACAGGCCCCATTATCGCTGTCTGAGAGCGTACAGCAAATCCTGCAGGATGAACGCTTGGCTGCTAAACGTTCCAGCCAGTCCAAGGGTCGCCCAGATAGCGATGGCATTCCGCAGTTCACCAAGGATGAGGTGGAGGAGATGCTGGCGACCCTGCCCGATGATGACGTGGATGAGCTGTGGCGTGACTACGAAAACACCAAACACAAGGAGCGACAGTGATACCACCCTTGGATCCCGACACCGGTGCTCTGCCCTTGGGGCGTCACGTCGCCACTCTGTCAGAGGTGCAGAACCAATTCACCACCACTGATCAACGTAACGATCTGTGGAAGAAGTTTCTCACCGTTACGGGGATGTTTCTCGGCGAGGGCTCCGTATGTGCCGTCTGGCTGTCCGGATCCTACCTCACCAGCAAGGAGATGCCGCATGATGTTGACGCGGTATACTGGCTTGGTCGAGGGTTTGATCCCCGTACGGCTCAGCGGATAGCCAGGTACGTGCGAGATGTCATGCACATGCCCGTGGACTGTTACCCGTTCGTCTACGAGCCGACTAAGGGCGCAGGTTTCACGCCTGACAGGTATACATGGTATCGAGGATATTGGGATGACCTATGGTGCCGTTTGCGTAGCAATGACGACAATGAGGCCAGGGTGTCTAGACGGGGCTATGTGGAGGTGATCATCGATGGATGGCATTCCTGAATTCAGCCGTGCCGAAGTCGAGGAGCTTCTGGCGAAGCTTCCGGATGAACCTTACGACACGCCTGTGATGGATGCAGACGACTTGGGACGCCTCAGCATTGAGCGCATGGTCGCCAAGCAAGCTGGCACCGAAAGGATGCTGCGTTCCCGGGGACGACTGCACTTCACCGGTGATGGCGTGGAGGGGCACACCATGGAAGTGTCCTCTTTTGCCTCTACGATCGCCGGATATCAAGATCTTGTTTCGGCGGTCGGGGCTAACCTTGACGGGCGCGACAGTGGGCGTGGACGGATTTCGCAAGAGGTAGTCCGCAAGACCACCCTGCTCGTGGATGCCTCACCACTCCCCGGATCGGTCCAAGTGGTTATGACCCCAAAGGCAGATGCCCTGGCCGAGGTGGAGCCCGGGGGGCCGTCACTGTTTGAGGATCTGCTTCCCAAAGAGAGAACATTGGCCGATCGGGCATCTGAGATAGCCATTGGACTATTGACTCTGCCCGATGATCCAGACTTGGATGACTGGACCGGAAAAGTTCGCAGCGGAGGCCCTCGAGTGGCCCGCACCTTGCGTCGTATGTTTTCTGCTATAGAGAAGGCAGACATTGCCGTTGATGCGTCATGGCAGGAGCCGGGGAATCCAACGGTGCGCAGTACCCTGCGCACCGTTGACGCCAGACGCGGGATTGACGCCATCGACCGTTGTTCCCTCACCGATGCCCAGGTGGTCCTTAGGGGGACTCTTCATATGGTGGACGATATCCATCCCCGTGCATTGGAGATCGAGGGAAGTGACGGGCTATTCATCGTACAACGTGGAAATCTGTCTGATGAAGATCTCCATAGGTTGACGGTGGGGTGTTTCGTTGAGGTGGAGGCAGTGGAACAGATCGCTTCTGGGGCTGGCGGTGATCGAACGACCCTGACAGCATTGTCCGTGACGCCGATTGACCAAGACTGACCGGCTCACCAACCTCAACGACGAGGAATCCAACCATCTACCACACGTGGAATACGCCTGACCTCTACATAGAGGCATAGAGAAAGAAACGACCATGGGACATCGCCGCCGCATGAAGAAGCTCGAGGAACAGCAGAAGCGTCTCGAGGTGGACAAGATGAAACGCGAGAAGCATGCCGAGGAGGATGCCGCCAAACGCGAGAAGTCACAGGAGCGCCGGGAGCGCCGCGAGGAGCGGGCGCGGAAGAATCAGGAGGCCTACGACCAGCTGTCACCGGAAGAGAAGCAGAAGGCCACCAAGCTGACGCGGATCATCGGTGCCATCGTGGCAGTGGTCATCCTCCTTGTCATCATCGTGTCCTGTCAGAGTGGCAAGGATGACACGGGCAGTGACGCGCCTCGGGCCACGGCGTCGGCTAGGAAGCATCGCACACCCCACCCTCGGGCGGCGATTCAGGAGAAGAAGGAGACCCAGAAGCCGGCCCCCGAGAAGCATCTTGCCAAGGATGTCGAAAAAGCACTGCTCACTGAGTTCCAGGCGAAGTCATTCACGCAGATGTGCGGAAAGATCAATTGGGCATGTGCGATCACGGAGATTCGCGACACCGCCGATGGCGTCGTCACCGTTCATGTGCAGGAGTCTCTGTCGAGAGATGAGGCGAAGGAGATCGCCCGGAGAGTGTTTAGCTTGTCGGGTGGCGAGGTTCCTGACCTGCAGTGGGTTGCCGTTGAGGATACCTCTGGTGGTGTCCAAGGCCAGATGAAGCGCTCCGACATCACCGTGCTGAACAGGTGAGCTCAGTGCTGATACTGTAATCAGCCTGCTCATGGAATGACAGACCTCGGAGGATAGGCGGCCGAGAGGACCCTAGGGGGACCCGCCCTGAAAGGGGATGGGTCCTCCTTTCATGTGCGTCTTGCCCGCCATATGTCTGCGAGGCGCTCCGGGGGCAGCCCTGCCAGTAGTTCGGCGGCCTCGGTGTCGTTGAGGGTGTCGATCATGGCGGCGATCTGGTCTGGTGTGAGACGCCCCAGCAGGTCACCCGAAAACTCCGGGGCAGCAGTGGTGTCGCCGGTGTGCAGCTGGTCCAGGGCGGCGGCCAGCTGCCTCTGCCTTGCGGGGTCGGTGTGCTGGTAGCGCTGCCACGCAGACATGGTGGATTGGCCCATCAGCGTCATGGCGTCTTTGGGTCCTGCGCCCTGCCATGTCACCTGTGTGCCGAAGAAGTGCCGCAGCATGTGGAACGTCACCCACGGTAGGCCGGCGTCCTCGATGGCCCTGCAGTAGCGGGTGGGATATTTCGGCTTGCCGTCCTTGTAGCGTCCGCCTCGGGTGCCGATCAGCCCGGCATGGGTGCGCATGCCGCCATCGTCGGCAGGGAACACCCAGTCATCCCGGCGAGGCCCCGCGTAGGTGTCGAGGTGTTTGCGCACCTCGGCGACGAGGAAGCCGGGCATGGGGACGATGCGTCGTCCTGCCTCGGATTTGGGGGCTTTGACGATCCACTGTGCCCCGGCGCGGGAGGCGGCGCGGGCGACGGTCACCGACGGGGCATCAAGGTCGATGTCGCGGCGCTGCAGGGCGATGATCTCGCCGGCGCGCAGACCACACCATGCGGCCAGCAGCACGGCAAGTCTGGTGTCGGGTGGCATGTGGTCGGCGATGGTGTCGATCTCGGCGGCGGTGGGTAGCCGCAGGTTGGTTTTGTCGCTGACCGCCCGGGATGCGCCCCTGATTTTCAGGGGGCTGGCAGGGATCAGCTCGTCATCCACGGCCGAGGCGAGCACGGAGCACACGAACGCATACACTCTGGCTCGCTGGACGGGTTTGTCTGGGCACAACTGCCCCCACCATCCCCGCCAGTCGTCGCGTGTGGTGCCTGCCAGTGGTTCGTCGCCGATGTCACCAACGTAGTTTTTGAGGTAGCGGCGGTACTCGTGTTTCGTCGCCTCTGCGAGCGGCTGGCCTTTCTTGAGGCGCGTGTCTATCCAGCGCGATGCATAGTCTCGGAAGGTGGTCGAGTCGATCTGGATGGTGTGTCTGCGGTCGGCTGGTGGTGTCCACTCGTCTCGGTCGATGAGGCGTTGCTCGTCACACAGCCAATTGTCTGCGAGTTTCGCCGTGGTGAAGGTGCGACCGGCTCGATGGGTGGTGCCGTGATGCTCATACTTGGCGATCCATCGTCCGTTCTGCTGCCACATGTTGCCTAGAGTGGAGCGGCGTCGGAAGGATGATCTGCGGCCCATGGGCACCCCTCGAATCTGTGGCGGATTTGTGGCGGATGTGACACCATTCTAGTCACTTTGTTCCCCTCGTTCACTACCGTGGGATTCCCGAGACGCGCCGCATCACCCCTAGTCAGAGAGCGTTTCTCCTAGTCAGGTGGGGAATCGCGATACATCCTCGGTAGCCCGTATGTTGATGGTTCGAGTCCAGTCGGGGGAGCTTTCTATGCCCATTTGACTAGGGCAAACACCGGTCACCGAAAAAGTTGTAGAACATTTGTGGCGGATTTGGCTTTGGAAAAGGTGTCAACCCGGATAGATCGGGCGGCTCCATGGGGCCTGTCATCCTTGCATTTAGCCCACTGGTGATGGTGACACGCATCGAGGAGACGCCGTCATCGGGGTGAGCCCATTATCTTGGCGGGCGTCCATGAGCGCTTGTTTCGTTGTGTTGCGCCATGGCAGACACTGATCGTGCTGAAACTCCAAGTATGCATCTGGAGTGTTACTACCTAGCATTCATCGTTGGATGTCTATCAAGCCCCGCCCGTATCTCACTACTTCGGGTGGTTCATCTTGACGTAGTGGATGGGGAGATATTTCTCTTTGCGGCAACCCTGGTCGCCATCGCCGTTCGGCAATCGGCGCGTCACTGAGTTGGATCCCCTACTGCCATGACGCGCAGAACCAGGGGATCGGAAAGAGCTTCACTCTGAGCATACCTGTATATGAACAAATGTTTGACTCGTGGCCTATCCGAGGAGGTGAATGAACCCATCAGAGGGTGATTATGAGCAGCGAACTCCTGGCCCCCAATGGCGATTTCGGTGTTTGTGATGGATTCACCAGGATCGGATTTTTTGTTCACCTGGGGTGGCGTGGATGTGTTGTGGTGGTTGGCCCTGAAGAAGGGTGATGAGATCAAACAGCCAGCCCAGGGCTGTGATGTCGTCAGGCATGTGCCAGTTGAGGGTTTCTTTGTTGACGCGGGGTGTGTGTCCTGGCCAAGGATATTCAGGGTCTGGTGGGAACCAGCGGCCGATGGTGGTGCGCATGAGGTGAGGGTCGAGGGCGAGATGTGTGGTGGTGGCGTGCCAGGTGTGGGTGAGGTGGGGAGACATCCACCGGCAGATCTCGTTGCTTAGGGTCCCGATCATATGCATGTGGTCATCGGGGTCTGGATTGAGGAGGTCCCAGTCGTGGGGGTTGAAATAGACGCATTCGACGTCGATGCTTTGGGGGTGGATAACCCTATGAGTCGGAGGGCGTCGGCGAGGACGAGCATGATTTTCATGCCGGGTCGTCCGATGATGTGGTGTTCCGGGTGGCAGTCGAGACGTAAGGTGAGGTATTCGGGTTGGCTTGTGTCGGATACGGCTACTCCGATGGGTTCTTCTATGAGGTATTCCCGGTTTTCTAGTGGGGGTGGGCTGAAGTAGCCATGGGATCGGGCTGATTCCATGAGGATGCGTAGCTCATCGGTGTCGGTGAATGCTCCGATGTCATTGGGTGCGAGGTGGAGCGTTGTGCTGATGGCTACGTTGCCGATGATGCATGAGGGTTGTTCTTCTACCATGGTCGACAGTTTAATTTCACGTCCTGTGAGTTAGGTCGGTTAGGTGGGTCGAGTACACCAATGATGTCCACGTCAACTTGGCCGTGATATCATATATGCTTATCTTTCATGGCAAGGTACTGGCCTGTACCTCCCGCTGTCCGCAACTGATATGACCTGCATAGTCAACGCCACCATCGATGGCTTCTTTCAATCAGAGGATTTCAGCGATTTCTGACATCCATGTTCACGAATTTCATGGCGTATCCCATCGATGAGCGTGTCGGTGCAAATTTCGTCACGCTTTTGCATAAAAAGAATCATAGTAAACACGAATAATTGTGGCTCAGTGAGTCATCAGCGCGGCAACTTACCTATTGGGGCCAATGAGGTTCGTGGTGCAGGCAGATTCTCACACAGTGGCTCCAATGCCCTCCAACCAGTCGGTGACTGGTTTCCTCAACAACGTCGTGACAGGCACAGCGACTCCACGATCCTGGTCTGGGGAGGTCACACCAACTCAGGACACGATGTGTCGTTGACCGTCCCTGAATTGTCGTAGCGCTGGTGCCTCGGTCTTGTGTGCGACGGTTTGTCTCCGTGTCCCATTGGTAGATTGCGTCAGGACCGGCGCAAGAACTCTGCGTGTTCCAACATCAACCTGCTCGGCAGCGAGGTAACCGTCATCGGATGACTTGATCCCGGCCGTCTCGCTCTTACATGATTCGGATTCCTGCAGTTTCAGCGCTGCTGCTTTCGTCTGCGCGCTCCACTGCCTGGATCGTTGGGAGGTGACGGCAACCAGGGCCAGTACCGAGCACATCATGGTGAGCATCGACGTCATCGTGTGACTGGTGCTGGCCTCGATCTGCATGCCGGTGATGATGATGTGTGCCAGGAGAGCTGCCTCGAAGATCACTCGCCCGCGCGGATGTCCGCGCCACGTCGCCACTGCGGAGCAGATGAGGACACCCATCATCACGGTGCCCAGAACCCACGCAATGGGCAATGACGCACTGCCCAACCATGGCAGCCAGGACAACTGCGCTCCGGAGGTGTCGCCGGTCACGACGTGATGCCACATCCATGACGTCCCAGCGCACAGCGTCCACACCAAGGGAAGTATCACTCCGAAGACCAAGCTGGCCGGACGGGGTCTGCCGGTCGCTGGCGTGTCAGACGTCATCCGAGTGGTGTGGCTGGGCACCTCACGCAGGTCGATGACTGGCAGATGGCCGTCAGTGACGATGTTGTCGCCACCACCGTTGCGCGAACGGTATGAGGTCGAGAAACCTTCGATGACCCGGTGCCGCGCCTCGGGGCATGCCCACTGCACGTCCTCGACGATGTAGTCGCGTTCAGTGTCGACGTTCTCATCAATTTTGTGCGTGATCTGCCAGGTGAATGCAGACAACCCGACCGAGCGGTCAAAGGTCCCCGCGGCGACCCATTCAACGTGGTGTCCACCGGGCAGGCACCAGCCTTCTGGCACATGCCAGAACCGCACATGGTGCCGGTTGGCTGGATTGCCGTCCGACTCCTTCTGAAAGACCAGATCCTGTTCGCGGCCGAAGAGGTACAGGTTCGACACCGGCGAAGTGGGGTAGGAGTGACGTCCCAGCGTTGCGGCAATGGTGTGCCAGGCCGTGCGAGGAGTGATCGGATCAGCAGTGCACCAACCAGCTTGGGTCATCACCTCACAGATCTGCTGCTGCGAACCCAGAAGCGCCAGGTTGACCGGATCACCGAGCAGCCCGTCACCATTGCGGGTGCGTCCGATGAAGTAGTCCGGGACGTAGAACGAGGTGAGTACCTGGTGGATCCGCGGCAGCGCGAGATAGGTGAGAACCAGCCAGAAAATCAACAGATTCGCAATGTGTGCCGGATGGGTGTCGAAACTCGATCGCAGAACCACCCAGGTCAACCAGAGCACCGCCGCAGTTGCGGCAATGGAGAATCCCAGGTCGATGCGTTTGAAGACGCTCCAGCGGCTGATCCGAGAGCGTGCTCGACCGGCGGTGTCACTGACGTAGGTCGGGCAGTGACGTCGCGAGCTGGATGTGAACTCGATGCAGCACTCTTCGGTCACATTGACAAGTGTGCCACCTGGGGATGACGACAAGGTTTCCTCAACTGGTCAGTTAGGTGGAGTGGTGGTCACCTTCCGGTAACTCAACTGCCCGAATCGGTTGGCAGGTCTGACATGTCAGCTGCTCCGCAGACAACCACGTCCAAACCATCCAAAGCTTCTGCCAAGCCAGCCGGTCCAGCCACGACGAGGCCTCGAGATGGCCTCCATGACTCCACCCGCTCACAATCCTCAAATGTCTCATGAAGGTTTCTCAAGAAAAGAAATCATCCAGAGTCTGAGCAGATTCGGGTTTCATCATCACGATTTGGTCAAGAAGTGGTGGGAAAGGACGAGAAAACGCTGGTACCCACATCTGTGCCCATATGATCCTCGATCAACACAATCAGTTGACAAAGGATCGAAGGGAGTCACATGAAACGGCTCACCGCGCTGGTGCTGACTGGAGTTCTACTCCTCAGCACCCCTCAGATGGCTTCAGCCGCTACTACCCAGACGGATAGCATCACCCCACGCCCCGCCTCGAAGGGTGGCGTCATCGGTACTGACTTCACACCGCACGTCATGAATTCCGAGGCCGAGACAAATGTCATCGTGGAACTCAGGAAAGATCCAGTGGCGGTCGTCGAGGCGAGATCAGGCACCAAGATGTCGTCCAAACAACGCAGCCAACTGAGAGAAAGGATCAAGGGATCCCAGAAGTCCGTGATCTCACAGATCAATTCATCCGGCGGACACGTCGTCAGTCAGATGGCATCTGCCTACAACGGGGTGCACGCACGGGTGCGTGGTAACGAGCTCAAGAAGATCGAAGCCCTCCCCGAGGTTGTCGCGATCCATGGCGCGCCTCGCTACAAGGTCCGACCGACGAATGACACCTCGGTACCCTTCCTGGAAGCTGACAAGGTGTGGCAGGACGTCGGATACACCGGCAAGAACGTCAAGATCGCCGTGCTGGACACCGGGATCGACTACACCCACGCCGATTTCGGCGGTCCGGGCACCCCCGACGCGTTCACAGCAGCATCCAGGAAATCCGACCGGATTGCCGACCCTGCTCTCTTCGGTACCAAGGCCGCCAAGGTCAAGGGTGGCGTCGACCTCGTTGGCGACAGGTACGACGCATCGGATCCCAAGAGCAAACCACATCCAGATCCCAACCCATTGGACTGCGCCGCTGCCGGGCATGGCTCACACGTGGCAGGCACCATCGCAGGCCTCGGCGTCACCACCAGTGGTGACACGTACCATGGACCGTACGACGGCACCACGGCGGACAAGAAGTTCAAGGTTGGCCCCGGTGTTGCCCCACATGCCGATCTCTACGCGGTGCGCGTCTTCGGATGCGCAGGTACCACCGACGTGACGACCGAGGCCATCGACTGGGCGGTCGCCAATCAGATGGACGTCGCCAACCTCTCCCTGGGAGGCACCTATGGCACGGCTGACGCCCCAGATGCCGTGGCTGCCCGCAATGCCGTCGCCAGCGGCGTCATCATGGTGGTGGCTGCCGGCAACGAAGGACACAATCCGTACCTGGTCGGTTCTCCCTCCACCGGTCACGGCGTCATCTCGGTGGCAGCCGTCGATCATGCTGAGACCTTCCCGGGAGCGGTCCTCACCACCGCTGACGGTCACCGTATCCAAGCCATCAATGCCAACGATGCCAAGCTCGCCAGCACCTATGACGTCGTCATCCTCAAGGACGATCCCGCGACCGAGGAGGACGAGTCGCTCGGCTGCTCCGAGCAGGCCTACCGATCCAACGGCATCACATTCGGCGCCAACCAACTCGCGGTGAGCACCCGTGGCGGATGTGCTCGAGTGGCCCGTGCCGTCCATGCCCAGAAGGCTGGTGCCGCCGCTGCAGCCATGATCAACACCGATGACACCCTGCCGCCCTTCGAGGGTCCGATCACCGGGAACCCGGACACCGGCGAGGAGTACGAGGTCACCATCCCCTTCCTGGGGATTCGTGGACCACTCGGTGCGAAATCCGACGGTGACACCTTGCACGGAGCCGACGGAAACACCATCACCCTGCAGGGAAATTCCGCTGCGAATTCCGAGTACCGCCACCCGGCTGACTTCACTTCTTCAGGCCCCATCACGGGAACATCCGCTGCGCACCCATCGGTGGGCGCTCCCGGCGTGTCCATCACATCCGTGGCAGTGGGATCGGGTAGCGATGGCATCACCATGTCTGGCACGTCGATGGCCACCCCACATGTCGCCGGGGTGGCTGCCCTTGGCATCCAGGCCCATCCGGACTGGACCCATCAGCAGATCGGCCAGGCCATCGTCACCACTGCAGACCATGACGGCATCAAGGGCACCGACACGCATCTCACCGGAGCGGGACTCGTCGACCCGGTGGCCCTGGTGAAGGCCACCACGTCCGCTCATGGAGACGTGACCACCACCAAACTCGGTTCGGTCGCAGACCCCTCGTTGAGCTATGGGTTCGTCGAGATCACGGATGCGTACTCCAGCGCTCGAACGGTGAAGCTCACCAACCACTCCACGAGCGCCAAGACCTACCGGCTCACCACCCAGGCGTCAGCCAACTCCGATGCGGCCGAGGTCACCGTGAGCCCGTCCACCCTCACCATCGGCCCTGGTGCGAGCAAGAGCGCGCAGGTGTATCTGTCCACCAGCGTCGACAAGATCGGCACCTCCAGTGACAAGGACGACCAGTCCAGCTTCCATGCGATCGAAGGAATCGTCACCGCCACCAGCGGCAGTGAGAAAACACATGTGCCGTACCTGCTCGTGCCTCGTGCCGACGCTGGTGTCACGATGGTCGGCAAACCTGTACTCAACAAGGCCAGCAACGCCATCAAACTGACCAAGCAGGCACCAGCCGTCCCAGCCACGGTCCAGACATTCACCCTGGGAACTGTGGACGCGAGAGGCCACAAGGAGACTGCGTCCGATCGCGGATGGGACGTACGAGCCATCGGGGTGGCCTCAGCCCAGAATGGTTCGGACACGACGCTGCAATTCGCCATCAACACCTACTCCAACCACTCCAATGCCGCGTTGAACGAGTACGCCGTCATCCTCGACACCGACAACAACGGCAAGCCGGACAAGGCTGTCTTCGCGACGGATTCCGGGTTGGTCAACGAGGGGTACGCCAACGGTGTGGCCGAGGTGTTCATTGCCGATCTCGCCACCGAGGAGATCACGCCTGCTGGGCACCTCGCCATTGCGCCCACCGATTCCAGCACTGTCGTACTGCCGGTCGATGCCTCCACGGTCGGGATCAACGGCAGGTTCACCTACCGGGTGGAGACCACCTCCGGCGTCGACGACGAACATCACGACCGCACCCTCAAGGCCACCTATGACCCGAACCACAAGGTCTTCGCAGATGGGCAGACCCTGACCATCGGCGCAGGGCAGCAGGACGCCGAGCTCACAGTGCCGTTCGTTCCGGCAGCATTCAAGACGGCACCACGCAATGGACTGGGGCTGTTGCTCATAGCCCCCGACAATGCTGCGGCCAGTGAGGCGTTCATCGTTCCGAAGCTCCCACTGCGGGCAGATCTGAGGAATCCGTGATGCACATCTGCAGCTCGTCAGTGCGATTCATGGCCAACCAGGTCATGATTCCCGATCTGGCATGGTCTGGACATCTGATGCAGTGCAGAAAGTCATGACGCAGCTGTGGGGTTCGTCAACGACGGGCCCCACAGCTGCGTTCAGTTGTCAGAAGATGATTGATCATTGTCAGAGGATGATTGGACCAGCTTCCCCCACCTGGGCATGCGCTCAGATGGGCAGGATGATCACTCACCCAGCTCGGTGAGGAAGGAATCTGCCCAGTCGTCAATCGTGTGGGCGAAGACCTGCTGTCGCATGGCACGCATCTTCTGGGCGCGGGCCTGCGGGGAGTCATTGATGGCCTCCATGATCGTTGCCTTCATGCCGTCGATGTCATACGGGTTGATCATGTATGCCTCGTCAAGCTCCAGAGCGGCTCCGGCGAACTCGGAGAGGATGAGGGCCGAGTTGTCGTCATCGCGGCAGGCCAGGTATTCCTTGGCGACGAGGTTCATGCCGTCGCGCAACGGTGTGACGATCATGATGTCGGCGATCTGGTACATGGCCGCCAGGGTGCTGCGCGGCACCGAGGTGTGGCGGTAGGCGATCCGGGGACGGGCCAGGGTATCGGAGGCCGAATTGATGCGGCCCACCAGCAGGTCGATGTCGTTGCGCAGGATCTTGTACTCCTCGACTCGCTCCCGGGACGGGGTGGCCAGCTGCAGGAAGACGCAGTCTTCCTGGTCGAGTTTGCCCTCGTCGAAGAGTTCGCCGATGGCCCGAATGCGCTGCCGAAGACCCTTGGTGTAGTCCAGCCGATCCACACCGAAGATGATTGTCGATGGGTTGCCGAGTTCCGTGCGCATCTCCTCGGCCTCCTGGTGCACCTGGGGAGACGATGCCAGCTCGTGGAATCCCCGGGCGTCGATGGAGATGGGGAAGTCCTTGATCTTCACGACGCGACCATCGGACAGGGTGGCGATGTCGTCTGAGTCGTCGGGGCCAGTGACACCGTCGCGGTGATGGGCCAGCCGGGCGAAGTTGTGGGCCGCTCCCGGCGTCTGGAAACCGATGAGGTCGGCGCCAAGCAGGCCATCGACGAGCTCACCACGCCACGGGATGTGCTGGTAGAGCTCGATCGGGGGGAAGGGGATGTGCAGGAAGAAACCGATCTTGAGGTCCGGGCGGGCCTCACGCAGCATCCGGGGGACCAGCTGCAGCTGGTAGTCCTGCACCCACACCGTGGCATTCTTCGCCGCCCGCTTGGCGACCTCCTCGGCGAATCGGGTGTTGACCGTGCGATAGGAGTCCCACCACTCACGGTGGAACTCGGGATCGACGACACAGTCGTGGTAGAGCGGCCACAGGCTCGCGTTGGAGAAGCCCTCGTAGTACTCGGTGACTTCCTGGGCGCTCAACGGTATTGGGACGATGTCGTACCCCTCGTGGTGGAAGGGCTCGACGGTTTCGTCCGGGGCACCGTGCCAACCGATCCACGCACCACCCTTGCGCTGCATGACGGGTTCAAGTGCCGTGACGAGGCCACCAGGTGACGTCGTCCAGTCGATGCTTCCGTCCTCATTGACAACACGGTCCACTGGGAGTCTGTTGGCGACGACGATGAATGTCGCCAGGTCATCTGATGTAGAGGTCATGAGAATCTCCTCCTTTGTGTGAAGGATACCAACGGTGCGTTGCTCCGTGTGTGACGATGAAGGCATGGATGATGCACAACATTTGCGCTCAGCTGAGTCCGCGGACGTCATCACCTTGCCGGACGGGGTGCGGCTCGGACCGCGCTCGTGGGTCGCCACGACCAGTGCCGGCCAGGACGTCGTGGATGCGATCGCTGCTGACCCGCAGACCACCCTGCTTGCCATGGACTTTGACGGGACGCTGGCGCCCATCGTCTCCGATCCCACCCAGAGTCGTATTCTCCCGGCGAGCCGAGACGCCATCGGCCACATTGGGGCAGCGCTGGGCGGCTGCGCGATCATCACCGGACGTCCGGTGCAGGCCGTGCGCGAGATGGCTGGACTCGACACCGATCCCCAGCTGCATCATCTCGTCGTCCTGGGCCAGTACGGGGTGGAACGCTACGACGTCGCCAGTGGGAAACTGATCGTTCCGGACGACCCGCCACAGGTGCGTCGAGCGGTGTCCGAACTCACAGAGCGCATCGATCAGATGTGCGTGGCCGACTCCCGGCTCGCTGGTACACATGTCGAGGACAAGGGGCGTGCCGTTGCGGTTCACACCCGGCGGGCACGCGACAGCAGGGCGGCATGGCGTATCTTCGCCCCACTGTGTCACGAGGTGGCCGACCAGCACGATCTGCACGCCGAGGAAGGTCGCGAGGTCATCGAGCTCAAGGCCGAGAGCATCGGCAAGGATGATGCCTTGCGCGAACTGCAGGAGCAGACGCATGCCAGGATCATCGTCATGTGCGGCGACGACCTGGGGGACGTGCCGGCCTTCGGCGCCGTCGACGAATGGATCCGGCACGGCGGATCGGGAGCTCGTGTGGTGTCGTACTCCGCCGAGCAGCCACAACTCGCCTCCCGCGCAGACATCCTCTGTGATGGCCCGGAAGGAGTTGCCGCATTCCTCGACGAGATCGCCCGACGTGTGGCTACGACGTCGGAGTGATGGGGATACATCTCATCGTTCCTCTGCCCGAATGATCCTCGCCACCTGCTCCAGGGCAGCGGTGAGGACCTCGTCGCTCAGCCTTCCGAACCCCAGGACGATGCCATGCTTGGCGCCTTCGCCACCCCAGTACTGGGACAGGGCACGTACCCCGATCCCATGGGCAGCGCAGGAACGGACCAGGGAGGCTTCCAGCTCTGAACTGGTTGCATGCGGGTCCGCTGCCCCACAGAAGGAGGCATGGCTGGTGGGATCGATGACGAGTACCGCGTGCAACCCGCCATTGATCGGCAGGAGTTCGGTGCCATCGACGTCTGCCAAGGTGTCGATGACGAGTTGACGGCGACGGCGATACACTTGGCGTAGCCGTTGGGTTCGCCGCCGCAGTGCCCCGGTCTCCAGATAACTGGCCAGGGCATGTTGCACCAGGGCTCCGACCGGCTGACCGGTGGCCCGGCGATGATCTCGAATCACCGGGACAAGACGAGGTGGGACGATGAGATACCCGCAGGCCAGGGCAGACGTCATCACCGAGGAGAACGTTCCCAGCAGGACGGTGTGGGAGGGCTGCAGGGTTGCCAGGGCTGGAAGCGGTTGGCCGACGTGACGCAGCTCGGAATCGAAGTCGTCCTCGATGATCCAGCTGTGGGTACGTGCTGCCCAGGCGGCCAACTCGACTCGACGCGGTGTCGACAGACTGCCGCCATCGGGGTACTGGTGCCCTGGGGTCACCAGGACGGCGTCCAACCCCTGCTCTGGCAGCTCGTCGGTGAGCAGACCATGCTCGTCGGTGGGCAGGTTGACGGTGTGATGCCCCAGCGCGGGCGGCACCTTGCGCAGGCTCGGGTATCCCGGCGACTCGACACCGATGGTTTGCCGGGAACCCCGTGCAACATGCAGTAGCAGGGCAAGACCTTCCCGGGCCCCAGACGTGACGACGGCCTGGCCCGGGTCACACACCAGACTGCGCATCTGACGCAGGTGCTCGCAAATCTGCCAGCGCAGTTCTGGCAGCCCCAGCGGATCGGTGTTGGTGATCCCCGGATGGGCTGCGGCCTGCCGCCATGCCGCGCGCCAGGACGGATCGGCCAGGTCGGAGGTGTCGGGAGCGCCCGGGGTCAGTTTGACGAGATGACTGTGACGCACCGGGGCACGTAGTGGGGTGGTGGTTCCCTGCGGGTGCAGGTGGGCAAGGTTCGGATTTACCATCGTCCCAGAACCGTGACGGGCGACCAGATATCCCTCGGCGCACAGCTCCTCGTAGGCGGTGACGACCGTGCCACGGGCCACCGACAGTTCGCCGGCCAGAGCGCGTCCGCTGGGAAGTTGATCGCCGGGATTGAGCACCCCACGTCCGATGAGAGCGCGGATCTGCTGGGCCAGCTGCTGGGGGAGTGCAGTGTCATCGGTGCGATCCAGCGTCACGGGCAGATCGACGACGAGATCCGATCGCACGGGAACCTCCTAGGAAATATCGCACGGGCACCTCCTGGGAAATGGGGCGAGAACTGGACCTCACTCAGTGAACTCCCCAAAAGTGGTCCATTGCAACTCGTGTGATGTGGATCTTGTGATGGACCACTTGCCCGGCTTGGATGGAGCCCATGACTGAGAACACAGAGGTTCGGACCTCACACACCGGCACGACCCGAGTCAAGCGAGGACTCGCCGACATGCTCAAGGGAGGCGTCATCATGGACGTCGTCACCCCCGACCAGGCGAGGATCGCCGAGGATTCCGGGGCGTCGGCCGTCATGGCCCTGGAGCGCGTGCCAGCAGACATTCGCGCCCAGGGCGGCGTGGCACGGATGAGCGACCCCGAGCTCATCGAGGCCATCAAGGACGCCGTGTCCATCCCGGTGATGGCCAAGGCCCGCATCGGCCACTTCGTCGAGGCACAGGTGCTGCAGGCACTCAAGGTGGACTACATCGACGAGTCCGAGGTGCTCAGCCCGGCTGACTACGCCAATCACATCAACAAGTGGGACTTCGACGTCCCCTTCGTGTGCGGCGCGACCAACCTGGGCGAGGCCCTGCGGCGCATCACCGAGGGTGCAGCCATGATTCGGTCCAAGGGGGAAGCGGGCACCGGGGACGTCTCCGAGGCCGTCAAGCACCTGCGCACCATCCGCGGCCAGATCAACAAACTCACCAGCATGGACGACGACGAACTCTACGTCGCAGCCAAGGAGCTCCAGGCCCCCTACGATCTCGTCGACGAGGTGGCCCACACCGGCAAGCTTCCAGTCGTCATGTTCGTCGCCGGTGGAGTCGCCACCCCGGCGGACGCCGCGCTCGTCATGCAGATGGGAGCCGAGGGCGTCTTCGTAGGATCGGGCATCTTCAAGTCCGGAAATCCTGCCAAACGTGCTGCGGCGATCGTCAAGGCCACGACGATGTTCGACGATCCCCAGGGCATCGCCGACGTGTCCCGCTGCCTGGGAGAGGCCATGGTTGGCATCAACGTCGCCGACGTGCCCGCGCCCCACCGACTTGCCGAACGCGGATGGTGAGGGTCGGCATCCTTGCCCTGCAGGGAGGAGTGGACGAGCACGCCGCCAAGCTTCGGCAACTCGATGTGCAGGTGAGGAAGGTGCGGCGACCAGCCGATCTTGACGGACTGGACGGAATCGTCCTGCCCGGCGGGGAGTCGACGGTGTTCGACAAGCTGGCGCGCACTTTTCACCTCGACCAGCCGTTGCGTGACGCGATCGCCGGTGGTCTGCCCACCTTGGCGACCTGTGCCGGACTCATCTACTGCGCACGTGAGGTTCGAGACGCCGCTGTGGGCCAGCAGACCCTCGGAGTACTCGACGTCGTCGTGGGACGCAATGCGTTCGGAAGCCAGGTGGACTCCTTCGAGACCACCCTCGACGTCAAGGGATACGGATCGGTGCCGGCCACCTTCATTCGCGCGCCTCGAGTGGTGGAACTCGGGCCCGGCGTCCAGGCCATCGCGACCGTGGGTGATGGCAGTGTGGTCGGCGTCCAGCAGGGTCGGATCACGGCATTGGCGTTTCACCCTGAGCAGAACGAGGATCTCACGATTCACCGCACCTGGGTGACGCAGTTGTAGAACGATGAAGTATCAGTCGGTGCAGCGCTTAACGAGGGAGATGACTCTCCGATGAACGTCCATGGCCCTGACACATTGTGCACCCCATGACGCATTCCCAGTCGGGGTTCGAACCCCGACTGGATGAGTACCGCGGGCATCCGATGAACCGCGATGAGGTGTTGATATGATGTGATCAGGTTTTGTTTGATCGCACGGGGCTAATACAGATGACACGCTCTGTGTTCGTGATCTTGCAGACAGCTCCATAGGGGCGTCGCTCCACTTCACGGTCAAGAAGGAGTTTCATGTCAAAGATAGGTCGGGTTGTGTCGATCATCCTCATGGTGGTGATCATCCCCGCTCTCGCTCGCCATGGAGTTGGTGTCATTCCCGCTGCTCTTGTTGGTGCTGGCATAGGAGGGCTCACTGCGGTTGTCGATGGGGCACGTCAGAAACGGCGGATCCAAAGGAGTGGTGTGGGTGATGCAGATGGTGGTGAGCCTGGGCAGTGCACACAGCCGTGGCAGGACGCCCCGTCTGGACAAGACCGGGGTCAGGGTTAGTCACGCAGGATTGTGAGCGTGGTTGGGGCGTGGCCCCAACCACAAAAACCATCGCCACTGGCAGGCCCGATGATTCCGAAGCGGCCGCTTTGGCTGCACACGACGCTGCCGAGCCATGCAAGGACGCATCGGCAACACGAGCCTGGTAGCCTTGCGCATGCAGTGCGGCTGCAGAAAACATCATGGTAGTGGTCTTGCTCACCTCGCCCTTCGCGTTCGTCACGGACCAAGTTGGGATCCCCTCACCAAGTAAAATCCTTGGGAGGCAGGTCAGCGGAGCTCAGAGCAGGCCTTCGTCCTTGAGGCGGCGATGAACACGAAGCTGCCGCTCCATCTCCGCCTCATCCTCCACCTGGGTGGATCAACTGTAGCGGATGGGTCACCTCCGAAGGGTCCTCGTGGATCGGCATCGGGACTTCCCGGTCATGGGGGGTCTTGACGACCGCCTGGTGCAGTTTCCCCGAACCGGCGCCATCTGGTGGAGCACACGTGTGGCTGGGACAGCGATTCTGCACAGATGGCCGTTCTTCTGGCGGCACTACAGTGGTGTTTTTCGTTGGTGAGGCGCGGCTCATGGCCCAGGCGTGGCACCGTGACGGAACCCACTCACCCCTCAGCGTGGTGGTTTTTCGCAGGCGATTCCATCCCCGTCGCGGTCCAGCCCGGTTCGGTACCCGGACTCACCGCGGTGGAGTGGGGCTGCGCTTGCAGCCCAGGCGTCCTTGCACCTCGCGTAGTACGCGCCATCGCTGACTGGCTTGGGCCTTGTGGTGTGGCGTGTCTTCGGAGCCGTCCTGTTCCGGGGTGGCTTGGGCTTGGACGTCGTGTGGGCTATCTTTGGCGTGGACGTCCTGGGCTTGGTGGCTGGGGTCTTCGTCATCCCTGTCGGAGCCTTGACGATCGGTGCGTTCGCCACGTCGGGCACGGGCTGGTTCGGGCAGCCGCGCAGCACTCGGGTCATGGCGTCCTTCTCCGCCGGCGTCACCCACAGCCGGTACTTCTTCTTCACACTCACCTGACGAGCCACATAGGCGCAACGGAACGACGTGTTCGCCGGTAGCCAGGTTGCGGCGTCCGCATCGGACTTCTGTTGATTGGCCGGACCGTCGACTGCCAGGAGGTTGAGCGGGTCGTTGGCTAGGGCCACCCGCTGCTGCAGCGGGATATTCTGGGCGCCAGTCTGCCAGGCATTCGACAGGGCGATGACATGGTCGATCTGCACTGCCGACGAGGTTTTCTGCCCGCGGTGAAAGGTAATCACTCGTCCGGTGTAGGGATCGGGGAGATCCCCGGAGGCGACGACACACTCGCCGGCTCCGGACTTGTACGTCTTGTTGACGAGGTCACGACGCAGAATGTCGTTGCGCGTGTCGCACCCATTGCGGTCGACGTCCAACCAGGCGTCCCCGAACTGCTGGCGGGAGTACCCCGTCTTCGGCGCTCGCCCTTTCACCGGCAGGGCGGCAAGCATCTCCAGTGCGCTGCCAGCGGTGGCTCTGGACGTCCTGGCACGTGGCCTCGGGGAGGCCGATGAGCTTGTCGAAGGGTGCGCAGAGACACTGGGGTGAGAGGTGGCACTCGGCCTGTCCACGGCATGTGGCTTCGGTGTGGCGATTGGGTCCTCGGCATCCCCAGCCGGGGACGACGCGGATGGGGGTGTCTGTGGAGCGGTCGACTCCGACTCGTCGGCCGGGGCGATGGCCCCGCCGGTGACAAGCAGGACGAAGGAGACGAGCAGACCCCACGACGACTGCTTGCGCGTTGCGTCGAACAACGGCGTGATCCAGGAGTGCCCGAAGGCCAGGTGCCACAGGGTCGAATCCAGCAGGAACAGGGCGCACAGGATGAGCCCCAGGGACGTCCTGCCGGCCAGGAACGGCCATCCGAAGAGGATGACGAGGACTGCAATTCCCACCCACGCCTTCATCCGAGGTGGCCGATGTGGGTCCGGCTCAGGTGAACCGGATGGCTGCTGGGAGGCAGGGAGGCTGCCGGGTTGGGGATGGGGGCGGGTGTCCCACGGCTGCTGATTCGTGCCAGGCATCGGTTCTCCTGGAGGTCAAGGACGAAGACAGAATGGTAACGATACCGTGTTGGCACGGGTCAAGTGCCGCTCAGCACCATGTGACTACCGGTGTTGCTCCACTTCGGCGTCGTTGTGGGTCAGGTGTGGAACGGCCTCGACGCCCCCGCCAGTGAGGGGGGACCTCATCGTGTCTGGGGAGTGTCACACCCCCGTTTTAGCATCGAGTCATGCGGCACAGTCATGATGACAGTATTTGGCAGCCAAGCTTGGAGAATTGGTGGGTTCAGGAGCAGGACCCGTCCGGGCAGGGGAGGTTTCCCGTGGCGGAAACCAACGGGACACAACAAGGTTGGCAGGAGACGCCCGACGACATGGAGGGGCTGAGTCAGCTGGCGCAGATCGCCTGGGAAGCATGGCAGGAATACGCCCCGACAGCATTCGGGATGCTTCGGGACCCCAGGACGTTCTTTTCGAGACTGGGGGAGCGGGCCCAGGAACAGGAGAGCCAACTGGCAGCAGCGATGCAGGGCCCGGACAAGCCAGGGGAATCGACGATGGCCAAGGCAGGACGGATCCAGCAGGCGACGAACGCAGCTCGCGAGCAGGTGATCGTCGAGATGTGCCGTCCACCAGCCGACCTGATGGAGGACGACAGCGACGACCTGCTGGACGATCGCGAGGCAGCGGAATCGTGGTCGACGGGGGTCAACTACTACCTCCTGCCGTGGATCGAGGAAGAACCCGACCCGGAGGAGGACGAGGACATGTACGACCTGTACTGGTCACTGATCGGACACTCTCTCGTGGACGCGACGAATCCATCGTCACACATACAACTTGGTGTCGAGGGTGTGGGCCTGGACGAGGAGTGACGGAGTCGACTCGGTCGGCCTCCGGACCTCGTAGGCTGATGCCATGACGTGGAAACGCAACATTCCTAGCCTGCTGACCGACGACATTCGCCTCAGGGTCCCGTTGGACCACAACAACCCCGAGGACCTGCGCACCGTCGAGATTTATGCGCGTCTGGTCGCTGCTCCTGACGGCACCGACAAGCCGTACCTCGTCTTTCTGCAGGGTGGCCCGGGGTGCGAGTCTCCGCGTCCGACGCTGCGGGATCCCGGATTCCCGGGCTGGCTGGCCCGGGCCCTGCAGGACTACCAGCTCGTGCTGCTGGACCAGCGCGGCACTGGACTCTCCTCGCCGGTGAGCGAGCCGGTGGGGGACCCGGTCAGCCAGGCGGAGTACCTCACCCACCTGCGTGCCGACGAGATCGTCGAGGACTGTGAGGACATCCGTCGTCACCTTGGTGTTCAGAGATGGGCGGTACTGGGCCAGTCCTTCGGCGGATTCACCTTGCTGAGGTACCTGTCCACCTACCCGGAGTCGCTGTCGGCCGGTTACTTCACGGGTGGTCTGTCGGCAGTCGGGCGTTCTGCTGACGAGGTCTACACCGCCTGTTACGACCAGCTGCGCGCAAAATCGCTGGAGTACTACAAGCGATTCCCGGAGGATCGGGTGCGGTTCGCAGAGCTCATGGCGCTGGCTGAGAAGGGCGAGATCACCATTCCGAACGGTGACATCGTGACGCCGTCGCGGCTGCGGTCGTTGGGACACCTGCTGGGCGCCTCGGGTGGGGCTGAGAAGCTGCACTACCTGCTGGAGTATCCGCACACCTCACGGTCGTTCCGCCATGATCTTGCCGGGCTGCTGCCTTTTGGCGGACGCAACCCGCTGTACGCCGTCATCCACGAGTCATCCTATGCCGACGGTGTGGTCACCGACTGGTCGGCCGCGCGGATGTTGCCCGAGGACTTCCAGCAGGATCCGACCCTGTTGACCGGTGAGCACGTCATGCCGGAGTGGTTCGACACCGACCAGGAGCTGCGGCCGTGGAAGGAGGTTGCCAATCTCATTGCGAACCATCCGTGGCCGAAGCTGTATGACGCTGACGCCCTCCGGGCTGCCGAGGTGCCCTGTGCTGCGGCGGTGTACCACGACGACGCCTATGTGCCGCGCCAGTTTTCCGTCGAAACGGCAGCCTTACTGCCGCAGATGCATGCCTGGGTGACGACTGAATATGAGCACAATGGGTCGAATGCCTCAGGCGGTGCGGTTCTCGACCGTCTCATCAAGCTCGTCAAGGGAGAGCTCGTCAGGTGAGGTTGCGGGGCGTCCGGGGTACCGGGCGCCCCTTTTTCCCGTGACCTTCATTTTCAGCTGCGCCAGCTGTGTCCCCCGTCAAGATCTGCTGGCGCAGGGGACACAACTGGTACAGGTGGACGTGGCAGGGCGGGGATTGGCCCAGGTGGCCCAACTGGGTGATCCCAGGGGCGCATTCCTCTCACAGCCTCGCTGCACGGCCTTCCACTACACGGAGCTGCCAAAAAACGCTCCGAAAACCCGATGGCAACGTCACCATCCAGGTTTTCTGGCAGCTCCGTGTAGTACTAGCCGGTATTCGAGGTTCAGGGGATGCCTTCATGCCCTCCCGATACCGTTGACCCCATGACTGACCACTTCGCAGGGGACCCCCGCACGAACCGGGAACGGATGCTCGCCGGGGACCTCTACATCGCCGACGACCCGGAGAGCTCCCGGATCGCCGAGCGCGGGGCCAGGCTGGCTGACGCCTACTACCGGGCCTTCCTCAACGATCCGGACAGCGCCATCCCTCTGCTGGCCGAACTCCTCGGATAACTCGGAGAGGATGCCGTCATCAAGCCGCCGCTATACGTCGACTACGGTGAGAACATCCACTTCGGCGCGCGCAGCTTCGCCAACTACAACCTGACGGCTCTCGACGTCGCCGAGATTCGCATCGGCACCGACTGTCAGATCGGCCCGAACGTCCAGTTGCTGACTCCCACCCACCCCATCGACCCGGACCTGCGTCGGGATCGCCTGGAGGCTGCCAAACCCATCACGATCGGCAATAATGTCTGGCTCGGCGGAGGCGCGATCGTCTGCCCCGGTGTCACCATCGGTGAGGACAGTGTCATCGGAGCCGGAGCGGTCGTCACCAAGGACATCCCGGCCGGATCCATCGCCGTCGGCAATCCGGCGCGCGTCATCGGATCGGTCTATGACAGGAAAGGCGAATGACCATGAACGACATCCCGGATCTCACGGTCAACTGGTGCGATCCTGACTCCGTCGGTGCCGAGCTCCCGGAGACCGACGACGTCGAGGCCGACCCGCAATCCGTGCAGATTCCGCCGGCCGAGTCCTTCGAGGTGTTGCGCCGGGCCAGCGAAGAGGAGCTGCGAGCCCAGGAGCGGGGTGAACAGATCGACCCACTCGAGTCCGGACGAGCCGCGATCGCCATCGCCCTCACCCCGCTCTGTCAGCTCGAGGGCGCGATCATGCTCGGCGTCAGCCTGCTCGACGCCGTGGTCAAGCGGGTCGAACAGGTCGACGATGACACCGTCGAGGTGTACCTGCCCGACTGGCTCTTCGACCACGAGGGGCTCACCTCCGACGAGGTCCCCGGCCTGCTGGTTGAGCGGGTTCGTCGTGACATGGCCGACCCCGTCGTCGTCTCCACCATGGGGGAGGAGGCCGTTGAGCAGCTGCGCAGTGGTTTGTCGGCGATCCTGGCGGCACAGCAGCACGACGCCGCCGAGTTCTCCCGTCACGTCAACCCGGACGTCGACCCCGAGTGGATCATCGACGGTTGTCAGGAAATTTGCGTCGCCCTGGCCGCCCACGCCGCGACCATCGGCTGGCAGCGTCCCGAGGTGGATGTCTCCAACGTCTTCGCCACCCTTGATATGGCCGACGATCCCGACCGCGTCCGCACCCTGCTGAGGCAAGCTCGCCGATGACCGGGCCGCTGGCGACCGCCGCCCGGTGCCTGGAGGACCCGCCGGCAGACCTCACTCGGTGGCGATGGCCTTGAGGATGTTCGTGCGGGCCGCCCGGTGCGCCGGCCACAGCGCAGCGAGCACCCCGACGAGCGCCGCGGCCACGAGGAAGGCCACGAGTCGCAGCCACGGGATCGAGAGCTGGTCGATGCCCTGGTCGGCGAGCAGACGTTGCAGCACCATGCCGAAGACGGTTCCCAGACCGACTCCCACCACGGCTCCGAGCAGGGCGATGACGACCGACTCCAGGGTGATCATCCGGCGCACCTGCGGGCGGGTGAGGGCGATGGCACGCAACAGGCCCAGTTCCCGGGTGCGCTCGATGATGCTCAGACCCAGGGTGTTGACGATGCCGAGCACGGCGATGACGATGCTGAGTCCCAGCAGTGCGTAGAGCAGTGCCATGGTCCGGTTGACGTTGACGAGGATCTGGTCGGTGTACTGGCCAACGTCCATGACGCTCACCAACGGCATATCGGCCAATGCCGCGTCGAGGGCCCTGTGGGCCTGCTCGTGGTCGGTGCCCGGCTTGAGGTAAATCGACAGGAAGGCGTCCTTGTCGCCCAGACCGGCCGAGGTGAGGGTGCTCGTCGAGACCCACATGGTGGCGATGGGCTGTCCCTTGCCGGTCGTGTAGATGCCGACGACGGTGAGCGTCATGGGACGCTGGGCATCCACTGACCACAACCGGTAGGACGACCCCACCTTCAGGTGGTACTTCTCTGCCGCCTTCTCGTCGACGATCGTCTCGCCGTCGGTGCGGAACATGTGTCCCTTCGTCACCTTTTGGGGGAACATCTTGTCCAGCGAGGTCGCCTCCATGCCTGCGATGGCGCGCATGTGACGTCTCATGGCGTCGGTGAAGTACTCCTTGGGCGGGGTCGTGTGGCCGGCGGGGATCTCGAGCATCTGCGCCATCTTCATGGCGTGGACGTCCTTGACCTGCGGGACGGCGGCCACCTTGGTGCGGACCTGATCGGGAAACCCCTCGAATCCCTGTCGGCCGACCATGAAGTCGCCACGGAGCGTGTCGGTGACCTGGCTGGTCACCGAGCGCGTCGAGGAGGCCCCGAAGACGGCCATGAGGGAGACCAGGGTGAGCCCGATCATGAGCGCCGATGCGGTCGCGGCGGTGCGTCGGGGCTGACGGATCGAGTTGAGTTCGGCCAATTTGCCGACCTCGCCGAAGGTCGCTCGGTACACCTTGCCGACGATCCAGATGACCGGACGGCCGAGCAGGGGCGAGGCCAGGGCGACGCCGATCATCGTCAGGGCCATGCCGGCCCCGGCCCAGGCAACCGGCTTGCCCACGACGTCGAGCACCCCCAGAACGATCCCCACGACGCCCACGGCGGCCATGACGGAGCCGATGACGGCCCGTTTACCCAATCCGACCTCGGACTCGGTTCGGGCCGAGGTCATGGCCTGGACCGGAGAGATGCGGGTGGCCCGGGCAGCCGGCAGCAGGTCAACGACGGCGGATTCGGGCCGCTGCGCCCCGCAATGGAGCCTCCGGCTTACACCGGAGGACACGCCGAGGCCGACCGGATCAACGCCATTCGGCTCACGACCCCGCAATGGAGCCTCCGGCTTACACCGGAGGACACCAGCAGCTCGACGCCCGTCTGTCTGAGGTCGAGAACCCGCAATGGAGCCTCCGGCTTACACCGGAGGACACTGACCTGTCGGGGTTATACCATCTTTGTGGACAGCGTCCCGCAATGGAGCCTCCGGCTTACACCGGAGGGCACCCTGTCAGTCGATCCCATGGGCAGCGCCACCGCCCGGCCCGCAATGGAGCCTCCGGCTTACACCGGAGGACACGTGCACGGGGTCATTCATGGTCGAGTTCCTCGATGGTCCCGCAATGGAGCCTCCGGCTTACACCGGAGGACACCAGCAGGGTCGTCACCGTCACCGATGGGGCGGGCACCCCGCAATGGAGCCTCCGGCTTACACCGGAGGACACGATGCCGAGCCCTTGAGGGGCTCGGTGCTAAGATCCCCCGCAATGGAGCCTCCGGCTTACACCGGAGGACACCAACCCTTCGTCGCCATCCTGCTTCGCCTCGGCATCCCCGCAATGGAGCCTCCGGCTTACACCGGAGGACACGCCACTGGTACCTCAACAAGGCAGCCACCGAATCCATGCCCGCAATGGAGCCTCCGGCTTACACCGGAGGACACCATGGTCTCGGTCCTGGTCACGCAGTCCGCCGGATGCCCCGCAATGGAGCCTCCGGCTTACACCGGAGGACACGCCCCCCGCTGAAGCAGCCAAACTTGCCAACATCATCCCGCAATGGAGCCTCCGGCTTACACCGGAGGACACGTGCCCGCCGCAACTGGCGCGTCTTCGTCATCGACCCCCCGCAATGGAGCCTCCGGCTTACACCGGAGGACACGGCTCCTGATGAATAGAGAACCGTCTGGCAAGGACATATACAACTCTATCGCGAGCGTCAACGTGCCTTGAGTCAGATTGGTCCGCAAGTTGGCAACCAACGCTACGGTAATTCTATCCTGACAAGGTGGCGAGCGGCTGCCAGGTTAGCATGTAGCGCAACGGTGCTCGCTACTAAACTACCTGTGGCCCTTCACGGGGTAATGTCCGCGGAACGCCGATGACAACAATGTCCTTGTTGCTCATCGATCCAAGGTCGATGCGGATTACCGAGTCTTCTGAGGCATCTATAACATCAAGGATGGTATCCTGCCAAAGAAGAAGCTCGCGTATGCTGAGGTCGCATAAGAACACAGAGAACTGAAGTCTGGTTCCGGTGCCCTCCATGATTTTAATGACTTGGTGAAGGCGCCGAGGGTTAGCGATGTCATATGAAATGATATATCGATGTCGTGCCATTTTTATCGGGTTACAATGGGGTGATATTTCGGAAGTTCGCCAATGAATACGGAAGCTAATTGCCGAGCCTGAACATCAAGCATCCGTCTGTAATTCATAGAATATCCAAAGAGGGGATGAGAAATTTCATCATTTATCCGTTTCTCGTATGCTGCGATAAAAGTGCGGCGTGTGGCTTGCGTGAGAGAGCATCCCACGGGAGTTATCCTAAATGAGGAACCTGTGGCTTGATTTCGGTTCAACAATGATATGACGACTGAGTCGACCACGAGAGGACGGAACTCCTCCATCAGGTCAAGCGCCAACGAAGGTCGGCCGTATCTACTGCGGTGCAGTACTCCAAGGTACGGGTCGAGACCGACTGTTAGACATGCGGACACTGCGTCTCTTAGGAGCAGTGAATATCCGAAGCTAAGGAGAGCGTTGATGGGGTCCAGGCATGGGCGCCGGTTCCTACCATTTGTGTCAAATTGTGACGTTATCTGTGTTTGATTGGTGATCATGGTTGTGAAGTCGTTGAAGTAAAGTCGTGCTGCTGTGCCTTCGTGGCCGAGAAGCGAGGGAAGGCGCTCCTCATTGGATGCAAGTTTTGCGAGGTCCTTCAATGAATCTAATGTTTGTGTTACGTCGATTTTGGAATTTCGGCGTAACATTGTCCGCTGGTTTCTAATTTTCCCTTCGATCATTGATCTGGAGATACCCGTTCCGCGAGCGTGAAAAGCGACTTGTTTCACATGCAGGTCCGAGTACTTCGATGGGCGACCGGTCGACCACCCGTTGAGCCAGCCACCATATGAGAACCAGAGCACGGTAGCGCCCTTTCTCCATAATTTGTTGAGTGTCTCTGTGGTAATTTGAACGTGGCCGAACACACATAGAGACGACACGTCGCAAAGTCGAAAGGCACCAAGTGTTTCGTGTTCTCGAGAGCGAATCTGAATGAGATCGCCTTTGACGCCGACGGTCGATCCCTGCTCAGTGACGTACAACGGAGCGTCGTCGGGTCTGGCCGGCACAAGACGTCGTGGCTTAGCGGGCGATAATCTCGTTAATGAATTGATTTCGTCCGGCAGGCAAATGCCAACAAGCGAGCATCGCGGACACTTCGGTGAATCGATGAGGGGAAGTGGTGGTTCTAGTTTTTCTGCGACCCTACGTGCCTCTGACGCGACAGTGCGTACTTCTTGGAGGCGCGACGGGTTCCACTCGATGGTTACCCGTTCGTGAGTTGCCCGATAATACAGGTCGGCTCGGGTAACGCGGTACCCTGCCAAGTGTAGAAGTGCAGCTTGAGCGAGGACCTGGATACGATCGGCTGGCCAAGGACCGCCGCCAGGGGCCGGACGGCCCACCTTGTAATCGACAGGCGTGCAGGTGCCGTCGGCGTGGTCTACTCGGTCGATAATTGCGGTTAAGCCCAATTCATCGTTAGAGATGCGGACCGCAGTTGTCATAACGGGTGGTTGGTCATCGTCTGGATCGGGCATGCGTCCGCCGCGGTGATCCACCCACATGTGAGACAGGGATCCGGCGGTCGTGTCATCGTTCTCTGCCCACCGCGCTTCGGCCCATTCGATATGGAACAGACGGGGACAATATACGTATTCATTGAGCATACGCACGGGGAGATGCGTAGGCTGTCGAAATTCATCTGATGTCATCATGAGACTTGCGCGACGGTCATAGGTGTGAGTACACCATCGAACTTTCGGGCGGGGACCAAGCGACGACGAGCTGCGCAGATACGAAATACGGAGAGCTCGGTTGGCGGTGCGGCGTGCAACGCGTTGTCGACGGGATACACGGTGCATTGAGGGTGGGTGACGAGTGTCAACAGCCCTTCGATCGGGAGTGGCGTCTCCCATAAGGGCCAAGCGAATGTCGCCCGGTCATCGATGACCTGCCAGCCGCCGGCCAATGCCCGGCCTGCCCGACCATGCACCGGGAAAAGCGGATAGGACATCAGGGCAAGCCAAGTGGCTCCTGGGACTCCACGTTCGGTGCTCTTCCCACTCGGGTCGTCGACTGCCCCGTTCAAAACGTGGTGGTCTAAGTATTCGCCGCTGACCCCTGGTACGCGGGTCCATGCGGCTAACGCGCTCTTGAGAACGGCCTTGTCCCGGTGGACGTGGTTCAGAGCATTTCCGAACATCGACGAGAAGGTCTGGTTTCCAGCTGGTGCGGCGAATGGTGTAGAGGCTACGGAGTTCTCCTTGGCGGCTATGTCCCCCAGATCAGGTGGTCGAGGGCTTCTGTCACCGTCCACGACCTGATCGGTGACCATAGCAGGGGCCCACGTGTCGATGAGGGGAGCGCCGAACAATGACCGCCATTCGTCGACGTCCATACGGAACAAAGGGCGTGGGATGCGTATCCTGTCAGGACGTGGCCGCTCACTCTTTGTGCCAGGGAAGTCGGGCGTGGATCTCGGGAACAAAGCTCCATCTGGGATGCTGCTGGCGATTGCATACAGATGCTCGGCGACTTCGTCAAGAGTCGTCTCCCGCGAACTGTCGAGTCGTGCATTGGCCGTGGTTGGATCCCACGACAGGCGATAGGTGGAGGCCGGCTCATCTTCGGAAAGCAACCTCAGGACTCCGCAGGAGGCGAGGAACCCTAACGGCATCCGCCCGTCGAGTGCAGGAAAGTTGATGGTGGTCATGATCCCTCCGAGGAGCATCCGATATCAGCGAGCCTCAGGACTGTTTCCAGAAGGGCAAGCCCCCAAGGACCGAGGCGCTGGTTGAGAGTGGAGAAGCGTTGTGGCTGGTCCCAGTCGACGGCATGGCATGAGGACACCGTGGTGGATTGATCTCCAATGTGAATGCTGTATTCGACCGGCTCCGCGTCGAATACAGCGCCGCCCAAGGGACGAGCTCTGCCATGATGGGATGCGACGAGGTGAGTGATCAGCTCACGTTCAGGCTCATTTCCACACAAATCATTCACAGCGAAGGCTGAATATGCTTCATGCCTCATACCTGCCGGGTAACCCGCAGCTTCCCGGATTGCCGGGAATGACTGCGGCGTTGCGAAGCTGGCCGAATCCGACTTCGCCAGGGGCTCCGGCGGCGGAAACACGCCGCCATTGAGCATGACCTGGAAGCGTGGATCGAGCTTGCCTAAATCGTGCAGTTCGCCGGCCCGGCCAACGGCTTCCACAAGATGCTTAGGTAGTTCGAGCTCTCGCGCGAAGAGCCGTGCCCGGTCTCCGACCGCCCTACTATGGTCTTCGAAAGTTACCTGTGCTCGTGAGGCCGACGATGACATAACGAAGTTGTCAGAGACCCAGGACCTCTCAAGAATGTCGACCCCTACCATGGCGATGGACGATCCCCAGGTGCACTTCCCGTTCTTCGCTGACGTCATGAGCAACTCGCGAAACGTGTCATCAAGATGAGTGTGTTTGAAAGCATCGTCCGTGTTGAGCAGAGCCTTGATCGCCGCCTTGCATGCAGCCTCTGGCGAGTCGCCCTCCTCCCGAGCACCGGAGACGACTCGGAGTAGTTCATTGAGAGGCTTAGGCCGGACAAACTGGCTCAGGTTGGGCCCACCAAGACGGAGAACCCGCCGCGCAGAGCCATGTCGGCCGCGACGAGCGAGATCTGCCACATCGAGGGCTGGCGCAGTCGAGGCAGGCGCCCAACCGTAAGCGTCGATGCCGCCGTATGACGTTGGCACGGCGACTGTCATTGCGGATGAGAGTCGTTGCAATTCGGCTACCGACCCATCTGGGCATACGACAACAGCTGGCCTGAGTTGCGTGGTTCTCTCGGTTTTGAGAACCACTGCGGTACCAGTGTCCGCTGCGTCCATCATGTCGTTTCTGGCGTCAACTGTTCCCGACAACCATGTTGCGGCGGCCGAAAGTGGCACCTCGAGTTGTTCGTCCGGGGATACCGGAAGTAATGCGACTGATTGTGACAGCTCCCGGACGACGTCAGTACCGGGAATGGCCCGCCAAACAAGGTTGACGGTCGGCTGCTCACGCCTGATGCCGTGGAGGAAAGAATCGACATCGGGTGAATCGGTCGGGCGGGGACTTGTCCGAACCCACCTGTCAAGAATCCCGGGAAAGAAAACCGGGATGAGCGGCTCAGCGGCCATCAGGGGACGGAGAACCTCGCCCCGCTCCTCAGTGAGCTGCCGGGCCAGTGACGTCGGGCTGACGTCGTAGCCGCCCTCGAGGGGTGGCCTACGGGCATTCCACAGCCGGGCCTCCTCTATGGAGGTGAGCCACTCCCAGGTAGCGCGCCTGGCCGGCCCATATACCGGATCATCGTCGGTCACAGAGCTGGGATGTACCAGCACCGCCTTAGCGGAGGAGCGGGCTGCGACGCGGTTGAGCCGGCCAAGTCTTTGGGTGAGTGCATCGAGTGCACACGACTCCGTGACGAGGGCGCTGAAGTCCAGGTCGGCTCCGACCTCGATGGTTTGTGTCGTCACGACATATAGCGCGTGCTTTGGCTCAGGTCGGCCGACCTCGAGGTGGTCCTTCCATGCCGACCAGATCTCATCACGATCGATTTGGCGCTGGCGGCCAGTGACTAACACGGCGCGGTCTGGTTCAGGCACAACTTCGCAGAGGAAGTCGAAGGCCTTGCGCGCGGTAAGGACAGTATCCGCAATGATGCCGACAACCCCGCCCGTCTGCCCAAGATGCAGGGCAATGTCCCGCATTGCTGTGGCAGTCTTGTCCTCAGCGGTGGTCCTCGTGGCCTTAACCTCGACGTTGACCATAGTCTTTGCGGCGTGCAGGCGCCCCAACGCAGTGGGGCTGTCAGCCTCGGTGGTTTCGTCTGCCGTAAATGCAGAGTGATCGCCGGTGTCGTGGCTTGTCGCAGACATGGTGACAATCGTTGCTGGGGCCATGGGCAGCTCATCCGATGTCGGTGCTCCGACGGCTTGTGCCGATCGCAGTGTTGAGACGAACGCTCCGGCAAGATGGGCTTCGTCGACCAGGACCAAGGAATCTATGCCAGTGAGCGCTGCATCGATCGAAGTGAGGTTCTGTCCGACACCATAGCCATTGAAGAGGATGCGGGATCCGAGCTGATCGATAGTTCCAGTGACGATGGCGGGCTGATCCGGCCGATCAAGCCACCGCCATGCCCACGTGACGCCGCCACGCATTCGACCGGCCACCAAAGGTGCTGGCCTATCGGATGACGTGAGCGGGGCGGGTCGCAAGAGTTCTGCAACCTCAGCCAGGATCGTGCCTGGCTGGGCAGACTTAAGAGCATCACTTATTCCAACGGCATGCTCGTATGTGCTATCGACGATAACCTTGCGATCCACGACGAGGAAGATCCGCGTAGGCATGCGTACCGCGATTGTCTTCGCCCGGGACAGAGCGAGGGTGAAGACGGCGACGTCTAGTGCTGTCGTCTTTCCCAGGCCAGTCGGGACGGAGATGGTGTTTGGCCAGTGTCCGGTATCGGCGATGTGATTGACCAGTCGCTGTTGCCATGGGAATGGGGATGCACTGCTGGGTAGTTCCGGGTGCGCCTGCCGCCAGAACTCAGCGAAGTCAGACGGTGAGAGCATGGTCGTCCTTCCGGTCTCTAGGTCGTGACGGTGCGGTCGCCCAGCGGTCTCGAGGTGTGGGGACGCAGATGCCCCCACCGAGGTATCTCAGGGCTCCGACGAGGACTGGCCCTCGCACGGCTACTGGGAACGTCATCGTGGCGTGGAGGAGTGGGCGAGGGGATCGCGACCCGATAGCGCCCTGCCATCCCCTCCGGTACCTCACGGCCCCCGCGATGATGGGCGACGGCGAGAGTTCCACATGGATCGGACGGGGATACCCAGAGGCCTCGACGGTGTTGGCGACCAGTGCCGCCATGGAATCCTTCTTGTGAGGATGCCTGTCGAGCATGAGGGGGGTCGCTGTCGTCCACGTTGTCGCGCATGCGGTCGTCCCCCATCGGCGTTTCGAGAGATTGAGCGGAGTATCGGCGGCGGTCAGCGGAGCAATTCGCAGTCTTCGTGATCGTCCCTTCACCCGGCCGAACGGGATAGTGGTGAAGCCATCCGAGCTGAGGGCCCGGCCTAGGATTGCCAGGTCCTGGGCAGGCACGCCGTCCGGGATAGCGAGTGCCACACCGCGGATTCGGCCATCGGCGTGTCGGTCACAAACCCACGGAAAGGATACGTAGGCCAAGTGCGGGGATCCCGAGGCATGCCCGTGGATGAGCGGCGGGAGATGGTCGGCTCCGACGATCCGCTTCGTGACCCCCATGAGTCCTGCACGCAGGGAATGTGTGAGGTCGAGACTTAGCGAACCATCGATGGGGGCGCCGTCGATGCGATACTGGAGCAGCGTTTTGAACGGACCGCTCGCGTCATTAGATGCGGGCTCGGGCCGGACCAAGCGGTAGGAGATCTGCCGCGTGACCTCCCAAGCGCGTGCGCCTTCCTCATACGCGCGGCTGAGGTTGTCCAGATATCCTGGATAGGGTGCGGAAACCTCCACCTCTCCTGAATCCAGGCGCGTCGGCTCGTACTCGCGCCAGCCTTCCGGCGTGACTGTCTCTTCGAGTCGAAACTCGATGCGGGCTCTGCTCTCGATACGGCCGACATAAGTGATTTGTGCAGCCAGCTCGTTGAGCTCGGTGACGATTTCTATATCCGGCTCGCTCGGCCACGAGAAGATGAACTCATCTCCGGAAAAATTGACCCAGGCTCGATGCTTGTGGGCGTTGATGCGCCCGACGTGGACACCGCTCTTTCCTGGCGAAACGGTGTTGGTGACGAGGTATGCCTCATCTCGGCCCGTGTCGAGCACAGCCGGGACAATGATGTACGGCGGGCGTTGGGACTCCAGCCAGCGCAATGCAACGGAACTGGTTGGTTCTGCATCGTGCGCCTTGGCGGCAACCGCAGCCATAAACAAACGGGCAGGGGAGGGGACGTCTTCCGCGTAGCGGTCGTCCGTCCCCCCGGCCTCGTATCTGCCCTGATACAGGCGAACGTGGGCCGTGAGGCTCATTCCGACTCCTGCTCGGCTCCGCGATTGAAGGCATATTCGATTGCCTTGGCCAACTGCTCGTTGGGAGTGAGGCGGATGTGCTCGGTGCTCATCGGCAGGCCAAGGTCGCTGGCGTGGTGTCGGGCCTCGGTAAACAGCGCGACGGCGTCGTCGACATGTAGTTCGAACGTGTCCAACGTGCCGTCTGGTCGCTCAAGGGCCATCGTCTCGGACCGCTTCGTAAGGTCACATCCAGAGCGTAGAAAGATCGACGGGTGGTCGAATGCCAGCCGATCACCCATGAGTGCGTAGGCCGCTAAGGTGGCCTTGGCCGCATTCGTTGCTTCCGGCGATGCGTCGAACCGGAGGTTTCGCAGGGCTGGCAAGTGGATGACGCACTGCCGACGAGCAGAGGTGATGGACACTTGACCCGGCGCATCAGAAGCGGGCGCATGGCCATGGCCGACCTCGCTTAGTCGGTTTCCCTTTGCTTTCTTTCCTCCTGCCTCGTCAGGAGCGACGAAGATCCAGTCATCGTCGGCTTTCTTCTGGCTGCCGATGAGGTTAAGAGGATCGAGCCGAACGGCAGCTGAAACGCCGACCAGTGGGTTGAGGCCGATGATCGTCGAATCGTAGATGCGGGAGAACTTAGGCTGACGGCCCTTCCTGTGTGAGTCCCAAGCGCCGAAGGCCAGTGTATTGGGATCGAGTTCATACAGTGACTCGGCCTTACGGGGAGTTGCGAGGCGGAGCCTCTTCCCAACGTCAGTCTTGTCGAACTTAATGCCATCAATGATCGAGTCACGTAGGTAGGCGTCTGCATACCGGTGTGGAAACTCAAATGATGTCAGCCTGAGCTTGCGCTGGCCGGCTGCCGTGTCGATGACCTGGTGTAGCTCGAATGCTGGCAGATCGACCAAGCCATCGTCATTCGCATCCATGAGGCTCACTTGGACACGATGCGCCTGTGATGCGTGCCTATCGAGAACGACGACCTCGGTCTCCTTGCTGTCGATCCATCTGGTGTCAATGAGGTATGGGCCGGTGCGACGTGGCTGGCGTCCATCTCTCACTTCAGGCGGAGGGAAGGTAGGGGGAGAGACCTTTGAACCGTCCCCCCGGTAGGGGCTAGTTCAGCAGTGATGGACAGGGTCGAGTAGGGACTTCTGGGGGAGACGGCGGCTAGGAGTCGGTCGTAGTCGAGCATCATCGCTAGATCTCCTTTGATGGTGCGTGAAATTGAGTATTCTTGGGTCTAGAAGTCTACTCCATGGAGCTCATTTCATGATGAGACAGCACGCAAGCAAAGAACAAGTAAGACAACAAGAAAATCCATGAATCATAACGTCGCCTAGGGTACTGCGCTCATAGCATGGCTGGCGTACAGTCAATCTCGCCGGGGCTCCATTGTGGGATGGAATTTCTTGTTGTCACAGGTTTGCATGCACCTGCTTCCCCGGTTTGCGGTGGGCGGACAGTCGATGCCGCCCACCGCCACCGAACTAGCGGTGCCTCCACCGTTGCTCGCTCTGGGGTACTGCTAGAACTTAGGGCCGGTGAGTCACGTCAATACCACAAACGCGGGAAAAGTCAGCCCATCTCCACCTTCTGTCGCACGACCTCGAGGAGTTCACCAGAAGCCACCAAGTGATGGGCCTCGTCGATTTCGGGGGAGAGGAAGCGGTCTGGCCCGGGGCCAGGGATCGTCTGACGCATCCGAGCAATGACGTCGGCTACCGGTTTCGACGGCTCCAGACCTCGCATCTGAATAGCCCTCGCGGCGGTCAGGATCTCGATGCCAATGACGGCTCCCATGCCGTCAATCCCGCGGCGCAGCTTGCGGGCAGCCGACCAACCCATCGAGACGTGGTCCTCCTGCATGGCTGAGGTTGGAATGGAGTCCACCGACGCCGGTACCGCCAGTCGCTTCATCTCAGAGACGATGCCAGCCTGGGTGTATTGGGCAATCATGTGGCCGGAGTCGACGCCGGGATTGTCGGCGAGGAAGGGGTGAAGGTCGCGGTTGCGGGCCGGGTCGAGCATGCGGTCGGTGCGACGTTCACTCATGGACGCGAGGTCGGCCGCAGCAATCGCCAAGAAATCAAGCACATATGCCACCGGGGCGCCGTGGAAGTTGCCGTTGGACTCCACGCGCATGTCGTCGGTGATGACCGGGTTGTCGACGGCCGAGGCCAACTCGACTTTCGCCACCTGAAGGGCGTGGGCCATGGTGTCGCGCACGGCTCCGTGAACCTGCGGAGCGCACCGCAGCGAGTAAGCATCCTGGACGCGCTTGACGGCGCCCTCCCGACCGGCCTGGATGAGGTCGGACCCCTCCAACAGGGCGAGGATGTTGGCAGCTGAAACCCCCTGTCCGGGGTGGGGACGCAAGGCCTGCAGATCGGGGGCGAAAACTCGGTCGATGCCGCAGAGAGCCTGGACAGTCATGGCGGTGGCCAGGTCAGCCGTCGGGACGAGGACGTCGAGGTCGGCGAGGGCCATGATCAGCTGGCCGAGCATGCCGTCGGTCCCGTTGATGAGGGCCAGCCCCTCCTTCTCACGCAGCGCGATCGGGGTCAGTCCGGCCTGGGCAAGACCGGTGGCGGCGTCGACCTCACCACCGTCGGGGGTCAGGACAGTCCCTTCTCCGGTGAGGACGAGGGCACAGTGGGCCAGCGGGGCGAGGTCGCCCGAACACCCAAGGGACCCGTATTCCCCGACGATCGGCACCAGCCCAGAGTTGAGCAGGTCAGCGTAGGCAGTGACGACCTCCGGGCGCACTCCGGTGTGGCCAGATGCCATGGTCTTGAGACGCAGAGTCATCATGGCGCGGATGACTTCGGTCTCCACCCGTGGCCCGGTCGAGGCGGCGTGGGAACGAATGAGGGAGTGCTGCAGGGCCACGCGATGGTCACGGGGCACTCGGGTGGAGGCCAAGGCGCCGAAGCCGGTGGAGATGCCGTAGTGGGGCTGGGGGTCGTCGGCCAGGCTCTCGACGAGGTCGGAGGCTCGCTTCACCCGCTCCATCGCGTCGTCTCCGACCGTCACCTGGGCTCCTGATCGGGCGACGGCGATGATGTCGTGGGGAGTGAGCGGGGCACCGACGTCAATGGTGGCTGGATTCATGGTCGTCCTTCCTTGTCGTGAGTGCCACGGTGTCGTGGCGATCGCGTGTATTCGGGTATGTCTTCTGGGCAGTCGCCATGGCTGACCTCGTGTTGAGCACGAATGGGGTCAGGGGCGACGGTGGTCGTGCCGGTCAACCGTCGAGTCTCAGCCGTGGTTGGGTCAACGTGAGCAGTCGTCCGCTCCGGCAAACCTTGTCGATGAGAGGGACTCCTGGGCGGTACATGAGGTGCAGCCACGACGGGGCCGCCAAACCCACCAGATCCGCACGGGCTCCCGGCTTGATGACGCCGACGTCGTCACGGTGAAGGGCGGCTGCGCCTCCCGCCGTCGCCGACCAGAGGGCCTGCTCCGGCGTCATGCCCATCTCCCGCACCGCGATGGCAAGGCAGAACGGCATGGACGAGGTGAAGGCGGTGCCCGGATTGCAGTCGGTGGCCAGCGCCACCGTCACTCCGGCGTCGAGGAGTCGTCTGGTGTCGGGGTAGGGCTGTTTGGTGCTGAACTCGGCGGCCGGAAGCAGAGTAGCCACAGTGTCGGTGGCCTTCATGGCGTCGATGTCCTCATCGCTCAAAAACGTGCAGTGGTCTACTGAAGCCAGACCCAGCTCGCAGGCCTGCGGAATGACCTCGGAGGGCCCCAACTGAGCGGCATGGAGACGAAGCCCCAACCCGGCATCCTTGCCTGCGCGCAGGATCTCCATGGTTTGGTCGGGGTCGAAGGCGCCGGTCTCGCAGAAGGCGTCCATCCAGCGCACATAGGGACGTACGGCTTGCAGCATCTCCCCGCACACCAGACGGACGTACTCGTCCGGCTCGTACTCGGGCCCGACGACGTGGGCGCCCAGGAAGGTCACCTCGTCGGTGTGAGAACTGGCCACTCGCGCCAGCTTGACCTCCGTCTCAATGTCGAGCCCGTACCCCGTCTTGGCCTCAACAGTCGTCGTTCCACCGAGCGCCATTTCGTCGAGGATCCCGGTCATGACGGCATCGAGCAGCCCGACGGACGCCTCCCGGGTGCGTCGAACGGTGCGCAGGATTCCGCCGGCCTCGTACTTCTGACCGTTCATCCGTGCGTCGAACTCGTCACTACGATCCCCTGCGAAGACCGGATGGCTGTGGGAATCGACGAAGCCGGGGATGATGCAGGCTCCCGTCATGTCGGCCTGGTAATCGGCTGCGGGAGCCTCGGCACAGCGCCCCACCCAGACGATTCGATCTCCGTCGATGACGACGGCTGCGTCACGGATCTGTCCGAGGCCATCACCGCCGACGGATGGATCGTTGGTGACCAGCAGACCGATGTTGTTGATGACGACGCTCACGAGTCACGACCTCTCAGCTCGTTCAGTACATGGCGCAGATCCTCGGCGGTGGCGTCGTCGCGTCGGATCCACTCGCCCGCGATGATGGTGGCGGTGACGTCCTCGGCGGTTGCCGCCAGCGGCCAGCGTGTCGGGTCCACCCCGGCCAAGCGAGCCGACGACGGATCGACGACGACGACGTCAGCAGGATCACCCACGCTCAGCCCGGCGAGGTCGGAAGCGGGTGTGGAAACTTGGTGCGGGCGTGGTCCCGCTGCCGGGCGCAGGCTCGCCACCCCGTTTCGGGAACCGATCTTCCACAGGGAGTTGCAGCCGATGACTCCTCGGGTCCCGGTGGCCAGCCGAGTGGTGGACTCGAGCATGCGCAACTCGGCGAAGGGGTCGGTGACGACGTCCTCGTCGGTGCCGATCGTCAGGCGCGCCTCGGCGTCGAGCAGGTCCTTGACCCGCGCGATGCCGTCACCCAGATCGGCCTCGGTGGTCGGGCACAGCGAGACGATGGTGTCCGTGCGAGCAATCATGGCGATGTCGTCGTCGCTCAGGTGTGTGGCATGGACGACGGTGGTGCGATTGGAGAGCACTCCAGCACGTTCCAGGACGGCGGTGGGCGTCAGCCCGTGGGCGGCCAGACACTCCTCGTTCTCACGGGGCTGCTCGGAGACATGGACGTGGATCGGGGTGCGGTCCGGCAAGCCCGAGATAGCTGTGGCCATCTCGTCAGGACTGACGGCTCGCACCGAGTGCAGGGCCGCTCCCGGCGTCACCAAGGAGGAATCCGGCAGGGCATCAGTGAGAGCGTTCCAGCGCTCCAACCATCCCTTGACACTGCCGTCACCAAACCTCGTCTGGTCCTCGCCGAGTGGAGCTCCCGGTCCGGCGTGCAGGTAGCAGGTGTCGAGCAGGGTGATCCGGATACTCGCGTCGACGGCAGCGTTGACAACGGCCAACTCCATGTCGTGGTGCGGGTAGGGGGTGCCGTCGGGCCGGTGGTGGACATAGTGGAACTCGCCCACGCTGGTGTACCCGGCAGCCACCATCTCGGCGAAGGCCGCTCGTGCCAGGCGGTGGTAGGAGTCCGGGTCGAGGTGGTTGGCCAGCCGGTACATCTCGGTCCGCCAGGACCAGAAGTCCTCACCCTCCCCGGCTCCTCGCAGTCCGCGGTGGAAGACGTGGGAGTGCGTGTTGGCGAATCCGGGAACAGCGACGCCGCTGAAGCTGTGGCGATCGTGCTGGGCGTCAACCGTGACTTCGGTGATGACGCCAGCATCACTCGAAACGCGCACATTGTGCGCAACCCGTCCCTCGACGAGGGCCTTCGGGAAGAACCACTCACTCACTTGACCAGCTCCTCCAACACGGCTCGCAGAGCCTCCGCTCCCGCCTCGCAGTCCTCGTCGCTGGCTGATTCGGCCGGGCAGTGGGACGCTCCGGTGGGATTGCGGACGAAGAGCATCCCGGTGGGCAGCGTCGCGGCCAAGGTGGCAGCGTCGTGACCCGCTCCCGTCGACAGCTGCGGGGTCTCCTCACCGAGGACCTGCAGCATCCGATGACGCAGGTCGTCGTCGAAGGTGGTGCGGTCGGTCCATGACTCACGGGCCCAGACGACCTGGCACCCCTGCTTGTCAGCAGCCTCTGCTGAGATCTTCTGGATCTCCTCGACGACCTTGGCGACGGTGCCGGGGTCCTCGGCTCGGCAATCCAGCCACATCGTCGTGGCCGAGGCGATGACATTCGTCCCGCCTGGCTCGACGTTGATCCGCCCAACCGTCGTCACACAGCCCTCCCGCTCAGCGGCCTCACGGGACGCCAGGATGGTTTCGGCCACTGGGATGACGGGGTCGTGGCGATCGGGGATGAGGGTGGTCCCGGCATGGTTCCCCTGCCCGGTGAACTCGGCACGCCAGCGGCCGTGCGGCCGCACCGCTGTGGCAATCGCGACCGGGTGGTCGAGGTCGGCCAGCCCGCGCCCTTGCTCGACGTGCAACTCGATGAAGCAGGAGGCATCGAGCAGGACATCGTCAGGCTCGATGAGATCAGGGTCCAGGCCGGCCTCCCGCCAGGCGTCCGGCAGACTCTGTCCGTCCCGGGCGACGAGCCTGCGGGCGTCGTCCTTGCTGAGCTTGCCCGAGGCCAAGCGTGACCCCAGACAGGGCATGCCGAATCGTGCGCCCTCCTCATCAGCCATGGCGACGACGGCAAAGGGTTTCGACGGCTCGACCCCGGCTTCCTTCATCTTCGCCACGGCCACGAGGGAGGAGACGACGCCGAGCGGCCCGTCGTAGGCACCGCCGCCAGGGACTGAGTCCAGGTGGGACCCCGTCAGGACGGCCTCCGGGCCCGGCATTCCCCACCACGCCCAGATGTTGGCATTCATGTCCGTGACGATCGTCAGAGCCAACTCGGTGGCCTTCGTGACGAACCATTCCCGCAAGGCCACCTCGTCAGGGCGGAAACAGAACCGCGAGTAGGACCCGTCCTCGTTGCGTCCGATCCCGGCGATCTCGTCGAGCAGGGCTGCCGCTGTCCAGGTCGTCATCACTTCACCAATCCGTCGATGAGGGCGTCATCGACCAGGTAGGGCAGGGTGATCTGGGCGTCGTCGTGTTCCTGGTTGAACTCGGTGGCCGTCTCGATGGAGTGGTCGTTGCGGGCCCAGCCGCGTCGGGCCACACCGCACATGACGTTCCACAGCAAGGAGCTGCGGATGACGGCGTCGACCCGCTCGGAACCATCCAGGACCAGCCCGAACCCGCCGTTGATGGCATTGCCGATGCCGGTTCCTCCGCCGTTGTGCAAGGTCACCAGGCTCATGCCGCGAGCGGCATTGCCAGCGAAGCACTGGGTGGCCATGTCCGCCATGACGTTGGACCCGTCCTTGATGTTCGCGGTCTCGCGGAAGGGGGAGTCGGTGCCCGAGACGTCGTGGTGATCCCGCCCGAGCATGACCGGTCCGATCTCGCCGTTGCGCACCATCTCGTTGAACCGCAACGCGATGTCCCTACGGCCCTTGGCGTCCTGGTAGAGGATGCGCGCCTGGGTGCCGACGACGAGGTCGTTGGCCTCGGCGTCCCGAATCCAGATGTAGTTGTCGCGATCCTGGCCGCGGCGATTCGGGTCGATGCAGTCCATGGCGGCATGGTCGGTGGCGATGAGGTCCTCGTGCTTGCCCGAAAGACAGACCCAGCGGAAGGGGCCGTAACCGTAGTCGAAGAGCTCGGGTCCCATGATGTCCTCGACGTAGGAGGGCCAGATGAACCCATTTCGGGAGTCCCCGTCCTTGGCGATCTCGGTCACCCCGGACTCGAAGACGGTCGCCATGAAGGCATTGCCGTAGTCGAAGAAGTAGGTGCCACGCTCGGTGAGGGTGCGGATGAGTTCGAAATGCTTGCGCAGGGTCTTGTCGACGCGGCGGGCGTACTCGTCACGGTCACGGGCCAGAAGCTCGGTGCGCTCCTCGAAGGTCAGGCCCTGCGGGCAGTAGCCGCCGTCATAGGCTGCATGGCAGGAGGTCTGGTCGGACAGTAGCGGGATGTCGATGTCGTGGTCGACGGCGTACTGCAGCAGGTCGACGATGTTGCCGTGGTACGCGATCGAGATGGGGGTGCGCTCGGCGATGTGTTTCTGCGCCAGGGCGAAGACCTCGTCGAGGTCCTCGGAGACGTGACCCACCCAGCCCTGGTCGAGACGGGTCTGGATGCGCGACATGTCGACCTCGGCGATGATTCCGACGGCGTGGGCGATCTCGGCAGCCTTGGGTTGGGCCCCGGACATTCCGCCCAGTCCCGACGACACGAAGAGCACTCCTGAGAGGTCACCGTCAGCGGGGATCCCGAGACGGATGCGCCCGGCGTTGAGGATGGTGTTGAAGGTGCCGTGGACGATGCCCTGCGGGCCGATGTACATCCAGCCGCCGGCAGTCATCTGGCCGTAGTTGGCGACTCCCATCTCCTCGCTGAGCTCCCAGTCGTCCTGGTTGTCGAAGTGGCCGACCATGAGCCCATTGGTGATGATGACGCGTGGGGCCTCCGGGCGGGAGGGAAACAGCCCCAGCGGGTGGCCGCTCATGACGACCAGGGTGGTGTCCTCGGTGAGCTGGGCGAGGTATTTCTTGATGAGTCGGTACTGCAGCCAGTTCTGGCAGACGCTGCCGGTTTCGCCTAGGTGACGAGTTCGTAGGGGTAGAGGGCGACGTCGAAGTCGAGGTTGTTGTCGATCTGCACCTGGAAGGCCTTGCCCTCGGTGCAGCGGCCCTCGTACTCGTCGATGGGACGGCCCTTGATGTGACCGGCTGGGCGCCAGCGGTAGGCGTAGATGCGGCCGAAGGTGCGAAGTTCCTCGAGGAACTCTGGTGCGGCCTTCTCGTGCAGTTCCGGGGGAAGGTAACGCAGGGCATTGCGCAGCGTGATCTTGGTCTGATCCGGGGTGAGGTGGAATCCACGTGAGGGTGCTCGTCGGATTCCGGGCTGGAAGACCGGGTCGGGTGGGAACTCGGCGTCGAGCTTGATCGTCATGGCTGCGGCAGTGCTGCTGTTGTCGTACATCGTTTAGTTCCCCCAGATGCATTCTCGGTGTGATGTTGTTGTGGCACGATGGTCGTGACGAGGTCGCACACACAATTGCCATGGGCGGATCGCACCGGTGTGATCGCCGTTGGTTGCCTCGCTAGGGAGACATCACTGACCGTATCACTGCGGGGGTACCTGCTTAGCCGGGTTAGGACCAGCCGTTGGCACAACTCCGAGTGAGAACACAATGCGAGGAGAAGTACCGTGAAAAGACGCACCGTCATGACCGCTGGAGGGTGTCAGGAAGTTTGTGTGTGAGGCTCTGATCTAGAAGGAGTTTCACCGATAATGACTTCGGTGTCACCGAAGAAAAACCATGACCCGGCGAGGGTCAACGAGATCAGCGAGAAGCTGATGGAAAATCCTGAGCTCGCCAGCTTGATCAGCGAGCTGTCGACCTCCGCTGATGATGCCAGCGAGCTGGTCAAAGGCCTGCTGCAGGCATCGATCAACGCTGGTCTGCAGGCACAGATGGATGCGCATTTGGGCTATAGCCATTCTGACCGCAAGACCAAAGCCCAAGTGGAAACCGCACAGGCGAACAGTCACCGCAATGGGTCGTACACCAAGACCGTCAATTCTGGCTACGGCGCGGTGGAAGTGACCGTGCCCAGGGATCGTGCCGGCACGTTTACGCCCCGGATGGTGCCCAAGGGCGCACGCCGGCTCACAGAACTCGACGACATGATCGTCTCGCTATACGCCGGCGGGATGACAGTGCGCGATATCCAGCATCACCTCGCGACCACGCTCGGGGTGGATATGAGCCCGGATACGATCAGCACCATTACCGATGCGGTGTTAGACGAGGTCATGATCTGGCAAAACCGCCAGCTCGACGAGTTTTACCCGGTGATCTTCCTCGACGCGCTACGCGTCAAGATCCGTGACGGCCACCGCGTGGTCAACAAAGCCTGCTACATGGCGGTTGGTGTCGACATGGACGGCATCAAGCACATCCTGGGATTGTGGATCGCCGACAACGAAGGCGCTGCACGGTGTGCGCGGATCTGGCCAACCGCGGTGTCCAGGACGTGTTCATCGTGTGCTGCGACGGGCTCAAAGGCTTGCCGGAAGCCGTGGGGGCCACCTGGCCGAATTCCATGGTGCAGACCTGCATTGTGCACCTGATTCGGGCTGCGAACCGGTGGGTGTCCTACCAGGACCGCAAACCCGTCTCCCGGGCGCTGCGTGAGGTCTACACGGCCGCAAACGAGGACACCGCCCGTGCCGCCTTGGATGCGTTCGAAGCCAGTGAACTGGGCCGGAAATATCCGCAGTTGGTCAAAGTCTGGCGCGACGCTTGGGAGCGGTTCGTGCCGTTTCTACAGTTTCCGCCGGCGGCACGCCGGGTGCTCTACACCACCAATTCAATCGAGTCGCTCAACGCTGAACTGCGTAAAGCTACCCGCAACAGGGGCCAGTTCCCGAACGATACCGCGGCGCTGAAGACGCTTTGGCTGATGATCTGCAACATCGAAGACAAGCGCGCTGCGCAGCGAGCGAAGAAAGCAAAGCGCGACGTTGAGTGCAACGGCTATATTGAAGGAGCGAAAGCCACCGGGTGGAAACAAGCCATCAATCAACTAGCCGTGGCTTACCCCGACCGATTCGCGGACTACTTGTAAACCAACCCCCCGCACACAAAGAATCGGACACTCTCGCTCCGTGTCCTGGCCACCCTCGACACCCACCATTTCAAGCCCCGACTCGGTACCGACCGCGATCATCGAACGCTCGACGCCCTCCTACCACAAGCGGTCGGGGAACACGTCTACGGAAACCACGATCTCAGAACGACTCCAAGACCCCCGGTTCTTGGGGTCCTCAGCTGGCTCCACGTGCCCACTGCCGCACCATCTCGTCGGTGACTCGAACACCGTTGTCGGCAACAAACTCACTCATCTCGCTCCCTCAGCACCCCGACGTACCCGAGCACCACCCGAACCCGTCTCATACGCCTGCCGAACCTGCCTACACTTGACCCGTGTTTCAACGCATTCGGGTGAACCACTGACGCACACAGCAGAATACGCACGCGACATCACTTGGAGAACACGCTGCAGACGACAACCAGAACAAGACACTCCGCCCAAGCCTCATTCCGCTCCTGCTTCTTCATTTCCGGTAATCGTGTTTCAGACGATGCCTGCACGTAAGCGCTGCACCGATGCGATCTGAGGGGAGGCCTGTGATGACGGACATGGATGCCCGTGATGAGGCGGCTGCTGCTGATTTCGAGCAGGGGTGGTCGGGTGAGCGTATTGCGGCTGCTCGGCGTGCTTGGGGTCCTGCGGTGTCTGATGGGCTACCGGTGTGGTTGAACAGGCAGCTCGCCGAGCGGGCTCATGCTGAGGGGCGCAGTGAGTTGGGGATCATCCAGGAAGCCCTCACTCGCTACTTCACCTCCGAAGGAGTGGAAGTGATGGACACGACCGTGGAAAGTGGGACGACCTATGAAGTGGTCACCCATCGTGAGGTCTCGGCTGAGGCGAATTTCTGGGTGTTCGAGATTCCGGCCCTCGGGGTTGTCGGGCAGGCAGCGGAATTGGGTCAGGTCGCAGACGAGGCCCGCGGGATCATTGCTGCTTGGAATGAGGACGGACCCGATGAGGATTCGGTCACAGTCCAGGTTCGTTTGGATGGCGAGGCTGGAGCGTAACGCATGTGAGAAAAGGTGCAAGGGAAGAGTGCCACGCCCGCAAGGCACTGGAGCACGCACGCGGCCGCACGCAAGCGGAAGGCCATCGCTCTGCTGAGGGCCGAGAGGAAGGCAGTGTCAGTGACACCGCTTTCACCGACGAGGACGCACATCGGCCACCAGACATTCACCACAGGACTCCATGCCGACCTGGGCTTTTAGGGCACCACGGAGCACGTGGGGTAAGCCAACTTCAACGCGCCCCGTTCCTGGCCAACCTCGGCATCCAAAAGCGGGCCACCGCCCCGCGACAATCTGCCAGTCGCTTGCCGTCATGGCAGGCCGGCAGCCCCACAGTTACCGCAGCCACGCACCCCAGCCGCCCTGTCGCGACCATGGGCAAGACAGGGGACGTACACGGTGACCACACCGTCACCGTCCAGATACAAGGAATCCCCCGGCTTCGGTCCGCATCCGCTGGACATCCCACCGGGGGCCGTGTGGGCAATCCGCAGACTCCCACTCCGTTTTTCCTACGTCCCACTATAGACCATGGAAAACTCAACGACCACCGGCGTGGCTTGGTCAATGGTGCGGCCCCACACGTTCCATGCTGTCTCTGCAGCTGAGTGGCATGGGAGACCACTCCACGTCTCAATCCTTGGGAACTGGTGGACGTGTTCCTTTCGGAGGGATCCACGGTGATGACTGTCGCAGAGGGGCAGGCGTCGGCCCCCCATGCCGATCACATCGCAGCCCGCGCCGACCGAGTCGTAGTAAAAGGTGGGGCGTGCGGGGCTCGAACCCGCGACCCAGGGATTATGAGTCCCCTGCTCTGACCTGCTGAGCTAACGCCCCCGACAGTCCCCAAGGCAGTGGGCTGCCTCGAGGGTCTTGTGTGTCTCAGGACACTGTAGCGGGTTGTCGTCCATCGAGCAGATCGAGGATCGCATGTCCCACCGCTGAGGTGTCGTGGTGCCCGATGACGGGGAAGCCCTCCTGCAGGACGCGGCGGTGTGCATTGGACACGACGAACGGGTGGCCCACCAGTCGCAGCATCGACAGATCGTTGGGCATGTCGCCGAAGGCAGCTGCGTCAGCCAGATCGACACCGAGCCGCTCGGCCGTGGCGCTCAGGGCCACCCCCTTGGACACCCCGATCGGGGCGAGCTCGACGAGGCCGTCGTCCAGCTGCACCGAGAATGTGGTGGACACCCTGCCGTCGACGAGACCGTCCACGATCTCGAAGAGCTCCTCGGTGGGGATGCCGAAGGCACGTACCAGCATCTTCACCGGCCGTGAATCTGGCGTGAGGAACTCGTGTATCGGCCCCTGATGGGTGACGGGCCGGCCGTGGTCCACCCGATCGAACCCCGGTTCCACGCAGCATCTCTGTGCCTCCTCGAGGCTGAACTTGGCCTCGGGCAGCTCAGAGGCAATGTCGTTCACCACGTCCGTGATGACGTCGATGGGAAATGGGGTGTCCGAGATCACCCGATGATTGCGCAGATCGTAGGTGACGGCACCATTGGAGGCGATCACCGTCGGGTTGACATCGGTGAAGATCTCCAACAGATCGAGCCAGCGCAGGGGCCGTCCGGTGGCGAAGACGACGGCTGCCCCATGCTCGGCGGCGGCGAACATGGAGTGGGTGTTGAGCTCCGAGGGCCGCTGATCGGCCCCCAGGAAGGTGTGGTCCAAGTCAGTGGCGACAAGCGTGAGAGGGGTCATCAGAGCCTTCCATTGGGGTGTTCGTCGGGGCTGCCGGACGAGCTGGGCCGCCCGTCGTGTGGCTCACCACTGGAGGTGGGGGTGGGGGAGGCCGACCCCTCGCTGGGGGAGGAACTCGATTCGGGTCGTGAGCTCTGCGCATCACTGGGTTGCGGACTCGGCGAGGACGAACCACTGCCACCGGACGACGGCGACTGCTGCGAACTCGATGGCGAGGACGTCGACGAGCTGGAACTGTTCGACGTGGGAACCGGTGGCGGTGGGGGAGTCGGCGGAACGTTCTGGAACAGCAGAACGGCGATGAGCAGCCCCAGCCCGGCAATGACGAGGGTGAGCAGCCAGGCCACCACCGTCGTCGACCAGCCGGCCTGGTCATGACGTCCGGGCCAGGGAAGCGGCCACGACCGAGAGGTCCCCGGGGCACGATCCTTCGCCCAGTGCACCTGGAAGGAGGGGCCGGCCACCCTCCCGAGCTGACTGGTGTGGGCCAACTCCACCTCGCCGAGGATTCGTCGGGCCTCCTGGAGTGCGTAGGGGGTTTCGTCGTCCACCAGCGCCACCCACGGTGCTGGTGGGGTCTGGTCGACGGGGGCGGGGCAATCCGCGACTTCCTGGAAGAGATGCCCCAACCGTCCGGAGTCCTGCCCCTGCCCGCCACGGGCAAGGACCATGCGTGCCGGCAACAGGTTCACCTGGCCGGCCAGGCGGTCCCGGGCGCCACCATCGGATGCCGCCCCCGCACACAACATGACGAGGATCACCCGCTGGGTGCTCCGGTGGGCAAGATATGCCACACCGGCAGCAGAATCCGCAGCCCGGGCATCGAGCCAGAACTCTCCCACCTTGGGGGGATCCTGGGGGAGCAGCGGTGCAGGCTGGGGAGCATCTGCTGGTGGTGTGGTAGACATCGTCGTCTATCTCACCACATCGGCGAGATCGTTCCCAGCCGCACACAACTGGATACCTTTTCCAGTGCAGGTATCGTTGCTTCGGCAGGCCATCCAGGTCGGCGTCCTCGCAGGTGGGAACGACGATTCAGGCAGGAGATTTTGTGAGCACACCGTCGACGAACCCGGCAGACCAGCATGGTGGTCGAGCGCCCTTCGAGATTTCCGGTGGCCAGAACATCGGCACCGGGAATGCGAATGCCTCGATGAGCAATGCCGAGGCCGCCCGACTGCTCGGCGAGGCGATCGGACAGGTGCAGAGGGTCATCGTCGGTCAGGAGCACATGGTCGAACAGCTCATGGTGGGGGTGCTCGCCAAGGGACACATTCTGCTCGAAGGCGTGCCCGGTGTGGCCAAGACCTTGGCAGTACGCTCGTTCGCGACGGTCCTGGGCGGGGACTTCGCCCGTGTGCAGTTCACCCCCGACCTCGTGCCCTCCGACATCATCGGCACCAGGATCTACTCCGCATCACGCGAGCAGTTCGACATCGAACTCGGCCCGGTCTTCGTCAACTTCGTCCTGGCCGACGAGATCAACCGTGCCCCTGCCAAGGTGCAGTCGGCGATGCTCGAGCTCATGGCGGAGAAGCAGGTGTCCATCGCTGGACGAACCTTCCCGGCCCGCAAACCTTTCAGCGTCATCGCCACTCAGAACCCGGTGGAGTCCGAGGGAGTCTACCCACTGCCCGAGGCCCAGCGAGACCGGTTCCTGCTCAAGGTCGACGTGCCCTATCCGCGGGGCAACGAGGAGTTCGAGATCCTGCGGCGTATGAGCGTCAAGGCTCCCCAGCCCACCCAGGTACTCACCACCGACATGATCATCGAGCTGCAGGACATGGCCTCCGACGTCTTCGTCCACAACTTGGTTGCCGAGTACATCGTGCGTCTCGTCCTGGCCACCCGGAGCCCCGGTGATTTCGACATGCCCGACCTGGAACCCGTCATCCAGATCGGGTGTTCCCCGCGTGCCACCCTGGGACTGGTGGCCGCCTCCCGCGCCCTGGCCCTCATCCACGGTCGCGACTACGTCCTGCCCACCGACGTCCAGGCCATTGCCAAGGACGTCATGGCACACCGCATCATGCTCTCCTTCGACGCGGTGGCCGACAACATCGCCCCGGCTCAGGTGATCGATCGCATCCTCGCCATGGTTCCCCCGCCCACCCCGGTGTGGAACAGGCAGCAACGCGAGACGTCCCACCAGCAGCATCGCTACGACGCGTCCTACGACAACTGAGGTGGCCATGGCTACCACGAATCGACGCCGAACGAGTACGACGGACGGGGTGGTCGACACCATCGTCCACCAGCCGACCGGGGCATCGGTGGCCCTGCACCAGCTGGCCCCCGAAGCTGCACTGCAGCGCCTGGAACTGAGTATCGTGCGTCGGTTGGAGGGCTTCCTGCACGGCGACCATCGCGGACTCATTCCTGCGGTGGGCACCGAGACCAGTGATGCGCGTCCCTACCAGCCCGGCCTGGACGATGTACGGCGGATGGACTGGGCCGTCACTGCTCGTACCACCGAGCCGCACGTGCGCGACACCATTGCCGATCGGGAACTCGAGGTGTGGGCCCTGCTCGACGCCACCGCCTCGATGAACTGGGGCACCCGGACCATGACCAAACGCGACCTTGGTATCGCAGGGATCGCCACCATGGGGTTCCTCACCCAGAAGATGGGTGACCGGTTCGGCGGGGTCATCATGCGACACGACTCGGTACGACGGTTCCCGGCCCGATCCGGACGCACCGCCTTGTACGCGCTGTTGCGTTCCATGCTCACCGAGCCCATCGTCCCGGACAGTTCATCGCCGTCAATGCCCTTGTCAGAGGGTATTGAGCATGTGCTCCGGGTGGAGCGGCGTCGGGGCATGCGTATCGTCGTCTCCGACTTCGTCACCCCGGGAGATCTTGAACTCGACCCTGCCGTGCCCACCGAGTGGGAACGGGCGCTGCGCCGCCTGGCCAGTCGCAATCAAGTGGTGTGCATGGAGATCGTCGACCCGGCAGAGATCAACTTTCCCGACATGGGTGAGGTGCTCATCGCGGATCCGGAGACATCGGCCGCACAGCTCGTCGACACCTCCGACGAGCAGGCCCGGGTGCGCATGAACGCGGCAGCTGCAGCCCAACGCCGCCGGGTCGCAGCCGCCATTCGACGTTCCGGAGCCGCCCACGTCCAGCTGCGTACCGACTCCGACTGGGTGCGCGATATCGCCCGATTCGTCATCGGGTACCGCAAGGTGGCACCCGTGCTGCACAACACCGGCCAGGTGATGAACCCATGACGGCACAGACCTTGACGATCCTGCCGAAGACCCTGCCAAGCATGGTCCTGGGCCTGCCCGAGTTGAGATCACCGCACCATCTGTGGGCCCTGCTCGCCGTTCCCGCGCTGCTCGCCTTCTACCTGGTGGCGTTGCGCAGATCCGCAAGTTCCCCGGTGCGTACCCCCAATGCCGGCATGGTTGCTGCCGTCATGCGGGGCCAACCGCAGTGGAAAAGGCATTTCTCGGTGGCCATGTCACTGCTGGCCCTGGCGGCCGCCGTCGTTGCCTGGTCCCGGCCGTTGGGGATCGAGAAGGTTCCGCGGGAGCGGGCCACCATCGTCGTGGCCATCGACGCCTCCCGATCCATGGGTGCCAAGGACGTCGACCCCACCCGGATGGACGCCGCCAAGCAGGCTGCCACCAGATTCATCGACACCATGCCCGAGGGATTCAACGTCTCCGTCGTGCGTGTGTCGGGCAGCCCGACCGTGCTCGTGCCTCCCAGCAAGGACCGGGCCGTCGTGCGACGCGCGATCGACAACATCGAACCCAGCGACGGAACGGCCTTGGGCGACACCATCATCGAGAGCATGGACTCCATCAGGCAGGCTCCCAAGTCCGAGGACGGCACCCCCGCCCCGGCAGCGATCGTCCTGCTCTCTGACGGGGGCAGCAACCATGGGCCGGACCCGGTCCCCCTAGCCACCAAGGCTGGTAGGGCAAAGGTTCCGATCTACACCATCGCCTTCGGCACCCAGACCGGCTATGTCGACCTGGACGGGCGTCGGGAACGAGTCGCTCCCGACACGCAGGTCATGAAGCAGATCGCCTCGTCGTCGCGAGGGCAGAGCTGGGAGGCTGACTCGGCTCCCCGGCTCGACAAGGTGTACCAGGACGTGCACTCCTCGGTGGGCTACGAGGACGTCAAGAAGGAAGTCACCGCCACGTGGGCTTTCTACGCGATGGGGTTCGCAGTACTCGCAGGAGTTGGTGTGTTGACGATGGCAGTGAGGCGGTAGGTATGGCGATGCTCATACATTTCGCTCGTCCCGGACGGCTGTGGTGGCTCATCGTCCCGGTGCTGCTGTTCCTGGCCTGGCTGGTGCTGGACATCCGACGCCGTTCGGTGCGCAGCCCCGACGACCGGCTGCGGCGCGTGCTGCCACACCAACGCGGTTGGAAACGGTGGCTCGCCGTGATGTCATCGGTGGCCTCCACGGCATGCCTGGTCCTGGCCTTTGCCCAGCCCCAGTCGTACCGATCAGTGCCCAGGGACCGCGCCACCATTGCCGTGGCCATCGACGTGTCACGATCCATGGAGGCCAATGATGTCGAACCCAATCGCCTCACGGCTGCCCAGGACGCGGCGAAGGAGTTCGTGGGGTCATTGCCGCCACGATTCAACGTGGCCCTGGTGAGGTTCGCCGGAACTGCACAGGTCGTCGTCCCTCCGACGACGGACCGTGGAACCGTGGACCGTGCCATCGACAACCTCAAGGTACTGCCATCCACGGCCATCGGGGAGGGCATCTACACCAGCCTGGACGCCATCAAGCTGGCCCCGCCCGACCCCAGGCATCCCAAGGAGGTGGCTCCCGCTGCGATCGTCCTGCTCTCCGATGGTTCGACGAACATGGGGCGCCCCTCCCTGCAGGCAGGTCGGGACTCCGGTACTAAGGGAGTTCCGGTGTACACCATTGCCTACGGAACGGCGCGTGGGTATCTCGTCGAGGACGGGGTGAGGCAACGGGTGCCGGTGAATCACAGCGAGTTGGCTGCCGTGGCCAAGGCCTCTGGCGGTGAGAAGTTCTCGGCGCAATCCCTGGGCGAACTCAAGAAGGTGTACCGAGAGATCTCGCACTCCGTGGGATCGGACAAGGTTTATGCCGAGATCACGGACGTCTACGTGGGAATATCGGTGATTCTGGCCCTTGTCGCGGCAGGTGGCGCGGTGATGCTGGCCGCTCGCTGGCCCTAGTGGTTGAGTGGATACATGACCATCGCAGAGAACCTTGAGATGATTCACAGTCGTATCGCCCAGGCATGTCGCCAGGTGGATCGTGCCCCGGCATCGGTGCGGCTGCTGCCGGTGAGCAAGACCAAGCCGGCCAGTGACGTCGTCGAGGCTGCCCAGGCGGGTGTGAGGCGGTTCGGTGAGAATCGTGTCCAGGAGGCGATGGGCAAGTGGCAGGAGCTTTCCGACGACCATCCACAGATCGAGTGGGCGATCATCGGTCATCTGCAGACCAACAAGGCGCGGGACGTCGCAAGATTTGCCTCCGAGTTCCAGGCGTTGGACTCCCTGCGGCTGGCCCGGGAACTCGACAAGAGACTCCATGCCCAGGGACGCCAACTCGACGTGCTCGTGGAGGTCAATTCCTCCGATGAACCCCAGAAGTCTGGTGTGACCCCATCCGAGGCAGTCGACTTTGCGCGACAGCTGAGTGCCTTCGACGCGCTGCGCGTCAAGGGCCTGATGACGGTCGCGCTCCACAGCGATGACGAGTCCCAGGTGGCTGCCTGCTTCCAACGGATGCGGGTGGTCCAGGAGCAGCTGCGCAACGAGGCCTCCGAGGTGAGTTCCTGGAACGACCTTTCCATGGGAATGTCGGGAGATTTCGAGATTGCCATTGCACATGGCGCGACGACGGTGCGGGTCGGCCAGGCGATCTTCGGTAGCAGGCCGCCCATGGGACGGTGAGGCATGGCCCAGGGCTGTGCCCTGAAGTGAACGAGGGTGGCAATTGCCGCACGCAGCATGTGCTCAGGTGCTCGCCCGACACCTGAGTTTTTCTGGTGCGCTCGTGATGTCGCATTGATTTTTCTTCGTACTTGCGTGCTCGGACCCGGAACGGCACAATGGAGCCTGACCGCTTCGGGACCCTGCAGGGGAAGGCACGTGGTACCGAGAGGACGGTCACATGAGCAGTTCACACCTGCATGCCGAGGGCATGATCTTCATCCACTCGGCGCCGACGGCATTGCGCGACCACATCGAGTGGATGGTCAATGCCGCTGTTGTCGCGCCCATGTGGCAGTGGAGGCCCCAACCGGTCTGTCCGGGAAGTTGGCGCGCCGAGGTTGCGTGGAGTGGTGACATGCAGCAGGTCGTCAGTCTCGTCTCCACACTGTGTGCCTGGCGGAAACTGCGATTCGAGGTGACGGTCGAGTCGGGTGCCCCCACTCAGCGATGGTCGTACACCCCCGATCTCGGAGTGTTCCACTGCGCCACCGACGACGCCGGATCCGTCCGTGTCGACGAGGTACGGCTGCGGACCGCCGTCATGGAGTCGCGCCGGATGGGAACGGATCTCGCCACCCAGATCTCCGATCTGCTGGGTGAACCGTGGGACGTTGAGTTGGAGGCGTACCGCGCTGGTGATCCCACCATCGACGTGAGCTGGTTCGCCGCCCAGGTCGGCTGAGCGACTTCCCGCAAGGGCCGCCAGACCCGGCTCACCCAGGAGTCGGGCGCAGGATGGCGGCCACATGTGCAGTTGGCGCACGTGGTTCCGGATTTGCGATGTCATGTAGATGGCGGTCACATGTGCGGGTGGCCACTTTTTCGGGCGACGCCGCGTGGCAGACGACCGCGAACCTCGACCAGCAATGCCCACCGGCCGAGGTTGTCGGCTGGGCAGTCAGCGAGTGGTGTGCTGATTGGTGAACGCCAGGGTGACGTTGTGTCCGCCGAAACCGAAGGAGTTGTTGAGGGCGGCAAGATCGCCGTCTGCAAGGTCCGTCGTCTCGGTGGCGATCCGTACCGGCAGCCCTTCCTCGAGATGCTCGGTGTTGATCGTGCCGGGAACCTTGTGGCGTAGCAACGCCATGACCGTCGCGAAGGACTCCAAGGCACCCGCTCCGCCAAGCAGATGACCAGTCATCGACTTGGTGCCGGTGACGAGAACGTCCTCTGCTGCCGTGCCAAGGGCCTCGCGGATCGACATGGCTTCCGCTGTGTCGCCCTGCGGCGTCGAGGTGGCATGGGCATTGATGTGCTTGATGTCGCTGGGCTTCAGATCTGCCGAAGCCAAGGCCTTGCGCATCGCCGAGGCCTGACCGTACCCGGACGGATCGGGTTGGACGATGTCGTGGGCATCTGCCGAAATGCCCGAGCCAGCCAAGGTGCCATAGATCGTGGCGCCGCGGGCCTGGGCATGTTCAAGGGTCTCCAGCACGAGGATGGCCGCGCCCTCACCGAGGACGAAACCATTGCGGTCCACGTCCCAGGGACGGGATGCGTGTTCCGGGTCGTCATTGCGCGACGACAACGCCTTCATCTGGGAGAAGGCGGCCAGTGGTAGGGGATGGATGACGGCTTCCGTACCGCCGGCGACGACGATGTCGGCGCGTCCCAGGCGAATCTGGTCCAACCCCAGGGAGATGGCCTCCGAGGAGGAGGCACACGCTGACACCGGGGTGTGGATGCCACCGGTCGCATGGAACTCAAGACCAATGTTTGCAGCCGGCGCGTTGGCCATGAGCATGGGGATGGTGAACGGGCTCACCCGTCGAAATCCCTTGTCCTTCTGGACGTCCCACTGCCCGAGCAGAGAGTGCAGACCACCGATTCCAGTGGCCACCGAGACGATGAGCCGGTCCGGGTCGACACCGTTGTCCACTGGGTTGCCGTCCTCATCGCGCGGCAGCGACAGTCCGGCATCGGCCCACGCCTCCCGTGCTGCGACGAGCGCCAACTGGCTGGAACGGTCCAGCCGACGGGCCCGCGGGCGGGGGATGTGGTTACCGGGCTCGTCAACGACCTCAGCGGCGAAGGTGACCGGAAGACCCTCGGCCCACTCGTGGTCAAGGGTGTGGACGCCGTTACGTCCTTCGACAAGCCCCTGCCACGTGCTCGGGGCGTCCGCCCCCAGCGGTGTGGTGGCTCCGAATCCGGTGATGACGACGTCGGTCATGTACTCTCCTCGGCAGATGGGGTGCTGGATCAGGACTGGTGATCTTCGATGTACTTCACGGCGTCACCGACGGTGCGGAGGTTCTTGGACTCCTCGTCGGGGATCTCGACGCCGAACTTCTCCTCGCAGGAGTAGATGATCTCGACCATGGACAGGGAGTCGACGTCAAGATCGTCGGTGAAGGCCTTCTCCTCGGTCACCTCGGACTGCTCGACACCGGTGATGTCGTTGACGATGTCTGCGAGATCGGCCAGAATCTGGGCTTTGTCAGCCATTGGTGTTCCTCATCTGTAGATCGCATCACCCAGCGGTGACGCGGTGGTGGAAACGCCATCGGGAGATGACGCGTTTGGGTGGGGCCCGGTCGACGTCAGGGTAGACGCACGACCTGGCCGGCATAGACCAGCCCGGCCCCGAATCCGATGATAAGTGCCAGATCGCCGCTGTGCGCGTCACCGCGCCGACGCATCCGATCCATGGCAATGGGAATGGAGGCAGCAGAGGTGTTGCCCATCCCGGCGATGTCATGGCACACCGTCACGGAATCTGGGAGTCCGAGATGGCGCACGATGACGTCGACGATACGGTCATTGGCCTGGTGAGGGATGAAGACGTCCAAGTCGTCTGCAGTGATGCCGGCAGCTGCGATGGCCTCCTTGGCCTTGGCGGCCACCTCGGTCAGCGCCCACTTGAAGACCTTCCGGCCCTCCATGGCGATGAGCGGGTAGTTGACGTCCGGATGGCTGGCTGCCTGCGTCCAGTCCTCGATCTCGATGACCTCGACCTGGTCGGCGCGCGATCCCCACTGCGTCGGGGCGATGGCAGGCTCCTCGGACGGGCCGAAGACAGCCGCACCGGCACCGTCGGAGAACAGGAATGCCGTGGAACGGTCCTTCATGTTGATCATGTCGGAGAGACGCTCCACCCCGATGGACACGACGTGGGTGCTCGCCCCGGAGCGGATGAGCGACTCCGAGAGGGTTGTCGCGTAGCAGAATCCAGCACATGCGGCGTTGATGTCCAGGGCGGCAGCAGACGTGGCGCCGATCTCACGGGCCACATAGGTGGCTAGCGAGGGGGAGGGACGGTGGTGTGAGACCGAGGCGATGATGACGGTGTCGATCTGGTCGGGAGTGAGCCCGGCGTCCTCGATGGCCTGACGAGCCGCCTGGGAGGCCATCGCAATGACGGTCTGCTCGGGGGTGGCCCAACGCCGTTCACGAATTCCGGTGCGCTGTTCGATCCACTCCGGGGTGGAGTCGATCATGGTGCACATCTCTTCATTGGTGACGACGCGGTCACCACGTACTGAGCCGGTTCCGAGGATCCGGGCGTAGGATGCTCCGGTGCTTGCCGACAGGGTCGGGTTGTTCATGCGGTCTCCGGGGTCTTGTGACTGTGTGCAGCAGCGAAGGCGCGGGCGTCCTCCAACTGGTCGGGGGTGTTGAGGTTGAACAGCTCGACGCCCTTGAGATTGCGCTTGGCGATACCGGTGAGGGTACCCGCCGGAGCGAGCTCGATCATACCGGTGATGCCACGGCTGGCCATGGTCTGCATGACCAGGTCCCAGCGTACCGGTTGGGCAACCTGGGCAACCAGGCGGTCGGCGAAGTCGCGTCCGTCGGTCACGACCGCGCCGTCCAGGTCGCTGAGCAGAGTGGTGCTCAGCGACGAGGAGGTCGGCATGGCTGCGGCAACCGAACGAAGGTGGTCAACGGCTGGTTCCATGTGCACCGAGTGGAAGGCACCGGCGACGCTCAGCGGGAACAGTCGGGTGCGGGCCGGGGGCTCGGCAGCAAAGGCTTCGAGCTGCTCAACGGTGCCAGCTGCGACGATCTGACCCTTGCCATTGTGGTTGGCGGGGGTGAGTCCGTGTTTCTCGATGGCCGCGAGCACCTCGTCGGGCTGGCCACCGATGACGGCGGTCATCGACGTCTCGGTGACGGCGGCGGCCTCGGCCATGGCCCGACCACGTTCACGTACCAGCACCATCGCGGCCTCGGGACTGAATGCCCCCGCCCCAGCTCCTGCGGCGATCTCACCGACGCTGTGGCCGGCGATCATGTCTGCCTGGGCGAAGAGGTCATCCTCGACGGCCCACCCGGTGGCCAGTGCGGCGGCCACCAGCAGTGGTTGGGCCACGGCAGTGTCCTTGATGGTGGCCTCGTCGGACACCGTGCCATGTTCGGCCAGATCCATGTTCGCCACTGCGGAGAGCCAGTTCAGGTGTGCGGCGAAGGATGCGTCCTCCAGCCAAGGTCCGAGAAAACCAGGTTTCTGGGCACCTTGGCCCGGTGAGACAATTGCAAGCATGTTCCCACTGTGCCTCCTGTCACAGCGTTGTGTCACCGACGGGCCAGCTAATTCGATCTCCCACTCTTTGTGGGTACCCCACAATGGTTTGTGGACATCCCACAATGCCGTGGAGTCGACAGGTGCGGGCCGCAGAGGCAGGTACTCAGTGCCCGGCTCGTGCTGCCTTGGCTCGCAACACAGCGGCAAAGGCATCGTTGAGTGGTGTGTCGACGCCGACCTTGTCGCCCAACTCGGGCAGGGCACCCACCTGGGCCTCCAACTCACTGGCTCGTCCAGCTGTGATGTCACGTTGGAAAGAGGTGGTGAGATGGTCCTCCTGCGACTCGAAATATGCGAAAACCGCCGCGAGGACGTCTGGGGAGAAGTCCGCACCGTGCGCCTCACCCACGGCGATCCACTCACGGACACATCGGACGAAGAGGTCACGATGGTAGGTGAGCAACTCGCCCAGGGTGGCTTCCAGGGCGGCACCGATGGCTCCCTGGGCACAGACGTTGACGGCCTTGAACCACAGCTCGGTGGTGATGTCGTCGACCGGGGGACAGGTGACCCCCACCGACTCGAACCTGGACCGGATCTCGTCCACGATGGGGTTCTGCGTGTCATCCAGCATGCCGATGTGGATGCTGGCCGGGCCGCCCATGTCGTCCACGAGTCCCGGTTCGACGATCTTCACCCATTCCCGGCACACACCTGGACAGGTGCGTCGTCGTCCCACGATGTCGGCCACCACCTGAGGAGTTGCCACCCCGTTCTGAGTGGTCACGACCACGGTGTCCGGGCCGATGAGGGATGACGAGTAGTCCTCCAGGGCCGGTGCGACTTGGAATGTCTTGGTGCACACGAGTACTGCGTCGACCACGTCGATCTGGGCTGGATCGTCGGTGACCAGAGGGTGGATCGTTCTCGTACGTTTTCCCGTGATGCGCAGCCCGTCGCGTCGGATGGCCGCCAAGGTGGCGCCTCGGGCGACAAAACTCACGTCGGCTCCGGCTTGTTCGAGCATCATTCCGTAGAATGTTCCAATGGCACCTGCGCCGACGACGGCAACCTTGAGACGATCCATCATCGGGCGACCTGCTCCGCCACGGCCGCAACGCTGGCGCGGGCATCAGGATTGGTGGCTGGCAGCATGGCGAGCCCCATCTTCATGATGGTGTGCTGCATACCTGCCCCGATGTGGGTGGACACGACCGCAGCCACCTCGTGCTCGCGTAGGAAACGGACGATACGGGCGTGGTGGGATCCCTCCGGGCCCTCGTCGTGCAGACGGTCCCACTGCACGTCGAAGGTCTGCCATCCGGTGATAAATCCAGAGTCGTCGACGGTGGCCACCGCAACCTTGGGTGCTCGGCCGAATCGTGGTTCGACGGATCCGTCGTCGCGTACCGGGATCATGAAGTTCATCGTCATGCCCTCACCCTAGAGCAGGGAACGGGAAACGAGGCAGATCAGGGCGGTGCTGGTCGTTCTGGGCTGTCGTGTGCAGTCGACCGAAGGTGATCGCCAGGCGCATGACGTACGCCTCCCGGGGATCGTTGGGGGAGTAACCCGTGGTCTCCTGAATCTTCTTGAGCCGGTAGCGCACCGTGTTGGGGTGGATGTAGAGCGCACGTCCAGTGCCCTCGACCGAACCGCCATGGTCCAGGAAGGCGACACAGGTCTCCATGAGGTTGCCGGTGGATCTGGACAGTGGCTCGTAGATCTGCTCGACGAGCCAGGCAATGGCCTGCTCATCACCGGTCAGCGCACGCTCGGGGAGCAGATCGGTCGAGGACAGCACCCGTGGACCCTCCGGCCAGCCACTGGCCACCCGGGCCCCCGCCATGGCGGCTCGTGCCGAGGTCGGTGCATTGGTCAGTTCGTCAACCACCGGGCCCACGACGATGGGCCCTTCGGAGAAATGATCGGCCAGAGCGGCCACCACCTTGACGGCAGAGGCGTCGTCGACGATCTGTTCCCCGGCCACGACAGCCACCAGACGGTGAGCCTGGGTTGCGGCAAGAATGGTCAGCCCCTTCTGCTCCCCGGCGCGACGCAGTGCGCGGACGCCGACCCCCGAGCCGGCCCCGCGTCCCACGACGACGCACAGGTTGAGCCCAGAGCGCCATCCCAGTGTCGAGGCTCTGGAGATCAGCTCGTCATCGGGTTCGGAGCGCACCACCGCGTCGATGACCAGTGATTCCAGTCGCTCGTCCCAGGTGCCGCGCCGTTCCGCTGCGCGGGCGTACACCTCGGCTGCGGCGAAGGCGACCTCGCGGGAGTAGTGGACGATGGCATTGAGCAGCACCTGCCGGTCGGAGCGCGACATGGTGGTGCGTATCTGATCCTCCACGACGTCAATCGTCGTGCGCACCAGATCCACCGTCTGACGCAGTGAGATCTTGCGCGTCATGGACGCCGGGGCCACTCCGAAGATGTTGGTGGGTCGGTAGGGCTTGGTCTGGTCGTCGGAGAACCAGGTGACGAAACCGTCGATGCCGGATCGGGCGACGATGGAGATCCAGGATCGTTCCTCGGCGGACAGGCGGCGGAACCACGAGTGCCGTGAACTCATCGTCGCCAGGGTCGCCGTCGTCATGGCGGAGGTGTGGGAGGCCAGGCGCTTGGTGATGGCCTTGCGGGTGCGATCGGAGGGGACGATGTCGCGGCCTGTCGTTGCGGGCCGAGATCGTTTCTCGGTGTCGGACGAACGTGCCATGGTCCTCCTTGGTCATTGGTCGTTGCTGGTGGTCGCCACCGTGCAAAGGTGTGCCAATGATTGATCCTACTCATGGTCGTCTGACCGGCTGTGGTACCTCCGAGGGCGTAGAGGGGGCGGTGGACGGTGACGTCTCGCTCCAGACAGCGGAGCGCCACCATCTACCCGGACGTCAACGCTGATGTTTTGCGGAAAACAGCGAAGGGGCGGTGTGACACACCCGAACCTCCCTTCCCGGGGATTTGCTGGCTTCGACGGGGCGGGTCTGGCACGCTATGACTGACAGGTACTCCACCTGCACCGCCGATCGCCCCTTGCGGGGAGGTCACGAACGAAGGAAAGCGAAGGATCAGTGAGTAACGGGACCGGTTTCGACAGAATTGGTTTTGAGGCCGGACAAATCGTCCAGGAGCTGGGCTGGGACGAGGACGTCGATGAGGAGCTGCGTCAGCTGCTCATGGACACGGTTGACGGTGACCTCGTCGAGGACTCCCTGGACGCTGTGGATGCTGTGTGGTTGTGGTTGCGCAGCGATGATGACGAGGTTGCCGATGCCCTCGTCGACGCCATGCGAGACCTCTCCGATGATGGTTTCATCGTCCTGGTCACCCCCAAGGTGGGACGTCCAGGCGCCATCGATGCCTCCGATCTCAACGAGGGGGCGGAGACGGCCGGTATGACGCTGACCTCCACCCACAACCTCGACTCCGACTGGCAGGCCCACAAGGTGGTGCGTCCGCGCGGCGTACGGCGATGATGTGATTCCTGGCCCGCTGCCTCTGGGAATGGGGGTCGTTGGATTCGACCAGTTCCGATGCGCTGGCACGGCATGCCCCTGTTTCGGGGGTACGCACCTCACATCCCGTCAGTGGGACAATCCTTCCGACCGTCGTGCCCTTGGTAGCCTGTGCCCATGGCAGTGAGTTCCTACGTCGCAGCTGAGAACCGGTACGACGACATGCAGTATCGCCGTTGTGGCACCAGCGGTCTCATGCTTCCGGCGGTGTCTCTCGGACTCTGGCACAACTTTGGAGATCTGCATCCCGGGGGCACCCAACGCGCCGTCCTGCGACGCGCCTTCGACCGCGGGGTGACACATTTCGACCTCGCCAACAACTACGGTCCGCCCTACGGCCAGGCCGAAATCAATTTCGGACGCATCTTCGCCTCCGACCTCAAGCCCCATCGTGATGAACTCATCATCTCCACCAAGGCTGGCTATGACATGTGGCCCGGTCCCTACGGGCAAGGTGGGGGCAGTCGCAAGTACCTCATCGCCTCCTGCGACCAGTCCCTCAAACGCATGGGGCTGGACTACGTCGACATCTTCTACTCCCACCGATTCGACCCGGACACCCCGTTGGAGGAGACGATGGGGGCGCTGGACCACATCGTGCGATCCGGACGCGCCCTCTACATCGGTATATCGTCCTACGACCATGAGCAGACGGTCCGTGCTGCCGCCATCGCCCGTGATCTCGGAACCCCACTGCTCATTCACCAGCCGCGCTACAACATGTTCGACCGGTGGATCGAGGACGATCTGCTCGACACCTGTGAGCAGGAGGGGATGGGCGTCATCTGCTTCTCCCCGCTGGCACAGGGGCTGCTGACGACGAGGTATCTTTCCGGGATCCCACGCAATTCTCGCGTCGGGATGGGCTCTCGTCACCTGCGCCCGGAGAACCTCGACGAGCAGACGATGGACACCGTGCGTGCCCTCAACGAGATCGCGATGGACCGGGACCAGTCCCTGGCCCAACTCGCCCTGTCGTGGATCCTGCGTGAGGAACGCATCACCTCGGTGCTCGTGGGGGCATCCAATGTCACCCAGCTTGATGCCGACATCGACGCCCTGTCGGGCAACCAGCTCACCGATGACGACCTCATTCGTATCGAGACGGTGCTTGCCGAGCACCAGCTCTGAATTGCGCGGCGATCCATGAAAATCGTCCCATGAAAGAATCCTCGTGGCGTGGCATGCCGTGACACGTGTGCCAGACGCCCCCATCCCATCAACACTCGACGGAAGAAGGAGCCTGCCTTGGCAGCTGTGAAGAGTCAACTGAAGTCCGATCTCGTGGCGGCCATGAAGGCCCACGACGACATGGCCAAGTCCGCCATCCGCATGGCCATCTCGGCCATTTCAGCGGAGGAGGTTGCCGGCGACTCCGCCCGGGAACTCACCGACGACCAGGAGCAGGCCATCATCACCAAACAGGTCAACGTTCGCAAGGACTCCGCCCAGGCCTACCGGGACGCTGGCCGTGACGAGTTGGCCGAGGCCGAGGAGGCCGAACTCGCCATTCTGCAGAAGTACCTGCCTGCGCAGCTCGAGGAGTCCGAGGTGCGGACCATTATCGACGAGGAGATCGCCAAGGCCGCCGATGGTGGCCCGGCGACGATGAAACTCATGGGATCGGTGATGAAGGCCGTTCAGGCGCGAGTCATGGGCAGGTTCGATGGCAAGACCACCGCTGCCCTGGTCAAGGGTGCGCTGTCCTGATCGGCTGTGACCCCGGGGCGTCCTCGTCACGTCCGTGGCATGCTCCCGGGCAGCTTCGACTGGGCACCGGCTGGGGACGCCATTGACTGCGGCTCAGATCGTTGGTGACATCTCATCATCTGGTGCCATTGACCCCGGCGTTCCCATGCCTGCTATACTCGGTTCAACGCCCTTTAAGAGCGATCCCGTGAGGTCGCGAAGGTCGTTGGCACGGAGTCGGTGTACCGGCCGGCTCACGCTGTGAAGCTGTCGGAGTCCGTGGTGCACGGTCCCCCGATGGCTCCCCAGGTGCTACCTCCTTCCGCCTCACCGGCCCATCGCGCCGCCTGAAGCGGCGTCGTGAAGAGGAGGAGTACTGACATGTCCACCACCAGTGGTGCCGTGACCGTCATGGACGCAGGCGCCGTCAATCGGGCATTGGCTCGTATCTGTTACGAGATCATCGAGCGCAATGAGGGGCTCGGCAACCTCGTCGTTGTCGGAATCCGTACCCGTGGGGCACATCTGGCCCAACGCATTGCTGCCCGCCTCTCTGAGATCGAGGGCACACGAGTTCCGTGCGGTGAGCTCGACATCACCTTGTACCGCGACGACCTCGATCCCAATGAACAGCCCACCCCGGCGAAGGGGCCTGTCGTGCACGGAACCAACCTTCCGGAGTCCCTGGCTGGTAGCACCGTCGTCCTCGTCGATGACGTGCTCTTCACCGGACGCACCACCCGTGCTGCCCTGGACGCCATCATGGACGACTCGCGTCCCGATCGCATTCTGCTCGCCGTGCTGGTCGACCGTGGCCACCGGGAGCTGCCGATTCGCGCCGATTTCGTCGGCAAGAACCTGCCCACCTCCCTCGACGAGGCCGTCGACGTGAACGTCTCAGAGGTTGACGGTGAGGATCTCGTCTCGATCCGAAAGGTCAACGCATGAGCAGCGCCACCGGTTTCACCATCCCATCCCGCTATGCCTCCCAGCACTTCCTGTCGGTGGAGGATCTTCCCAATGACGCCGTCCTGGCGATCGTCGAACGCGGTCGTGCCTTCAAGGCTGGCGCCCGTCCTCGTCTGGGGCCCGACCGCGTCGCCATCAACATGTTCTTCGAGGACTCGACCCGCACCATGACGAGTTTCCAGATGGCCGAGCACCGTCTGGGCATGAAGGTGCTGGACTTCGACCCCAAGCACTCCTCGGTGACCAAGGGGGAGAGCCTCTACGACTCGGTGCGCACGGTCGACGCCATTGGTGCCGATGTGGCCGTCATCCGTCATTCCCGCAACGCCTACTACGATCAGCTGCTGGCTCCCGGACGTCTGGAACTGAGCCTGGTCAACGCCGGTGACGGGTCGGGCCAGCATCCCAGCCAGTGCATGCTGGACCTCATGACGATTGCCGAGGAGTTCGGTCACTTCGACGACCTCACCATCGCGATCAGTGGAGACATCGCCCATTCCCGGGTTGCCCGCTCCGACGCCCAGATCCTCAACAGACTGGGTGCTCGCGTCATCTTCACCGGGCCACGTGAGTGGATGGATCACGAGGTGACTCGGCTGGGGGAGATCTCCACCCTCGATGAGGTCATTGAGGACGTGGACGTCGCCATGATGCTGCGTGTGCAGCACGAACGGTTCGATGCCGGCCCAGACTTCTCCGCCGAGGACTACCTGCACGCCTACGGTCTCACCGATGAACGTGCTGCGCAGATGCGCCCGGACGCCATCATCATGCATCCGGCCCCGGTCAACCGTGGCACCGAGATCTCCTCCAAACTGGTCGAGGCTCCGCAGTCGCGCATCTTCGCACAGATGCACAACGGCGTCATGGTGCGCATGGCGATCCTCGAATCCGTTCTCGATGCAGCGGAGCAGGCATGACGCGCACCCTGCTGACCGACCTGGTGATGCTTCAGGGGGGCACGCCGGTGCCCTCCCAGATCCTCGTGGACGCAGGCCGGATCGAGGCCCTGTCAATCGGCAGGGCCCACCAGCTCGACGGTGCCGATGCCCAGGTGAGGAGCCTGGACGGTGCCCTCGTCACGCCGGGGCTGGTGGATCTGCACGATCACCTGCGCGAACCGGGCCAGGAGGCCAAGGAGACCATTGCCTCGGGTACGGCAGCTGCCGCCCGGGGCGGATGGACGACGATCTGCGCCATGCCCAACACCTCACCCGATCCCCACACCCCGGAGCTGCTGACCGAGCTGCGTGAGCGGTTCGCCCGCGACGCCGTCGTCAAGACCCTGCCGTACTCACCGATCACTGCCGGGTTGACCAGTGAGGAGCTCGTGGACTTCGACGCCCAGGCTCGTGCCGGCGCCATCGGGTTTTCCAACGACGGCAAGGGGGTGCAGAGTGCCGGCGTCATGTATGACGCGATGACTGCCGCCGCCAGGCTGGACCTGCCGGTTGCCGCGCATGCCGAGGACAACTCCCTGGTTCGTGGCGGTGTCATTAATCAGGGGCGGCGCAGTGCGCAGCTGGGGCTGCCCGGCACCACCCGACTCGCCGAGACCGTCCAGGTGGTGCGTGACCTTGCCATCGCCGAGGAGACCGGTGTCCACTACCACCTGTGTCACGCCTCGACCGGCGAATCCATCCGTGCCGTGCGTCGCGCCCGTGCCGACGGGGTGCATGCCACCGCCGAGGCCGAGCCCCACCACTTGCTGCTGGCCGATGAGGACATCCCCTCAGACGACGGCAATTACAAGATGAACCCGCCGCTGCGTACTCGAGCCGACGTCGACGCCATCGTCGCGGGTCTGTGTGACGGCACGATCGATGCCATCGCCACCGACAATGCCCCGCACACCGCTGCGGAGAAGAACTGTTCGATGCGGGATGCCGCCTTCGGCGTCATCACCAATGAGCACACCTTCGCCCTGCTCTACACCGCCTTCGTCCTGCCCGGACGGTTCCGACTCGACCAGCTCGTCGGATGGCTCACCTCTGGCCCGGCCGATCTGTACGGTATGCCGGAGGCCGGGCGTCTGCGGGTCGGGGGACCAGCTGATCTCGCTGCCTTCGACCTCGCCGGACAGACCGTCATCGATCCGGAGTACTTCGCTGGCAAGGGGCGCAACACGCCATTCGCTGGCCGTGAGGTGCACGGTGACTGCATCCTAACCCTCGTTGACGGAGTCGTGGTCCACTCGAATCGAAAGGATCTGTCATGACGACACGAACCCTGCTGCTCGAGGACGGTACGACGTTCCCCGGGGAGGCCTTCGGAGCCGACGCCGAGGTGAGCGCCGAGGTCGTCTTCACCACCGGTATGACCGGCTACCAGGAGACCTTGACCGATCAGTCCTACAACGGTCAGATCGTCACCTTCACCTACCCGCTCATCGGCAACACCGGCATCAACCGCGACGACATGGAGTCGTTGTTCCCGACAACGGCAGGGGTCGTGTGCCGTGAGGTACCTCGGATGGCATCCAACTGGCGCAACCAGATGAATCTGGACGAGTTCCTCCGGGCCCACGACATTCCCGGTCTGGCCGGGATCGACACTCGGGCTCTGGTGCGTCGGTTGCGGGACCACGGCGTCATGAAGGGGACGCTGCTCGGCCCCGATGCCGACCTCGGGGCCGCACTGGAGGGTTTGCGTGCTCGGCAGCTGCCCACCGACCAGATCAGCCAGGTGTCCACACGTACCGCGTATCCCAGCCCCCTGGGCAAGTACAACGTCGTCCTCTTCGACTTCGGTCTCAAACACTCGATCCTGCGGGAACTCGACAGACGTGGCTGCGCCGTCACCGTCGTCCCGCACGACTTCACCGCGAACCGAGTGCGCACCCTCTCACCCGACGGGATCATGCTGTCCAACGGCCCCGGCGACCCCAAGAGCATTCCCCAGGTGATTGACGTCATCCGGGATCTCCAGGAGGAATACCCCATCTTCGGTATTTGCATGGGACATCAGTTGCTCAGCCTGGCCAATGGGGCCGACACCTACAAACTGCGGTTCGGCCATCGCGGGTTCAACCACCCGGTACGCGACCTGCGCACCGGACGCATCGAGTTCACCAGCCAGAATCACGGGTACGCCGTCGACCCCCAGTCGCTGACGGGCACCGATCTGGAGGTCACCCACATCGAGATCAACGACGAGACCATCGAGGGTGTGCGCAACCGACGCACCGGATCGTTCTCGGTGCAGTACCACCCCGATGCTGCTGCCGGCCCCCACGACGCCGTCCACCTCTTCGACGATTTCATCGACCTGATGCGTTCCCATCGCAGCGCACGGGCGGAAGGAAAATGCTGATGCCACGCCGCACCGACATCCACCGCATCCTCGTCATCGGATCCGGCCCGATCGTCATCGGTCAGGCCGCAGAGTTCGACTACGCCGGAACCCAGGCCTGCCTGGCCCTGCGTGAGGAGGGTTACGAGGTCATCCTCGTCAACTCCAACCCGGCCACCATCATGACCGACCGTGAGATCGCCGACCGGGTCTACATCGAGCCGATCACCCTGGAGTTCGTCTGCCAGATCCTGCGCCGGGAGCGCCCCGAGGCCATCGTGCCCACCCTGGGCGGCCAGACCGGTCTCAACATGGCCCGTGACCTCGCCGAGTGCGGGATCCTCGACGAGCTCGGCATCGAACTTCTCGGCACCGACCTGTCTGCCATCGAGCAGGCCGAGGACCGTGACCTCTTCAAGAAGCTCATGGAGGATCTCGGCCAGCCGATCCCGTCCTCCGACATCGTCCACACGGTGGTGGAGGCCGTCGAGGTCGGCGCTCGACTCGGCTACCCACTCATCGTGCGTCCCGCCTACACCCTGGGCGGTACCGGTGGCGGGATCTGCGATGACGAAGCCGATCTGGTGCGCGTGGTGAGCAAGGGCCTGGAACTCTCCCCGGTCAATGAGTGCCTCGTCGAACAGTCGATCGCCGGATTCAAGGAGATCGAGTACGAGATGATGCGAGACGGTGCCGGGAACACCATGGTGGTGTGCACCATGGAGAACTTCGACCCGGTGGGCGTGCACACCGGCGACTCCATCGTCCTCGCTCCCACCCAGACCCTCACCGACGTCGAGCACGAGATGCTGCGTGACGCGGCGATCACCATCGTCGACGCACTGGGTATCGAGGGTGGGTGCAATGTCCAGCTCGCCCTGGACCCCGCCTCGTTCAACTACTACGTCATCGAGGTCAACCCGCGGGTGTCGCGGTCCTCGGCGCTGGCCTCCAAGGCCACCGGCTACCCGATCGCCAAGATCGCCGCCAAGATCGCCGTCGGTCTCACCCTCGACGAGATACGCAATCCGGTCACCGGCACGACGTGGTCCATGTTCGAGCCGATGCTCGACTACGTCGTCGCCAAGATTCCGCGCTGGCCGTTCGACAAGTTCGCTCGTGCCGATCGCAGCCTGGGCACCCAGATGAAGGCGACCGGTGAGGTCATGGCGCTGGGACGCACCATCGAGGAGTCCCTGCTCAAGGCGGTGCGCTCCCTGGAGATCGGCGTCGACCATGTGTCCTCCCTGGCCATCACCCAGCTGCCCGATGACGTCCTTGTCCAGCGGATCACCACAGCTCGGGACGATCGACTGTTCTGCCTTGCCGAGGCCCTGCGTCGCGGCCGCACCATTGGCGAGTTGCACGAACTCACCCGCATCGACCTCTTCTTCCTCGACAAACTCGCCCACATCATCGAGCTCGAGGATGCTCTGGCCGCCAATCCGGGCAACGTCGACCTGCTGCGCACCGCCAAGCGCAACGGATTCTCCGATCCGGCCATCGCGCGGGCCTGGCAGTGCACCCCCGATGAGATTCGCGAGACTCGCCACGACAACGGACTCGTCCCGGTCTACAAGATGGTGGACACCTGCGCCGGTGAGTTCGAGTCGCAGACCCCGTACTTCTACTCCAGCTACGAGCAGGAGAACGAGTCGACGCGCAGCGATCGTCCCAGCATCCTCGTACTGGGATCCGGCCCGATCCGCATCGGGCAGGGCATCGAGTTCGACTACGCCACCGTCCACTGCGTCAAGGCGATCCAGGCTGCTGGCTACGAGGCCATCATCATGAACTCGAACCCGGAGACGGTCTCCACCGACTTCTCCGTCTCCGACAAGCTGTACTTCCAGCCGCTCACCGTCGAGGACGTCCTGGACGTCGTCGATCTGGAGCAGCCGGAGGGAGTCATCGTCCAGTTCGGCGGTCAGACGGCCATCAACCTCGCTGCCCCGCTGTCGGCACACGGGGTGCGAATCCTCGGCACCCAGCTGGCGGACCTGGACCGGGCTGAGGACCGGGAGGGGTTCGAGTCGCTGCTGGCCGAGCTGGACATTCCACAGGCTCCCGGTGGCACGGCTCGTTCTGCCGAGGAGGCCCTGGCCGTTGCCGAGGATCTCGGATTCCCGGTGCTGGTGCGCCCGTCCTACGTCATCGGTGGTCGGGCCATGGCCATCGTCAACAGCACCGACGAGCTGCGTACCTACATGTCCGAGGCCGTACATGCCAGCCCGGACCGGCCCGTGCTCATCGACCGATATCTTGAGGGCATCGAGTGCGAGGTGGACGCCATCTGTGACGGCACCGATGTGCTCATTCCCGGCGTCATGCGTCACATCGAGCGAGCCGGGGTGCACTCCGGTGACTCGATGGCCGTCTACCCGCCGGTCGGCATGCAGCAGGCTGTCAAGGACCGCATCGTCGACGTCACGACCAAATTGGCCCTGGGGCTCAACACCAAGGGCATCCTCAACATCCAGTTCGTCGTCTACGAGGGGCAGGTCAACGTCATCGAGGCCAATCCACGCGCCTCGCGTACCGTGCCGTTCCTGTCCAAGGTGACCGGGGTGTCGATGGCCGAGGCGGCCACCCGGGTGATCCTGGGTGAGAAACTCCTCGACCTGGGTCTGGCTCCCGGACTGCTTGCCGAGCCCGAGCGCATCCACGTGAAGTCCCCGGTGTTCAGCTTCTCCAAGCTTGACCTCGTCGACTCCCACCTCGGCCCGGAGATGAAGTCGACCGGTGAGGTCATGGGATCCGACTCCACCCTGGAGAAGGCGCTGTACAAGGCCTTCGAGGCTGCCGGGCTGCACGTGCCCGAGTATGGCCGGATCCTCTTCACGGTGGCTGACGGCGCCAAGGAGGAGGCGCTGGAGATCGCCCGCCGGTTCGATCGGATCGGCTTCCAGCTCATCGGCACCTCGGGCACGGCGCAGTACTTCCGTGACAACGGGTTGAACGTCACCACAGCCCTCAAGATCGGAGCCACGCAGGACGAGTCGAGTCAGTCCGTGCTCGATCTCATCAACAGTTCTGGTTGCGACGCCGTCATCAACGTCATGAGCAAAGGGCAGAGCACCATCATCGACGGCAAGCAGATCCGGCGTGCAGCGATCAGCCGGGCCATCCCGCTGTTCACCTCGTTGGACACTGCCCGTGCCATCTGCCGGGTCATGGAATCGCGGGTCTTCTCCACGGAGGTGATCTGAGGTGGGCCAGCTCATGAGGCTGGAGTCTCGCGAGCAGATCGCGGCTGGGGTGTGGGCCATCGTGGTGCGACGCGACGACCCCACCACCCCAGTTGCCGCTGGCCAGTTCCTCAACGTGCTGTGCGGCACTCGCGTCACCTCGATGGTGCTGCGTCGCCCGTTGTCCATCGCCGACGTGTCCGACGACGGCCGGCTCATCACCCTCATCTTCCGGGTCGTCGGTGCTGGCACGACGGTGCTCAGCGAATTGCCGGTCGGCGCCGAGATCGACTGCGCCGGGCCGCTGGGCCACGGTTTCGACCTCACCACGGCCGGGCACCGGGCGCTGCTGTTCGGTGGGGGAGTGGGGGTACCGCCGATGTACCTGCTGGGTCGTCGGTTGGTCGAGCGCGGCGTGCAGGTTCAGTTCCGACTGGGCTTCCGCGATGCGGCAGACGTCTTCTGGGCCGATCGGTTCGCCCACTTGGGTGAGGTGCTCGTCTCCACCGACGACGGCTCGGTCGGCACCCGTGGCACGGTCGCCGACCTGCAGGGCACCGACCAGGCCAGGCAATTTCCTCCCGATGCAGTGTATGCATGCGGCCCCATCCCGATGCTGCGCCACGTCCAGCAGAGCTTTGCCGCCGATCTTCCCACCCAGCTCTCCCTGGAGGAACGGATGGCCTGCGGGGTGGGGGCCTGCTACGCCTGCGTCATCCCGGACGCCGAGCACACTGACCACCAGTGGCGAATCTGCTATGACGGGCCCGTCCTCGATGCCGGGAAGGTGATCCTGTGAACGAACGGCTGAACGTACATCTTCCCGGGCTTGACCTCACCAATCCGATCATGCCGGCCTCCGGGTGCTTCGGATTCGGTCAGGAGTACGCCCGATACTTCGACCTCACCCGGCTGGGATCGATCATGGTCAAGGCAACGACTCTGGAGCCGCGCCTGGGCAACCCGGTGCCCAGGGTGGCCGAGAGTCCCTCGGGCATGCTCAACGCCATCGGACTGCAGAACCCCGGCCTGGACGTCGTCCTGGCCGAACGACTGCCGTGGTTGGAACAGCACGCTCCCGGCCTGCCGATCATCGCCAATGTCGCTGGCACGACGACATCGGACTACGTGGCGGTTGCCGAGCGCATCTCCACCGCGCCGAACGTCGCAGCCCTGGAGATCAACATCTCCTGCCCCAACGTCACGCAGGGCGGAATCACCTTCGGAACCCAACCGCAGGCCGCCCACGACCTGACGGCGGCGATCATGGCCGTGTCGTCGGTGCCGGTCTACGTCAAGCTCTCCCCGAACGTCACCGACATCACCGAGATCGCCCGAGCCGTGGCCGACGCCGGGGCCGATGGCCTCACCCTCATCAACACCCTCACCGGGATGCGGTTGGACCTGCACCGGCGTCGTCCGATCATCGCCAATCGCACCGGAGGGCTGTCCGGGCCAGCCGTGCTGCCCATTGCAGTGCGCATGATCGACGCCGTCACCCGTGCGGTGGACCTGCCGGTCATCGGGATGGGCGGGGTCACCACGGCAGCAGACGCCCTGGAACTCATGATGGCCGGAGCCAGCGCGGTCGGGGTGGGAACTGCCAACTTCACCGATCCGCTGGCCTGCCCGACGATCATCGACGGTTTGGAACCCCTGATGGACGAGTTGGGCATCGACACCCTCGAGAGCCTGCGTGCCGAGGTTCGCTCATCCCGCACGACCTGACGGCTGCACCGCGACTCGTCGGGATCCTCCACGTCTCGCCCGCCACACCACAGTGGTTTCGCCAACTCGTCATCCTTCGCCCAGACACCATCCACACAGCCCACCCGCACAGGCCACACAGCCCACCCGCACAGGCCACACAGCCCACCCGCACAGGCCACACAGGAGAACGCATGGACACCAGCAGACCGATCATCGCCCTTGACCTTCCATCCGCCGGGCACGCCCTGGGCTTCGTCTCGAAGTTCACCGACGAGAAACTCTTCGTCAAGGTGGGCATGGAGCTGTTCTACGCCGCCGGGCCGCAGATCGTCACCGAGCTCAAGGACGCCGGCCACGACGTCTTCTGTGACCTCAAGCTGCACGACATCCCCAACACGGTACGTGGCGCAGCACGCAGCCTGTCCCGGCTGGGGGCAGACCTGCTCACCGTCCATGCCGCCGGGGGCCGGGCCATGATGGAGGCGGCCCTGGAAGGCCTGCACGACGGCGGATCGACGTCCAATATCATCGCCATCACCCAGCTCACCTCGACCTCGCAGCAGGCCCTGCGCGACGAGCAGCTCGTCGAGGCCCCGCTCATCGAGTCGGTGTGCCACTACGCCGACCTGGCCCGGCAGGCCGGGCTGGCCGGTGTGGTGTGCTCCGCCCTGGAGGCCCGAGCCATCGCCGACGCCACGGCGGAGGACTTCCTGCGGGTCACCCCGGGAATCCGCCCGGCGGGCAGCGCCGTGGGTGACCAGGCCCGGGTGGCCACCCCCGGTACGGCCGCGTCGATGGGATCGTCCGCGATCGTCGTCGGTCGTCCGATCACCCAGGCCGACGATCCGGTGGCTGCCTACCACACCATTCGTGCTGCCTGGCAGAGTGGTCAGGACGCCTGAGCGATCATCCCGACAACCCACCCTCACACGATTTTCGGAAAGGATCAGCCATGACGATTTCCCACCCAGACCTCGCCCGTGACGTGGCCAGCGCCCTGCTGAGCATCAAGGCGGTCTCCCTGAGCCCAGACCAGCCCTTCACTTGGGCCTCGGGGCTGCACTCGCCGATCTACTGCGACAACCGCATCACCCTGTCCGACCCCCGCACCCGCGGGCTCATCGCCGAGGGTCTGGCCACCCTCGTCACCGAGAACTTCGCACACGTCGACGTCGTTGCCGGCACCGCGACGGCGGGTATCGCTCATGCGGCGCTGGCCGCCGACCGGCTCGGCACATCGATGGCCTACGTGCGTTCGGCCCCCAAGGATCACGGCAAGGGCAACCAGATCGAGGGTCGGATCGAGCCGGGTTCCTCGGTCGTCATGGTCGAGGATCTCGTCTCCACCGGTGGCTCGGTGATCGAGGCGGCCAAGGCCGTGGAGCGGGCTGGCAGCACCGTCGTCGGTGTGTTGGCGATCTTCTCCTACGAGCTGGAACGCGGCCACCAGGCCTTTGTGCAGACCGGCTGGCCGCTGTTCACCCTGTCGAACTATCCGACCCTCATCGAGGTCGCGGCGGCGAATCAGGCCATCACGCCGGACCAGCTGGCAGCCCTCAAGACCTGGTCGGCGGATCCGCAGGCCTGGTCGGACGCCCACTGAGCCAGTTCCGGTCATCCGTAGCACATGTCGGTGGGGCATGTGCAGCGGATCCATCGGTGGTGTGAGCCGTGACTCACCCCACCGTGTCTCACACCAGCCCCACCAGATCTCACGCCCTCACGCCCAGCGGCGCGCGATGGACACCGTCGGGCCCACGTAGGAGCGTCCGAACACGGCACAGTGCATGACGAGCATGTGTACCTGGTGCAGTTCGATGCGCTCCTGCCATCCTGGGGCCAGGGGTGATTCCTCGTCGTAGGCGGCACGGATGCGCTCGGTGAACGGTGCCCCGAAGACGCTGAGGGAGGCGAGGTCCTCCTCGGCGTGCCCGCCCTGGGCTGCCGGATCGATGAGGGTGGCGCCGTCTGGGGTCCACATGATGTTGCCGCTCCACATGTCGCCGTGGATGCGTGCCGCCACGCCATCGCGTCGCACCAGCTCGGGTTGGTCATGGTCCAGTGCTCCACTGGCCAGGGTGGAGCACAGTTTGTCCATGATCCGGCGGTCGTCGTGGTCGAAGGCCGGGGCATCCAGATATGGCGCGATGCGGTAGGTCGCGTAGAACTCACCCCACGAGCCACCAGTGGGTTCGGTGGGAAAGCTGAGGTTGGCCTGCCCGATCCAACGGTGGGACGGTGACCCCGGCGGGGGAGCACCAAGGTACTCGGCCCCGGCGGCATGGGTGTGGGCCAGGGCACGCCCGAACTCCTCGGCAGCTTCGGCGGTCGGGGCCACCGACCGCAGGCGTGGTTCGGTGAGCCAGGTCGAGCCGTGGTCGAGAACCGGGACGATCGGTGCAGCCTGGGGGCCGGCCTGCGCCAGCCACGTCAACCCTGCCACCTCGTAGTCGATGGCCCCGGGACGGGAATCGGTCTTGCGGAAGGTCTGCGATGCGCTCACGTCTCGAGCCTAGGTGTTTCAGCCAGGCGTTCCCAGACATCCCGTATCACCCGCGATGAAACTCGCCATTCGCGTCGGGAATCCTCGGCGTGTACACATCTTGTGCCAGAGATGCCGCGATGGTCACGCTCAGCGATCCTGCGGAGCGAACTGCGAGACGTCTGCCACCGGGACTGCGCATTGCCCGCCAACACGTTTCGGCACACTGGCCACCGCCACCGCCGTCGTCAACGGAACGGCCAGCACCAGACCGATCGACCCGACGAGCGTTCGGATGATCTCCGCGGCGAACTGCTCACTGGTGAGCACCTGCCACAACGGCTGGTTGTCCAGGTGCATGAGAACGAGCACCGGCAGCGCGGCTCCGGCCGCGGCGAAGGCGGTCGTGTAGATCGTCGAGGCGATGTGATCGCGTCCAATACGCATGGCACTGGTGAACAACCGTCGCCGGTCCAGTCCTCCCTCCCAGATGTCGGCAAGTTCCCACACTGCCGAGGCCTGGGTGATGGTGACGTCGTTGAGCACACCCAGTCCGGCGACGACGATGGCGCAGGTGACGAGGACCGACATGTGCATCTGCGGTGCGATCGCTCCCAGCAGAAGGTCGTCCTCGCCGCTCACACCGGTGAAATGTGACCAGGTCGCTGCCCACATCCCCAGTCCGGCGCACACCAGGATGCCGAAAATCGTGCCGACCAGCGCAGTCGTGGTGCGCATGTTGACGCCGTGGGTGAGATACAGCACGAGGAACATGATCGCCAGGCTGGTCACCACACCGATGAGCAGCGGGTCACGACCCATGACGAGTGCGGGGATCATGAACGTCCAGATGAGCCACAATGCGAACCCCAGGGCGACGACGGCACGTACCCCTCGCCACCTGGCCACGGCGATGACGACGACGAGAAAGATGAGGGCGAAGGCAATCATCGAGTGGTTCCGGTCGAAGTCACGGAACTGGTAGGTGCCGTCCCCACCGGATGGATCTGGCACGTGATAGACGATGACGTTTTGCCCGGGGCTGATTCCCGAGTCCCACACGGCGTGGTTGACGGTGAGATCGACGACCTTGCCTGCGCCGGCATCTGTGTCGATACGCACACTGAGGGAGCCACACTTGTTGGACGGGTCCTGTGCGGGAGTCTCCAGGCCAGCATCCTGACACGAGATCGCCGTGGCCTTCTGCACCGTGGCCTCGTGCACGGTGACACCGTCGGCATAGGTGGCTCCCTGGCCAGCAGCCACGTGGTCGTGGATGTTGCCGTGTGGCCACAGTCGTACCAAGCCCAGGGCGGTGAGGGCACCGACGATGACGAGGACGACGATCAGCGCGATCTGTCCTGGCCCAAGTGGTCGGGAGCCAGCCGGATCGGGATCGCTCGGACGTGGCACGGCATGGGACTGATGATGTGCCGAGGTGTGGCTGTGCAGATGACTGTGTGTCACGTTGGGCTCATTCCGTGTGCAGGGGGCTCGTCGCGTGTGGCGGGGCCGGGACGCTCGTACCACATACGTACCAGAGCTCGAGATGTGACAAAAATGGACGTGTGTCAAATTGCTCGACGTGTGACGAAAATGTGGGCGTCGTTCGTCACACCAGGTCGGCCTGCATGACTCGGCCGGGATGCTTCGCAGACCCGTGAGGACGTAACATCGGAGATCAGCATCGACCGTGAATGGAGTCTCGTGTCCGGCACCGACAAACTCATGACCGTCCACCTCGTCTCGATGGGGTGCGCGCGCAACGACGTCGATTCCGAGGAATTGGCGGCCCGACTGGAGACCGGGGGATTTCGTCTGGTGGACGATCCCGAGCAGGCTGAGACAGTCGTCGTCAACACCTGTGGGTTCATCGAACAGGCCAAGAAGGACTCGGTGGACACCCTGCTGGCTGCAGCAGACCTCAAGGAGACTGGCTCGACCAAGGCCGTCGTCGCCGTGGGATGCATGGCTGAACGGTATGGACGAGAACTCGCCCAGGCCCTGCCCGAGGCGGATGCAGTGCTCGGTTTCGACGACTACGACGACATCGCTGGTCGACTCCAGACGATTCTGTCCGGCGGATCCATCGAGGCCCACGTCCCCCGGGATCGTCGCACCCTGCTGCCGCTCTCGCCAGTGGCACGTCAGGCCGCAGCCGACGAGGTCGCAGCACCAGGCCACCACACTGCTCCTGCTGCGGATCAGCACACCGCCTCGAGTGACCGCGCAGCCGCCCCTGCTCGAACCGAGGAAGGTCAGGCATCTTCAGGTTCGCCCGCGGCGACTCTCAATCCCGCTGAGAACGCCCCCGATCTTCCCGCTGGACTGGCACCGGCCTCCGGACCACGAGCACGACGACGCCGCTTGGGTTCTGGCCCATACGCCCCACTCAAGATGGCCTCGGGCTGTGATCGCCGGTGTGCCTTCTGCGCGATCCCGCGGTTTCGCGGATCGTACCTCTCCCGGCCTCGGCAGGAAATCGTCGAGGAGGCCCGTTGGCTCGTCGACCACGGTGTGCGTGAGGTGTTCCTCGTCTCGGAGAACTCCAGCTCGTTCGGCAAGGACCTCGGGGATCTGCGCATGCTCGAAAAACTCCTGGTCGACCTGGACCGGGTAGCCGGATTGGACTGGGTGCGTGTGTCGTACCTGCAGCCGGCCGAGTTGCGCCCCAGCCTCGTCGACGTCATGCTCACCACCCCAAAGGTCGTCCCGTACTTCGACCTGTCCTTCCAGCACGCCTCTGGCTCCTTGCTGCGGCGGATGCGTCGGTTCGGTGACGCCGAGTCGTTCCTGGGGATCATCGACGACATTCGGCAACGCTGCCCCGAGGCGGGGTTCCGATCCAACTTCATCGTCGGTTTCCCCGGTGAGACCGACGAGGACGTCGCCGTCCTGCACGACTTCCTCGCCCAGGCCCGGCTGGACGTTGCTGGAGTCTTCGCCTACTCCGATGAGGAGGACACCGAGGCTGCCACCCTCGACGGACATGTTCCCGACGAGGTCATCGAGGAACGTCGTTCCGCACTGGCCGATCTCGTCGACGAACTCATGGCCCAGCGTGCCGAGGAGCGGATCGGGGAGCGCACTCGGGTGCTCATCGAGGACGTCGACGCACAGACGGCGACGGGCCGAGCCCCGCACCAGGGCCCCGAGGTGGATGGAACGGTGTGCCTCCCCGATGCGATGGGGCTGCACGTCGGAGATCTGGTGGACGTCACGATCACTGGTTGCGAGGGGATCGACCTCACCGGGGAGCTGGCCTGATTCGCACGTCATTTCCGGTGGTCGTCCGTGCCGTCCGCGGCCCGAGGCGCTGCCAGAAACGACATACTGTAACCATGCGAGGATACCGATGAGTGACGACGAGACCAGACCCAGCAACATCAACGTCCCGAACGCGCTGACGGTCCTCAGGATCGTTCTGGTGCCGGTTTTCGGATGGATGTTGCTTGCCCATGCCCACGAGGGCAGTTGGCGCAGCGCATCGACGATCGTCTTCATCGTCGCCATCCTCACCGATTTCGTCGATGGGAAGGTCGCGCGCAAGTACGGCCTCGTCACCAATTTCGGCAAGATCTGGGACTCGGTGGCCGACAAGGCCCTCACCGGTATGGCATTCATTGGGCTGTCGATCCTCGGTGAACTGCCGTGGTGGATGACGATTCTCATCCTGTTGCGGGAGTGGGGGATCACCCTCATGCGGGTGTTCATGCTCAAGTACCAGGTGATGGCTGCCAACCGGGGCGGCAAACTCAAGACGGCCACCCAGGCCCTCGCCATCATCATGTTCTGTCTTGGTCTGTGGCGCGTGCCCACCTGGGTTGTCGTCATCGCCTGGAGCGTCATGATCGTGGCCTTCGTCCTGACGATTCTCACCGGTCTGTTCTATCTGTGTGATGCCTGGCGAATCCGACGTGATGCCGTGGATCACCGGCAATGATTCCTCCGGGACGTATTCGTGCAATGGCCGGGTTTGGAATCAATCGGATTGAGGGGAATGAATCATGAGGAGCAACACCATGCTCGAGCAGTCCCATGCATCGGCTCACCGTCTCGTGCACCTGCTCGCCGATGCCGAGCTCACCGCGGCCACCTGTGAATCCCTCACCGGTGGACTGGTCGGGGCGACGATCACCTCGGTACCCGGTTCCTCAGCCATTTTCCGTGGTGGTCTCATCACCTATGCGAGCGATCTCAAGACCGTTCTGGCAGGGGTGGACGCCGACTGGATCGACGAGCACGGCGTCATCAACGCCATGACTGCTCGTCAAATGGCCACTGGGTGCGCGCAGGCCTGTCAGGCCGACCTCGGGCTGGCCTGTACTGGTGTTGCCGGACCCGACCGGCAGGACGGGCAGCGTCCCGGGACGGTGCACATAGCCGTGGCCCACGATGCCCAGGTGTTCACCCGTCAGCTCAGTCTTTCCGGGGAGCGTGAGGCAGTTCGTCTTGGCACTGTTTCCGCTCTCCTCGAATTCACATGTCACGTAATACGAGAAAAGATCAAAAGCATTCCTTGATTTTCGGGAATGAACTGATCCTGCTGCGTGTTGTACCTCGTGAACGAACAAGGAGGATCAGCATGAAACCAGGTCTGTTACGTGAACTTCTGGGCGAGGCACTCCGGGAGCAGCGTTTCGCGCAGTGTCGTACCCTGCGCGAAGTCTCCTCTGATGCCCGCGTGTCCCTGGGATATCTCTCCGAGGTTGAGCGAGGGCAGAAGGAGGCGTCCAGCGAACTCATCTCCTCGATCTGCCACGCCTTGGACCTCAACCAGTCCGATCTCATGCTGCTGGTCTCTGCCAAGTTCCGTGAGCTCGAGGACGGTAGCTCCCGCAAGGCTGCCCTGGCAGCCTGATTCACGATGTCTTGGCCTTGGGGTCCGGTGGGCAGTCGGGATCGGTGACGATGCGCACGGTGACTCCGAGACTGCGTATGCGCGAGATCTCGCGAGCGTCTGCCGTGTCGTCCGTGATGAGGACGTCAATGTCCTTGGTCTCGGCCATTTTGGCGAGTGTCACCTGGCCGATCTTTGAGCCGTCGACGACGGCAATCACGCGGGGCGCCTGCCGGATCATGGTGTGGTTCGTGGCCGCCTCGATGGGGTCATGGGTCGTCAACCCGCCCGCAACGCTCAGGCCATCGCACCCGACGATGGCCGTACCGATGTTGGCGAGCTTGAACGTGTTCTCCGCCAGGAGGCCGACCAGTTCCAACGAGGAGCTGCGCAGGACACCGCCGGTGATGAGCACCCGCTGTTGACCGTGACGAGCAGCCTCCAGGGCGATGCTCACCGAGTTCGTGACGATGGTGAGATCGTGACGGTGGTGCAGGGCCCGCACCACTTCGGCGGTGGTCGTACCTCCGGTGAGCGCGATGGCGTGACGTCCGCGCGGCAACTCGGCCACGGCGGTTCTGGCGATGGCCTGCTTGGCCTGGTGGTGACGGCCATCGCGAAGGTTGACGGGCAGCTCCCCATCTGGTCCAGTGCTGCGAGCCCCACCGTGGGTGCGTATCAGGAGGCCCTGTTCCGCCAGGACTGCGACATCACGCCGGATGGTCGCAACGCTGGTCCCCAATGTTGTCGCAATGTCTCGAAGTTGAACCTCACCATGCTCCCTGAGAATTGCCAGGAGAGTGACCATGCGTTCGCTGCGTCTGCTGGACGTGGCGGGTTCGCTCGTCCTGACCATGGTGCCTCCTTGCAGTGGAGCGATGCCTGGCGTCAACCATCGTGCTTCGGGGGCGACGCGTGCTCGACGATGTGGTGGGTTCCCGATTCGATGCTCCACGGTCCTCGCGGCTGTGAGCGAACCACCACGGGTATCCATTCTACGTGCTCCCCAGGTGCCATACTCTGGCCTCGTGCGTGAATCTGAGCTGTGGCGACGCTTGACCGAGGTGCTTGGTGATGGATATGTGCGCAGTTGGGCTGGCTCCCAGGCCATTCCCGAGTTGGGCTCGCGCACTGTCCTCGAGGCCTTGGAGCAGGGCGAGTCGCCGAAGACGATCTGGCGTGCGTGCTGGACCTTGCTGGAACTGCCCGATTCGTTGCGCTGAGCACGGGGAACTCCATCGGTTGAAAATCGAACACATGTTCGTTATCCTGTTGTCCACAGGGCCACGCTGCGCGGCGTCGATGATCCACAGATGTCTTCTCCCTCTGCCGGATTGTCACTGCCAGCGCCTACGGTTTGAGTGACTGCCGGATGATCCGGTTGACGATGGCAGGTCCGACCTGCCCTGATGAAAGGTGTCAAGGATGGTAGCTGCGGCGGATCGGGAAAAGGCGCTCAAGGCTGCTCTCAGTCAGATTGAGAAGCAGCATGGCAAGGGTTCGGTCATGCGACTGGGGGAACGCGAAGCAGTTAAGATTGCGGCGATCCCCACTGGATCGGTCGCGCTCGACATCGCTCTGGGCGTTGGTGGACTCCCACGTGGCCGGATCGTCGAGATCTACGGACCGGAGTCCAGCGGTAAGACCACGGTTGCCCTGCACGCAATCGCCAATGCCCAGGCCGAGGGAGGCATCTGCGCTTTCATCGACGCCGAGCATGCACTGGATCCCGAGTACGCGGAGAAGTTGGGTGTTGACACCGATGCGCTGCTGGTCAGTCAACCCGACAACGGTGAGCAGGCCCTGGAAATTGCCGACACCCTGGTGCGGTCGGGGGCCCTGGAACTGATCGTCGTCGACTCGGTGGCTGCTCTCACTCCCAAGGCGGAGATCGAGGGTGAGATGGGCGACTCCCACGTGGGTCTGCAGGCCAGGTTGATGAGTCAGGCGCTGCGCAAGATGGCCGGAGCTCTCAATGCCGCTGGTACCACGGCAATCTTCATCAACCAGTTGCGCGAGAAGATCGGCGTCATGTTCGGCTCCCCGGAAACCACCACTGGTGGTCGGGCCCTGAAGTTCTACTCCTCGGTTCGTCTTGACGTGCGACGCATCGAGACGCTCAAGGACGGTGGGGACATGGTGGGCAACCGTACCCGGGTCAAGGTCGTCAAGAACAAGGTGGCTCCGCCGTTCAAGCAGGCCGAGTTCGACATCCTCTACGGCAGGGGAATCTCCCGGGAGGGCAGCATCATTGATCTCGGTGTGGACACCGGCATCATCACCAAGTCCGGGTCGTGGTTCAGCTGTGACGGGGAGCAGCTGGGGCAGGGCAAGGAGAACGTGCGAACCTTCCTGCGGGCCAACCCTGACGTCACTGATTCCCTGGAGGCACGGATCAGGACGAAGCTTGGACTCGACGAGGAAGAGGTGCCCGAGGGAGTCGATCCCCACACTGGCGAGGTGAAGTCTGACGAGGCGGAATCCTGACCGTGACCAGGGGTGAGCACACGCGCCCGGACACAGGTGCCGGTACGGTCGGTTCCTCATCACGACGGGGGAGGGGGTCTCGGAGAAGAGCGAGGATCCCCGACCCTGACGAGCTCAGTGACGATGAATGGTATGAGCGAGGACGAGAGGTCGTGCTCACCAAACTTGACTCACGGGCGCACACACGCGGTGAACTTGGCATCGCCATGTCCCGCAACGGGGTGCCTGAGCAGGTCCAGCACCAGGTTCTGGATCGGTTCGAGGAACTTGGTCTGATCGATGATGGCAACTTCGCCATGCAATGGGTGGAGTCACGCCATGGCGCGCGTGGACTGTCCCGGCGAGCTGTGGCCATGGAGCTGTCCCGCAAGGGCGTGGCCCCGGACGTCATCGATGAGGCCGTCAACCACATCTCCGATGATGACGAGGCCCGGGCAGCCGTGGAACTTGCCCGGAAGAAGTTTCGAACAAGCGCCTCGGTGCCCGAGCCCAGACTCACTCGCAGGGTTGCCGCTGCACTGGCGCGCAAGGGTTACGGTCCAGACATCACCTGGCAGGCGGTACGCCAAGTCAAGGAGGAACTGGGCGACGATGAGTGGTGAGGTGCTCATACCCCAGTGAGCCGTTGTGCGATCGATTGTGGCAAGGTTGAACCCTACAATTATCAAAGAACGCATGGTGCGTTGCGTGCACCATCTGCTGACGAAGGGGACGAAATGATCGCTCAGATCGGTACCCTCGTGTCATGGAATCCCTGGCCGGTCGTCTCGATCGTTCTGGCCGTTGCGCTGACCGCCACCATCGTCGGTGGATTTCTCTCGCGACGCAGGGCCGGATCGGTCGTCGAAGCCGGTCGTGACGAACTGGAACGGGATCGCACCAGGTTGGAACGGCAGATGGCCCAACGCCGTTGCGATCTCGAGGCCGATATCGAGGGGCACCGACAGTCCCTCGACACTGCACATGCGGATCGAATGGCGCTGCTCGACGAGAAGATCGAGCAGGCGGAGGTCGAGCTGAAGAAAGCTGACGACGAGCTTGTGCACATCGGTGCTCTCACTGCGGAACAGGCTCGCGAGGAGATCATGACTCGGGCGCGGGAGGAGGCCGTCCTGGAGGCCGAACAGCTGACCCGATCCGTCGTGGCCCAGGCCAGAATGAATGCCGAGGCCAAGGCCCGGGACGTCATCGCCACGGCCATCGAGCGATATGCCGGTGAGGTGACTGCTGATTCCGTGGTGGACGTCGTCGACCTGCCGTCCGATGCCATGAAGGGCAGGATCATCGGTCGTGAGGGCCGCAACATCCGCGCCATCGAGCAGACGACTGGTGCCACGATCATTGTCGACGACACCCCCGGCATCGTCCTGGTGAGCTGTTTCGACCCCATGCGTCGTGAAGTCGCCAAGACCACGCTGGAGCGTCTCGTCGCCGATGGCCGGATCCATCCCGGACGTATCGAGCAGGCACATCGACGAGCCGTGGAGCAGATCGAGAACATGTGTCTGTCGGCAGCCGACGATGCCCTCGGCCAACTCCGCATCACCCAGTTCCCCGATCCGTTGCGCCCCATCGTCGGGTCGCTGAAGTTCCGGACCTCCTACGGCCAGGACGTGTTGTCCCACAGTGTCGAGTGTGGGCGTCTGGCTGCCCAACTTGCCGCCGAGATCGGGGCGGATGCCGAGGCGTGTACCCGAGCGGCATTTCTGCACGACATCGGCAAAGCCCTCACTCCCGGTATCGAGGGACCTCATGCGGCCGTGGGCGCTGAACTGGCGCGTCGGTACGGGGAGAGTGACGAGGTCGTCCACGCCATCGCGGCCCACCACGACGAGATACCCGTGGAATCCGTCACCGATCTCATCACCCAGGCCGCCGATGCCATCTCCGCCTCACGCCCCGGTGCCAGACGCGATTCCCTGGAGTCCCATGTCAACCGGCTGGAGGAGATGGAGACCCTTGCGCAATCCCACAGCGGGGTACAGCGGGCAGTCGCCGTCCAGGCGGGGCGAGAACTGCGTGTCATGGTCGATCCCGAGGAGATCGACGATCTGGCAGCTCGAGAGATGGCCCGCTCCATCGTCGCCGAGGTGGCGGATCGAGTTGTCGTACCGGGCCAGGTACGGGTCATCGTCATTCGGGAGACTCGTGCCGTGGAGGTCATCGGCCAATCCGGGCCGCGCGACTGAGATGCCTGCCTCTCAGTGACCATGCTGTTGTCAGATGGGAACAAGCGGGATTTCCCTCATGTGTCACACCGGGTCATCCCACGCCGGCGGGGGCGAAGCAGTCGAAGCGCATGTGTGCTGCTTGACCCCTCGGGCCCGGTGACACATGTCGGGCCATGGCCCCGGCGGTACCTGCTCCGGCGACTGCTGCGTCCCGAATCACAGGTTCGTAGGGACACCAGGGGTGGATTCCCCTCAGAGGTGGATTCCCCACTTCATCTCGACGCCTGATCCAGGCTCCAGGCGCAACATCGAATCATGGGTGGGGCCCTCATTGAAGGCATCCGGTCCGCACGTCATGGGCTCGACGGCAAGGCTCGAGCGGTCGTCGGGGGTGTAGATCTGTACCCATCCGAAGTGTTCGTCCGCCCACAGAACGCGACGCTCGGCCCCGCATCTTAGCTGTATCTGCCAGGATCCACCAGGGCCTCCGGTGAAGGCAGTGTCCAGATGTCGCTCGCCAAGAGTGGTGTCGCTCAGATCCGTCGAGCCCTGCACCGTGGCAACTTCCACCGGGAGCAGACGCTCATCGACCACGGCACACGTGCGGAACGGGGAGCTCACCTGCCACTGATCGATCGAGCCGGTCATGACGAGGTAGGGGTGTGCGGCGTAGCCGAACGGCACAGCAGTGGTGCCCACGTTGCGTGCTGCCAGATGCACCGTCATGCCCCCGGCGTCAAGATGATGGGTGAGAAGTGCCTCCAGCATTCCAGGCCAACCGTCCTGGGGAGCGATGACCAGCCGCTGACGTACCGTGTCCTGCCCCAGCTCGACGAGGCGCCACATGGACCACCTCGCCAGCCCGTGGATGGCGTTGCCACGCTCCACCTCATTGATGCCCAGCTGCTGGGGCTGACCATCGAAGACGTAGCGCCCGTCGCGCACCCGGTTGGGCCAGGGCAACAGGTGCTGACCGCGTGCATCCGTGGGAACTGCGTCGACTGCGGTGGGGACGATGAGATCGACACCGTCATGGCTCAGAGCACGCAGGGTTGCCCCCTGCTCGGTGACGACCGCGCAGTAGCCTCCGCCCGAGATCTCATACTGCTCGCCGGTGGGCGGCATCGGGTGATTCTGCGCATCACTGCTGGTCATGGACCAACCCTAGCGTCTGCAATTGTGACATGGGTCCACCTGAGTCGTAGAGTTGGGCCGCCATGACACGTGAAGCTGCGCCGACCTATCGGGTGGTCACCTACGGGTGCCAGATGAATGTCCACGACTCCGAACGGATAGCCGGTCTGTTGGAGGACGCCGGCTATGTCCGCGACCCCAGACAGGACACCTTGGACCCGGCCGACGTCGTCGTCTTCAACACCTGCGCCGTCCGGGAGAACGCCGACAACCGACTCTACGGAACGCTCGGTCACATGGCTGCCGTCAAGGCCAAGCACCCCGCCATGCAGCTGGCCGTCGGCGGATGCATGGCTCAGAAGGACAAGGACACCGTCCTGACCAGGGCCCCGTGGGTGGACGTCGTCTTCGGCACCCACAACGTCGGCTCCCTGCCGGCACTGCTGTCGCGGGCCCGTGCCAACCATGAGGCCGCGATCGAGATCGAGGACGCTCTCGTGACGTTTCCCTCCAACCTACCGACGCATCGGGACAGTGCCTACTCGGCCTGGGTGTCCATCTCCGTGGGGTGCAACAACACCTGCACCTTCTGCATCGTGCCGCAGCTGCGTGGCAAGGAGGCCGATCGACGCCCCGGCGAGATTCTGGCCGAGATCCAGGCCTTGGTCGACGAAGGTGTGCAGGAGATCACCCTGCTCGGCCAGAACGTCAACTCCTACGGGGTTCAGTTCGGGGATCGGGGAGCATTTGCCAAGTTGTTGCGGGCCTGCGGTGAGATCGACGGGTTGGAGCGGGTGCGATTCACCTCTCCCCATCCGGCGGCTTTCACCGACGACGTCATCGAGGCGATGGCCGAGACTCCCAACGTCATGCCAAGCCTGCACATGCCTCTGCAGTCCGGGTCGGACGCGGTGCTGCGACGCATGCGCCGCTCGTACCGTTCCTCAAAATTCCTCGGTATTCTCGATCGAGTGCGTGCCGCAATCCCCGAGGCCGCCATAACCACGGACATCATCGTGGGCTTCCCCGGCGAGACCGACGAGGAGTTCGAGGAGACGATGCGCATCGTCGAGCAGTCACGGTTCTCGGCGGCCTACACCTTTCAATACTCGATCCGCCCCAACACGCCGGCTGGTGTCATGACCGATCAGGTGCCCAAGGAGGTCGTCCAGGAACGCTACGAACGGCTCGTCGCCCTGGTGGACGACATGTCCTGGCAGGAGAACCAAGCCCAGCAGGGCAGGACCGTCGAGGTGATGTTCGCCGAGGGGGAGGGGCGCAAGGACAACCAGACCCATCGCATGACGGGTCGTAGCCGCGACAATCGGCTCGTACACGTCGGTCTGGGGCCCCATGACGAGGTACCCCGTCCCGGTGACCTTGCACATGTCGTCATCACCGGTGCGCATCCGCATCACCTCACCGCCGACCACGGATTGCTGGACCTGCGTCGCACTCCTGGCGGTAATGCCTGGCAGACACGTCAGGAAGCCAGCCAGGATGGTGTCCCCACAGGTGTGGACCTGGGCATGCCGAGGATTCCCCGGTCATGAAAATCGGTGACGCGGGAGCCGCGATGACCATGAGTCCGGTGTGTTTTGAACGGACACGGCGAAACTGGTGAAAAACAACGGTGGTGACGAGTTTCGCTCGTCACCACCGTGTCAACCCCCCATGGCCCCCATTCGGAGCCTGTCGTCACCCAGTGACGGGGATGGTGTGAAGTCTCATGAACCTCAGAGGTCCTTGGCCTTGTCCTTGAGGAAGTCCTCGCCCTTGTCGATCTGATCGGAGGCCTTGCCACCGGTCTTGTCGTTGATGGCGTCGCCACCCTTGTCGATGGCGTCGGTGACCTGATCCTCATGGTCGTGGGCAGCGTCCTTGAGGTCGTCCTTGTGATCGTTGATGGCATCCTTGGCCTTGTCGAGCAGTCCCATACCGTGACTCCCTTCTGTTGGTTACCCCGATTGGGGCTGACGTGTCCAGCCTTGCAGGTGGTCATGGTGTGCACAACCAGTTGGCGCTAAATTTGTCTGAGGACCGAATCCAAGTACCCGTCTCGACCCGTGCAGAGGAATTGCCAGTGCCACTTCCCGTCATTGCCTTGGTGGGGCCAACGGCCAGTGGAAAGTCTGCTCTGGCCATCCAGCTCGCTCTGGCCCTTGCTCAGCACGACCACCCCGCCGAGATCGTCAATGGTGACTCGATGGTGGTCTATCGCGGGATGGACATCGGCACGGCCAAGCCCAGCCATGATGATCGGGCCACCGTACCGCACCATCTCGTCGACATTCTCGACGTGACCCAGAGCTCATCCGTTGCGCTCATGCAGTCACGTGCCAGACAGACCTTTGTCGACCTTCGTGGTCGAGGCGTCGTACCGATCCTCGCCGGGGGCTCCGCGCTGTACTCACGGGCGATCCTGGACGAGATGACCATTCCCCCCACCGATCCTGCTGTGCGGGCGCGTCTTGAGTCAGAACTCGTCGAGGCCGGTCCACATGCTCTTCACGATCGGCTGGGTCGCCTCGATCCCCAGGCTGCCAAGGCCATTCTTCCCGGCAATGGGCGTCGTCTCGTCCGGGCCCTGGAGGTCGTCGAACTCACTGGTTCCTTCACCGCCACCATGCCCACTGGTCGTTACGACGCGCAGGTGGCCCCCGTCATCCAGATCGGTTTGACCCTGCCACGAGAGGACATGGACCGACGCATCGCCCTGCGTGTGGAGCAGATGTGGCGCGATGGGTTCGTTGACGAGGTGCGCGCACTCCCTGATCTTCCGTGCGGGCGTACCGCCAGTCGTGCGTTGGGGTACCGTCAGATCCTGCAATTCCTCGCCGGTGAGATCAACGAGGACGAAGCTTTCGAGCAGACGATTGTGCGCACGCGTAGATTCGCCCGCAAACAACTCATGTGGTACCGCAAGGACGACCGCATCTTCTGGGTCGATGCACTGTCACCCCATGCCGTGGGTGACGTGCTGACCCATCTTGAGGAGACGATGACTTCATGGTGACGACACGATTCATCAAGGGGCACGGAACCGGCAACGATTTCGTCATACTTCCCGATGATCGGTCGGCAGCCGCACCCAGTGCTCGTGAGATTCGCTGGCTGTGCGACCGTCGATTCGGTATCGGTGGGGACGGGCTGTTGCGTGCCCTGCCTGCGGGCGACGTCCCCCAGTGGGATGGTGACCCCGATCTGTGGTTCATGGACTACTACAACGCAGACGGCTCGGTGGCGCAGATGTGCGGTAACGGGCTACGGGTCTTCGCACGATTCCTGCGCACCGAGGGACTCATCGACGGCGACGAGGCCGAGGTGGCGACCCGGTCCGGGGTCAAACGGGTGCGGCTGTTCGATGACGGCACGGTACGCGCCGAGCTGGGACCGGTGCAGGTGGGCGATGAACTGGTGAGCATCTCCACCACCGGGCATTCCTGCCCAGCCCGTCCGGCAGATGTCGGCAACCCCCATGCCGTCGTGGTCCTCGACGGCCACGAATCGGTGACTGAGATGGACCTCAGCTCAGCGCCGGTGTGGTCACCTGCCGAGGCCTTTCCTGAGGGGGTCAACGTCGAGTTCGTCCGCCAGGTGGGACGCACGCATGTGCAGATGCGAGTCTTCGAGCGTGGCGTAGGGGAGACGCTGTCGTGTGGGACGGGAACTGTCGCCGTGGCCGCTGTCATGGCCCGCCGCACTGGAGATCTCGGTCCGTGGCGCGTCGACGTGCCCGGCGGGCGCATCACCGTCGAACTTGCGCAATCGCAGAACGGCGAGGTGCTGGCGAGTCTCACGGGCCCTGCCGTGCTGGTGGCCCAGGGAGAGGTGCACATTCCCGATGAAGCGGTGAGCCGATGACCACTCAGCACGAGTCACCGGATTTCCCCTTCGGTGACGTGGCTGCCCCAGACGACCAGCGGGACCCGGACGGTGACCAGTTCGATCTTGAGGCACGGCTCTCGCTCACCCGAGTTCCCGGCATGTCGACCGATCTGTCCGACATCAGCGAGGTCGAGTACCGGCAGCTGCGTCTGGAGCGTGTCGTCCTGGTGTCGGTGTGGACCACTGGCACCGTTCAGGATGCCGAGAACGCCATGCTCGAGCTCAAGGCGCTGGCCGAGACCGCTGGATCACAGGTGCTGGAAGGGATCGTCCAACGTCGGGACGTTCCCGATCCCGCCACCTACCTGGGCAGTGGCAAGGTACGGGAATTGGCAGACCTGGTCCGTGCCACCGGTGCCGACACCGTCATCTGTGACGGCGAACTCACCGCTGCCCAGTTGCGCAACCTCGAGGACAGAGTGGGGGTCAAGGTCGTGGATCGCACGGCCCTCATCCTCGACATCTTCGCCCAACATGCTCGCAGTACCGAGGGCAAGGCCCAGGTGGAACTTGCCCAACTCACGTATCTGAAACAGCGGCTGCGTGGTTGGGGGCAGAGTCTCTCCCGTCAGGCTGGTGGTCGAGCTGCCGGCGGCGCCGGTATCGGCGGGCGTGGTCCGGGTGAGACGCGTATCGAGACCGATCGACGTCGGATCGGCCATCGGATCACGGTGCTGCGGCGACGTCTCCGGCAGATGGATTCCACACGAGCCACCACTCGAGCTCGTCGCGAGCGTGATCGCATTCCGTCGGTGGCCATCGTGGGCTACACCAATGCTGGAAAGTCGTCCCTGCTCAATCGGCTCACCGGAGTCGGTGTCCTTGTCGAGGACGCCCTGTTCGCCACCTTGGACCCGACGACGCGGCGCACCACCACCCAGGACGGTCGGGTCTACACCCTCACCGACACGGTGGGTTTCGTGCGGCATCTTCCCCACGACCTCGTCGAGGCGTTCAAGTCGACCTTGGAGGAGACCGCTGGAGCAGACGTCCTCGTCCACGTCGTCGATGCGTCCGATCCCGATCCTGCCGGACAGATCGTTGCGGTACGTGATGTGCTGCGATCGCTGCAGGACAGACCACAGTCCTCCGAGATCTCCCAGGTCTCGGAGATCCTCGTTTTCAACAAGATCGATCTCATCGATGAGGTGACCCTGGCTGGGCTGCGAGCCAGCCATCCGCGTGCTCGGTTCATCAGCACTCGTACCGGAGAGGGAATTGCCGAGCTCATCTCCCAGGTCGAGCAGACCCTGCCCACACCCCAGGAGCGAGTGGACGTCGTCATCCCGTACTCCCGCGGGGACCTCGTCGATCGAATCCACAAACATGGCACGATCCATGAGTTGGAGCACGGTGTGCAGGGGACCCACGTCATTGCTGATCTGCATCCTGGGCTGGCAGCCGAGGTTCGTGCGGTGGGGGGCCGGTGATGTCTGCTCACGAGGAGTCCGCCCGCATACTGTCGGTGGCGGTTGACGCCATCGGCGGAACGCCGCGCTCTGGCCAGGTGGAGATGGCCCAAGCCGTGGATCGGGCGATTGACGAGGAAATCCACCTGCTCGTGCAGGCCGGTACCGGTACTGGAAAGTCGTTGGGGTACCTTGCCCCGGCCATTGCCCATGCCGTGTTGGACGATGAGGCCGTGGTGGTGGCGACGGCAACCCTGGCGCTGCAGGCCCAGTTGGCGGGCAAGGACATCCCGGCCGCTCTCACCGCAGCCGAGAAGGTCCTGCCACGTCGACCGCGAGCTGCCGTCCTCAAGGGCCGACACAACCATGCGTGTCTGCACAAGGTGCGTGGTGGTTCTTCTCGTCCGGATCAGGACATGCTGCTCGACGATGCCGACTCGTCTGCGGCCAGATCGGACGGCAAGGGCACCGATCAGGCCAGTGAACTCGGTGCCGAGGTCATTGCCCTGCGTCAGTGGGCCGAGCAGCAGGCAGCAGAGAACGGGGTGGGCGATCGGGACGACGCGCCCGCCCACAGTCAGCAGGCGTGGGATCAGGTCTCGATGCGTGCCAACGAGTGCCTGGGAGCGCAGAACTGCCCGTTCGGGCCACAGTGTCTGGCTGAACGTGCCCGGGAACGGGCCCGTGATGCCGACATCGTCGTCACGAATCACGCGATGCTCGCCATTGACGCCATGAATGGTGGCACCCTGCTGCCCGAGCATGACGTGGTGGTCATTGACGAGGCTCATGAGGTCGTTGACCGGTTCACCGGTGCTGCCTCGGTCGATCTGTGGCCGGGGCGGCTCTCGACGGTCGTCAGGCAAGGCCTCACCTGGCTTGACGATGATCTCGGTGCCGACCTGCTCGACCAGGTTGATGTGTTGCACGAGGCGTTGGAGGCCACCCAGCCAGGACGTATCACCGATCCACGGTCCCAGTTGCTCATCGCCACGACGACGTTGCGAGGACTGACTCGTCAGGCGCTGTCGGTGATGAATCCGCAGGACGAGGACGAGAAATCCGATCCGGATCGGGTGCAGGCCCACGCTGCCATGCGAGAGGTCTTCGAGATCACGGACCGTGTCTGTGCCCTGCGAACCGAGGACGTCGTGTGGGTGTCGGAGTCCGAACGAGGTGAACGCAGCGTCCACGTGGCACCGTTGAGTGTGTCCGGCCTGCTGAGACAGCACGTCCTGACGACTGCGACGACGATTCTCACATCGGCGACCTTGAAGATCGGTGGTGAGCTGGGACCGGCGGCGCGTGATGTGGGACTCAGCTCGCAGGAGTACATTGCCGACGAGGCACCGGAGGTCATGGAGACCCAGTTGGGGTGGCGGGGCCTGGACGTGGGTTCGCCATTCGACTATGCACGGCAGGGGATCATGTTCGTGGGACGTTCCCTGCCCAGACCCGGGCGCGATCAGATGCCCCATGAGGTGCTGGATGCCCTGGTGCAGCTCGTCCAGGCAGCAGGAGGGCGGACTCTTGGGCTCTTCGCATCGCAGCGCAATGCCGAGGCAGCCGCACAGTACGTTCGCGAGCACTTGCACGATCTGACGATCCTGCGGCAGGGGGAGGGACATCTCGCCGAATTGACTCGCCGATTCACTGCTGAACCGCAGACCTGCCTGTTTGGAACGATGTCACTGTGGCAGGGGGTCGATGTGCCCGGCGACACGTGCCGCCTGGTGGTCATCGACAAGATTCCCTTCCCGCGTCCGGATGATCCGTTGGTGCTGGCGCGTAGTCAAGCTGTCGAGGAGGCAGGCGGGAACGGATTCATGGCGATTTCCGCGCGGCGAGCTGCGCTGTTGCTGGCTCAGGGAGCGGGACGACTCATTCGTCGATCCGACGACCGGGGAGTCGTGGCAGTTCTGGATCCCCGACTTTCCACGGCTCGATACGCGGGATATCTGCGCAAGTCGATGCCACAGTTCTGGATGACGACGGATCTGTCGACAACACTCGCAGCCTTGCGACGACTCGGGCAATAGGCGGCAGGTAGACAGCCACATGGTGACACTGCACCAGCTGCACCATTGGCCGGTCATCGCTTGGTCGGGCAAACCGGCAACGCCAGTGTCTCGGCCACCCTACATATCGTGATCGGGCCCCAGTAGTGGTTTTGCCGGTACTGGGTGCCAGATCGCGGGTCAGATTCGGCGCATGACGGCGACCACCTTGCCCATGATGCTGGCATGGTCGCCATCGATGGGGGAGTAGGCGGGGTTGCGTGGCAGCAGCCAGGTGTGCCCGGAGTGTTGGGAGAGCATCTTGACGGTCGCCTCGTCGTCGATGAGTGCTGCAACGATCTCGCCGTTCTCGGCTTGCTGCTGTTGGCGTACGATCACCCAGTCCCCGTCGCAGATTGCTGCGTCGATCATGGAGTCACCGTGAACCTCCAGCATGAAATGCGTACCGTGACCGAGCAACTGGGTGGGCACGGCCATGGTGTCCTCAACGCTCTGCTCGGCGAGGATCGGGGCGCCAGCCGCAATTCGACCGACGAGCGGCACGGTGATCGAGTCGGCATCACCCCCGTCGCTCACGGGGATGGAATGTGTGGTGATCGGTGCAGGGCGGTTGTGCCCCACGATCTCCAGTGCCCGTGGTCGCCTGGGATCGCGCCGGATGAATCCCTTGTCCTCCAGAGCCCTGAGCTGGTAGTGCACTGACGATGTGCTGGACAGGCCAACTTGGTCGGCGATCTCGCGCACGCTCGGCGGGTACCCGCGCTCATCAACGTTGGTGACGATGAACTCGTAGACCTTGCGCTGGCGCGGTGTGAGGATCGCCGGATCTGGTACGACGTCACCGGGCGTCGGGACAGGTGTCGTCCCAGCCAGTTGTCGATGGGGGTGCTCGTGCTGCTCCATGACGTCAAGGGTAATCGATCACCCCCGGAAAAGCAAACATGTGTTCGATCTTGTGTGTGAGTGCTTTCCCGGAATGTCTCACTGGAGTGTGAACCTGCTTTCGAACCCAGGAGATCGTTTCCGCCACCCAATGGTGCTGGTTCCGGGGGTGGCGAGAGATGCAAGGTCGCCGCATCTTGCGTCTGTCGAATAGATGTTCTAATCTTCAATCGCAAAGACGTTCGATGCTGAGTCGGATGTCCCGTCTGAATTGACTGTGGCGCATGGTGCCGAAGTGACGTGTTGGCGTGTGACAGCTGCTTTCGTGGCGACGAGGAAGGTGTGCAATGAGCGTGGTGACCCGTGAGTGGGGTGTTCTGGGTTCCGCAGAAGATCGTGATGGAGCTGGTGCATCCTCCAGTCTGACTGTGGGTTCGCGGCGGAGGGAAGGATCCCGAGTCGTGCATGGCCCGTGGCCGGACGACGAGGCGGGTGACATCGAGTACGAGCCGGTCGTCCGTCTTGACAGAAGGGAGCTGGCAGCTGCACTGACTGGTTTCGATGCAGATGTCGCAGACCGATCCGCTGGCGCGGTGGACTCGATCGTCGTGTCGAGGGCAGCTGCCGTGGGGGAGGCAAGACCCCGGCGAGGGGAATTGTTGTTCTGGGACATCCTGATGGCTTTTGCCGCAGCGATCATGATCATTGGTGCGGTGACGGCCGTGGTTCGGCTGGATGCTGTTGCCGATGGTCGAGATGGGCGAGGTGTGGTGTCAGCGTTCTGGATGTCCAGTGATGACAGTGGGGTGGACAGCCAGGGATCATGACTGCTGACGTGTGATGCGACAGTAATGATGCAAACACCACATCTAGTAGGTGTTTGGTGACGTAGTACTACAACTTGTGGTTGTGGTTTTGATGCACGGCGAATTGCAGGTAGTGTTCTCGAGTGTCGGAGACGTCAGGTGTGAAGGAGGATGAGTCGTGAGATGCCCATTCTGCCAGCATGATGATTCCCGAGTTCTTGATTCACGAGTCTGCGAGGACGGTACGGCGATCCGTCGTCGCAGACAGTGCCCGGTCTGCAGCAGCAGGTTCACGACGATCGAGCGCATGCAGTTGACCGTCCTCAAACGCAATGGGACTGAGGAACCCTTCAATCGAGAGAAGGTCATTGCCGGTGTGCGGAAAGCTTGCAAGGGCAGGCCGGTCGACGACTCTGATCTCGCGGTGCTCGGGCAGCGTGTCGAGGATGGGCTTCGCGCCCGCGGCATGGCTGCCATTCCGTCCGACCAGATCGGGGTGGCCATCCTCAAGCCGCTGCGTGATCTTGATCCCATCGCATACCTGAGATTTGCCAGCGTCTACCGTAACTACGACTCGATCGACGACTTCGCCGACGAGATTGATCGGCTGCGTGATGAGACAGCCAATGCCGACGATGCCGAGACCCCGGTGGAGGACCGGTACTCGACATCTTCCCATCAGCCACTTTTCTGACGGTTCCACGGCAGTTCGTCAACTGCCCGATCGACAGATCACCCCCACCCACCACCAGACAGCAGAGGGAGTCATGACCGAAACCAAAGCCACGTCGCGCACGTCGAATTCTCGACGCAAGGGGCTGCACATAGAGCGGTTCTTCAGTACTGAGGGCACTCATCCCTACGACGAGGTCACCTGGGAGCGTCGCGACGTCGTCCAGACGAACTGGCGTACCAATGAGGTCGTCTTCGAACAGCGTGGGGTGGAGTTCCCCGATTTCTGGAGCGCCAATGCCGCCACGATCGTGACGAACAAGTACTTCCGTGGTGCCTTGGGCACGGTGCAGCGCGAGGCCAGCCTCAAGACGCTCATCGACCGTGTCGTTGCGGTTTACGTGAGCACCGGCAAGAAGAATGGTTACTTCGCCACCGATGCCGATGCCACGGTGTTCGGCGAGGAACTCACGTGGCTGTTGCTGCACCAGTACTTCAGCTTCAACTCCCCGGTCTGGTTCAACGTCGGTACTGCCAGCCCACAACAGGTCAGCGCCTGCTTCATCCTCTCGGTGGACGACTCGATGGAGTCGATCCTGCACTGGTACACCGAGGAGGGAATGATCTTCAAGGGCGGTTCTGGCGCTGGAGTCAACATCTCCAGGATTCGTTCCTCCAAGGAGCTGCTGAGCAGTGGCGGGACCGCCTCCGGGCCGGTCTCCTTCATGCGGGGTGCCGATGCCTCGGCCGGAACCATCAAGTCCGGTGGTGCCACTCGCCGAGCTGCCAAGATGGTCGTCCTCGACATCGATCACCCCGACATCGAGGAGTTCATCGAGACCAAGGCGCGCGAGGAGGACAAGATCCGCGCCCTCAGCGCTGCTGGCTTCGACATGGGGATTGGCGGCAAGGACGTCAACTCGGTGCAGTACCAGAACGCCAACAACTCGGTGCGCGTCAGTGATGACTTCATGCATGCCGTGGAGAAAGGTGAGAAGTTCGGGCTTCGGGCCCGTACCACCGACAAGATCATCGAGGAGGTTGACGCTCGCGACCTCTTCGGCAAGGTGGCCAAGGCCGCCTGGGAGTGCGCCGATCCCGGTATTCAGTTTGATGACACCATCAACTCGTGGCACACCAGCGCCAACACCGGCCGCATCAACGCGTCCAACCCGTGCTCGGAGTACATGAGCCTGGACAATTCCTCGTGCAACCTGGCCAGCCTCAACCTGCTGCGGTTCCTGGATGAGGATGTCTTCGACATCGACAAGTTCCGTCGTGCAGTCGAGCTGGTCATCACTGCCATGGACATCTCCATCTGCTTCGCAGATTTCCCGACCGAGTCGATCGCCGAGACCACCCGGAAGTTCCGGCAGCTCGGTATCGGGTACGCCAATCTTGGTGCGTTGCTCATGGCCCAGGGATTGGGCTACGACTCCGACGGTGGTCGAGCCCTGGCTGCTGCCATCACCTCGCTCATGACGGGTGTGGCCTACCGGCGTAGCGCTGAACTCGCTGGCATTGTCGGCCCCTATGAGGGCTATGCCGCCAACACCGAGCCTCACAAGGCCGTCATGCGCAAGCACCGTGATGCCAATGCCGACGTCCAGCCACTGCACACCAATGACAAGGCCGTACTCGCCGCTGCCAAGGCCGAGTGGGATCAGGTCATCGAGATTGGCGACCGGAACGGTTACCGCAATGCGCAGGCCTCGGTGCTGGCGCCCACCGGGACCATCGGCTTCATGATGGACTGTGACACCACCGGTATCGAGCCAGATTTTTCCTTGGTGAAGTTCAAGAAAATGGTTGACGGTGACTCGATGCAGATCGTCAACCAGACCGTTCCGCGGGCACTCACAAATCTGGGCTATGCCCCCGAGCAGATTGCCGAGATCGTGGAGCACATCAGGGAGCACGGCTCGGTGATCGATGCCCCGCACCTGGCCGAGGAACACTACGAGGTCTTCGACTGTGCCATGGGCGCTCGGTTCATCGCCCCGATGGGTCACGTGCGAATGATGGCCGCTGTCCAGCCGTTCCTGTCCGGTGCCATCTCCAAGACGGTGAACCTTCCCGAGAGCTCAACCGTCGAGGACATTGCCGATGTCTACATGCAGGGCTGGAAACTCGGCCTCAAGGCATTGGCCGTCTACCGCGACAACTGCAAGGTGAGCCAGCCACTCTCCGACAAGAAGGATGAGGAGGACGCCACTCCCGAGCCAGAGGTGCGTGTCGAGTACCGTCCGCGCCGTCAACGGCTTCCCAAGTCCCGTGCGGGTCGCACCACGAGCTTCCAGGTCGCTGGTGCCGGTGGTTACCTCACAACAGGAGCCTATGACGACGGTCGTCTCGGTGAGATATTCCTCAAGCTGGGCAAGCAAGGATCGACCCTGGCAGGAGTCATGGATGCCCTCTCCATCTCCGTGTCCATCGGCCTGCAGTACGGCGTTCCGCTTGAGAGCTTCGTGCAGAAATTCTCGAACCTCAAGTTCGAGCCAGCCGGCATGACCGATGATCCGGACATTCGAATTGCCCAGTCGATCATCGACTACATTGCCCGCCGCCTCGCCCTTGACTACCTCGATTTCGATGAGCGTGCCGAGTTGGGCATCTACACCGCCGCTGAACGAGCGCAGTACGTCGAGACCGGGTCGTACCAATTCGATGACGAGGACGCCGAACTCATCGAGTCCGAGTCGTTGAAATCGACCCCAGCCGATCGAGTGCAGGTGCACGAGGATGGGGCAAATCAGCCCGGACTGTTCGATCCGGATCCCAGCGCAGCTGCCCAGGGTGAGAATGCTCACACCAGCGCTGAGCTGGTCGAGGAGATGACTGGTATGGCCGTTGATGCTCCGTTGTGCATGACCTGCGGTACCAAGATGCGCCCATCCGGGTCCTGCTACGTGTGCGAGAGCTGCGGATCCACCAGCGGATGCAGCTGATGTCCAACTCCTGCCACGACGTCTGCTGGCTGAGGCAGTTCTGAAGATGGCGTCTCGGGGTGCTGGGGTGATGATGGATCACTCCAGCACCCCATTTGTCTGCGACATCAGGAGAACTTGCCGATCTCGTCCGTGTGCACTTCTGGCTGCCAGCACCCGACGGTGAGCCCAGTATCCGGTGAGGTGAACCCAACCCGGTGATGAGCATGGGTGCTGCAAAGCGGCCCTGCACCCTGGCCGTCACCACAAACAGAAATTCGTGGTGTCACCGGAGTGTCGAGCAGGTCGTCGTTCGTCCAGACGGGCAGTTCTCCCACCACCGGTGAATCCCCGGGAAGAAGTCTTGCTAGGTTGAAGGCATGGATGAGCCAGCGGACTTTGATTTCGATCTTGATCGGAGTACCGAGCAAGCGTGGGCACAATTCACCGAGCGTCTTGCCGAGGTGGTTTCCGTCATTGACGACAACGGAAGTCTCACCATTGGCACGCCGTCGTTGCGCGATGAGATGGTTCCCTATGTCCGCTTCGTCCAGATCGATCCTGATGATCCTCGCGACGATGCGCGAATCGTGCTGCAGGCCTCCAGCAACGCCCATCTGGGCCCCTCGTCCCAGCTGACCCAGCCGCAGGTCGAGGAGATGACCCGCTTGGGGTGGCAGCTTCCCGACGAGGAGGAACTGCCCAACGATGGGCGGCTCAACCGCACTGGGAATCCCGCGCACGAGGAGGCCCTGGCACATGGCGATTTCTGGGTTCTCAGCTCGCAGAACGACTGTTACGACGTGGCAGAACTCGCTGTGACCACGCTGCGAACGATTTTCAGCGTCCAGCACCCGGTGTTCCTCGCTCCAGACCAGCTTGCTGAGGTCCTGCAACCACAGGACGACAGTGAGCTCGACGGACCAGTGTTGGCCCAGCAGGTCGCCGACGAACTCACGACCATGTTCGGCCACCCACCGTTCCGTGACGAGGAGGGCGACTTCGCAATCCGTGTGGGATCGACGATGGTGTTCATCCGAGCCACCAGCGATGGGGAGGAGCTCCTGCTGTTCTCCGTCATCGTCCATGACGTCGACGGACGTTCCCGGGCCGTGGAAGTACTCAATGACCTCAACGTTCAGTCACGCTACGGGCGGTTCGCCCTGCATCAGGACCGTGTTCTCGTCACGATGTCGCTCATGGCCAAACCGTTCGTACCAGAACATTTGCACCGGGCAGTGCGCATCATGTCGCAGCTGTCCGACGGCATCGACGACGAACTCGCACGCAAGTTGCACGGACGCACGACGTTCGACAGGGACACCGAGGACTGGACCTGACTGCTGCTTTTCGTCGAGAACGTATGTGAGCACATCACTGGGACAGAAACCCGTTCGATTCGGCCATCGCACTTCGCTACTGTGTGAGCAACAGGAGAGGAGCCAGGATTGGGTATCGGACATTTCATCACCCTCAGTGAGGAGGAGTGTCTGGAACTGCTGTCGACTCGCTCCGCCGGCAGACTCGCCTGGACCCAGGATGACGACATCGAACTCATGCCAGTGACACACCATGTCGTTGGTCATTCGCTGGTGATGCGAATCGCACCCAACACCCCCATGGCCCGTATCGGGGTGGGCCAGCGGATCGCCTTCGAGGTGGATGAACTCGACGAGGCCACCCACACCGGGTGGGACGTCGTCGCCCGGGGAACGGTCCAGTCCGTGAACAGCTACCCCGATGAGGCCGCTGTCGTGGCGGCGGGAGCACCGAAACTCACGTGGGCACCCGGTGTTCGGCGTAATGTGATGACCATCTCGATAACCTCCCTGAGTGGTCGGGCGGTCAGTTCCGACGAACCCGACGACCAATGATCGGTTGTGGTTGACCTGCCGAGGAAGGACGAAGATGACTGAGAACAGGACGCAACGTGTCGTCATTGCCGGTGTCGACGGGTCGGAGGACGGCCTGCGAGCCACGAAGTTCGCTGCCGGATCAGCCAAGGCGCGCAGTGCCGATCTGCTCATCATCCATGCCGTGGACGACAATGGCGTTGCCGGGGCATGGGGATTTGCCTATGACCGCAAGGCCTTGGAGGAGGTGGGGCAGGCCATCGTCGAGGACGCCATCAAGGTTGCTTTGGAACAGGGCCTCGACAAGGAACGCATTCATGGCGAGGTCATCGTCGGAAACCCGGCAGCCCTGCTGGCCGACCGCTCCGAGAAGGCCGAACTCATCGTCGTGGGACGCCGTGCCACCAGTGGGTTGGAGCGCATGTTCGTCGGCTCGACGTCGGTGGCCATCGCCGGAATGGCATCCTGCCCAGTCATCGTCATCTCCCAGGCTGCCACACCACACCCCGTGGGCGACAAGCACAAGGTCGCCATTGCCGTGGGGCCGCAGACCTCGAACACCAAGACCCTGACATTCGCCTGTGACCAGGCCAAGCGCTATGACGCCGAGTTGGAAGTCGTCACCGTGACCCCACCACTGCCCGCTGGTGCCACCGGTGGCTACAAGCTCACCGATGAGTCCATGGAACGCATGATCAGCGAACTCGATCAACGTCTGGCCGAGATCGCCGATCCAGTTGTCAGCTCCTACCCGGAGGTGTCATGTCATCGACGTGTGCTCACCGGGCAACCTGTCGACGAACTGGTGAGTTTGTCGGAGACCGTCGATCAACTCATCATCGGCGTCAACAAGCACCCACTGCTCGGCTGGACTGCTGGGGGAGTGGCCCGCGGCATCATGGCACACGCCAAGTGCCCACTGGGGATCGTTCACTGATGAAACGCTGGTGGCGGTGTGTGACGGTCGGATCCGCACCGCCACCACGGCGCCATCCCCGTTCCGCCTACGGCAGGCACTGACCCGACCTGCGGCAGGTACCGATCCGGGGCGCCCCAGGGACCTCCTCATCGTCGCTGCTCGTGCATCGTCCAGATGTGCCCCGTCACGCGATAAACTTGTTCGGTCATGGCTGTTACCCTGCGCAATACGTTGCCCGATGGCGGCACGATCGATTTTCCCCCAGACCTTCCCATCAGCGAGCATGCCGACGAGATCGCTGAGGCCATCGCCAGTCATCAGGTGGTCGTCGTTGCTGGTGAAACCGGTTCGGGCAAGACGACCCAGCTGCCCAAGATCTGCCTGGGACTGGGACGCACCCGCATCGCCCACACCCAGCCGCGTCGTATCGCTGCGCGCACGGTCGCCGAGCGAGTTGCCGATGAGATGGACGTCGAACTCGGCAACCAGGTGGGGTACCAGGTGAGGTTCGCCCGGCACACCACCAGTGACACCGCCCTCACCGTCATGACCGATGGTGTCCTGCTCGCCCAGATCTCCCATGACCGCGACCTGCGAGCCTGGGACACCATCATCATCGACGAGGCCCACGAGCGCAGCCTCAACATCGACTTCCTGCTGGGCTACCTCAAACAGCTGCTGAGCAGGCGTGACGACCTCAAGGTCATCATCACCTCGGCCACCATCGACACGGCAAGATTCAGTGCACACTTCGACGACGCCCCCATCATCGAGGTCTCCGGACGCACCTATCCGGTCGAGGTGCGCTACCGCCCCCTAGAGACCCAGCCCGACGACCCCGGTGAGCCGGCCGAGGCCATTGACCAGCCCACGGGAATCTGTCGGGCCGTCACGGAGCTGAGTCGGGAGGGCTCGGGTGACATCCTCGTCTTCCTGGCCGGGGAGCGCGAGATTCGAGACGCCGCCGATGCCCTGGCAGACCTGGCCCTGGCCAACACCGAGATCCTGCCGCTGTACGCCAGGCTCTCCGCCGCCCAACAGCACCGGGTCTTCACGGCGCACCAGGGGCGACGCATCGTCCTGGCCACCAACGTTGCCGAGACGTCGTTGACCGTGCCCGGTATTCGTTACGTCATCGATCCGGGGACGGCCCGCATCTCCAGGTACTCCTCACGGACCAAGGTGCAGCGTCTGCCCATCGAGCCCATCAGCCAGGCCAGTGCCAACCAGCGCGCCGGACGGTGTGGCCGTGTCGCTCCGGGAATCTGCATCCGGCTGTACTCCGAGCAGGACTTCCAGAACCGTCCCGAGTTCACCGAGCCGGAGATCCTGCGCACCAACCTTGCTTCGGTCATCCTGCAGATGGCCCAGGCGCGTCTGGGGGCGATCAACGACTTTCCCTTCGTGGAGACCCCGGATCGTTCCCAGATCAATGATGGTCTGCGACTTCTCGACGAGCTCGGAGCGCTGCGTTCGGGCCACCACGACACCCCACGACTCACCAGGGTCGGTCATCAGCTCGCCCAGATCCCCATCGATCCTCGTATGGGACGCATGATCCTGGAGGGAGCCAGACGGGGATGTCTACGGGAAATCCTCATCATCGTCTCCGCGCTGTCCATCCCGGACGTGCGAGAACGCCCCAGTGACAAGCGAGACGAGGCGGACGGTTTTCATCGCCGATTCTCCAGCGAGGCTGCTCTGCAGACGACGTTGAGTGCGGTCGATCGGTCCGACGATCACCGTAGTGGCGACTGGTCGACGATACGGCAACGCGAGACGGCCCAAGCTGCCGTCGCTGCCACCGACGCCGCCGGGCAACCGTTGCGTCACACCGTCCACACCGGGACTCGTCCGGTGAAACCCGCACAGCGTGCGAACTCGCGAGGGAAGAACCATCGGGATGCCGGTCGTGACCAGCACACGCAGGGCCAGCACATACGGAGCGGGGAGTCCACGTCGCCATCGCAGGGCATCGATGATGGCGGAGACATCATGTCCATCGTGCGGCTGTGGCACTATCTGCGCCACCAACGCAAGGCGATGGGCAGCTCGGCATTCCGGCGGATGTGTCGCGCGGAGTACCTCAACTACCTGAGAATCCGGGAGTGGCAGGATCTGCACAGCCAGCTCAGACGTATCGCCAAGGACCTCAAACTGCGGCGCAACGATGAGCCAGCCGAGGTGGAGGACATCCTCACCGCCCTGCTCTCTGGTCTGCTGTCGCACATCGGTCTGCTCAAGACGTCGGAGACCCGCACCTCGGCACGACGCAAGGGAGCACGTCCCGGTCCGCGAGAGTACCTGGGCACCCGGGGCTCCAATTTCGCCATCAACCCCGGATCGGTTCTGGCCAAGCACCCGCCAGAACTCGTCATGGCCGTCGAGCTGGTGGAGACCTCCCGGCTGTGGGCGCGCAATGTGGCGGCGATTCGTCCGGAGTGGGTGGAGCAGGTGGGCTCGCACCTGCTCAAGCGTTCCTTCTCCGAGCCACACTGGGCCGCCTCGAGCGCCTCGGTCGTGGCCAACGAACGCGCCACCCTGTACGGTGTTCCGCTGTGGACGGACCGACGCGTCAACTACGGACGCATCGATGCCCAGGTGGCACGACAGATCTTCATCCAATCGGCCCTGGTCGAACGTGACTGGCGGGCCCGTCATGACTTCCTGAGGAACAACGACGCCGTGGTGGCCCAGGCCCAGGAGCTGGAGGATCGTTCTCGGCAGCGCGGACTCATGGCGGACGACCAGGCGCTGTACGACCATTACGATCAGCGGATCCCCAGTGACATCGTCTCGGGCAGCCAGTTCAATGCGTGGTGGCGTCGCCAGGACGACAAGCATCTGCTCGACCTCACCGTGGACGACCTCATCGAGCCCGGAGCCGTTGCGGTCGACCAGTTCCCCGACACATGGCAGGTGGGAGACCTCGACCTGCCGGTGCGTTACGTCTTCGAGCCGGGATCCGGTCACGACGGTGTGACGGTGCAGATCCCCCTGGCATTGTTGGGGCAGGTGCCTCGGGAACCGTTCACCTGGCAGGTCCCCGGGCTGCGCCAGGAACTGGCAACCGAACTGGTACGCGGTCTGCCCAAACAGATTCGCACCCAGCTCGTCCCAGCACCTGATCGTGCCCGTGCGGCCTTGCTCTGGCTTGCCGACAACGGCGCCGACCACACGAAGGACTTCACCTGCGAACTCGCCCGAGCACTCACCGCTCTCACCGGTGTCACCATCAAGGACTCCGACTGGCATCCAGAAAATCTGTCGTCACACCTGCGGGTGGGATTCGAGGTGCTCGACGGGTCTGGTCACCGAAGAGCGGCATCGAAGAACGTCAAGAAGTCCCAGCGGCCTCGTACCTCCCAGCCCCGAAAGATGGCTCACTCGGAGGATCTGGGTCAACTGCAAGTGGATCTGGCGCCCAAGGTCGCCAGGACGTTGACGAAGGCAGCCCGAACCAAGCAGATTCACGGTGCGACGAGCTGGCAGTTCGGTGCCGTGCCGTCACACGTGGACGTGCGACGTGCTGGAGTCGATGCCGTCGGATACCCGTGTCTGGTCGACGAGCGCGACGGGGTGGGCACCGCAGTCAAGGAGACCCGCACCGCCGCCGATCGGAGTCACGGTCAAGGAGTCGTACGGCTGCTGATGCTCTGCCTTCCCGACCCCACCAAGTGGGTCGTGGCACACATGTCGAACGCCACCAAGTTGTCCCTGGCCGACTCGCCGTACCCCTCGGTGCCCGATCTGTTGACGGACTGCCGACTCAAGACGGTCAACTCCCTGGCCAGGAAACACAGTGACGGGATCGCCACCATCCGCGACGAGAAGGCCTTCGACTCCCTGGCACTTCAGGTGCGGCAGGACCAGGCCGAGCGGATGTCCCAGGTGGTCGAGGAGACATCGCGGATCCTCCAGTCCCATGCCGGGGCGCGACGAGCACTGCTGAGCCTGCCCGACGGGGCGGCACGTGCGGACATGACCTCCCAACTCGACGATCTGGTGTTCTGCAATTTCGTCTCGGCCACCCCGGACCCGTGGTTCGGCTACATGTCGCGGTGGATGGATGCCGTCGTCGTGCGCGCGGAGTCGCTGCTGCTCAACCCGGGCAGGGACGCCACCCAGATGGATGAGATCGACGTCCTGCTCGGCGAGTACGACGAGCTCTGCGCCGAACAGCCTGCTGGCCGGCTTCCTGCCCAGGTGGAGGAGGTGGGATTCATGATCGAGGAGCTTCGCGTGCAGTACTTCGCCCAGCGGCTGCGCACCCACATCCCGGTCTCTCCCAAGCGAATTCGTCAGGCCATCGGGCAGGTTCGGTCCCAATCCTGACCACGATTGCCTGGGTGGTGGCAGAGTTGATCCATGCCATCAACGACTGCAGAACTACTCGACCTGCTCGATCTCGAGGTGCTCGAGCCCAACCTCTTCCGGGGGCCACGCCCTGAGACGACCTGGCAACGTACCTTTGGTGGTCAGGTTCTGGCGCAGTCCCTCGTCGCTGGGTGCCGTACCGTGCAGGATCGCAAGGTCCACTCCCTGCACGCGTACTTCCTGCATGGCGGACGCAACGACGCGCCCATCATCTACGACGTCAAGCGGTTGCGGGATGGACGGACCCTGTCGACGCGTCGTGTTGACGCCCGTCAGCACGGCCGAGTGATCTTCACCTCGGAGGTGTCGTTCAAGACCTCCGAGGAAGGACTGGACCACAGTGATCGCAAACCGTCACACGTCCCGGATCCCGAGGAGTGCCCGACCCTGGCCCAAGCCATGGCGGCTGCCATGGGACGCACCATGCCCATGGTCACAGAGTGGGATGCCCTCGACGTGCGTTACGCCGGTGACGGCAGCGCGTACCACCATCAGAACCATGCAACCCACATGCGGTTGTGGGTCAAGGCGAGCAGTACGCTTCCCGATGACGCCGTCACCCATCGCGCGATCCTCGCCTACCTGTCGGACATGAGTCTCATGGCCGCGGCGATCCTGCCGCACCTGCCAGCATTGCCGGCCGGTCACACGGTGAGTCCGGCGTCAATCGATCACGCCATGTGGTTCCATCGCAAGGGCATCGCGGATCAGTGGATGCTCTACGACCAGATCTCGCCGAGTGCCTCGGGGTCCCACGGATTCTCCATGGGACGGCTCATCCAGAATGGGCGACTCATTGCCTCGTGTGCCCAGGAAGGGGTCATACGTGTCGTGGACGTGGCCGATCAGGGTTCGCCCTTCGGCGCTCCCACGCGGTGATCGTGACACATTCATGTGGCACGGCCCTTCCCTGTCATGATCCAGATCCGTGCCATGACATTGATGCTCAGGACATCGGGGTCACACGCCCAAGAATCCGAACCCGGAATCCAGCAGGATGTCCGGGCTCAGGCTGCGTGAGGTGCCTCAGGCAGCCATGGCCTCCTGATTGGCCTCACGCATCGTCGCCAGGGCAGCCCGCTCGATCTGGCGCACCCGCTCAGCGGTGATGCCCCACACCTTGCCGATGTCGGCGAGCTTGGCCTGACGTCCGTCGAGCAGTCCATAACGACGACGTACGACGTCTGCGGAGCGCTGGTCGAGATCCTGCAGCATCACCTCGAGCCGGGTGCGATCCTCGGCGTCGAGCACGATGGAGTCCGGGCCGGGTGCCGTCTCACGGGCAATGAGGTCGCCAAGGCTGGTGTCACCGTCGTCCTCCACAGGTGCGTCGAGGCTGACGTGGTCCCGGCCGAAGGTGACGAGCTCGGCAACCTTCTCCTCGGTGAGGTCCAGTTTTTCTGCGATCTCGAAGAGCTCGGGTTCGCGACCCAGTTCGCGTTCCAGGTCACGTCGTGCCGCCGACACCTGGTTGACCTGTTCGGCAACGTGCACTGGCAGCCGCACGACGCGTCCCTGCTGGGCAATGCCACGGCTGATCGCCTGACGCACCCACCATGTGGCATAGGTGGAGAACTTGAAGCCCTTGGCGTAGTCGAACTTCTCGACTGCGCGGATGAGACCGGTGTTGCCCTCCTGGACGAGGTCCAGCAGCGGCATCCGTGAGCGGCCGTACTTGCGGGCGACGGAGACGACCAGACGAAGGTTGGCGCGCACGAACCGGGCCATCGCAGCCTCGCCGTCCTCGGCGATCTGCTGGAGTTCCTCGGTGCTGGCCTCGACCTTCGTCTCCACGGTTCCGTCCAGGACGGCCTGGGCGAACAGTCCGGCCTCAATGCGCTTGGCGAGCATCACCTCATCGGCAGCACTCAACAGTGGGGTCTTGGCGATTCCTTCCAGATACAGGCCAACAGCGTCTTTGCCATCAATTCCGTCAGTGGTACGGACGCGAGTCTTGGTGTCCATGAGTTCCGCCTTTCAGCAGTTTTCAACCTGCGACATCCATACAAACGCGTCATGACGTCCGCGTCATTCCCTGCTCGGGTATGAGAGCCCTTGGTAGCGCGAAGTACGGGAGGTTAAGACCACAGTCGTAGTTGCCTGGTTCGCGTGCTACGACTGGGGCAGGTTTCGCCTCCCATTTGGCAATGCAGGTGTTGTGGTGCCACAATGTGACAAGGCACTTGACGCCCTCGGGGCTTTCGTGTGCCCTTAACAGGTTCTGTCCGCCTTCGAGAGGATCGCAGTGACGTCTCGTTCCACGTCCAGCACCAGCAAGTCCGCTGTCGACGAGGAGGCGAAGCCCACCAAGACGACCAGGAAGCGCACGTCGACGTCGTCAACCACACGTCGTGGCAGTGCGTCAAGGACGACCAAGTCTTCCGCTTCGGCCACCAAGTCTGGGTCTGCAGGTAAGGCCAGTGGATCCAAGACGGCCGCGAAGACCGGTACAACGAAGTCGACCACGTCCAGAACATCGGGGGCGAAGAAGACTTCGGCGACCGCTGCCAAGACCTCCGGAACGAAGAAGACGACCACCGCCAAGAAGACTGCTACGAAGAAGAAGGCGTCGACGGCGTCGACCAAGGCTTCCACCAAATCCACCACGACCACGCGCAAGCAGTCCACGAAGAGCACTGGCAAGAAGAGCCCGGCCAAGAAGAAGGACCCAACGATCGCCGAGGCCGCTTCCGGCCAGGTGGATGTGGAAGCCAAGCGCGAGGGTGACGAGATCGTTCTCACCATCGGCGGCAAGAAGCGCAGCCTCGACGACATCGACGATTCCAAGTACGACCCCAAGCAGGCTGCCAAGGACGAGGCGGAGCTCAACAAGGAGGCGCAGGGTTTCGTCGTCTCCGACAACGACGACACCGATGAGCCCGAGCAGCAGGTCATGGTTGCCGGTGCGACCGCCGACCCTGTCAAGGACTACCTCAAGCAGATTGGCAAGGTGGCGCTCCTCAACGCCGCCCAGGAGGTTGACCTGGCCAAACGTATCGAGGCCGGACTGTTCGCCGGTGAGCAGTTGAGTGATCCGGATGCCAGCGTGGCCGACGCCGATCGCGCCGACTACGAGTGGATCGCCGAGGACGGAGTGGTGGCCAAGAACCACCTGCTCGAGGCGAACCTGCGTCTCGTCGTCTCGCTGGCCAAGCGCTACACCGGCCGCGGCATGCTCTTCCTCGACCTCATCCAGGAAGGCAACCTCGGTCTCATCCGCGCTGTCGAGAAGTTCGACTACACCAAGGGCTACAAGTTCTCCACCTATGCAACATGGTGGATCAAGCAGGCCATCACCCGTGCCATGGCCGACCAGGCGCGCACCATCCGCATCCCGGTGCACATGGTCGAGGTCATCAACAAACTTGCCCGTGTCCAGCGCCAGATGCTTCAGGACCTTGGCCGGGAACCCACTCCCGAGGAACTGGCCAAGGAACTCGACATGACCCCCGAGAAGGTCGTCGAGGTCCAGAAGTACGGCCGCGAGCCGATCTCGCTGCACACCCCGCTGGGTGAGGACGGCGACTCCGAGTTCGGCGATCTCATCGAGGACTCCGAGGCGATCGTCCCGGCAGACGCCGTGAACTTCACCCTGCTGCAGGAGCAGCTGCATGACGTCCTCGACACCTTGTCCGAGCGTGAGGCGGGCGTGGTGTCGATGCGCTTCGGCCTCACTGACGGTCAGCCCAAGACCCTTGACGAGATCGGCAAGGTCTACGGCGTCACGCGTGAGCGGATCCGTCAGATCGAGGCCAAGACGATGAGCAAGCTGCGTCACCCGAGTCGCTCCCAGGTGCTGCGCGACTACTTGGACTGAGTGGACCGAGCTGGAACGACACCGCTGGTCACGGGTCCTCCGAGCTGTCCTGGGCCTGAGGGGATTCGCGGTCTGAGTTCAGCGATGCGTTCCACTTCGCGGTTGCCGGTGATGATCGAGTACCTGCGCTGCTTTGACGTGGGTGAGCAGCCTGTCCGTGAGATACAATCAAGAACAATGGTCTTGAGTATGACAAGGTCACGGAGGGGGTGGCAATGACCACTGCATACGAGATTGCCTCGTACATTCGTTCCAGGCATGAGTTCTCTGGGGAAATGCAGATGCACAAGCTCCTGTACTATGTCCAGGCATGGTCCTTGGCATGGGACGGGGCGCCTCTCTTCGAGGACAGGATTGAGGCGTGGAAGAACGGCCCAGTGGTTCCGAGTCTGCGCCACACCACGGTCATCGCTGACGGGGACGTGCGTCTCACTGACCAGCAGAAGGCCAATATTGACGCGGTCCTTGCCCACTATGCCGACAACTCGGGCACTGCTCTAGGTGAGTTGAGCCACGGTGAGCGTCCTTGGCAGGAAGCACGTGGTGATTGCGCCCCCGGTGAGAGCTGCAGTGCACCCATCACACATGACTCCATGCGTCGCGCTTACTCTGCCCAGAGCACGGCCGGTGTCGGACCACGGCGTGTTGCCGTCCCGAGTGGACGTCAGGTGGCCGACATGGACGACGTACTGAGTGGCTGTGCTGCTGCCACCAAGCGGTGGGAACGTGCACTCACCCTGCTTGCCCAGTGACGAATGCCTCACCTATCGGCCGGTGAAATAGCAGAACACGAACTCTGTCTGACCCCCAACGCCTGCCGAGGAGTTCCTGATTGTGGCATCGAATGAGGGGCAATGCTCAACGCACCTGTGCCAGCCATGCTCTCAGCACCGAAACAGTTGACTGGTATCCCAGCGAGTTGCGAATCTGTGAGTCAAAGGCATGATCGAGCAGTGGAATCTTCACATCTGTGACGTCAGCTCCGGCAGCACGGGCTCTGGTGACGAACCTGTCAGTGCCGGAGGGTGGGACGAGGGTGTCTCGTCCGCCGCGCACAATGAACGTGCGCGGTGCCTTGGGTGAGACCCATGTCACACTGTTCGCGTCGCGGTACCGGTCAGGATACTGCTCCGGTGTCCCACCAAGGTACTCGGTGGCTGCATGATTGATCCCCAAGGCCTTGAGTGAGGCCAGTTGGGTGAGGTCAAGGGCGGGGTAGAGCCCGATGACTGCAGCTGGTTCATGTAGTTTGCCGCAGGACGTGGACGCCTTGCCCTGGGCAATCTGGTAGCTCAGGTTGATGGCCAGTTGCCCGCCAGCAGAGTCCCCCATGATCACCATTGACGAGGTGTCGGCGTGCAGCCGGTCGGCATGGGTTCCTGCCCAGGCCCAGGAACATGCCACTGCCTCGGGAGCCTTCTCCCATGTTGCTCTGGTTGGAGTGGACAGCGGATAGCTGGGTCGTACGACGACCCAGCCGGCGTCAGCCAGGGAACGCAGTACCGCTGGCATTTTCGCGTCGGTGTTCCAACCGCCACCGTGAATGTCGACCAGCACCGGATGTGGCCCGGGGGAGTGGGGTCGGTAGACCTGAATCGACTGACCCTTGCGAGGTGTGTCATGCAGGACTTCATCTGGTGGAGAAGCCATCGAGGCCGTGTGCAGAGCGCTGAGAGGATTGACCGTCCCGCCAGCGTGCCTCACGGTCACCGGGGTGGTCACGCATACGGTCAGTGGCAGCACGAGACCGATCGTGGTGAGTATGGCTGCGATACGACTGGCTCGCTCGGCGCGCCGGCCCAGCCAAGCCATTGTCAGTGCGACAAGGGCGGCGACGACGCACCACGGTGCTGTGGATGACAGGAGGACTGATGCTGCCAGACCAGCGTTGTTGAGGCTCGGGGTCAGTTCCATGATGGTGAGCAGCACCAGCACGCTCCCCATGAGTATGGCGGTGGCAGTGAGGAGCTTGGTGGTCACTCCAGGCAGGTGCCGGGTGGATCGGGATGTAGAGCCCATGTGTCCACGATAGGACCAGTCCTCAGATTCTCTGCCGTGGACGATTCTTGGGTACCGAGATGTTTTCACTCCATGGCCTCGGCGATGCCTCTGTGTGGCTAAGCTTCTGGCATGGACACATCAAGCAGCGTTGCCGACCGTCAGCCACAACATCCTCGGGTGCGCAGGGCGACCGGGGAGGACCTTCCGGATGCAGCTCGTGTTCAGTCCGAGTGCTTGGCCGAGATAGGTGCTGGGTCCATCGATGCCGACGTCCTTGCTGCACTCACGAGTGAGGATGCGGTGGAGTCAACGGTTGAGCAGTGGCGGCAGCTCTACGATGAGGGCGCTCAGTTCTGGGTTCTTGATGACGACGGTGCGATCGTTGGGGTTGCCATGACACGACGCATGCCACCAGCAGAGGCGCCGACCACCTTGGAACTTGCCACCATCCACGTCATGCCGCGGGCACGACTGCGAGGAGTGGCTGATGAGCTGCTGAGCTCAGCCATCGGACAGGAGCCGGCATTCGTCTGGGTGTTGAACACGAGTGAGCACGCCATCGGGTTCTTCGAGAAGAACGGTTTCAGTCTGGACCACACCGCAGGATCCCTGGACAACACCTTGGGCGGGATCCCGCTGCAACGCATGGTTCGGGGGCATTTGACCTCATCGGGTCCGGTGCGTGGGTGAGTGCCGCTGGAGTGCCCCGTGCGGAGATCTGGTCCAACGGCTGGACTGGCTGGACGGGTCAGTGAAGCTTGGCGGACTCGTCTTGGATGTGGAGGGCAACCTGCTTGAGCTTGTCCTCATGCATGTGTGCGTGGTGAGCGCAGAACAGTAGTTCACCGCCGTTGTTCAGCGTGACACGGTAGTAAGCCTGTGCTCCGCATCGGTCGCAGCGATCCGCAGTGGTCAGTGCGGTGTCCTCGATCATCATGGTGCTCATGGCTTCCTCCTCTGACGCTGGCATATGGTGTCGCAACGCAACGACACCATCGCTTGTTCCCGATTCGCTCCTGACATTCCTGAGCCACGGTTCGTCCTTGTCGGTGGGAAGCATGATTCACTCATGCGTTCCGCACCGCTTGACGCTTGCTGTGGATGCCAACTCAACCTGAGTGACATCTGATGTTCTCCATCATAGCCAGTGAGCCTCCCGATCAAGGATGAGAACCACGAAGGACGGAACATCTGTTCGATTACGGACTTGAACATCGAATTCCAGTTCGATATACTTGACATGTTCGCGAGAACGACGTGGGAACACCACCCCGATAGAATTGAGGACTGTGACGACCCAGAGTGGATTGCCCCAGAGTGGATCGGCTTCGAGTACAGCGAAACCGCGGGCAGCAACGAAACGAGCGACGGACCGGGACTACGAGGCGAGAAACATTCTTGTTCTCGAAGGTCTTGAGGCTGTCCGAAAGCGTCCCGCCATGTACATCGGGTCGACGGACACCCGCGGCCTCATGCACTGTCTGTGGGAGATCTTCGACAACGGTGTGGACGAGGCCCTGGCCGGGTTCGGACGCCGTATCACCGTCACCCTGGAAAAGGGCGGGTCCATCCTCGTCACCGACGAGGGTCGCGGTATTCCGGTCGACGTCGAGCCGAGAACTGGGCTGAGTGGCGTCGAGGTCGTCTACACCAAGCTCCATGCCGGTGGAAAATTCGGCGGCGGCGCCTACAACGTCTCAGGTGGCCTTCACGGTGTGGGCGCCTCGGTCGTCAACGCCGTCTCCTCTCGTCTGGACGTGGAGGTGGACCGCAAGTCCACGGTGTGGGGAATGAGCTTCCGACGCGGTGTCCCCGGCGTCTTCGACGGCGACGGCCCCGATGCCCCCTTCACCCCCGAGTCCGGGGTGCGCAAGATCGGCAAGGCCAAGCGGGGAGCCACCGGTACCCGGGTGCGTTACTGGCCGGATTCGCAGATCTTTCTGCCCGATGCCAAGCTGTCGTGGTCCAAGCTTGCCGACCGTGCTCGTCAGACCGCCTTCCTCGTCCCGGGGCTGGAGATCGTCATCACCGACGAGCGTGGCGTCCAGACTGATCCGCAGACCGGCGATGTCCTCGAGACCGTCTCCGAGACGATGCGTTTCGACGGCGGTATCTCGGAGTTCGCCGAGTACCTCGCCAATGACCAGCCGGTCAATGACGTCATGAGGTTGCAGGGGAAGTCCTCCTTCACCGAGACCGTCCCGATGCTGGACGAGAATGGCGGCATGACGCCCACCGACGTCGATCGTGACCTCCAGGTGGACATCGCTCTTCGATGGGGCGATGGCTATGACACCACGGTGCGTTCCTTCGTCAACATCATCGCCACTCCCAAGGGCGGCACCCACGTCCAAGGATTCGAGCAGGGATTGTTACGGGCCTTCTCCTCATCCTTGGAGGGCACCAGGCTGCTCAAGAGTTCCGATGACATCGTCAAGGACGACGTCCTGGAAGGGCTGACGGCAGTCGTCACCGTGAGTCTGGCCGAACCGCAGTTCGAGGGGCAGACCAAGGAAGTGCTCGGTACCCCGCCGGTGCGTCGGATCGTGAGCCGGATCGTCGAGTCCGAGATGGCGGAATTCCTCACGTCGAGCAAGGCAGCCGTCAAACCGGTGGCCCGTACCGTCATGGAGAAGGTCGTCAATGCCTCGCGCGCCCGAGTCGCCGCTCGGGCGCACAAGGAGAACCAGCGACGCAAGAATGCCCTGGAGTCCTCGCACCTGCCTCCCAAACTCAAGGACTGCCGATCCTCCGATCCCGACCTCACCGAGTTGTTCATCGTCGAGGGTGATTCTGCCTTGGGGACGGCCAACGTGGCACGGGACTCGGAGTTTCAGGCCCTGCTGCCCATCCGGGGGAAAATCCTCAACGTGCAGAAGGCCGATCTTGGCGCCATGCTCAAGAACGCCGAGTGCGCGTCGATCATCCAGGTGGTTGGTGCCGGTTCCGGCAAGACCTTCGACATAGACCAAGCTCGGTACGGCAAGGTCATCTTCATGGCCGATGCCGACTCCGATGGTGCACACATCCGCACGTTGCTGGCGACATTGTTCTTCAAGTACATGCGACCGATGGTCGAGGCGGGCCGGGTTTTCTCGGCCGTGCCACCACTGCATCGGTTCGAACTCATCAACCCCAAACGGGGCATGGAGAAGTACATCTACACCTACACCGACGCTGAGTACCAGCGCACTGCTGCTCGACTGGCCAAGAGAGGTGTGCGGTTCAAGGAACCGCAACGCTACAAGGGCCTGGGCGAGATGGACGCCGATCAGCTCAAGGAGACCACGATGGACAAGCGGCATCGAATGCTCCGGAGGATCACTGTCGACGATGTCGTGGAGGCGGAGCACACCTTTGAAATGCTCATGGGCCAGGAAGTCGCCCCCCGCAAGAAGTTCATCGTCAAGGGTGCCTATCGGCTGGACAGCGAGCAGATCGATGCCTGAGTATGTGCGGGGGTGTCGTGTCGAGATCCAAGGTCTGGGCCAGTGAACAGGATCCTGCAGCACGGACATGGCACGGCAGCACGGACACGACACGTGGGTACCCCCAAGTAGGAGAGTACCGGGTAGGTTGCCGAGCGGTTCCTGCACGGTAGACGCATACGGTAGCGAGGCTGGCGACGCATGGGGTCGCGGGGCTGGAGCGGCTCCTGCACGCCAGACGCACGGGGTCGCGGGGCCGGAACGACTCGTGCCGCAGAACGTGTGCTCACCGGTCCGCCCTCACTATGCCGTCAGCACAATGACTGCGCCGTACCTCCCCGTGCATGGTTCCATCACCGTGCGCAGCAGCCCCCAGTTCTCACCCCGCCACGACGTCCTCGTGCATGGGGTTCATCACCATGCACGGCAGCAACGACGACTCTGGCCCATACGCCCCGTGGGTCCATCAGCATTCACAGTAACGACGACGCCCCTGTGCTGTACGCCCCTGTGTCTGGGGTCCACCGTGCATGACGATGAACCGGATCACTCGTCAAACAGATCCGGCTGCTCGGTCTCGCGTCCCGGCCCCGGGGTCGCGCCATCACTTCCGAGGCTACTGGGGCTGTCAGGGTTGATGGGGCTGTCAGAGTTGATGGGGCCGTCGGTGCTGATGGCGCTGCCCGCAGTCGAACGGGGCTGTGCCTCCACTGCGGTCTTCTCGGCAGCACCGGAATCAGAGGCAGTCGGGTGCAACCAGCACCGTGTGGAGATCGCGAGTATCGATGCCGCGACGCTGGTGCCCGAACCGTCACGTCGGGAATCGACTTCCGGCAGCTCCACCGGTTTGCCCTTGGGACTGCAGGCCACTGCTGGCCTCGCCCCTGCCCAGGCCTGCACCAAGGCCGTCTCACCCTTGAGGAACCGATGACACCGCATGCCCTTGGTTCCTCGTCCCTTGCCCGGGTAGGCCTCGAATGCGGTGACCTTCACCGATCCAGTCGCACCGGACGTGGCATCGTGCCCGGCCACGGTCACGACGACCGAGTCGGGATCGGACACGACCCCGGCCCAGATGACCGGGTCCGCAGAACGCATACCGGTGACTCCGCCACCCAGGCGCCCCTGCGACCGAACCGACGCCAACGGGAAGTGCAGCAACGCGGCTCCTCGGGTGATGAGACACAGCTCCCCGGCATCGCCGTGTGTCTGTACGGCACCGACCACCTCGTCGTCGCCCTTGAGCGTGATGACCTCCCAGCAATCCCTGCTGAGCAGCTCCGGATTCACTCGCTTGACCACGCCATGACGAGTGCCCAGCGCCAGTTCCGGGCCGTCCCCGTCCAAACTCACGACTGCCAACGCTCGTTCTCCAGCGTCCAGGTCGATGAGATCGGTGAGGGGGGATCCTCCAGACATCGAGGGTGCCGTCGCCGTGGCGGGAAGCGACACCAGGTCGATTGCGCGTGCTCGGATCAGACGTCCTGCCGAGGTGATGACACCGAACTCGCCGCGAGTCGTGGTACGTGCTGCCGAGGTGATGACGTCATGGTCGGCGCGTGGGCCGTCCGGTGGCAATGGATCGGTGGTGTCGATACGGGCCAGGTGTCCAGTGGCCGACATGAGGATCCAGCACGGCTCATCGGGTACCTCCAACGGGACGTCGGTTGCGGTGATGCCGGTGGACCCCAGCAGGACCGTCCGTCGCGGGGTGCCGTACTTCTTGGAGACGGCCGTGAGCTCGTCGGCGACGACCTTGCGCAGCTCGTCGTCGGACGTGACGATCCTGGTGTACTCGGCTATCTGGCTGCTGAGCTGGTCCTTCTCCGACTCCAACTCGATGCGGGAGAACTTGGTGAGCCGACGCAGCTGCATGTCGAGGATGTAATTGGCCTGGGGCTCGTCCAGATCGAAGGCCTTCATGAGGCGCTCCCGAGCCGACGCCGTGTCGTCGGAGGATCGGATGATGGCGATGACCTCGTCGATGTCGACGATGGCCAGCAGTAGTCCTTCGATGAGGTGCAGACGTTCCTCCGCCTTCCCCAGGCGAAATTTCGTACGCCGTAGGGTGACCTCGAGTCGGTGGTCGAGATAGACGTTGAGCAGTTCGAGCAGGCCAAGGGTGCGTGGCTGCCCCTCGACCAGTGCCACGGTGTTGATGGCGAAGGAGTCCTGGAGTTTCGTCATCTTGTAAAGACGTTCCAGGACGGCCTCCGGGTTGAAGCCATTCTTGATCTCGATGACGAGACGAGTGCCATTCTTGAGATCGGTGAGGTCCTTGACGTCGGCGATGCCAGTCAATTTCTTGGACTGGACCAGTGTCTTGATCTGGGCAATGATCTTCTCCGGGCCCACGGTGTATGGAAGCTCGGTGACGACGATTCCCTGACGACGCGGGCTGACCTTCTCGATCGTTGCCCGTGCTCGGATCCGGAATGTTCCCCGACCGGAGGTGTAGGCGCTCTTCACCCCGTCCAGTCCGATGATTGACCCCCCAGTGGGAAGATCTGGGCCGGGGACGTAGCGCATGACCTTGTCCAGATCCGCAGCTGGGTTCTTCAGCAGGTACTTCAGTGCAGCGATGACCTCCACCAGGTTGTGTGGTGGAATGTTCGTCGCCATGCCCACGGCGATGCCAGAAGCGCCATTGACGAGGAGGTTGGGGAAAGCGGCCGGAAGAACCCCCGGCTCGGTTGCCTTGCCGTCGTAGTTGGGGACGAAATCGACGGTGTCCTCACCCAGCCCCTCCACCATGGCCAGGGCGGCCGGAGCCATTCTGCACTCGGTGTAACGCATGGCGGCCGGGCCGGCGTCGAGGGAACCAAAATTGCCGTGGCCATCGGCCAGTGGCAGCCGCATCGACCACGGCTGCGCCAACCGGACCAGGGCGTCATAGATGGCAGCGTCCCCATGCGGGTGCAGCTGGCCCATCACCTGTCCCACGACACGGGCGCTCTTGACGTGTGGACGGTCCGGACGCACGTTCATGTCGTCCATCGAGTAGAGGATGCGTCGCTGCACCGGTTTGAGGCCATCGCGTGCATCGGGCAGGGCACGTGAATAGATCACCGAGTACGCATATTCGAGGAAACTGTTCTCCATCTCGTTGGAGACGTCCACATCGATGATGCTCTCGGTGAGATCGTCGTCGGCCGTCCTCCTGGCCATTCCTACTCCTGCCCATGTCGATCCGCCCCCGCATGGATTCGGGGGTTGGCAAGGTTCCATTCTTGCTCATCGGAGAAATTTTTGCCCGATGCCACCAGTCCCACATCCCAGATGGGCTGGACGCAGACGTCAGGTGGGGCAGTGACTGGTGAGCACCGGGCCGGGGAATCAGCCGCAGGGCGGCATCGAATCGGGCGGTCGGAAGGTTCCGCGACGACAGCTCAGCTCAGTACGTCCTTGAGCAGCAGGTGGAGTTTGTCGCCATCGGGAGCCCGTACTAGGGGGGCGGGATCAGGCACCCACTGCACATGTTCGTCGTCCTCCATGATGACTGCCGTGCCGTGTGCCAGCACCTGCTGGGTGGGGGAGAGCTGGCGAATGGCGATGGCCCGGACGTGACCTGGTTGCAGCTCGGCAAACTCCTGGTACAGGCTGATGTCGCGCTGACCGTCGTCGCCGACGAGCAGCCACGTGATGTTGGGGAAGTCGCGGGCAAGTTCTCGCAGCGCCTGCCGTTTGTGGTTGGGGCCAGAACGGAACCAGCCAGTGTTCGTCGGTCCCCAGTCGGTGAGCAGCATGGGGCCAGTTGGATACCCATGTCTGCGGAGGAATCGCGTGAGGAACGGGTATGTGGTCCACGATCCGGTGGACACGTAGATCACGGGAGCAGCGGGGTGCTCGGCGAGCAGCTTCTGATACATCCGAGCCATTCCGGGAATTGACTGTCTGGCCTGCTCGGTGAGGACGAAGGTGTTCCAAGCTGCGATGAATCCGCGCGGCAGTGAAGTGGAGATCACCGTGTCGTCGATGTCTGAGACGATGCCGAAGGTCTGTGACGAGTCGACGACGAGTATGGGTGCGCTGGTCTCGCGTCCCTCCTCGGTGCGTAGCAGGACATCGTGCCAGCCGGGGGCGAGCCCTTCGTTGCGCACTCGGACATCCAGGTACCCGAGTCGGTCGGTGCGTGTCATGATGCAGGCCCCACCAGTCTCGATCTCGATCCTCACCTGGGGGGCTGGCACGGCACCGAAGTTGCGCCAGCCACGTCGCACGAGCATGTCGGAGTCGTACCAGCTCGACGGGTCCTCGGCGATCTCGTGTGGAGCCAGGATCACGCGGGCCAGGATGCGGATGTGGTTCTGTGAGCCGTAGCCACGAAACGGTATGAGCAGCGGTTTCCACTCGCGTCTGGTCAATACCTCACCCAGACGCCGGTGCACGGCGTCCTCGATGCGGGCTCCGATGAACGGACGGTCGGACATGACACAGACGATAGTCGTCTCCAGCCTGTCGTGTGTGCGAGGGAACTCCCCGAGAGCCTTCCTCGGTGCAGAGGCGGGTGCCCATCGACTCACCGCCTCGGGTGCAGCAGAGACCGCATGATTGTGCGGGCTGGCCCATCTGCCTGAAGACGTGGGAAAATGGCGCGGTGAGTTCCAATGTCCCCACCCATCGATTCGATGAGCCATCGGCCAACTCGTCGGCCACGGACAACCCCGTCGAGCTTCCCGACGAGTTCGTCCTGCCGCGCTACGGTGGTCACTGTCTGGCTGACGTGATGCCAGCGGTGGCTCGAAGCCTTGGCCTTGACGATCGCGAATGGTCCGGACGCAGCGCACCCGCCGATCCGATGGCTGCCCTGCCGCAGGCACGTCACTGGGTGGTCATGCTCGTGGACGGGATGGGCAGGAACCTGGTGGAGGAACATGCCAGCCTGGCACCGTTCCTCACCCGGATGAACTCGATACCCGACATGACCTGTGCCGTACCCTCCACGACGGCCACCTCACTCACCTGCCTGGGTACCGGGATGGAGCCGGGGCACCATGGCACCCTGGGCTACACCTTCCGCTCCCCCGAGGGGCCGATCATGAATGCCCTGAGCTGGGCCAATGGCCCCGATCCGCTCACCATGCAGGCCCGTCCCACCGCCTTCGAGCGTCTCGCCGAGCACGGTGTGGAGACGTTCAGCATCGGCCCTGCCGGATTCGCCACGTCTGGACTCACCCAGTCTGGGTTGCGCGGTCCGCGGTACCTCTCGGTTCGTGATGAGGACGACATCGACCTGCGTGCCGAACTGGTTGCCGACACCCTGCGCGGCACGACTGCCTCGGTGAGTTATGTCTATGAACGATCCCTCGACCACGTCGGGCATGGTTCCGGATGCCGTTCGGCGCAGTGGCGACGTCGTCTCACGTGGACCGATGAGCTCGTCGAAGCCATTGGCGAGGTGCTCACGCCGGACAGCGCACTCGTCGTCGCCGCCGATCATGGCATGGTCGACGTGCCGGAGGATCACATGATCATCGCCGAGGACCAGGCCGGGTTGCTGGCCGACGTCGATGAGCTGGGCGGGGAACCACGTACCCGACACGTCTACACCGATCACCCAGATGAGGTTGCCGAGCGGTGGCGTTTCATCCTCGCCGATCGAGCCATGGTCCTCACCGCCGACCAGGCCCTGCACATGGGGCTTCTGGGGAAGTGGGACCCGGCGATGCGCAATCGGCTGGGAGACGTCCTGGCATTCATGAGGGGGCAGTGGGCGGTGATGACCCGTCAGATGCCCAGGGAGATGTCCCTGATCGGTATGCACGGCTCGCTCACGGATGATGAAATGCTCATTCCTCTTCTGTACTGTGAAGGCTGATCCCGTGGCAGAGCTTGTTTTCTACACTGGACCGATGGATTCGGGGAAATCCACCTTGGCGCTGCAGCTCGACTACAGCCAGTCGGCCCACGACCGTCAGGGGATGCGGTACACCATGCATGACCGGTCCGGTCATGCCGGTTGCCAACCTGATGACCCGGAGCACGCCGCCCCGGACCGAGAAAGCCTTGGCCAGATTGATTCAGAAGATGATGAGTCACGTCCTGAGGCGTCTCGGAGGAGTGATCCCCCAGACAACGGATCATCTGGTCAGACGATGATCACGTCTCGGATCGGGTTGTCCGCCACGGCCCGAGACGTCAATGGCATCGACGTCTATGACGACGTGGTGGCGACACTCACGACCGGCACTCGGGTTGACTATCTGATATGTGATGAAGCTCAGTTCTATCGCCCCGAGCAGATCGACCAATTGTCACGAGTCGTTGACGACCTGGGTATCGATGTCTTTTGTTTCGGCATTCTCGCCGATTTTCGAACCGAGCTCTTCCCCGGGTCCCGGCGTCTGGTGGAGCTGTGTGACCGTCTCGACAAACCGCCCGTCATGCCGTTGTGCTGGTGTGGCCGGCCAGCAACCCACAATGCCCGCGTCGTCAACGGGGTCATGACCACCCAGGGTGACCAGGTCGTCGTCGGTGACACCGACACCAGTGACGAGGTGCACTACGAGGTGCTGTGCCGCCGCCATCACCGGCAGCGAATCACCGCTGAACGCTCACGGGCAACCCTGTCGGAACAGACCCTGCCCTTCGACGAGGTGTGAGGCAGCTGGCACTTCTCGACTCGAGGTCGGACGTGGCCCGGGGCGGGCTCACGCGTGTGGGGCGGGGCCACCAAACATGATCTCGTCCCAACTGGGGATCGAGGCGCGCTTGCGGCGTTTGCGTGACTGCTTCTTCCTGGTCTGGCCTGGTTTGGGGTCCTTCGTGGAGTCCTTGTCGTCATCGGGGGTGGCGGCGTCCTTGTCGGGGGTTGTGTCGTTGCCCGACACATCATGATTCGCAGTTTGCCCCCGGGGGGACCCGGTGCCTGCGGCGTCGTCCCCGTCCGTCGCCTGTCCGGTGGTCGTGCTCGAGTCGTCGTCGGGATCCGATGTGGCGGTGGCGCTCATGGGGGAGTTGAGGCCTTCGTAGATGTTGACCGAATCCTCCTGGAAACCAGCCACGGCCTCGTACAGGGCGTCCATCTGGCTGTCGGTCGAGGGAACGAAGTCGTAGACCCCGTTGGTCGACGTCATGCCGGGGATCGTCGGGCTCGACGACGTGGGGGTGTCGGCCTGCTCGGTGCTCGAGGCAATGTCCTGCTCTGCCCCATCGGAGTGCTGGTCGTGGTCCGTGGTTGTCCGGGGGCGTTGTGCTGCACGGCGGGTGTCGGCCGCACCGCTAGGTTGGTCCACCTGATCGGCTTCGCCCGTGCCAAGTGCCTCGGGTTGGCCCAGCAGGCCGGCGAAGAAGTGTCGGTCCGCCGACTCACTCACCGCTCGTACGATTGCCAGCTCGTCGTTGAGATCGACGGTGGGTTCCTCGTCAGGGTTCTCGGTCTCGCGGGTGCGGGACGCCGAGACTCGGTCATCGGTGAGCCACCGGGCTCCAGCATCCAGTGGGCGCGAGCGGCGAGTGTGCTGGTCGAATCGGAAGGTTGCCACATGCGACTGGGGGTCGTCGGACAGTGGATCGGCGGGGCCCTGTTCCCCGTGCCATCGAGCGCAGACCTCCCAGGACCGGTCCGCGAGACGACGTGCACTCCAGGTGAGATCGTCGGGATCGAAACCGACCTTGGTGGCCACTCGATCGACGACCGAGCGCAGACTGCGTCGTGACGAGGGATTGTTGCGATGCCGAATCGGACCGTCCAGAGCAGTGCTGACGACGTGGTCCAGCTCGGCAAGCACTGGCACGGCAAAGGGCTCGACATCCTCCACGGACACACCAGCCTCGTCAGCGACGTCTGCCACGCGTGCGCCACTGCGGATGCGCGCCTGAATCTCGCGTGGGCTGAGTGCACTGTCCATCGTCAACCTCTCTTTGTCATGCAGGGTAACCAGTACCCGGGCATTCTCATCCAACCGTATATGGTTGCGTCACCACATGGCTTGACATACATGTCCCCCGATCAATTTGACAGGCGTGATACACATATGGCCGAACATCAAGGTCAGGGAAGGTAACCATGGCAACTGATTACGACGCCCCGCGCAAGTCCGATGAAGAGGTCCGCGAGGACTCCATCGAGGAGCTCAAGAACCATCGGAACGAGCAGAACTCCGGCAAGGTGGACCAGGACGAGGTCGAAGCTGCCGAGGCTTTCGAGCTACCAGGTGCCGACCTCTCCCACGAGGAGCTGACGGTACGAGTACTGCCTCGCCAGAACGGTGAATTCACCTGCGCCTCCTGCTTCCTGGTGAAGGGACGCTCGCAGCTGGCCGAGGAACGGGACGGAAAGTTCTACTGCGTCGACTGCGTCTGAGCCTTCGACGACAGCTGCGAGAGCACCAACCCTTCCAAGGCTGACGGCCTCCCATCCCGGCAGAATGTGGGGCGGGGATCTGGTGGCTGACGACCTCGATGACGGGCGTCCTCCCCAAATGTCGAGATGGCGAGGCGACATCATGCGTCTCGCCATCTTCTCTACCCCAGATACCCCAGATGTGCGCGATGAGTACGGATGCTGCACGGGCATCGACTCACAAGCGGTGAACGCCGGGGGTGGGCACGATTTTTCCACAACCGATTGGGTACCCGTGCGGGTGCGACAGGCTCAGTCGTTGTCGTCCTGCCTGCGCACTCCCACCTTCTTGCCGGTGACCGGGTTCACTAGGCTGTACTTCATCCAACGACGGTTGGTGAACCGACGCGCGATGAGCTGCGCCCCGGCAACTCCCAGGCCACTGGCCACGGCCCACGACAGTGCGCGCCCCGTGGTCTCCTCCGGGTCCTCCGCACTGGGCGGCTCGTCATCTCCGGTGACGTAGCGCCATGCCCCCTCGACGAGCTTCTGGGAGACGAGGGTGGTGACGGCACCGATGGCGCTGGCGTAGATCTTCCAAGCGATTTTTTCGGGCTTCATGGCCCCAATCCTAATGGGCGATCGACGTGTGATGTGGGTCCAGCCGAGAAACCTGCTTGCCCGGTCCTGCCCCCCCGAATTGCTGTGGCATGCTTCCCGTGGGCTGCACCAGTACCATGCAGATGAGACTGGCACGGCGACGACTCTGTTCCCGGTGCCGTGCGAACTCGTCACAGGAGGCATCATGATCGTTCCCAGTGTGGTTGACGATGACTCGTCGCTGCCGCGCTACGCACTGCCCGGAGACGCGGGAGCCGACCTGCGTTGTCGGGAACACGTCATTCTCCGGCCGGGGGAGCGCAGACTCGTCCCCACCGGCGTTCGAGTCGCCATCCCCGATGGGCATGTGGGGTTCGTCAACCCCAGGTCGGGGCTTGCCATCCGCACCGGTCTGTCCATCGTCAACGCTCCCGGAACCATCGACTCGGGGTACCGAGGCGAGATCAAGGTGGCGCTGGTCAACCTGGATCAGCACGAGCCCATTGAGCTCCAGGTTGGTGATCGTGTCGCGCAGCTCGTCATCGTCCCATTCGTCCATGCCCAGTTCGTCCGTGTCGACGAGCTAGACGACACCGAACGTGGCCAGGGCGGTTATGGATCCACGGGTCGCAGCTGAGGCACTCCCATCGGCCATGCCGCATGGCGCAAGCCTGCGATGAACTCTCAAGAGACCTGTCTCGCGGTCCTGGGCGTCGTCCAGCTAGAATACGCGGCGTCGCCGTAGGAAGGATTCGCAAGTCGTGTTCGGTCGCAAGAAGAAGAATGACGCCGTCGACGAGACGAGCCCATTTCAGCCCACGAAGGAAGAATTGGATGAGCAACAGGATCTCGACGACGAGGACGAGTCGCACGCTCCCGGTGACGAGGACGAGGTAGAGGCTGACCAGGATGACGACGAGGTGGCTGAGCTGTACCGGCTCAACCTCGAGCGTGTCGACGGACCGTTCGACTACGAGGAGGTCGATCTCGACGCCGATGAGATCGAGCGCATCGACTTCGGATCCCTCATCCTCACTCCCTTCGAGAACATGCAGATGCAGATCCAGCTGGATCAGCAGAGCGGCGCCGTGCAGTCCTTGCTCATCATGCAGGGCGGCAGTGCCTTGGAAGTAGCGCTCTTCGCTGCTCCATCCACTGGCCTCATCATTGACGACGTCCACCGTGACATGATGAGTGGTACTGCCTCCGAGGGAGGCGAGGCGAATGTTGGCCCCGGTCCGTTGGGAGCCGAATTGCGTCGGATCGTCCCAGTCAAGACGCCAGAAGGCCAGGAGGGCTACCACGTATCGCGTACCTGGCTGGTCCAGGGGCCGCGGTGGCTGCTGCGTGGTGTCCTCATGGGGGAGGCCGCGTTCCAGGAGGATCTCAACGCCACGGGTCAACTGCTGTTGGAGTTCTTCTGCAATCTCGTGGTACGCCGTGACGACTCACCACGCGTTCCGGGCGATCTCATCACCTTGCAGGTGCCCAACCAGTTGAGAGCCGACGAACAGCAGCAACAGCAGTGATCCCATGTGGTCCCCTGCCCGTGTGGTCTTGGCGCCCCTCATGGGTTCCCGTGCCCGTGTCGACGTGTCGGCAGCGCATCTGATCTGCACGGTGGCGCACACGTGACTGGCTGAGCACCACACCAGCGACAGACACGGGGACCGGCCCTCATGCAACTACTGCTGATCTGCAGCCTCGGCACGTGCTGCGTTACGGCAACACCGGCTAGGGTAGGGCGCTGTGAATTGTTCCACAGGCCGTGTCGCTGCTCCCTCGACCGGAGGTGAGCAGGGCGTGGGCACCGCGTCGGCCCCCATGGCATGCGCGACGCCAGACTCATGCCCCCGCAGTGGGTGGCGTTTCTGGCACGGTGTGCGCCCATGCGAGGTTGTCACGCCGAACAGATCACGCCATTGCTCGAAAGGTACACATCGGGATGAGGTCCAGACATGACTTGTGATGCTCATCTTGGCCCCATTGCGCACGGCGGGTACTGCGTTGCACGGGTGGACGGTCGCGTCGTGTTCGTGCGAGGCGGACTGCCAGGTGAGGACGTGAGCATCGAGATCACCGACGATTCCCACGCATCGCACTGGTTCGCCCAGGTCGTCTCGATTCGGCACCCCAGCCCGTACCGCGTCACGCCCCCCTGCCCCGTGGCGCAGCTGTGTGGGGGTTGTGACTTCCAGCACGTCGAGCTGGGTCAACAGCGAGAACTCAAGGGTGCGGTACTTGCCGAGCAGCTCAACCGCATCGCTGGAATCGACTGGCACGGTACGGTGCAGCCGATCCCGGGATCCGAGGATGGTCTGGGCTGGCGCACTCGTATGCAGTACCGATCCCTCGATGGCGTTCCCGCCCTGCGTGGCCACCGATCCCACAACCTCGTCGCGGTTCCCGACGACGGCTGCCCCCTTGCCCACCCTGCTGGCCGAGCTGCCGCGACTGCGGCGGCCCCCCACACCCAGGACCTGCTTCTCGTCACCGTCTCGGCGGCATCGACCGATGACCCACAGGTGTCGGTCATCAATGACGGGGAGCTGGTTCTCGGGGCCACCCCGGTCACCGAGTCGGTGGGTGATCGGCGGTGGAAGGTGGATGCCTCCGGGTTCTGGCAGGTGCATCCGCACGCTGCACAGACCCTCGGATCGGTCGTCCTGGAAGAACTCGCACCACGTCCCGGTGAGACTGCCCTGGACCTCTACTGCGGCGTGGGACTTTTCGCCGGCCTGTTGGCCGATGCCGGAGCTCGTGTCACGGGGATCGAGATCTCCAGACGAGCTGTACGGCTGGCCAGAAGGAACGTGCCCGGAGCCCGATTCATTGCTGGGCGTATGGAGCGATCCTTGGGCAGGCTGCCCCGTCGCACCAATGTCGTTGTGCTGGACCCGCCGCGTCGGGGAGCCGGGCGCAAGGTCGTCGAGGCCGTGGCTGCGACGTCACCTCGCGCCATTGCCCATGTGGCCTGCGATCCGGCAGCCCTGGCACGCGATCTCAAACTTTTTGCCGAGCAGGGCTACCGCCCCAGAACCATCCAGGCCTTTGACCTGTTCCCGATGACCCACCACGTGGAGGCAGTCGCCATCCTCGAACGAGAGGTGTGATCCCCAGCAGAACTCCACCGCGCAGGAGGTCAAGCACCTGCTTGACATCAAATTAAGTTGTGTACAATTTTATTTGTCACTTGATTTTGAGCCCCAGGAGGCATGCAGCGATGAGCATCTACGACTACAGCGTTCCCACCCCCGATGGAACCGACCTCGATCTCAAGCAGTACGAGGGCAAGGTGATCATGATCGTCAACACTGCCACCGGGTGTGGCTTCACCCCGCAGTACGAGGACCTCGAGCAGATCTATCACGACTGCCACGACAAGGGTCTGGAGATCATCGACATACCGTGCAACCAGTTCAAGGGGCAGACGCCGGGCACCGACGAGGAGATCCATGAGTTCTGCACTCTCACGTACCACACGGAATTTCCGCAGATGCGCAAGAGTGACGTCAACGGTGAGCATGCGCTGGATCTCTACACCTACCTCAAGGGCCAGCGGCCCTTCGAGGGCTTCGGGCGAGGTGCCAAGGCGTTCGCCATGGGCGTCATGCTCAAGAAGATCGACAGGAACTACAAGTCGAACCCCGACATCAAGTGGAACTTCACGAAGTTCGTCATCGACCGGGCTGGCAACGTCGTTGCGCGCTTCGAGCCCACTGCCGACATGAAGGACGTCCGGGACTGCGTCGAGGGTCTGCTGTGAGCCAGGACGATCTGCTGCTCGATCGCCAACTGTGCTTCCCGCTGTATGCCTGTGCGCGGAAGGTGACTGGCGTCTACACACCGTACTTTCGCAAGTTGGGTCTGACGTACACCCAGTACATCGTTCTTCTGGTGCTGTGGGAGCACGATGACGTCTCGGTCAATGACCTGGGGCGACGGCTTCATCTGGACAGTGGAACTCTCACCCCGGTGCTCAAGAAGATGGCCACCAAGGGGTGGATCACACGGTCTCGCTGCACTCGGGACGAGCGGCGTGTACACATCCGACTCACTCCTGAGGGGCAGGCCCTGCGCGATGAGGTGAAGGACATCCCGCAGGCCGTGGGGGCATGCCTCCCGCTGAGTGAAGGGGAGGCGAAGGAGTTGCACCGGCTCCTCCACAAGATCCTCGATTCCCCTGCCGAGACGGGGGCGGTCACCTCCGCGGTGTGAGGATCCGATGTTCACCGATCCATGGCGCAGGAACTCTGCGCTCCCGATGGTCGCATGGTATCTTGACATCAAGATATCCTTCGGAATCGAGACGCGGTGGCGATCTCGCGCGATGATGGAGCCAACGGTCATCTAGAGCTTGGAGTTCATTCGATGAGCATCAACAGTTTCGGCGCCCGGCGTACCCTCGACGTCGATGGTCAGTCCTACGAGATCTACGACATCGACGCCGTTCCCGGTTCCTCCGACCTTCCGTACAGCTTGAAGGTCCTTCTGGAGAATCTGCTGCGCACCGAGGACGGTGCCAACATCACTGCCGACCAGATCACGGCTCTTGGCCAGTGGGACGCCACCGCTCAGCCCTCCCATGAGATCCAGTTCACCCCGGCGCGCGTCATCATGCAGGACTTCACCGGGGTGCCGTGCATCGTCGACCTCGCCACCATGCGAGAAGCCATCGCCGACCTCGGTGGGGACCCCAACAAGGTCAATCCGCTCTCCCCGGCAGAGATGGTCATCGACCACTCCGTCATCGTCGAGAAGTTCGGCGTCCCCGACGCCCTGCAGGCCAACATGGGCATCGAGTACGACCGCAACCGGGAGCGCTACCAGTTCCTGCGGTGGGGGCAGACGGCCTTCGAGAACTTCCGCGTCGTCCCGCCGGGCACCGGCATCGTCCACCAGGTGAATCTGGAGCACCTGGCCCGCGTCACCTTCGTGCGTGAGGAGGACGGCACCAGGATCGCCTACCCGGACACCTGCGTGGGCACCGACTCCCACACCACCATGGTCAACGGGCTGGGCGTCGTCGGCTGGGGCGTCGGCGGCATCGAGGCTGAGGCTGCCATGCTCGGCCAGCCGGTCTCCATGCTCGTCCCGCGCGTCGTCGGCTTCAAGCTCTCCGGGGAGCTTCCCGAAGGAGTCACTGCCACCGACCTCGTCCTGCGCATCACCCAGATGCTGCGTGAGCACAAGGTCGTCGGCAAGTTCGTCGAGTTCTACGGTTCCGGCGTCTCCGCCGTTCCGCTGGCCAACCGGGCCACCCTGGGCAACATGAGCCCCGAGTACGGTTCGACCGTCGCGATCTTCCCGGTCGACGACGTCACCCTGGACTATCTGCGACTCACCGGACGCGACGAGCACCAGATCAAGCTCATCGAGGCCTACACCAAGGCCCAGGGCATGTGGCACGATCCCAGTCACGAGGCCCGCTACTCCGAATACCTGGAGCTCGACCTGTCCACCGTCACCCCTGCCATCGCTGGTCCGAAACGTCCGCAGGATCGCATCGAACTCACCGAGGCCAAGGAGTCCTTCGAGGGTCTCGTGCCCAGCTACACCTCCAACCCGGGTGTCAAGGTTCCGGTGACGTTGTCCGACGGGCGTTCCTTCGAGCTGGCCAATGGCGCCGTCACCGTGGCCGCGATCACCTCGTGCACCAACACCTCCAACCCGAGTGTCATGATCGCCGCCGGTCTGGTCGCCAAGAAGGCCCACGAGCTCGGCCTGAAGCCCAAGCCATGGGTCAAGACCTCCCTGGCCCCCGGATCCCAGGTCGTCACCGACTACTTCAATCGTGCTGGACTGGCGCAGCACCTCAGCGCTGTCGGGTTCGACCTCGTCGGTTACGGCTGCACCACCTGCATCGGCAACACCGGACCGCTCATCCCCGAGGTCTCGACGGCCATCAACGACAACGATCTGGCCGTCACTGCGGTGCTCTCGGGCAATCGCAACTTCGAAGGACGCATCAGCCCCGATGTCAAGATGAACTATCTGGCCTCTCCGCCACTGGTCGTCATCTATGCGCTGGCCGGGACGATGGACATCGATCTCGCCACCGAGCCGGTCGCCGTCACCGACGACGGGAAGGAGGTGTTCCTCACGGATCTGTGGCCCTCGGCCGCCGAGATCGTCGAGATCGTCAACTCGTCCATCTCGGCGCAGATGTACACCGAGCGCTACGCCGACGTCTTCGACGGAGGGGAGCGCTGGAAGTCGTTGGAGACACCCGAGGGTGACACCTTCGCCTGGGATGCCGACTCCACCTACGTGCGCAAGTTGCCGATCTTCGACGGCATGGACGCCCGTCCCGAGCCCGTGCACGACATCCACGACGCCCGGGTGCTGCTCAAGCTTGGCGACTCGGTGACCACCGACCACATCTCCCCGGCCGGTGCCATCAAGCCCGACTCCCCGGCCGGGCTGTGGCTGGCCGAGCAGGGCGTGCAGCGCAAGGACTTCAACTCCTATGGGTCCCGCCGCGGCAACCACGAGGTCATGATGCGTGGCACCTTCGCCAACATTCGGTTGCGCAACCAGCTTGCCCCCGGCACCGAGGGTGGTTTCACCCGTGACTTCACCGTCGCCGATGGCCCGGTGAGCACCGTCTACGACGCCGCGGTGAACTATCGGGCCGCCAACACCCCGCTCGTCGTCCTGGGCGGCAAGGAGTACGGCTCGGGATCCTCACGCGACTGGGCCGCCAAGGGCACCATGCTGCTGGGCGTCAAGGTCGTCATCGCCGAGAGCTACGAGCGCATCCACCGCTCCAACCTCATTGGCATGGGTGTGCTGCCCCTGCAGTTCCCCGAGGGGGTCAGCGCAGACTCGCTGGGTCTGAGCGGTGAGGAGACCTTCGACTTCGAGGGCATCGAGCAGATCAACGAGACGATCCCGCCGACCATTCACGTCACCGCGACCAGGGACGGCCGGGCCACCGAGTTCGACGTCGTCGTGCGTATCGACACCCCGGGGGAGCGCGAGTACTACCTCAACGGTGGAATCCTGCAGTACGTGCTGCGTCGGATGGCGAAGTGACACGTTCGGCTCGGGTCGTCTCAGTTGTGCATGACCTGCGATCACGTCTGACGAGGTGCCCCGCGACACGCTGAGACGGGCGTATCGCAGGGCACCTCACGTCAGGAACCGCATGGCACGTGTCAACCCATCGACCCGGTGAGGTGACCGACGTGACTGGCCATGCATTGAGCATAGGATTGTGACCATGTCCCTACTCGACCGTGTTCACTGCCCAGATGATCTTCGACAACTCTCCGTGGAGGAGTCAGAGGAGCTGGCGGGGGAGATCCGTAACTTCCTCATCGAGCATGTGAGTCGCACCGGAGGCCATCTCGGCCCGAATCTCGGCGTCGTGGAGATCACCATCGCCCTGCATCGGGTCTTCGACTCCCCACGAGACCCGATCATCTTCGACACCGGTCATCAGAGTTACGTCCACAAGATCCTCACCGGGCGTGCCGACCAGTTCGACAGGATGCGTCAGGAGGACGGGCTGTCCGGGTATCCCAGTCGTGCGGAGTCCGAGCACGACTGGGTCGAGAATTCCCATGCCTCCACCTCGTTGTCATGGGCCGAGGGGATGGCCAAGGCCTTCCAGCGTCAGGGACATGACGATCGCATCGTGGTGGCTGTCATCGGAGACGGGGCACTCACCGGCGGTATGGCGTGGGAGGCACTCAATTCCATTGCCGCCCAACCAGACCTCCCACTCGTCATCGTCGTCAACGACAACGGACGCTCCTACACCCCAACGGTGGGCGGTCTGGCCGATCGACTCTCGGCCATCCGTACCGACCCGCACTACGAGGACGCCTTGGTGCGCATGAAGAAGGCCGTGACCGGTGCCCCCCTGGGCAAGCAGGTCTACGGGCTCATGCACGGTGTCAAGGCTGGCGTCAAGGACGTCCTGGTCGGAGGACCGGGAATCTTCTCCGACCTCGGGATCAAGTATCTGGGGCCGGTCGACGGTCACAACGTGGCCGACCTGGAACGTGCCTTCGAGCTTGCCAAACGGTTTGGCCGTCCCGTCATCGTCCATGCCATCACCGTCAAGGGCAAGGGCTTCGCAGCAGCCGAGAACAACAAGGAGGACGCCTTCCACGCGGTCGGCAAGATCGATCCCACCACCGGACAATCCTTGGGCGGAACCAGCGCACACACCTGGAGCGGTGCTTTTTCTGCGAGCATGGTGGAGATCGGTGAGAAACGCCCCGACGTCTTCGGGATCACCGCGGCAATGCTCTACCCAGTGGGTCTGGCGCCATTCGCTGCCCGACACCCCGATCGCATCATGGACGTCGGTATCGCCGAGCAGCACGCACTCACCGTTGCGGCAGGTATGGCCACCGCCGGTCTGCACCCCGTCGTTGCGCTGTACTCGACCTTCCTCAACCGAGCCTTCGACCAGTTGCTCATGGATGTCGGCCTGCATGAGCAGGGAGTCACCGTCGTCCTGGATCGTGCCGGGATCACCGGCACGGATGGAGCCAGCCACAACGGCATGTGGGACCTTGCCATCTGCGGGATCGTTCCTGGTCTCATGATGGCCGCTCCGCGCGATCGTGCCCACCTGGAATCGGTACTGTGGCAGGCCATCGACATCGACGACCGTCCCACCGTCATTCGCTACTCCAAGGACCCCATGCCCGAGACCGTCGAGGTTCTCAGGACCATCGACGAGGTGGACGTGCTCAAGGAAGGCGCCCCCGGTGGGGTGCTCATGGTGGCCCATGGACAGCTGTGTGGCACCGCGGTGGAGGCAGCAACCTCACTCGACGAGGAGGTCACCGTGGTGAGCCCACGGTGGGCATTGCCGATCAACCCCGCCCTCGTGTCGATGGCACGAGAGTCACGAGCCGTCGTCTCGGTCGAGGACGGATTGGTGAGTCAGGGACTGGGAGCTCAGCTCTCGGCACGACTCCGGGAATCCGCGGTGTGGACGCCCACCTGCGAATTCGGCGTCCCCAAGCAGTTCCTCGCCCAGGCGTCCCGCTCGTCGATCATGAAACGGATCGGCCTGGATGCACCAGGTATCGCCGAGTCGGTCAACCAGTTCCTCCAGCGCATCTGAGGAGCCTGTCGGACGGGACGTGGCCTTCCAGGTGTTGGGTGCTGTCCGGTCGCCAAGTGATGGGGTCTCCCGGTGCTGGTCGCGAAATCACCGTGCCGAGCGCAGCACTCGGGAGACACGCCCTGCCACCAGGTCTCGTTGCCACTGTCTGGCACCAAGATCGGCGAGGAAGGCGTCCACACCGAGTGGGCTGAGGTCTCGTGGCGGCCGCCAGCACACCTGCCGTACGGCGTCGGGGGCGATGAGATTCGCTGGATCGATGTGTGCCGACTCCGCCAACTCGTTGACTGCCGGGCGCACGGCCTGCCACCGACGGGCCGCCTCGGGGTGGTGGCGCTCCCAGTTCCGTGGTGGGGGAATGCGGTGGGGATCACGTGGCGCACGCTTGGGTGGGTATTCCTTGGCCGGAGTCCTGGCGGCGTGACGAATGGCCTGTGTCCACACGTCGAGATGTGCCTTGACCCTGCCATGGCGGAATCCGCGGGTTCTCCGAACGTCTGCATCTGTGAGATTGACGCGGGTACCCGCCTGACGGGCCAGGGAGATGATGACTCGGTCGTGCAGCACCTTGCTCGGTGCCACGTCAAGCTCCTGGGCCAAGGAGTCCCGGGCCTGCCAGAGGTCCTTGACCACCTGAAGTCCGGCACGGGTGGTGACCTCGCCGATTCCCGAGGTGCGACGCCAGCGGTTCGGATCGGTGGCGCTCATGGTGGACGGGGCTGCTGCGGCCACCTGGACCAGGTAGTCGAATTCCTGGCGTGCCCACTCCTGTTTGCCCGCATCCTGCAGGTCGCGCCACACCTTGACCCTCAGCTCGTCGAGCAGCTCGACGTCCAGGGCGGCATAGGTGAGGAAGCCCTCGGGCAGTGGCCGCTGCGACCAGTCGGAGGCGGAGTGCTCCTTGAGCAGATGCACCCCGCAGTAACGTTCCACCATGTGCCCCAGCCCCACCTTGGGTAGTCCCAGCAGACGCCCGGCGAGCTCGGTGTCGAAGAGTGTGGTGGGGCGAAGACCCTCCAGCGCGAGGCACGGGATGTCCTGGATGGCGGCGTGCAGTATCCACTCGGTGCCGGACAGTGCCTGTGCCAGATCATCCAACCCGGCCCCGGCAGGGCCGTCATCAAAGGCAGTGGGGTCGACGAGGTGGGTCCCGCTGCCGGAGCGTCTCAGTTGGATGAGGTAGGCCCGCGGCCAGTACCGGAATCCGTGGGCACGTTCGGTGTCGATGGCCACGGGGCCGGTGCCATGACGCAGGGCCGCGATGGTACGGGTCAGGGCCTCGGGGGTGTCGACGACTGGTGCCAGAGGGTCGGAGGGTTCACTGAGAATTGGCAGTCCGGAATCAGGGTCGATGTCCTGACCAGGCATGTCATGCGTCGTCATGGCCGGATCCGTCGAGAAACGTGTTGCATACTGCTCCCACTCACCTGGCTCGCCGGGGTGCGATGGAGACGACGCCGTCTGGAACGGGCTGGATCCCGCAGGTGAGGCACAGCAGGTCCTGCCACGCCATGAGATGATCGACGATGTCATGGGTCTCCTCGATGTCGGGGGTCCATGAGGCGCGCAACTCGACACGGTTCTCCTCGGGATCTCCCGCGATCTGTCCGAAGGAGTGACTCAGGACCGCCGTCGTCGTCCCCGCAGCCGCGCGGTAGGTGGTCTTCCGCTGGTCCAGGGCGTCGGTGAGCCACGACCACGCGACCTCGCCCAGCAGCGGATCGGTGGCGATCTGGTGGTCGACCCCAGCCCGGGACATCGTCACGAGCCGGTAATCGCCCTCCCAGGCTTCCTCCCAGAACGGCTGGTGGAGCACGATGAGTCGGCCACTTCCAATTTCCTCGCCATCGTGGGAGACGACGGCCTCAATGGCCATGCTGTCCTTGGCGATCCGCGTCGGGGCAGGAATCTCGCGCACGGTGAGGTCGCGGTGCCACGTCGTCTGTTTGATGACGTCACAGACCTGTGTGAACGGTGGGACGAATGGCTGAATGGACACGCTGACAGGCTAGTTGGCCGGTCATGGCCTGACAGGCAGGCTCGCCGGAGCAGTGCCCTGGCAGCAGCCCAGCTCGGATTCACGCCCCAACTCAGATCACGACAGTGTGCTGCGTATCAGTTCTGCGTGGGCTCCAGGCTCAGACAGATGGAATTGATGCAGTAGCGCTGGTCCGTGGGCGTGTCGTAGCCCTCACCCTCGAAGACGTGGCCCAGGTGCGACCCGCAGTTGCGGCACCTCACCTCGGTGCGAGGTCGCCCCGGTATGGAGGTGTCGTGATGGTAGGTGACGCGGCCCTCGGCCATCGGTGCGAAGAACGACGGCCAGCCACAGTGCGAGGCGAATTTCTCGTCGCTACGGAACAGCTCACAGCCGCAGGCCCGGCATCGATAGATGCCCTCGATGGTGGTGTCGGTGTACTCGCCGACTCCCGGTGCCTCGGTTCCTGCCTCGCGCAGGACGTGGTACTCGGCGGCATTGAGGCGCTCGCGCCACTGCTGATCGGTCAGGTGCACGTGCGGAGTCTCAGGTGCAGGTTCGGTACTGGACTGGTCGGCCATGACGGATCTCCCTCCTGCTTGACGGTAGGGATTGATACTACGACCGGATGAGGCTCTGCCGGGAGGGATGGAATGTGCTGTGGGCCGAAAATGCCATGCACGTTCGACCACCGAGGTGCATGCGACATCAAGGGTGATGACCATTGAGGCATGGCTCATGACATTGATGACGACCGCATGTTGCGCGATGTGCTGCGCTGCCCCCAGGCCCCGGTCAATCTCGCGGCGATCGACACCGGTGCCACTCCCAAGGCCCCCGGTGACAAGGAGACGACCAAGGACGCAGCTGCGCAGATGGGCGAGCAGCTGTCTGCCCTGCAGGAGCGGCTCTTCGCCCGAGGACGCGTCAATGCCGACTCGGCTCGTCGCGTCCTGGTGATTCTGCAGGGCATGGACACAGCAGGCAAGGGCGGGGTGGTGCGGCACACCTTCGGCCTGCTCGACCCGCAGGGTGTTCAGCTGGCGGCCTTCAAGGCCCCGACCAAGGAGGAGCTGTCCCACGACTTCCTGTGGCGGATCCGCCGCGAACTTCCCGACGCCGGGATGATCGGCGTCTTCGATCGATCACACTATGAGGACGTCCTCGTGGCCAGGGTGGACAAGCTCGTCGAGCCAGAGGTGTGGCGCAGGCGTTACGACCGCATCAACAGGTTCGAGGCCGAGCTGGCGGCCAGTGGCACCGTCATCGTCAAATTCTTTCTGCACATCTCGCCCAAGGTGCAGCAGGAACGTCTGGTGGCTCGGTTGGACGATCCGGAGAAGCACTGGAAGTTCGATCCGAGTGACATCGCTGCGCGCGCGAAGTGGGGCGATTACCAACAGGCGTACACCGACGTGTTGGAGCGGTGCAATCCGGACATTGCGCCCTGGTACGTCATTCCCGCTGATCACAAGTGGTATCGCAACTGGGCGGTGGCACAGATCCTTCTGGAGACACTGCGTTCGATGAACATCACCTGGCCCGCCGTGGACTTCGATGTCGACGAGCAGCGCCACAAACTACTCGGGGACTGAGTCCTCGGGGCTCGCCACCATGCCCAGGGCAGCTGAGCAGTACCGCTGGAATGCCCAGGCCGCCAGGTGCGCATCGTCCCCGACGGGGGCCCCGACCACCTCTGCGCCGGCGGCCCGGGCTCGTCGGTCGTGTTCCCGCGTGGCGGAGTCCTCGCACACCCACAGCGATCCCACGGCGATGTGACGGCGTCCCTCCCGGCGCAGGTCGGTGACGACGTCGGCGATACCGCGGGTCTGCACCCCGTGGGTCGCCAGGCGGGTCGGTAGGTGGTGATGTTGGGACCACAGTCGCGACATGCGCGAGAGCATCGCAGCTCCACGCTTGTCACCGCCGTCGGGTGCCGACAGGACGAGGGCGTCGATCTCCTGGCTGTGCGCCCGGTGGGTTGCCAGACGGAGTCGTGAGTCGACGATGTTGAGCAGGGCTGGTGCCGGGCCAATGGGCTGGGCAACCGTCACCTTGAGATCGGGGTGGTGTGAACCGATGTGCTCACCCAGATCGATGATCTGGGAACTGGTCGACTGCAGATGGGTGAGGTCCATGGGGACGAGGACGAATTCCTCCCACGTCGGATGGATCTTGGGAGCGGTGAACTTCCCGTTGGCCGACACGAAGGCAGCGGTGGTGGTGATGTGGGGATGCAGTGCTGAGATGCGTTGGCGCATTCGTAGAGCTGCGATTTTGGCGCGGGCATCAGCAGCCGAGGGCAGAGCCAGACCAAGAATGGGAGCGCTCATGGACCTCGTCCTCCCCTCAGTTCTCGCTGTGATCGATTGGGGACATCTTCTCACGGTACGGCATACGCCTCGACTAGTGGGTCGGAAAACGGTTGCGCCGACTCGCCCCGGACTGCGGGGACTGGGCTGCGAAAGAGCCCAGTGCATCGGGTGGCAGCAGATGGTCAGGGGTAGTGACAACAGGGACATCGCCAGTCCACAGGAGTGGCAGGGGAACGGTCAATGACCGCACGGCAGACATGAAGAAGTCCTCAGCTGGTCCTTCGTCGACAGCTGAGGGATATGGTGGGCGATGCCAGGTTTGAACTGGCGACCTCTTCCGTGTCAGGGAAGCGCGCTACCGCTGCGCCAACCGCCCGAGGTGGAGACGGGATTTGAACCCGTGTATACGGATTTGCAGTCCGCTGCCTCGCCTCTCGGCCACTCCACCGGAAGTGTGGATAGGTCGAAAGACCTTCTCCGAGCGGACGACGGGACTCGAACCCGCGACCCTCACCTTGGCAAGGTGATGCTCTACCAACTGAGCCACGTCCGCATGTCGTTTCCTTTGGGGCAACCCGCCGGGCGACGAGAGAAAACATTAGAGCAGGTTGATGGGCAATGCAAGTCGGGATCTGTCCAGTTGCCTTCAAAAACCCTGTCAATGGGTTGAAATACCTAGTCAGAGTGAAGAAAAATTTTTCTGCGATGGTGCTCGGTACGCCGTTGCGCGGTGCGGCGGGAGTGAGGTCATGGTCGGAGGATCCCGGACATCGTGGCGATCATGGGTTGTCATTTCTCCCGATGTGGACGAATCGCCTCGGGTTCGATAGAGTACTTCCTCGCTGGGCGGTTGGCGCAGTGGTAGCGCACTTCGTTCACACCGAAGGGGTCGCGGGTTCGAACCCCGCATCGCCCACCAGACATGGGGTCACGAAACCGTGGCCCCATTCTTCGTGTCGGGTGGAATGGCCCATGCCACGGAGGCGCCCCTCCACGCTCTTGGTCGCACTCTGCTTCATCGGGAGTTCTGCTCCTTCGAGGGTTCGGCGTGCCATGCATCCCTGCTGTCTGCCTTGTTGCTCACTAGGATTGGAGCCGAGCCTGGTGGTCCTCCAGGCTGGATCGAACCACGGAGATCGAGGCGAGAAATCATGCCCTTCACTGTCAAGGCCCTTCAGAAGGCTTCTGCAGACGAACCATTCAGGGTCGTGGAGATCGAACGTCGTGATCCACGCGCCGACGACGTCGTCATCGACATCAAGGCTGCCGGAGTGTGCCACTCGGACATCCACACCGTGCGCAACGAGTGGGGACAGGCGCATTTTCCGTTGGCCGTCGGTCATGAGATCGCCGGCGTCGTCTCGGCAGTGGGGGAGGGCGTCACCAAGTACCAGGTGGGCGATCGTGTGGGTGTCGGCTGCCTGGTGAACTCCTGTGGTGAGTGCGAGCAGTGTCGCAACCACCAGGAACAGGCCTGTCTCAACGGCAACGTCGGCACCTACAACTCCACCGACGTTGACGGCACGATCACCCAGGGTGGCTACTCGCAGAAGGTCGTCGTCAACGAGAACTTCGTGTGCCGCATCCCGGACTCCCTGGACTTCGACGTCGCGGCTCCGCTGCTGTGTGCCGGCATCACCACCTATTCGCCGTTGGCGAACTGGAACGTGCACGAGGGACAGAATGTGGCAGTGCTCGGTCTGGGCGGACTGGGGCACATGGGAGTCCAGATCGCCGTTGCCATGGGGGCGAACGTGACCGTCCTGTCGCGTACCACCAGCAAGGAGGCCTACGCCAAGGAGCTCGGCGCCAGCAGGCTCCTGGCCACCAGCGAACCCGACTTCTTCACGAACCACCGTGGCGAGTTCGACTTCATCCTCAACACCATCAGCGCTCCGATCGACCTGCGCGGCTACCTGGGTCTTCTCAAGCCGTTCGGTGCCATGGTGCTCGTCGGGCTGCCCCCGGAGGGGCTGGAGATCAGTGCCAGGAATCTCATTGCTGGCGACAAGGCGTTGGCCGGCTCCAACATCGGCGGTATCGCGCAGACCCAGGAAATGCTTGACTTCTGCGCCGAGCATGGCATCGGAGCCAGGATCGAGAAGATCGGCGTCCATGACGTCGACGCTGCCTACGATCGCGTCGTCGCCGGCGACGTGCGTTCCCGGTTCGTCATCGACACCGCAGGCTTCGAGGACGCCCCGCTGGAGGCCTGATCACCGGCCTCGGGCAACGAATTCGCGTACCGCCGAGTTCGTGACGTGATCTCGGGTGACGTGGCCGTGGCAGCCACGCCACCCGGTGCCGGTCACGGGAATGCGCACGTCCCGGTGCTGAGCACATGTCCATGCAGGATGGATTGCTGCTGCACTTTCATGCACTGGGGCTGCCGGTTCACAGTTCGACACTGCTCACCACTACTCTGTGTTCAGACATGATTGCCAGTGACTCCCCCGAATGAGGCGAGTCGCACCACGAGACCCACCGCGGACCAGGTATGCCCGTGGCTTGACGAAGGGAAGATCCACGTGTCCATCTCCATCACAGTGATTCGGGACGACCAGCAGCAACAACACGTGGTGGACACCGGAACCACTGGTCTGGACCTGTTCGGAAGAAATCGTGATGTCGTGGCCATGCGCATCGCGGGCACCCTGCTCGACCTGCAGCGTGAGATCCAGGACGGTGACGTCGTCGAACCCGTGCTCGCCACCAGTCAGGACGGGCTCAACATCATCCGACATTCCTGCACCCACGTCATGGCCCAGGCCGTCCAGGAGCTGTACCCCGACGTCAACCTGGGTATCGGGCCGTTCATCACCGACGGTTTCTACTATGACTTCGGCAACATCAGCGCAGTCACCCCAGAGATCATGAAGGATCTCGAGAAGCGCATGAAGCGCATCGTCAAGGAGAACCAGCGCTTCGTGCGTCGTGTGACGACCGAGGAGGAGGCCCGCGTCGAGCTCGCCGACCAGCCGTACAAACTCGAACTCGTCGGCTCCAAGGGCAACCATGAGGCCGAGAGTGCGTCGGTGGAGGTCGGGGGAGCCGAACTCACCATCTATGACAACGTCCGGAGGGACGGGACGACGGCCTGGAAGGATCTCTGCCGGGGCCCGCACGTGCCCTCCACCAAGTATCTGGGCAACGGCTTCGCCCTGACGAAGTCGTCGGCCGCCTACTGGAAGGGCGACCAGGCCAACGACCAGCTGCAGCGCATCTATGGCACGGCCTGGGCATCCAAGACGGATCTCGTCGCCTACCAGACCCGCATGGCCGAGGCCGCCCGGCGTGATCACCGCAAGCTCGGTGCCGAACTCGATCTCTACTCCTTCCCCGAGGAGGTCGGTCCGGGGCTCGTCCTGTTCCACCCCAAGGGTGGCATCCTGCGCCACATCATCGAGGACTACGTCACCCAGCGCCACCTGGCTGCCGGATTCGACTTCGTCCACACCCCCGAGATCACCAAGGGCGGTCTCTTCCACACCTCGGGGCACCTGCCGTACTACGCGGACACGATGTTCCCCCCGATGCTCGCCGACGAGGAGCGTGACGCCGAGGGCAACGTCACCAAGGCCGGCCAGGAGTACTACCTCAAGGCCATGAACTGCCCGATGCACAATCTCATCTTCCGCTCCCGGGGGCGCTCCTACCGAGACCTGCCGCTGCGGTTCTACGAACTGGGCCACGACTACCGCTACGAGAAATCCGGAGTCGTGCACGGGCTGACTCGTATGCGTGGGTTCACCCAGGACGACTCGCACACCTACTGCACCCCTGAGCAGGCTGGCGATGAGATCACGATGCTCATCAACTTCTTCCTGTCGGTGCTGCGTGACTTCGGGCTCAACGACTTCTACCTCGAGTTGTCCACCCGTGACGACGACAAGCATGCCGACAAGTTCATCGGTTCTGACGAGGACTGGCAGACTGCCACGCAGATCCTGCGCGAGGCGGCCGAGTCGACGGGGCTGCCGCTGGTGCCCGATCCGGGCGGTGCTGCCTTCTACGGCCCCAAGGTCTCGGTGCAGGTGAAGGACGCCATCGGACGTACCTGGCAGATGTCGACGGTGCAGTACGACTTCAACCAGCCAGAACGGTTCGAGCTGGAGTACACCGCACCGGATGGGTCGCGCCGCCGCCCGGTGATGGTTCACTCCGCCAAGCTGGGCTCGGTCGAGCGGTTCATCGGCGTGCTCGTGGAGCACTACGCCGGGGCCTTCCCGGTCTGGCTCGCGCCGACCCAGGTGCTGGGCGTACCGGTGGCCGAGGAGTTCGACGACTACCTCAAGGGTTTTGCGGCCCAGCTGCGGCAGGTCGGCATTCGCGTCGACCTCGACACCTCCAACGACCGATTCGGCAAGAAGATCCGCAATGCCACCCAGACCAAGGTGCCGTTCATCGTCATCGCCGGCGGTGAGGATCGCGATGGGGGGACGGTCTCGTTCCGATTCCGGGACGGTTCCCAGCTCAACGGTGTGCCCCGTGCCCAGGCAGTGGACCTCATCAAGGCATGGGACCAGGCCCGCCGCAACGACTCGCCGGACTCCGAGAACGTCCGTACCGTCCAGGAGTGATGACGATGAACACATCACAGGAAGGGGCAACACCGGTCAACCGTCGCGTGGATGGTGATCGGTCCAGTGGTCACCAGCCCAGCACACCTGACGAGGTGATGGTGGAATTCGCCGAGGACATGGTGGGGGTTCCCGATGCCTTCGGCAGGTTCTGGACCCCGCACCGGATGGCCTACATCGGTGGGGAGAACAAGCCCAAGACCTCCGATGCCGGCAAGGCCTGCCCGTTCTGCTCCTCGCCGCAGCGTGACGATGCCGAAGCCCTCATCGTCCATCGCGGTGCGACCTGCTACGTCATCATGAACCTCTACCCGTACGGTCCGGGACACATGTTGGTGTGCCCGTATCGGCACATCTCCGGCTACATCGACGCCACCGACGAGGAGGTTGCCGAGATGGCCGAGCTCACGCGCACGGCCATCCGGGTGCTCACCGACGTGAGCCATCCGCAGGGATTCAACATTGGTATGAACCAAGGGGCCGCCGGGGGAGCGGGAATCGCCGCGCACCTGCACCAGCACGTCCTGCCTCGCTGGGTGGGTGATACGAACTTCCTGCCCATCGTGGCCGGTGTACGTGCCGTACCACAGTTGTTGTCCGACGGGCGCGATCTTCTTGCCGACGCCTGGGAGAAGTATGCTTGAGCGGTTCCGTCAGGGGTGGCAGAAGGTCATGCGACCACTGGCCTCCGGCCTGCTTGCCATGCACGTCACCCCCGACATGGTCACGTGGATCGGTACCATCGGTGCGGTCGTCATGGCACTGGTCTGCCTGCCGCAGGGGTGGCTGTGGCAGGGGGCCCTGCTCATCACACTCTTCATCTTCTCCGACTCCCTTGACGGCAACATGGCTCGTCAGCTCGGTCGTACCTCCCAGTGGGGTTCCTTCCTCGACTCCACCCTCGACCGGTTCGGGGACGGGGCGGTCTTTGCCGGGATCGCGCTGTACTACGCAGGTCCTGGCCACAGCACGCTGTGGTGCGGGGTGGCTCTGGCGGCGCTCATCCTCAGCTTGGTCACGTCATACGTGCGAGCCAAGGCGGAATCATTGTCCATGGACGCCAAGATGGGCATCGCCACCCGGGCGGATCGGCTGCTCATCAGCTTGGTTGCCGTGGAGATCACTGGACTGGCACGAGTCGGCGTCCTTGCGCACTGGTTCTGCTGGGCACTTCCGGTGGGGCTGTGCTACCTCACCGTTGCCGGCGCCATCACCGTGGGACAACGCATGACGGCCGTGAAACGGCAGTCGGAGTCATGAGATGACGCCAGCCGTGCGGCCCCGACGCCGTGAGCACTCCCAGGGTACGGATCTGGCGGTACGAGCCTGGCTCATGGCCCGGCTCGCCCAGGTGCCAGCACCGGTGTGGCAGCCACTCTCGCGAGTCGCGGGAACCGTGCTCGCCCACCATCCGGTGACCGGTGTACGGCAGTGGCAACTCAACGCCCAAGCCATGACCGGAGCCATCCCGAGCAGCAGGTGCACGGCCCGGGCCGTCGACTCGTGGACCCGTACCCTCATGACCTCGATGCAACTTCCACGGTGGTCCACCGATCACATCGACCGCTCGGTCCATGTCGATGCCGAGCAGTTCGACCGGTTGCGCAGCGAGTACCTGTCGCGTGGGGCAGTTCTGGCCCTGCCGCACATGGGGTCCTGGGACTTGGCCGGGGCCTGGGTGGCCAGACGCGGCTTCTCCCCGAGTTCCGTCGCGGAGAATCTTCCGAGGGCACAGTTCGAGTTGTTCTGCCGCACACGGGAGCAGCTGGGGATGAGGATTCGTGGACACGAACGGCACGGTCTCGTCAATCTGCTGCGTGACGACATCGCCGAGGGACGCACCGTATGTCTGGTCGCCGATCGCGATCTCACCGGACGCGGCATCCCGATCGCCTGGCAGACGCCGGATGGTCCGGTTTCTGCCACTATGCCTGCTGGCCCGGCCCTGCTGGCTGCCACGACCGGGGCTGCCCTGGTGGGGGTGTGCTGCCACTACGACAGCACCACGACGATGCACATCGATCTCTCGGACCCGCTGGATCTTGGGCCACGGCCACTTCGTGACCAGGTTCGGCGCACCACGCAACAGCTCGCCGACTGGTTCGCCCCCCACATTCGTCGTCATGTCGTCGACTGGCACATGATGCAGCCGTTCGTCCCGGGGGTGAGGGCTTGATGGCCTCGGGACGCCAGCCCACACGCTGCACCCATTCCAGACCTGCGCGACACGGTCCAGATTCCCGGCAGGTTCCCGACACCCCCTGCCTGCACGCTCACAGCTGGTTGCGGATCGGTCTGGTCTGCCCCTACAACTTCTCCTACCCCGGGGGAGTGCAGAATCACGTTCTGGGGCTGGCCGGTTGGTTGCGCAGCCACGGCCACATCGTCCACATCCTGGGACCGGGACACCCTGGACGGGATCGTCTGGAGGGGTTCGGGCTCCCGACCGAGTGCTTCACCTCGTCGGGACGCACGGTTGCCGTCACGGTCAACGGGTCGGTGGCGCGAGTGGGATTCGGTGTGAGGACCGCCATGCGTGTGCGTGCCTGGCTCGACGCGCACAGCTTCGACGTCCTGCACGTACACGAGCCGATGACTCCGTCGAGCTCACTGCTGACCTTGTGGAATGCCGATTGCCCTCTGGTGGCGACCTTTCACGCCGCAACCGTCGACACCCCGATGATTCGTGCTGCTCGCAAGGTGACCCCGTCGTCCATCGCACACATCGACGATGCCATCGCCGTCTCCACAGCTGCTGCGCAGACAGCACGTCGGTGTTGGGGGGTGGAGCCCACCATCATCGGCAACGGGGTCGATGTGTCACGGATACACCGCCTGTCCACCTCTGCTGCGGGCACGTCACACGATCCAGCTGGGTCACCGTGGCGCAGCGGACGCCCCACCGTCATGTTTCTGGGGCGCTTCGACGAGTCACGCAAGGGATTCGAACATTTCGCGGCCGCCATCGACCAGGTTCGTCATGAGTTTCCTCGTCTCGACCCCGTTGTCGTGGGGCCGGGGGTGCCTCCGCACGGCACCGGTCTACGGTTCACCGGCCCACTTCCCGATGCAGAACGTGACAAGATGCTTGGCAGGGCCGATGTCTACGTCGCCCCCAACACCGGGGGCGAGTCGTTCGGGATCGTTCTCGTGGAGGCCCTGGCAGCCGGGGCCGACGTGGTGGCCAGTGATCTGCCCGGGTTCCGTGAGGTGCTCACCACTCGCGACGGCGTTCTCGGAGCCCTGGTGCCGGTGGGAGACGCCGATGCCCTGGCCGCAGCGATTGGTGCCGCGTTGCAGCGACGTGCCCGTGGGCTTGGTGCGGAGCAGGCAGGGGTGCGACGGGCCCGGGACTTCGACTGGGACGCCGTGGCACCTCAGGTCGTTGCGCGGTATCTGCGTGCCATCGACGTGCGACACGAACGTTCCGAACACAGATCCAGCTGGACAAAGCGCTTAGGGTGGAAGACGTGACCGACGAGATCGAACAGACTGGTGCGACCTACGACACGGACGCCTTCTGGACGGTCCCCAACGTGCTCTCAGTGATCCGACTACTGGGGGTACCGCTGTTCATCTGGCTCATCGTGGGGCCACGAGCAGACGTCTGGGCAGTGGTCGTGCTGGCAATTGCCGGGCTCACCGACCTGCTTGACGGCAAGATCGCCCGCCGGTGGCATCAGGTGTCGCGGGTGGGGCAGATGCTCGACCCCATTGCGGATCGCCTCTACATCTTCGCCATCGTCGTCGCCCTGCTGGTGCGTGGCGTGGTGCCGCTGTGGATCGTCGTCGCCCTGGCAGCTCGTGACCTCATGCTGCTGTGTCTGGTGCCAAGCCTGCACAGCCGTGGATTCACCTCGCTGCCGGTGCACTTCGTCGGCAAGGCAGCCACGTTCTGCCTGCTGTACTCCTTCCCCCTGGTGCTGCTCGGCCACATGGGAGGTGGGTGGACGATTGCCCGGATCATCGGCTGGGCCTTCGCCCTGTGGGGCACCGGGCTGTACTGGTGGGCTGGAATCCTCTACGTGCGTCAAGCCATTCACCTGGTTCGGACCCTGCCACCGCTGAGCTCGCAACAACAACCTGCGTCCACGTCCGGATCTGCCTCGGTGCACAGGAAGTGATGTGGCGGCCATGACGGATGAGGAGGATCAGGTACCCATCGACCCCACATCGGGTCGGCGTGCGGACTGGACGATGGATCTGCTGCGTGAGATTCGCGAGCAGGCCGTCGATCCCAGCTATGCCGTCGTGACGCAGGCCGAGACACGAGCAGCGCAGGCCGACCGACGACATGACCAGGACGACCATGGGAAGCCCGCCCCCCACACTCAGGAGAACGGGTCCACTGCCTCCGACCAGGACACTCCACCGGCCGCTCCTGATCGCAGACGTCGCCGCCGTCTGCACGTGGGAACCATCGCAGTACTGCTCATTGCCGGACTGGGGTTGGGCACGGCATGGCGCACCACGGCCCTGCAGCAGCCGGTCACGGCGGCGGAACGTGGCGATCTGGTGAGACGGGTGGAGGCGGCACAGGCTCACCAGGCCGATCAGCAACGTCAGATCTCCGAGCTGGAGGGTGAGGTGCATCGCATGAGGGTCCGGGCGGGTACGTGGTCCGCTGCTGCCGAACACCAGTCCAAGCAGGCCGATGCGGCGGCGGTCAGCAAGGTGAGCGGTCCCGGGGTGAAGATCACGGTGGATGACTCCAAGGCCTCCTCGGAGGAGGGCAGGCTCACCGACACCGATCTGCGACAGGTGGTCAATGGCCTGTGGGGCAGTGGGGCGGAGGCCATCGCCATCAACGACCGTCGTCTGTCGAGCAAGACAGCCATCCGCACCGCTGGATCGGCGATCACCGTCAACTACGCGTCGATCTCGGCTCCCTACGTCATCAAGGTCATTGGTCCGGCGCAGACCTTGCCGGGCCAGTTCGCCCAGACCGATGGTGGAACCATCCTGCAGTACCATTCCGACAATTTCCGGGTTCGTTACCAGATGGAGACGCTCGATGCGCTGACTCTTCCCGAATCGCACAATGTGTCCGTGTCCTACAGTGAACCGCGGTAGGTTTTTGACGAGTCACAATTGGGTCGTGACGTGATGGACAGGCGAAAGGAACCGCGATGCTCGCAATTTTAGGACTGGTTGTGGGCGTGATTCTTGGCCTGGTGCTCCATCCAGATCTGTCCCCGGCCCTGCAGCCGTACCTGCCCATCATGATCGTCGCCGCCATGGATGCACTGTTCGGTGCGTTGCGCGCCTACCTGGCCCACACGTTCTCCGATCGGGTGTTCATCATCTCGTTCATCTCCAACGTGCTCATTGCCGGACTCATCGTGTGGGTGGGTGACCTCATCGGGGTGGGTTCGCAGCTGTCGACCGCGGTGGTCGTCGTACTGGGAATCCGGATCTTCACCAATGCGGCAGCCATTCGACGGGAGGTGTTCCATGCCTGAGCCGCACCGGCACCACATCTCCTGGCAACAGCTGCGTCACGATCTGGCCCGGCCGGCGAAGGGACAGATCGCCGTGGCCCTCATCCTGTGCCTGTTCTCCATGGTGCTCGTCACGCAGGTGCGCCATCGTAGTGCCCAGGACGAGTATGCCGCGATGAGCAGGTCTGACCTCATCACGGTGCTGGATCGACTGTCCACCTCCTCGCGGCAGCTTGACTCCGAGATCGCCGATCTGCGCGAGACCAAACGTCAGCTGCAGTCGGGCGCGGATTCCCACAAGATTGCCGAGAAACAGGCCGCCGAGGAACAGCACCGGTTGCAGGTGATGTCCGGTACGACCCCGGTGAGTGGTCCCGGAGTGACGATCACCATTCATGATCCGCGTGACAAGGTCACCTCCGACCTGCTCCTCAACGCCGTCGAGGAGCTGCGGGATGCCGGCGCCGAGGCCATTGCCGTCAACTCGGACATTCGAGTGGTGGCCAACACATGGTTTGGCCGGGACGCCAATGGGCTCGTCGTGTCGGGGAAAAAGGTGAAACGCCCCATGACCCTCACCGTGCTCGGTGAACCACACGCACTCACCGAGGGCGCGAAGTTTCGTGGTGGACTGGTGTCCCAGGTGGAATCTGCGCAGGTCGGTGGTTCGGTGAGCATCACGCCGTCGGATTCGCTGACCATTTCTGCCGTTGTGAAGCCGACACCAATGTCTTTTGCCACTCCAGTACGGTAGTTACCACTACAGTAGTTTTTGAATACCTCAGTGACGATCAGGGATTTCCCGTTGCGTCACCACTGCACGATCTCCAGAGGTGAGCCATGAGCGAGCATGACAAGTCCATGTCGAATGTGTGTCCGGTGTGTCAGCACGACAACAGCGTCGACGCCAACTTCTGCTCCCGGTGTGGCCATCGGCTCGGTGTGCCCGCCGAGGTGGGTGGTGACGCCACTGGCGTCATCCCGATGATCGGCGACGAGGTCAGTGCGGACAATCAGGAACTGCCTTCCGACGTCGTGGATGCCATTGCCGCCCTGCCCGAGGGCAATGCCATGCTCGTCGTCGAACGCGGCCCCAACCTGGGCGCCCGATTCCTCCTGGATCACGACGTGACGACGGCTGGGCGATCCACCCATTCCGACATCTTCCTCAACGACATCACCGTCTCCCGACATCACGTGAAGTTCATCCGTCGGGACGGCAAGGTCTTCGTCGAGGACCAGAGCAGCCTCAACGGCACCTACGTCAATCGCACGCTCGTCGATGGCACGGCTACCTTGCGAGACGGCGACGAGGTGCAGATCGGGAAGTTCCGGATGATCTTCCACACTGGCGGGCATGGGCGTCTGTAATGGTCGAGAAGGTCCGGACCATCGGGCAGGTCATGCGCCTGCTCACCCCGGAGTATCCTGACCTGTCGATCTCCAAGATCCGATATCTGGAGTCGGAGGGGTTGCTCAGCCCGGAACGTGCGCCGTCGGGATATCGCAAATACTCCGAGGATGACATTCAACGGTTGCGTTACATCCTCACCTGCCAACGTGACCGATTCCTCCCACTCAAGGTGATCCGGGAGAATCTCGAGCTCATCGACCGCGGCAAGCAGCCACCCAGTCCCTCGTCGAGCGTGCCGACCCCGTTGGAGGGCAGCACAGCTCCTGATGTGAAGATCGAACGCCCCAAGGGTCCGGTGCAGTTGACTCGACGCCAGCTCATCCGTGCCAGTGGGATCACCGAGGCCTTCCTGCTGGAACTGGAGCGTCATCAACTCGTACGCCCCAAACGTGGTCAGAGCTGGTACGGCCAGGAGGCCTTGGTGGTGTGCGTGGCTGCACGTCGACTCAGCGCCTATGGAATGGACAGCCGTCACCTGCGTGCCGTTCGACAGGCTGCCGAACAGGAAGCCGGGCTCATTGAACAGAGCCTCATCCCACTGGCCCGGCAACCCAAGAAGTCGTCAAAGGCTGCCTCAGAGGTCACCCAACTCATGATGCACGCGCACACGGCAATGGTCTACGACCTTCTGGAGTACTGGTCGGCACAGTGAACTACGGTGGAGTCATGGTGAGCCTGCTGATAGAGGGGATTCGGCTGGACGAGGTGTCGAACACACCAATCCTGTTGCTCCGGGAGGAGGGAGGATCGCGGTGCCTACCGATCTGGATCGGTGCCGTGGAAGCCGGAGCCATAGCGCAGGGACTTGACGAGACACAGCCGGACAGGCCACTCACCCATGACCTCATGGCACGTGTGCTGCTGCACATGGTCGACGATCCACCGGCATTCACCATCACCGGAATCGATGAGGGAGTGTGGCTCGCACAGATGCAGATCGGCGACACCGTTTTCGACGCCCGACCATCCGATCTGGTGGCCTTGTCACAGCGCATCGGGGTGCAGCTTCAGTGCCCCGAGGAGCTCATCGACGAGGTGGGGATCATCCTGGATGCCGATCCCCAGGACGAGGTCGAGGAGTTTCGGCAGTTCCTCGACCAGGTCTCCCCGGATGATTTCGACGACTGAGGTGCAATGCCCCATTCGGTTCGGCCGCAGGGCCAACCCTCCACCTGTAGTTGACCTTCATGTACACCATAATACGTAGTCAGAGCGATTTCCTGTTTTTCTCCTCCTCCGAACGGCGTGGCGTTGAGGATCAGGACACGCCGACACCATAAGTTCATCAGTGCAGGAACGATCCATGTGGTCAATGCGCAACCAGTGAGGATGGACAACCATGAGCGCTTCTGAATCGTGTGAGCCAGCTCCCCGGCGCACCCAGGACGTGCTCTTCGCTGGTGACTTCTCACCAGTGCCCGAGGGGATCGGGTTCCGTGGCCCGGTGGCCTCCGGAGCTGCTGGAATCACCTACCGTCAGCTGGATTACTGGGCTCGTACTGGCCTGGTACGTCCGGAGATCAGGAGCGCGCGCGGATCGGGGTCTCAGCGTCTCTACTCGTTCCGCGACATTCTCATGCTCAAGGTCATCAAACGTCTGCTCGATGCGGGAGTGTCCCTGCAGCAGATTCGGATTGCCATCGATCATCTGCGTTCCAACGGAGTGGAGGATCTCACCGAGGTCACCCTCATGAGTGACGGCGTGTCGGTCTACGAATGCACCAGTGACAGCGAAGTTCTTGACCTGCTGCAGGGCGGACAGGGCATCTTCGCCATCTCCCTGGGAGGAGTGTGGCGGGACGTGCAGGGCAGTCTTTCCCAGCTCCCCGTCGAGCGGGTCGGCGGCGAGTGCCCCGATCACGTCGTTGACGAGTTGGCACAGCGCCGCAAGGCGCGCCGAGTCTCCTGAACGCCAACGCTCCGATCGTCCTGACCAAGGAGGTCACCGGGCCGAGGTGACTGCAGTGGCTCACCTGCTGGTGAACAAGTGACCTGACGAATCCATCGAGTCATGAGAAGATCAGCTCCGAGGGGAGTTGACGTGAACCTAGCCAAGATCCAGGCCACTCCATGGGTGGCGCATGTGCTGCGTGCCATCACCAGGTTCAACCGGCGGATGGGCAATCACATCGCTGCCTCCATCACCTACTTCACGGTTCTGTCCATGATTCCGGTCATAGCCCTGGCCTTCTCCATCCTCTCCCTCCTGCTCACCCACACCCGTCCAGATCTGCTTGATGCGGTCAAGAAGGCAATCGAACAGACCTTGGCACCTGGTGGGGGAGACCTCTCGGTGTCCGAGATCATCGACACCTCGCTGGCCACCACAGGTTCTGGTTGGACGCTCGCCGTGACGATGATCACTGCGTTGTGGGCCGGAACAGGATGGATCGGCAACCTGCGCCGCGGAGTGCGCGCCGAGTGGGAACCCGATTTCGACATGGTCAACGACAATCGCGGGTTCTTCTGGTCAAAGCTGGAGGATGCACTGACCTTCTTCGGGCTGCTCATCACCCTTGGCCTCACGATTGCCACCTCACAGTTCGGCTCATTGGCTGCCGAATGGATCGCCGGAGTGACCCATCTCGGATCGATCAGGGGCCATGAGGTGTTCATGATCCTGGCGGCGATCGTCGCCTCGACGATCGCCGGCTGGATCCTCTTCATGTTCCTCTTCACGGCGCTGCCCAAGGGCAGACGCAACTGGCCGGCGATCATGCGCGGCTCCCTGGTTGCTGGTTTTCTCTTCGGCCTGCTCCAGATCGGCGCTGGGTACCTGGTCAAGGCCTTCTCCTCCAACCGTGCCGTGCAGGCCTTCGGATCAGTCATCATCATCATGTTGGTCTTCAATCTCATGGCACGGCTCATCCTGCTCATCTCGGCGTGGACGGCGACGTCCAATCAGCCATCCGTGGCATGGGAGTGGAATGACTGTGACCAGCCTCTGGTGGGCGATCCGGAGGTGTGGACGGTCCCGGGCCACTGGGACGCAGCATTCATCAGTCGCGCTCAGAAACAGCAGGAGAAGCGACTGCGTGAGGAGGCCAAGCAGAGGGGGGAAAAGCCTGAGCCAACCTCCTCGGCGGTCACCCGATCCGCCCTGCACTCCGACGTACGCATGGTCGCCGGTGAATCAGGACTGGCGTCGACCGTGCGTGTGACGATTGGTACGGCGCCACGACCGCAGATGAATCAGCTCCGTAGCGCGGCGCAGCAGATCATGGTGGCCCCCAACGTCGTCATGCGAACGCAGGCGAACGACGCCATCTGGTTCGCCGAGCTACCTCGCTACGACATCACACTTCATGGTGCTGCACGCAAACAGACCACACACGAGGGCAAGGCCAAGAAGGTCGGGGGAGTGCTCGGTGCAGGTGCTGCTGCGGCGTCAGCCATCATGAGCATCTTCAATCGGTGAACCTGCCGACGCCCCCCCCGGTTCGGTTCTGACGTGCAGAACGCACGAACCGGGGTCCTGCGATGCACGGACCCCGGAGGGCGGGCGTCAGGCCTGGCCGATCTCGTTCAACAGCGTGGTGAACCACTCGGTGCTCGTGTCAAAGGGCTTTCCACCCTTGATCCGGTCGAAGGCGATGCAGGTGAGCTCGTCGCCATTCTCCTCATCCTGGCCGATGACGCCGGACCGGCCGCTCAGGGCACACTCGACGGCGAGCTTGGTGCACTGGAAGATGAGATCGATGTCTGCCTGGTTCGACGCAGCCGAACGGGAGAAGTACCCAGACTTCTGCACCATGACCTTGCGGGCATCAAGTTTGGCGGCGAACTGCTTGGCGAACCAGGTGCCCGGATTGATCTCGTCCATCTTGACGTGGCCGAACGGGTCGCGTGGCACCTCCTCGCCATGGTGTTCCATCTCGCCGACGACGGCTTCCAGACCGGCACCTTCGGACAGGAAGATCGTCACATTGCCGACCTCGTCCATGATCGTGCCCAGTCGTTCGGCCTCGGCATCCAGGTCGAGTGGGGATTCCGGGACGTACACCGCGTGGACGTCCCAAGCCTCCTTGTTCAGCCCGATCTCGGGGAGCCACTGCTGTTTACCGACCCAGGCGTGGTACTCGGCAGCCGTTGCCGCGGCGAGCCAGCCACAGTTGCGGCCCATGATCTCGTGAATGATGAGCATTCGCGAGCCGGAGTTGTGCTCACCGACGATGTTCTGTGCAAACCTAGATCCCTGCTCGGCGGCGGTCCATGCGCCCAAGGACTGTTTGATCGGTACGACGTCGTTGTCGATCGTCTTGGGAAGTCCGACAACGGTCAGCCCGTGGTCGTTGTCGGCGAGGTATGCGGCAAGATCTGCGGCAGTGGTGTTGGTGTCGTCGCCGCCAATGGTGTGCAGTACGTCCACCCCGTCGGCGATGAGGCGCTCGGAGGCCACCTTGAGCGGATCGTCCCCCTCGTCGACCAGACCACGGTTGACGAGATCGGCGGTGTTGGTGAGTTTGACGCGCGAGCTTCCGATGGGGGAGCCGCCGAACCGGGTGAGGATGTCGGCGTTGCGACGCACCTCCTCGGTGATGGTCAGGTAGTCACCCTTGAGGAGCCCCTCATAGCCGTGACGGTAGGCGATGATCTCCGCCTCGGGGGCCACCTGGGTGTATTCCTCGATGAGCCCGGCGATGGCTGTTGACAGACAGGGGGCGAAACCCCCCGCAGTGAGCAGGGCGACCTTCTTGACCTTGGTCATGGTGACGTGACCTTTCTCGTACGGCACATACAACGGCCTGGAACCGTGTGATGCACAGCCTATCCAGATGAACAAAATTGCACATGGTTTTACTTGTAGGTGAACAGTAGGAGTATTTTCCGCAATGCATCTTCCGTCGCTGCATCGTGAACGTGTGAGCTGGTGTCATGACCAGTGGTGACTCCTCGCGTGGCGCTTCCTTCTCGGTGGCCATGACACTCATCCTGCCCCTGGTGCTGCTCATGGGAGGTCTGGCCGTTGACGGGGCGGTCAAGGCCCGGGCAGCCAGACATGCCGTGACAGTGGCATCGGCAGCCTCTCGTGCCGGGTGTGAACGAGCATCAGGACCCATGCTGGTGGGTCATCCGGCCGGTGAGTTGGCCAACTCGGTCGCGCGCAGCACCGCTCAGGGAATGCTCGAGCCTGATTCGACGATGACGGTGACCACCTCCGGGGACGGGCTCACGGTGCACGTGGACGAACCGCGGGAAACGATCGTACTGAACGTGGTCGGCATGGATCATGTGACGGGTCGGGGGGATGCCACGTGTTCGTTCGCCCGCAGATGAGGAGTTGATTCCGGAAGGACTCCGGCACACCGTGCATCTGCCTAGGATGGACTTCATGGCCAAGTACTATCCGGTGCACCCGGACAACCCGCAACGACGCTCGCTGAACCAAGTGGTCGACACCCTTCGGGACGGTGGTCTCATCGCCTACCCGACCGATTCGGGCTATGCCTTTGGATGCCGATTGGGCAACAAGGCTGCTCTGGAACGCATCAGGGAGATTCGTCAGCTGTCCGAGAAGCACCACTTCACCCTCGTCATGAGCGAATTCGCTCAGGTGGGCCAGTACGTCCAGATGGAGAACTGGGTGTTCCGTGCCGTCAAGGCAGCAGTTCCGGGGCGGTACACGTTCATTCTGCGGGCCACCCGAGACGTCCCCAAGGTGATGCTGCATCCCAAGAAACACACGGTTGGTGTGCGGGTGCCCGAGCATGTCACTGCCCTGGCCCTCATGGACATCCTGGGAGAGCCGATCGTCTCATCCACCCTCATCCTGCCGGATGAGGAACTGCCGATGACCGACGGATGGCAGGTGAAGGAGGCCCTGGACGGTCGGGTCGACGCGGTACTCGACTCCGGTGACTGTGGCCTCGACCCGACGACTGTGGTTGACTTCAGCTCCGGTACGGCTGTCATCACCCGTGAAGGGGCTGGGGATCCCGAACCATTTCGCTGAGCCGGGGAATGTGTGTGGATCAAGGGCTGATCCGTGAAGACTTGGTGAGAAGATGTTCTTGCTGGAATGGAGATTGAAGTGACGGGAAGTGGACCAGACGGGCAGAGGAAACTGTCCGGGCCCATTGGGCTCATGGGAGCGATGGAGTCGGAGGTCGAACTCATTCAGTCCTGTCTCGTCGATGCCCACCCCATCGAGGGGCCCTGTCCACTGGTGGGTGGCCGGCTGGATGGCACCGACGTCCTACTGGCGCAGTGCGGTGTCGGCAAGGTCAATGCTGCCCTGGCAGCCAGTGTCTTGGCCCAGAATGGTGCTTCCTGCATCATCTTCACGGGCGTCGCGGGTGCGGCTGGCCCCGATCTGGACATTGGCGACGTCGTCGTGGGCAACAGATTCGTCCAGCACGATGCCGATGGCACGGCATTCGACGACCCCATCGGTGTGGTACCGGGGGAACCCCGCAGCTGGCAGCCCGACGAACGGCTGCACTCCGTCCTCATGGGGTGTGCGGCACGGGTCTTCGACGCTCGTCGGCGGGTGGTGTCCGGGACGATTGCCAGTGGGGATCAATTCATCGGTGATCCGGCCAAGGTGCGCTGGATCCACGACACCTTCGATGCGCTTGCCGTGGAGATGGAGGGGGCGGCACTGGCACAGGCAGCCAGCCATCTTCACGTGCCCTTTGCCGTGGTACGGGTGCTCTCGGACCGTGCCGATGGTACGGCCGTCACCGATTTCCCGGCATTCCTGGCCCAAGCCGCTCGCCATGATCGGGACCTTGCTCGAGCCGTCGTTGCCGAACTGTCCGGTGGCGTGCCCGCCGTATGAGGGTTTCATTGCCCGGGGAACACGCATCCGCCACATGTGTAGGGTGCACCGCGTGGTGCGCTTGCCAGGAGACGGTGATTCACGGTCGCGGTGGAATCACACGGCAGCTCTCACCTGGAGCGCCATGGGCTGCACCCGCACCGACATGCGGCGTACCTTGCCGTAGGTGTCGCCATCCACCTCGGCCAGTACCGGGGAGGAGGTGCGCACCTCGGCTGTGCGGCAGGGGTGGTGGCGCACCAAGCGGCCCCCGAGACGACTGCGTGTGATGACCTTTGCCGCAACTGCCAGCCAACCAACCACTCCGTGTGGTGCCAGGGCCAGGGAGTCCAGGCGCGCGTCGTCAATGCGGGCGCTGGGAACCAGACGGATCCCGGCGGGCAGCAGCCCACAGTTGCACAGCAGGATGCTGCGAGCGCGCTGCGCCTCACACACCTCGCCGTCAATGGTGACGGTTGCTCGAAAACCGGGCTGCACCAGGTAGCGCAGAGCTGCAACGATGTAGGCGATCCATCCGTACTCGGCCTTTCCGGCCTCCGACGTGTTCGCCATGGTGTCGGCATCGAATCCCATGCCGATGATGGCCGTGAAGCATTGCTCGGTGGCACCATCGAAGCTCACCCATCCCAGGTCGATGGTGCGTCTGCGACCGCGTAGCGCCGTGCGCAGCCCCTTGTCGAAATCGTCGATGGGAAGCTCGAGGTTGCGCGCCAGGATGTTTCCCGTGCCCATGCCGATGATCCCCATCGGCGTTCTGGTCCCGGCCAGGACGGTGGCGACCTGCCGAACCGTTCCGTCGCCACCGGCAGCGCAGACGAGATCCACATCCTGCCGTACGGCTTCTCGAGTCATGCCTTGCCCCGGATCGTCCCGGGTCGTTCCCAGCAGAAGGGGATCGGCCCACCCCTCCTGCTGACAGATCTGTTGGGCAGACTTTTTCCACTGCGTGCTGTCGTTGAACTTGGTGGGATTGTAGACAATCGCCACCACGGGAGCGCGCTCGTTCATGCAACCCACGATACGGCACGGATGTCTGCGCGCCCCAGCACGCCGCGATGCGGAACTGGCCAGTGGTGATCCACACGTGGCGAGGTCACGATCATGCCCCGCCTGGTGCAGCGTCACGTGGTGTCGCCCTCGGTGTTCAGGACAGGTGGTCCCAGAAGGTGGTACTCAGAACTGATGGTCGTGCCACTGTGACCCGGCAGGTTCACACCTCACCTGCTGGGAGAGGATTCCGCTCATTTCCTGTTCACAGGCCGTTCGACTGTCGGGTGTTGCCGCCACGGCAACCGTGAGGAGTGCCGCATCAGCCTGGTACGTGACGTCGACAACACTCACACCTGCGTTGCGCAGGGCCGCCTCCTGCCAGCCGACCGAGGCGAGATCGATGCTCAGCTCGTACAGATCAGCCTGACGACGCCGCAGCAGCTGGGCCTGGCCAAGAGCGCGGGAAATCGCATCGGAATAGGCGCGTACCAGCCCGCCCGCCCCCAATTTGACGCCGCCGAACCAGCGAGTGGTGACCGCGACGACATCGGACAGATCAGCTGGGCCATCACTTCCGAGCTGTGGGGCGACGAATTTCGTGAGGGCCTCCAAGGTGGGCACACCGGCGGTTCCCGCGGGCTCGCCGTCGTCGCTGGAACGTTGGGTGGTGCGCAGCGGGTCCAGGACGAACGCGCTGACATGGTGCCTGGCAGTGCGATTGGTGCGGCGCCGTTGGTCGATGAATTCCCGTGCCTGTTCCTCGGTCTCCACCCGGGTCACGGTGGTGAGGAACACCGACTTCTTGATCTCCAGGGTCGACTCGACGACGTGATCGGGGGACAGAACGGTGTAACTCACTCTCCCCACTGTGCGAGATGGTGGCCTGTCGCGCAACTGTGCAGGAGCATCAATGAACGGGGAAGAGGGGCCAGCCGGCTGCCGTGTCGATTCCCTGACGGATCGTGGGGAAACGATCACGAATCATGCCTGCCATGATGAAAAAGCTCCGGCAAGTAGGAAAATACGCTATGAATTGGTCATGTCAACAATGATGATGGCAGATTCGGTAAATCTTCGACTCGCCCTGATCGGCCTGCCCCTGCCGATGAACACCTCATCGGAGGAGATCAAGGTGGTCGCCCCGGTCCTGGCCCGACAACGTGAACTGCGGCGGGAGCTCCCCGAGCAGCGGTGCCCAGCAGATCGACGCGTTCAGGCCTTCCTCGACCGATATCTCGGGAACTGTTCCGAACACCCGAGCCTCCCCGACACCACCCTCGTTCTCGATGAGTCCGGCCTGGCACGTACCCTGAGCCTGCCCGTTGATGGCGACGAGTTCCACTCCGAGCTGGTGGAAAGTTTCCGAGTCGCCAACGGTGTGCTGCACAATCCTCGCAATGATCGACGTACCACTGCTGGTGTCTTCCACATCGCCGAGGGAGGCCTGCCCATCCCGGATGACAAGAAGGCCGTTCCAGCTGACGTCTTCGCCGCGCTGCTCGGCAAGGCATTCCAGGCTCCCGAGGAGGACACTCTGCTGCCCTACTCGGCCAATCAGGACCCCGAGCACCAGGCACATGCCTACGCCTCGCTGTACCTGCGTCCACTCGTCGTCCCCGAGGTGCCCGGCATGGTCACCGAACGGCGCATGGAGATCCGATTCTTCGTCCCCGGTGGCCTGGTCTCGAACCTCGATTTCGTCGAGGCGGTCTTCGGCAACGCCGGAGACCCACTGCTGCCCGTCAACGACCCGGCCCTGCACCCCTCCTCGTGGACCGGACACACCGGTTGCGTCGTCCTCGCACCCCATCTGAATCGTGTGACGATGAAGGAACTCGGCCTGCCCCACGTGTCCGAGGCCACCGACCGGCAGCGTCGTGACGGAATGTGCTGGCACGATCCCGATCAGCTGTACAACGACGGCAAACCGTTCAAGCTGTGCGCCCGCGACGAGTCCGGTGTCATCGTCACGATCATCGCCGACAACTACTTCGGCTACTGCAAGAAGGAGGTCAAGACCCAGATCTCCTACTCGGCCAATCTTTTCGGGGCCGGGGAGGAGGAACACTCCGGAGGCGCTCGTGCCTACGTCTCCTACGGCGAGGGTCAGGAATTCGTCGCCCCCGGTGGCGATTCCGAGGTGTCGGTGAGCGATGTCATCGCCAGCAACCCGGGCGTCTTCGAGCCCCAGGAGGGCGGATGGGCCAGGTGCACGACGATTGACGACGTCGTCCTGGTCCCGGCTGGGGCACGGTTCAGTCTCGCCACGGGCAACGTCAGCTGGCACCATGATGCCGCTGGTGGTGAGTTAGCACAGGAACAGTCCATTCCCCTTCGAGCTGGCACCGATTACATCGATCCAACCGGGTTTCGCACCCGCATGAGGTTCGACCGCACCGAGCGACTGTGGACGCTCGTCGCTGCCGAGGGGAGATCGACGAGTCTGCACAAGCCGTGCACGGTTTCCGGTGGCGGAAAATCCGAGATCTCCAAGGAGATTCGTGACGCATTCCTCGCCGGTAATGCGTACTGTCCCGATTTCGATGCCGACATGGATGCCGTTGACGAGATCCTGCATCGCGACTTCTCCATGAGGTTCAAGGATCCCCAGCTCAGTGGCACGGATCATCGACCCATTCTCTCACCGGAGCGATCGGTGGGTTCGGTCATCAAGCTGCTCACGGCATCATCGGACTTCACCGATGAGTACAATTCGTGGATCGAATCCATTCCGCCGTTCCGCAAGGAACTCGTCTTCACCGTGAAACGCTATTACCGCCCCGAATGGGGATCGGACTGGCGATCACACTTCTCGGTGGCGCCCACCAATGGCCGACACGGGAACATGGTGCGGTTGGATGGCCAGAAGATTCACGTCAACATGTTGCGCGTCGGGTTCGACGCCGACGGTGCATGGCGGCTGTTCTCGTTGCGTCACGACTATGCACCAGCTGTCAAGGTGCAGACCGAGGATGACATGACTGCCTCCGTGGTCACCCCACCCGGACTCACCACGGGGCCGGCTGGAAGATCACGCAAACTCGTCAAGAACTGTGAGTTGCTGCTGTTCCAGCGTCCCGATGACGCCATCGTTCGTGGCTATGACTCCCAGACCGAGATGGACATGTCTGGTGATGACCTCTTCATCTCCAACTATCAACCTCTCACTCGTGACGAGGTTCGGCAGATGTGCGACGACGTCGTCCATTTCTCCGAGTTCACCGATCCCATGGCGACATTCCTGTCGGACTTCGCGCACGCCGAGCCCGGATCGACTCCGGCATTTGCCGTGTCGAGTGCCAATCCGCGCCTCATCGACGGGGTACCGTCGCGCAATCCACGTTATCTGCAGAAACGGCCCGACATTGCCCAACCACGTCAGACGCAGCTGGCGGACCTGGCGAGCCACCTGCACCACCGGGTGCCCATGCATGAGAATCTGCCCCTGCCGGTCGATGTCGTTGCAGCCGGGCGTCGCAACAATCCCCCGGAGGGGCGCATCCCGGCCCTGTGTGCCTACAATCCACTGCACTACATGGAACTTCCCGAGCTCTTCATGGAGTTCATCTCGTCGATGACCGGCAAGAGCCCCTCGACCACTGGAGCCGGTTCGGAGGGAGCGCTCACCAAGGCGCCCTTCAATGCGATGCCCGCGGTCTACGACCTCAATGCGTCGTTCCTCTCCTTCGTGCTGGGAGGATATGACGGGTGGCTGTCGTCGGCCGGTTTCATCGGGCCGAACGTTCGGGTGGCCCATGACATCTCATTGCTCGTGCCAGAGGTCTTTGCCCGCATGACACCTGCAGAACGCGATGCCGGTACGCTCATCGCTGGTGGGTATCTGGAGAAGCTCGAGGACTATGAGCTCGACGGTGACCTCATCCCTGCCTCGCGACTGGGCTATCGGATGACCGATCACTTCATGAAGCGCTACTTCGGGCGCATCTTCATGCATCCCGACACGATCTTCACCGACGAGATGCTGCGTCCCGAGCTGCAGGACGAGAAGATCTTCGCCGATTCGGTGCGTACCATCGCCACGACGCATGCCAGGGTTGCCCAGGCCTACTTCGACGACGACACGGCACGTCTGGCGGTCCCGCCGCTCAAGGCGCTGCTGGAGATCATGGCCCACGGTGAGAGCGCCGAGGGGCTCACCCTCGATGACCCACGACTGCGGGAGAGGTTCACCCGTGAGTCGGTCGTCTCCTCCGAGTGGTATGCAGCACGTCTGGATGCCAAGCAGGCGGAGGACATTCGTCGCTCACAGCAGGGGATCGAGGTGTTGTCGGAGTTCATGGCCGATCCCCGCAATGCCGCGGCATGCAAGGAGATCGATGCTCATGGCCGGATGGAGCAGATCCGTGCCATCAATGCTCGGGCAAGACGAGTGGAGTACCGCCAGATGCTCGAGGGCACCCTTGGCCGTCAGGCCATTCTGAGGTGACCAGTTGTCGGGGCCGGAGATGACCGGGGCCGACCCTCAGCACGCCCGCATCGGCGGCAGCTGGTGGTGGATCTCCTCGACCATGGACTTCACCCTTGCCGGGTCAACCCGTTGGTCGCTCACCGGCGGCAGACTGGCCAGCAGCAGAGCGATCTCGGAACTGATCCGCCGTGCCCATCGGGCCGGGCGATCGCCGAGATGCCAGCAGTGTGCCAACACGTCGTAGCCGAACTCGGTGACGGTCCGGTCGACCAGGGACCAGTTCTTGAGGATCTCGGGGGAGTCGGGGCGGGTGGCCGAGAGTACGGCGGATGCCTGGATGAGTTCATGGACCATCTCGTTGCGGTGCTCCATGCCGGTGACCGTCGTCGACATACCGGATTCGAGGTCGCGCAGTACTGGCATGAGGGAACGCAAGGTGCGTCGATACTGACTTCGCACCAGCAGCACCGGGGCTCGTTTGCCCACGACGTGGATGACGCCTATGGCAGTCACCAGACCCACGACGGTCTCCTCGATACGCGCCACGGCCACCGTCAGTGCCTGCTGCTCGCCGGATATCGGCAACATCATGAGGGCGAAGATCGTGATGAATATCGACGCAATGCCGTACTGGCGCGGGATGAGGGCGTTCATGGTCCACAGGGCGACGGCGACGATGCCGATGCGCATCCATGGCGTGGGCTGGACCAGCATGATGGCGAGGTATCCCAGCAGGCCGATCGACGTGCCGATGACGCGCAGCACGGCGCGCACCGTCATGTCGGCCCGGGTGAAGTCCATCTGGACGATGATGAGCACGCTCAGGACTGCCCAGTAGGGACGGCCGAACGGCACGATCTCCATGGCCACCGCTGCGACGAGGACGCCGGTGGCCGCGCGCAGGGCCACCATGAGTGGACGTGACCCGCGTTCCAGGGAGGTGCGCAACAGATACCGCCACGGCGGACGACCCATCGGGGTGTATCGCACATTGGCACGCATGTCACTGGCCTCGGCGCTGGGGAACGACTGGGCATGCAGGGTCGTCGTCAAAGTGATGTGTGCGCTGAGCAGGTCCGCACGCAGTCCTTCCCATGCCATGCTCATCCGCTTCCACAGTCGGTACATCCAGGGCCTGCCAAGTGCCCTGGGATCCTGTGGCCACACGCCGTCGTTGAGGATCCACCATGCTGCGTGAACCGAGTTGTGCGCCTCGGATCGTAGCCGTGCCAGATCGGCGGGAGTGGCGTCCTGTTCCGGGTTGGCATAGAGATCAACGGCCTCCATAGCCTTGCTGACGGCGCGTCGGGCCGGCCGAACCGGGTTGACGAGAATGACGATCATTGAGGTTGCCGCAGCGAGGAGGAAACTTGCTGCAGTGGCAGGCATGATGTCGGCGTATGTCATTCCCTCGGCGGCATAGTACGAGGCCAGAGCAGCTGCGAATAGCACGTTGAGCGGGCCGGGCGGCCCCAGGTGCAGGGCATTCCACACGAAGATCATGACGAAGGACCAGATTCCCAGGGCTGCTGGCAACAGGACGGGAAAGCTGCTCAGACTGATGCCGATCGTCTGGGAGATCATGAGGACGACACCGACACCCAGGAGGATCCTCAGCCGAGTACGTGGTGGAGACTGTTTTCCCGACAGCCCACCCATGGCCCCCAGCATTCCGATGAGGCCGTGGCGAGGGCCGTGGATGGCGGACACCGACACCAGCGCTGCGATGACCGGGATGACGTCGATGAGAGCATTGACGTTGGCACCCGGAGCGGGGTGGAAGGTGATGAGTTTTGATCCGAATCTGCTCAGGCGAGTTCGGGCATCGGTCACAGACTACTCACATTCGGGCGGTCGGCGCCCATGAAGGTTGTGACGGACCACCGGGTATCCAGGTCGGTAATTGTCACCTGAACGATACCAGTGGGTGCAACGGTGTACTCCTCCTCAACCCAGTGGCCGTCACCGACGATGTGCACGTCGGTGGGGTCCAGAGGACGTTTCCCGGACTGCATCTGCGCGTCCAGGGGAACGATGATGGTGGCGAACGGGGTCATGTCACCCACCGGTGCGCCGCCATGGGTCTGCTGGCACTCCACGAAACGATAGACCCCCAGATTGTGGCGGGCCTGATAGTGCCTGCGGATGACAACGGGGTGATGGATCGGGGTGGACTGGTCGAGCAGGACGTCGAAACTCACCTTGGCGCCGTCCTGACTCTCCCGAAACACCCCGAATCCGCGGGAGAGCCGATCCCGGATGCTGTAGGGCGAGCTCGGGTCGGCTGCCATCGCCAGACCGACGGCGGTGGCCGCGGTGGGCTGGGCCGACCGGTGCACTCGTCGGCCGAAGTCCTCTCGGACCCGTCTGGCGACGAACGGCAGGCAGGATCCGCCGCCGACCAGATGTATTCCAGCGAGTTCGCTGTGGGACTGGTCCTCGGTGAGTTCGTGGGTCAGTGGTTCCATGACGTCCAGGGTCTTGTCGATGAGGCCACGGCACGACGACTCGAAATCGCGCACGGGGATGCGCACCGCCTCGTCCGGCAGATCGACCATGACGTTGCGGGACTGCGGCCGGATCGCCTCCTTGGCCAGCCGGCACGCCTCCACCAGAACCGGTTCGGGGGGAGCGGGATGGTGCAGCAGTGGACGTACCAGATCGACGAGGACGTGGTCGAAGTCGTCACCACCGAGATCGTTGCTGCCCACGGAGTCTATGACCCGGCCGTGGGTTCCCGCCATGTCCACCAGCGAGGCGTCGAAGGTGCCGCCGCCCAGGTCGAAGATGAGTACTTGGGTGCGCCGGGAGTTGAGGGTACGGGCCTGCCGCAGGGCGTACTCCAGGCCGGCTGCCGATGGCTCGTTGACGATGCCCATGACCTCCACGTCCGCCTCGCGGAATGCCTCGAGGGTCATGAATCGTTGCCCGGTGTGGGCATGAGCCGGTACACCGATGACAGCACGCAGGTGGTGCACGCCCGTCGTCTGGCGTACCTCGTCGACCACGAACGACAGGTAGTCGGTGAGTACCTGCATGATGGGGAACAGCCGTGAGCCCATCCGTACCGTGGACGACACGGTGGTCGTCGGAGAACTGAGCAGTCGCTTGAGCGACCGGATGCCGGGAGCCCCGGCGGCCATGGCCTCTCGTGCCTGGTAGCCGTGCACCAGTCGTCCTCCGGCCCAGGCGGTCAGGCTGGGCAAGTGCACGTGGAGATCCCCGCCGGAGTCGCTGAAGGACAGGACGGGGTAGTTTCCGTGTTCCACGGCAGCAACGACGGTGTTCGTCGTTCCGAAATCGATCCCCAGATCGATGACTGCGTCCATGTTGTTGACGATAGTCCCTTGGCAGGGTCGGTAACCGGTCCTCTCCAAGGATGAGAAGGAAGGCGGTTCGCTCGGGCGTCCGATGCAGGAACCACTGGTCCTCGGCTGTGGGATGGGCAGCGGACCCGATGTCATCGGTTCAGCGGAGCCTTCTCACTCCGTGGTACCCCGACGTGGGTGGTACGTGCTGTCGTCGCTGTCCGAGTCCGACGTCATCCGGCCTCGACGTGCCTGCGCGTCCACGTCCCTGTCGATCTGTGAACCGTCGTCTGACTCACTGCGACGATCCGGGAACTGCGATGGGGCAGGCCCCTGGGCGGGGTGGGCATGGGAGTCCTCGGCCGAGTTGTCGTCACCATCGTCGGTGGCCGCAGTGGTGGCGGTCTCGTCAGACTCGTCAGAGGGATCGTCGATGGAGCGCAGGAAGTCCTCCACCTCGGCTCCGATGGCATCGGCGCTGGGAACGTCGACATGACGGGACTCGAGTGCTGGTTGTTCCACTGTGGTTGAGTCGTACTGCTGCTCCAAGGCGGAGAGCATCTGACCAAGTTCCTCGGACTGGGCAACCTGGTTGGCAAGCTCGGCACGAATCGCCCCGGCAGCCACCGCCAGGCCGTGGGTCGGCAGGGACAGACCGGTCACCTGGTGAATGGCCCCGATGAGGGTGCGAGTGGCATCTGGATAGTCCATCTCACTGAGGTAGTGGGGCACACTGGCGGCCAGACCCACGTAGTCGTGACCAGTCTCGGCCAGTCGCTGCGACAGCACGGCCGGGAAGGACGCAGGCATCTGGTACTTGCCGAAATTGGGGACGTTGCCGACCAACATCTCAGGTCGTGAGGCCCACCGGGTGATCTGTACCGGGCGCGTGTGAGGGGTGGCCATGGGGATGGAATCGGTGATGATCGTCTGGCGAATACCCAGTTCCTCGATGAGATCGATGATGCGACGAGTGAGGCCCTCCCAGCGCAGTGCCGGCTCCGGTCCGGTGAGGAGCAGGAAGCGTTCCCCGTTCTCGTCGGTGAACTCACTGAGAGTCAGACCAGGACGTTGATATCCCTCGAAGTGATCGGTGTCGAAGATGATCGGAGCACGTGAGTCGCGGTGGTCGAGCAGATCGTCCAGGTCGAACTCGCCGAGAACCTGATGAGGCAGCTCCGCCTCCAGATTCGTCGTCAGGACGTGCTGCACGTGACCGACGTCGCTGAAGCCGGTGACGGCGACGACGAGGGTGGCAGCAGGCTCGACGGAATCGGGCATGCCAGGGTTCCACGTGAACAGATCATCACTGAGATTCATACGCAGCCTCCCGAACAGTCATGGCGCATGATGACCCAACGTACCCACCGGTGGAGACATTCCCCACCGGTGGGACAGCCTCCTGTCCGCGGGCCATGGTGGTACGGCGCAGATGCCTTGTCAGCTGACCCCAGTGCCGTTGTACGCCAGGTGCCGTCATACGCACTGTGTCCAGCCTGCCACACCGCTCAACGAGGTCCGGTGGCAGCATTGGCACAGGCCCGCTGGGACACGCCGCGACGGGCACGACGTGGAATGCCTCACAGCTGTTCACCAGTACTTGTCATGAGGGAGGTGAACCACTGCTCAACGTTCTGGGCTGCCATCTCGTCATCGCAGTACACGACGACGGTGTCGTTTCCTGACACGCACCCCACCACGCCGGGGATGTCCGTGCTGTCAAGTGCTGAACCAACCAGATTGCCTGCTCCAGCGGTGCATTTGAGCAGTACCTGCCAGGAGGGGCGGGTCACCTGCAGCAGGAAACTGCGACACACCCGATCCAAGGTTCCGGGGGCACCGTTGAACGGGTCGTGAGGACCGGGACGGGAGCCGGTCTGCTCGGGGACCCGGTAGGTGAGTGCCCCATCGGCGTCCACCGTGCGCATCACCTGCAGTTGGAACAGATCGCGGGACAGAGTCGCCTGACTCACGTCGATCCCCTGCTTGGCAAGCATGTCACGTAGGACGGTCTGGGAGTGGACATCCTGGTGCCTCAGTATGTTGACGATCTGGTAGTGACGCTGCTTGCGTGACGTCTGCGCCATGACACCTCCATACCCCTCAATGCAGTCATGGTACCTGCCGGCTCAGCTGGTCGAAGTTTTGTGAGGCTTGCCGCATCGTCGTGACCGACGACCCCTGCGAACCACGCGTCAGACCATGAGTGACTGGGCAACCAACAACCCACCACCCCACACCAGGACGAAGACGACCATGGGCCACACGAATCGCAGCCAGTGCGAGTACTTGATGTCGAGCATCTGCAGGGTTGCCATGACCAGGCCGGTCGGTGCCAGGAACAGCATGGCGTACTGGCCCCACTGGTAGGCACACACGACGATGGAGCGAGGCAGATTCACGGTGTCGGCCAGAGGGGCCATGATCGGCATGGCAAGTACTGCCAGGCCCGAGGAGGACGGCACGACGAATCCCAGCACGAAGAACACCACGAGCAAGGTCAGGACGAAGGCCGGGCCGGGCATGCCGGTGACCAAGGACGTCGAAGCCTGCAGCATGGTGTCAGAGATGAATCCCTGCTCCAGGATGAGGTTGATGCCCCGAGCCAGTCCGATGATGAGGGAGACGGCGACCAGGCTCGACGAACCGTCGGAGAATGCGTCGACCAACTGTTTCTCACTGAGTTTCTCACTGCCGGTGCGGCTGAGCAGCATGATGATGATCGTGAGTGCCAGGAAGGACGCTGCCATCTGGGGGAACCACCAGCCCCAGTTGATGACTCCGACCACCATGAGGGGGAAGGCGGCGATGAAGAGGATGAGGCTCACCTTGCGTCGCCAGGTGAACCTGCCAACCGTCTCGTCGGTGACGTCCATGCCCCACTGCTTGTCAAAGCTCTCCCGGTCCTCCAAGGTGTAGGAGAAGGTGGGATCCTCCTGCACCCTGCGGCAGTACCAGCGCAGGTAGCACACGACGGCGACGGCTCCTCCGGCCAAGCCGATGAGACGCCAGTTCATGCCGTCGGTGAGCGGGATGCCTGCGGAGTTGGTCGCGATGGCCGAGGAGAACGGGTTGATCGTGGAGAAACATGTTCCCACCGACCCGGCGAGGAAGATGGCGCCGACCACGACGATGGAGTCATAACCCATGAGGATGAATATCGGCGCGATGATGGGGTAGAAGGCGACCGCCTCCTCCTCCAGCCCGCAGGTGGACCCGCCGAGAATCATGAGCAGGCTCACGGCCAGTACGAGGATGAACTCGTGCCCCTTGGTCACCTTCGTCAGCCGCAGCAGACCGGTCTCGAAGGCCCCCGTGGCGCGCACGACGCCAATCATGCCACCGAGCACGAGGATGAAGACGATGATGTCCACGGCGTCGATCGTGCCGTTGACCATGCCCGTGACGATGTCGGAGACTCCAGCGGGGTGTTGCTCCAGACGCTGGTAGGTGCCGGGGATGGACACCGGCTTGGTGATGGCTCCGCTGGTGAAGGACTCGATGGGGATCCTCACGTGCAATCTGTCCAAGGACCCCTGGGTTGCGGGCACCGAACTCGTCCTGCCGTGTGGATCGGTGATCTGCAGCTGGGAGGCACCGGTTTCATAGGCCAGTTTGGAGTAGCTGCCTGCTGGGACCAGCCAGGTGGCGATGACGGCGAGGATCGTCAGGACGAAGAGGATGGTGAATGCCGAGGGGACGTGGAGACCACGTCTGTGATGAGTGACCTCCGGATGGTCTGCGGGGGCGGGCACCTCGGTGTCGGGTGACTGTCCCCCGGATCCTTTCGGCAGGCTGGCAGTGTCTTGCTGTTGCAGGTGGCTGCTCAGGAGTGTCGTCTTGCTGCTGGTCATCGTGTCTGCAGAGGCATCCTCGTCGTCATGAGGAGCTGTCGTGCTCGACTCCATCGTCGGTTCCTTCGGTCTGGCTGGTGACGCATGTCACCGGTGGTCTCCGCCGTGGTGAGGGCGGAGATATACAAATACTGAGTAATTATAAGGTGGTGGATTCGGTAGTGTTCGGGTCCGTTTCGGGCTGTTGTCTGGGGATGACGATCCCAGGTCGAGGTGGCCTGGGAGGCTGGTGGCCCGAGGACGGCATCCAGCTGGCTGCACGTCCCTGGACCACCGGGCTCAACCACCAGGGCTCACTCATGTGGAGAATCAGGGCTCGATGAGCGTGCCGGCCCGTCCAGCGACGATGTCGCCGATGTCCTCCAGGGAGCCGATGACGGCACGCTGCCCGGTCCTGCGGACGAACCGGCAGGCGGCGCGCACCTTTGGCCCCATGGAGCCATCGGCAAACTGTGACCTCTCGAGGTCGGACGGCTTCGCATGGTCGATACGTCGTTGCTGGGGCGTTCCCCAGTCGGTGTAGACGCCGTCCACGTCGGTGGCGATGACCAACAGCTCGGCGCCGGTTTCCCGGGCGAGGATCGCCGCACACAGATCCTTGTCGATGACGGCCTGCGCTCCGGTGTACAGATCGGTCGAGGAATCCCGGATCACCGGCACGCCACCGCCTCCGCAGCAGACCGGGATGATCCCGGCGTCGACGACTGCTCGGATCGACTCCGCCTCGACGATCTTGAGTGGATCGGGGCTGGCCACGACCCGACGCCAGTACTCGCCGTCCGGCTTGACCGTCCACCCGAACTCCTCGGCCTTGGCGTTGGCCTCCTGCTCGGTGTACACAGGGCCGATGAACTTCGTGGGATTGGCGAAGGCCGGGTCGTCCTCGTTGACGAGCGAGGTCGTCACCAAGGAGACGAAGTCGCGGTCGGGAAGCTTGTTGCGCAGCTCCTGCACGACCATGTAGCCGACCATGGCCTGACTCTCGGCGCCCAGCACGTCCATGGGATACATGGGCACGTCGGTGTAGGCGTTGTTCTGCAGGGCGAGCAGACCCACCTGTGGGCCGTTGCCGTGCGTGATGACGAGGTCATTGGCGTCGGCGATCCGGGCAATACGTTCAGCAGCGACGATGACGTTGCTGCGCTGATTGTCTGCGCTGAGGCTCTGCCCGCGGCGCAGCAGGGCATTTCCGCCCAGTGCGAGTGTGATTCTCATCTTCTCATCTCCGCGTCAGGACAGGGAGGAGACGAGGACAGCCTTGATGCTGTGCATGCGGTTCTCGGCCTCCTCGAAGGCGATGTTGGCGTCGGACTCGAAGACGTCCTCGGTGACCTCGATACCGTTGGCCAGGTGCGGGTACTGCTCGGCGACCTCGCGGCCGACCTCGGTCTCGCAGTTGTGGAAGGCTGGCAGGCAGTGCATGAACAGGACGTCTGGGTTGCCGGTGCGCTCCAGCAGCTTCGAGTTGATCTGGTAGGGCAGCAGGATGTCAATCCGCTCGGCCCAGGACTCGACGGGCTCACCCATCGACACCCACACGTCGGTGCACACGAAATCGGCATCCTTGACGCCCTCGTCGACATCGGCGGTGACACTCACCCGGGCTCCGGAGGTCTTGGCGTTGTCAGCGGCCATGTCGAGGACCTCGTCGGTGGGACGTAGTGAATCGGGAGTGACGATGCGTACGTCCATGCCGAGCTTGCTGCAGATGAGCAGTAGGGAATTGGCCATGTTGTTGCGGCCGTCACCGAGGTAGGCAAACTTCACCTCGGACAGGGGCTTGGAGGTGTGCTCCTGGATGGTGAGGATGTCAGCGAGCATCTGGGTGGGGTGGTACTCGTCGGTGAGGCCGTTGAAGACCGGCACGCCGGAGTAGTCGGCGAGGATCTGCACGTCCTTCTGCGAGAAGCCGCGGTACTCGATGGCGTCATACATGCGTCCGAGCACGCGAGCGGTGTCCTTCATGGACTCCTTGTGACCGATGTGCGATCCGCTGGGTCCCAGATAGGTGACATGGGCACCCTGATCGTGGGCAGCGACCTCGAAGGCGCAGCGAGTGCGGGTGGAGGCCTTCTCGAAGATGAGGGCGATGTTCCTGCCGGTGAGTTGTGGTTGTTCGATGCCGGCGTACTTGGCCCGTTTGAGGTCTCGAGCCAGGTCGAGCAGGTAGTGCACCTCGCGTGCCGAGTGGTTGTTGAGTGACAGCAGGTCCCTGTCCTTGAGGTTGAACGCCATCGTTCTCTCCTTGTCTTCCTCATGTCGCTCGCGTCAGTGCCGGTGAACGACTTCGTGTGTGATGACGTCGCCATATTAATGGCAGGGGAGTGGTTCCTATGGCGAAACACCTAGCCAGAAAGAGGTGATGAGAATATTTTTCGATCCCGGTGGATACATTTCATACCAGAGGGTGAATATTCGTTCGTCTCGTGACAGGCGTACATAGATCATCCGTGCACGATGATGCGTCACGGTGAATGCTGTTTCCGAAGTGGGGGAGGAAGCGGAGGATCAGTTTTCATCGGTACGTCTCACGTCATGTGCCACCTGATGAAAAGGAGGCTTGGCAGATGGGCGCGTCGGCGATCCGACGATGCGGACGTGGTGGGATGCAGCTCTGGTCGCGATCTTGTGTGGTGGGCTGTGACATCTGTGCCAAGATGACGCCATGATGCAGTTGCGGGTGGTCACCACCGAGGAAGACACCGATGATGTACTGCGCCTCCTGTCGCAGGCCGAGGGGGTCACCTTTCCGCAGGTCTACCGTGATGTCGTCGTCGAGCCACCTGGCAACGTCATCGTGGCTGGGGTCACTCGAGAATCGGCTGATCCCGTCATTGACGCCATTCGCAACCTTGGCGTGGGGGAGACCGGGCTCATTGCACTCAATGAGTCCGAGACGTGGATCTCAGAGCCAGGTCTGGTGGCTGAACTCACCACACCGGGCTCGGAGGCCGACGCCATGGTCTGGCCGACGATCATCAAACGTGCCTACGACGAGTCCGAACTCAACTGGACGTTCATCAGTACATTCATCCTGTCGACGTTGCTTGCCGGTATCGCGATCATCACCGACTCCCAGATTCTCACCGTGGGGGCCATGGTGCTCGGCCCGGAGTTCGGGGCCGTGGTGGCTCTCGCCCTGGCGCTGGTGAGACGCCGCCCACACCTGTTTGCCCTGGCCGCACGAGCTCTGGCGATGGGTTTCGTGGTGAGCACTCTCACGACTGCTCTGGTGACCAAACTCGGATCCGTCATGGGGTGGCTCTCGGCCAGTTCCATCCGTGCGAACCGACAGGCCACGTCATTCATCTACCACCCTGATCGATGGTCACTGGCCGTGGCACTCATCGCGGGAATCGTCGGTGTCCTGGCGTTGACGTCGTCGCGTACCGGTGGGTTGAGTGGTGTGTTCATCTCGGTGACGACGATCCCGGCGGCAGCCAACATCGGCGTCGCGCTGGCACTGGGGGAATGGGACGAGATACGTGGCTCACTGGTACAGCTGGCCGTCAGCCTGGTTGGAATGACCTTTGCCGGGTATCTCACCCTGCAGTTTCAGCAACAGGTGTGGTCACGCCTGGCTCGACACCGGCTCAAGAGGTATGGCCGATCGACACGCTGGGGCGTCGATCGGTACCGACCGTGAGCTGATCGGCTGGCTGCACGTGGGTCGCGATCGTTGGCGAGACCGGCTGACGTCGTTGGTGGGAATTGCTGGCGTGCTCTGGGTTTGGCTGGTGTGTTCAGGATTTGTTGCTGGTTGCATGGACAGTTGTCAGATGGTTGCACGGGCGCGCGATGCTGGGCCGCAGGTAGCTGGGCCGCGGGAACGGGTGTGGTGAAAGTTGTGGGGAAAATAGTGAGTCCTGCGCGGTGGAGTGGCGGGGAGATGATCGACGATTCAGCGCTGGGCAGGGCTGTCCAACCACGCGAAATGTCATAATGTATCTTATCGGACAACTCTATTCCGTGCCCCCGTACCCGGTGTATTATTGCTGCCTTCCTATACTGTTACTATGGATGGCACTCATGAAGAGAACTTGGACAATCCCATTAAGCAATGTAATCTGGTTTGGGCTCCTCGCTGCGTTCATCCTTTAATTTTAGGGTCTGATTGCGAGCTCGACTTTGGTGACGTTCGAATCTGGCAAGAGAAAAAAGCAGTTTTGAATATTTGTCATCAGTTTGATGTAACTCGGGTCTACCGAGTCTATAAAAGTATTTCGCGGATGACAAATAGACGGCGACGAACTCCACGTTGTTGCCATCAGAAGGATCGCTATAGATATTCATGGATTGTCAGGTTTACTTCATGGAAGTATCTACGCCAAATGTTAGAGATACTTTGTCTTTATGGAGCATCTGCGAGAGCTGTTAACCAACGCGATTATACTCCTGGAGTAATAACTCACGAGATTCGTTCTGGAGTATCTGAGGATTTTTATGAAAATCCATTTTATACAAATTGGGGAGGGAACAAGGTTTGGACGCGACGCGATTTAAAGTTCATAACGGAGATCGTGCAGCGCTCTCAGGGTAAAGAATTAAGCGAAGAAGGACTTCAAGGGGCGTTAGAAAGTCACTACGCAGCCACGTGGGCACCCGATCCTGGCATAGCAATTTTTTTAGACTACGCTGCGCTCGATTCCTTGACACCATCTACGGATACTGTTTCGAAACATTTTCTACAAGGAAAGTCTAAAAAGACGAGCTTTCATAAATTTTTTATAAACAATATATCAGACATGTATCCGAATATTCCAGCTAACATTATCGAAAAAATGTACAGCATGGTTTTGAATACCAATGTAGATAAACGGAATAAATATATTTTGGATATGATGCACGAATGTGATATTTATCCTGATGAAAACTCTAGAAAAGAAGTTGTTGACATAAGGAATCGTGCAGCTCATGGAAATTTATCTGGAAAAGAAAATTGGCAAGAAGAACTTGCGAGAAAAATGTCAAATAGTACGACTCGAGTTCTTCAACGTAAGCTAGAAGAATTTCTAGATATGCCTAAATTCCAACCGGATAAGAATTGTGGTAGCTGGTTGCGTGTGGGGTGGATGTAGATACTAGATTAGAGAAAGAATTAAGAGCAAATATCCTATCGATGATTTCGGGTGCTAACTTTCATGGAGGGGGTCGAGATAAAAAGAATCATTAAAAACATGGATGACGATCAACATCGCGGCTTTGTTACTTATGCGGACATCGGTTTATTAGGGGCTCAATGCTCAGCATTGAGCCCTCGGAACATCATCACTGGTGACCCATTGTCATCACTTGGGCTGGACGGTCCACTCCGGCGGGGTGTCCTTGCCGGACTTCTCGTCCGCCTCGGCATCGGCAGCGGTCTCGTGGACGATGCCCTTGGCGTGGTGGCTCGGCGCGTACACCGCATAGACCTGCATCGGCTCGTCGCCGGTGTTGACGATGTCGTGCCACGTGCCGGCCGGAACCTGCACGGCCCATCCGTCGCTGACGTCCTGCACGACGGTGGCCTCGTCCTGGTTCTCGTTGGGGCCCAGGATGCACTTGCCTGTGCCGCCGTCCAGACGCAGGAACTGATCGGTCTCGGGGTGCACCTCCCAACCGATGGACTCCCCCACCGGGATCGACATGAGCGTCACCTGCAGGTACTTGCCGGTCCACGCCGTCGTGCGGTAATTGGTGTTCTCCTCGGTGGCAGTCTCCAGATCGAAGACGTTGGGCTCGGGTCCGTTGTCCACAATCTCCATGTTGTGCTCCTCCCCAGTGTTGGTGTCTCTGGCATCGCTGGTGACCTCTGGCACACCAACCGATGACCGTCGGTCGTGGTCGTCATGACGTGGTGACGATGACGACCACGACTGGTCCCATTCTATGGGCGATCGGGTATTTCGGGGCAGGACGGGGCATTTCGGGTCAGGACTTGCGCCAACGTAGGGTTGACGTGTGACTCGTCACGTCCCGGAACCGACGCACGAGGATGTGGATCGAGCGCGTCGCAGCGTGCGACCGGACGCATCCTGGCCATGCCGCAGTACCGGTTTCGATGACGATCGGGATACATTGTTGGGGTGCATTTTGACATCCAAGGGCCTGTGGTCACGTGGTGAATGACTATCTGGTCGCGCGATCCTTCAACGTTCTCTACATCTGGATCGACGTCATGCTGTTGCTGGCCTTCCTCTGCGTACTTGCGAGGACACGCCGACGTGCGGCCCTCATCGTGGGGCTGCTCGGTGGCCTCCTCTACTTCATCGTCGATTACGGGTTTTTCTACCGGATGCTTGGAACCCGCAGCGTGGTCGGGATGGGGGTCCTGCCGCTGGAGTTCTGGTTGTCGTTCAGCTACGGCATCACGAACATGGCGTGGATGTGGCTCTGGTTCGACGAGCCGGAGAACCGTTGGGAGTGGTCGATCCTCTTTCCCACCGGCTGGCTCACCAGCGCTCTGGTCAGCCAAGGACTTGGTGATTCCTTCCACAGCGTGCAGATTGCACGTCATGTCAGCGGTTATCACGGTGCCATGGTCGTTCTCGTGCTCGTGGGATACGGATGGCTCGCGTTGCACAACCTGCGCCACCCGGACGAGCGTCATTCGATTCGCTCGGCACTGGCCATCGGCGTCGGCATCCAATTCACCTGGGAGGCCGTGCTGATGATCTCGGGCATCCGGCCGTTGTCCTGGCGTCCACTCGTCATCGACTCCCTCATCGAGACCAACCTCGGTGCCCCCTTCATGCTGCTCATCGTCCAAGCCTGGCGAGTACGTCATCCGAAGGAATTCCTGGTTCCCCTACCTGCCGATACCGCACGATCTGCGGTGCAACGCGAATCCGTCTGAGCTGGTGCCGAGTCGAATGGGGCCCTTGGGCTGACCAGTACGGGAACGAGGGTCTGCCGGCACGTCCGATACCCCTTGGTACGGGTAGGCCCTCGATTCCGTTCAACCCATCACGATCGACTGGTTCCGAGACCCCTTGGTACCGGACCGTACAGGCAGACCTTGACATGGGGCTGCGTGTGCCGTCGGCACCACGATTGCCGCCCCGGGGATTGTCGCTTGGGGGCCGAGGATCAGATGTTGATCATCTCACCGGCAATGCCCTCGACAGCGTCCTTGATGGCCTCGGACATCGACGGGTGCGGGAAGATGTTGCGTCCCACCTCCTCGGTGGTGATGTCCCACATCTGTGCCAGAGTGAGTACCGGAATGAGGTCGGAGACGTCGTGGCCGATGATTGTGGCGCCCAGCAGCTCGTTGTGGCGGGCGTCGGCAACGACCTTGACGAATCCCGATCCGTCCCCCACTCCCCAGGCCTTGCCGTTGGCGGAGAACGGGAACTTGTTGACCTTGACGTCGTAGCCCTTGTCCCTGGCCTGCTGCTCGGTGTATCCGAACGACGCGATCTGTGGCTGGCAGTAGGTGACGCGCGGGATCATGTCGTAGTTGATCGGCATGGTCTCGGCACCCGCGATGGTCTCGGCGGCGACGACGCCCTGGGCCTCGGCAGTGTGGGCCAGCATGAGCTTTGCCGTGCAGTCCCCGATGGCATAGATGCCGTCGACATTGGTGCGCATGAAGTCGTCCACGGCGATGGCGCCGCGCTCGGTGAGCTTGACCCCGGTGGTCTCCAGCCCGAATCCCTCGGTGCGTGGGGCGAATCCGACGGCCTGCAGGACGCGGTCGGCCTCCAGCACCTGCGCATCGCCGCCCTTGGCCGGGGAGACGGTGACCTTGACCTTGTCACCGGAGTCGTCAATGGAGTCCACCTTGGTGGAAGCCATGACCTTCACACCCATCCTCTTGTAGGCGCGGGTGAGCTCCTTGGAGACCTCGGGGTCCTCGTTGGGGACCATGCGGTCCAGGAACTCCACGATCGTCACCCTGGCACCGTAGTTGGCCAGTACGTAGGCGAACTCCGTGCCGATGGCACCGGAGCCGGCAATGATGATCGACTCGGGAACCTCGTCGGAGAGGATCTGCTCCTTGTAGGTGACGACCCGTTCGGACAGCTGGGTTCCCGGCAGCGTCTTCACCGACGAGCCGGAGGCGATGATGCAGTTGTCGAAGGTGAGTTCCTCACTCACCGCTCCCCCGTCGTCCTTGACGACGATGTTCTTGGGGCCGGTGAACTCGCCCCACCCGTGGTACTCGGTGATCTTGTTCTTCTTCATGAGGTAGTGGATGCCATTCACCATGCGGCCGGACACGTCACGGGAGCGGGAGTAGGCCTTGCCGAAGTCAACGGTGACATCACCTGAGATGCCGAAGGTGCTGGCCTGCTTGGTGACGATGTTGGCGAGTTCGGCATTGCGCAGGAGCGACTTGGTGGGGATGCACCCGACGTTGAGGCACACGCCGCCCCAGTACTCCTTCTCGATGATTGCGGTCTTCTTGCCAAGCTGTGCGGCGCGGATGGCGGCGACATAGCCACCAGGGCCGGCTCCGAGGACGACGACGTCAAAGTGTGAGCTCATGGGAACAACTTTAGTGTGAGATCGGCCACCCGTGTAGCCCTTGTGCACACGTGGGTGCAATCGCTACGGGTGAACGTGGCAGGTGTCCCGCCGAGCGGCCCTCGTGCCCATGTGGGTGCGATTCTGCTGCGGGCAGGTTGCGCTGTGCGATGGCGCATTTTGTGCGCGCGTCACCTTGGTTCATCTCGCATGTGATATATCGTGGAGGGGTTACTGAGAGTCCCCGCGATCCGTCGAAAGGAATCTCCCGTGGACAACGTCAGCCCTGCATCCGTTGGACGCCTCATCCGTGATGCCCGCAAGCAGCGCGGTCTCACCCAGCACCAGCTGGCAGAACTGCTCAACACCTCCCAGAGCGCCATCCATCGCATCGAGGCCGGCAATCAGAATCTCTCCCTGGACTACATCAACCGGATTGCCCAGGCTCTGGAATCGCCACTGTTGACGACGCCGGGCACCGGCACGATGAACTACCTCATCGAGGGGGGTCACCAGCTCTCCGGTTCGATCGAGGTGCGGTCGTCGAAGAATGCCGCCGTCGCCCTGCTGTGTGCCAGCCTCATCAACCGCGGACGTACCGTGCTGCACGGCATCGCCCACATCGAGGAGGTCAACCGCATCCTCGAGGTGCTGCGCTCCATCGGCATGCAGACCGAGTGGTCCGACGACGGCGTCGATCTCACCCTGACACGCCCTGACGAGCTGTGCCTGGACCAGATGGACATCGACGCGGCACGACGCACCCGAAGCGTCATCATGTTCCTGGGCCCCCTGCAACGCGTCTACAAGGAGTTCAAGCTGCCCTACGCCGGGGGTTGCAACCTCGGGGCTCGTACCGTCGAACCCCACCTGCAGGTGTTGCGAGCCTTCGGACTGGAGGTTGTGGCCACTGAAGGTTTCTACAACTGTCAGGTCAGTGAGGACGGCGACAAGGGCGGCGACCGGGAACGTCACATCGTCCTCACCGAGCGCGGCGACACCGTCACCGAGAACGCCTTGCTGGCTGCTGCCCAGACACCCAGTCTCACCGTGCTGCGCAACGCCAGCCCCAACTACATGGTGCAGGACCTGTGCGTCTTCCTCACCAAGCTCGGTGTGCGGATCGAAGGCATCGGTACGACCACCCTCAAGGTACATGGTGTGAGTGACATCAACGCCGACGTGGAGTACTGGCCCTCCGAGGACCCGATCGAGGCGATGAGCCTCATGACGGCTGCCATCGTCACCGACTCCGAACTCACCATCGAACGCTGCCCCATTGAATTCCTCGAGATTGAGCTGGCCATTCTCAAGGAGATGGGGATGAAGTATGAGCTCTCCTCGGAATACCCCTCCAACAACGACTTCACCCGACTGGTCGACATCACCGTGTTCCCCAGCCACCTGATTGCAGTGGCCGACAAGATCCACCCCATGCCGTTCCCCGGCCTCAACATTGACAACCTGCCATTCTTCGCCGTGATTGCCGCGCAGGCCCAGGGGCAGACCCTCATCCACGACTGGGTGTACGAGAACCGGGCCATCCACCTGGTCGACCTGGGAAAGCTCGGTGCATCCGTGCAGCTGCTCGACCCCCATCGGCTCATCGTCCACGGTCCCACTCACTGGCGTGGCCGCGAACTCATCTGCCCGCCCGCCCTGCGTCCCGCTGTCTGTCTGCTGCTGGCCGCCCTGGCCGCCACTGGGGAGACAACTCTGCGGGACGTCTACATGATCAATCGCGGCTATGAGGACCTGCCCACTCGGCTCAATGCTCTGGGGGCGTCGATCAGCGTCTTCACCGAGTGACGCCCAGCTTTGCACGCACGGGTTTGATGATTCGTTGAGTGGCTGCTGCGAAGGCGGGTGCCTGTTTGCGTATTACGGGTTTCGGGGCAGCGGCCGGGGATCCATTGATCCGATCAGATTCGTGATTGGGGGTGCCTGCTGGTCCCCCTGGCCTCCGCTCCTTGTTCTTCCTTGTCACCTCGGGTTGCCTGCGGGTTTTCCTTGCCCCGTCCTTGTCCTTTCCTGCCACGTCATGGTGCACCTTTTCATGGGGTACCCACTGGCTTGCGGAACATTGTCTCCTCGCGCGGGGTACTGCTGGTTCGTCTGCAAACAGGGGGTCGTCACTGGGCGAGACGACGTGTCGCAGCGCCCTCCTGAACGGTGAGCAGGTCCTGATGGGCGACGAGCGCCAGCTCGCCCGGCTCCTCGCTCTCTGAGGCGTCCGACGCGGTTGCCGACAGGACGAGCCAAGTCTGCTGGGTGGCTCGGGCCACGGCCTCGCTCAACCGTGCATTACTGTTCTTCTGCTGGCCGTGCAGCAGCCCTACCAGCAGAAGGGCTGCGAAGAGGTCACCGGAGCCACTGAAATGCCTGGACAGTGTGGGGGTGCTGCACACCCAGGCTGAGTTGGGCGCCACCGTCACTACATGGGTCTGGTCCTCGGGAAGATCTGCGGCTCGCACTGAGGTGACGACCACCGCACGCGGTCCGGCAACCGTGGTTCCAGATGCACGGGGTCGGAAAGGATTCTGGTCCGTCATGTGGGACGCCACGTGCCACGTTCCGGCGTGGTGTTCGGCATCGTCTCTCGCTGACCCCATGAGTGATCGCGCGGCGGCAACCACTTCGGCACACGTGGGCATTGGGTTGTTGTCTCTCCGGGTACCGGTTGCGGTCCTGCCTCCTGGACGACTCGTGGGCCCCGGGCAGGTCGCGAACCCCGGATGATCCGTGAGCATCGCGAGCTCGAAAAGGTTCGGTGTGATGATGTCCGCAGCCGGGACGACGAGCTTGCGCATCATCTGCACCACACCGTCGCTGACGTAGCAGCGGCCGTCGTCACCCATGACCGGGTCGCATAGGTAATGTCCTGCCCCTCCCCTGGCGCGGATCTGCTGGACGGCATCAACGACGATCGGTCCGCTCGTCTCGGTGAGGTATCCCGACAGGACGGCGTCACACCGTTCGAGGAAATCGTTGTGCCCCAACGATCGCAGTACGGCACGAAGATCCTGAGCTTTCACCGGAATCGATCCCACGTTCGGGTACCCGTTGTGGTTGCTGAGCACTGCCGTGGGAAACGAGATGACCTCGACTCCATTGCGCTGCAGCGGGAACATGGCTGCGCCATTGCCGACATGCCCGCCACACACTTGGCTCTGGGCCGACAGAACTGTGGGGGTGGTGATGGTGGATTGGGGGATGGATGCCATGCCACGATCATGGCACGTGTGTCCCACAATGGCCTGATTGCCACTTCACGTGGCAGGTGAGGGCATGAGAACCATGATTTCCACGGCGGCGGGCGGAGCTCAATGGATCCCTACCTGACGTTGTGATGCAGGCAGATCTGTGTGGTGGGGCGCCTTGGTCGGGATGGGTGTTTTTGGTGGTGTGGCATTCGTGTTCGAAGTCGTCCGTCCTGCCACGCCACATGGCAGGGGGGAGGTATCTGCACCACGATTTCCACACGACCGTGATGGAGACATGGTGCTCATGACTGGGGGATCTCGACATGAAGTGCCCAAAGCGTCAGCGATGCAAATCCGCAAAAGCCGCGCAGCCCCACATGGGGAAGCTACAAGTGGAAGAATCGGGCCATGCGTGCACGTGACCTCCCCTTCTTCAACTCTGGATTCGTCGCCATGGCGCATCGCGGTGGTGCTCAACTTCCGGAGAACCTTGGCAAGGAGAACACCATTGCTGCGTTCTCCCATGCAATGAATCGTGGAATCACTCATCTGGAGACCGACATCCAGGTGACCAGGGATGGCCATCTCGTCACCATGCACGATCCGGTTCTTGCCCGGGTCACCGACGACGACCACGGCGTCGTCGCCATGCTCACCTTGGATGAGCTGCGCGAGGCCACCATTGAGGGTGAACCCATCCCCACTCTCGACGAGGTGCTCGACACCTTTCCAGACGCCTGTTTCAACATCGACATGAAGGCTCCGGGCACCGTCGAGCCGCTCGTGGCAACCCTCGCTCGTCATCAGGCCTGGGACCGGGTGTGCGTGGGTTCGTTCAATCCGCGAAGGCTCACCGCATTCCGGCGTCTGGTGAATCACCCGGTGGCGACGGCCGTGGGGCCGGTCGGGGTGGCGTCCTCGTGCCTCACCCATCGGCCCACAATGCACATACCGCTCGGGGTCGTCTACCAGATGCCGTGGCGCATCAAGATGGGGTCTCGTGAGATCGATCTTGTGACGCCGTCATTCCTCCGAGCTGCACACAGAGCTGGCAAGCTGGTGCAGGTGTGGACGATCAACGATCCCGGTCAGATGGAACAGCTCATCGGGATGGGCGTGGACGGCATCATCACTGATCGCCCCGACGTCCTGCTCAACGTCATGCGCCGGTGTCATGTGGTTCGAGTGTGAGGGGTCGCCTGCCATGAAGGGTGGTTCTCTGCCATGATGGTGAGGGTACGGTGCCAATCACCGACATCGTCAGCGAGAGGAGCATGTCGTGGCTGATCGGGCTCTGCGAGGCATGGGACTGGGGTCCAAGAGCTTTGAGGACGAAGAGGGCGTCGAGATGGCTGAGCGGCAGGAGGTCGGTTTCGACTGCGCCAACGGCCACCACTTCGAGATCACCTTTGCCATGGAAGCCGAACTGCCGAGCCTGTGGGAATGCCCACGTTGCGGGGCAGAGGCCACCCGCAGCGATGGGACCGATCCTGAGCGCAAGGCTCAGAAACCACAACGTACCCATTGGGACATGCTCACCGAGCGGCGCAGTATTCCTGAGTTGGAGGAGCTGCTCAACGAACGGCTCGAGGAAATCCGCAAGAACGACTGATCCCGCGTCACGACTGTGGAGGAGAAGATCACTCCGCCACGCAACTGGCGTGGCGGGACCTCTGCCTCGTACCTGTGAACCACGGGCCGGTCAGGCCAGGGCTGGCCAGTTTTGTGCTCGTGACCCAAGACGTGTCCACCACGGCCTTGGGGTCACAGTCCTGCGACGCCTTGGCCCGTGACCCCACGATCGGTACCCTGTGTGGCTCGGCCCACGGGTCCACCATTCTCATACAGCCTGAACTTGTCCATTGCGACCCCGCTACGACATTCTCCGACATCGTTGCGAGGAGCGTCCATCACGCAGACCTTGCCTTGATGGTGGCCCGCATTGATGGTCATTGGTTTCGGAGTGTCGCCATGTGAACGACCAGACCTATACGGATCTGATGACGCACGCGACGCCACACAGCCACGTGGTGCCCACCCATGCGTTGTCCCAGAGCCCGTCCGAAGGCTCAACCGATGCAGGCTCAATGTTCCGCTGCCGCGTGCACGAGCCTCACCCTTCCGGAGGTCACGTTCAGAGAGACCCAGGATCCCGTGGTAGGGCCTGGGTCATACCACGGGACCGATTGTCAGCGTCGGAATTGCTTGATGACCTCACTCGTCTTGCCCGCAAGCTTGTCCGCCACGTGACTCACCTGCTTGGCCCGGTGCTCCACACCCCATCTGGTGGTCTGGGCCATGGCCTCGACGACGATGTCCTTGCTCATCTTGGACGCCCCACGTTCGCGTTCGACGAAGGTGATCGGCACCTCGGCGACGACCCCTCCGGCCTTGAGGACGCGCCACGTCATGTCGAGCTGGAAACAGTAACCGGCCGAGTCGACCATCGCCAGGTTGATCGTCCTCAGCGTTGAGGCGCGGAAGGCATTGAATCCGCCGGTGGGATCCTTGACGTCGATGCCCAGCATGAGCCGAGTCCACGCCCCTCCCCCACGGGAGATGAACTCGCGGCTCTTGGGCCAGTTGACGACTGACCCGCCAGACACGTAGCGCGATCCCTTGACCATGTCGGCATGCTGCAGAGCGGACAGCAAGGCAGGCAATTGTTCGGGCTGATGGGACAGATCGGCATCCATCTCCACGAGCACGCCGTAGTCGTGCGAGAGCCCCCAGTCGAATCCAGCCAGGTAGGCGGCCCCCAGCCCCTCCTTACCCTTGCGGTGCATGACGTGGACGTGTTCGTCTGCGCTGGCGAGTCGATCGGCGATCTCACCAGTGCCGTCAGGGGAATTGTCGTCGGCAATGAGCACGTGCACCTGCGGGTTGGCGGTCCGCAGTCGCGATGTGACGGTCTCAATGTTTTCTGCCTCGTTGTAGGTGGGGATGATCACCAAGACCTCTCCCAGATCTGCACCCATCGGTTCGCCGGCCATGACACTCCCATCTCTGGACCGTTGAAATACCCCTCAGCTTAGCGTCTACGCGGTAGGGCGGGCCTGTTCGAGGCAAGGTTCAGTTCGCACCTGTGACACCGGTTGGTCATCGGCGGCCGCTCCGTCTTCGTCGTTGTGATGGCTTGAGCAGAGTGTGGTAATTCCGTTCAGGACTGTGTCGCTTGCCACGCAGGGATGCAGACATGACGATCAGGAGCACATTTGCCACAACGAGTGTGGGGGGTTGGGATCTTGACTGTGAGGCCAGGGTCCTGCGTGAAGCTGGGGGTCCTGCGTGGGAGCTGGGCACGACACTCATGGCACGGAACGCCTTGCGGGGGTGAGCTCTGAATGTAGGGAGCTGGGGTCCAGCTCGTTTTCTTGTTTTTGTCATTGGAGGCTGAGGCCTTAGACGTGGGGATCTTGGATCGGTCAGCTCGTGGACTGCTGGTTTCGAGTGGGTGCGTGGTGTTTGTGTTTCGGACGGCATCGCCTGCCACTCAGGAATGCAGCCATGAGAGCCACGAACACATTTGCCACAGCGACGCCGACGCTGATCCAGGTGATCCACGGTGTCAGCACCACACCCCAGGACACGCCGTCGGTCAACGGCACGCTCACCGAACGATGGGTGTGGGTGCCCTCCGTGGTGTGCGTCACCACCTCACCAGTCGACGTGATGAGCCCGGACAAGGACGAGGTGGTCGACACGACGATCGGGCGCCCCAGCTCGATGGCACGCGCCCTCGTCATGCGCCACTGCTGATGGGGCTGCCGAGTCGCGGTGTAGGTCGCGTTGTTGGACTGCACGGCTATGAGCTGGGCTCCGTTGCGTACCGTGTCATGGACCGTCGGGTCGTACGCCAGCTCGAAACAGATCACGTCCCCCACGACGACGTGTTCGTCGATGATGCGGGCATCGATGACGCCGGGGGCGGTTCCCGGTACCGACTGACGGCCCACCTGTTTGAGCACCGGGATCAGGGGAAGCAGGGTGCTGCGCCACGGGATCCACTCGCCGAAGGGTACCAGATTGCGCTTGTGATAGACGGATGTCGGTGCGTGGGCATGGGCGGGCCACCACATGCCAGTGGTCTGACGTTCGCCCTCGTGGGGGCCATGGGTGACGGCCCCCACGAGGATCGGCTGATGGGCGATCGTGGATGCCAGGGTGATGACCCGCCCCACCTCGGGATGCTGGACCGGGTCGATGTCGGTGGAGTTCTCCGGCCACAACAGGAAATCTGTGGCCGGACGCCCATGCGCCCGATCATCGGCCACCTGAGCGATGGTTTCGGAGAGATGGTTGGCTGTCACCGAGCTGGCATAGCCGGTTGCATGTGAGCCAGCGGTACCGTCCACGCCACCTTGGATGATCCCCACCCGTACCGATCGGATGGGCTCGGTGGTACCGGAGCGTCCCTTCGCAGGTGGAGTGTGGTCCGTCAACTGGGGTGGAGGGGCTGAGCCGGATCTTCTCGTTCCGGACGGGATGCTGCTTGCCGCGGGCGCTGCTCCGGTCGCCGCACGACCTGCCCCGGGGTGATTGCTCGTCCACGTGCCCACGGCACACATGAGTCCCAGCACCAGGACCAGTACCGTCGCGTCCACGAGCTGGTGTGCCCTTCTTCGGTACAGGACGGTGAAGGCAAGCAGCTGGCCCGCCAGCGCCACCATGAGGCTCACACCCACTGCTCCGATCCACCGCAGCATTCCGGCAGCCGGGGTGTCCATCGCCGACCAGGCCAGACGCACCCATCCGAACCCGCCGACCGGCCAGCGGGCGAGCAGCACCTCGGTGGCACTCCACATGCACGCAGCCCACACCGGAGCACCCGGCAGGTCACGCACCAGACGGATCGTCCACGCGGTGAGGGCCGGGAACATCCCCAGGACGGCGATGAGCAGCACGGCCACCGGCCATCCCAGCACCGAGGCCCATGAGACCGTCGAGGCGTACAACCCCAGTCCGAACAGGTATCCCAGCAGTGGTGCACGTCTGGTTGGACGCCAGCAGACGATCACGGTGAGTGCGGCGACCCCCGGAACCGTCAGCCACTGACCGCCTGGGATCTGCCCCAGCCCCGTGGCCACTCCGGCCACCACGGCGAGCAGACCACGGCAGAATCGCGCCACGCGGCCCTCCTGGGTGAACCATTCCGGCGGGGTACGTATCTTCTCACCAGACGTGATGTGGGCGTGTCGTACGTGCCTCTGCCGCCAAGGCAGGTGGACCTCCGCGTCCTGCCCATCCGATTCCTTCGAGTGGGCAGACGCAGATGCGGGGCCCCGCAGTGCAGGAATCGTTTTCGTCGAAGGGGCATCTGTCGATCTCGGTGCAGGTGGTTTCGCCGCTGAATCCGGCGAGGCGTTCACCGCACCAGTCCGTCTGCCGGAATCCTCCGCTCCCCCACCATGTTGAGGTCGTCGAAGATGGTGTCGAGCACGACGATCGTCTCCGTGCTGCAGTTGCACAGGGTACGAATGCGGGTGAGCAGGTGATCGAGCTCAGTGGGAGTGCGCGTCTGCACCCGGATGAGGTATGAGGCACGCCCAGCGATGGAGTGGCAACCGCGTACCTCGGGGAGGGTGAGGAGCTCGCCGGGGATGGCGACATCATCCTGGGGTTCCACGGGCATGATGTGGATGAAGGCCGTGATCCCAGCCCCGATGGACGCCAGATCGATGACGGCCTTGTAGCCCGTGATGACTCCCCTGGCCTCCAGACGACGCACCCGCTGCTGTGCTGCGGAGGTGGACATGCCGGTCTCCTTGCCCAGATCCGTCCATGACATGCGCCCGTCGGACTCCAGCAGGGCCAGAATGTGGCGGTCGGTGGCATCCAGCTCGTCGGAGGTGCCGCCGTCCGGTCGTGTCGTCATCAGAGAAATCCTGTCCATGCGGGGTAGGCCAACCATAACAAACCGTTGCACAGGACCTGTCGCAAAAATTGATTCCTCCGCCACGGGGAGCTGGGGGATGACCAACTGCGGGGAATGCGCATCTGCCACTACGGTTGGGGTATGAAAGTGCTGACCACGACGGCTTTTTGCAGGGTACTGCACGCTCTCGGAGACAATCCTCGAGTGGTGACTCCTGGTTCTGCAGCCACCCCGCTTGAGGTTCTCCACCTCATTGACGAACAGCTGGATCGCTGGACACTGTTCTGCGTCAATGCCCCGGCAGGTGTGCCCACTCGCTCCGAGGTCACCCACGAGACAATCTTCGTCGGTCCGGGACACCGCCATGCCGAGCACGTCGAGTTCCTTCCCGGACGACTGAGCAACACACCGGACCTGCTCAGGACCACCCGCACACCTGATCTCGTCGTCCTGCACACCACCACCCCCAGGAACGGCCAGGTCTCCATGGGCATCGAGGTGCAGATCATGCCGGCTGCCGTGGAGGCAGCGCGTGCCAGTGGAGGAATGGTTGTGGCAGTCATGAACCCACACATGCCGTTCATCGCTGGCGACGGCGTCATGTCCACCGACGAGATCGACTACGGCATCGAGATCGACGCGCCGCTCGTCACCGTCGACAAGGCGAGCCTCGATGATGCCTCCATGACGATTGGGGACACGATTGCCGCCCGCACGGGTGAGGGGGCGACAATTCAGGCGGGAATCGGTGCCATTCCCGACGCCGTGCTCTCCTGCCTGCAGCAGTCCCGGGTCGACTCGCACTCGGGACTACGTTCTGGCGCTGCACGACGTCATCTGGGTGTGTGGACCGAGCTCATCGGTGACGGGGTGCGCGAGGTGGATGATGCCGGTGTGCTCGACCCCGATCGTCCGATCGTGGGAACCTTCCTGATCGGTGGTGACGAGTTGTATGAGTGGGCTGGCCGTCAGACTCGGTTGCAGCTGTTGCGGTGCGAGCGGACCAATGACCCCGGCACCATCGCCCGGCAACCTGCCATGACGAGTGTCAACACCGCCATGCAGGTGGATCTGTTCGGGCAGGTCAATGCCTCACGTATCGGTACGAGGATCTTCTCCGGTACGGGTGGGGCCACCGACTTCCTCGTTGGGGCGCTGCACTCCCCCGGTGGTCAGGCTCTCGTCGCGATGCGAAGTTGGCATCCCAAGGCTGGCGTGTCGACGATCGTCGACACGCTCGACGCACCGGTCACCAGCGTGCAACCCACCGCCGTCGTCACCGAGCAGGGGGTGGCCGAGCTGTTCGGGAATTCTGAGCGGGAACAGGCTCGTCAACTCATTGAGAATGCCGCCCACCCCCAGGCGCGCTCCCAGCTGAGACAGGCCGCGGCCCGTTACGGGTTGTAGCGATGGTCGGGTGCTGCTCCAGATCAGGGACCTCAGTCCAAATCAGGGACCCTTGTTTGCCCAGCTGCTTTGGCAGGAGAGGATCGGCAGGTGCGATGGCACGGATCTCTCACCGGTCGAGGCAGACTCCTCACAGGCCGAGCAGGGCACTCAACACCTGCACCACGCCGTCCTCGGTGTTGGGCGGGGCAAGGTATGCCGCCTTGTCGATGACCCGGGGGTGGGCGTTGGCCATGGCGAACGACATCGTCGCGCAATCCATCATGGCGAGGTCGTTGAGGTAGTCACCGAAGACGACCGTCTCGTCGCGGCTGATCCCCAGACGATCCTGCACCTGTGACAGGGCAGCACCCTTGTTGGCGCCGGCATGGGACATGTCGACCCAGTGCTGGCCAGAGACCGTCACCTGACACAGCTCGGCGAGATCTGCCACACGCGGTGCCAGAACGGTCTCCGCATCGTCGAAGCAGTGGATCGCCACCTTCACTGCCCCCTCGCACACGGCCCCATGGTGGGCATTGACGAGGTCCGTCGTGATCTCGTGCGACAGGTAGTAGGGAGTCACCTCGCGCAGGAACGGCTCGTCGTCACGTTCCACGTAGCCGCAGTCGGGATGGCACACCACCGCTGCACAGTCGATTCCCGCTGCCCTCAGCTCACGTACCCGGATGATCGTGCGTCGTACCACCTGGGGGTCCAGCGGTGAGGAATAGATCAGCTCGTCGTCCATGACGACGTTCGTGCCGTTCTCGGCAATGATGAGGCTGTGGCCCGGCACTGTCGGGAACTGTGCTGCCAGGGCGGCACATTGCCGTCCGGAGGCAGGAGCGAAGATGATGTCACGGTGGGCCATCGTCTGCAGGACGGGCTCCAGCCCTTCGGGCAGGTGATGGTCGGGACGCAGCAGGGTTCCATCCATGTCCGTGACGACGAGTCGGATCCTCGAGGCCAGAGGGTTGGCCTCCGGTCTCAGCTGGCGCAGGTTATCAGATCGGTGCGGGTTGTCAGGGACACTTGGGTCATGGAACAGGTGGTCGATGGCGTGCGTCACGACCTTATTGTGCCTGACAGAAGCACCATTGAGTCTGGTCGTGTGTGGCGGTGTGGCACTGGGCCCGCTGTGTAGCTGGTATCAAGACGTAGTAGAGTCCCCTTGACTCAGCGGCTGCTTCATACCCAGCGGCTGTTCTGGAAAGAACCTGGATCATCTGCGATCCGGTTGAAGGGAGAACTCATGTCACTTCCAGTGACTGAGCAGATGGGTACACGTGAGTTGACGGTGCGAGGAGTGCTCCTCGGCGGGTTGATCACCCTTCTGTTCACAGCAGCGAACACGTACATGGGGCTCAAGGTTGGTCTTACCTTTGCCACATCGATTCCTGCGGCCGTCATCTCCATGGCCGTGCTGCACATGTTCAAGAATCATTCGATTCAGGAGAACAACATCGTACAGACGGTGGCATCTGCTGCCGGTACCTTGTCGGCAATCGTCTTCGTCCTGCCCGGCCTCATCATGGTCGGATGGTGGAATCACTTCCCCTACTGGACGACCCTGGCCATCTGTGCGATCGGCGGAATCCTCGGCGTCATGTACTCGATTCCACTGCGTCGGGCGTTGGTCACAGGTTCTGACCTGCCGTACCCCGAAGGTGTGGCAGCGGCCGAGGTGCTCAAGGTCGGTGACACCACCGAGGGCGCCCAGGCCAACAAGGTCGGCATCCGGGTCATCATCATGGGATCCATCGCCTCGGCCCTGTACCTCGTCGGGACGTACCTCGGCGTCGTCAAGGGTGAGATTCGCAAGAACCTCAAGGTGGGCAACACCAGCACCTACATCGGTGCCGGACTGTCCATGGCCCTCATGGGCGTGGGGCACCTCGTCGGCCTGACGGTGGGTATTGCCATGCTCGTCGGCGTCGTCATCTCCTACGGGTTCGTGCTTCCCTGGCAGATGCATGGCAAACCCATCGGCATGATCGACGGTGTCTTCGCTCATCAGGTGAGGTTCGTCGGTGCTGGAACGATGGCGATCGCAGCAGTGTGGACCCTGCTCAAGATTCTCGGTCCGATCATTCGCGGTATCAAGGAAGCCCTCGTCTCGCACCGCAAGCAGCGTGCTGGTCAGACCGTTGACCTCACCGAGCGTGATCTGCCGATGAGCGTCGTGCTGCTCGCCGTCATCGCCTCACTCATCCCGATCGGCCTGTTGCTGTGGGACTTCCTGCGCGACACTGCCGTACATGGCGGGATCTCCGGCCTCATTCTCGTGACGATCGTCTTCATCCTGCTGGTGGGTCTGCTCGTTGCCTCGATTTGTGGCTACATGGCTGGTCTCATCGGCGCCTCGAACTCCCCCGTCTCGGGAGTCGGTATTCTCGTGGTCATCCTCACCGCCCTCATCATTCGTGCCACCCACCATGCCACCGGTGTGGAGGAGTCCAAGGTGCTGGTGGCGTACACCCTGTTCACTGCGGCGATCATCTTCGGCATGGCGACGATCTCCAACGACAACCTGCAGGACCTCAAGACGGGCCAGCTGGTCGGCGCCACCCCCTGGAAGCAGCAGGTGGCGCTCATCATCGGCGTGATCTTCGGCTCGGCCATCATTCCGCCGGTGCTCAGCCTCATGCACCAGGCCTTCGGCTTCCAGGGAGCTCCCGGAGCCGATCCCAAGACTGCTCTGGCGGCCCCGCAGGCTGGACTCATGTCGTCGCTGGCCCAGGGTGTGTTCGGTGGCAATCTTGAGTGGAACCTCATCGGGCTGGGCGTGCTCATCGGTATCGGTGCCATCATCGTCGACGAGCTGCTCGGGCACTTCACCAATCGCATGCACCTGTCACCGCTGGCCGTGGGCATGGGCATGTACCTGCCGATCATGACGTCGGTGGCCATCCCCATTGGTGCCCTGCTCGGTGTGGGCTACGACAAGTGGGCTCAGCGGGCCGGGGGCGACGTCGAGGGCAAGAAACGCACCGGTGTGCTGCTGGCGACCGGCCTCATCGTGGGTGAGGCCATCATGGGCGTCATCTACGCCGGTGTCGTCGTCGCCACTGGAAATGGTTCCGTGCTCGACGTCATCGGCGACTCCTCCTACGGCAACTACGCCGATTACGTCGGTCTCATCGTCATCGCCCTCATGACGTGGGGGGTCTACAGCCGCGTCAAGAAGATGGCTGTCGCGCGGGAGAATGCCAGTACCTCGCAGTGACTGTCACATGCATGTGATCGGTTGATCGATTATCAGTTGCCTGGTGCCGTACGGTGCCAGGCAACTGCCTTCTCAGGCATGACGGATCTGTGTCAGGCTCACTCCCCTCACCGAAAAGTTCTGCGGGGCCGACGATGGGGTTTCCCGGGCCGCATGGGCTGGTCCCAACGGCATCTCGATGACGGCTGCCTCCGGCCTTGGGTGCATGGGTCGTGTGCAAGGATGGTCGCGTGAAGCGTTCCCCGGTGCAGGGCATCCTCGCTGCCGTCATCCTCGCCACTGTGTCCTTGCTCACCAACCTTCAGTCGCCTGAGGATCTGAGCGTCGTCGACGTCCAACCGCTTCTGGTGACTCGTCTGGTCCTGAGCTATCTCACCAACGGAGCCGTGTGGGCTCTCCTGCTCATCTTCGCGGGCTGGAGCTGGGGACGGCGATGGTGGCAGGCCGCTCTCTGGGCGATTGTCTGCGGCGAACTGGCCTTGGCGGTCCATTACCTCCTTGGATGGGCCATAGGCTTCTTCGACTGGTCGGACGTGTTGTCCAATCTGTACTGGTTCGTGGCGGCACTGGGGGATGGTCTCCTGCTGGGTGTCGCAGGTTGGGTCATGCGTAGGACCGACGGCTGGGGTTTTGCCGCGTCCCTGCTCGTGCCAGGGGGCTCATCGCCGAGCCAGTGATGAATCTGCTACCCGCTCGGGACTGGTTGAGGCCATCCGACGCGGTGGCGCTCAGGACTGCCGGGTGGATCGAGCTCGTGATCGGGGTGGTGCTGCTGGTGCTCCTCACCTGGCGGTTCGTCGCGTGACGCCCTGGTGAACGCAGCCAGTGATGTGGCCGTTGCTGCCGGGTGGGCAAAGTCCATGACTTGTATGGGTGGTCGTGAGTACACGTGCTTGGGATCTCTGCACCGTCCACATGTCGTGGCACGAGCCACCAAACCGCGTCATTGCGTGCTCAACAGCCTCTTGTCGGGCTGACAGGATTTAAAGCAAGTTGCTGTTTCCCCTAGCTAAATCGGTTGCATACTTGGCTGGAATGCTTTTTGGGCACCTTTTTGGGCGCTTGTCTTTTTCTCTTCGTGCCATCATCGAAGAGGCTGGACTGTGCAACAACAAGTACTTCCTCACACCCCACACCGCATCCGTCATCATCCAGTGCGCAACAACGGGGTACTACGGGTACAACTGATCCGGAACACTTCAAGCTTTCGCAAATGTTCAAACACTTCCGGCACACTTCTGTCATTTCATCAACCTTTCCGACAGCTTCACGAACTGTTGACAATGACGACAATGACTCAAGTGCCAAAAGTTTCACACAATTGTCGAAAATTACTCCATCGGACACATGAGACAGTATTTCGGCTCCCTTGGCCACATATCGACTTCGCCCAGCCGCCGTTGAGACATCTTCGTCAATTGTGGAAATCATGTAGTCAATGAGTGAAATTTCGTTATTGTCAACAAATTCGCGGAGTTCATCAACTGTGTGAAGTTTCCGGAAGCTTCGTCTAGTTTCGGTAAGTTTCCACAGATTTACGAAAGTGTTTGAACTCTTCTGCTTGTTACAGAGAGTCACAGGTAGTTGTTTTAGAGAAGTGGTTGGAGGCACAGGTAGTTGTTTCTGTAAGTGTTTCTGATATTGGTTGATGGCGCTGGTGGATGGTCTGCTGGTGTAGAAGTAGGAAAGGTGAGAAAGATGAAGTTTAGGGTGGATGCAAATGAGGCAAATAAGCACATGGTTGTTATGTCTTTGGCTGGAATGAAGGCCGATGACTATTCTCCCAAGCAGAAGGACGGGAAGAACGTTCTATCTGAGGATGGGAAACAACTGTATTCGGTGCGCAACGTTCATGCCTACGATACGGATCGTCAGCGTGAGATGCAGAATACGTTCATCGCTGTAATGGAGCCTGCTGAGATTCATCCGATGGCTCGGTATGTCTTTGACGGCGATGTGTGGATCAAGCCTTACGCAATGAACGGGCGATTGGGTATGACGATTGAAGCTACTCGTCTTGTTTCGGTTAAGTGACAGTTGATTGTTGGATGGGCGGATGGTGTTGAGCACTGTCCGCCTCGTGGAGGTTTAAAATGTCTATAATTCAAGAGCATTTTGAGAGTAAGGATGTCCAGGCTCGGCAAGAGCATCCATTCATGTATCTGCTCGGGCGGGCTATTGGCTGGGTTGTTCGAACTATCTTCAGTTTCATTCGCTGGTCGTGGTTGTCGATTCTGTGGGTATGCGCTGCTGTATTGTTGATGAAGGCTATTTCTGGTTTCTGGGGCAAGTTCTTGGCTATTGCTGTGCTGCTCGTTCCGATTTTTGTTCCTCAGACTCGGCGGTTTTCCTTCGCTGTTCACGACTGGCAAAGGTTTCGGGCACACCGATACGAGGTGAGGGCTCTTGAGAACGGAAATAAATTTTTGCGGCGTATGGGGCTTGTCCATGACGATGACACGACCTATAACGTGGCATTGTATTTCGGTGCCGATGAGTGTGTCCTTGCGTATCGTGAAATGATTCCCGGTCTTGCTCCGCAGCGCCTCATTGACTCGTGTAAGGCTTTCATGACCGATCTCGATGCCCAGTCAGTTCGATCTGAGAACCTGGGTGGTGGTCTGTTCAATATTCACTTCATCTTGAGTGATCCGCTTGATGCATCGACAGAAATTACCCAGCCCAAACCACTCGACCTCACAGATATGAGTGTTGAGATCGGCAAGGATGCTTTTGGAGATCCATTCCGTTTGAAACTTAAGGATACTGCCGGTGTGCTGGTTGGTGGAGTTCCCGGTTCGGGAAAGTCGGCTTTTCTGAATGCTGCTTTGGGCTCGTATGCACTTGCTACCGACGATGTCTCGATGACCGTCATCGACTGTAAGGGTGGACAAGACTTCTCTGCTTATGAATCGCGAGTCGATACGTTTATTTCTGAAGCGACGGATTTCACCGAAGTCCGTGACGTGCTGCGTAATACGGTTGAAGAGATGAACAAGCGAGTCAAAACGAATGGTGCTGTTCTGGGTGAGAGTAATTTTTGGAATGTGGCCCCTTCTGAACGTCGCTCTAAAGGTGTGAAGATGAAGCTTATCGTTATCGATGAAGCTCAGGCGCTTTTCGATCTGAGTGGCATCACCGATAAGGAAGAGAAAAAACTTAGGCAAGAGATTACACGGGCATGTACAGACTTAGTGAAGCGTGGTCGTAGTGCTGGTGTGCTCACAATCTTTGCTACGCAGAAGCCTACCGCCGATGCCATTCGAGACAATGTAAATGTGCGTATCGCCTTGCGTGTGACAACCTCGGAAGCAGAACGAGCCATCATGGGCTATGTTCCCGATGAGCTCGATGTTCCCCGTGCAACAAGTATTCCCGCGTCTCGTAAAGGAGGTGCAGTAATTGAGTCGGAAGGAGGCACGAGGAAGATGATCCGCTCCTACTACTTCCCTGAAAAGAAGCTCCGCGCTTTTCTGGCAGGGCATGGGGAAGCACTCGCGGAGCGATGCTGACCGGCGGCGTATTCAGAGCGCCGATTTCTCTAGTATTACAGGCGCTCTGTGACATGTGTCAACGGTATACAGAAATGCCTTTTAAAGACTTGTGAAGCTGCTTTTGATACAGTTGCGTGAGACACAACTATTTTATTTTTGTGACCAAATTGATGTGATGGGTGTGATTGATGATGACTACGAATCGTTGCCGCGATTGGATGCTTACCTTGCCTGAGGAATACTACTCTCGAGACATCGTTGAGGACAAGCTGCGATCGTATGACTATATTGGACAACTAGAGTCTGGTAAGGAGAGTGGCTATCGGCATTTCCAGATCTATGTTGAGAACAAAAATGCAATCAAGTTTGAGACACTGCGCTCCAAGTTTCCTAGGGGTCATTATGAACCGCGGCGTGAGTCTAAGTCGCAGTGTTTGAAGTATTGCACTAAATCTGATACTCGTGTGCCTGGACATTCTCTGCTTGCTGGTGGTAAATTTGTTGGCAAGGATGTGGACGAGTTGCTGAAGGATCGTTTGCCTAAGACGAAGAGAGATATATCTGCTGAGATTAGTGAAAAGATGCTCAAGGAAAACGTTCCCGCCAGTACTCTTGTTCAGGACCCCCGATATGCTCAGTCTCTCAAATATATTGAGGCGCTGGAGCCTATTCGTCTCAAGAATCTTGGCTTTGAGGATCGAGATGCTCTTGAAGTCCATTATCTATATGGTCCATCGCGTGTCGGCAAGACATATAAGGTTTTGCATGGTTTGAACTATGATCCCACGGATATCTATCGGGTCTCGAATTTTAAGCATCCGTGGGATAACTATGAGGGGCAGTCGGTGCTGCTTCTGGATGAGTTTGCTGGTCAAATTCCCTTTGAGTTTCTTCTTCAGGTGTTGGACAAATACCAGCTGGAGCTGAACGCACGTTACCACAACAAGTGGGCCTGCTGGACACAAGTCTGGATCGTTTCAAACTTGCCGATGGAGTCTCTGCCGTACTATCGCCGTGTCTCGCCTGAGCAGTGGAGGGCGTTGTGCATGCGGTTCACCTCGTATCAGCGAATGGAGTCAGATCGGAGTTTGGTCAATGTACCGTTTCCTTCTGCCTCGTAATCTGCATTGTACACATTGTGATGCTCATAGACGTTGCTTAGTCCTTCTAATGCCTTACGTTGTTGATCCGCATTGATGATCGTGTAATAGAGCGTCATTGCTTCTGAAGAATGGCCTAAAATGCTCATGGCTGTTTGAATATCGACTCCACCCCATGCCAGCCACGAGGCGCACATCTTCCGGCAGGTATGGGGGCGCCAGTAGTGTTGTTCTTCTTTCCATTCCTGCCCTTCTTTGGCCATGTAGGTGACGATGGTGTTACGCCAGAGCTTGTTGTACATGGGGTACGTAATGGGACCACCGGCAGGAGTGAGAAACACGAGATTGTTCCACTCTGGTGCTGCCGCTGTAAGGCTTTTCTGTCGCTGCAGTAGGAATGCTTCTTTCCATCTCTCGGGAAGCATGAGGGTGCGGTTCTTGCCGGTTTTGGTGCTGTTTTGGATGATGTAGGATCCATCGTTTTGCCTCATGAGCTGTTGCTTGATGGTGAGCTTGTTCATGCACTCATCGAAGCAATCCCATGTGAGTCCAAGGAGTTCAGCGCGTCTCAGCCCTAGAAGCATGGCAATGGTCAGTGTGTACCGATCGTGCAGTTCGCATTCTGGCTGTGCAAGCCATTTACACATCTTGTCCATAATGCGCGACCAATGTTCGATGTGTGCTGTGTCCTTCTCCCCTGCTGCTGATCTCTGTCGAGGTGGGGTGAGCTGCTTCATGGGGTTGAGGTCGACTTTCCCCGCCTTCACCGCACTATTGAGGGCTGCATTCATGGTCTTGAAGATGTTGACGGGAATGGCGTGGCCTTGTTGAGCTCCGGCGTTGATAACCTCTTGTATTTCTTCTGCTGTGAGGCGTTTTACTGGTCTACTCCCGAGCTTGGGTGCGATCCATTGCTTGTACCTGATCTTGTGCTGCTGGGCCGTTTGAGGCTTCATCTGCTCGCTGGCTTGCTTGGTTGCTAGCCAGATGTCTACCCATTGATTGAGTGTGAGTCCTCCTCGTGGGCCAGTGGCTGTTCTGGTGCCATCGATGCGCTGACGAAGATTCTTGTTCAGGCGTTTTGTTGCCTCTGCTCTAGTAGCTCCCCGCCCGCGTACTCGCTGCTTGGTGCCATTCTTGTCGTAAAAGCTGCTCTCTGCGGTCCAGTACTCCCGTATATAGGTCTTGTCTTTGTAGGTACGTACTGACCTTTCCCTGTAATACATGAGGAGGGCAGTATACAACTTTTTTGGGCGCTTTTTTGGGCGCAACCATCCTCTGCTGCTACCCACTGCCCCGCGTCATTGCGTGCTCAACAGCCTCTTGTCGGGCTGACAGGATTTGAACCTGCGACCCCTTGACCCCCAGTCAAGTGCGCTACCAAACTGCGCTACAGCCCGATGGACTCGGTTGTGAATCCGAAGAAGAACATTAGCGTACTTTCATCGGCTACGACAAATCGACTCCGCCGGGCAGCAGCGTGAGCTCTCAACTGGTCGGCCTGCCGCGTCCGCGTCCGCCACGGCGTTCCCTGGGCCTGATCTCCACCTGAACCGGCGTCCCCTCGAATCCGAAGTCCTCACGCAGCCGGCGTTCGATGAAGCGCACGTAGCTGTCGTCCATGACACCACTGGTGAACAGGGCGAAGGTCGGTGGACAGTTGTGGGCCTGGGTGCCAAAGAGGATACGTGGCTGCTTGCCGCCGCGCACCGGGTGCGGATGGGACGCGGTGAGTCGTCCGAGGAAGGCATTGAGCTTGCCGGTCGACACCCGGGTCTCCCACCCGTGCAGGGCGGTCTCGATGTTCCTGGACAGCTTGTCGACGCCTCTCCCCTTGAGGGCGGAGATGTTGATCCGCGGGGCCCAGGCAAAGGCCTGCACGTCCCGTTCTATCTCGCGTTCCAGGTACCGGCGACGCTCCTCGTCGGTGAGGTCCCACTTGTTGTAGGCGACAACCAGGGCACGCCCGGCCTCCTCGACCATGTTGAGGATGCGCATGTCCTGGTCACTGATCGGCTCGGAGGCGTCGATGACGACGATGCACACCTCGGCTCGCTCGATGGCGGTCTGGGTGCGCAGGGAGGCGTAGAACTCGTGACCGGAGGCCTCCTTGACGCGTCTGCGCAGCCCTGCGGTGTCGATGAACCGGTACGGCACTCCCCCGACCGCCACGACCTCGTCCACCGGGTCGACGGTGGTGCCGGACATGTCGGAGACCACCGAGCGGTCCTGACGGACCAACCGATTGAGCAGCGATGACTTTCCGACGTTGGGTTTGCCCACGATGGCCACCCGGCGTGGACCACCGACCAGGACCGGGGCTGCAGCGCGTTCCGGCAGCACGTCCACCAAGGCGTCGAGCAGATCGCCGGAGCCTCGTCCGTGGATCGCCGAGACCGGGTGCGGCTCCCCCAGGCCGAGATTCCACATGGCGGCCGCCTCGATCTCGGTGTGCATGTCGTCAACCTTGTTGGCAGCCAGCACCACCGGCTTGTGGCTACGGCGCAGTACCTGCACCACGGCCTCGTCCTCATCGGTGGTGCCGACGGTGGCGTCGACGACGAGCAGGACGGCATCTGCGGTGGAGATGGCGAGTTCGGCCTGCTCGGCGATACGGGCCGCCAGGCCGTGGGCGTCCGAGGCCCAGCCGCCGGTGTCGACGAGGACGAAATCATGCCCAGCCCATTCGGCGTCGTAGGAGACCCGGTCCCGGGTCACACCGGGGGTGTCCTGCACGACGGCCTCGCGGCGTCCCAGAATTCTGTTGACGAGTGTGGACTTGCCCACATTGGGCCGTCCCACGACGGCAACGACCGGTCGGGGAAGCTCCTCCTCGGCTGGCGCGTCAGCTTCCCGAGTCTCGGTGATCGAAACGTCAGGGGCATCAGCAGCCCGGACAGAGGCGATGGACTCATCTTCGAAGGGCATGTCGTACTCCTGGTCGACGAACAACTAGCTCAATTTACATGATCGCAGTGAGGTTGGCAGCTCTGTGCCTGGGGGATTTCACCCCACCTGCTCAGTGAGTGCCACCACCCTGGCAACGACCTCGTCCAGGTCCAACGAGGTGGAGTCGATGAGGGTGACTCCCGGGGCCGGCGTCTCGAACTGACTGACGGTGGCGTCGTCCCGGTCGCGACGAACGATCTGGTCGTGCATCTGCGTCTGGTCCACGTCGTCACCCAGCTCACGGGCGCGTCGAGCCATCCGCACGGCGGGGTCGGCCACGAGCAGCACCCGCACCTGCGCATCGGGACACACGACGGTGGTGATGTCTCGCCCCTCGACGACGATCCGCCGATCGTTCCGTTCGACGATGTCGCGCATTCGTTCCACGAGCAGCACCCGCACCTGTGGGATCGTGGCAACTGCGGAGACCCGGGCGCTGGTACGCGGGTCGCGAATCTCCTCGGTGACGTCCACCCCATTGATGACCACCGTGTCGCGACCAGGCCGGGTGTCCACCCTGATGTCGGCGCTGCCTGCCAGATCGATGACCCGGTCAGGTTCGTCCTGGGGGTTGATCCCGGCTCGGGACACGGCGCAGGCCAGTGCGCGATACATGGAGCCGGTGTCCAGATGCGCAAGACCCAACCGGGTGGCAACCATGCGCGAGGTCGACGACTTGCCCGAACCGCTGGGCCCGTCAATTGCAATCACCATTTCACCATTGACACGTGCCATGTGCGCATCTCCTTTCTCGGGGTGAGTTCGCAGGGCCCGGTGAGGGCTGTGGTGTGGCTCGTCACGGCTGCCGCAGATCCGTGCCTGGATCGACACGGTGGAATGCCCGGGGGTCGCGTCCGCGCTCCAGCAGTGCAACCTCCATCTGATCCACCGGGACGCCGAGACGTGTTGTCACAGTGTGGATCACCTCGTCCAGCGGCTGCTGCTCGGTGAGATCGGCCTGCAGCCTCGTGGTTCGATCCTCGTCGGCACCAAGGATCACTGGACCGACGGACTCGCTCACGGTGCCATCGGCGTCGATGGTGAAGATGGCATCGGCTTGACTCGTCGTTCCCAGTTCGGCCAGGGCCATCTGCACTTCGTAGGGTTTGGTCGTCGGGTCGGCGAAGGCGGCTCCCAGATGCCGGCCGTACCAGCTGGCCAGGGACTGTGCGTGCACATCGGTGCGGGAGTACAGATATGCCGAGATGTCCGCCTGTCGAATCCCAGCGATGCGCAGCATCTCGATCTCGCTGAACTTGCCCACGGCAGCCATCCCGATGCCACCCAGGATCTCCCCGGTGCGATGCAGTTGCGCGGACACCTGCGGGCCCACGAGGGCGATTCCGCTGGCGCACTGGGCCACGACCAGCGGCAGATGGGGGGCCAGGGCCTCGTGCAGAAAGCGATGACGATCGTCCACCCACTGCTGTGGCGGCACGTACCACGGTGTGCTCATCGGTCCTCCCCATGCAGTTTTTCAGACCCGTGCAGCTTCTCAGACTCGCGCATCTTCTTCTCAGACGTGGTACGTGACTTCTTCGACGTGTTCTGGTCCAGACCGTCCTCATGGGGGCTATGCGTCTGGCCGGAGGCCCCTTCCTGGTGTTCGCCACCAGAATCCTCGCCACTGGCGAGGGATGACGCATCGTCAGTTGTGTGCTCGAGCTCGGCGGGGTCCTCGCTCGTGGCCGCGTCGGAGGTGGCGTCTGTCGGGTTGGAGGTGTCGTCAGTGGGATGTGTCCGCGGTGTGGCGGCGGCCGTGTCGGCCCCGATGGTGTGTGCGTCCACCAGGTCCTTGAGCCAGCGTCGCACCTGGGTCGTGTCCGGGGTGGTGATCCCACTGGGGTCGATGATGCGCACCTCGGGGACGACGGCATCGGCAAGGCTGGGCACCGGATCGTCGGCAGTTGCGGCGTGAACGGCCTGCAGGGTCATGTGAATCGCCTGGGCTTGGCTCATCGCAGCCAGGTTGGCACTGCTCAGATGGTTCTTGGCAAAGATCATCCCCTTGCCGGCGCAGGCGAAGGAGGCCTCCTCGATGCGTCCACCGGTGACGTCGTAGCTGAAGATGCGGGCGCGATGACGGTCCTCGTCCCATCCGGCGAGGATCGGCGTCACGAGGATTCCACCCGAGGTGGGGGTGTTGGTGACGCGTACCAGATTGGACAGTCGTGCTGCCTGACCATCCAGGGACAGACGATGGCCATCGACCTTCTCGAAATGCTCCACCTCGATGGTGAACAGGCGCATCGTCTCGAAGACGAGACCGCTGGGTCCGGCCATGGCAGTCACGGCGTGACTCGCGGTGGAGCTGATCACCTGGCCGATGTCCTGCTGGGTGATGACGTGTCCCAGGGCGCTGCGCCGATGTGCGGCGATGACGACACCCTGGGTGTACTTCACCGCGACGATGGAGGTGCCGTGACGTCTCATCTCCGGAGCCGAGGAGTCGATGGACGCTGGCGGCCACATCTGAGGAGCCATGCTGCTCAACAGCTCGGCAAACGATGCCGTGTCAGGGGTGAGGTATTCATTGGAGCGTTGGGTGAGCGGTTGCTGGGTCATGCTCCTCCTTGCCAGTCGACGACGTGTCCAGACTATCGGGACGCAGCCCTCACGCCAGATGTGAAGCTGATCTTCCGGAGAGCCGTGACGTATTCGTTTCTCACCCACCCTTGACCACGGCGTGCAACCAGCGCAGTGTGATCGCCCTTGCCCCGAGGTGTCCGGAAGAATGCGTCCAGGTGTCCACTGCGTGACACTTTCATGAGAATCCTTCAGCACAGCGGTGAGCATTTTGGATCGACCACGACGATCACTACGATGGGGATCCGATTCCGCTGGTATCGGACCTTGGAAAGACACGGTGACCATGACGCAGGACACGGGGCAGGCGCGCCCGGACGTACGCGCTGCCATCCTCGCCTCAGCGGCGCAGAACTTTCAGGAGCACGGTTACTCCGGTGCAGATCTGCGCACCATTGCCCGGGACGCTGGCTACACCAAGGGAGCCATCTACTCCAGTTTCGGTTCCAAGCCCGAACTGTTCTGCCAGGTGTGCATGGCTCACTCACGCATCGAACTGGAGTCCATCGCCCAGACCATCGACCAGGTACGTACCAGTGGGAGCTCCGACCCAGTCGGTGACTTCAGCCGTCGTGTCGCGACCTCACTGATGGACGATGTTCCTTGGCAGCTACGTCTCGCCGAGTTTCGTCAGATCGCCAACTCCGATCCCAAGGTCGCCCTGGCCTACCGGGACCTGGTGGTACAGCGGTTTGACGCCATCTGCGAGGCCCTGGCCACCTTCTCGCCATCCATGGGAATCGACGGCGCAGACATGCAGACGATATCCATCGCCATCCTTGGTCTGGCCAATGCCATGGCCCTGGAGCACTGTGCACTGCCCGACATCGTCACCGAGTCACTGGTGGCAGATGCCATCTGTCGAACTATCAAGGGAATTCTGCAATGACTGAACCGCTCGTACATGCGGTTGGACTGACGGCCTCGGCACGTCAGGGAACGATATTCGGTCCTCTCGACCTCGACCTGTACCCGGGGCAACTGGGTATCGTCCATGGCGATCGGGGATCTGGAAAGTCTGCCCTGCTGTTGTCCTTGACGGCACGATTCCGGCGGGCAGAGGGTACCTTGTCCATCAACGGCATCAACGCGATAGAAAAACCCTACGAGGCGATGAAGTACACCAGCGTCGCCCGACTTGCCGATTACGTGCAGCCCGAGGATCGTCTCACCATCGACGAGTCGGTGGTGGAGCGGTGCTACATCGACGCGATTTCCGCCCAGCAGGGCAAGGATCGGGTTCGTGAGTTCGAGGAGACCTTGGGCATGACGATCGACCACTCCTGTGAGCTCGAGCAGCTCTCGTCGGTGGAACGGGCTGTCGCCTCCGTGTGCCTGGCCATGCTGCGCCCCGCCAAGGTCATCGTCCTGGACGATGCAGATTCCATGGTCCCCCACCGCCATCAGCGTCCACTGTTCGACATCCTGCTCAAACTTGCCCGGCATGAGGATGCCACCATCATCGCTGCGACGATGGATGACGACTCGGTGCCTCCCGAGGCCGTGGATCTCGGCCTTCCGCGATCCAAACGCATGGCCATGGCCCAACCGATCAAACTCGATCAGCTGCCCCGGTTCAACACCAAACGTCGCGAGGCAGCTGCCCAGCAACCCGGACCCGATGGTTTCGTCCCCAGCAGGTCACGTTCCGAGGAACCCGCGTCCTACACCGCTGGTGAGGAGAAACAGGAATCCAGCTCGGGCTCCGCCCCGGATCCAGGCGAGGACTCAGACGGTGCGTCCACCCTTGGTGACGTCTTTCGCCATGACGACGACAGTTCCGCACACGACAACGAGGAGTGACAGTTCATGTTGATCAACCTGGCCAAGCTTCTCAAATATGAGTTCCGCCGATTCAAGGGACGCTCCCGTCTGGCGCTGTTCTTCGTGCTCATCATTCCGCTGCTCTACGGCGGGGTGTACCTGCACGCCAACTGGGATCTCTACGCCAACACCGACGACGTGCCCATCGCAGTGGTCAATCTTGACGAGCCGACCACCTTCGGTGACCGGACGGTTGACGGTGGCAACCAGCTGGAGGGGCAACTGAAGAATCGCCCCCTGTTCGACTGGCGTTTCATGGGCACCGACTCCCAGGCTGCTCTCGATGGTCTGCGCGCCGGCGACTACTACATGGTCATCACCATCCCCAAGGACTTCTCCAAGAACCTCGTCAGCGCCGGAGACTACAAACCAGCTCGCGCCACCCTGCAGCTGCGTCGCGACGATGCCAATGGCTTCATCATCGGCCTGCTCACCTCCCAGGTGGAGACCTCGTTGGGCAAGGCCTTGGACGAGTCCGTCACCCAGACGTACTTCGAGTCGGTCTTCGGCAACCTGCAGAAGATCAAGGATTCCCTGGGCAATGCCTCCGATGGTGCCAAGAAGGTCTCCGACGGCAACAAGTCCGTCAACGACGCCGTCACCCTCATGAACACCAAGATGCTCGACGCTACGAAGTCCTTGGGAGAAGGCCAGGAATCCGTCAATCGCGTCAACTCCGCCCTCAACGACGCCGACTCGGCATCGAGCAAGCTCACCCAGGCCGTCGGTCAGGCCAGGAATGGGAGTACGACGATTGCCGCTGCTGCGCAGGACGTCGGTGAGGACGCCCAGGTCGTCAATGCCCAGACCGGTCAGCTCATCGATCAGATCAACAACAACCTGCCAGCCCTGCAACAACAGGCGAAGCATCTGGTGACTGCCACCGGAAAACTCGAGAATCCCAACGGTCCCACCGTCACGACGATCAACAGCAATGTCTCCGGTGCCCGTAACGCGTCGACCCAGCTGCTTGCCACCCACCCCGAGCTGGCCCATGACGCGCACTACATCGAGCTCGTCAAGAACCTCTCCGGGGCTGCCAGTGCGACGACGACCGTCTCGTCGAATGTCGCCGCCGTCGCCAACGCTTCCGCCGGGCTCAATCTGAGCCTCGACCAGTCCACGGCCAACCAGGCGGCACAGAATGCCAAGTCTGCCCTGGATCGCCTCAATCGCGACGTCGACAAGGCCAATGCGGGAACCGATCAGCTCAAGGCCTCCATGGCAACCGCCGAGTCCGGCGCCAAGGACATGGACTCCGCGGTGCACAAGGCCACCCAATCAGGTCGCGAGGCGACCGAGAAGATGCCCAAGGTGGTCTCGGGCGTCGTGCAACTGTCCAACGGACTGGGTCAGCTCAAGAAGGGCACCGACACCCTCACCACCGGTGCCAGCCAGTTGTCCACGGGACTGCAGGACGGCTACAAGAAGATGCCGAGCCTGAGCCCCTCCCAGACCGATACCATGTCGAAGGTCATGAGCACTCCGGTGGACGTCGAGCAGACGGTTGACCACCCGGCCAAGTACTACGGACGAGGCCTGGCGCCGATGTTCTTCTCCATCGCCATGTGGATCTCCGCGATCTCGACATTCCTCGTGCTGCGCACCATCTCCGGACGCGCCCAGGCTGGACGTGCCTCGTCGGTACGCCTGCTCATGATGGGATTCGGCCCAGCTGCCACCGTCTGCCTGGTGGGAGCACTCATCATGATCTTCGGTGTGTGGCTGGTTCTCGGACTGGATCCAGTGCACCCGTGGCTGCTCCTGTTGTTCGTGACGGTGACGTCGTTGGCCTGGATGGCGATGGCACACGTCCTACGACTCATCATGGGTAGTCCGCAGACGGCGGTGTTCCTCATTCTCCTCGTGCTGCAGCTGCCCACCTGTGGTGGCACCTTCCCGGTGACCATGTTGCCGACCTTCTACGAGCACCTGGCGGTGTTCATGCCGATGAAGTACTCGGTGGACGCCTTCCGATACCTCATCTCCGACGGTCCGCTGCACTACTTCGTCACGGGTATCACGGTCCAGGCAGTCCTGCTCGCCATCAGTCTGTTCTGCATCGCCTGGCTGGGACACCGACACAAGAGGTTCCGGATGCGAGACCTGCACCCGCCGATGGTCACCTCCAACTCCAGTGGTGACTATGCCTTCTCAGTTCACCCGAGGTGAGGGGCCTCAGGGTTTCCCGGTGCACCGCTGCCGTGCTGGTGCACCGGGAGTGAGTCCGACGCGTCCTGGGTGACTCGAATCATCGCAGGACACGGCTGAGGGGCACGGGCAGGCCGAGGATCCTGCCGCGATGCCCACCGTCGGTCGTGGGTCCGGGGGTCACGCCCGGGCCCAGCAGGATCGTGACATCACCTGTGCGTCAGTCACTCGGCACGGGGATTCGGCAGGTTGCGGGGATCCGGCAGATGGCTGGGCCGCGGGCCGTGGTAGTCGGGGCCGTACGCTCCGGGTGCCGGACGTCGCTTGCGGATCGGTGCCTGCACGCCAGGAGCGAGGCGACGGGCGATGACGAGGAAACCGGTGTGTCCCGTCGTCCCGTGTGCCGGGCGGATCGCCAATCCCTCGGCGTGCCACGGGCGAGTGGTGGTCTCGGTGGCTTCCGGTTCGGTCCAGCCGCCCTCGGCACGCAAGGTCTCCATCACTCGCCCCATCTGGGTGGTCGTCGCCACGTAGCAGCACAGCAGCCCGCCGGGTACGAGCACCCGTCCCACTGCGTCGATGCACTCCCACGGGGCGAGCATGTCGAGGATCGCCCGGTCGATGGGTTCCGGACCGATGTCGGTGACGAGATCTGCCACCTCAAGGTTCCACGTGTCTGGCGTCGTCCCGAAGAAGTTCTCGACATTGCGAGCTGCCACCTGGGCGAACTCGCCACGCCGTTCGTAGGAGTGCAGCCTGCCGGTCGGACCGATGGCACGCAGCAGTGGGATGGAGAGTCCGCCGGACCCCACCCCTGCCTCCAGCACCCGTGCCCCGGCGAAGACATCTGCCCACATGACGATCTGGGCAGCTTCCTTGGGGTAGATGATGGCTGCTTCACGCGGCATGGACACGGTGAACTCGCTCAACGTGGGGCGCAGGGCCAGGAACTCCAGCCCGCCCACCGACGAGACGACGACCCCCTGCGGTCCCCCGATGAGGTCATCGTGACGCACGGCTCCCTTGGTGGTGTGGAAGATCCCGCCAGCCTTGAGGACGATGGAATGACGACGCCCCTTGTTGTCGGTGAGGGTGATCCGCTCCCCCTCACGCAGCACCCCGCCGCCTCCCGAGGCCAAGGGCACGGGCTGTTCCTGGGCCAGGTTCCAGAGTTTGACGAGATCGCTGGTGCGCAGACCGGACAGATCATGGCGATGAACACGTCGTGGTGCCGGGCCAGGGGTGGCTGCCCCGTCGACGACGAGGGTGACGGCACCAGCTGCGGCCGCGGCAGCAGCCCCGGTGGTCGAATCCTCGACGACGAGGCAGTCGGTGGCCGCCACCCCCAGTGCGGCAGCAGCGTCCAGGTAGGGACGGGGATGGGGTTTGGCCGTCTCGTGGTCCACGTCGTCGGCAGTGATGACGGCACCGAACCAGTCGGGATCGATGTGGTCGAGGATGGGCTGGACCGTCCTGCGCAGTGCGCTGGTGGCGATGGCCATCGGCACCCCGGCCTCGTGCAGGTCGGCCAACAGCTGCGGAACGCCGGGCATCCACGGAACGTCCTGTTCCCTGTTGAGCTGCGCAACGATGGCGACGAACTCGGTCAGCACATCCTGCGCGCTCATCCCGTTGTCGATGATCCGAGCCATCTCCTGGCAGACCTCGATGACCGGCCGTCCGGTGAAATTGTGGGAGTCCTCGCCCCAGGACGTGCCGTAGCGTGCCAACAGGGTGTCCTCTGCCTGCGCCCACCGAGGTTCGGTGTTGACGAGGGTGCCATCGAAATCCCACAGGACGGCGGCGAACATGTGCATGGAGCGGCTCCGGAGTCTGGACGGGTCGGGTTGTCAGGGGCCCTGTCGAGGACCACCTCGACGGGTGCCCACGACTCTACCGGTACGAGGGGAACATGACATAGGCTGTGCACCATGCCGTCTTCACAGTCATCTGGTCCGTGGATCGTCGTCGGATTCTCAGGCTGGAACGACGCTGGAGGTGCCTCCTTCGATGCCGTCATGAACATCGTCGACCGGTACCACCTCATGCCATCGGTGGAACTGGACTGCGAGGACTACTACGACTACCAGATCCTGCGTCCCGTGCGACGGGTGACGGATTCCGAGGCCACCATTACGTGGCCGACGACCACCCTGTGGCAGGGACTCGACGAGGATCAGCCCGTGGTGTGCGTCACCGGCCCCGAACCCAATCTTCGTTGGCGACGGTACTGTGCCGATCTCATCGAGAAGTTCGCGCGGCTCGACCCGGCCGGTGTCGTCGTGCTCGGTGCGATGATCTCCGACGTGCCCCACACCCGCCCGCTGCCGGTGTCGGGGGCGGTGAGTGATGCGCAGATGGCATCGCGGCTGGGCATTGACGAGGTGGACTACGAGGGGCCGGTCGGGCTGCCGTCCGTCCTCGTGGAGGAGGTACGTAAGTCTGGCACGGACGCCATGGGTCTGTGGGCGTTCGTGCCCCAGTACGCCTTCGAACCGCCCTGCCCTCCTGCCGTGCTTGCCCTGCTGCTGCGCGTCGAGGAACTCACCGGTCTGGCCCTGGTGTCCGAGGAATTGCGTGCGCAATCCCAGCAGTGGGTCGAGGAGGTCTCCCAGGAGGCCACCCAGACCGAGGGGCTGCCCGAGTACATTCGCGACATGGAGCAGGAGCAGGACGCCGACCTGCCCGAAGGGCTCACCGGAGACGTCCTTGCCGTGGAGTTCCAGTCGTACCTGCGCAATCGTAGGAAGGACGATCCTTCCCGAGGTGAGGGGTCTGGTCCAGAGGCGTGAGGCCCACGAGGCGCGTCACCAGGTCGTGCAACACCCTGCCCGCTCCCAGCCGGCAGGGCCTCGAGAGCCGTCAGGCCGTGGCACGAGTGGCGAGGTTCCGCAATCGCTGCACCGCTTCATCGGGTGCCTCCGCCCGGTAGACGGCCGATCCTGCGACGAAGGTGTCGGCACCAGCCTGTGCCGCGCGGGCAATCGTCCGTGGCGAGACTCCCCCGTCGACCTGCAGCCAGATGTCCTTGCCAGTGCGGTCGATGAGCTCCCGGGTCCGACGAATCTTGGGCAGGACGCAGTCCAGGAATGACTGACCGCCGAATCCGGGTTCGACCGTCATGAGCAGCACCTGGTCGAACTCGTCGAGGAAGTCTGCGATCTGCTCCACCGGGGTGGCCGGTTTCAGGGCGACGGCGGCCCGTCCACCGCGGGAGCGAATCTCGCGGGCCAGACGAATCGGTGCCTTGGCCGCCTCCAGATGGAAGGTGACGGTCTGGGCACCGGCATCGACATATCCCGGCGCCCACACGTCGGGATCCTCAATCATGAGATGCGCGTCGAACGGCAGGTCGCTCACCTTGCGCAGCGCCTCGACCATCGGCACACCCATGGTGAGATTCGGCACGAAATGGTTGTCCATGACGTCGATGTGGACGCCGTCGGCGGACTCGATGCGTCCCACCTCCCGGCCCATGTCGGCGAAATCGGCATTGAGAATGCTCGGGGTGATGCGCACAGTCATGACCCCAGCCTAGAGGATCGGTGCTGATTCACAGATCTCTGGCCACGGCCTCGATGTGACCTCCCAGACAGCCCGTCACGGCCGTCAGGACGTTCTACGCAGGACTGCGCAGAACATGGCATCGGTACCATGCCGGTGCGGCCACAGCTGGACGAACCTGCCGTCCGGGCCGGTGGCACAGTCGGCCACGCCGGCCATGAGACTCGGGGTGTCCAGGGCCTCCACCGGTTCGTGCCGGAGCGCCTGGCAGACGACTTCGGTGGTTTCGCGATGATGCGGTGAGCAGGTGACGTATCCAATGACGCCGCCCGGCCTGGCCAGTGCGATGGCGTTGTGCAGGAGGTCCTGTTGCAGCGGCACGAGGGTGTCGAGGTCGCGTTCCCGCCAGCGCGACTCGGGACGGCGGCGCAGCGCTCCCAGGCCGGAGCACGGCACGTCGGTCATGACTGCGGCACACACTCCGGGTCGCACGGGTGGATGGGTGCCGTCGGCGACGAGGACGGTGTGATCCCCGGGGATCGGTGCCAGAGCATTGGCAACCAGTCGGGCACGGTGCGGGTGCAGCTCACCGGCAGCGAAGAAACGATGGTGCTCAGCGGCCAGTCCGGCCAACAGTGCTGCCTTGCCTCCGGGGCCAGCACAGATGTCGACCCACGGCCCATCGACATCGCAGGCGTCGGCCAGGGCAGTTGCCACCAGTTGGGATCCTTCGTCCTGCACGCCGGCTCGTCCGTCGGCGACTGCCGGCACCTCGCGTGGATTTCCGGCGCGGTGCGCGCCGAATCGGGAGTACTCACACGCGCTCGCCCCCTGGGCGAGCAGTTCGTCGACCGTGGCGAGTCCGGGCCGCACGACGAGGGTGGGGGTCGCGGCGATGTTGTCGGCCATGAGGGCACGGCGCACCTCGTCGCAGCCAGCTCCACCGTCGGGCGCGTGATCCTCGGAATCGAGCGATTCGTCGCCCGCCAGCAGCTCTGCGTACTCCGTCACGATCCATCGGGGGTGCAAGGTGGCGATGGCAAGCTGTTCGACCGGGTCGTCGGGGGCAATGATCTCGGCCCACTCGGGAAGGCCGTGCAGGGAGATCTTGCGGGCCACGGCATTGACCAGTCCAGTGACCCGCTCCCCGATGACGTGGGCGGCAAGATCCACCGAGGTGCCGACAGCGGCGTGCGTCGGCACCCGCATCTGCAGGATCTGGTGGCAGGCCATCCGCAGGACGACGCGCACCCCCGGCTGCAACGTGCTGGCAGGACGTCCACCTGCAGCGGCGATGATGCGGTCCCAACTCCCGGTGCCGCGGGCCGTACCGTCCACCAGTTCGGTGGCGAAGGCGGCATCGCGCCCGGTGAGTGCGCTCATCCGTAGCTGCTCGGCCAGGGCGAGGTTGGCATAGGCACCGCGCGTCTCGGTGGCCAACAGAGCCGTGTAGGCGATGCGACGCACCGGGTCGCAGCGGCGACGACGCCTGGAATGCGATCGCGAACTCATGACAGCACCTTGCCATTCGGGTGTGCGCCACGTGCCCAGTCGGCACCGCGCATCGCCTTCTTGCCGAACGCCTGGACGTCCATGAGCCGCAGGACCCCCTCCCCCGTGCCCAGGTACAGGTTGTTCTTCGTGGCATGAAGCTCACCGGGGGCAAGGTCTGAGTCCAGATCTGCCTCGTGGTCGCGTGCTGGATCGACGAGGCAGGTGCGCAGGATCTTGAAGCGTCTGCCATCCAGCAGTCCCCACGCCCCGGGGGCTGGGGACGTGCCACGGATGAGACGATCCAGGGTGCGAGCCGGCCGCGACGGGTCGATACGGGCCTCCTGTGGGGTGATCTTGGCGGCATGGGTGACGCCCTGCTCCGGTTGCGGGGTGGGGTCGATGCCATCAGCCATGCGGTCCAAGGCCGTTGCGATGAGACCGGTGGTGTCGGCGGCAAGACGTTCCAGAAGTTCACCGGAGGTCTCCGTGGGGCCAATCGCGGTCGTCATCGACGCATGAACCGCCCCCGCGTCGAGCTCGGGAACCAGTTGGAAGACGCAGGCTCCGGTCCGCTCATCACCTGCCATGATGGCTCGTTGGACCGGGGCGGCACCCCGCCAGCGCGGCAGCAGTGAGAAGTGCAGGTTGATCCAGCCGTGCTCGGGGATCTTGAGAAGATCGGCCGGGACGAGCCCACCGTAGGCGACGACCACTGCGGCATCCACGTCGAGACCGGCCACCTCGTCATGGCCAGCCCCCGTGCGTACCGAGGTGGCCTTGATGGTGCGAATCCCCCGCTGGTGCGCCAGGGCGGCCACCGGTGAGGGGCGCGCAGTACGGTGCCGGCCCACGGCGGCGTCCGGGCGGGTGAGCACGGCCACCACGTCGTGGCGGGGGTCGTCGTCCAGTGCCGCCAGCGCCGGGCAGGCGATCTCGGGTGTTCCAGCAAAGAGCAGTTTCACAATCTCCAACCTATCCATCATTGCGTCGATGACGTGGTGCTCCAGCGGTGAGGGGCCGGATTCGATGTCACCGTGGGGCAGGTGAGCCGGCGTTGTACTGAGTCGTGCACGGGGAGAGTTCACATCTCGGTGGTGCCATCCATGCGGATGCGCAGGGTCCCCTCGGCACGACTCATGGTGTGCTGGGCACGTAGGTGGGCAAGGATGGTGGCCAGAGAGGCTGCCTCACCGGCCGGGGTGCGCACGATCGCCTGGAGACGGGGCTCGTCGTCACCGTGTCGGTTCGGGATCGGTACCGGCCCCAGCACGTCGACATGTGCCGGTGTTCCGGTGAGGGCCGTCGCATCGCTGGATGCGGCGCACAGCTGCTCGACGGCGGCCTGCACGGCCTGGTCCGAGCCACTGATGATGGCGGCGCACGTCGCTGGGGGAAAACCCGCCTCCAGACGGTCGGCAAGCTCTCGTCGGGCCCAGCCCACCGGGTCATTGCGAATGAGCGCCTGCACGGCACGGTCCCCCGTCGGGCCCACCAGCACCACCCGTCCCCCCTCCGGGGCGCCCTGCACCAGGGAGACGACGTGGAACCACCGATCCACGGTCTGCTCGACGCTGGTGAGCCCGGGCCGTTCCAGGGCCGAGGTGGCGTCCAGCACCACGGCAGCGGCATACCCGGACTCCGAGCGTGGCTCTGCCCCTGGGGTGCACACCACGAGGACGGGCTGCGTCCCAATCGTCGTGGTGACGTGATCGGACGAGGAGTCGACGACCGTCGTGTCGGGGAAGGCCTGTCCCAGTTGTTCGGCAGTGGTGCTGGCACCCACCAGACCGGATCGGATCGTCGTGGCGCCACAGGTGGCGCACGACCAGTCCGTCTGCTTCTGCCCGCACCACTGGCAGGTGAGCTCGGTGCCGTCGGTGGTGCGACGCGCGTGCATCGGCCCGCCGCACGAGGAACAGACGATGGGTGTACGGCAGCGGTCACAGGATGGACGCACCAGGTCTCCGGTGCGAGCAACCTGAACCAGGACCGGTCCCTGGGCGAGCCCAGCACGAATGATCTGCAGGGCGAGGTCGGGGATGCGTACCGAGGTCGCCAGGGGGTCACGGGCCAGGGCGACATCGGAATCGCCAGGTACCCGAACGGGCGCGCACACCCGACGTTCCGTCCCGCGATCCGCCTGGATGAGGGCGAGCCACCCCGATTCCAGCCAGCGGGCCACCGGCACCGAGCAACCGTGGTCAGCCAGCAGGAGCGCAGCGTGATCGGTGTGGGCACGTAGTGCCGCCACGTCCCGAGTGTTGGGATACGGGGCACGTTGTTCGTCGTGGACGTCCGATCCCTCGTCCCACACACAGATGACACCAAGATCTCGCAGTGGAGCCATGACGGCCGAACGTGTTCCGACGACGATCCGCGCCTGGCCGCGTAGCACAGCTAGGTAGTTGCGCCACCGAGCGGCAGTGGACTGTTCGGCATGAAGCCGGGCCACCGTCCCCGGTCCCAGCTGGGACTCCAGGGCTGCGGCGAGTTCATCGACCTCCTCAACAGTGGGAGCGCAGCACAAGGCAGTACGGCCGCTGACCACGGCTGCCGACACGGCTTGACACAGTCCCAGTGTCCAGGAACCCAGTGCGAGCTCATCGGCTGGTCCACTCACCGGTGTCACCCGCCAGAAGCCACGTGGGGACTCCCCGGCTCGCACCTGGGTGAGGAACTGGGCTCCCCGTTCGATGGCAGCCATCCCCGAGGTTTCCCGCGTGGCGACCGGCCGAGGCTCGGCAGATCCGGTCACATGGGGTTCTGTTGCGACAGGATCATGCGCACCGGGTCCCGTCGTGGTGAGTTGGGGGCCGTCGGGGGCAGGAACGTCGGATTCGAGTGGTCGGGGCTGTGGCCACTCGGGCGGGGTGGCGGCCTCGGTGCGGGCATGACGAGTGGGAATCGCCCAGCGCAGGACGTCCTCCAGGGTTCCGGCATAGTGGTCGGCCACCACGCGTGCCAGGCGTAGCTGCTCGACAGTCGTGACCGGCTGGGCCGAGACCACCTTCTCCAGATTCGCCAGCTGCATCCCCGCGATGTGGTCATGGTCGACGGCGAGCACGATTCCGTCACACAGTCGTCCGGCCAGTCGTACCCGCACCCGCACCCCGACACTCACCTGCTCCACGAGGTCGGCAGGCACCAGGTAGTCGAATGGCCGATCAAGATGGGCCAATCCCGAGGCGATGCAGACGTGCGCCACCCACTGCTCGTCAGGAATCACCAGCTCCTCGTCCGAGGTCATCTGCTCGCTCACCCCAGGCGCACGTATTTCAGCTCGAGGTATTCACTGAGTCCTTCGTGAGAGCCCTCTCGCCCAATCCCGGACTCCTTCACCCCGCCGAACGGTGCAGCCGGGTCAGAGGCCACCCCGACGTTGACGGCGACCATTCCGGAATCGAGTCTGCGCACCACGTGACGCACCTGGTCCAGATCCTGGCCGGCGACATAGGCCATGAGTCCGAACTGTGTGTCATTGGCCAGGGCAAGCATCTCGTCGACGTCGTCACAGACGATGATGGGCGCCACTGGTCCGAAGATTTCCTCATGGCACACCCGGGAATCGGCAGGAACGTCCTTGAGCACAGTCGCTGGGTAGAAGAACCCCTCCCGGTCCGGGATCGTGCCTCCCGTGAGGACCGTTGCACCTCGCGACACCGCGTCGTCGACGAGTTCAGCGCACCTGGTCACAGCGTCGGGGTCGATGAGCGGGCCCAGCGTGGTTGCCGCGGAACAACCGTCACCGAGAACCAGTTTCTCGGCCTGCGCCACGAAGGCATGGATGAATTCATCAGCTACGTCAGAATGGACGTAAATCCGGTTTGCAGCAGTGCACGCCTCACCATTGTTGCGGAATTTTCCAGCCATGGCGGCAGTGACTGCGGTGGCGATGTCTGCGCTGTCCAGGACGAGGAACGGAGCATTGCCACCCAGCTCCATCGAGGTGCGCAGCACATGCTCACTGGCCTGGGAGAGCAGGTCACGTCCCACCTGGGTGGAACCGGTGAACGACATCTTGCGCAACCTGTGATCGGCCATGAGATGGCTGGAGAACTCCGAGGAGCTCGTCGGTACCACACAGTTGACGACCCCATCGGGGACACCGGCATCCCGCAGGATCTCCATGAGCAGCAGTGCGGTCAGTGGTGTCGCCGATGCGGGCTTGAGGACGACGGGACAGCCTGCTGCGAGGGCTGGGGCGATCTTTCGAGTGCCCATCGACAGGGGGAAGTTCCACGGTGTGATGAGCAGGCACGGTCCCACGGGCTGGGAGGTGACGATCATGTCCTGCCCCGCCGAACCGGGCGCCGGGCGGGCGCGTCCCGGGCCACGTACCGCCTCCTCGGAGAACCAGCGCAGGAACTCCGCGCCATAGGTGACTTCGCCATAGGACTCGGCCAGCGGCTTGCCCATCTCCAGGGTCATGGTGAGGGCCAGGTCATCAGCTCGTTCGTGGCACAACTCGTAGGCACGACGCAATGTCTCCGAGCGACGTCGTGGGGTGGACTCAGCCCATGCGGGCCCGGCAGTGCAGGCAGCCGTCAGGGCAGCGTCCCCACTGGTCCGCGGGTCTGCGGCGGACATGGTGAGGAGATCCTCGCCAGTGGCCGGATTGACAACGTGCATGTGTGGTTCACCATCAATGAAGTGACCATTGATGAATGAGCTTCGTGGTAAACGGGAGATGAGGTCATCAACGACCTGTGGGGCTACGGGAAGCTCGATGGTCATGGCAAGCCTTTCCGGGGAGTCGACTGCGTCCTCTCCACCCTAGCCAGCTTCGGGCCGGGGACTACTCATTCCTCCGGCAGCCATACTCTCCTGTGCCCCCCTGCGTGATCACGCTCAGTCGTCGGAGGCTTTGGAACTCATCCGCTGCAGGGCGATGACGATCTGTGCGCAGGCCTGGGCGTCGGAACCGGCGTGGTGATGATCCAGGTCGAAGTTCGGATTGCAGGCATGTACGACGGTGGGCAGTTTGTAGTTGGGCAGCCCGGGAACCATGCGCTTGGCGGTCCGGTAGGAGCAGTAGAACCGTCGTGGCAGGGTCGAGGTGTCGAAGAACTCGTCCAGCTGCGCCCAGACGCCGCGGTCAAATGCGGCGTTGTGGGCATACACCGGCACGTCTGCCACGAAATCGCGTACCTGGTCTGCGATGGCTGGCCAGCTCGGTGCATCACGTACCTCGTCCGGGCCGATACCGTGCAGGTAGGTGAACTCGAAGTGGTCCCACCCACTCGGCGGTTTGATGAGGGTGTCCAGCTCCTCGGTGACGACCCCGTCCGCAACGCGGACCAGGGCTATCTGGCAGGCCGACACACCGCTCAGTCGGTTCGCGGTCTCGAAGTCCATCGCGACGAAGGGCGACTCGGCCAGCTCGCTGTCCGGTGGAATCAGCAGGGTGGACGGTGTGGTACGACGTGTCATGATCGCAAGACTACGACGGACGGCATGGGGGCGCCATGTCGTGAGTCAGTGCGGTTCCGACATGGCGCCCTGCAGATTCGGCTGCCTCGAAGGCCTCCCGGATCACTTCACGGCAGCGAGCAGGTCATCGACGCGATTGGTCTGCTCCCATGTGACTCCCGGCAGGGCGCGGCCGAAGTGTCCCCCGGCGACGAGTTGGCTGTAGATCGGGTGCAACAGGTCCAGGTCGCGCACGATGGCTGCTGGACGCAGGTCGAACACGGCGAGCACCGCCTTCTCGATGACGGACTCGGGCACCTTGCTGGTACCGAAGGTGTCGATGCGGAACCCGACCGGTTGCGCCTTGCCGATGGCATAGGCCACCTGGCACTCAGCGCGATCGGCAAGTCCAGCGGACACGACGTTCTTGGCCACCCAGCGCATGGCGTAGCAGGCCGAACGATCCACCTTGGAGGGGTCCTTGCCCGAGAAGGCACCGCCGCCGTGTCGAGCCATACCACCATAGGTGTCGACGATGATCTTGCGCCCGGTGAGTCCGATGTCACCCATCGGTCCACCGATGACGAATTTCCCGGTGGGATTGACGAGTACCTTCATGTCGTCGGTGGCCAGGTCGTAGCGATCCAGCACAGGAGTGATGACGTGCTTGATGAGGTCAGGTGTCATCTGTCCCTCGATGTCGACGCCGTCCTCGTGCTGACTGGACACGACGACCGTGTCAATTCCCACCGGACGGTTGTGTTCGTCGTACTGGGCCGTCACCTGGGTCTTGCCGTCGGGCCACAGATAGTCCAAGGTGCCGTTCTTGCGTACCTCGGTGAGTCGCAGCGACAGGGCATGGGCCACATCGATCGGCAGGGGCATGAGTGCAGCGGTCTCGTTGCTGGCATAGCCGAACATGAGGCCCTGGTCGCCGGCTCCCTGGGCATCCAGTGGATCAGTCGACCCGTGGCGTACCTCCCAGGAGTTGTTGACCCCCTGGGCGATGTCCGGACTCTGGTTGTCCAGGGCGACATTGACCCCGCAGGAGGCACCGTCGAAGGCCTTGCGGGAGGAGTCGTAGCCGATCTCGACGATCGTCTGACGGGCAATGTTGGAGATGTCGGCGTAGGCCTCCGTGGTGACCTCACCACAGACCATGACCTGACCGGTGGCCACCAGCGTCTCCACGGCGACGTGGCTGGTGGGATCCTGTGCCAACATCTCATCAAGGATCCGGTCGGAGATCGCATCGGCGATCTTGTCCGGATGGCCTTCCGTCACCGATTCCGAGGTGAACAGTGTTCGAGTGGACATTCTGGTCTCCTGACCGCGCGGCGAAGAGCCGCGCATCATGGCCCATCACTGGTGGGCCGGTTTCATTGGGCCAGCAGCTGGTGGATCTCGTCGACGATGGCAGCAGCTGCCCTCGCCTTGGAGCCCACGACTCGTCGCCCTGGCCCCTGCTGGTGGACCACGGTGATGTCTGTGTCGGACGATCCGAAGACTCGTCCTGCCGAGACGTCGTTGACGATGAGGACGTCGCATCCCTTGCGGTGCAGCTTTGCGTCTGCAAGGTGCAGCAACTGGTCCCGATCGTCGGTGGTCTCGGCGGCAAACCCCACGACGACTCGTCCGGGCACCGGATTGGCGCAAATCTGGGCGAGCACGTCGGGGGTCTGGTGCAGCTCGAGGGTCATCGACTCCCCCACATGGTCGGTGCCCTCGTGCTTCTTGATCTTGGTGGTGGCCGGGGCCGCAGCGAAATCGGCTGCTGCGGCCGCCATGACGATGGCGTCTGTCTGTCGAGCTCGTTGCGTCATGGCCTGGCAGAGGTCCTCGGTGGTGTCGACCGCCACGACCTCGACGCTGGAGGGCAGTTGGGCTTGGGTGTGGGCAGCAACGACGGTGACCTTCGCCCCGCGAGCCGCAGCATTGGCCGCGATGGCGAACCCCATACGCCCCGATGAGAGGTTGCCGATGTATCGCACTGGGTCGATGGGTTCACGTGTGCCCCCGGCGGAGACGAGAATCCTCCGGCCAGCAAGGTCCTGGGCGCTCATCGGCCCGGCACATTCGGGATCGTCGAGAAGGCTCTGGGCCAACCAGACGATCTCGTCGGGCTCGGGCATGCGTCCCGGACCGGAGTCGTGACCGGTCAGGCGGCCTCGAGCCGGCTCCTTGACGACGATGCCGTGTCGGCGAGCAGCAGCGGCATTCTCCTGGGTTGCGGGATTGAGCCACATGGCAGTGTGCATCGCTGGCACGAGAAGCTTGGGTGCTTGGGAGGCCAGAATCGTCGTGGTGAGCAGATCGTCTCCCCTGCCCTGGGCTATCCGGGAGAGCAGATCGGCAGTCGTCGGCGCGACGAGTACCAGATCGGCCTGCTCACCCAGTCGTACGTGCTCGACGCCGGGGACGTCATCGAAGACCCCACTGTGCACCGAGTGACCGGACAGGGCCTCCCATGTGGGACGGCCGACGAATTCCAAGGCACTGTCGGTGGGAATCACATGAACGTCATGGCCATTCTCAGCCAGACGCCGAACGACCTGACACACCTTGTAGGCGGCGATCCCGCCGCCCACGCCTACTGCTACAACGGCCATGACGCACTTCCCGTATCAGTGTGGGATCGGCCCGAACCAAGCTGGCCGACCAGGAGGATCACACCGGTGGATGCTCCTGGCGAACCAGACCATCAGGTGATCCTCTCCGATGGTCAGTCGGAGCTTTCCGACTCGGTTGACGACGACTCGGAATCGGCAGCCTCGGCGGACTCCTCGTCGGTCTCGGCAAGCATCGACTTGAGCAGGTCCTCGGTGCTCATCTCCGCCTGGCGATCCATCTCGGCCTGTTCCTCCGCAGTGATCTCGTGGGTCTGGATCACACCGTCCTGGATCTCACGCATGGCGATGGACAGCGGCTTCTCCTGATTGTCGGTCTCCACGAGGGGGCCGACGTTCTCCAGCAGCCCCTCGGCCAGCTGGGAGTAGTAGGCGTTGATCTGACGGGCCCGTTTGGACGCAAAGAGCACCAGACGGTACTTGGAGTCGACGTGCTCCATGAGCTGGTCGATCGGCGGGTAGGTGATGCCCTCAGAGTTGGTCTCAGACAAGGAAGGTCCTCCTGGATGTGGTCACAGACCAAGCAAGTCTACCAAACGTTCAACAGCCAGGTCGACCTCGTCATTGACGACCACGGCGTCGAACTCGTCAGCCGATGCCAGTTCGGTACGTGCCGTGGCCAGACGCCGTTGCTGCTGCTCGGGGGACTCGGTGCCACGGCCGACGAGACGGTGCACCAACTCGTCCCAGGACGGCGGCGCCAGGAAGACACGGGTGGCGCTGGGAAGGGACTCACGTACCTGACGCGCCCCTTGCAGATCGATCTCCAGGATGACGACTCTGCCAGCGCTCACGGCGTCGAGCACGGGTTTGCGAGGTGTTCCGTATCGGTGAACACCATGGACCGTGGCCCACTCCAGCAGACCGTCGGAGGAGACGAGATCGTCGAACTGCTCATTGGTGACGAAGTCGTACTGCACCCCGTCCACCTCATGGGGACGCGGTGGCCTGGTCGTGGTGGATCGTGACACCATCAGGTCGGGATGACGACGCAGCAGCTCGGCAACCACGGTTCCCTTGCCCACGGCAGTGGGTCCGGAGATCACGGCAACGTGCACTGGGCCATCATGTGTCAGGCCACGTGGTTGAGGAATCTGTGGTGTGGGGTCGGCGCCATCGAGCATGACGGTCACCTTACGCCATGATCCCCGTTACGCCATGACCCTCTTACGTCATGATCCCGCGTGTCGTGATCGCCTCGCGACGATCCTTCGATGACGGCCCGGGGCTGGGGAAAGAGTTAGGAAATCAGTGCCGTGCGGGATCGAACTCGGCACGCAGGTCGTCGAGCTGATGACGCCCCAGTCCTCGAATGCGCCTGTTTGGTGCGATGTCGAGACGTTCCATGATCTCGGCGGCACGCTTGTCCCCCACCCGGGGCATGCATTTCAGCAGGTCGACCACCTTGATGTGTGACAGGGTGTCATCTGCCAGTGCTTCGTCAAGGCCCTCGGAGAGCGTGATCTGCCCAGAACGCACCTTCGTCTTGAGTTCGGCGCGTGCTCGACGTGCTTGGGTGGCACGATCGCGGGCAGCGCTGAGCTGCTCGGGGGTCAAGGTAGGAATGGACACGATCGCTCCCATCTACGCCACATGGTCACTGTCCAGTAAAACAACTGTTCTCTCTGGGACTTGATTGGTCACAGATTATCGAAACGCGATGGGGATGTGAGGGAAAGCATCCAAATTGTGATCATTTTGCGATCTTTCCAGCACCGGTCATGGGGATGCGAAATGAGCGACTCGGACGAGGAATCGACACGAATCGCTCATGGGTCACATGGGTCTGAGGCGCGGCGCTCGGGAAAACCCAGGATCACTCCGCTGCCGGATCTGAGGGATGATCGTCCGCTGCCTCGGCCAGATCGACGTCTTCGCCCGTCGGTGGTTGCGCTGCAGCCTCGACGGGCTCAGTGGTGGCTGGCTCGGTGGAGCCCTGCGGGTCATGGTCTGCCGCATCCCCCGGAACCGTCCGATCCGTGGTGCCGTCCGGTTGTGTCTCGGGGTCCACGGCGTTGGTAGCCGGTTGTGCCTCAGGGTCCACGGTGGCTGTGTCCACCGCCTCATCAGGATCCTGCGAGTCGGTCTGCGGGGATGTCACTTCGAAGGGCCCGTGCTCGGCGATTCCGGTGAGCAGGCCATTGAGGAAGGCAGGGGTGTCATCGGTGGAGAACTCCCCACCCAACTCCACGGCCTCGGAAATTGCCGTGGGATTGGGAACGTCGGTGAAGAGGATCTCGTAGGCCCCCACGAGCGCGAGCACCCGATCCACCCGCGGCATGCGTCGCAGCGTCCAGCCAGGGGCCAGGCATTCCGACACGGCAGCGTCCAGCTCAGTGCGGTGGGTGGTCACTCCCTCGACCAGCTCGGCTGCGAAGGGACGGACCGGGTTGTCAATCACCGTGGGGCGCAGCGCCAGGACGGTGACCGGATCCGTCCCCATCGTGTCAGCTTCGAAGAGGATGTCGAGAGCCTGCTTGCGGGCCTTGGACCGGGTCGACAGGGCAGCGTGTCTCTGGATGTCACCGCTGATACGCTGCACCTCGAGGTCACCGATCTGTTCGATCGGTGCCTCGGTGACGTGACCGTGCTCGTTCACTTGTCGGAGACGCGACCGAGGTAGTCGCCGTTTCGGGTGTCCACCTTGACCGTCTCACCAGTGGTGATGAACAGCGGCACTTGGATCTCACGGCCGGTCTCCAGCGTGGCAGGTTTGGTGCCACCGGTGGAGCGATCTCCCTGCAGGCCCGGCTCGGTGTACTCCACCTTGAGCTCGACGGAGGCCGGCAGGTCGATGTACAGCGGGTTGCCCTCGTTCAGGGCGACCGTGGCGTTCTGGTTCTCGAGCATGAAGTCCTTGGCATCCCCGACGACCTCGGTCGGGATGGGCAGCTGGTCGAAGCTGGTGACGTCCATGAAGATGAAGGAGTCGCCGTCCTGGTACAGGTACTGCATCTCGCGTCGATCCACCTCGGCCGATTCGATCTTGGTGTCGGAGTTGAAGGTGCGATCCACGGTCTTGCCGCTGAGCACGTGCTTGAGCTTGGTGCGCACGACGGTGTTGCCCTTGCCCGGTTTGTGGTGCTGGAACCAGATGACCGTCCAGAGCTGACCGTCCAGGTTCAGCACGGTGCCGTTCTTGATGTCATTGGTGGAGATGACCACAGGTAAAACCTTTCGTACCGGAGGATTGCCGGGCACAACCCATACCCGCCAACCCTACCCCATCGGCGTTGCTGCATGCGAGCTGCAGTGTCGGCTGGCATCGAAACCCGAGATCTGGCGGCAGAAGTGGCCTTGCTCCGGAAAGATCCAAACCACCGCGACAGAAAACCACGAGTGAAGATTGAGCAAAGAACAGGTGACGTGCCGGCATTGCCCGTCCATGTCGGAAGTTGTGGGCACTAGGCTGATGTACATGACCGAATCCTTGCCTGATCCGATTCTGACTGGTAGCCAGCACAGCCTGCGTGAGTTCATCGATCAGGTGCACGACGCCGGGTACGTCGTGCGTTCCGACACCCATGGTGATGATCCGGAACTCATCGCTCCCGACGGCTCCGCGGTGGAGACCTGGCACGAGGACTACCCGTACCCCGAACTCATGGATCGCATGGAGTACGAGGAGCAGAAACGCCTGCTGCAGATCGAACTGCTCAAGTTCCAGTACTCGATCGAGGACTCCGGGGACAAGCACCTCATCATCTTCGAGGGTCGGGACGCGGCCGGCAAGGGGGGCTGCATCAAGCGGTTCACCGAACACCTCAACCCGCGGGCCTGCCGCACTGTCGCCCTGGCCAAGCCGTCGGACCGAGAGCAGGGCCAGTGGTACTTCCAGCGCTACATCCAGCACCTGCCCACTGCCGGCGAGATCGTCCTGTTCGATCGGTCGTGGTACAACCGCTCCGGGGTCGAGCGGGTCATGGGATTCTGCACCCCTGAGCAGCATCGTCAGTTCCTGCGCCAGGTGCCGCAGCTGGAGGCCATGCTCATCGAGTCGGGGATCCACGTGACAAAGTTCTGGTTCTCCGTCACTCGTCAGGAACAGCGCACGAGGTTCGCCATTCGTCAGTTGGATCCGGTACGACGCTGGAAACTCTCCCCGATGGATCTTGAGTCCCTGGGACGGTGGGACGACTACACCCTCGCCAAGGAGGAGACCTTCCAAGCCACGGACACCGACGAGGCCCCGTGGATCACCATTCGCTCCAACGACAAGAAGCGTGCCCGGCTCAACGCCATGCGTCACTTCCTCTCCCAGATCGACTACGACGGCAAGAACGCCGAGGTGATCGGCGAACCCGACCCACTCATCGTCAAGCGCGCGCGCGACACGATCGGGGACTGAGGATGCCTGCCAGTCATCGCAGGCCAGACCCACGTCTGTGCCTGGCAACGGCGTTGACACTGGGACTGCTGGCCTGTGGGCGCAGCGCCTCACCCACCCCGCACGACTCTGCTGCCTCCACCAGCGAGAAATCTTCTGTCGGGGTGTCGGACAGCACGCCCTCCGCGGATCCGTCGCCCACGGCTGCCCCGACTGCCAGTGCCACGGCGAGCATGCGCGGCACCTCGGGCACATCGGCGACACCGACGCCATCGGATGGCAACGCGGGAACCGTGCCGCATTCCACCCGATCGGGATCCCTCACCCTCACCGTCTCCGGTGACCTGCTGTGGCACAACTCGACATGGCGCACCGCCAGGTCGGATGGACATGGCAGCTACGACTTCGCACCGATCTTCGGCACCGTCGCGCCCATCATTCGTGCCGCCGACCTGTCGATGTGTCATGAGGAGGTGCCCGTCGCGCCCAAGGGTGTCAGCTACACCAACTACCCGGTCTTCGCTGTGCCCGCCGATGTCGCCAAGGGCATTGCCACGGTGGGGTTCGATGCCTGCAGCACCGCCTCCAACCATTCGTGGGACCAGGGATTTTCCGGCGTCAAGGCCACCCTCGACGCCCTCGACTCGGCTCACGTCGCCCATTCCGGCACGGCGCGATCCGCTGCCGAGGCCGACAGACCAGTCATCCTCACCGCCCACAACGGATTGAAACTCGGGCTCGTCTCGGGTGCCTACGGGCTCAATGGGCAGAGCGTCCCCAAGGACAAGTCATGGGCCTGGAGCGATGCCCGGGCCGATCACCTCCTCGCCCGCGCCGCAGCAGCGCGAAGGGCCGGCGCCGACGTCGTCATCGTCGCGGCACACACCGGCGAGGAGTACCAGCAGGAACCCACCAAGGAACAGATCCAGCTGGCCACGCGTCTCACCGCCTCCCCCGACGTCGACATGGTCTACTGCCATCACAGTCACGTCGTGCAGCCGTGGGCCAAGGTCAACGGAAAACTTGTCATCTACGGACTGGGCAATCTCGTGGGCAATCAGCCCTCCAGCATGCCCCGCACCCATGAAGGTGTCGTCGGGCGGGTCACCTTTGACGTGAGATCGGGGAAGGCATCCCTGTCCAGGGCCGAGTACATCCCGGTCTACATCGGTTCACCGTCCGAGGGGCCGATTCGGATCCATGCCGTCAATGCCGAACTCTCGTCGGGCAGGGGAAACCGGGCTCGGCTCAAGGAGACCAGGAGGCAGGTGTCCCGCACCGTGAGGTCACTCGGGGTGTCCGGGGTCTCCGAGAGGTGAGCCGGCGAGAGTCCGTGCACCAGGCCGGGCGATGACGCCCCGCCATGTCGGCAGTCACGGGGGCTGACCAGCCACGGGGTCGATCCGTCACTGGGCCGACCAACCACGGGGGCTGACCAGCCACAGCTCTGGTCGGAATATGGGTCTCCAGCCCCGGACGTGGGTGACGATGGAATACGGATTCGCCCCGAGTTGCGGCACCGACCCAAGTGCCTCGGCGACCCGAGTGTCTCGGATCAGTCGGCTCGCAGGCTCCGGTAACACTCGGCCAGGGCGTCCTCGTCGGGATCGACGATCATCGCGACCGACTCGGGGGCACGGATGCCGACGAAGCGCAGCACCCGTCGCCCAGTTGTCGGATCCATCCGGGTTTTCTTGTCCAAGGCCATCGTGGCACGCAGATCGGACCAGGCAACGTCGTCGAAGCTCACCGGTAGCCCAAGGTCCGACAGAATGCTCCGAGTGAGCGACACGACATCCTCCGACAGTCCCAGACACCTGTGCGACAGCTCGGCGGCAAAGACCATGCCGACCGCGTCGGCCTCGCCATGCCGCCAGGTGAAGCGCTCGTGGGCCTCGACCGCATGCCCCAGGGTGTGCCCATAGTTGAGACGTTCTCGTCCCACGTCATCACCATGCGAGGTCTGCTCGTGCGGGTCGGAAGCCACCACCGCCGCCTTGACACGCACCGCTGCCTCGAGCACGGTGCGAAACTGCTCGCTGCCGGTGTCGAGCACTGCCTGTGGTGCGGCGCGGATGCATTCGAGGATGCTCGGATCGGCAATGAAACCGCACTTGACGATCTCGGCGAGTCCGGAGCGCACCTCACGTCCGTCGAGGCTGCCCAACAGGTCGGTGTCGCACAGTACGGCCAGCGGCTGGTGGAACGCCCCGACGAGATTCTTCCCGGACACCAGATTGATCCCCGTCTTGCCGCCGATGGCGGCGTCCGCCATGGCCAGCACCGTCGTCGGCAGATGGACGACGTCCACCCCGCGCAGCCAGGTGGCGGCGACGAAACCAGCCAGATCGGTCGTCGCCCCTCCCCCAAGGCTGACGACCAGGTCGTCGCGGGTGAGTCCTGACTCCGCCAGCCGCTGCCAACAGGTGAGCAGGCACTCAGGTGTCTTGGCCAGCTCTGCGTCCGGGACGATGATCTCGACGGAATCGGTGAGCAGCGCATTCAACTCTCGGGCCTGCTCCGCCAAGCTTGCTGGATGGATGAGCGCCACCCGACGGTCTGCGGCGACATCTGTCAGAAGCCGGCTCGCCCCGGCGCCGACGACGACGTCATAGGGACGCTCGGTGTTCACCGTGATTCGATCCATCGTCACCACCTCAGACAAAGCTGTGCCAGCACTCTGGGCTCGTCAATGTTTCCGGTCATCGACATTCGCTGCGTTCATCAGTTTTCCAGGGCCTGCATGATGACGTCGACGACCTCCTCGACGGACAGCTCGTCGGCCGCGACGACGAGATCTGCTGGGCGCTGATAGGCCGGACGACGCTGCGCCATCATCCTCACCAGCTGGGAATGGACATTGCCCAGCAGCAGCGGTCGAGTGGTGTCGCTGAGCCCGACTCGACTTGACGCGGTGCGGGCACTGACGCTGAGCCAGACCGTGTACACCTGCTCCAGACGGGCCGCGATGGCCGCGTTGAGTGGCCCCCCTCCGCCCAGGGCAACGACCCGGGTGGCGTCGCTGTTGCAGGCAGAGCGTGCAGACATGTCGTCTGAGTGCGGTCCGTCGCCGTCACCGAGGGCAGTGAGGGTCATCTCCTGCTCCCTGGAACGGAAGAACTCCTCACCCTGCTGCAGGAAGATCTCGGGAATCGTGCGGCCCTCCCGGGACTCGATGAGCTGGTCGACGTCGACGAACTCACACCCTAGACGGGCTGCCAGACTCTGCCCGGTCGTCGTCTTGCCGGCCCCGGGGGCACCGATGAGGGCAATGACTCGGCGCATCATCGGGCCACCACCCAGCCATGTTCCGCGAGCCGAGCCAGATGTGCCTCGTGGTTGCGGGTCGTCTCGGCCACGCTGTCACCCCCAAACTTCTCCAGGACGGCGTCGGCGAGCACCAGGGCCACCATCGCCTCACCAATGACACCAGCAGCAGGAACGGCGCACACGTCGGAGCGTTGATGGTGCGCCAGAGCAGGCTCACCAGTGTTGGTGTCGATGGTGCGCAGCGCTCGGGGAACTGTGGCAATCGGTTTCATGGCTGCACGTACCCGCAGCACCTGGCCGGTACTCATACCGCCCTCAATGCCCCCACAGTGGTTGCTCAGCCGCCGGACCCCTCGCGTGGCGTTGCTCGCCTGCTGGGCTGGTGCGATCTCGTCGTGGGCTGTGGAACCCCTCATCTGGGCCAGGGACAGTCCATCGCCCACCTCGACGGCCTTGATCGCCGGGATGCTCATGAGGGCAGCGGCGAGGCGTGCGTCCAGACGTCTGTCCCACTGGGTGTGTGACCCGAGTCCGACCGGCATGCCGTGGGCCAGTACCTCGATGACCCCGCCCAGGGTGTCGCCGTCCTGGTGGCAGGCATCGATCTGGGCGACCATATGGGCCGAGGTGTGCGGATCGGCACACCGCACCGGGTCGGAGTCGATACGCTCCAGATCATCGGGGGCAGGACTGATGCCGTCCGGCACATGGGCAGGTCCGATCCCGACGACGTGGGAGAGGATCTGCACCCCCACCGACTGGGCCAGGAAGGCCTTGGCCACGGCTGCGATGCCCACCCGTGCCGCCGTCTCGCGTGCCGAGGCGCGTTCCAGAACCGGTCGGGCCTCGTCGAAGTCATACTTCTGCATCCCCACCAGATCGGCGTGACCGGGACGAGGACGGGTGAGTGGCGTTGCACGGGCCTGATCGCTCAGATCGTCGGAATCCACGGGATCGGCTGCCATGACGGTGCGCCACCTGGGCCATTCGGCGTTGGCGATGCGCAGCGCGATCGGTGAGCCGAGGGTACGCCCATGCCGTACCCCACCCAGCAGTTCCACCTCGTCGGTCTCGAAACCCATTCGGGCTCCCCGTCCGGCCCCCAGTCGTCTGCGACGCAGCTCATGGGCAATGTCGTCCGTGGTGATCCGAACCTGGGCGGGGAGTCCCTCGATGGTGGCCACGAGGGCTGGGCCATGTGACTCCCCCGCCGTGAGATACCTCAGCATCGTTCTTCCGATCGTCTCGTCATTCGTCTGGCCAGTTCGGTTCGTGCCGTCTGGCGCATGGTCGTCATCGCCACGTGCTGGCCGGTCATGATCTCCACCTGCCTCCTGCCCTGGGCAGCCAGCAGGTCGAGTCCGTCGATGCACACCTTGTTCTCCTGCCGTGCCAGGTCGAGCAGCACGGGTGGCCACGGGTCGTAGACGACGTCGAAGATCACCGGGGCACATGCCACGGCCTGTGAGGCACGCAGCGTCGTGCCCGGGGAGCGGTGCTCCCCTCCGTCGAAGTCTGGTGGGCGGTGCTCCCCCTCGTCGAAGGCCTGCCTCGGAAGCGTCGAGACGAGCAGGTCGGCAGGTGCCAGCGGCTCATCCAACGGCTGCCAGTGTGCAGTCACACCGAGTGCCGACGCCAGCGCCAGGGTCTGCTGGGACCGGACGCGACTGCGGGACACGATGGTTGCACTCCGCGCTCCCAGACGCGTCGCCCCAGCCAGCACCGAGCGTGCCGTGGCCCCGGCACCCAGCACCGTTACGCTGCTGACCTGGTGTACTCCAGCCTGGCGCAGGACATCACAGACCCCGGGTGCATCGGTGTTGCGTACCACCGGGCCTGAGGTGGTACGCACCCAGGTGTTGGCCACACCGAGCAGACGAACCAACTCATCGGGCTCCCCCAGCCCAGCCAGTTCCTGCTTGTGTGGCATCGTCACGGCGAGCCCCCGCCAGGACTCGTCCAGCCCAGCCACGAAGTCGGCAAGCCCGTCACGAGCGACGTCGACTGCGTCGAAGCTCCAGTCAAGCCCCAGATCGCGATAGGCAGCCCGGTGCATGGCCGGTGAGAGGGAGTGGGCGATCGGATGGCCGATCACTGCACAGTGCCGAGAACTCACCGGTCAGCACTTGCCCTTGTGATCTTGGCACCACTGCTGGAACTTCGCGACATTGGCCTGGTGCTCCTCGGCAGTCTTGGCATAGGCCGTCGTGCCCTTGTCCGGATCGGTGACCACCCAGAACAAGTAGTCGGACTTCGTCGGTGTCACGGCTGCCTCCATGGCCTCTGATCCCGGGTTCGAGATGGGGCCGGGAGGAAGCCCCTTCACCTTGTAGGTGTTGTACGGTGAATCAATGGTCCGCTGCTTGTCGGTCGTGGTGAGTTTGCCCTTGGCATGGTTGGCGTAGAGCACTGTTGCGTCGGACTGCAGCGGCATGCCCTTGGACAGTCGGTTGTAGATGATGCCGGAAACCATCTTCATGTCCTTGGGGCTCTTGGCCTCCTTCTCGAGGATCGAGGCGACGGTGAGGGCACTGTAGGGATCCTGCTTGATGTTCTGGGCCTGCCCGCTGAAGTTCAGGGTGTCGGAGACCTTGGTGAACTGCTTGGTCTGGTTGCGGAGGATGTCACCTGCCGTGGGGTTGTCGGCAATCTCATAGGTGTCGGGGAAGAGGAATCCCTCCGGCCGGTTCTTCGCCCAACTGGGCAGGTTGAGCTTGTCGGCGTTCTTGGTGGCGGCGGTCTCGAAGTCCTTGCGTGGTAGGTCGCTGGCCTTGGCGAGCAGGTCGAACTGCTCATCCATCGTCAGCCCCTCGGTGAGGGTGACGCGTGCATGCCGGATGTTGTCGGGGTCTGCGAGAACCTGCACGGCCTTGGCGGCGCTCATGTGCTTCTTGAGCGGGTACTGTCCGGCCTGGATCGTCACCTCGTTGGGGGCGTCACGGACGGCCTCCTTGAACGCCTTCTCGGATTTCACGACGTCCTCCTCGACGAGGATCTCACCCACCTCGTTGACGGAGGCACCCGTGGGGATGCGCACCGACAGTTCCTCCTCGCCAGCGCCCTGGTAGTCATCGGCGTAGGCGAAGGAGATGTAGGTGTCGTAGGCCTTCTTGCCCACGTAGCCGATGCTGCCGAGGATGACGGTGAAGGAGAGGATGACGGCGAAGGCACTGCGGAAGTGGTACCAGAAGCCGGGGTCGTCGTCGGAGGAGTTTCGACTCACTGTTGATCTCCTTGCTCGGGGACGGTTGGGAGTTCACCGCGACGGGCTTGTTCCAGTACCTGTTCCAGTATGGCGACGGCAGCTGCCTGATCGATGACCGAGCGCTGCTTGCGCGTGTTGCGTCCCGTCTCGTGCAGCGCACGGGAAGCCGTACGTGTCGTCATGCGCTCGTCGACATACCGTATCGGGATCGGGGCGATGGCCTGCTGCAGGTCTCGTCCGGCCGCCCGCACGTCACGGGCGGCAATCTGCTCGGTGCCGTTGAGTGCCACCGGCAGGCCCATGACCACCTCGACGGGCTCGTACTCGGCGACGATCTGGCTGAGCCGGCGAATCGGCTGGTCCTTGGCCGACACCGTCTCCACCGGGTAGGCAAGGATACCCTCCCGGTCACAGGCAGCCACCCCGATACGGGCCTTGCCCCAGTCCACGGCGACCCGCACTCCCAGCGTCGATCCCCTGGGCGTCGTCACTGGTTCCTCCGACACGATCATCGACCTCTCGACATGCTCATGGGCGACACAAACAAGGGTCTCACAACGCCGAGAGCTCGGAGGCGACGGTGGACAGCGCATCGTCAACACCCGAGGCGTTGGAGCCGGCCCCCTGGGCCATGTCGTCCTTGCCGCCGCCTCGACCGTCCAGTCGGGAGATGCCCACCTTGATGAGTGCCCCGGCCTTCGCACCGGCAGCACGGGCCGACTCGGTGGTGGCCACGATCATGGCCGGCTTGTCGTCGGTGCCACCGATGAGGACGACGACGGCCGGGCGTTCGGCGATCTTGGAGCGGATCTGGGTGGCCAGGGAGCGCAGATCACCGCCGGTGACACCGGGAACCTTGGCGCTGACGAGATCGAATTTTCCGGCTGGAGCCATCGTCTCGACGATCTGGTCCACCTGGGCGAAGAGTTCCTTGGTACGGGCCTGGGCCAGGCGGCGCTCGGCGTCCTTGAGGTCGGCGGCGAGCTTGCCCACGCGTTCGGCAAGCTGGTCGGGCTGCACCTTGAGCATGGTCGTGAGCTCGTTGACCAGGGCCCGCTCGGCAGCCAGGTGCGAGAAGGCATCGGTGGACACCAGAGCCTCCACCCGGCGGGTCCCCGAACCGACGGACTGTTCGGTGAGCAGGTCGAGCATGCCGATACGTCCGGTGGAGGGCACATGGGTGCCACCACACAGCTCGCGCGACCACGCCCCATTGAGCTCGACGACACGGACGATCGGCGGGTACTTCTCGCCGAACATGGCCATGGCGCCCATCGCTCGAGCCTCCTCCAGAGGCATCCGGGAGTCGGTGACCTCGAAGTCGTCGTGGATGGCCTCGTTGCAACGCTGCTCGATCTCGGAACGCAGCTGCTCAGACAGTCCCTTGGTGGCGGTGAAGTCGAAACGCAGGTACCCCGGCTTGTTGTAGGAACCGGCCTGGGTGGCGCTGGGGCCGACGAGCTCACGCAGCGCGGCGTGCAACACATGGGTGGCAGTGTGAGCCTTGCACGCCTCGAAGCGCGCCGCCGGATCCACCTGGGCACTCACCTCGTCACCCACCGCCAGATCACCGTCAAGCTGCACCTTGTGGACGATGAGACCGGGCACCGGGGCCTGCACGTCAAGTACCTCGAGATCGAAGCCGTTGGCGCGGATGATGCCGGTGTCGGAGTCCTGACCACCCATCTCGGCGTAGAACGGGGTCTGCGCCAGGGCAATCTCGACCATCGAGCCGGCAGTGGCATGGAGCACGGAGCGGCCGTCGGCGATGATGCCGACCACCGTCGTGGGCACGGTGAGTTCGTCGTATCCCAAAAATGGCGTCTCGCCCTGGGCCCGGATGGTGGCATAGGCCTCCGGGTCGGTGAGCATGCCCTTCCTGGCCTTGGCGTCGGCCTTGGCACGGGACCTCTGCTCGGCCATGAGCCTGGTGAAGGCGTCACGATCCACGGTGAGTCCCTGCTCGGCGGCCATCTCCAGGGTGAGGTCGATGGGGAAACCATAGGTGTCGTGCAGCTGGAAGGCCTTCTCCCCCGGCAGCACCGTGGAGCCGGACTCCTTGGTCTGGGCCACGGCGGTGTCGAGCAGTGTGGTTCCGGCGCTCAGGGTGCGTCGGAAGGTCTGTTCCTCGGCGGTGGCGGCGTCGATGACGCGATCCCACTGGGTGAGCACCTCGGGGAAGGAATCCTTCATGAGGTCTCGCGAGATCGGCAGCAGCTCGGGCAGCACGGGCGCGTCCACCCCGAGCAGCCGCATGGAGCGCACCGCGCGGCGCAGCAGACGACGCAGGACGTAGCCGCGCGCCTCATTGCCGGGGGTGACGCCGTCGGTCATGAGCATGAGGCTGGATCGTACGTGGTCGGCGACGATGCGCAGCCGAATGTCGTCGTCGGGGTTGAGGCCGTACTTCTTGCCCGACAACTGGGCCGCCCGCTCGATGACCGGGAACACCTGGTCGGTCTCATACATGTTGTTGACGCCCTGCTGGAGGTAGGCGATGCGCTCCAGGCCTGCGCCGGTGTCGATGTTGCGTCTGGCCAGTGGACCGGTGATGTCGAAGTCGGTCTTGGAACGCACGGTAGACAGGTCCTCGGTCTCGAAGACGAGGTTCCAGATCTCCAGGTAGCGATCCTCGTCGGCCTCGGGCCCGCCGTCCGGACCGAACTGCGGTCCACGGTCGACGTAGATCTCCGAGCATGGGCCACCCGGGCCGGGAACGCCCATGTGCCAGTAGTTGTCTGCCAGGGACCGACCCTGGATGTGCTCGGCGGGCACCCCCACCTTGAGCCAGGTCTGTCGGGCCTCGACGTCACCGTCGGGATAGTCGGGGTGGAAGCCGGGGCCGAGCACCGTCACCCAGATCTTCGCCGGGTCGAATCCCAGACCGCCCTCGGAGATCGGGCCAGTCACCAGTTCCCAGGCCCATTCGATGGCGTCGGTCTTGAAGTAGTCGCCGAACGAGAAGTTGCCCAGCATCTGGAAGAACGTCCCATGGCGCGTCGTTCGCCCCACCTCGTCGATGTCGAGGGTGCGTACACACTTCTGGATGCTCGTGGCGCGCTGCCACGGGGCGGGCTCGACCCCCATGAGGTAATTCTTGAACGGCACCATGCCGGCGTTGACGAACAGCAGGGTCGGATCGTTGTAGAGCAGCGACGCACTGGGGACGACGTCATGTCCCCTTTCCTCGAAGAAGGTGAGGAAACGCTGTCCGATCTCCGCAGTTCTCATGCTTGTTCCTTGTCGATGGTGGTCGGCTGGCGACGTGATGTACGGCCGTGCACTGGACAACCCTACCCGTTTCGTCGCGATGGGGTGTTCGCCAGAGGTGAGCCCGTGCTGAGCAGGTCAGGGGTGCTGTTGCGGTTGTTGACTCCGGCAGCTCCGGTGAGCCCCGGGCCGAGGGATCAGGGGCGGCGAATCCTCGTCGCGGCTGAATCAGGTGTCGGGGCGGGGCAGGTGCGATTCAGGTGGGCTGCTGATGCGGTTCCTCGTACCTGCCGATCAGCCCGAGCCGATCAACCTGGGCGGAACACGGTGTGGAGAATTTGGGCGGTGCGTCGTCGTTGGCCACGAGTCAGGACTCGTCGGTGGCAAGGGGCTCCGCAGTGATGGGGGCCGGCCCTGTCCCACGCTTGGTCGGTTCGTCCCCGCGGGGGGACTGTGGCTCGCCGCGGCGGGATGCCGCCTCGCGCGCATTCTGCGCGGCCTGGTGCCGGGTCGGTGCCTCGATGGCAGCCACCGCCTTGGGCCTGCGATGCCGGTGCATGGCGGTGCGCATGCGTGAGGTGGCCCGAGCTGGTGCGCCGACCACGGTGGCCACGACCCGGCCCACGTCACTGGCGTGCTGGGTGGCATTGGCGGCGTGCTCACTCATGCGGTTGACGTTCTCGGTGACGTCACCGATGCGCGAGATCTCCTCATTGGTCGTGATGACCGTCTGGCGCAGTTCCTCGAGGATCTCCAGGGCGGACCGGTCGACATCGCGCACGCTGGAGGTGATCTCGTCCATGACGTGACCGAGCTTGACGATGGGGACGGCAAGCAGTGCCACGAGGACGACGGCGGCAGTCGCGGCAATGAGTGCGGCAATGTTTCCGATGCTCACGATGTCCTCCTGGCTTTTTCGTTTGTTCGGAACGGTCCTGCAACTGGATGCTCCCCACATCCGGTTTGCAACCACGATTACCACAGCCTAGTGGTCACGTGTTGGCTGATGGCGGTTGCCATCCCGCTTCAGTGAGCAGTGCGGGGCCTGGGATGAGGAGGGTGTCGGTGGTGATCGGGGATGGTGCCTGTGGTGATTGGAGAATGGTGCTGTGGCGATCGGGCGTGTCTCACGGGGCTTGCGACGCCAATGTCGTTTCGCCAGTGTCCATGAGAGGGCATGCCTGATGTCCCGGGGCCTTGCAGCTGTAGGCCCATGGCCTGCCACAGGTCAGTTGCGTGGTGTCCTCAGTTGTGTGATGCCCTCAGCCATGTGATTCCCTGTGTCGACCCGATCACCGATTCGGTCCGTTGCCCTCGGACCGGCGCTGGTTGGTGGCTTCCCGCCCCAGCAGCTCCCGTAGTCCGGGCAACAATCCCGCGATGTTGCGTTCATTGCCGTGATCGGTGGGCTGGTAGTAGCGCACCTCGGCCAGGTCGTCGGGCAGGTACTGCTGCGGGGCCACTCCCTGGGGGAAGTTGTGGGCATATTTGTAGCCGATGCCGTGGCCCAGGTCTGCTGCCGAGGAGTAGTGGGCATCGCGCAGATGCGGTGGCACCGGTCCTCCCTTGCCAGCGCGCACGTCGGCCAGGGCGGAGTCGATCGCCGTGATGACGGCGTTGGACTTGGGTGCGGTTGTAGCAGCGATGGTGGCCTGGGCCAGGTTGAGACGAGCCTCGGGCATACCGATGAGCTGGACCGCCTGCGCCGCCGCCACACAGGTCTGCAACACGCTGGGAGCCGCCATGCCGATGTCCTCGGAGGCCAGGATGACGAGCCGCCGGGCAATGAATCGGGGGTCCTCCCCCGCCTCGATCATGCGCGCCAGGTAGTGCAGGGCAGCGTCGACGTCGGAACCACGCACCGACTTGATGAAGGCGCTGATGACGTCGTAGTGCTGGTCGCCACCCTTGTCGTAGCGCACCGCGGCCCGGTCCACGGCAGTGGTGAGCAGCTCGGAGGTGATGGTCGTCGTGTGTGCGGAGTCGGCTCCGGCAGCGGACTCCTCCAGATAGGTGAGGACGCGGCGGGCGTCCCCACCCGAGAGCTGCAGCAGATCGGCCCGAGCATCATCGGCCAAGGTGTAACCGCCCCCGTCGGGGGTGCGCAGGCCGCGCTCGTCATTCAGGGCTCGGTCGATGAGGCGGGAGATGTCCTCGGTGCTCAGGGGTTTCAGGGTGAGCAGCAGGGACCGGCTGAGCAACGGCGAGATGACCGAGAACGACGGGTTCTCGGTGGTGGCGGCGATGAGGGTGACGATGCGGTTCTCCACTGCTGGCAGCAGGACATCCTGCTGGGCCTTGGAGAACCGGTGCACCTCGTCGACGAAGAGCACGGTGGGCTGCCCGTTGACGAGTTCCCGGCGCGCAACGTCCAGCTCACGGCGCACGTCCTTGACGCCAGCCGTCACCGCGGAGATCTCGACGAACCGGCGATTGGTGGAGTGCGAGACCACCGAGGCGATCGTCGTCTTGCCGACCCCGGGTGGCCCCCACAGGAAGACACTCATCGCGGCCGTTCCCTCGGCCAGACGACGCAGTGGGGAGCCGGGGGTGAGCAGGTGCTGCTGACCGACGATCTCGTCCACCGTGCGGGGACGCAACCGCACTGCCAGCGGGGCATCGGGATTGACGGCGTCCAGCGACCCTCCCGTGGTGGCGGGGGTCGGTTGGTCGCGCGGATCCGGGTTTCCGAAGAGGTCGGTGCTCACAGCTCGTGGTCCTGGGTCGTGGATTCGGCAGGGGGTTGCTGGCCGGTGGTGGGGACGTTCCCGGCGATAGGAACACGCCCACCGTCGCCCGGATGGCGAGCAGACGCACCGTCACGACTGCCCACCGTGGTGTGGGGGCTGGTGAGGGTTCGGCGCAGCTGCTCGTGATCGGCCGCGGTCCATCCGTGGGAACCCAGCAGGTCGAGAGCACCCTGCTGGCCGCCGAGCAGCTCGAGGAACCGGGCCATGACCTCTGGCGGTGTGGACTGGTCGGGGGTGTCATATGCCCCGTGGGTGGCAGCTCCTGCACTGGCAGCCTCCCCCAGTCGGGCGACGATCTGGCTCAGACGCTGCCCGCTGGCCGCGTAGTCGTCGATGATGTCCTGCTCGTCGGCACCCAGGGCGCACAGCAGCAACCCGATGATCGTCCCGGTACGATCCTTTCCGGCCGCACAGTGGACCACGGTGGCACCTGGACTGGATGCGATGACGCGCAGGTGACCGACGACGACCTCGGGGCTCCAGCGCAGGTAATTGAGATAGTGCTGGGCCAGCTCGTCGTTGCGATTGGCGGAGCCGATGGCATCCACCGAGGCCTTCCACGGCGGCACGTCACTGCTCGGATCGGTCTCGGGGTACAGCGACCCGTGATGCACTCGCACTCGTGGGTCGTCCTCCAGCGGGCTCACCCCGATGCGTTGGCATTCGTAGCACGATCGTAGGTCGACGACGTCGACCACCCCGATCTGCTCGATGAGCACCGCGACGTCGTGGTCGGTGAGGAAGTTGAGGTTGTCGGAGCGCACCAGCCGATGCGGCGCGATCCGATCCCCACCGGCCAACCGGGTGCCCGCCAGGTCGCGCATGTTGAGGACGCCGTCGAGTTCGATCCAGGAGAATGCCACGTCCCCACCCTAGCGAGGCCATGCAGTCGTGGCCCCGCATCCGGTGACTCTGCTGGCAGAACACCGTGGGTGCGGGGCCGAACGGTCAGCCTCGTCGGGGTCGGCTGTCCCCAACGGGGATGACCCACCGGGTGCGGACGTGCTCAACCCACGTCTGCGATCACTTCGCGGACGCTGCGTCCTTCGCCTCGGCATCCTTCTTCTTGGCGGGTTTGGCATCCACACCGGCCTCACGACGCTGCTGCGGGGTGATGGGGGCGGGAGCCTCGGTGAGCGGGTCGAAGCCGTTGCCCGTCTTGGGGAAGGCGATGACGTCGCGGATGGAGTCGAATCCTCCCAGGAGCATGACCAGACGGTCCAGTCCGAAGGCGATGCCGCCGTGTGGCGGGGCGCCGAACTTGAAGGCGTCCAGCAGGAAGCCGAACTTCTCCTGGGCCTGCTCGGCGTTGATGCCCATGACCTTGAACACCCGTTCCTGGATGTCACGGCGGTGGATACGGATGGAGCCACCGCCGACCTCGTTGCCGTTGCAGACGAAGTCGTAGGCATAGGCCAGGGCCGATCCCGGATCGGTGTCGAAGGTGTCGATGCAGCCGGGGGTGGGGCTGGTGAAGGCGTGGTGCACCGCGGTCCATGCCCCGTCGCCGACGGCCACGTCGCCCGAGCTCTCGGCCTCCTTGGTCGACTTGAACAGTGGGGCGTCGACGACCCAGCAGAACGCCCAGTCACCCGGTTCGTAGAGGTGACAGCGCTTGCCGATCTCCAGGCGGGCTGCGCCGAGCAGTTCCTGGGAGGCGGTACGGGCACCGGCGGCGAAGAAGATCGCGTCTCCGGGGTTGGCCCCGACCTTCCGTGCGATTCCGGCCTTCTCGGCCTCGGAGATGTTCTTGGCGACCGGGCCACCCAGTGTGCCGTCCTCGGCCACCGTGATGTAGGCAAGACCCTTGGCGCCGCGGGTACGGGCCCACTCCTGCCAGGCGTCGAACTGACGACGTGGCTGGGAGGCACCGCCCGGCATGACGACGGCACCGACGTAGGCCGCCTGGAACACCCGGAACGGGGTGTCGGCGAAGAAGTCGGTGACCTCGGTGATCTCGTTGCCGAATCGCAGGTCGGGCTTGTCGGAGCCGAAACGGTTCATGGCGTCGTGCCAGGTGATGCGCTGCAGCGGGGCCTGAATGTCCACTCCGATGAGCTTCCAGCACTCCCCCATGACCTCCTCGGCCAGGGAAATGACGTCGTCCTGCTCGACGAAGCTCATCTCGACGTCGAGCTGGGTGAACTCGGGCTGGCGATCGGCGCGGAAGTCCTCGTCACGGTAGCATCGCGCGATCTGGTAGTAACGCTCCATGCCGGAGACCATGAGCAGCTGCTTGAACAGCTGGGGGCTCTGTGGCAGGGCGTACCAGCTGCCCGGGGCCAGACGGGCCGGTACCAGGAAGTCACGAGCCCCCTCCGGGGTGGAGCGGGTGAGGGTCGGTGTCTCGATGTCGTAGAAGTCGTGGCGGTCCAGCACCTCGCGAATCTTGTGCGTCACCTTGGAGCGCAGCACCAGGGCCTCGTGCTGACGTGGACGACGCAGGTCGAGGTAACGATACTTGAGACGGGCGTCCTCACCGACGTTGATGTGCTCGTCGATCTGGAACGGCAGGGGTGCCGACGGGTTGAGCACCTCGAGGGTGGAGATGTTCACCTCGATCTCACCCGACGGCAGGTTCGGGTTCGCATTGCCCTCCGGACGTGCCTCGACGACGCCGGTGACGCGGATGCAGAACTCGTTGCGCAGGTCATGGGCACCTGAGGAGTCGAGGATCTCGTCGCGGATGACGACCTGGGCAAGCCCCGAGGCGTCGCGCAGGTCGATGAAGGCCACGCCGCCATGGTCGCGTCGATGACCGACCCATCCGGCGAGAGTCACCTCCTCGCCGATGTCGCTGGCGCGCAGGCTTCCGGCGTCGTGGGTTCGCAGCACGGGATTCATCCTTCCATTGTGTGGTGGGCCATGCATAGACGGTGCAGACCAGGCACCACACTATCCCCCACGCCACCGCACCGCATCACGGGAGTTCACGTGGCGTGGGGAATGAGCGTCGCGTACTCTCAGTCGGCCGAGATCTCCGGGAACCAGTCGCTGATCTGGTTGGCGATGGCCTCATTGCCGCCGGAACGGCGATGGTGCCCGAGGATCCATTCGCTGATCGGTCCACCAGCCGACTCGTCGATCTTCGCCCGGGCCGCCTTGGGATCGGTGAGCACCTCCTCGAGCAGGGCGACGGCATGACGCGAGTTGTCGTAGAGATAGGGGTAGGTCTCCGGGACGATGTCGCTGCTCCACTTGGCGCGCGGCAGCACGCCGACGACGCCGGCCAGCAGTGCCTCCATGTACTCGAACCCGTATGCCTCGTCCTTCGCTGTGGCCAGGAAGGCCGTCGTACGTGCCAACGCCTCCCAGTACTCCTCGCGCTCGCCGAAGAGCGGACCGACCTGGGCCCAGGTCGGTGAGCTCATCTTCATGGCGAGGACGCTGGCCAGGTCACGCTGTCCCAGCCGGGCCTCCATCTGCAGCGGCATGTGCTCGGCGACCTCGGAGACGATGTCGAGGAAGACCTTGGGCTGCTTGTTGTCGTTGAGGTGGATCGACGGGTAAAGGACGGTCGGGACCTCCGGATCCACGTGCTCGCGCAGGAGGTCGTCACGGATACCGGGCTGCACCCAGGCGACACGGCACTGGTGGGCCAGCGGTGGGATCATCCATCGCCGTGCCAGTTCGACGACCTCACCAGCCGTGCGCTCCCCCGCGCACAGGGTGGGGAAGAGCGCGTACGACATACCCATCGCTGCGAAGTTCACCTTGTGGTGGTAGTGCGACGGCGGCAGCCACTGGAAGTTCATGATCTTGGGTTCGAGTCCCTCGCGGTGCATCACCTGGAAGGCGCCGACCGAGTCGATGACGTCGAGATTGATGAGCAGGGTCGACTTGACGTCGAGATTGTCCAGGGTACGCAGTCGGAAGTCCGGGCAGTCCTTGTTCTCGTGTCCCACGATGACGGCATGGGGGTACATCTTCATCAGTCGTTCGACGATGTTGGATCCCGAACCATGCTTGGTCAGTTGTCCGTCATCGCCGACAATCGGCGCGTCATCGAGGAAGCCGAGTTTGATGGCAATCGTCATTTGGAACTCTCCCACATGTGTCTTCAGGTGTGCAGCGGTGCGTCCTGTCGGTCTTTGGCATCCCAGCCTAGTCCGGATTCATGGGGTGCGGCCACGGGGCACGGTGTTTGCCGGGCCGGGGTTGTCCTTCCAGACGTCGTCGATCGGGGCCGATGAGGGGAGCGATCCGGTGAGAATCGTCTGGAGGGTTGGGGCCTCCCGGGCGATGAGTTCGTCGTCAGGCAGGTGGCGCAGGGCGTCGAGTCCCACGATGGTGCGGGTGATGAAGATTCCCAGCAGCTGGGTGACCGCCAGGGCGGCTCGCACCTCGGCCACCTGCTCGTCGAAACGCGTACCCAGCAGATGGGCAACCGGTTCGACGATCATGTGCTGGTAGAAGTCGTGCAGATTGTGGAACGCATCGGGTTCCTGCAGCAGTGCCTGGGTCATGCCCTGCATCGAGTTTCCTGCTGTCTGGTCGTCCTGATCCGCCGTGCCCTGCCCGGGCCAGGCGGTGAGGAAGGAACGTACCAGTGTCTCCCCCAGCTCGTCGATGCTCGACGACGCACAGGCCTCGGCAATGATGCGATGCGGACCGCTGGGCAGCGAGATCGTCTGCAGGTAGAGCTCCTGCTTGGTGCCGAAGTAGTAGCTCACCAACGAGGTGTCCACCCCGGCCGTGCGGGCGATGGCTCGCATGCTCACCGACTGGTAGTCCATCTGCTGAAAGAGGCTGCGTGCCGCGGTGAGGATTGCCGAGCGTGCCGCTCCAGCATCGGTGCGGGGGCCTCGTCGTGGTCCAGCTGGCAGATGATCCGACGTGCCAGTGCTGCGAGCAGATGCCGATGACATACCCCTCAGCCTAATCTCGGATTTTTCTCGCCGGGATTTGGTGTGCGATTGTGCAGATCAATTTCCATGGTGTTGAAATGGACACATGGACGCACAGGTCATGCGGATGGGGCTCGACGTCGGTTCGACGACGATCAAGGCTGTGGTTTTCGACGGCGATCCGGGTGCGGACGCCCCGATCCTCTTCGAGGACTATCGCCGACATCGAGCCGACATCACCGGTGCGCTTGCCAGCCTGCTCGCCGATGCCGCTGAGGCCCTGCCCGCACGCCGCGTCATCGCATCGGTGACGGGATCGGCCGGACTGGGCACTGCCGATGCCCTGGGGATCCCGTTCATCCAGGAGGTCATGGCCGAGACCGCTGCGGTGCAGCACTGGAACCCCGATGCCGACGTCCTGCTGGAGCTCGGTGGTGAGGACGCCAAGATCACCTACCTCAAACCGGTACCGGAACAGCGCATGAACGGCTCGTGCGCCGGCGGAACCGGTGCGTTCATCGACCAGATGGCCACCCTGCTGCACACCGACGCCCCAGGGCTCAACGAACTGGCGATGAACGCGTCGATGACGTACCCCATCGCCTCGCGATGTGGCGTGTTCGCCAAGTCGGACCTGCAACCGCTCATCAACGACGGTGCCCAGCACGAGGATCTTGCCGCCTCGGTCATGCAGGCGGTGGCCACCCAGTGCATCGCAGGTCTGGCCTGCGGCCGTCCGATCCGGGGACAGGTCGTCTTCCTCGGTGGCCCGCTGCACTTCATGCCGAGTCTGCGACATGCCTTCGCCACGATCCTCGACGGCAAGGTCGACGAGTTCGTCACCCCGGAGCGCGCCCAGCTCTACGTCGCCATGGGAGCGGCTCTCACCGCGCACGGCACCCCCATCGGGATAGACGAGCTGGCACGGGTCGCCCGACACAGCCGAGCCGCCACCGGCGTCAACCAGTCCATGCCCCCGCTCTTCCACGACGAGGAGGAACTGGCGTCCTTCCGCGCCCGACATGCTCGCGCAAAGTTGCCACGCATCCCCATCGGCCACGCCAAGGGAGAACTCTTCCTGGGAGTGGACGCCGGCTCGACGACGATCAAATCCGTCGTGCTGGACGACTCCCTCAACATCGTCGCGAGCTCCTACGCCTCCAACGAGGGCGATCCGGTCAATGCCGCGGTGCGGATCCTCGCCGACCTGTACGACGAACTGCCCACCGGGGCCGTCATCGCTCGAACCTGCACCACCGGGTACGGGGAGGGACTCGTCAAGGCAGCTCTGGGAGCCGACGATGGTGAGGTCGAGACGATGGCCCACTACCGCGCCGCGGCCCACCTGTGCCCCGGGGTGACCTCGATCATCGACATCGGTGGTCAGGACATGAAATACCTGCGCGTCGTCGACGGGGTCATCGACTCCATCAGCGTCAACGAGGCCTGCTCATCGGGGTGTGGCTCCTTCCTGCAGACCTTTGCCGCTGGTATGGACACCGACATCCGCAGTTTCGCCGCGATGAGCCTGGACGCCGAGCACCCGGTCGATCTGGGCAGTCGCTGCACCGTGTTCATGAACTCCTCGGTCAAGCAGGCGCAGAAGGAGGGGGCCTCCCCCGCCGACATTGCCGCCGGACTGAGCTACTCCGTGGTGCGCAATGCGCTGTACAAGGTCATCAAGCTCACCGATCCTGCCCAGCTCGGCGACAAGGTCGTCGTGCAGGGGGGCACCTTCCTCAACGACGCCGTGCTGCGTGCCTTCGAACTGCTCACCGGACGGGAGGTGGTTCGTCCCTCCGAGGCCGGTCTCATGGGTGCCTACGGAGCTGCCCTCACGGCACGTGCCCGGTTCCACGCCGGGGAACCGGCCGGTGTGGGGTTGCGAGACCGTGGCGAGCTCGACGGTTTCGCCGTGGAGACCCACCGCGACGACTGCATGCTGTGCCAGAACCACTGCCAGCGCACCATCTCCACCTTTTCCGACGGTCGCGTCTTCGTGTCGGGGAACCGCTGCGAACGTGGCGCCCAGGTGGACAATCGCAAACTCAAGCGAGCCCCCAAGTCGGAGCTGCCCAACCTCTTCGAGGCCAAGTACAAGCGACTGTTCTCCTACCGTCGACTCACCGCCAAGAAGGCGTACCGTGGCGACATGGGCATCGCCCGTTCGCTCAACATGTACGAGAACTACCCGTTCTGGTTCACGGTGCTCTCCACGCTGGGCTATCGGGTGATGATCTCGGGGCGGTCCAGCCATGAGATGTTCGACAAGGGCATGGAGTCGATCGCCTCGGAGAACATCTGCTATCCCGCCAAGCTCTCCAATGGCCACATCGAGGACCTCGTGCAACGCGGCGTCAAGCGGGTCTTCGACCCATGCATCCGCTTCGAGCGGGTCTCGGTGGAGCAGGCCGATGCGCATTTCAACTGCCCGGTGGTCGCCTCCTACCCCGAGGTCATCCGGGCCAATGTCGACTCCCTGCGTGAGCAGGGTGTCGAGCTCATCTCGCCGTTCCTGTCCCTGGCCAATGAGGACAAGCTCGCCGAGCGTCTCACCGAGGTCTTCGCCTCCGACGGTGTCACCCTGGAGGAGGCCCGGCGCGCCGTTGCCGCTGGAACCGCCGAGGACGAGGCCTTCCACGCAGACATTCGACGGATGGGTGAGGAGGCGCTGGAGTACATGCGCGTCCACGACGTGCCCGGCGTCGTGCTGGCCGGACGCCCCTACCACGTCGATCCCGAGATCCATCACGGCATCCCCGAGATGGTCAACTCCTTGGGCATGGCGGTGCTCACCGAGGACTCGGTGGCCCATCTGGGAGCCGATCTGCTGGAACGTCCACTGCGGGTGCGTGACCAGTGGATGTTCCACTCCCGGCTCTACCAGGCGGCGGCATTCGTGCGCAGCCAGGGCAACCTGGAACTCGTCCAGCTCAACTCGTTCGGTTGTGGGCTGGACGCCATCACCACCGATCAGGTACGGGAGATCCTCGCTGCCCGCGACCGCATCTACACGACGTTGAAGATCGACGAGGTCTCCAACCTCGGCGCGGCACGCATCCGGGTGCGTTCCCTGCAGGCCGCTGCCAAGGAGCGGGCCAGTCAGGAGGATCGTCCGGTTGTGAACCATCAGGTGTCGGCCTCCCCGGTCCAGTTCACCAAGCAGATGCGCAAGACCCACACCATCCTCGTCCCCCAGCTGGCCACCTACCAGACGGCCATCGCCGAGGCGGCGTTGCGTTCGTGCGGCTACCGGGTCGAGGTGCTCAAGGTGGCGTCCCACGACGACATCGAACGGGGGCTGGCCGTGGTCAACAATGATGCCTGTTTCCCCGCCATCGTCGTCATCGGGCAGCTCGTCTCGGCGTTGAAGTCTGGCAGGTACGACCTGGACCACGTCTCGCTGTTCCTCACCCAGACCGGCGGCATGTGTCGGGCGACGAACTACATCGCCCTGCTGCGCAAGGCCCTCAAGGATGCCGGATTCGGGCAGATTCCCGTCATCGCGGCAAGCCTGCAGGGCCTGGAGGACAACCCCGGGTTCAAGCTCACCGGTCCGCTCGTCCATCGCATGGCCCAGGCCGTCACCCTGGGCGACCTCATCCAGCGTGTCCACCTGCGCACTCGCCCCTACGAGGCCGTGCCCGGTTCAGCCGACGAGCTCATGCAACGGTGGCAGACGATCTGTCGGGAGCACTTCGAGGACGGCGGCACCTCCCCCACCTGGGGACGACGTACCAGCTACTCCGCACTGGTGCGCGGCATCGTCGACGCCTTCGAGGCCCTGCCGTTGCGTGACGAGCCACGCAAACCGCGAGTGGGGGTGTTGGGTGAGATCCTCGTGCAGTTCCATCCCGATGCCAACAATCACATCGTCGAGGTCATCGAGTCCGAGGGATGTGAGGCCGTTCTGCCCGGGCTCATGTGGTTCGTGCACAACGCCCTCACCAGCGGCGACTACAACTGGAAGACGTTTGGCACCGAGAAATGGAAGCGCTTCCTCAAGAAGGGGTTCCTGGCCGTGCTCCAGCAGTACCAGAAGCCGGTGGACGCCGCCCTGGACACTTCCCAACGTTTCGAGGTGCCCACCCGCATCTCGCGCATCGTCGAGGAGGCACAGCAGATCGTCCAACTGGGCAACCAGTCCGGAGAGGGCTGGTACCTCGTGGGCGAGATGATCGACATGATCGAGGAGGGGGTGCCCAACATCTGCGTGGTGCAGCCATTTGCCTGCCTGCCCAACCACGTCACGGGGCGCGGCATCTTCCGTGAGATCCGTCGGCAGTACCCACACGCCAATGTCGCCTCCATCGACTACGATCCCGGTGCCTCACAGGTGAACCAGCTCAACCGCATCAAGCTCATGGCTGCCACGGCACGGGACCGGCATGAGGAGCTCACGAACGTCGAGCAGGGTGCGCCGATCCGTGGGGAGCACGTCGCTGGTGGCGGCTCGGCCACGAATGGTCCAGGCGCAGCCTCAGGTACGCCAGGTGGGGATCAGGATGGTTCCGAGCATGCTGGTATGGCTGGGGCCGTTGATCTCAAGGACGCCCGTGGTGCCGTCTCACTCGGTGTCATGTGAGGTGACGGCGGCCCACGTCTTCCACGTCTTGCCGTACATCCACCGGTGCAACTTCCGCGCCCATCGGGGGACAGCGTACGGCGTCCCGGTCGGCGCAGGTGCCTCTTAGACATCCCCCGCGCCCAGTGGGGACAGTGCCATCCCCACTGGGCGCGGCTCGACACCCACCGATGACCGAGGCCGGGACCCGCTGGGCCCCGGCCATCACGTGACGACTCTGTCTGGGATCGCGTCGTCACCAAGTGCCGACGACGGTGGGCCACAGGTCAGCGGCCGGAGGATTCCACGAATCGGCCCGGGCCACCACCTGCTCACCGGAGCGGATGTCCTTCACCTCGTCATCACCCCGGACCCCGTCGTGCATCGACCCGGGGAACCACACGAACGGGATCGAGCGGCGGTCGGCATAGCGAATCTGCTTGCCGAACTTGTCCGCCTTGGGGGCCACCTCGCACGGAACACCTCGGGAGCGCAGCTGGCGGGCGATGTGCTGGGAGATCTCTCGATCATCCTCGGTGTTGACGGCCACGAGTACGGCGCTGGGCACGCTGCGGCTCGCGGCGATGCTTCCCTTGCCGATCATCGGGGCGAGCAGCCGGGTGAGCCCCAGCGAGATCCCCACCCCGGGGTAGGTGTGCTTGCCGTCGGAGGCCAACGAGTCATAGCGTCCACCAGAAGACACCGACCCCATCGACTCGTGCCCCGAGAGCATCGTCTCGTAGACCGTGCCGGTGTAGTAGTCCAGGCCGCGGGCGATCTTGAGGTCGGCCACCATGCGGCCGGGTACCTCGCGGTTCACCGCACCGACCACCCGGTTCAGGGAGTCCAACCCCTCCTCCAACATGTCGTTGTGCACGCCGAAGTCACGCACCTGCTCGATGAACGACGAATCGGAGGTGCAGATCCCGGCCAGGGCGACGCACTTGTCGGCCACCTCGTCGGACAGGCCGAGTTCATCGGTGAGCAGCTCCTTGACGGCTGCCGGACCGATCTTGTCGTACTTGTCGACGCGCTGCAGCACGGCTGCCGGTTCCTCGATGCCCAAGCCGCGGTAGAACCCCTCGGAGAGCTTGCGGTTGTTGACGTGCATCGTCACGGTCGGGAACCCCAGCTCGGTGTGCAACCGCTCCAAGGCCTCGAGCATCACCAGCGGGGCCTCGATGTCGTGGTGCTCGGCCAGGGTCTCGGAGCCGACGATGTCGATGTCGGCCTGGGTGAACTCGCGGTACCGACCCTCCTGGGGGCGTTCGCCACGCCACACCTTCTGGATCTGGTAGCGGCGAAATGGGAACGAGAGGTGACCGGAGTTCTCCAGAACGTAGCGTGCGAATGGCACGGTGAGGTCGAAGTGCAGCCCGAGGTGGTCGTTGGGGTTGGGCTTCTCGCCGGGTTCGGCGTGCAGCCGGTTGACGACGTACACCTCCTTGTCGATCTCCCCCTTGCGGGTGAGCGATTCCATCGTCTCCACGGCGCGGGTGTGGATCGGTGCGAACCCATGCAGTTCGAAGGTCTGCTCCAGGATGTGCGTCACATGGTTCTCCACCATCTGGCCCTGGGGCAGGAATTCGGGAAAACCGGACAGAGGCTTGAGACGAGCCATGGAACGTTCCTTCGAGACAAATCGTTGAGTGGATGGGTCGGATGTCGACCGGTTCGCCGGGCCGGGAATGCCAGACCAGCAGATCGAGTGACGATCACGCGGTCGCGTGGGCCAAGTCTATCCGCATCACGAGGTGCAGACCGCATCACAGTTGCAGGTATGGGTTGACCTTCTTCTCATACCCCATCTGGGTGCTGCCACCATGGCCGGGTAGGACGTGTGTGGCATCGGGAAGGGGCCACACGACGTCTCGCAGACTGCTTGTCATGGCGTTCGGGTCTCCCCCGGGCAGGTCGGTACGGCCGATGGCTCCGGCGAAGAGCACGTCACCGGAGAAGATGATCGGGCCGTGCTCCTCGTCCACGAAGCGGATCATGGAACAACCGGGGGTGTGGCCCGGGGCATGGATGAACTCGAGGTCGAACCCGGCGACCTCGTGGTGGGTGTCGGGCATCACGTCCACAACCGTCTCGGGTTCGGTGAGGTGGGTGGTGCCGTAATGGTTCATGACCAGGGGCAGGGCGAAATCCGCCAGTCCCTCCATCGGTTCGCTGAGCAGATGACGGTCGTCGACCGGGCAGTAGGACGGGATCTCGTGGAGTTCACTCACCTCACGTGCTCCCCCGACATGGTCGATGTGGCCGTGGGTGAACACCATCCCAGCTGGGCGCAGGTGGTGAGCGGTGAGGGCCTGCTGGAGCGGCTCGACACATCCCATTCCGGGATCGACGATGACGGCGTCACCGCCCTCCTCGTGGGCCAGGACGTAACAATTTTCCGAAAATGGTCCGATGACGAATGACACGATGAGCACAAACCGATTTTATCGGGCAAAATTGGCTCCATGAGTCAAGATACAGGTCCGCAGTCCTTCGGCCGAGTCGACGATGACGGGACCGTCTACGTCCGCACATCCTCTGGTGAGCGGTCCGTCGGACAGGTGCCGGATGCCAGCCCCTCCGAGGCGATGGAGTTCTTCGTCCGTCGGTTCACGTCGTTGCAGACGGAGGTCGAGCTGCTCGAGTCGCGAGTGTCCTCGGGTTCCGTGGCACCAGCCGAGGCGCAGCGCACGGCAGCACGGCTGTCGACGTCGATCGAACAGGCCAATGCCGTCGGCGATCTGGAAGGTCTCAAGGCCAGGGTCGACGCTCTGGCTCCCACGATCGAGGCCAAGGCGGAGGTTCGCCGCGAGGAGCGCGCTGCCGCCCATGCCGAGACGAAGGCTGCCAAGGAGCGCATGGTTGCCCAGGCCGAGGAGATCCTTCACTCCAACGACTGGCGAGGCGGAGTGGGGCGGTTCCGCAAACTGCTCGAGGAGTGGAAGCAACTTCCGCGCATCGACCGCAAGACCGACGACGAGCTGTGGCACCGATTCTCCACGGCGCGTACCCAGTTCACCCGGCACCGCAAGGCGCACTTCGCCGAGCAGAACGCCGTGCGGGAACAGGCCCGCAGGATCAAGGAACAGATCATCGAGCGGTCTCGCCCGCTCGCCGACTCCACCGACTGGGGCACCACGTCTCGGGCCTTCCGTGACCTCATGAATGAGTGGAAGGCCGCTGGCCCGGCTCCGCGCGACGTCGACGAGAAGTTGTGGAAGGAGTTCCGCGGCATCCAGGACGTCTTCTTCGACGCGCGTGCCAAGGCCCAGTCCATCCAGGACGAGGAGTACCGCGGCAACCAGGAGGCCAAGGAGAAGTTGCTCGACGAGGCGGAGCAGAAGATCCTGCCGGTCAAGGACGTCGAGGCTGCCAAGGAGGCGCTGCGCGACTTCCTCACCACGTTCAACGAGATCGGCCGGGTGCCTCGCGACGCCATGCGCAGCATCGACGCTCGGGTCAAGGATCTGGAGGGCAAGGTCCACTCCGCCGAGCAGGCTGAGTGGAAACGCACCGATCCCCAGGCCAGGGAGCGTGCCCAGGCCACCGTCGACATGCTCACTGCCCAGATCGACAAGCTCAAGACCGACGCTGCCAAGGCAGAGGCGGATGCCAGGACGGCTGCTGTCGCCAAGGCTCGCGAGTCCATCGCCACCTACGAGTCCTGGCTCGACCAGGCTCGCAAGGCCCTCAAGGACTTCACCTCCTGAGGTGCTGGCCCGGGGTGATGTCGTGACCGGGAGTCAACGTGGGGCTGGGAGGATCTCCCGGCCCCACGTGTTGTGTCGTGCCCGTCACGGTACGTGGTCGGCCCTGCCCGTGTTCCCTCGGGCCATGCTGCCGATGCCTGGATTCCCGGCGCACGGCTGCCCATCCGGTGCACCAAGTTCCGTTGGTGCCTCCCAGGTTCTGCTGCCCCGGCAGACTCCGTTCAATCCCCGCAGATCCCGTGAATTCGGCACCGCCACGGGCAACAGCTGACGGGGTGCTCAGGCCTTGACGCGATACACCTCGTAGACCCCGGAGATCCGTTTGATGGACTCGATGAGGTGGTGCAGATGAGTGGTGTCGGGTGAGACGAAGGTGAGACGCAGCTGGGCGGTGTGATTCTTCGCGGCACTCATCTCCGCGGAGACCAGCGAGACGCCCTGCTCGGCGATGACCCTGCCGGTGTCACGCAGCAGTCCGGAACGATCCAGCCCCTCCACTTGGACGGTGACGAGGTATCCGTCGGCCTTGGCGCCGGTCCACGACACCGGGATGATTCGCTCGGGGAACTTCAACAGGTGCTGGGCGTTGGAGCAGTCACGTCGATGGACCGACACCCCCTCGGAGCGTGTGACGAATCCCATGATCTCGTCACCGGGCATGGGGGTGCAGCACTTGGCCAGTTTGACGAGCATGTCGGGGTCGCCGTCGACGACGATGTCGCCGTTGCGCTGCCTGCTGGGCTTGGCGTCGGTGACAGGCAGATCCTCTCCGGCATCGGCGACCGTCTCCTCGGCCCCGCCCCCCAGGTCGATGAGTCGATCGACAACCGTCTGGGCACTGATGTTGTGCTCCCCCACGGCTGCGTAGAGGGCGTTGACGTCGCTCACGCGCAGTTCGTCGGCAACGGCGGTGAGGTATTCCAGGGTGAGAACGCTCTGCAGGTAGTGGGCCTGGTGCTTGATCTGCTGGGCAATCGCATCGCGGCCGTGCTCGATGGACTCCTCCCGGCGTTCCTTGGTGAGGTACGACTTGATCTTGGACCGGGCCCGTCCAGAGGCGACGAACCCCAGCCAGTCGCGGCTCGGCCCGGCGTCGGGTGCGCTTGAGGTGAGGATCTCCAGCACGTCGCCATTGCTGAGTTCGGAGTCCAGCGGAACCAGGCGTCCGTTGACACGTGCACCGATGCAGCGGTGGCCGATCTCGGTGTGCACCGCGTAGGCGAAGTCCACCGGTGTGGCACCCTGCGGCAGGGCCATGACGTCACCCTTGGGGGTGAAGACGTACACCTCGCGGGAGTTGATCTCGAAGCGCAGCGCGTCGAGGAACTCGTTGGGGTCATCCTCCTCGTGGGACCACTGATTGAGGTTGTGGACCCACGAGAGGTCCGAGCCGTCGGCCTGCACCTTCTTGCCGACCGCGTTGGGGTCCTCCTTGTACTTCCAGTGGGCGGCGACACCGTACTCGGCGCGACGGTGCATCTCGTGCGTGCGGATCTGGAACTCGACGGGGTGGGCGCCCGGTCCCAGCACGGTCGTGTGCAAGGACTGGTACATGTTGTACTTCGGCATGGCGATGTAGTCCTTGAACCGGCCGGGAAGCGGGTTCCATCGCACGTGCATGACGCCCAAGGCGGCATAGCAGTCCCTGGGGGTGTCGACGAGGATGCGCAGACCGACGAGGTCGTAGATGTCGGAGAAGTCCCGGCCACGCACCACCATCTTCTGGTAGATCGAGTAGTAGTGCTTCGGACGCCCGTAGACCGTGGCCGTGATGCCTGCCTCGGTGAGGTCGGCACGGACGATCTCGATGACCTCCTTGAGCTGTTTCTCACGCCCCGGCGCCCGTTCGGCGACGAGATGGACGATCTCGTCGTAGACCTTGGGCTGCATCGTGGCGAAGGCGAGGTCCTCCAGCTCCCACTTGATGGCATTCATACCAAGGCGATGGGCCAGCGGGGCGAAGATCTCCAAGGTCTCCTTGGCGATGCGATTCTGCTTGTCCGGACGCAGGTAACCCAGGGTCCGCATGTTGTGCAGCCGATCGGCAAGTTTGATGACGAGCACCCGGATGTCCCGGCTCATGGCGATGACCATCTTGCGGATCGTCTCGGCCTTGGCCGAGTCGCCGTACTGCACCTTGTCGAGCTTGGTGACGCCGTCGACCAGTTGGGCGATCTCCTCGCCGAAATCCGCGGTCAGCTGCTCCTTGGTGTAGGAGGTGTCCTCGACGGTGTCGTGCAACAGCCCGGCACACAGGGTCTGGTCGTCCATGCCGAGTTCGGCCAGGATCATGGTGACGGCCAGTGGATGTGTGATGTACGGGTCGCCGGAGATGCGTTTCTGGCCGCGATGGTAGTGATCTGCGGTGTCGAAGGCGCGCTGCAGCAGGGCGACGTCGGCCTTGGGGTGCTGACTGAGCACGACGGCCAGCAGCGGGTCGAGCACGCCCTGGCTCTGAGGTTTCGGGCTGCTCCACCGGATGAGACGCTCCCGCATCCCCATGCGGGGCTGTGGCGGCTTGTCCGGGGCCTTGCCGGGCACACCCAGGGCGGACTTGCTGCCGTGGTACGGGCCATAGACGCTCTCGTCGGCCATGGCGGCGACCTCCTTCACATCCATGGTTTCGGCCAGTTTAGTGCCCTGGCGTCTGGTACGTGGGCAGATGCCCACAGCGAACCGGGAACCGGAGTGTGCCGTGGCGCGTCCGACGCCCGCGACGTGCCCCAGGACGATCGTCTGCTTTCAAGGGTGCGCACGCCCGGGCAACGGTGCGCCTCGGCCCCGGGCGTCCAGGGCGCTCACGCAGGGTGCGTCGATGTGAGTGCCACGCTCTCGGTACCCCCGTGGGAGGGCCACCGGGACGTTGCCGACGCGTCGGATAGCCCTGTGCTGAATCGTCTGGGTCGAACCGCTCGGTGTCGAGTCGTTCCGTACCGAATTGTCCTGGGGTCCGGGGCCCAGGGATCCCGCGTCTCGGGGACGGTCGTGGCAGGGCTCAGACCGTGAGCACCGAGCTGAAGGAGTCGATTCCTGAGTCGGTGAGGGCATCGCGGCCGTGCAGGAAGCTGAGCTCCATGAGCACCGAGACGTGGACGAGCTCCACGCCCAGTTGCTTGAGCAGGTTCGCCGTGGCGACGGCCGTGCCGCCGGTGGCCATGACGTCGTCGACGATCATGACGCGCGACCCCGGCTTGATGGCGTCCTGGTGGACGGTGAGGGTCTCCTCCCCGTACTCCAGGGCAAAGGTCTCGGAATACACCTGGCCGGGGAGCTTCCCCGGCTTGCGCACCGGCACGAATCCGGCCCCGATGGCCAGGGCGACCGGAGCTGCGAAGAGGAAGCCGCGAGCCTCCATGCCGACGACCACGTCGATGTCGCGTGGGGAACGCAGCACCAGTTCCTCGATCGCTGCGGAGAAACCGTTGGGGTTGGCCAGCAGCGGGGTGATGTCCTTGAAGACGACTCCGGGCTTCGGGAAGTCCGGAACGTCGCGGATGAGGCTTTCGATGAGCTCACTCTTGGATTCCATCATTTCTTCCTCTGGGAACGAGTCATTCGACGGGGTTGGGGACGTGCGGAGCTGGCGGACGAGGTGGATGACTCGGCAGCCTCTCGTGCGACCGACGAGCTGGGTGGTATCCCTGCCCCATCGGCAGCATCATCGGCTGAGCTGGCACTCTCCCCAGCACCCGATTCCTGGGACCTACGGCGGGTGCGATCGGCGGCCTTTTCCTCCTTGGTACGGCGACGCAGCACCTTCGCGTCGTGGTCCTTGACGACGCGCTCGTTCCTGCGGAACTCGGTGAGCAGCGGGGTGGCGACGAAGATCGAGGAATAACCACCGGCGAGCATGCCGACGAACAGCGCCATGCCGAGGTCCTGCAGCGGGCCGGAACCCAGGATGAACACGCCGGTGAACAGCAGGGCTGCCACCGGGAGCACGCCGATGATCGTCGTGTTGACCGAGCGGACGAACACCTGGTTGAGGGCCCGGTTGACCGCCTCGTCATAGGTGTACGGGGATCGGTCGAGGTCACGGGTGAGTTCGCGAACCTTGTCGAACACCACGACGGTGTCGTAGAGCGAGTAGCCCAGGATCGTCAACATGCCGATGAGGGTTGCCGGGGTGAACGCGAATCCGACCAAGGCGTACACACCGAGGGTGACGATGAGGTTGTTGAGCAGGCCGAGCATGGCCGTCACCGACATCTTCCATTCCCGGAAGTACGCCCAGATGAGCAGCATGACGAGCACGAGGAAGACCACCAGGGCCTGGACGGCCTTCTTGGTGATCTGGCTGCCCCACTGACTGCCCACCTTGGAGTAGGTGACCGAGGACTCACTGGATCCGGATGCCTTGGCGATGCCCTTCTTGAGGGTGGTGACCTCCGAGGAGTCGAGGGCGCGGGTCTGGATCTGCACCTGGTCGGATCCGAGCTCGACGACCTGGGTGCCGTCCATCTCGGGCAGTCCGGTGTCGAGGACGGCACGGCGAATGTCGTCGGCGCTGGCGCTGGTGGCCGAGACGTTGGCCCGGAACTCCACACCGCCCCGGAAGTCGATGCCCAGGTTGAGTCCGCGGAAGATGAGTCCGCCCAGGGCCACCAGGATGATGACCGCCGTGACGACGTACCAGCGCTTGCGGTGCGGGATGAACTGGTAGGTGAGCTGGCCGGTGTAGAGCTTGTGGGCGAATCCGGTTTTCTGACCGGTTGCCGCCCCCCGTTCGTCGTTCGTGGTCACCTGGGTGTCCTGGTTCTCCACGTCGGCAATCGTCGAATTGGGCATCTCAGGCCTCCTCGGACGTGTTGGTGGCGGATGCGTGTGCTGTGCGACGGGATCGCGCCGTGCGTCGACGCCTCCTGCCCAGCAGGGCATCCTGGGTCACACCCATGTGGGCTGCCTCCAGGCCGGATCCACGACGTCCCTCACCCCAGAACTTCGTGCGTCCCAGCAGGATGATGAGTGGGTGGGTGAAGAAGAAGCAGATGAAGAGGTCCATGAGAGTCGTGAGGCCCAGGGTGAAGGCGAATCCCTTGACCTGGTCCACCGACAACAGGAACAGCACGATGGCCGACAACAGCGAGACGCCGTCCGCCATGAGGATGGTGCCGCGGGCCTTCTGCCACCCGGTCTCCAAGGAGCGTCTCAGGGTTCCGCCGTCTCGGATCTCGTCTCGAATACGTTCGAAGTAGACGATGAACGAGTCGGCGCTGATGCCGATGGCCACGATGGCACCGGCGATACCGGCCAGTGAAAGGGTGAAGCCCACGGCAGGGCCGAGCAGCACCATGGCTGCATAGGTACCCAGGCCGGCAACCAACAGTGATCCGATGGTGACAGCGCCCAGTCCGCGGTAGTAGATGAGCGCGTAGGCGGCCACGAGGACCAAGCCGATGATTCCTGCGATGAGACCTGCATTGAGCTGCTCACCGCCCAAGGTCGGCGAGACGGTGTCGACGCTGGAGACGTCGAAGGACAGTGGCAGGGCACCATACTTGAGGACGTTGGCCAAGTCGTCGGCGGACTCCATGGTGAAGTTGCCGGTGATCTGCGCCTCCCCCGCAGTGATGGGGCACCCTGCTTTGCTGCCGTTCAGACGCGGCGCGCTGATGACCTTGCCGTCCAGGACGATGGCGAACTGGTTGCGAGGATCCTGCTGACTGCACAGGTAGGTCGTCGCGTCGGCGAAGTCCTTGGCGCCCTTGGAGTCGAACTTGAGGCCGACCCCGTAGCCCATCCCATTGCTGAGCTGCTGCTGGTTGGCGTCGGTGACGACGGTGCCGGGGAAGGCGACCGGGGAGAGCATGTACTTGAGCTGCTTCTCACGGTCACAGGTGATGAGTGGTTTACCCGGCTCGTCGGTGATGGGATCGCCACACTTGAACTTGGTGAAGGCCTCCTGGTCCGCCTCGCTGGGCTGCCATTTCTGGGCGGTGGCCACGCTGGGCTCAGCCTTCTTGTCCTTGGCGGAGGCGTTGGGGCCGGAACTGGCACTGGCCGAACTGCTGGGAGCTGCCTCGGGCAGTGTCGTCGCCTTGATGCCGTTGGGTCCGGCGGACGGCGAGGCCGAGGGTGACGGTGAGGCTCCGGCATCCGGTGCCCGGTCGTAGGTGTTCACCATGCGGAATCCCAGCTGGGCCGTCTGCCCCACCATGTCGACGAGTTTCTCGGAGTCCACGTTGGGGGCCGAGACGACGATGTTGCGATCACCCATCGTCTTGACCGAGGACTCACCGACTCCCAAGGAGTTGACGCGCTGCTGGATGATGACGCGTGCCTGCTCCAGGCTGGTCGGGGTCACGGACTTGTCGTTGGTGCTGCTGGCGGTCAGCGTCACCGACGTGCCGCCCTTGAGGTCCAGGCCCAGACGTGGCGTCCACGTCCGGGTGGCCGCCATGAGCACGTACATGGCAAGAATCAAGACGAAGAAGATCGTCAATGTCCTGCCCGGGCGCGGTTGTTTCTTCTGAGTTGCCACAGTCGAGGAATCCTTGATCAGACGACGTCACTCACCGGTTGACCGGAGAGACTCGTGATGGGGTTGTGCCGCGCGTCAGTCGCGCTGCTCTCCAGCCGAAGGGTACTCCCCCTCGGAGGAGATGGTGGTGTTCGTGTCACCGTCAACGGTGGTGCTGGCGTCGGGAAGCGAGTCATCGGACTCGGCAGTGGTGTCTTCCGACGCACCTTCCGTCGGATCGGCGGGGGCCTCCTGTGCCGAGTTCTCGGCCGGCTCGTCGATGTCTTCGGGCTGATCCTCGGCAACGATGAATTCCTCTTCGGAATCCGTCACCTTGCGCATGACGGCGGCCTTGAGCACGACGACCTTGACGTCCGGGGCCAGCTCCACCCACAGCTGCTTGTCGCCAATGGTGTCAACGGTGACGATGACACCGCTGTGCAGCAAGACCCGGTCGCCGGGGTGCAGCGAGGACTCCATGGTCTCGCGATCCTCGTGACGCTTCTTCTCCTGGCGTCGTGTGACCAAGGACATCACGACCAGGATGACGATGAAGATGAGGATCGCGGGCATCAACTGCGCGAACGCGTTGGAGCTCTGAAGGGGCATGAGGTTGCTTTCTACGACGGAACGCTGGCGCACATATGGTACCCGCCCATCCCTCCAACGGCGAAAAATGACCGCTGTCGTGCTGATGAGCAGACGATGTCACCGACAGCGCCGGGCCTCGGTCGTGCGGCGGGCACGATCACGGGCGCAGTCCGTTCCAGCAGTAACTCAGAACAGCTGTGCGCGGTCCTGCGGGGGTTGCATGCCCAGGTGCTGCCAGCCCCGTTCGGTGGCGACTCGGCCACGTGGGGTACGCATGAGGAATCCCAGACGAACCAGGAAGGGCTCGGCGACCTCCTCGATCGTCTGCGGCTCCTCCCCCACGCTGATGGCAAGGGTCGACAACCCCACCGGGCCACCGTGGAACTTGCCGCAGATGGACTCCAGGACGGCACGGTCCAGACGATCCAGGCCCAGCTCGTCCACCTCGTAGAGGTCCAGGGCGGCAGCAGCGACCTGTGGGGTGACGGGTGTCTGGGCATGGACGTCGGCGTAGTCACGTACCCGACGCAGCAGTCGGTTGGCGATACGTGGTGTGCCTCGGGAACGGCTGGCGATGGTCGACGAGGTGCCCTCGGCCAGGTCGACCCCCAGCACCTCGGAGGACCGCTCGACGATGCGTGCCAGGTCGTTGGTGTCGTAGTAGTCGAGCTGAGCGGTGAACCCGAATCGGTCTCGCAGCGGCCCGGGCAACAGTCCGGCCCGGGTCGTTGCCCCGACGAGGGTGAAGGGTGGGATGTCGATGGGGATGGCCGTGGCCCCCGGGCCCTTGCCGACGACGACGTCGACTCGGAAGTCCTCCATGGCCAGGTAGAGCATCTCCTCGGCCGGTTTGCTCATGCGGTGGATCTCGTCGAGGAAGAACACTTCCCCTTCGGTGAGTGAGGAGAGGATGGCTGCGAGGTCACCGGCGTGCTGGATCGCCGGACCGGACGAGATGCGAATGGGTGCGCCCATCTCGGCGGCAATGATCATGGCCAAGGTGGTCTTGCCCAACCCGGGAGGACCGGAGAGCAGGACATGGTCAGGGGTGCCACCGCGACTGCGAGCGGCAGCGAGTACCAGGCCAAGTTGATCGGCGACCCGCTTCTGGCCCTGGAACTCGGCCAGGGCGCTGGGTCGCAGGGCGACCTCCTCAGCCTTCTCCGGGGGATCCGCCCACGGCGTCACCGGTGAGGTCTCCATGATTGGTCGTCCTTTCTCGGTTGCACCTCTGAGCCAACACTGTCACCATGACGCGACATCCTTCGCACGACAAGGATGTGCTGGCCAAGGCCCCAGTCTGCCGCGCCGGGGATCATGGCCTTGCCGTTCTCGTCGCGCCCGGTTGTCGGTGCAAGGGGGTGCAGGGTCATCGTGCCAGACTGCGCAGTGCGGCTCGCATGAGCACCCCGAGGGAGGCCCGAGGATCGTCGTCCTTGAGTGGGGCCACGGTCTCGACGGCCTGCTCGGCATCATGCGTGGACCAGCCCAGCCCCTCCAGCCCCTCCATGAGCTGCTGGCGCCATGACGTGTCGGTGCTGCTGGGAGCGGTCGTGGCCGAGGGGCCACCCTCGAGGTGCACGGCCTTGTCCTTGAGTTCCACCATGAGCTTGGCTGCGGTCTTCTTGCCTATCCCCGGTACGGTGCACAGGGCTGAGACGTCCTCGCTCTGCAGCACTTCCTTGAGACGGGCGGCATCCAGCACCGAGAGGATCGCCAGAGCCAGCTTGGGGCCGACGCCCACCGCTCCCAGGACGATGTCGAAGGCGTCCCGATCAGCCGTCGTGGCGAATCCGAAGAGACTCAGGGAGTCCTCCCGTACCACCAGGGAGGTGTCGAGATGAATTTCCTCCCCCATCCGTGCTGCGGCGGCGGTGGCCGGTGGGCAGGACGCGCGTATTCCCACCCCGCCCACGTCGACGACGACCCAGGTGGGTCCGGCGGCCGCAACCGTGCCACGCAGGTGAGAAATCATGCGAGGAAATCCTTCCATCATGAGTGCGATCGTGGTGGTTGCCGGGACGGCCCCCACGAATCATCGGTGGCACGAATCATCGGGGGTGCTCTCGGTCAACCTGCCGTGCAATGCCACGTGTGCACCTCGGATCATCGCAGGTGGTGTTCCTGCCGGGTGCGTGGAGCGGAGCGTTGCCGCCACGTTCGTGCCGGTGAGTGCTGGTGGACGGCCATCGCTGCCTCGATCCGGCTCTGCGTACCGCCACGCCAGATGTGCGTGATGGCCAGGGCGAGTGCGTCGGCAGCGTCGGCGGGGGTGGGAGGTTTCTCCAGGTGCAGGACACGGGCCACCATGAGGCCGACCTGGGCCTTGTCGGCCCGGCCAGAACCTGAGATGGCCGCCTTGACCTCGCTGGGGGTGTGCACCCCCACCGCAACCCCGTGACGAGCGCCAATCATCTGGGTGAGTCCCATGGCCTGCGCGGTACCTGCCACGGTGCTGCGGTTGTGCTGGGCGAAGACTCGCTCCACCGCCATGGCATCGGGGTGGTGGGCGTCGAACCACTCCTCCAGACCGTCGTGGATGCGTAGCAGACGGGCACCATGATCCAGATCGGACGGGGTGCGTATCACCCCCACCCCGAGCAGCTCCAGTGGGGTTCCGACTCCCCCGCGTACGATTCCGACACCACAACGCGTCAGACCCGGGTCCACCCCCATGACGGTGAGGCGGGACCCGGGTCGGCGTGAGATGTCGGCGTTCAGTCCTCGTCCTCCTCGAGGGCGGCGGCGAGCTCCGGGGTGATGTCTGCATTGGTGTAGACGTTCTGCACGTCGTCGAGATCCTCGAGCAGCTCGGTGATCTTGGCGATCTTGCGGGCATCCTCCAGCTCGACGGGCTGGGCGAAGCCGGCACGGAACTCCACCTCGGCGGAGTCGTAGTCGATGTCGGCAGCCTGGATGGCCTTGCGGACGTCGACGATGGCGTTGGGGTCACAGATGATCTCGAAGGCCTCACCCAGATCGACGATGTCCTCGGGCTCGGCCTCGAGGGTGGCCTCCATGAGCTGATCCTCGTCCACCTCGTGGGTGGTGGTCTTGCGTCCCTCGGTGACCTCGAAGGTCTTGGAGACGGTGACGACGCCCTTGCGCTCGAAGAGACGCTGCACCGAACCGCCGTCCGCCATGGTGGCGCCATTGCGGGTCACGGCGACGCGCACGTCCGACACGGCCCGGTTGCGGTTGTCGGTGAGGCACTCGATGAGCATGGCGACGCTGCCGGGGGCATAGGCCTCGTACATGATCGTCTCGTAGTTGACGGCGTCGGCACCCTCACCCGAACCGCGCTTGACGGCGCGATCGATGTTGTCGTTGGGCACCGAGTTCTTCTTCGCCTTCTGGATGGCGTCGTAGAGGGTTGGGTTGCCCGAGGGGTCCCCGCCACCGGTGCGGGCGGCAACCTCGATGTTCTTGATGAGCTTGGCGAACAGCTTGCCGCGCTTGGCGTCAATCGCCGCCTTCTTGTGCTTGGTGGTGGCCCACTTGGAGTGACCGCTCATGTAGGCAGTTCCTCGCTTCCTCGGCTCAGTGTGATGGTGAAGACAGCCGTCAGTGATGTGCAGGCTGTTACGCAGACGGTGTTCCATATTACACGTCCGAGGCCTGCCGGAAATAGTGAGTATCCGATGCCCTGCGGTGTCTGCTCGCTCAGTCGTGTGGTTGCGGCGATGCGTCGGCTGGTACGGACCCCCGGCAGACGTCCAGGGCATCGGCCACGGTGAAATTGCCCACGTACAGGGCGGTGCCGACGATGGCCCCCTCCACCCCGATGGGGACGAGTCCACGCAGCCGACGCAGATCCTCCAGGGTGGAGATTCCACCCGAGGCAATGATCCTGCCCCGGGTGCGGGCGCAGACCTGGCCGAGCAGTTCGTAGCTGGGGCCGGTGAGCATTCCATCGCTGGTGACGTCGGTGACGACGTAGCGTCGACAGCCGGCCTGCTCGAATCGGCTCACGACGTCCAGCAGGTCCCCACCGGACTGCGTCCAGCCGTGGGACTCCAGCACCCCGTCGCGCACGTCCAGGCCGATGGCCACCTGGTCGTCGAACCGGTGGATCATCTCGGCGCACCACTCGGGCTGCTCCAGGGCAGCGGTGCCGATGTTGACCCGGCTCGCGCCGGCGTCCAGGGCGGCGGTGAGGGACTCGGTGCTGCGAATACCACCCGAGACCTCGACGTCGATGTCGAGATCACCGGTGATGCGACGAATGATCTCGGTGTTGGCCCCATGACCGAAGGCGGCGTCCAGGTCGACGACGTGCAGCCATTGCGCACCAGCACGCTGCCATGCGGTGGCGATCTCCACCGGGTCGCCGAAGACGCGCTCGGAGCCGTCCACCCCCTGTCTCAGCTGCACGGCGCGACCGTCCTTGACGTCGATGGCGGGCAGCAGGATGAGTTCTTCCACATGCCCGACCGTACCAGCTGGTGTCTTTGTGCCCATCTGCTTGACATGCCCCCTGCCACATCTACGGTGGAGGTACATCACCACAGCGAGCATGCGCAGCGATGCTTCGCCCCAGCGACGGGAGAACTCCACCATGACATTTGATCCCAAGATTCCCTCCACCACCGAATCCGGTGAGACGCGACCCTCTGACGAGAAGTCCCTGTCCGTCGGCGCGGACGGTCCGCTCATGCTTCACGACGTTGCCCTGGTGCAGAAGCTCGCCCGTTTCGACCGGGAGCGCATTCCGGAACGCAGCCCACACGCCAAGGGATCGGGGGCCTTCGGTGAGTTCACCGTCACCGGTGACGTGAGCAAGTACACCAAGGCGTCCTTCCTGCAACCTGGATCCACGTGCCGGACACTGGCCCGATTCTCCGCCGTTGCCGGTGAGCTGGGCGCCCCCGACACCTGGCGGGACGTGCGCGGCTTCGCCCTGAAGTTCTACACCGACGAGGGCAACTACGACATGGTGGGCAACAACACCCCGGTGTTCTTCATGAGGGACCCCATGAAGTTCCCCGACTTCATCCACTCCCAGAAGCGTCTTCCCGATTCCGCACTGCGCAGCAAGAACATGCAGTGGGATTTCTGGACCCTGTCGCCGGAGAGCGCCCACCAGGTGGCCTATCTCATGGGCGACCGCGGTATCCCGCGCACGTGGCGGCACATGAATGGCTATTCCTCCCACACGTACATGTGGGTCAATGACGCCGGGGAACGGTTCTGGGTGAAGTACCACTTCATCTCCGACCAGGGCGTGGAGTACCTCTCGAACGAGGATGCCGACAGGATTGCCGGTGAGGACCCCGACTTCCACCGTCGCGACCTCTTCGAGGCCATCGACCGGGGGGACTACCCGAGCTGGACCCTCAAGGTGCAGATCATGCCCTACGAGGAGGCCAAGACCTACCGGTTCAACCCCTTCGACCTCACCAAGACGTGGTCCAAGAAGGACTACCCGCGTATCGAGGTTGGCCGCTTCACCCTCAACGAGAACCCGACCAACCACTACGCCCAGATCGAGCAGGCCGCCTTCTCTCCGTCCAACGTGGTTCCCGGTATCGGTTTCAGCCCCGACAAGATGTTGCTGGCGCGCGTGTTCTCCTACCCCGACGCCCAGCGCGCTCGTATCGGCACCAACTACAACCAGTTGCCGGTCAATGCCCCGATCGTCCCGACGAACTCCTACGACAAGGAGGGCGCCATGCAGTTCGAACACAGCGGTGACGCCCCGGTGTATGCGCCCAACTCCTACGATCGTGCCTACCAGAGCGGTGACGTCGTCGACGAGGCAGGGTGGGAGACCGACGGTGAGCTCATGCGCGCCGCCTACAGCCTGCATGCCGAGGATGACGACTTCGGACAGGCCCACACCTTGGTGCGGGATGTCTACGACGACGCCTCCCGTGAGCGGCTCGTCGACACCGTCGTCGGGATGCTCGGCGAGGTCGAGGAACCGGTGCTCTCGCGGGTCTTCGAGTACTGGAAGAGGATCGACCGCCAGGTCGGCGAGCAGATCGAGACCGCCTACCGGGCGCAATGATCGCACCCTGAGGTTCCCGCGTCCCATCTGACGGTGCTTCCCATCTGATGGTGCTCCTGGAATGCCGCGTGGGAGCGGGAACCTCTGCTCTATCGGATCCCTGGAACAGTCGGGATGTGGCCGAGCGGGATCAGATCATTGCCAACCAGTTGCGCAGCAGCTGGATGCCCGCCGGGCCAGATTTCTCCGGATGGAACTGGGTGGAGCACAGTTGGCCACACTCGACGGCCGAGACGAAGGTGCAGCCGTCATGACATGTGGTGGTGGTGCGTACCGGGTGGCCGTTCCGGCCTGTCATGGCAGCAGACTCGGGGCTCACCGTCACCACGGCACAGGAGTGGACGAAGTAGAACCGCTCCCCCGATATTCCCGTGAACAGTGCAGTGTCAGCTGGGGGATGCACCGTGTTCCACCCCATGTGTGGCAGACGCGAAGTGGGCATGGGGACGACCGTGCCAGGCAGGCACCCCAACCCATCGACCGTCTCGTCTCGTTCGGTGCCCTGCTCGAAGAACATCTGATGACCCACACAGATGCCCAGCACCGGGCGTTCCCCCCGTTGGACCAGCTCCTGCACCTGCTGCACGCCGTTGATGCGTCGCAGGTTGGCCATGGCCGTGCCGAGCGCTCCCACCCCGGGCAGCACCACGGCGTCGACAGCACTGAGCATTCGTGTCTCCGAGACGAGCTTGGGGTGCGCCCCGGCCTTCTGCAACGCCTGGCACACGGAGTGCAGATTGCCCGAACCGTGGTCGATGACTCCGACGAGCGGGCCACGTCGACCACAGATGGCAGGACCCGGGACGCGACCAGTCCCCCTGTCATGCACGTCGCCGGGCTTTCCGATCGGCTCAGGCATCAAGGGTTCCCTTCGTGGACGGCACACGTCCCGCACTACGCGGATCGGGTGCCAGGGCCACACGCAGGGCTCGAGCCAGTGCCTTGTACTGTGCTTCACAGATGTGGTGTGGATCGCGTCCGGCCAACAGCCGCAGGTGGATGCACAGCCCGGCATTGAGCGCCAACGAGGTGACGACGTGATACGTCATCGACCCCTGATAGGCCACCCCGGAGCCTCCGATACGGGCATAGGCCTGTGCCTCGGGCTCACCGGTGCACGAGATGTAGGGGCGTCCGGCGACGTCGACGACGCACTGTGCCATGGCCTCGTCCAGAGGGATGGTGGCCTCACCGAATCGGGTGATGCCGACCTTGTCACCCAGCGCCTGGGACATGGCCTGTCCGAGTGCGATGGCGGTGTCCTCGACGCTGTGGTGGCCGTCGATCTGCAGGTCGCCGGTGGTCGTGACGCGCAGGTCCATCCCGGAGTGTCTGGCAAGCGTGGTGAGCATGTGGTCGTAGAACCCCACCCCGGTGTCGATCTGCGAGCATCCACTGCCGTCGAGATCGAGATGCAGGTCGACCTCGGACTCACTGGTGTGACGGACGATGTGTGCGGTGCGTTCAGTCATTGTGGCCTCCTGGGACGGGGCTGGGATCCCTCGTCGCCGCAGAGTCCGTGGTTCTCGGCCCGGGATCGCCGTGTCCCGCGTCACTGGGGCCGGCGGGCAGTCGGGGCGAGGTGGAGATCACCTCGATCATCGCAGCCCGGAACTCCGACATCTGCTCCGGAGTGCCGGCACTGACGCGCAGGTAGCCCTCCGGCCCGACCTCGCGCACCAGCACACCGCGTTCCAGCAGTGTGGTGAAGACGCTGTGTCGGTCGGCGAATCGACCGAAGAGCACGAAATTGGCCTGGCTGGGCACGGCGTCCAGGCCATGACGTGCCAACCAGGTGGCTGTCTCGTCGCGGGTGATGCGCAGTTCCGCCACCTTGTCAAGCATCTGCGGGGCATGTGAGAGGGCCACCCGGGCGACGGCCTGGGTCGGTGCCGAGAGGTGGTATGGCAGCCGTATGACACGCAGCGCGTCGACCACGGCGGGGGCGGCGACGGCGTACCCCACTCGCCCACCGGCCAGGGCGAAGGCCTTGGAGAGAGTGCGTACCACGATGAGACGGCCATGTTTGGGCAACAGGGCGATGGCGGAGTCGTCCGGGGCGTCGGAGAACTCCTGGTAGGCCTCGTCGACGACGATCATGGCCGTGGTCCGCTCACAGATCTCGTCGATGACCGAGACCGGAATCGCGGTTCCGGTGGGATTGTTCGGGGTGGCGATGAGCACCACGGAGGCATGGGAGTCATTGATGGCCTGCACGGCGTCATCGACGTCGAGACCGAACCATCTGTTCCGCTCGGCAGTGACGTAGCGCGAATGGGTGTTCCGGGCATATTCGGGATACATGGAATACGTCGGAGTGAAACCCAGAACCGTTCGTCCCGGTCCGGCGAAGACCTGCAGGATCTGCACCATGACCTCATTGGAACCATTGGCTGCCCACACCTGAGTGGAGTCGACCCCGAAACCGATGTAGTGGGCCAGGTCCTTGCGCAGTCCCAGCGCTTCCCGGTCCGGGTACCGGTTGAGGGTCTCGGCCGCCTCGGCCACGGCCCGGGCCATCTCGCGTCGTATCGCGGGGCTCGGTGGGTACGGATTCTCGTTGACGTTGAGCGGTACGGGCACCTTGAGCGTGGGAGCCCCGTAGGGCTGCTCGCCGACGAGCTCGTCACGCAGCGGAAGATCGGCCAGGGTGATCGGATTGACGTGCGAGATTTTCCCGAGGTCGCGCTCAGTCATGGGTGTCACCTTTCCTGGCTTCCCGACGTACGGAGATGGCATTGGCGTGACCGGGCAGGTTCTCGCTGTGGGCGAACCTCTCGACGCCCTCGCCGACCTGCGTCAAACCATCGGCGTCGTAATCGATGACGTGCATGGCGCGCATGAAGGAACGGACCGTGAGCCCCGAGGAGTGACGGGCAGCTCCGCCGGTGGGAAGGACGTGGGTCGATCCTGCCGAGTAGTCCCCCAGTGACACCGGGGACCACTCCCCGACGAAGATGGCCCCGGCATTGTGGATACGGGCGGCCACCTGCGCTGCATTGGCGGTGTGAATCTCCAGGTGCTCGGCGGCGTAGTCGTCGACGACGGCAATTCCCTGCTCCAGGTCACGGACCAGCACGATCGCGGACTGCTGTGATCCGAGTGAGGTACGGATGCGGTCGCGATGTGTCGTGTTCTCGATCATGGGGTCAAGCTCGTGACGCACCCGGTCGGCAAGTTCCGGACTCGTCGTGACGAGGACGGCGGCAGCCATCGGGTCATGTTCGGCCTGACTCATGAGATCGGCGGCGACGAACCGGGGATTGGCCGTCTCATCGGCAAGAATGGCGATCTCGGTGGGGCCAGCCTCCGAATCGATGCCCACGATTCCCCGTACGTGACGCTTGGCGGCAACAACGTAGATGTTCCCCGGTCCGGTCACCAGGTCGACGTGGCGGCACAGTCCGGCAACACCGTGGGCGAACATGGCGATGGCTTGGGCACCCCCCACGGCGTAGACCTCATCGACCCCGAGCAGACGACACAGGGCGAGGATGTTCGGGTGCGGCAGACCGTCGAACCCGGCCTGCGGCGGGGAGGAGACGGCGATCGACTCGACACCGGCCACCTGGGCGGCCACGACGTTCATGATGACGCTGGAGGCCAGTGGTGCCAGCCCACCGGGCACGTAGAGTCCCACCCGTTGCACCGGGACGATGCGTTGGCGCACGTGGGCACCGGCAGCGAGCTCCACCTGGTGTGAGCTCGTCTCCAGCTCGACGGCCTCGCACACGCCACGGCGGCGACGAATGGATTCCTCGAAGGCAGCTCTCAGCTGTGGGTCCAGATCGGCCAGGGCGTGGTCAAGCTGGTCGGTGGGAACACGAAGATGTGGGGGAACCACATGGTCGAATCGCTCACTGAACTCTCTCAGGGCCTCCTCGCCCCGGTCCCGAACCGCATCGCAGACTCCCACGACGTCATGCAACGCCGTCTCGACGTCGAACGTGGCACGGGGAACGATGGTGCGGTAGTCCTCGAGGTCCTTCCCGCAGATGTCGATTGTTCTCACCATGTCGCAAGTGTACGAGTGCGTGGCCGTGGTGCTGGTTCGGCGTCACGTGGTGGGATGCGTGACATCCCGATCACTGCCCTGCTGCCCGCTCCCCTCGTCGCTCCGGCCCCGATGGCCCTGCTCGACCTCATGTGAGTCAGACTGGCCGGTGCTCGCAGAACGTTGGTCACCTACTGTATGGATCACTGCGAGGATGAGGGTGACGATCAGTGCGCCAAGGACCCACACGAGCAGGGAGGTCCATGTGTGCAGTCGGAAATCCACCGGGACCTCGTCGCCCGGTGAGGCTGCAGCCACCCGGTCGGAAAAATCGTGCGGGCCCATGAGGGTGCCCACTGCCCAGCACACCGTTGCACTCACCAATGCCGTTGCGATCGTCGGGACGAGTACGACCACTCCGCGATGGTGCAGGGCCCACCACGAGAGGAAACCGCATCCCACCCCGACGACCATCCCGATCAGGGCGAAGGTCGAGTCGATGGAGAAGATGGCGGTGAGCCCTCGCTCCGACGTCGTGGCATAACCCTTGTCGTCCACCTGGTAGATGGGAAGGTGGACGCAGGCGTGCCAGATGAGCGCGCAGACGACGCCCGCGATGACAGCGACCCCCAGACAGAGCATGACCGCCCGCCCCGGATGTTCCTCTGGAAGGCTCCTCACCCTGGTCCACACTCCCGGGCGAGGGGCCGCCACCTGTTCTTGCCGGTCGGTCTCGGCGTGATGTCCCTGCCTTCCCTGCACACCAGTCACCGGGGACCGTGGGGCGGTGGCGGTACCGGTTGGCTCCGCACTCGTGGATTCCTCGATCGTCCGTGGTTCGCCGTCTCCGTTGGTGAGGGTTCTGGGCGCATGACCTCGGCCCACCGTCTTGTCTGCCGCCGCTGCGCCGCCGCCGGACCCCACCTGGCTGTCACCGACCCTCGTCTCACGGGAACTCGGTTGCCGGTCGCCGTCCCGGTGCGTTGCTGAGCCATTCGACGCGGCCGCCGCGAGGTCGTCCTTCGAGTCGTGGGAACTGCTCATGATGTCCTTCCCGGGATGCAGTGCGGACCGAGCAGAGCCTTGAGATCGGCCATGAGCGGCTGGCCGTTGGCCACCTTGAGCTCGTCGGCCAACTTGAAGGCCGTCACCGACTCGTCCCCCAGCAGGCGCAGATGCACCTCGGAGGGACCGGGATGGTTGCGCAGTACCGCGCGTAGTTGTTCGACCACTGGACGAGTGCACCGGGTCTGGTGCATCTGAACGGTCACGGGCAGAGAGTCGTTGTCACGGATGTCCAGCAACCACACGTCGGAGGCGGACATCTCGACGGTCTCGTCGCGTTCGCGCAGCCGCCCCCTGATCTTGAGGATCGCGTCGGTGGCGAGCAGTGGTTCGATGCGCTGGTAGACCTTGGGGAAACAGGCCACATTGAAGGTGGCATCCAGGTCCTCGATGGTCACCGACGCCCAGATGTCACCATTCTTGGTGGTACGACGCACGATCTGGGTCACCATGCCGACGACGGTCACCGTGCCTTCGCGTGGACCATCCTCCGACACCAGACGCGCCAGCGGAACATCCCGCTCCGCCTCGAGGATCGATTCCATCCCGCGCAACGGATGGTCGGAGACGTAGAGGCTGAGCATCTCACGTTCGAAGGAGAGTTTCGTGCGTCGTTCCCAGTCCTCCTCCGGCACCACCCGCTCGACCCCCAGTTCGGGTGGTGCGTCGGTGGCGCCCATGCCGAACAGGTCGTCCTGACCGTTGGCCTCGTTGCGTTTGAGCTCGGTGGCGGCGTCGACGGCCTGCTCGTAGACCGCCATGAGACCGCGCCGGGAATGACCCATCGAGTCGAAGGCACCAGCCTTGATGAGCGACTCGATGAGTCGCTTGTTGCACACCCCCAACGGCACTCGGTCGAGGAACTCGAAGAAGTCCTTGGCCGGGCCGTGTTCCTGGCGAGTGGCGATGATGTCGTTGACGGCACTGGCCCCGACGTTGCGGATGGCCCCCAGGCCGAATCGGATGTCCTCACCGACGGCCGTGAACTCCAGGGAGGACGCGTTGACGTCGGGTGGCAGCACCTTGATGTGCTGGGCGCGCATGTCGGAGAGGTACAGCGCCATCTTGTCCTTGTCGTCACCCACGCTGGTGAGCAGGGCAGCACCGTACTCGGCTGGATAGTTGGCCTTGAGGTAGGCCGTCCAGTACGAAACGAGTCCGTAGCCTGCGGCGTGGGACTTGTTGAAGGCGTATCCGGCGAACGGGACCATGACGTCCCACAAGGTCTGGATGGCGTCGTCGGAGTAGCCGTTCTTGCGCATGCCTGCCTGGAAGGGGACGAAGTTCTCCTCCAGGATGTGCTTCTTCTTCTTGCCCATGGCGCGACGCAACAGGTCGGCGCCACCCAAGGTGTACCCGGCGAGTTTGCGGGCGATCGACATGATCTGCTCCTGGTACACGATGAGGTGGTACGTCGGAGCGAGGATCTCGTCGAGGTCCTCCTTGAGCTCGGGGTGGATGGGGATGATCGGCTCGCGGCCGTTCTTGCGCTGTGCGTAGAGGATGTGCGCATTGGCACCCATCGGGCCGGGGCGGTACAAGGCCAACACGGCGACGATGTCGTCGAACCCCGTCGGTCCCATGAGACGCAGCAGGGAACGCATGGCGGTGCCGTCGAGCTGGAAGACGCCGAGCGTGTCGCCACGCGAGAGCATGTCGTAGGTGTTCTGGTCATCGAGGGGGACGGCGTTGAGGTCGACCTCCTCGCCCCGGTTCTCCTTGATGATCTTGAGACAGTGATCCATGATGCCGAGGTTGCGCAGGCCCAGGAAGTCCATCTTCATGAGCCCCATCTCCTCGAGCTGGGGGTAGGCGAACCCGGCGATGATCATGCCGTCCTTGTCGCGGCGGTGCATCGGCACGAGGTCGAGCAGTGGTGCACTGGACAGGATGAATGCGCACGCGTGCACACCGGTGCCACGGATCAGTCCCTCCAGGCCACGGGCGGTGTCGACGACCTTGGCCACGTCTGGGTTGTCGGCGACGAGTTGGCGGAACTCGGTGCCCTCGGCGTAGCGCGGGTGTTCGGGATCGAAGATCTTGCTCAGTGGCACCCCCTTGCCCATGACATCGGGTGGCATGGCCTTGGTGATCTTGTCGCCCAGGGCGAAGGGGTAGCCGAGGATACGGTTGGCGTCCTTGACGGCGGCCTTCGCCTTGATCTTGCCGAAAGTGTTGACCTGGCTGGTGTACTCGGCGCCGTACTTTCTGGTGACGTAGTCGATGACCTTGTCGCGCTGACGGTCGTCGAAGTCGAGGTCGATGTCGGGCGGGTTGACTCGCTCGGGGTTGAGGAATCGCTCGAACAGCAACCCGTGCTCCAACGGGTTCACCTGGATGATGCCGGTGAGGTAGGCGACCATCGAACCGGCGGCAGATCCTCGTCCCGGCCCCACTGGCACCCCCATGGCACGGGCAGAGTTGCAGATGTCGGAGACGACGAGGAAGTACGACGAGAACCCCAGTGGTTCGATGACCGACAGCTCCTTGTCAATGCGGTCCAGCACCTCCTGAGGAGGATTGGACCCGTACTTCTCGTCCAGCCCCTCGGCGATCTTCTTGCGCAGCCAGGACTCCTGGGTCTCCCCCTCCGGCACGTCGAACTGCGGCATGCGGTCGACGTGGGCGAAGACGTCGTCGTAGCTCTCGATCATCTCGGTGAGGGCCAACGTGTTGTCGGCGGCCTCCGGCATGTCCGGGAACAGTGAGCGCATCTCGTCGGACGACTTGATGTAGTACCCCGACCCGTTGAAGCGGAATCGGTTGGGGTCGTCCTTGTTGCGCCCCACGCCCACACACAGCAAGGAGTCGTGAGCGTCTGCGTCGTCCTCGTTGACGTAGTGCGAGTCGTTGGTGAGCAGCAGCGGGGCGTCGATCTTTTTCGCCAGTCGCAGCAGGTCGGAGCGAACCTGGCGTTCGATGGGCACGCCGTGGTCCATGAGCTCACAGAAGTAGTGATCCTTGCCGAAGATCTCCTGGTAGGCACCAGCCGCCTCGACGGCCTCGTCGAACTGGCCCAGCCGCAGCCTGGTCTGGACCTCACCCGAGGGGCAACCGGTGGAGGCGATGACCCCCTCGTTGTACTGGCTGATGATCTCGCGGTCCATACGAGGCTTCATGTAATAGCCCTCGTAGGAGGCCAGGGACGACAGGGTGAAGAGGTTGTGCAGTCCGGTGGGATTCCTGGCCCACATCGTCATGTGGGTGTACCGACCACCACCGGAAACGTCCTTGCCACCCTCGACGTCCGGGTCGCCGCCGTCACCGCGCCGACGTCCCCAGAACTCCTGCTTGCGGGAGTGGCGGGAGGAGGGTGCCACATAGGCCTCGATGCCAATGATGGGCTTGACGAGGGGGTTTTCGTTGCCGTCGTACTTCTTGGCGATCTGGAAGAACTCATAGGCACCGAACATGTTGCCGTGGTCGGTCATCGCCACAGCCGGCATGCCTTGACGCGCCACCTCGGCAAACAACCGCTCATTGCTCGCCGCACCGTCCAGCATGGAGTACTCGGTGTGAGTGTGCAGGTGCACGAAGTCAGAACGCGCCACGACGATCCTTCCGATGACAGTCGACCTTTTTCAATGAGACCTCGGGCCGATGGGCAGTTGGGGTCTCCACCCTAGCCGGCCGAGTCGACGGAACGGCATTCACGACGGCATCAGATGTTCCGCGACTTGGCTCACTGGCTCAACGTAGACTGATCACATGTCTGACACATCCACGTCCCGTCCGTTGAGCTCCATGTGGTGGCTCCCCCTCATCAAGGGAATTGTCGCCGTTGTCGTGGGCATCATCGCCATGGCGATGCCACGGGCAACGATCACCGCTCTTGTCGTGCTGCTGGGTGTCTATGTCTTGGTGGATGCCGTGATATCCGTTGCCAACGGTGCAGCCATGCGTGGTGTCGCGGGATCACGCCTCATGGTTTTCTGGGGAGTTCTTGGCGGCATCATTGCCATCATCATGCTGGCCCACCCGCAGGCTGTGATGAACCTCATCGTGGTCCTGGTGGGTGCATGGGCACTGGTGTCTGGAATTTTCGTCATCGCCATTTCGGTACTGCTCATCCCGATCACCGAGAGAGCATGGATCTGGGGTCTGGTCTCAGGTGCGGTGGCATTCGTCGCGGGGATCGCGGTTCTCGTTCACCCCAGTTTCGGTGCGGTGGCCATGAGCTGGATCCTCGGGTTGGCAGTACTCGCTTACGGCGTGAGCCACATCGGGCTCGGAGTGGGGATCCGCAAGGTGAGCTCACAGGTGTCGTCCTCGTTGAATGCTGCTCGAGCCGGTCGGCCGGACCATACGGTTGTCGAGGGTGAGGTCGTCAATGAGCCAGGTGACAAGCAGCAGGGGAACGAGGGACCGCAGATCGCTGGCTGATCCCGAGGAAAATGCCTCTCGCCGCATGGGGCCAGGAATCGCGGGCCATGTTCGGGGGCCTCACTTCTGTGGGCAGGCTGCCCGGCTGCCACCCGTTCCTCTGGATCGATCCGCGTTGTCTGGTCCGTTCCTCTGGATCAATCCGCGTTGACAGCACCCCTTCCTCGGGAGCAATCACGTTGTCAGCGTCCGTTTCTCTGGGGTATCGCTCAGGGCCGCACTGGTCATCTCACTTCTGCGGGGTAGATGCATCCCTTCGTATTGGGTCAGGGATCGGGGCCATGTTCGGGGCCTCGCTTCTGTGGGGCAGGTTGCCCGGTTGCGCCGTTCTTCGGATCGATCCACGATGATGACACCCGTTCCTCTGAATCATCGCTTCAGGACCCCAATCTTTTCGATCAGGTCTGTACTGGTCATCTCGCTTCTGCGCGCTTTGATCGTCACCATCATTGGCCTTCCTGCCACGTCGGTTCGGCCTGGCCGCACAGTCGCTTCTGTGCGAGCTGCTCACTCACTTGGCGAGCCATTTTCCCGCAACCCATCTTCCATTCCATCTCCCCCAGTTCTAGCCAATCTTCCCTGCTTCTAACCCATCTTCCCAGCTGGTATCCCTTACCGCCGCTGTGGTAATTGGGTTTGCGATCGGTTGCTTGCCCCCGCGCATGGTTGCAGATGCCAATGCACGCAGGATTACCACAAGCTGGAAAGAGGATGCCATGCGCTGGACTTACTGCTCACAATTGTGAGTGATGCGGATCTCGATCTGCTGACCAGTGGCTTCAATCCGTGTGCGTCATCAGGTCTTCCCTGGCTTGGCTGCTATGCGCTCCCAACAAAGATCATCTTCACCCCCGTACTGCTCATGCCTTGAAACTGGTGCTTCTCATGACGTGATACCTTCTTCGTCTCTCAGCGGTGGATATTTTGTTGCCAGCTGGCGGAGAGCCACGTGTCACAGCAGATGGGTTGATCGGCAACCGGATTACCACGGGCACTGTGGGGGTTGGCTGTCGTGATGCAACGAGGAAGGAAGCGACGATCGATATCTGAATTTGCTAGCTACTCTGAGGCTTTTTGGGTATCTCTGATTTCTCAGGTTCGATGTGACCGTTCATGATGCGTCGAAGTACGTGGTCACTGTATTGGCGTTTGGGCTTGTGCCGAGCGTGAAGGTAGGAGGTCAACCAGTCTAGGACGAAACGTGGACAGCGACGAAGCATGGTGGGCGTGACGTGGAGTACCTTCCAACCATGCCGGTCAAGATTGGCTGAACGCATCATGGTTGATTCGTAGCCCTCGGCCGTGCCGTGGACACAACGTCCATCGATTTCCAGCGAAATTTTCTCTGACTCGAAGGCCTGGTCGAGATAATAGAAGCGATCTCCCACGTGAACTTTGTGGTTGGGCTTGTGACCCGTAACCCCAGTTGCTCGCAATATCCGGGCCATCTCGAGTTCAGGGATGGACCAAGCAGCCAAAGCAATGTCCGCAAAGGCCTTGTCCACCTGTAGCTGTGAGTACCGACCAGTGAGGCTACGCCGAGCAGCCTTGCAGGAATCCGGTGTCACCAGGCGGAGGCGTAAAGCGTGACACACCCACTCCCATTCTCCTTCGATCGCAAGTATCAGTACCGAGACTTCTGCGGTGGCGATACGGATCTGGTCGCGTTCAGTGATGAACCTCCATGGGACGTGCCAGCGGTGCACGTGTATTCCGGGCCGTACCAGTCGACGGGTACATGAGAAGGCTTCAACTTGAGAGATGCCAGTGAAATCGAGTGATCTTCCAGATTGGGGTGACGTCATCCCCAACATCAACAAGGCGGCTTTCCCCACAAGTACGACATCACGGTGCCACAACCACAGTGCCCTTATCAGGGTTCTGGGATCTCTGGCCAAGACTGTGGCAGCGACCACACCTGGCAAGACGCGGATCGCATCTCCCTTGGCTACAGCTCGGTCAGCCTGGCCGCGTATTGGACTGTGGCGATGAATACGGGCCACGCCATGATGCTCAAGGTGCTCATACAAGCTCTTCATGCCTGTGGTTATCGTGGTCAAGCCCGGTATCCCGGCACAAGCCCGCCAGCTTGTGGAAAACCAGAGCCGGGATCAGATGTGTCGCTGTGGACATCTTGGTAGAGAAAACACTTACCAACATCCGTGCTGGCATCGCTCATGTTTTCCACCACGATCACCACAGACATGAGGGTACGAGACCAGCCATGGACGACGGGAGGGGATGGGGAGATTATGGGTGGTGCCGGGCGCATTTCGCCGTTGATATGCCACGACTTCATGAGCAGTCACCCATTGGCCGCACCACATTATGAGGATTCATGATCTAGGAACGTGGCAGAACGGTGACTGACGGTCTTGGCGACGTCTGTTCATCTTGGATGAGCGTGTTCACCCAAGATAAACATTTCTCCATGATGGGCACCAGGACTGTCCACATGCGTGGACGGCAGCAGGGGGAAAGATAGGCAGCCATGTCCGCTCATCTGACCGACAGGTGGCAGATGAAGCTGGTTCTTGGATCTCCAGGTCAATGGAGTCACATTTGCATCTGGCCAGTACACAAGGGAATGGTTAGGAATTGCAAAAGTTGTCTCATGGTTGGCCGCTCATCTGTACCTGGTCATGCTGAGGAAGTCAGCGAAGCTGAATCGAGGATCGAGTCATTGGTAGTGATGTGCCACCACCGCCGGAACAAAATTCATCAAACTGCCAGCACCTCGATCCCGTTACTCAACGCGACGGGCCTTTGAGCTCTCACCTCGGTGGGGGACAGCTCAGATGTCAGTTCTTGGTGACCTCGGTCTCATGATGCTCGACGGGTTCCTTGCCATCGTGACGTCCGTACTTGGCCTGCAGAGCGATGAAGACGACGAGCCCTGCTGCCCACACGATGATCGAGGTGTACGAGTTGATCCGCCATCCCTGAACATGATTGGCAGGGTCGATGCGCAGTCGTTCCACGAAGAACCGACCTGTGGTGTAGACGACGACGTAGAGCGCGAAAAGACGTCCATGGTCGAGCTTCCAACGTCGGTCCACCAGTAGCAGAACCGTGGCACCCAAGGAGTTCCAGATGAGCTCATACAGAAAAGTTGGGTGAAAGGTTGCGAATTGCTCGTACCCGACTGGCCGGTGTGAGGAGTCAATGCGCAGCGCCCATGGAACTTCGGTAGGGCGGCCGAAAAGTTCTTGGTTGAACCAGTTCCCCAACCGTCCGATGGCCTGGGCATAAAGGATGCCTGGGGCGAGGCTGTCGGCGATGATGCCGAAATTCAGTTTGTGCACCCGGGTGACGACCCACACGGCCAGGGCGCCGCCGGCAATGCTGCCCCAGATGCCGAGGCCCCCTTCCCAGATGTACAACGCGCGGTACCACTGCCGTCCGGGACCGAAGTACAGCTGATGATCGGTGATGACGTGATATGCCCTTGCACCGACTATCCCGAAGATGATCCCCCAGGTCGCGATTCGATCGAATTCCTCAGAGCTTCCACCGCGGGCCTCATAACGCTTCGTTCCGAGCACATACGCCACGATGATCCCGGCGAGGATGCAGATGGCATACATGTGGATGGTGACGTGACCAACGCTCCAACCGCTCCAATTCGGGCTGGGAATGCTCAGTGCAACTGCGGGCGTCATGCCTTGGATCGTCATGAGATTTCTCCTTGCTGGTGCAGGTCGCACGGAACCTGTCAGGACGGATCTGGTGGCCAAGGACCAGTAGGTCGGAACCGAGCCAGACGCGAACTTGGTGGGCACCACAATGACCATGCGTCAGGAACGCTGCTGAGTCCAACTGGGTACCAAGCCAAACTGGCTGCTGGGTCAAGCTTCCAGATGACCAAACTGGTTATGTACCGTTTACTTCCCACGGGGTACCTTATCGTGATCTCGGCATGTATGAATTCTCGTGATGCGGCATTCCCACAGCTTCACGCATCATGGGTCGCAAGGATGGCGACGAGCGCACCAGGCTAGCCCTCCAGCACTGATGGAGGCGCACTCACCTCAACAGGATCCGCACCTGTGGCTTGTCCCCTGTCAGGATCCTTCCTTTTGTCAGAAATCCCGGGGCAGTCCATCCTGAGAGACCGATCAAGTGCCATTGACATGGCTCGACCGATCATCAGAGTGGAGCAGCACATCGGTGTCGAAGCAGCTGTGTGTACCGGTGTGGCAGGCCGGTCCGGTTTGATCGACGATGAGCAATATCGCATCTGCGTCGCAATCCAGTTTCACCTCACGAACATGCTCGGTGTGTCCAGAAGTCTCTCCCTTGACCCAGTACTCCTGGCGAGAGCGAGACCAGTACGTCGCACGCCGGGTACGCAGGGTGCGGGCAAGCGCCTCCTCGTCCATCCAGGCGAGCATGAGGACGTCTCCAGTGCTGGCCTCCTGAGCGATGGCTGGCACGAGACCAGCATCGTTCTTCCTCAGACGGGCAGCAATGGTGGGGTCGAGGCTCGAGGTGGGGACCGAACCATCATGAGCTGTGGTAATCGTGTCCCCACGGGTCGAGGATGCGTCGGTGCTGTGGTGATTATTTGGGTTGCACACACGATTACCACGCGAGTCGGGAAGTCGATCATCAGGCATGTCACACATTGTTGCCTCTGGAGCTGGCAAAATGGGGCAAAACGTGATGCGAGCATGTCCATGCTCCCGGGGAAAGGACACGACGATGTCTCTGGCACAGAGTGAACGAGCCGGGCTGGCGGGGGACCTGGATCGTCTGGGGCCCGATGCCCCGACCCTCGACAAGGGGTGGACGACCAACGACCTACTCACCCACATGCTGCTGCGTGAGAACGATCCACTGGCCATCCCAGGTATGGCGGTCGATCTGCTGGACGAGACGACAACTGCGCGGGCACGTCGCCTGGAAGCGTCAACGACTTTCGATGAACGGGTGGCACAGTTCCGACGCGGCCCCAAACCGTGGAGTGCGTTTCGTGTCCCGTTTCTCGACCGGGTCGCCAACGGGGCGGAGTTCTTCGTGCACCACGAGGACGTGTTGCGGGCTGAGGAAGGGTGGTCACCCCGAGAGCTGGGGCACCAGACCCAGACCCACCTGGCAAGGATCGTCAAGCAACATGCCCGCCTGCTCCTGCGCCGCAGCCCGGTGGGTGTGCGGGTGGAGATGACTGGGCAGAGCGGTGACCTGCACACCCTCATGGTGCGTCCGGGATCCCGTATCGTCACCGTGGTCGGAGAACCTGCCGAGGTGCTGCTGCACTGCTATGGACGAAAGAGCGTCGCCCAGGTCACCGTGCTTGGGGAACGCGAGAGCGTCGAGGCATTCCTCCAGACGGAGTGCTCCGTCTGACTGCTGGAGCTGTCGGTGAACCCTGCACGGACGACGAGGGCAGGATGACACATCAGCCGTGGTCATCGCCGGCAATCCAGCTTGGGTTGCATGTGGTGTCGCACCCGGATGGTGCTTACGGGACCTTGACTCCTTCGAGCTGGTCACAGGTGGAGACCAGGGTGTCGGGCATGGTCTCGGTGGGCAGGGAGAGGATGAAGTCGTCAATGGCGTATCCATCGCCCTTCTCGACGATCTCCACGGCAGAGATGTCCGCGTCGACCGTCCCCATCGTCGTGGCCACCTTGCCAAGGGCGCCGGGGACGTCAGGGACCTGGATACGAAGAATGAGCACGACCCCATTGTTCGCTGGTTCGTCATCAGTGAACCAGGGTGCGGCGACAGAACCGTGACCACTGGAACTGGGAGCACGCGGGTCCGTCCAGGTTCAATGACGTACCTGATCAGGTCGGATGGGGGTCTGTTCGGAACGTGCACACATTCAGCGGCCACCGGACTGTGCTTGACACGGTCGTGGTACTGCCAGGTGAGTGCCTGAAAGCTGAGAGGAAACAACCTGCCCTGCGTGTGAACGTTGCCTTTCTGTGAACGCCGTCTCCCATGAAAAGTTGACGGTGGGTGATTTCGGTCGCTGCTCGTGCATTGAGTGGGGAATACCCCCACCACATCGCATTCACACATGAACGCCACGTGTTGGGGCCGGTGCGAACCCACCCGTCACCGGCCCCAACAGGGTGCTCGGTCTCAGGAGGGTTCTCCTAGATGGGCTCGCGCACCCGCTTGGCATCGGCCTGACCCTTCTCAGCTGTCACCGGCCCCAGCAGGGTGCTCGGTCTCAGGAGAGTTTCTCCAGGATGAGCTCGCGCACCCGCTTGGCATCGGCCTGACCTTTCATGGCCTTCATCACCTGGCCGATGAGGGCCCCGGCGGCCTGTACCTTGCCACCGCGGATACGCTCTGCGACGTCCGGATTGGCGGCGATGGCGTCATCGACGGCAGCTCCCAGGGCGGCATCGTCCGAGACGACGGCGAGGCCGCGGGCGTCCACGACCTGCTGGGGGTCGCCCTCCCCCGCCGTGACGCCGTCAATGACCTGACGGGCCAGCTTGTCGGTGAGGGTCCCGTCGTCGACGAGGCTCTGCAGCTGGGCGACCTGGGCCGGGCTCATGCCCACCTCGGCCAGCTCCACACCGGCCTCGTTGGCGCGGCGGGACAGCTCGGTGAGCCACCACTTGCGGGCCGAGGCCGGGGCACAGCCCGCCTCGGTCGTCTGTTCGATGAGGTCAAGGGCGCCGGCGTTGACGATGGCCGACATCTCCACGTCGTCGAATCCCCACTGCTGTTTGAGCCGGGATCGTTTGACGGCAGGCAGCTCGGGCAGGGTGGCACGCAGCTCCTCCACCCACTCCCGACTCGGTGCCACCGGCACCAGATCGGGTTCGGGGAAGTAACGGTAGTCCTCGGCATCGGACTTGTCGCGACCGGCAATGGTGTACTCACCACTCTCCTGCCACATGCGGGTCTGCTGACGCACGCTGCCCCCGGAAGCCAGTACGGCGGCCTGACGGCAGATCTCGTAGCGCAACGCACCTTCAACCGAACGCAGCGAGTTGACGTTCTTGGTCTCGGTTCGCGTCCCCAGGACGTCAGAGCCCTTGGGCATGAGTGAGACGTTGGCGTCACAGCGCAGGTTGCCTCGCTCCATACGTGCCTCGGAGACTCCCAGGGCGAGCATGACGTCGCGCAGATGTGCCATGTAGGCACGGGCCACCTCCGGCGCCTTGGCCCCCAGACCGCGTACCGGTTTGGTGACGATTTCGATGAGTGGGACACCGGCTCGGTTGTAGTCCAACAGCGAGTACTGAGCACCCTGGATGCGCCCGTCCGAGCCACCGACGTGCAGCGACTTGCCGGCGTCCTCCTCCATGTGAGCTCGTTCGACCTCGACGTGATAGGTCTGCCCGTCCATCTCGAGGTCGACGTAGCCGTCGTGGCAGATGGGCTCGTCGTACTGTGAGATCTGGTAGTCCTTGGTCATGTCGGGGTAGAAGTAGTTCTTGCGCGACATACGGCTCCACTCGGCGATCTCGCAGTTGAGTGCGAGGCCGATGCGGATGGCCGATTCCACGGCCTTGCCGTTGATGGCCGGCAGTGAGCCGGGAAGCCCCAGACACACCGGGCAGACGTTCGTGTTCGGCTCGGCGTCGGAGTTCGTCGAGCAGCTGCAGAACATCTTGCTGGCCGTCGACAACTCGACGTGCACCTCGAGGCCCAGGACTGGGTCGAAACGCTCCATCGCCTCGTCGTAGTCGAGCAGATCATCGGTGGCATAGGCCGTCATCGTGCGTCCTCCTTGGCCGGGTCGGGAACTTCGGAGAGCAGGGAATGACCCCACGACTCCTCCAGGGCGTGTTCGACAGCCGCACCCACTCGGTAGACGCGGTCATCGGCCATGACCGGTGCCATGACCTGCAGACCCACCGGCAACCCATCGGCCAGACCGCACGGGAACGATCCGGCCGCGACACCGGCCATGTTCGCAGGGATGGTGCACAGATCTGCACGGTACATCGCCATCGGGTCATCGGTGCGCTCCCCCAGTGTGAAGGCGACAGTGGGGGTCGTCGGGGCCACGAGGGCGTCACAACTGCGCCACGCCTGTGCGAAGTCACGCTGGATGAGGGTGCGGATCTTCTGCGCCGAACCGTAGTAGGCGTCGAAATATCCGGCGGACAGGGCGTAGGTGCCCAGAATGATGCGCCGCTTGGCCTCTGCCCCGAAGCCGGCACCGCGGGTGGCACGCATCACCTGCTCGGCGCTGTGGTCACCATCGTCGTCCAGACGCAGCCCGTAGCGCATGGCGTCGTAACGGGCCAGATTGCTCGACACCTCAGCAGGCTGGATGAGGTAGTAGGCCGGCAGGGCGTACTCGAAGTTCGGGCAGGAGACCTCGACGACCTCGGCACCCAGACCGGTGAGCAGCTCGACGGTCTCGGTGAACCGTGCCTCGACACCGGGCTGGTAACCCTCACCGGAGAGCTCCCTGACGACGCCGATCCTCATGCCACGGACGTCGCCGATGCGAGCCGCCTCGGTGGTTGCGGGCACCGGCTGGTCGATGGAGGTCTGGTCCATCGGGTCGTGGCCGCCGATGACCTCGTGCAGCAGGGCGGTGTCCAGGACGGTACGGGCACAGGGGCCGGGCTGATCCAGAGAACTCGCCATGGCGATGACGCCGTGGCGTGAGGTGCCGCCGTAGGTGGGTTTCACGCCGACGGTGCCGGTCACGGCAGCGGGCTGGCGGATCGAGCCTCCGGTGTCGGTGCCCAGGGCCAGGGGTGCTTCGTAGGCTGCCAGGGCTGCTGCCGACCCACCACCGGAGCCGCCGGGTACCCGGTCCAGGTCCCACGGGTTGTGGGTGGGGCCGAATGCCGAGGTCTCCGTCGAGGATCCCATGGCGAACTCGTCAAGGTTCGTCTTGCCGAGGACGACCAGGCCGGCGTCCAGACAGCGTTGCACGACGGTGGAGTTGTACGGAGGGACCCACTTCTCCAGCATCCGTGACGCAGCGGTGGTCGGCATCCCCCGGTAGCAGAAGAGATCCTTGACAGCGATGGGCACGCCAGCCAGGGGACCAAGCTTCTCACCTGCGGCGATGCGCTCGTCAACCCTGCGTGCCGACTCGATGGCGCGTCCCCCGTCGACGGCGAGAAACGCATGGACCGGGCCATCCACCTGCTCGATACGGTCCAGGTGGGCACGGGTCACCTCCTCAGACGACACCTCGCGGCGGGCGATGAGCGTACCGAGCTCGGCAGCCGTGCTGTGAATGAGATCGCTCACTGCTCCTCCTGCAGAATCCTGGGGACACGGAACCTGTTGTCCTCGACCTTGGGAGCCATGGCCAGGGCATCGTCGACTGGCATGGATGGGGCCACGACGTCCTCACGGAACACGTTGGACAGCGGCAGGGCGTGCGAGCTGGGTGGGACGTCGGCCGAGGCGACCTGGGAGACGACGGCCACCGAGTCAAGGATGAGTCCCAGCTGCGGGGCCAGGTCCTCCTTCTCCTCCTCGGTCAGGTCGATGCGTGCCAGGCCAGCCAGACGGGCGACGTCATCAGGCGTCAGGGCCACGATGATTCTCCTGGAGGTGGACTGATGGAAGGTGTCCGGCATGTGCCGTACAGCACGAGTCTAGTGGTTGACGTCCTGCCGATGTCTCGGCACTGCCGATCACGGTCGATGGAACAGGTGCCCCTGCACCCCGGGCGTGTCTCACATGCGGGCGCGTATTTGGGTGAGATCTCCCGACGTAGAACAATGGGGGCGTGCTCATTCTTCGTATCCAGGTCCCTGACGTCCCCGGCGCCCTTGGCAAGGTGGCCACGACGATGGGGACGGTCGACGCGGACATCTCTGCCGTGGAGATCGTCGAGAAGGGCGATGGATACGCCATTGACGACTTCATCCTCTCCCTGCCCACCGAGACCATGCCTGACACCCTGGTCTCCACCTGCGACCAGCTCGAAGGAGTCAAGGTCCTGTGGCTGTCGCGCCACCTCGAGGACTGGGGCCTGGAGTCCGACATCGCGACCCTCAACCGCATGGCCGAGGACCAGCAGCATGCTGCCGAACTGCTCACCGAGGCGGCACCCACCGTGTTCCACTGCCAGTGGGCCACTCTCTTCGGACCAAATCATGAGGTGCTGACGTCGACTGCGCTCTCCCCGGAGTTCACCAGTGAGGCGATTGCCGCGCTCGGTGCGATGGATGAGCCGCGTCGCGTCGAACTCGATGAGACCTGGATGCCTGGATGGGGCGCCACCGTGGTGGCCCTTGCCCCGCTGTCCGGTGGACGCTGCCTGGTGCTCGGGCGCCGTGGCGGCCCGGTGTTCCTGGCATCGGAGGTCAACCGTCTGCGTCACATGGCGGCCCTGGCGAACTGATCCTTCGTGTCGACCTGGCTCACCTGGCGTTTCTGGTACGAGGTTCTCTCCTCCCTGGGCTTTGGTATCGCATCCAGCCTGGTACCTGTTCTCAACTCCGAGATCTTCATCGTTGGCTCCCTGGCCAGTGGTCTGCTCGGTCCTCTGGAGATCTCGATCGGTCTTGCCATTGGCCATGCCATCGGCAAGCTCGTCATCTTCGTGGGGATTCGCAAGGGCAAGGATTCCCGCTGGTTCCGGCACAAGGAGCCCAAACCGGTGGAACCGGGCTCTTGGCGCGACAAACTGCGTCGGTGGAACGTCAAGGCAGCTCATGCCGTGGAGCACCCCAAGTGGGGGGTGGCCATCCTCATGTTCTCCACGATCACCGGTGTCCCCCCGGTGTATCTCACGTCGATCTACGCGGCAACGACGAAGATGCGCACCGTGCCCTTCATGGTCACCATGGTCATCGGCTTCTTCCTGCGGTGCTATGCCTTGGCGCTGGCCACGGTGTGGGGCATCGACCTGTTCATCTGAGAGGTCCTCGGACCTGCTGGGCATCGCCGATCGCTGTCGTCCCGCCCCAGGCTGCTCAGCCCATCATCGCGGTGAAGAAGTAGTACCCCTGAGCCACCAGAGCTGTGAGGACCAGGACGAATGCGATAGGAACGACCACTCGCTGCACCTTCTTGCGACGGGTGGACGGCACCCCACGCGGGGCCCACGGCGAGGGCTGGGGATGACCTGATTCGAGGTGCGCTGGGTCAGACGTATGTGGGGGTGCCGCCCCCAACGAGGTCTGTCCAGGTGCCGGCGGTTGGCCAGGCTGGGGCTGTCCTGGCTCTGATGTGGGGCGCTGCGAGCCAGGCTGGGGCCGGACACGCGTCGGTGTGTCACCGTTGAGATCAAGATTGGAGAACAAACCCACGACGGCCACGCTACTTTCCGCACCCAAGTTGTTCGTCGACGAGATGTGCCGCCTGGGTGAGCTGACGCATCTGTTCGCGTGCTGCCGGCACCGACCAGCCGGCCAGGCCACATGCCGGGGTGAGCAGACCATGGTCCGCCACGAGGGCCGGATCGATTCCCAACCGTCGAGTCAGCTGTACGACCGTGGTGATGATGCGATCGGCCGGGACGACGACGTCTGGAACGTCAGTGGCAATGACGCCCAGCCCCACCTGCCGGCCAGCCTCCAGACGGCCGGCCACCGTGTCCATGCCCGTGCCCGATCCAGTGGCCAGTGCCGCCGTGAGGTCGAGGAACACTGGGTCGATGGCGGTTCCCAGCTCCTCCAGCGGCACCCCCGGCGCACAGCAGTGCAGGGCAACCGCGATGCCGTCCAGTGCCCTGGTGAGGATCTGCCAGCTCCGCCGGGCCTCGTGGATGGACACTGGCGCAAGGGTGTGCAGTCCGGACTGCGTGGGAATCCGTCCAGCCAGGACTGCGGGCAGAGCTGGCTCGTCCAGCTGGAGCGTCCACTCCACCTGTGGCATGCGTCGATGCAGCTTGTCGACGAGTTCGGCGAGACCGCTCGCCATGCTCTGCACCACCTCGCGCACGGCGCCATGATCGGCAAGGACGACCTCACCACGTGGCAGGTGCAGGAGGGTCATTGCCGTCACCGGACCACAGAACGCGATCTTGGCGCACGCCTGGCTGTCGGCGAGCGTCTCCTCGACATCGTCGAGATCCTGCCTCAGCAGGGCGCGCGCCCGACGATGTGCCGCATCGGAGCTGTCCGCCAATCGCCAACCGCCGGGACCTAGGTCCACGTCCAGTCCGGACAGCACTGCCGTCAGGCGCCCAGCCATGCCAGCCGACGCTCCTCGCGCGGGCAGCTCTGGCAGGGCAATGAGGTCATCGAAGAGTTCGGCAACCTCTGCCAGGCAACCGCGCATATCGGTGCCTGGCAGGGACCCGATCGTTGTGGCTCTCATCGAACCTTCCTCGTCGGTCGGGTGCGGGTCATGGTTCGGGCATGCATCGTCATGACTGCACCGTGGTAGTCGCGTCCGGGGTGGTCGTGTCCGGCACGGCCCGGTTGTCCTGTCTGGCCAGCGCAGCCGTCGTACCAGCCCGATCCGTACCACAGATCGTCGCCGAACCGATGACGAGATCACCGTCGTAGAAGACAACGGCCTGCCCAGGTGCCACTGCGCGCAGTGGTTCGGCCAGCTCGGTGATCACCCCGTCCTCAGTGCGCCTCAGATGTGCTGCCACTGGGGTGCCGTGCGCCCGCACCTGCACCTCACCGTCCCATTGGTCAGCAGGTTCCCCGGAGCACCACACCGGACGGATGGACTCCAGATGGTTGACGGACAACCCGTCGGCTCCGCCGACGACGACGGTGTTGGACACCGGCTCGATGTCCAACACGTACCGTGGCTTGCCGTCCGGGGCGGGGACGCCGAGGTGCAGTCCTCGGCGTTGCCCGATGGTGAAGTGGTGGTAGCCGTCATGGCTACCCACCACGGTTCCGGATTCGTCACGGATCTCGCCCCGACGCTCACCGAGTTCACTCGAGAGCCATCCGGCGGTGTTCCCGTCGGGGATGAAACAGATGTCGTTGGAGTCCGGCTTGTCGGCCACGGCGAGTCCGAGCTCGGCAGCCTCGGCACGGATGTCGGTCTTGACGGTGTCGCCCAGCGGGAACATCGAATGGGCGAGTTGCTCCTGGTTGAGCACTGCGAGCACGTAGGACTGGTCCTTGCCCGCGTCGATCCCCCGGTACATCCTCGTGCCCGAGACGGTGCGTTCCAGACGGGCGTAGTGGCCGGTGGCCACCGCGTCGAATCCCAGATCAAGTCCACGCTCCAGCAGGGCTGCGAATTTGATCCGCTCATTGCAGCGCAGACACGGATTGGGGGTGCGCCCGGCCGCGTACTCGGCGACGAATGGATCGATGACCTCCTCGGCGAACCGGTCGGAGAAGTCCCACACGTAGAACGGAATACCGATCTTGTCCGCTGCGCGCCGTGCGTCGAAGGAGTCCTCCAGGGAGCAGCAGCCTCGTGATCCCTCACGTTGTGAACGTGGGTTGCGGGACAGGGCAAGATGCACACCAGTGACGTCGTGCCCCTGGGCCACCAGACGTGCCGCCGCCACAGCCGAGTCCACTCCCCCGGACATCGCCGCGAGTACCCGCATCCGTCTCTCCTCCTGGGCTTCCTGTTCATCGACCGTCCAAGTCTAGGTGCCGACGAACCTCATTCAGAACTGCTACCGCGCCCCGCGAACGGTCTCGATCGCTCCGGGCAGGACGTCCAGCAGCTGCTCGATGTCCTTGCGAGTGGTGGTGTGTCCCATGGAGATGCGCAGCCCCCCCTGAGCCTCATCCACGCTGCGCCCCATGGCGAGCATGGTGGAGCTGGGCCGGGCGACCCCGGCCTGGCAGGCGGACCCGGCTGAGCAGTCGATGCCTGCTGAGTCCAGGACGAGCAGCAGGTCGGTGGCACGCACCCGGTCGATGGTGAGGTGGCAGATCGACGGACTTGTCTGCGGGGCGTCGTCGACGTGGACACCGGGCAGTCGGCCCACTTCTGCGACGATGAGGTCGTGCCACGCCTGCCACTGGGCTCGGTCCCGGTCCAGGTTCTCGACGGCCTGCCGGGCGGCGGCGGCGAATCCCCGGGCCAGCATGACGGCCTGGGTGCCGGATCGCACCTGAGCCTGCTGCATACCACCAGCCGTGATGGGGGCGAGGTTCACACCACGCCGAACCCACAGCGCGCCGATACCGACGGGACCACCGATCTTGTGCGCCGAGATCGAGATCAGGTCCACCCCGAGCTCGGCTGGGTTCACATCGATGTGTCCGAAGGCCTGGACGGCGTCGGTGTGGGCCAGCGCCCCGACGTCATGAGCCATCCGTGCCATCTCGGCCACGGGCTGGATGGCGCCGGTCTCGTTGTTGACCATCATGAGGGACACGACGTCCCCCGGACCAGGCCCTCTCCGGTCCGCCCTCCCCCGCCCAGCAGCGAGACCAGCCAGATCGGTGACACCATGCCCATCCACCGGTACCGTGCTGACGCGCTGGCCCAGCAACCGGGGATCTGCCAGTCCTGCCACGGCCGGATGCTCCACGCTGGAGGCCCACAGCCTCCCCTGGGGCGCCAGCCCACCGAGGATCGCAAGAGCATCGGCCTCGGTACCACCACTGGTGAGGATGATCTCCAGGGGCCGCACGCCGAGCAGGGCTGCGATCTCCTCGCGGGCGTCCTCCAGCATGGCTCGAGCAGCCCGCCCAGATCCGTGCACTGCCGATGGATTGCCCAGCGCTGGGGTGTCTGCCATCGCCTGGGCAGCACAGGGGCGCAGCGGTGAGGTCGCGGCATGGTCGAGGTAGGTCCGTCGGGGCCTGCGCACATCTCGACGTTCCGGTGACTGTGCATTTTCACCGTGGTCAGTTAGCATTCGTGAGTTTCCTCCTGCCATGTCTCGGCCGTGGCAATTTGTGACCAGTCTGCAAAGGCGTCACCATTGTCCTGCTGTGAAGAACTGGCAGCTGCAACCCAGAAAGGTCCATGCATGCCTGACACGCTCCCCACGAGCAGCGTCTCACCCACCTACGAGATGTTCGGGGCACATCTGCATGACGGCGGCTGTCGCTTCGCACTGTGGGCACCACGAGCAGAACGGGTGGAGCTCGTGCTCGTGTCCTTCGACCGTACGCAGACCAATACTGACATGGAACGGGGTACGAACGGTGCATGGCAGCTGGACGTGCCCGGTGTACGAGCTGGCCAGATCTATGGATACCGGGTGCACGGACCGTGGAATCCCGACGACGGGATGCGATTCAACCCGGCGAAACTGCTTCTGGACCCCTATGCGCGGGCCATCACTGCCGGTGTCGACTACCACGGCCCCATTCTCGATCACACCTCACAGTCCAATTTCGAGCCCGACACCACCGACTCGGCTGCCTGCGTACCACTATCCATCGTCGTGGCGGACTCACCAGCTCCCGAACCGATTGCCCGACGTCGACCGATGGACGAGTCCGTCATCTACGAGATGCACGTCAAGGGCTACACCCGCACCCACCCCTTGGTTCCAGATCACCTGCGTGGCACCTACGCCGGCCTGGCGTATCCGGCAGTGATCGAGCACCTGGTGGGTCTGGGGGTGACGGCGGTGGAACTGCTGCCGGTCCACCACTTCGTCTCCGAACCGTTCTGCGTGGCCAAGGGATTACGCAACTACTGGGGCTACAACACCTTGGGATTCTTCGCCCCCCATGCGGCCTACTGCTCGGTGGGAAGTCTCGGCCAACAGGTCGACGAGTTCAAGGCCATGGTCACTGCCTTCCACCGGGCAGGCATCGAGGTCATCCTCGACGTCGTCTACAACCACACCGGTGAGGGTGGTCATGAGGGCCCCACCTTGTCCTTCCGGGGAATCGACCACTCCACCTACTACCGACTCAACGAGGACCGTCGTGATGACTACGACGTCACTGGATGCGGCAATTCCCTGGACACCTCCCAGCCCGAGGTGCTCGACATGGTGCTCGACTCGTTGCGCTACTGGGTGACGCAGATGGGGGTGGACGGCTTCCGCTTCGATCTGGCCACGACACTCATTCGGGACGCTGCCCATGGCGTCGATCAGAACCATCCGTTCAAACAGGCCCTGGCCCATGACCCGGTGCTCAGCCAGGTCAAGCACATCGCCGAGCCGTGGGACATCGGTCCCTACGGGTACCAGGTTGGTCAATGGGGTGCGCACTGGAGCGAGTGGAACGATCACTTCCGCGACCACATCCGCGACTTCTGGCGGATGGCGACCTGTGGTGTGCAGGGACTCGCCACTCGACTGGCCGGCTCCGAGGACCTCTACCCGGATCCCACTCACAGCGTGAACCTCGTCACCGCCCATGACGGGTTCACGGTACGCGACCTAGTGTCGTACAACGACAAACACAATGAAGACAACGGCGAGGACAACCGGGACGGTTCCAACGACAACAGGTCGTGGAACTGCGGTTGGGAAGGTGAGACGACCGACGACACGATCGTCGATCTGCGACACCGTCAGGTACGCAATCTCATGGCCACCATGCTCCTGGCCGCCGGGGTGCCGATGATCACCGCCGGCGACGAGATGGGGCGTACCCAGAACGGCAACAACAATGCATACTGCCAGGACTCACCGATCTCCTGGCTCAACTGGGATGACGCCGTGGAGTGGTCCGACGTCACCGAACTCACCACCACACTCGTTGCACTGCGCGCCAGTCATCCGGCGCTGCGTCCGAACACGTACCGGCATCATGGCTCGGTGCACACCGAGGACGGCCAGGACACCGGGCGTCCAGACCTGGCCTGGTTCTCCGAGTCCGGTGCGGAGATGTGCACCGAGGAGTGGAACGACCAGGGGCGTCGCACCCTGGGCATGTATTCCTCGAGTGAGGACGAGGCGTTCCTCATGTGGTTCCACAGTGGGGATCAGCCGCTGGGTGCACGACTGCCAGCACGTCAGTTCGGGGAGAACTGGCAGCTGGAACTCACCACGGCCCGCCCCGATGAGGTGATCGACGCCCCGCTCCCCCCAGCTGCGCAGTTCGTCATCCCGCCACGCAGCGTGACGATATTCCGTGCGACGGTCTGCAACGACTCCCCGGACACCCATGACCTCTCCGGGACCTCCCAGGAGCTCCGGACCCAGGTCGAAGCAGCCGACGAACAGACACAGGGGAACAGTGGTGCTTGTCAGACGCTGGTGGATGACCACACTGGTCGGCCACCAGCTGGTGACATTCGCCAGTGAGGAACCGCGACCTTCCTCCCGATCGCAGGTTTTGCCGTCAGGAATCTGCCGCATGCGGATCAAGCCGGTACCGTTGGGTACATGTGGAGGCGAAATCGGCGCGATGACGACGCGGCCAGGACCCATGAAGGCCGCGACACGGTTTCCGGTGGCATCGAGGACATGCCCGAATCATCCCCGGACACACCGGTGCAGCAGTGTTCCGTGATCCCGGAATCCCCCGTCACCACCACACCACGACACGCCGCCCCCGACCCCCAGGACCCTCCCATCGATCGCCCCGGACAGCCCCCATTGCGGGGTTTCGGACGTATCGGGGTCCATGACGTGCAGCCTGTGGTCGAGGGGGGTCGACTGCCCGCCTACGCCGTCGTCGACGAGGAGTTCGAGGTCACCGCGCACGTGTTTCGGGAGGGTCACGACAAGGTGGGAGCCACCGTCGTACTCACCGCACCGGACGGACGCGAGCTGCGTACCGACATGTGCCAGCAGGAACCCATGGGACTGGACATCTGGTCAGCTCGGGTGCACGCGGACGTCACCGGTTCGTGGACCATGCATGTCGAGGGGTGGTCGAATCTGTGGCACACCTGGCACCACGCCGCGCAGGCCAAGCTTGCTGCCGACATCGACGTCGACCTGGTACGGGCCGAGGGCGTTCGCCTGGCCGAGGCCGCCTTCGATCGTGCCCGTGATGCCGGGTACGACGCCGACTCCGAGATCATTGGTGCGGGGCTCAGCCGTCTCAAGGCTGCAGGCAACGCCCAGGCCCTGCTCACCGATGTCGTGGGCTGGGAGGAGTTCTGCGAGGTCATGGCGCGACATGCCGATCGGGACCTCGTGAGTCCGACGCAACGTACTCCCCTGCTCGTCGAGCGCCGTCGGGCGTTGTACGGGTCGTGGTACGAGTTCTTCCCCCGTTCCCAGGGTGCCCATCGCCGTCCCGACGGCAGCTGGGTGTCCGGCACCTTCGCCAGTTCCGAGAAACGCCTGGACGAGATCGCTGCCATGGGCTTCGACGTCGTCTACCTGCCACCGATCCATCCGATCGGTTCGGCATTCCGCAAGGGGCCGAACAACACCTTGGATGCCGGGCCGAATGATCCGGGATCACCGTGGGCCATCGGCTCGCCAGACGGTGGCCATGATTCGATCCACCCGGACCTGGGCACCTTCGACGACTTCGACCACTTCGTGGCACATGCCCATTCCCTGGGGCTTGAGGTCGCCCTGGACTTCGCCCTGCAGGCCTCCCCGGACCATCCATGGGTGCATGAGCACCCGGAGTGGTTCACCACCCGAGTGGATGGCACCATCGCCTATGCGGAGAATCCGCCGAAGAAGTACCAGGACATCTACCCCATCAACTTCGACAACGACCCAGAAGGCATCTACCACGAGTGCGTACGCATCCTGGAACTCTGGATCGCCCACGGCGTGACGATCTTCCGGGTGGACAATCCGCACACCAAGCCGATCAATTTCTGGGCCTGGCTCATGGCGACCATGCGTCGCCGTCATCCCGGGGTCATCTTCCTGGCGGAGGCATTCACCCGACCGGAAATGATGCAGGCCCTGGCCAAGGTGGGATTCCAGCAGGGATATTCCTACTTCGTGTGGCGCAACGCGAAATGGGAGTTGGAAGAATTCCTCACCGAGGTGTCCACACAGACCTCTGCCTGGTATCGACCCAATTTCTTCGTCAACACCCCCGACATCAACCCCTACTACCTGCAGGACGGCAACCCTGCTGCATTCGCCATTCGCGCGATTCTGGCCGCGACGATGAGCCCGTCGTGGGGAATGTACTCCGGGTACGAATTGTGCGAGCACGTGCCATTGCCCGGTCGTGAGGAGTATGACCACTCCGAGAAGTACGAGTACCGACCGCGCGACTACTCCGGCGAACCCAATCTCAGTGTCCTCATCACTCGGCTCAACGAGATCCGCCGAGAGCACCCCGCTCTGCAGCAGCTTCGTGACGTGACGATCCACCACGCCCCTGACGATCGCATCCTGGTCTTCTCCAAGAAGTCCGGTTCCGACGTCGTCATCGTTGCCGTGAGCCTGGATCCGGTGTGGGGGGCGAGCAGCCAGGTGATGCTCGACATGGCGGCACTTGGCCTGGACTCCGACGCCCAGTTCGACGTCCACGATGAACTCACCGGAGCCGATTTCACCTGGTCCCAACAGGCCTGGGTGAACCTGTACCCGGCTCAACCGGCACACATTCTCACCGTCCGAGGCAGCCACTGAACGTGGATCTGCCCGATCCTCCGGTTCCGTCTGTCGACTCTGCCCCCCGCCCAGCACACCCGACTCACTCCTGATCCTTGCGTCTGAGTTTCCGTACTTCAACTCCCGCACCCGAGTCCCCTGAACCTGAACCCCGAACCTGCTACCATCAAGGCATCCCGTTGCACGCTGTCCCTGAGTCGCACACCGTTTCCAATCCCACACGTTCAGACGGTCCCCACCTCGACCACCGTGAGGCTCCACGTCCGAACCGACACGATCCTGCGAAGGACGAGCACGTCCTCGACATGTCGGCCGAGGAGCTGGCCGGGGCGCTGGACGACGTCCGCCCCACGGGCTCCCTGGACCGCACCAACACCCAGTGGTTCCGCACCGCCGTCTTCTACGAGGTGTTGGTGCGTTCCTTCAAGGACTCCAATGGCGACGGCATTGGCGACTTCAAGGGGCTGGAGTCCAAACTGGACTACCTGCAGTGGCTCGGCGTGGACTGCCTGTGGCTCCCGCCGTTCTACGACTCCCCACTGCGCGATGGTGGGTACGACATCAGTGATTACCGATGGATTCGCGAGGAACTGGGAACGATCGAGGACTTCAAGACATTCCTCGATGCTGCCCATGACCGTGGTCTGCGCGTCATCATCGACTTCGTCATGAACCACACCTCGGACTCCCACCCGTGGTTCCAGGCCTCCCGCAGCGATCCGGATGGCCCATTCGGAAATTTCTACGTGTGGTCCGACACCGATGAGAAGTACTCCGACGCCCGCATCATCTTTCTCGACACCGAGAAGTCCAACTGGAAATGGGACGAGGAACGGGGGCAGTACTATTGGCATCGGTTCTTCCACCACCAACCCGATCTCAATTTCGACGAGCCACGCGTCATTGACGAGATGTTCAATGCAGTGCGGTTCTGGATGGACATGGGTATTGACGGATTCCGACTCGACGCGGTGCCCTACCTCGTCGAGGAGGATGGGACGAATTGTGAGAACCTTTCCGGGACCCATGAGATCCTCAAGGACCTGCGGGCCATGGTCGACCGGGAATATCCGGGACGCATTCTGCTCTGTGAGGCCAATCAGTGGCCCGACGACGTCGTCGAGTACTTCGGGGCCGGCGACGAGTGCCAGATGGCCTTCCACTTCCCGGTGATGCCACGCCTCTTCATGGCCCTCAGACAGCACTCTCGGATGAGCATCTCCGACATCCTTGCCCGAACCCCGCAGATCCCGGATGGCTGCCAGTGGGGCACCTTCCTGCGCAATCACGACGAGCTCACCCTGGAGATGGTCACGGCGCAGGAGCGGGAATACCTGTGGGACCAGTACGCCCCGGAAGATCGCATGCGATGCAATCTCGGCATCCGCCGCCGACTGGCCACCCTGGTGGGCAACGATCAGGACCAGATCCGTCTGCTCCACGCCATGCTGCTCGCCCTGCCGGGCTCCCCGGTGCTCTACTACGGCGACGAGATCGGTATGGGCGACGACCCCTGGCTACCGGATAGGGACGGTGTACGCACCCCGATGCAGTGGGACAATTCGCCCTCGGCAGGGTTCTCGGACGCTCCGCCGGAGAAATTCCACCTGCCCGTCATCGACCAGTTCGGTTACCGTCCAGCACGTGTCAACGTCGAGCGTCAGATGGAGGATCCCTCCTCCCAACTGGTCTGGTTGCGCTCCATGCTCGCAGTGCGACGTCGATACCCGGTGTTCGGCACCGGTGAGTTCATCGATCTGGGTGGCGACGACGAAGCCATCCTCGCCTTCCTGCGTCGTGACCGGACGAGCACCATCCTGTGCCTTGCGAACCTCAGCCCGGACGAGCGCAGGTACGTCGGCGTCCTGCCGCAGTTCGGTGGGCGTCGAGTGGTCAACATGCTGCGCGACGAGCCCTTCGGCCCCTTGGATCCCGCTGGCACGGTGGAGTACGACCTGGCGGGATGGGGTTTTGCCTGGATCCTGTTGCACCACGAGGAGGACCATTGATGACGCACCGCTCAACGGCAGATCTCGGCTCCCTGTGGGCACACATGAGTGCCGCGCGATGGTTCTCCGGCAAGGGACGCGGCGGCCGACTGATCGCACTCACTGCTCTGTCACCAGTCATCACCGAACCATCGGTGCGTCACGTCATCGCAACCGTGGGCTACCCCGAGGGGCCGGATGAGTACTACCAACTCCTGCTCAGCGCGGCCAGCAAAGACGACGAGGACGTCCTGCTCGTCGATTCCGAAGGTGCGTGGCGAGATGCGACGAATGACCCAGATGCCCTACTGGCCTGGGCGCGGGCCATCCTCTCCGGTGCCGTCGATCCCACAGCGCGTGGTGCTGAAGGGCACTGGAGCATCGGCACCTATCGTCCGGTGGACGGGTCGAGGGTGCGCACCGCACGGCGCTTCGGCGGGGAGCAGTCGAACACGTCGATAGAACTCGACGACACCCTCATCATCAAACTGTTCCGCCGTCTGGAGCCCGGGGAGAACCTGGACATCGTCCGGCACCGTGGCCTCAACGAGGCTGGTGTCACCTCGGTCGCCACCGTGCATGCAGCGATGCACGCCACGGTGGGCGTACCCGGACACCACGTCGCATCGGCCGAGCACCCCACGACCTGCCCGTCCGACATCACCTTGGCCCTCACCACCGATCTCGCCATGGTCGTCGAGCGACTTCCCCATCCCCGTGACGGCTGGCAGTACTTCTGTGACAGGGCCCGTGGTCTGGACGACGTCGGTGATGACGCCCGTCTGATCGGAGCTGGCCTTGCCTCCATCCACCGCGCCTTGGCCGATCTCAGCACGCCGACCACCGTGTCGGGAACTCGCATTGCCGATGCCATGTCGGCTCGGCTCCACCGAGCCTGTCACCGTGTTCCCGATCTCACCGACCTGCAGCCGGCACTGTTGAGGATCTTCGATCCGCTGCGGGCAACGTCCGTTCCGGTGCAACCGGTGCACGGCGACTTCCACCTGGGACAGACCCTGCTCACCGACGACGGCTGGCGCATCATCGACTTCGAGGGCGAGCCGCTCAAGACGGCGCAGGAACGCCGGCAACCGGATTCTCGCTGGAAGGACGTCGCCGGGATGGTGCGCTCCCTCTCCTACGCCACCAGCGCGACTCCCGACCCGCACAGCACCGAGTCCCAGCAGTGGTACCGATGCGCACGAGCCGCCTTCCTGGACGGGTATGGTGCTGCCACTGGTCGGGAGCGGAACATCCTTGCTGCCTATGAGGCCGACAAGGCGATATATGAGACGGTGTACGAGAAACTCAATCGTCCCGAATGGATCGATGTGCCCTTGACGGCGCTGCATGAGCTCATCGGCTGACCAGGATCGGCACGTGGACCAGCGCCAGCCGGTACACGACCAATCCGGGAATTGACCAGCCTTTTCGGTGACCCACCCGGTAGATTGGCAACAACGATCCACACATCTGGCGACCACACATCTAGGAGACGAGATGGCGCACGACCCCTTCGGTGGCCTCACCGGAACAGACTTGCAGGGTTTTCACTCCGGTGGAGACACCGAGTGCTGGAAACGCCTGGGTTCCCACGTCGTCACCATCGATGACGATGAGTGTGGTTCGATCACTGGCACCAGATTCGCCGTGTGGGCACCCAACGCCCAGGCCGTGGAGATCATCGCCGACTTCAACTGGTGGACCGGTGACCCCATGCAGCTCATCCCCGGATCGGGGGTCTGGGGCACCTTCGTCGAGGGAATTGGTGAGGGAACCCTCTACAAGTTCCGCATCCAGGACCAGTGGGGCAACTGGCACGAGAAGGTCGACCCCATGGCCCGATTCAGCGAGCAGGCTCCTGGCAATGCCTCCATCGTCACCGCCAGTCACCACACCTGGAACGACGCGCAGTGGATTGCCCGGCGAGAACGTTCCGCCGCTCACCAGGAGCCCATGAGCATCTACGAGCTGCACCTGGGTGGCTGGCGTGCCGGGCTCACCTACCGTGACCTGGCCGACGAGCTCGTCTCGTACCTCGTGTGGCAGGGCTACACCCATGTGGAGTTCATGCCACTGGCCGAGCACCCCTTCGCCCCGTCATGGGGATACCAGGTGACCGGCTACTTTTCCCCCACCAGCCGCTACGGCACCCCCGACGACCTACGTTTGCTCATCGACAAGCTGCACCAGGCGGGCATCGGCGTCATCATGGACTGGGTGCCCGGCCATTTCCCCAAGGATGACTGGGCACTGGGACGTTTCGACGGCACGGCCCTGTACGAGCATGCCGATCCACGTCAGGGCGAGCACCTGGACTGGGGCACCTACATCTTCAACTATGGTCGCAACGAGGTGAAGTCGTTCCTCGTCTCCAACGCCCTGTACTGGATCGACGAGTTCCACGTCGATGGCCTGCGCGTCGACGCCGTGGCCTCGATGCTCTACCTGGACTACTCCCGTGCGGAGGGCCAGTGGGTGCCCAACAAGTACGGTGGTCGGGAGAACCTGGAGGCCATCGACTTCCTGCGCTACGTCAACAGCCATCTCTACCAACGTTTCCCCGGAATCACCATGATCGCCGAGGAGTCCACGAGTTTCCCCGGCGTCACCAAACCGGTCGACGAGGGCGGCCTGGGCTTCGGGTTCAAGTGGAACATGGGGTGGATGAACGACTCGTTGCGCTACCTTGAGCTCGACCCGTTCCATCGCCAGTACCATCACAACGAGATGACCTTCGCGATGGTCTACCAGTACTCGGAGAACTTCATCCTGCCGATCAGTCACGACGAGGTCGTGCACGGCAAGGGCTCCATGATCAACAAGGTCGATGGTGACGACTGGCGTCAGTTCGCCTCACTGCGCGCCTACTACTCCTACATGTGGTCCTTCCCAGGAAAACAGCTCATCTTCATGGGTTGTGAGTTCGGTCAGCGTCACGAGTTCGACGAGTCGACGAGCCTGGAATGGTTCGTCGCCGATCTGTGGGGTCATGGCGGTCTCAAACGAATGTTCCGTGATCTCAACCACATCTACCGGGAGCATCCGGCGTTGTGGCAGATGGATTCGGATCCGCGTGGCTTCACCTGGATCAACGCCAATGACGCCGGGGGGAACGTCTTCTCCTGGCTGCGGCGCTCCGAGGATGGGGAGACCATCGCCTGTCTCACGAACTTCTCCCCCAACCCGCAGACCCAGTACTCCATCGGGCTGCCCCGCACAGGTGTGTGGCAGGAGATCTTCAATTCGGATGCCGCGGAGTACGACGGTACCGGACAGTTCGGCAATCTTGGTCGTGTGGTGGCACATGCCTGCGCCGACAATGACTCCTGGCCGGCTCGGGCCACGGTGTGCGTACCGCCGTTGGGATCGGTCTGGTTGCGCTTCACACCGGAGGACACGCAGCAGTACTGACCCTCACCGCAGTGTGGTGGCACGGTTGCGGTGTGACCTGGTCGTGGGCAAGTCGTTGTCAGCGACCAGGGTTTCAGCGGAAAGTGGCACAGGTGTCCGTGGTGTGGGCGATGTCGTATGATAAGTCGCACAATTTCAAACACGATCGGACAGAAAGCGTCATCACATGTCTTCAACACCTGCCGCGATCATCGAGGCAGTGGGTGGGGCGAGCAACGTTCGCAGCCTCACACACTGTGCCACGAGATTGCGGTTCCAACTCATTGACGGATCCAGGGCCAGCAAGGATGCGGTCGAGAGGATTCCCGGAGTCGCGGGAGCCGTGCCCCAGAGCGGGGACCGATTCCAGGTCGTCATCGGTGGAGCAGTCGACAGTGTCTACAAGGAGATCATGGCCCTGCCGGACATGGCGGCTCTCGACTCGGGGGCGTCGCGCAGCAATGACGACGTCAAGGCCGCTGCCCGTTCCCAGGGGCCCCGTGGCAGGTTCTCGTGGCTGGACACCTTCTTCGAGTTCCTCTCCGACTCGTTCCGTCCCATCATCGGTGCCCTGCTGGGTGCCTCGCTCATCATCACCTTCATGTCGCTCATGGCGACCACCGGGGTCATCGGGAACTGGGCAGACTCGCGCGTCACCTTGCCCCCGAGCTGGCAGTTCGTCAACCTCATGTGGCAGACGGTGTTCTACTTCCTGCCGCTCATGGTGGCCTACAACGCGTCGAAGAAGCTCGACGTGGATCCGTGGCTCGGATTCGCGATCATGGCCTTCGTCATGCTGCCCGGATTCACTGGTCTGGAGTCTGTGGCCCACTCGGCCTCGGTGGCTGGCACCCCGGTGAAGATCGTCGAGGTCTTCGGGCTTCCGCTGACGATCTTCAACTACGGATCGACCGTCTTCCCACCCCTGCTCATGGCTGCAGTGCTCGGCCCGCTCTACAAGGGGTTGAAGAAACTCATTCCGCAGAGCGTGCAGCTCATCTTCGTGCCCTTCCTGTCACTGCTCGTCATGATCCCGTTGACGGCCTTCCTCATCGGCCCGATCGGCGTCTATCTGGGTGCCTACCTGGCCAAGGGGCTGGCTGCCGTCAACACCTTCAGGCCACTCATCTTCGCCATCATCATTCCGCTGGCCTACCCGTTCATGGTGCCACTGGGCCTGCACTGGCCACTCAACGCCGTCATGCTGCTCAACATCCAGACCTTGGGTTACGACTACATCCAGGGGCCGATGGGGGCATGGAACTTCGCCTGCTTCGGGGCAACGGCCGGGGTGCTGGCCCTGTCGGTCAGGAATCATGAGGAGACGATGCGCCAGACGGCCGTCGGTGCCCTGGCGGCTGGCCTGCTCGGTGGCATCTCGGAACCGAGTCTGTACGGTATCCACCTGCGGTACAAACGGATCTACCCGTCCATGCTGGTCGGCTGTCTCGTGGGCGGCGTCATCATCGGCATTGGTGGCGGGCTGCACACCCAGGCATTCATCTTCACCTCCCTGCTGACGATTCCGGCCTTCGACAAGATCGGTCTGTACTGTGTTGCCATTGCCGCCTCCTTCGTCATCTCGGGTCTGCTGGTCTTCCTCCGTGGTTACCAGGATCCCCAGACAGCGACTGAGGACGGTATGCTCAAGGCGACGGTCCCGGCAGCAGCCACTGTTGGTGCCAGCACCGGAGCTGGTGACGAGGTTTCCGATGCCGAGACCTCTGCTGCCGTGTCGTCCGCCGACCAGACGACACCTGGCACCGCCACCCCTGCTGACGTACCGATGGGTCATGGAAGCACCGAGCCCACCAGTTCTGACGCGGACCAAGCACTGATCCAGATCACCTCTCCCGTGGCCGGTCGGGCACTACCGATCGAGGAGGTCCCCGACCCGGTCTTCTCCACCGGTGTGGTCGGTCAGGGCATTGCCATCGATCCGACGTCGACGACGGTCGTCGCCCCAGCCACGGGCACGGTGCTCACCGCTCCCGACTCGGGCCATGCCCTGGGACTGAAACTGGACAACGGTGTGGAACTGCTCATCCACATCGGCATCGACACCGTCGAACTGGACGGCAAGGGCTTCGACGTGCACGTGAAGGCTGGTGAGGCGTTCCGCGCCGGACAACCGCTGGTCACCTTCGATCCCCGGATCATCAAGGAGGCTGGTTACTCCAACATCACCCCAGTGCTGGTGACCAATGGATTCGCCTTCACCACGGTGGAGGGGCATCCGGCCGACACGGTGACGACCCAGTCCCAGGTGATCACTGTCACGAGGTGATCGAAGCTGGGCCTGGAGACAGAGTCCCGGGACAGGCCCAGCAAGGGCAACCTCGATCAGCGAGAACCCATCAGTTCTCAAGAGCGCAGGGGTTCCCATGGGCCCATCGGTGTCACACGTACGGCGGGGTGGATGGGCAGACTCGTCCACCCCGCTCTTCCCGACTCGGATGGGAGGGTGTCAGCCTCGGCTGGTGTCCAGCGGCACACTGCTTGCCGGCATGGGGAGATCTGGCACCTCTGAGGTCACCAGGGAACCGTCCGCCCTGCGCAGACCGGTCACGGGATGGCTGCCGTGCAGTCGGGCTCGTACCGGTCCCTGGTCGGCCAGCGGTACCCGCACCGGTTCAGATCCGATGTGGTGAAGTGTGCCACGCACCGTGACGTCGCGGTCTCGACCCGAGAGGATCTGGAAGGTGATGGCGTCCTGTTCCACGATGATGGACATGTCGGAGTTGCCGAGCACCATGTGGTGCCGGATCGACGTCCAACCTTGTGGCAGACGTGGATCGAACCTCAGGTTCTGCCGGTCGCACCGCATCCCTCCGAATCCCTGTACCAGGCATCCCCAGATCCCCGCTGCCGAGGCGACGTGCACCCCGTCGTCGGAGTTGTGATGGATGTTGGCCAGATCGCAGAACAGCGCGTCCCGGAAGTAGTCCATCGCCATCTCCTGGTGCCCCACCTCGGCGGCGATGATGGACTGTGCCACTGCCGAGAGGCTGGAGTCCCCCGTCGTGATCGGGTCGTAGTACTCGAAGTCGGCAAGCTTGATGGTGTCGGTGAACTGGTCGCCCTGGAGGAAGAGTGCCAGGACGACATCTGCCTGCTTGAGCACTTGGTGGCGGTAGATGACCAGGGGGTGGTAGTGCAGCAGCAGCGGCCGGCTCGACTCCGGGGTCTGCGAGAGGTCCCACAGCTCCCGGGTGAGGAATTGATCGTCCTGGGGGTGCACCCCGAAGGTCTCGTCGAAGGGGATGACGATCCCGGCCGCACACTCCTCCCAGCAGGCGATCTCGGACTCGTCGAGATCGAGCTCGTCGACGAGATGCTGGTACCACAGCGGATCCTCGACCTTCATCCGTCGCATGACACGAGCGGCGTCGGCCAGGTTCGCACGCGCCATGACGTTGGTGTAGAAGTTGTTGTCCACGACCGTGGTGTACTCGTCGGGACCGGTGACGCCGTGAACATGGAACTGCCGTTCCCCGTTGGTGCGCCAGAATCCCAGGTCGGCCCACAGCCGAGCCGTCTCGACGAGTACCTCGGCACCATCCCGGTACAGGAAGGTCTTGTCCTCACTCGCCCGGGCGTACAACAACAGGGAGTGGGCGATGTCGGCGTTGATGTGGTACTGGGCAGTACCGGCCGCGTAGTAGGCAGACGCCTCCTCACCAGTGATCGTGCGCCACGGGAACAACGCGCCACGCTGGGACACCTCGCGGGCGCGCAGCCGTGCCTCGGGAAGGGTGTTGACGCGGTAACGCAACGCATTCTCGGCCAGCCGTGGGTGAGTGAAGGTGAGCATCGGGATGACGTAGGCCTCGGAGTCCCAGAAGTAGTGGCCCTCATAGCCCGATCCCGTCACGCCCTTGGCCGGGATGCCCAACTGGTCGGCACGTGCTGTCGCCTGGGCTATCTGGAAGAGGTTCCACCGCACCGCCTGCTGGGTACCGGGCGGGGCCCCGTCAACCTGGATGTCGGCGGTACGCCAGTAGTCCTCGAACCACTCCTGCTGATCCTGGACGTAGGACTCGTACCCCTGTTCCCGAACGCGGTCCAGGGTACGCCGCACCCGGTCGAAGAGCTCACGTACCGGCACCTGGCGTGAGCTGTGGTACGCCACGGCCTTGCCCACCCGGATGGGAATCCCCTGCCTGGCCTCGACGCGGTACACCCGTTTTCCGATGTCCGGGCTGGTGTCGATGAGGGCTTCGTAGCTGTTGTCGGTGTCAATGGTGTGATCGGCACCCACCGCCAGGGTCATGCGGGACTTGGCGGTCTGGAACCCCAGAATCATGCGTTGGTCGGAGTTCCAGTGCAGTTGGGGTTTGAGCACCCGTTCGGTGAACTGGCGTGACTTGCGGGGGTCCTCCCCCGATCCCATGGCGAGATCCGCGTTGCGGTACTCGTCCATACCGTCCTGACGATTGAGGATCTGGGAGCTGATGACGACCGGGGCATCACCCTCGAGCATCGTCACCTCGATGTCCATGAGTGCAAGATGGCGATGCGTCATGGACACCATGCGGTTGGTGGCCACGCGCACCAGTTTTCCGGCTGGGGTGCGCCACACGAGTTCGCGGCGCAACACGCCTTCCCGAAAATCGATCCACCGCTTGTACGACTGGATCTCGTTGATGCTGAGCAGCAGGGGCTCGTCGTCGACGTAGAGCTTCATGAGCTTGGCGTCGGGAACGTTGACGATCGTCTGGCCGGTCTTGGCGAAGCCGTAGGCGCTCTCGGCGTGGTGGATGTCCCAGGTCTCGTGGAACCCGTTGATGTAGGTGCCGTGGAAGTGTGAGTCTCGTCCTTCCGGGGGATTCCCACGCATGCCGAGATACCCATTGCCCAGGGCGAACAGGGTCTCGGTGTGGCCCAGGTCCCGAGTGCTCGGGGCGGTCTCGACCAGGGCCCACGGATCTTCGGGAAAACGCCAGCGATCCATCGGATCGACGTCATTCATGCCAGCAGCTCCTCAAGATCGTTGACGACGAGGGTTGCACCGTTGTCGCGCAACACATCGGTTCCCACTCCACGGTCGACGCCGATGACCACACCGACTCCGCCAGCCACGGCGGCCTGCACCCCGCTGACAGCGTCCTCCACGACGGCGCAGGAGGCTGGATCGATGTCCACCAGCTCGGCGGCACGCAGATACGTGTCCGGCGCGGGCTTTCCGGCGAGTCCTTCGGCCTTGGCGCGTACGCCGTCGACGACGACGGTGAACGCCGTGGCAAGTCCGGCAGCTGCCAGGACGTCCGTGGCATTGCGGGAGGAGGAGACGACGGCCCGGGCGACGTCCCGGGCGACGAGGTCGTCCACGAACCGGCGTGAGCCCGGATAGGGGTCGATGCCATCGGTGCGCAGGACGTCCAGGAACAGCTCGTTCTTGCGATTGCCGAATCCGCAGATGGTGCGCTGCTCCGGTGAGTCCTGCGGTGTGCCCTCGGGGACGTCGATGCCGCGCGAGGCCAGGGCGGCTCGCACCCCGTCGTACCGGGGCCTGCCGTCGACGTGACGGTAGTAGTCCGCATCACTCCAGTCGGCAGGTAGACCGTGGGAGCTGAAGACCTCGTTGAACATCTGCTGCCATGCCCGCATGTGGATGGCAGCGGTCGGGGTGAGGACGCCGTCAAGATCGAGGAGGAAGGCTTGGCACGTCGAGAGATCCATGTGGCCAATGCTACGAATGATGCTCCACTACTCGAAATCATGCCGTTGAGGGGCTGTTCGAAATCATGACGTCGAGGTTGAGCCGCCAGACGATTCCCCTTGGACCGGGGACTCCTCAGAACAGGGCAGCCGCCAGTGAACGTCGTGCCGGTGCGACGTTGGGATCGTCGGGACCCACGAGGTCGAAGAGCTCGAGCAGACGGGTACGGGCACGGTCCCGATCTTCGTCGCGGGTGCGCCGTATCGTCTCGACGAGCCGGTCGAAACCGCCCTTGACGTCGCCACCGAGGACCTGGGCATCGGCAGCGGCGAGCTGGGCGTCAAGGTCATCGGGAGCGGCCTGGGCCGACTGGAGGAGTTCTCGCGGGTCGGTGCCCGCAAGTCGTCCGAGCACGGCGGCACCGGCCCGTCCCGCCTTGAGGACGGCGTCATTGGGCTGATTGGCGAGCAGCGCGTCGTAGGCAGCGACTGCCTCGTCGAACTTGCCGTCGGCAATGAGTTGTTCGGCCTGGGCAGTACGAGGATCGTCCTTCGGCTGCTCCTCGGCGGCAGTGGTGGTACTCGGCTTCGAGATGGCCTCGGCCCGCCCCACCATGCCGGAGGACACGGCAGCCTGGGCCACCTGGTCGGTGATCTGACGCAGCTGGTTCTCATCCATCGTCCCTTGGGCCAGCGGAGCGGCCTGACCACCGATGATGGCAACGAGCATCGGTACGGCCTGGATTCCCAAGGTCTGTGCCAGACGCGGATTGGCGTCAACGTCGACCGTCACCATGAGCCAGCGTCCCTGGGCCTCGTCGGTGATCCGGGCCAGAGCCGCCACCGTTGCATCGGCCCCTTGGGCACGCGGCGAGGTGAACAGCGCGAGGACGGGGTACTGCACGGATTTCTGGGCGAACTCGTTGAAGTTCTCCTCAGTGGCCTCGGTGACCCATGTCTGGCCGGAAGCCCCTGCCGAAGTGGTGGACGGTGCGCCCGGTGTGGGGGCCTCGCCGGCATTGCGAGCCAGTTCGGACAGATCGACGGCTCCGGGTCGGTTGAAGGATTGCGAAGACATGCCTCCATTCAATCAGAACGATCAACCCAACCTGATCCGAATCCGACCATCCCCCCATCCACGGTGCCAAGATGGGGACATGGCACACGAACGCGCAGGCAAACCCGCCCAGGAATCAGACCTCATCGACGTGGACGCGCTCCTTGCGGCATACCACGACATCGTCCCGGACCCGGAGAATCCCGATCAGAAGGTGGTCTTCGGTACTTCCGGACATCGAGGCTCCGCCTTCGACGGCGCCTTCAACGACCTCCACATCGCCGCGACCACCCAGGCCATCGTCGAGTACCGCGCCGGCAAGTCCATCACCGGTCCGCTGTACATCGGCAAGGACACCCACGCCCTGTCCGATCCCGCCTGGCGCACGGCGATCGAGGTGCTGTGCGCCAATGACGTCGAGGTCATCGCCGAACGCGAGGACGAGTGGACCCCCACCCCAGCCGTCTCCCGAGCCATCATCATGCACAACCGCACGAACGACGGGCCCCAGGCCGACGGCATCGTCGTCACCCCATCGCACAATCCGCCGCGCGATGGAGGCTTCAAGTACAACCCCCCACATGGTGGCCCGGCCGGCACGGATGCCACGAGTTGGATCGCCGAGCGTGCCAACGCGCTCATGGCTGCCCCGAGCGGGATCAAGCGTCGCAGCTACGACTCGGTCTCTGGTGAGGTCACCCGGTTCGACTACCGCAGTGCCTACTGCAACGACCTGCGCAGTGCCCTCGACCTGGATGCCATCGCGCAGGCTGGGGTGCACATCGGCGCCGATCCGCTGGGCGGTGCCTCGGTGCAGTACTGGCAGTACATTGCCGAGAACCTCGGACTGGACCTCACCGTCGTCAACCCCGAGGTGGATCCGACCTGGCGATTCATGACCCTGGACACCGACGGCAAGATCAGGATGGACTGCTCCTCGCCCAATGCCATGGCCTCCCTCATCGCCAACAAGGATGCCTACGACATCGCCACCGGCAACGATGCCGACTCCGACCGACACGGTATCGTCACCCCGGACCTCGGTCTCATGAATCCCAATGCCTTCCTGGCCGTGGCGATCAATTACCTGTTCTCCCATCGGCCGGAGTGGTCCACCGACACGGCCGTGGGCAAGACCCTGGTCTCCTCCAGCCTCATCGACCGCGTGGCAGACGACCTGGGACGGCGTCTGGTGGAGGTTCCGGTGGGGTTCAAGTGGTTCGTCCCGGGGCTCATGAGTGGTGAGCTCGGGTTCGGTGGCGAGGAATCGGCAGGTGCGTCCTTCCTCGATCGTCACGGACTCACCTGGACCACCGACAAGGACGGCATCCTGCTGGCCCTGCTGGCCAGCGAGATCAAGGCCGTCACCGGCCAGTCACCGTCGCAGATCTACGCCGGGATCGAGGAGAGGTTCGGCAAGTCCTACTACGCCCGAGTCGATTCCGACGCCACCCGAGAGCAGAAGGCACGACTCAAGAAGCTCTCCGGTGACGACGTCAAGGTCAGTGACGTCGCTGGCGAGAAGGTGCAACGGGTGCTCACCGAGGCCCCGGGCAACGGTGCCGCCATCGGAGGCATCAAGGTCGTCACCGAACACGCCTGGTTCGCGGCCCGCCCCTCCGGCACGGAGGACAAGTACAAGATCTATGCGGAGTCCCTCATCGACGCCGACCACCTGGCCCGGGTGCAGGACCAGGCCCGCGAGGTCGTCGCGCAGGCACTGGCCTGATTCCTCACTTGGTCTGACGGGGCTGTCCACCCTGTGGTGGACATCGATGGTGGAGTCCCGGTACCGGGACTCCACCGTGTTCTCGCTCAGCTGCCGCCGGGCTCTGCAGCCATCGGGAATGCCACCCCCGGGAGGGACGGACGCCCCCGTCACCGAGGTCCGCAGGGCCATTGGCCTCCTTGGCCGATCGCTCCAGGACGTTCACCGTGCAGGGCGGTTCACCGGGGATGGGCGATGTTGGTGCGCAGCCCCGCCTGCTGGGTGGCGCTCTGAATGATGAGGTCACGTTGCTCGGGATGTCCGACGTGACTGATGACGCGCAGTCCCTGGTCTTGGGCAGCGGATTCGAAGATGAAGTGGCCGTACCCGAAGATCTGTCCCATGAGGGGCTGCTCCACCGTGATGTCGAGGATGCGGCTCATCGGCATCGTTGCCATGTGCTTGTCGGCGATGCCGTGCACCCGGAACACCCTCATGTTCGTGATGACGAACCGATCCATGTGAGCCAGGTAGAGCTCACGTACGGCCCATCCCTGACACACCAACCCGACGACGAGGCCGATGATCCACCAGTGGCCGAGCTGCCACATCGACAGGAAGCACAGCACGGACGCCGTGAGGGCAAGCACTGGCACAACGGTGACGATCCAGTGTTTCTCGACCTCGTCTATGACGTACTCCCCATCGTCGGTGAGCAGGTGGCGATCGACGTCGGGGAACAGAAAGCGATGCAACAGATCCGACACGACTGATCAGCTGTGCCCGCCCAGCGCCTTGACGAAGTCGATGATCCCGGTGAAGAAGCCACGTACGATGCCAGCTGTCCCCTGCGGGTTGGTGAAGATGTAGTACAGGCAGAAGACGACAATGAACACCCACAGCGTCGTCTGAACGATCTTCTTCATCCACTGGCTCCTAGTCGTCTGCCCTGTCGGAGTGAATCGAGGCCCACGAGCTCGAGGGGCTCACGGATGACATTCTCGTGCACTTGCCCACCCGGGTGGGCGAGGAAACGCCGCAGTGGACGAGCTTTTGCCATCAATCTCCCACCACTGGTGTGCGTTCAGAACTCGACGGGAGGTCACGACACATACACATTTCCCGTCACACATATTTTTGCACCCCAGAGTTCCCTGACGCGAGCAACGTGGAAGAATGGGCGCCATGGAGAACTTCAACAACGATCCGTTCGCATGCGTCGACCATGTCGGCTTCGCCGTCAAGGACATGGACGAGGCCATCAAGTATCACTGTGACGTGCTGGGCTTCCACGTCCTGCTTCGTGAGAAGAACGAGGGACATGGTGTCGAGGAAGCCATGATCGCCACCGGTGAGTTCGGCAAGGAGACCACCGTCGTCCAGCTGCTCGCCCCGCTCGGCGAGGACTCGACCATCGGCAAGTACATCTCGAAGAACAAGAACATGATCCAGCAGGTGTGCTACCGCACCTACAACCTGGACAAGACGATCGAGGTGCTCAAGGAGCGTGGCGCCGTGTTCATCGGTGAGCCCTCCATCGGTACGGCTGGATCGCGCGTCATCTTCCTGCACCCGAAGTACACCGGCGGCATCCTCGTCGAGGTCACCGAGCCCCCGGCCGGAGGAATGCCCTACAAGCAGGACAAGTGAGCATGATCGGTGACGTCGAGACAGATCTTTGATCTGACGTCACCCGTGCCCTTGAGCGTCTGATGGCCTGTGATCTGCGGATCACAGGCCATCACTACCATCCCGCAGAGAGCCGGAGAAGTCGTCTCACGTCACGTGAAGCACTTGGTCGCACGGACGCGCCCGGTGACATCCGATGATGGTCTTGCGCACGTTGATAACGTTGTCCTATCACTGATGCGCGACTCCTGAGGGTGGAAGGATTACTGCCGTGACAAATCCCGTGGATCCAAATGATGATGCTGCCCTGGACGAGGAGACTGGCCTCAATCTCTTTGACGACCGGGCCAGTGCAGCTGGTAGCTTCGCTCATTCCATGTGGGGCTACGACCGCACCAGCGTCGACAACTACGTCCATGAGATCGAGCAACAGGTCTCGACCCTCAAGCAGCTCACCCGCACACTGCGTCGCAAGGTGAGCGAGGCACAGCGTGATGCTACCAAGACCGATTTCACCAGACTTGGCGAGCATGCCACCGGTCTCCTCACCGCTGCAGAGGCCCAGGCCACCGCCTTGGTGACCAAGGCTGGTCACGAGGCCGAACGCATCAAGGAGGAAGGCCGACGAGTGGCGGCCGACATGCGATCCTCGGCGCAGACGGAGGCCGATGACATCCGGGTCGCCGCACTGTCCAGCCAGCGAAGCCTGCTCGAGAGGTCGTCCAAGGAGAGCCAGGACGTCGTCGCCAAGGCCAAACAACAGGCAGAGACCCTCGTCAACCAGGCAAGGACGCAGAGCACGTCCACCATCGAGTCGGCCAACACCCAGGCTGAGTCGATCATCGCCGATGCCCGAGCCCGTGGCACGCAGATCCTCGAGGAATCCCGTCACGAGGCCGCACGGATCCTTGCCGATGCCCGGGAGGAGTCCCAGAGCATTCTCTCCGAGGCCAAGCACCATCAGGAACATGCCCGCTCCACGTTGGGCGAATTGCTGGACCAGGCCAAACAGCAACAGGACCGAGCCGCCCAGGAGGTGAGCGAGCAGGTCGCCGAGGCACAGCGAATTCGCGAGCTCGCCGTCAAGGAGGCCGATGAGAAGCGATCCCAGGCCTCGAAGGAGGCCGAGGAACGCATTGCGGCCGTCCACCGTCAGTCCGCGATGATGAAGGAACGCATCGAGGAACAGTACGCCTGGCGCAAGGAGCAGCTGCAGCGTGAGATCGCAGCCCTTCAGCAGCGCAAGGATGCCACCATCGATCAGCTCAGCAACCTCAAGGCCCTCGCCGAGCAGTCCAAGGCCGACTTCCCCAACACCGATCCCTTCGACGACGTCGAGATCTCTGCGACTCCCACCCAGGAGTCCTCCGATGCCACGTCACCGGAGTCCACCAGGCCGGATGTGCACACCGACGCAGACAAGGACTCCGCCTCCGACGATGCCGCCTCATCCTCATCACCCGACTCCCCCACCACGGTCATTGACCCCAATGCGGAGGAGACCCGGGTCCTCAAACGTCCCAACTGAGTCGTGAGCAGCGCCGGAACATCCAAGTTCCCGGCGCTGCCGCCCCAACCCACAGCAGCAGTGGTGTGCTGGCCAACCCATGAGCCCCTCGGATCAGAAGAGCCGGTCCTCGGGGTGATCCATACCACGCAGGGCGTCATAGTCGACGGTGACACAGGCTATCCCGCGGTCCATGGCGAGTGTTCGTGCCTGCGGCTTGATCTGTTGGGCGGCGAACACGCCGTCCACATGATCGCCCAGCAGGTGGTCCCGGTTGAGCAGGTCTAAGTATCGGGTGAGCTGCTCAACCCCGTCGATCTCACCACGTCGTTTGATCTCGACGGCAACATAGACACCCTCGGCATTGCGACACAGCAGGTCGACCGGCCCGATGGGGGTCATGTACTCCCGCTGGACCAAGGACCATCCGGTACCGAAGGTCTCTGGGTTCTCGGCAAGGAGCTGTTGCAGATGAGCCTCGACCCCGTCCTTCTGCAGGCCGGGATCAATCCCCAGATCCTCCGTGACGTCGAGGTGGATCTCGCCGAGCAGGATGTGCAGTTGGTCCCCGCTCTTTGCCTTGACCTCCCACACCTGGGTGACCTCGATGTCGGCGTGCGTGGCGTCACCGGCGGCCGTGCCCGACGAACGTTCACCGGCCGAGCCCAGCTGCGAAGCCGCAGGTACAGCACACAGCTTCTCGTGCTCATCGGGCTCGCGGACGGTCAGGGTGCATGGCGGGCTCATCCAGTTGAGTGGCTTGTAGGCCCGGTCATCGGCATGGACGCTCACCGAGTTGTCCGCCTTGACGATGAGCAGGCGTTTGGCCCATGGAAGGTGGGCGGTGAGACGGCCGGTGTAGTCAACCTGACATTCAGCTATGACGAGACGCACGGTGGCACAGTGTAGCGCTGAGCTTCGCCACCCGCGATCAGATTCCCGGCCAGCCGGAGCAGTGGCAGTAGGATCAACCCATGGGACGAAAACACCGGCCAAGCAAGCACCTGCGCTCGGTCCGTCCTCTCAACCCGGTGAGTCACGCCTACAGTGAGCACAAGTCGGACGGGAGCTACGTCGTCCGCAAGGTGCCGGCCGACCGGGCGGTGAAGACCTATGTGTGTCCCGGATGCAATCATCGGGTGACCCCCGGTACCCCACACATCGTGGCGTGGCCCCATGACCCCACCATCTTCGATGAGTCACCGGTCGCGCTGCGTCGTCACTGGCACAGTGGGTGTTGGAGGCAGAAACTGTGAGCACCTTGCACCACACCGTCATCGGCGCGGGCGAGACCCCAGTCGTGTGGTGTCACGGCGTCTTCGGTCAGGGCAAGAACTTCACGAGCGTGGCGAAGGCCTTGGTGGCCTCCGATCCGCACCTCTGGCGAGCCATCCTCCTCGACCTTCCCAATCATGGCCGCTCGCCGTGGACCGACACGATGAGCTATCCCCAGATGTCCGACGCCGTGGCACGGACGATCCATGACCTTGCCGATGGTCAGCCCGTGCACCTCCTCGGGCACTCCATGGGCGGCAAGGTCGCCATGCGCACCGTCCTGGACCATCCCGACCTCATCCGCACGCTCACCGTCGTCGACATCTCCCCGGTGAGCTACAACATGGCTCACACCTTCGGGCCACGCGTACAGGGCATGCTCACCATGCCACTGAGCCAGTTGCGTACCAGGGCCGATGCCGAGGCCCATCTGAGCCGTTATGAGCCAGCAGCCTCGATCCGCCAGTTCCTGCTGCAGAACCTGCGCCGGGACGTCCACGCCGCCTCAAAGGAGCAGTGGTACTGGCAGATGAATCTGCCCGTCATCGCCGAGAACCTGCCTGTCCTGGGTGACTGGCCGCCTGCCGAGGGCCGGAGTTGGGACGGGCCCGTCCTGTGGATGGGCGGCGGAAACTCACCCTACGTGCTGGACGAGTACCACCCTGCCATGCAGGAGTTGTTTGCGCAGGTGCGCCGCGTCACGGTGAAGAACTGCGGACACTGGGTGCATGCCGATCAGCCATCGGTCTTCGTCCAGGTGCTCAAGTCCTTCCTCGCGATGGCAGAGCAGCAGACACCCCGAGCCTGAGTCCCGGCGCTCTCATCCTGTTCGTACCCATGCAGGGACGTCTGGCGCGTGCACCGATGCGCGCCGTCACCCCATCGTCACGACGCTGATCGACGTGTCGGCTGCTGGTTTCTTGGACTTGGGCTGGGTACCCTGCTTGCCGATCCGTGTGATGACTGGCATGCTCTCCGGGGCCACTGAACCGATGACGGTGTACGTGCCCTTCATCTGACTGTCCTTCCAGATGATGAAGAACTGCGATCCGTTGCGGTTCTGGTTGGAAGGTGCCATGGCGACGGTACCTGCCTTGAAGGTCCCCTTCTTCCCGGACTCTGCGGGGAAGGAGTAGCCCGCATCGCCCGTGCCGGTACCGGTGGGGTCACCACACTGCAGGTAGTAGGGGTTGCTGGTGGAGAGTTTGTGGCACTGGGTGCCGTTGTAGAACTCCTGGGTGGCGAGCATGAGAGTGGATGTCACCGCACATGGTGCACGCCTGGCATCCAGGTTGATCTGAACCGGTTTACCACCCAGGTTCAGGGTCATCGGCGTCGTCCCCGAGGTCTGCAGATCCTTCTCGTCGGGCATCTGGCTCTCAGCCACCGTCGAGTCGACAGCTTGGTATCCGCACTTTGCCGAGGGGGCCGGGGCCTTTGAGGCAGCCGCAGTGGTCTCTCTCGGGACACGGTTGGCAGCAGTGCTCGATGTCTGTGGTACTTGCGAGGGAGCCGACGACGTGGCTGTGGTGTTCGACACACGCCCGGACCGCTGCTCGGCGAGCTCGGAGGCGGACTGGGTGGCGCACGAGCTCAGTGTCAGGGCAGTGAGAACAACCCCTGCAACGGGTACGTAGGGTCCACGACGATTTTTCATACGGTACCTCCCCCCCAGAAGGGTACCGAGCGATGATGCTTGGATGGTGAACGGCTCGCCCACCGGGTCAATGACGTCAGTTCGGTGGACCGGTTGGCGCGGCTGGACATGATTCGACCTGGTGACCACGACACGATCCGCACCCCGTCGTCGACCTCACGCCCTGTTGACATCACACACCGTGGTGAGCCCAGCAGCTAGGCTGGACCCATGGTCACACTGTCACACATATACACCCGAACTGGCGACAAGGGGCAGACCCGGCTGGTCGACAATTCGTTGGCGTCGAAGTCCGATCTGCGAGTCGAGGCATACGGCCTCATTGACGAGGCCAATGCCGCCATCGGTCTGGCTCTGGCCCTGGACGACTCCGGTGTCCTCGGCGCGGACGTGCGGGAGGCTCTTGCCATCGTCCAGAACGAGCTCTTCGACGTCGGAGCAGACATTGCCAATCCCCTGGTCGCCAACCCCAAGTGGGAACCGCTGCGCACCGTGCAGTCCAGCATCGACCGTCTGGAGGCCTGGTGCGACGCATTCAACGAGCAGGTTCCGGTCCTGCGATCCTTCATCCTGCCCGGGGGCAACAAGGTGGGGGCACAGCTGCACGTCTGCCGTACCGCAGTGCGTACCGCGGAGCGTGCAGCGTGGCGTGCAGCCGAGGAGTTTGGGTTCGAGGAGTCCGACGATCCCGAGACCACCCCAGGTGGGGTCAACATGCTTGCGATCACCTACCTCAACCGGCTCTCGGACCTGCTCTTCATCCTGTCCCGAGTTGCCAATCAACCAGCCGGCGGTGGACAGAGCGATGAGGTGCTCTGGGTCCCAGGTGGGGAACGTGCCGCCGAGCACACTTCCGATCGCAACAGTCAACGTGCCCAGCACGATACTGCCCAGCAGGGTGCCTGAGGGCAGACCACCGACTCCCCGCAGTGCGGATCACAGCAGCCACTGCTGCTGCTCGTAGTCGGTGCCACCGGGCGGAGCCGACTCGGCCCAGCTCACGAAACCGGTGAGGGTCTGGTGGTTGACGACGAGCTGGACCGTTGCGGCGCGACGCGGCCGTCCAGTCGTCACGGTGACGATCTCGCCATCCACGGAGAACGGCATGGCGTCGTCACGAGTTGGATGATGGTGTTCCACGAATGACAATGGCCCCCGATCAAGCACGATTGTCGGTGCCAGACGGGGGTCAAGGACTCGATACCACTCAAAACGTCCTGGGACGTAGCGGGCCATCCCAAGCATCCAGGAGCCCGGCTTGTCGCCACCACAGGTACGCAGACCGCAGATGAATGCGCCGCGTCCCTTGACGAGGAGACGTTGGCGAATGAAGAACCAAACAATACCCAGGACGACGAGTGCGAGGATCGAGACGCCCACACCGGCACGACGGTCGAGTCCCCAGCTCACCACATCGGGCATTCCAGAAATCACGACCATGGCTCAACGCTAGCCCGTCATCGGTGTGTGAGCAATACAAATAATTCTTGTGACACGAAGACTTCACAACAAAGCAGGGGTGGCCGCCGGAACCTCCGACAACCACCCGTCAATCATGTGAGGTGACGTCACAACCGCGAGTCGCTCTGCTTCTTGGCCATGACCTGAGCCTTGGCCAGGCGATACCGATGCACGTCGTCCTCGGTCCACTCCTTGCGCTCTCGTTTGCGCTTCATCTCATCGGTGACCTTGACGGCTTCCTCGGGGCTGAACTCGTCACTGCGCGTCGCATACTGGGAAAGTAGTGACACCCGACCACTGGGGTCGGCAGCAATGAAACCGCCATCGACCGCGATGACCTCCTGCTCACCGTCGGCGGTGATGATGGTCACGGCAGAGGGCACCAGGGCCGCGAGGATGGGCTCGTGTCCGGGAAGGATGCCGATGTCACCCTCGGTGGTCCTGGCGATGATGTTGACCGCCTCGCCGGACCACACCTCACGGTCGGCAGCGACGACCTTGACGCGAAGGGGTGCGCGATCCATCAGGACTCCTTCTGCATCCGGTCCCAGTTGGCCATGACGTCGTCCATGTCGCCGACATTGAAGAATGCCTGCTCGGCGATGTGATCGACCTCACCGCGCACGATCATCTGGAATCCCTCGATGGTGTCCTTGATCGGCACCGTGGAGCCCGGCACACCGGTGAACTTCTCCCCGGTGTAGGTGTTCTGCGACAGGAACTGCTGGATACGGCGTGCCCGAGCGACGATGACCTTGTCCTCCTCGCTCAGCTCGTCGACACCGAGGATGGCGATGATGTCCTGCAGCTCCTTGTTGCGCTGCAGGATCTGCTTCACCTGGGTGGCCGTCTCGTAGTGCTCCTTGCCCACGTACTGCGGGTCGAGGATGCGCGAGGTGGAGGTGAGCGGGTCCACGGCCGGGTACAGACCGCGCGAGGCAATGGCACGTGAGAGCTCGGTGGTGGCGTCCAGGTGGGCGAACGTCGTCGCCGGAGCCGGGTCAGTGTAGTCGTCTGCGGGAACGTAGACGGCCTGCATCGAGGTGATGGAGTGACCACGGGTCGAGGTGATGCGCTCCTGCAGCTGGCCCATCTCGTCGGCCAGGTTCGGCTGGTAACCCACGGCCGAGGGCATCCGGCCCAACAGGGTCGAGACCTCGGAGCCTGCCTGGGAGAACCGGAAGATGTTGTCGATGAACAACAGGACGTCCTGGTTCTCGACGTCGCGGAAGTACTCCGCCATCGTCAGACCGGTGAGGGCGATGCGCAGACGAGTGCCCGGCGGCTCATCCATCTGGCCGAACACCAGGGCGGTGTCCTTGAGCACCTCGGCCTCATCCATCTCGTGGATGAGGTCGTTGCCCTCACGGGTACGCTCCCCCACACCGGCGAACACCGAGGTGCCACCGAAGTTGTGGGCGATACGGTAGATCATCTCCTGGATGAGCACGGTCTTGCCCACACCGGCACCACCGAACAGGCCGATCTTGCCACCCTTGACGTAGGGAGTGAGCAGGTCGAGCACCTTGATGCCGGTCTCCAGCATCTGGGTCTCCGGCTCCAGATCATCGAAGTTCGGAGCGGAGCGGTGGATCGGCCAACGCTCGGAGATCTCCAGGGACGACGGATCGGCGTTGAGCACGTCACCGGTGACGTTCCAGACGTGCCCCTTGGTGACGGTGCCGACCGGAACCGAGATCGGTGCACCGGTGTCGCGCACCTCGGCACCACGACGCAGACCATCGGTCGGCTTGAGCGAGATCGCACGGGCGACATTCTCACCGATGTGGAGCTCGACCTCCAGGGTGATGGTCTGGGTCTCGCCCATGATCTCGGTCTCGACATGCAGGGCGTTGAGGATCTCGGGCATCTGGCCGACGGGGAACTCGACGTCGACGACTGGACCGATGACGCGGACGACGCGACCGATGCCGGGAGTTTTCTCCTCGGCTTGTGAATTGGTGGCTGTGGCAGTCATGTTCTTCTCTCTCACTCCTGTGAGGTGGACTCGGCAAGGGCAGCGGCGCCACCCACGATCTCGGTGATTTCCTGCGTGATGGCCGCCTGACGTGCCTGGTTCGCCTGGCGACCAAGGGTGTCGATGAGCTGTTCGGCATTGTCGGTGGCCGACTTCATGGCCTGCTGACGGCTGGCGAGCTCCGAGGCTGCGGCCTGCAGGAGGGCAAAATGCACCCGGTTGGCGACGTACAGCGGCAGCAACTGGTCGAGCACTGTCGCTGGATGCGGCTCGAAGTGGTACTCGTGGAACACGTCCGATGTGTCGTCGGGCTGGGAGGAATCCGCGGGAGGCCGGGAGGAGCCAGCGGGTTCGGCGTCGGCCTGCCCACCGTCGGAAGTGTCGTCCTCGGCGTCAATGATCTCCATGGGGAGCAACCGCAGCACTCGCACCTTCTGGGTGAGCATGGACTCGAAATGGGTGTAGACGATGTGAATCTGGTCCACACCCCCCTCCTCGGTCGGTTCGAGGAAGGACCTGATGAGTTCATCGGAGATCTTGCGGGCGTCATCGTACGAGGGCGAGTCGGAGAACCCGTCCCAGACCTTCGTGTACCCACGTTTGCGGAAGTCGAAGTACTGCACGGCCTTGCGCCCGCACAGGTAGACGTCAACCTCCTGGCCTTCGAGGGAGGCGATGAGCCCCTCCCCTGCCTTGAGGACATTGCTGGAGTACGATCCGGCCAGACCACGGTCCGAGGTGATGAGAAGCACCGCAGAACGCTTCGGGTCCTGCGTCGCCCGGGTCAATGGATGATCCTCGCGGGTGTGCGCAATCACCGCCGACAGGGCACGGGTGAGTTCCTGGGAGTAGGGGGTCGCAGAACGAACATTGCGCTGTGCCCGGACGATCCGGGACGAAGCGATGAGCTCCATCGCCCGAGTGATCTTCTGGGTCGTGGCAACGGAGTTCCGCCTCTCCCGCAATTCACGCAGGTTGGAGGCCATCGTGGATCAACCTCGCTTCGCGCGGACGATCTGGGTGCGTCCGATCTCGTCGGAGTCCATCGGCTCGAACTCCTCGTGACCAGCCAGGAACGTGCCGTCGGAGGTCTTGAACTGGTTCTTCACCTGTTCGATGGCCTCGGCGGCCTTCTCCTGATCCTCGTCGGGGAACTTCCCGGTCTCGCGGATCGAGTCGAACACATCGGTGTTGGCGCCGACGTACTCGAGCATGTCGTGCTCGAAACGCTGCACGTCGTCAACGGGAACGTCGTCCAGCTTTCCGGTGGTACCCGCCCAGACGCTGATGACCTGCTGCTCGACCGGGTAGGGCGAGTACTGCCCCTGCTTGAGCAGCTCCATGAGACGAGCCCCTCGGTCCAACTGGCGGCGTGAGGTGTCGTCCAGGTCGGAGGCGAACATGGCGAAGGCCTGCATGTCGCGGTACTGGGCCAGGGAGATCTTCAGGGTTCCGGCAACCGACTTCATCGCCTTGATCTGGGCAGCACCACCAACGCGCGACACCGAGATGCCGACGTCGACGGCTGGACGCTGGTTGGCGTTGAAGAGGTCGGACTGCAGGAAGATCTGGCCGTCGGTGATCGAGATGACGTTGGTCGGGATGAACGCCGAGACGTCATTGGCCTTGGTCTCGATGATCGGCAGCCCGGTCATCGAACCGCCTCCCAACTTGTCGGAGAGCTTGGCGCAACGCTCCAGCAGACGGGAGTGGAGGTAGAAGACGTCACCGGGGTAGGCCTCACGGCCCGGCGGACGACGCAGCAGCAGGGACATCGCTCGATAGGCCTCGGCCTGCTTGGTGAGGTCGTCGAAGACGATGAGGACATGCTTGCCCTGGTACATCCAGTGCTGACCGATGGCCGAGCCGGCATATGGGGCGATGTACTTGAAGCCAGCAGGGTCGGACGCCGGAGAGTGGACGATGGTGGTGTACTCCATCGCACCAGCCTTCTCCAGCGACGACTTCACCTCGGCAACCGTCGATCCCTTCTGGCCGATGGCCACGTAGATGCACCGCACCTGCTTGCTGGGATCACCGGATGCCCAGTTGTCCTTCTGGTTGATGATGGTGTCGATGGCCAGGGCGGTCTTGCCGGTCTTGCGGTCGCCGATGATGAGCTGTCGCTGACCACGGCCGATCGGGATCATCGAGTCGATGGCCTTGAGACCGGTCTGCAGCGGTTCACGCACCTCCTGACGATCCATGACGCCGGCAGCCTGGATCTCAAGGGCGCGACGCCCCTCGATGTCCTTGACCTCACCGAGACCGTCGATGGGGTTGCCCATCGCATCGACGACACGCCCCAGGTACCCGTCACCGACCGGTACGGACAGCACCTCACCAGTACCCGTGACGGTCGAGCCCTCGTCGATTCCCTCGGAATCACCGAGAACCACGACGCCGATCTCACGCTCATCGAGGTTGAGGGCGATGCCCATCGTGCCGTTCTCGAACCGAAGCAGCTCATTCGCCATCGCCGACGGCAGGCCCGCGATGTGGGCAATACCGTCACCGGAGGTGATGACGGTCCCCACCTCCTCACGGGTAGCCGTGTCAGGCGTGTAGTTCTGGACGTAGGAGTCCAGCGCGTCGCGGATGTCCTCCGGACGAATCGTCAGTTCCGCCATTGCCTCTCCTTGTGTATCCCTCACCGGTGTTGGCCTCATCGGCCAACCCATCGCGGGTTGAACATGTGACTGTCAGCCGAGCTTGCGCCGAGCCTGGTCCAGACGGCTGGCGACCGTCCCGTCGATGACCTCGTTGCCGACCTCCACCCGGGCACCCCCCAGGACGTTCGGATCGACGATTTCATGCATGACCACCTCACGGCCAGTGATCCGCTCGACCTGCTCATGGATCCGACGGCGTTGGTCGTCGGAGAGCTCGGTTGCCGTGGTCACCACGGCCAAGGTGCGTTCCCGTACGGCAACGGCCTGTTCCATGTAGGTGGACAGGGTGGTGAGCATCGATGCCGTGCGTGCCACGACGGCACGTCTGGCCAACAGGATCGACTGCGGTTGGGCACGTCCATCCAACAGGTGGTTCACCAGATCCTGACGATCTGCCACGGGCCGGGCGCGTCTGTTGAACGCCTCCTGGAGCTCAACGTCGGCCAGGATCACCTGACGCAGCCGGAACAGCTCCTCCTCGACGTCGTCGAGATGGCCCTGTTCCTGTGCCTCCACCAGCACCGAGCGCACGGCAAGCATCTCCAGGGCATCGGGCATGGCAGACATCCGGATCCATCGCCGGGACACAGCCTGCGTGACGATGTCACATGTCTGGGTGCTCACCTTGCCGTCGAGAAGGTGGTGCACGAGGGACTGTCGAGCCTCGACGCTGGTGCCGGGATCGCTGATGGCACGCCGAAGTTCCGAGTGCGAGTCGCACAGGTCGACGACCGAGAAGAGCTCCTTGGCACGGTCCGAGGATGCCTCGGAGTCGTCAACGAGATCGTCAAGGTTCTGCGACAGGATCCTCGGTGACGTCATGGGCGTTCCTCCACCTGCGAGGATGCCGCCGCCGTGGAGTCGTGTGCGGGCTGCTGCTCCAGCTCGGAGATGAACCGGTCAATGGTTGCCCGAGCACGCTCATCATCGTCAAGCGACTCCCCCACGATACGACCGGCGAGAGTCGTCGCCAGCCCACCGATCTCATGGCGCAGCTGCGTCATGGCAGCATCTCGCTGGACATTGATCTGCGCAGTGGCATTCTGGGTCACCCGGTCAGCCTCCTTCTGCGCCTGGGCCTTCATGTCGGAGACGATCCGTGCACCTTGGGCCTTCGCATCCTCCCGGATCCGGGCAGCTTCCTCACGGGCACCGGCCAGTTGGTCCTGGTACTTCTCGAGCGCCTCCTTGGCCTCAGCCTGAGCCTTCTCGGCACGCTCGATGCCACCCTGGATCTCCTCGGTGCGCTCGTGGTACATCGTCTCGAACCGGGGCACGATGAACTTGGCCGTGACCCACGTCACGATGAGCAGCAGGACGATACCAACGATGATCTCGATGGGGTGCTCGGGTAGCAGCGGCCCCATGTCGACCATGAGAGGGTCGACCATGAGGGGATCCACCGTGAGCGGGCCCGACAGAAGTGCCAGTGGCGCGTGCATGGCACCACTCACTTCGCGATGAAGGCCAGCACGAAGCCGAACAGGGCAAGGGCCTCGACCACGGCGAAGCCGATCATCGTGGCCTGGAACATGGGCTTGTGGGCCTCAGGCTGGCGAGCAGTGCCGTTGATGAGCGAGGCAAAGATCCAGGCCACGCCGAGGGCCGATCCGAGGGTGGCAATGCCGTACCCGATGGTGTTGATCGAACCGCCGATGAGCATTGGAACCATGGGGATTATCCTTCCGGAGCATGCCCCGTGTGGGGCGTTTCTTCTTCGCCGTCCCCGGACGGGGCGACGTCGTGTGTGGGATCAGTGCTCCACCGAGACCGACGAAGCGATGTACTGCGCGGTGAGCACTGTGAAGACGTAGGACTGCAGGAGCCCCACGAAGAGTTCGAGAGCGAAGATGGCGAAACTGAAGATGATCGAGACTCCGCCAGCAAGGTTGTACCCGATGCTGTGTGGATAGGTGAGCAGGAACCCACCACCGACAACGAAGATCATGATGATGAGGTGCCCGGCGAACATGTTGGCGAACAGACGGAGGGCCAGCGTCAACGGGCGGGTGATGAAGTTCGAGAGGAACTCCAACGGGATCATGAGCCACCAGAGGTACCACGGGACGCCGGGTGGTAGGACCGAGTTCTTGAAGTACTTGATGCCCTGGGACTTCACGCCGGCAATGATGTAGACGAACCACGTCACCAGCGCGATGCCATAGACGTAGCCGATGCGTGAGAACGTCGGGAACATGAAGACGAAGAATTCACCGAACCAGTTGTTGACGAGCAGGAAGGTGAACAGGGCGAAGAGGTAGGGAACCCATCGCGAGTACTCGTGGCCGATCGTCTCGCGAGCGATGTTGTTGCGAACGAAATTGTAGAAGTACTCGGCAAAGACCTGGCGTTTGCCGGTGGGGACGACCTTGAGGTCGTGACTCATCCAGAAGAACAGCACCAACACCAGGATGGCGGCGATGAGGATCTGCCAGAAGGACTTGTCGGCCCAGTCCACGCCGAAAGTTCCGGGAAAGAAGAAGTCGTCGACTCCTGGGGACTTGAACTCCAACGGAGCCACTTGAGCGTGGATCACATGTCCTCCTGGTTCTTGTCCGACACCGAACTCGACGTCCCGTATCGCTTGACGATGAGATAGACGCTCGCCACGAAACCAACGATGAGGCCTACTGCCAGCAGCCATGGCTTGTCCAGCCATCGACCCAGCAGCCAACCGATGACACCATAGAAGAGTAGTCCAGCCAGCAAGTAGCTCAACACTGCCATTCCGTCATCGGAACGCGGTGTGGCACCAGATGACTCTGACGGCTTCACTGTGCGGTTCACATCCATACCGGGGGATACATTACCCAAAATTCGCAGGGACGTCACTGGCGTGCAGGGCATCGGCGCACGAGGCGATTCGCTCTCAGCAATTCCGATCTGCTCTGCTCACGATTCGTCGGTGCCGGTGGTCCGACGTCGGTACGTCGGCATGTGGATGTGGTCCTGGGCCACGACTGCCCCGACCGTCCACGACACTGCGCAGGACACGACCGAGACGGCCATCATGGTGTCGTCGAGGAAGGTGAGTCGGCCCAGCAGCGGGATGAGCCCGCCAAGGACGACCATCTGCACGATGAACGCCGCCACGGCAGGCCCCATCGTCCCCCGACGGTTCACCGGTCCGTCCTCGGGTCGGGTGTCGCCCATGCGCATCGCATGGTCCAGGATGTGCACTGCTCGTCCAGCGGCCAGGAAGGCCACGGCGACGCCGCCACCGACTGCTGCGCCGAGCACTCCAGAGCCACCGCGCCACACCAGCGCAATGAGCGCCACGAGGACAGCCGTTGCCGCTGCCCACACCAGACCGTGACGGTAGATGGCGTCGATCACCTCACGCGCGGTCTCGACATGACGACGAGGACGGCGTAGGGCCATGGTGTCTCCTCCCCGATACCTGGCGACCAGCAAGAAGGGGCTCTGTCACGGGCTGCCCACGGTGTGCAGGCGTGTCGCCCCGGGACTCAGCAGCCTCCCGCATCGCAGTGCCTCCTCGACACTCGGTTCCGTCATGGCCTGTCCCTCTGTCCTCGGGGGACGGACCGACGTCATGTGCCAGGGCGTCGTGCTGGCACTCATCAGTGCGTGACGTGCCGGTCGGAGTTGGTGCGGCTGAATGCTTCCTCGTGCCCACGATGGTGAGGACGATGCAGCTTGCCAGCAGGGCGCACACCGTCGTCACCGACCACCATCGGGGTTCCAGACCGATCCACACCGTCCCGAAGGAGAGCACGGCCGTCCACAGGTACATGAGCAGCACGGCTCGTACATGGGAGTGACCGCGGCGCAGCAGGCGATGGTGGATGTGCTGTTTGTCCGCAACGAAGAACCAGTTGCCCCGCCACGTGCGGCGTACGTACCCCATGACGAGATCGGCCAGCGGCAGCGCAATGACCATGAGGGGCAGCACGATCGGTAGGTATGCCGGCACCAGACCGCCGTCCTGGGCAGTGAGCACGGTGGAGTCGATCTGGCCGGTCAGTGAGATCGTCGAGACTGCGAGCAGAAAGCCCAGCAGCAGGGATCCGGAATCACCCATGAAAATACGTGCCGGATGCCAGTTGTGGGGCAGGAACCCCAGACAGATCCCAGCAGTGACTGCCGTGGTGAGGCTCGCCGTCGTCGCCACGGCGAGGTCCTGCTCGTGGGCCAGCAGATACGTGTACCCGAAGAAGGCCAGTGCCCCCAGGGCGACCACGCCGGAGGCCAGACCGTCCAACCCGTCGACGAAGTTGACGGCGTTGGCACACACCACGATGAACAGGACGGTGATGAGGACGGATGTGGTGGTCCCCAGGGCAATGATGGAGTTCGGCAGCGGGATCCAGAACATCCGCACACCACCAGTCACGACGATTCCGGCAGCAAGCACCTGACCAGCTGCCTTGACCCACGCAGCCAGATCGACGAGATCGTCCACGATGCCGACCGAGCAGATGACGGCACCGGCCAGGCAGATGACCCTGATGTCGTGACTGACGACCGGGTGACTGCCCAGAAAGGGCAGCTTGGTGGCCAGCAGCGCCGAGACGAGCGTCCCGCCGAGCATGGCCAAGCCACCGAAGTACGGAATCGGCACGGTGTGGACATCGCGGCCACGCACCTGGGCCACAGCCCCCAGCCGGGTCGCCAACTGGCGGCACCCTCCGGTGAGCAGGTACGTCGTCAACCCGGCCGTTAGGACGACCACGAGGTATTCACGCATGACCAGGTCGGTCCTGGGAGTCGTGGTGTTCCGGCGGGGACTCCTGCGAGGCGGCCTGCTCCGAACTCGGCACATTCTCCTCCGCGGGCACGTCGTGGTCCTCGTGGTCCTCACGGCCGGGATCATCGTCCCCGGCCGAGTCGGTCGAGCCGATCACCTCTGGTGCAACGGTGTGGATCTCGTCAAGGCTCAGTGCACCCTGGCGCAGTATCCTGCCCTTCTCGGTGGAGGCGAAATCGATGATGGTCGACGGGGTCCCCACCCGAGTCGGTCCACCGTCCAGGTAGACGGCCACCTCGGTACCGAGTTGATCCGCCGCGTCCTGGGCAGTGAGCGCGGCAGGCCGGCCAGATTTGTTGGCACTGCTCACCGCCATGGGACCAGTCATACGCAGCAGCTCCCGAGCAGCATCGTCGTCGGGAACCCGAACGGCGATGGTTCCAGCCGTCTCCCCCAGGTCCATGGTCAGCGACTCCTGGGCACGCAGGACGAGAGTGAGCCCACCGGGCCAGTAGGCCTCGGCAAGATCCTGCGCCGCGCGGGGAACGTGCTCGCACAGGGCGGCAAGCACCGCCGGGTCGGCGATGAGGACTGGCGGAGGCATGTCCCGACCACGCTCCTTGGCCGCGAGCAACGCGGCGACGGCCACTGGGTTGAGCGCATCGGCGCCGATGCCGTAGACCGTGTCGGTGGGAAGCACGATGCACTCCCCCTCGCTGACGGCCTGGGCGGCACGAGCCAGTTCATCACCTCGATGGGCGCCAGTGACGTCGAGGATGAGCGGTGTCGTTCCGCAGGTCACTTCTTCCATGGATGTCATCCTCTCACTGCCGTGCACCCACGGTGAACTGGTCTCGGCGCGCCGTGACGTATCGGGGGCGCCCGGCAAGATCGTCATGGTCGACGACCTCTCGCCACGGCCCGGCACCAAACAGGGCGAGCACTGCTGCGGCATGGGAGTCGTCGTGCTCCATGACGACGAGTCCACCGGGGCGCACGATCCGTGCCATTCGGGGCACCAACGCATTGATGAGGTCCATGCCCTGGTCGCCGGCGAACAGGGCATGGTGGGGCTCATGGTCGAGGACGTCGCTGGGCATGTCCGCGGCACGTGATTGTGGGATGTAGGGCGGGTTCGTCACGACGATGTCGACGTCGGACACGTCCGGCACGCACCTGGCATCTCCCTCGTGCAGCTGTACCCCGCTGTCGACGAGATTGCGACGCGCCCAGGCCAGTGCCTCGAGGGAATTGTCCACGGCATGCACCAGGGCGGCAGGCACCTCGGCTGCCACGGCACGGGCGATTGCCCCCGATCCAGTGCACAGGTCGACGACCACCGGGCACTGCCCCTGCACTGCCAGCGCCCTGGCCTCGTCGATGACCGCCCCGGCCACCAGCTCCGTCTCCTGACGAGGGATGAGCACACCGGGACCAACGGCCAGTCGGCATCCCCGGAACCAGCAGTGACCGACGATGTACTGCACCGGCTCGCCACAGCTGCGCCGCTCGATCATCTGCTCAAAGGTCTCGGCCTGTTCCTCGGTGGCGTCACCGGCGAGGACGAGGCGCTGCGGGCTGACGTCGAGCACCGCACACAGCATGAGTCGGGCATCGGCCACAGGAGCAGGGCAGCCGGCGAGATTGAGTTTGCGGGTGGCCATCGCCAGCATCCGTGAGGGGGAATGCGGATTCATCGGGGGCGCCCTTCCACCGCTGCCCGCCCGTCATCGTCGGCGGAGTCATCTGCTCCCACTCCCGACTGCGCCAGGCGATGGGCCAGGTCATCGGCGTGCAGGGCATCCAGAAGTTCCTGCAGCTCGCCATTGAGGACGGCGTCCAGTTTGCGTGTCTTGTAGCCGATCCGATGGTCGGTGAGCCGATTCTCGGGGAAGTTGTAGGTGCGGATTCGCGCCGACCGGTCCACGGTGCGCACCTGTTGTCGACGCAGCTGGCCGGCCTCGTCAGCAGCCTGTTCGGCAGCCAGGGCAGCCAGTCTTGCGCGCAGCATGCGCATGGCCTGCTCCTTGTTCTGCAACTGGCTGCGTTCGTTCTGACAGCTCACGACGATTCCGGTGGGAAGGTGCGTCAGCCGCACTGCCGAGTCGGTCGTGTTCACCCCCTGACCTCCCGGTCCGGAGGATCGGAAGACGTCGACTCGCACGTCCGACATGTCGAGATCGACCTGTTCGGCGTCCACGTCGGGAAACACGAGAACCCCGACTGCAGAGGTGTGCACTCGCCCCTGGGACTCGGTCACCGGCACCCGTTGCACCCGGTGCACGCCTCCCTCGAACTTCATCGTTCCGTAGGCAGGACGCTCGTCGGTGCCGCTGAGCGCGGCGACGACGCTACGAAATCCGCCCAGATCGGTGACCTGACTGTCCAGTACCGTCATCGTCCACCCCACGGACTCGGCGTAGGACTGGTACATCCGCAACAGGTCGGCGGCAAAGAGCGCCGATTCCTCGCCGCCCTCGCCGGAGAGGATCTCGACGATCGCGTCCTCGACGTCCAGTGGATCGGATGGGGCGAGCAGTTCGGTGAGGTCACGACGGCGGCGACCCAGCTCCTCCTCCAGACGCTGCACCTCGTCGGCGAAACTGGGATCCTCCTCGGTCAGCTCACGGGCGGCCTGGAGGTCGCTGCACAATTCATGGCACCGGTCGGCAACCGTCACCACATGGCGCAGTCGAGCATGTTCCCGCCATGCTCGACGCAGTGCAGTCGGTCGGGACGCGAGCTCAGGTCTGGCCAGCTCGATGTCGAGTTCTGCCAGACGCGACCTCATCTGTGCGACGGCATCCTCGTCCTCAGGATGAGTCACCCTACCCTCCCTCCAGAAGGATCAGTCTGTTCTCCGGTGCCGGGACGCTCCCCGACCGGACTCCCCCACGGATTGGTTCCCGTGGGACTCGGCAAAAACAATGACGCTGCATAAACAGTGACGCTGGAACCCCCGCAGGTCCCAGCGTCAACAGGTGAAATGAGCGGCTCAGCGTCTCACTTGGCAGCCTTCTTGCCGTAGCGACGCTCGAACCGAGCAACCCGACCACCGGTGTCGAGGATCTTCTGCTTACCGGTGTAGAAGGGGTGGCAGGCGGAGCACACGTCGGCGCTCAGCTGCCCGGAGGGAGCCGTCGAACGAGTGGTGAACGTGTTGCCACAGGTGCACACCACCGTGGTTTCGTGGTAATCGGGATGGATTCCCTGCTTCATAATGATCTCCTTGTCTGGTGCCGGGTCGCCATCACCACACAGCGGTGGCCCTTGCGGATGCAGGACGGGCGTGAACCGGCAGCACTGGGTTATTTTGCCTGATGCCCGAGGCAGAATCAAGACTGTATTTTCCCGGTCATTCCACCGACGGGGTGGTCTTCGAGATGGTGTAGAGGAATTCCGCATTCGTCTGCGTTCTGCGCAGCTTGGACAACAACATCTCGAGGGCCTGGGAATCCTCCAGACCCGACAGGACGCGACGCAGCTTCCACATGATCGCCGTCTCCTCGCGAGAGAGCAGCAGCTCCTCACGTCGGGTGCTCGAGGCATCCACGTCGATGGCCGGGAAGAGCCGTTTGTTGGCGAACTCCCGACGCAGCCGCAGCTCCATGTTGCCGGTTCCCTTGAACTCCTCGAAGATGACCTCGTCCATCTTGGAGCCGGTCTCCACCAGCGCCGTGGCCAGGATCGTCAAGGATCCGCCGTTCTCGATGTTGCGGGCGGCACCGAAGAACTTCTTGGGCGGGTAGAGCGCAGCGGAGTCGACACCGCCGGAGAGGATGCGTCCGGAGGCCGGAGCCGCCAGGTTGTAGGCACGTCCCAGACGGGTGATGCCGTCCAACAGGATGACGACGTCCTGGCCCATCTCGACCAGACGCTTGGCACGCTCGATGGCGAGTTCGGCCACCTGGGTGTGGTCGTCGGCGGGTCGGTCGAAGGTGGAGGCGATGACCTCCCCCGACACGGTGCGCTGGAAGTCGGTGACCTCCTCGGGGCGTTCATCCACCAGGACGATCATGAGGTGCGCCTCGGGATTGTTCGTCGTGATGGAGTTGGCGACGGACTGCATGATCATCGTCTTGCCGGCCTTGGGGGGCGAGACGATGAGACCACGCTGGCCCTTGCCGATCGGGCTCACCAGATCGATGATGCGCCCAGTCATGTTCTTCGGACTGTCCTCCAGCCGCAGCCTCTCCTGGGGATACAGCGGAGTGAGCTTGGAGAACTCCGGACGCTGACGAACCTTCTCCGGGTCCAGGCCGTTGACCGATTCGATGCGCGCCAGGGGTGCGAACTTCTCACGACGGTCGTTCTCGCGCTTGGCACGCATCTGACCCGAGATGACGTCTCCCTTGCGCAGACCGTTGCGTCGCACCATGGACATCGAGACATAGGCGTCCTCGGAGCTGGGCAGGTAGCCGGAGGTACGGACGAAGGCGTACTGGTCGCGAATGTCGAGGATTCCGTTGCACGGCACGAGGACGTCATCCTCGCGCAGGTTGGGCTCGGAGTCGTTGTACCCATTGCGGCGGGGACGACGGCCCTGACGATCCCGTTGGCGACGCCGGCGGTTCCGCCTACCGCCATACTCTGAGTCATTGCGTGAGTTGTCGTCATCACGCCGGTTGCCGTCATGACGGTTGCCACCGCGCTTGGCAGAGTTCTCGGATGCCTCGTCATCGTGGTTGCGGCCAGCCAGGGCGTCCAGACGGGCACCCACCTCCTCGGTCACATCGGCATTCGCACCATCGGCTTGCCGGGAACCGTGATGATCGCCCGGATCGTGGCTGGACCGACCGCGGGAGTCCTGCGATCCGCGCGAACCCCGTCCGGAGCTTCGTGTGTTGCCGCTCTGCCGGTCCCCGCTGCGTTCCTGGTCATGATCGCCACTCTGCGCGTCGAGCAGGGCTCCGACGGATTCGCTGGTCTGGGCGCGCTGCTGCTCGTCGGAGTGACGCTGATTGCCCGAGGGGGACTCCCGACGTGGGCTACGAGCGGCACGGCGTCGAGTACCGCGATGCTCGGTGGCATCCTGGCCATCGACATGGTTCTCACCGGCACGCTCGGAGGTGGAGCGTCGGCTCGCCGAGGACTCATCCCCAGCAGGGTTCGTGGCCGAGTCGTCACCAGCGGGCAGCCTGTTCTCGGATTTCCTCGCAGTGCGGGCAGACCTGCCGGCTCCATCGCCCGGTGCGCCGCCGTCCTCCGGCCAGCCTGCTTCACGAATTGCCGTGATGAGGTCTGCCTTGCGCATCTGTCTGGCCCCTTTGATGCCCAGCTGGTTGGCAATCGAACGAAGCTCTGGCAGGAGCATGGCCGACAGCGTTCCGGTGGGCTTTCCGGAATTGGGGGTTTGTGTCACGGATGTCCCTTCGAATGTGAGTGAGGGCCTGCTGGATCCCGAATCAGTGAGGGGTGCCAGGGATCCAGACGGCGGTCGTCGATTCATTCACTTGGTCCTAAGTGTGCAGGAAACTGCCGCGTCGTGAATCCATGGAGAACGCTCCGGATCATTCCGAGGGCGCCAAGTGAGAGGAAACGCGTCCAACCGCGTTGCAGCTCAATATAGCATCTGCGGCACTGTGGTTCCACGTGCCTGGATCAGGCGTGCAGCTGCACGCCGGCACCGAAGCCCACCTGGTGCACGGCGAAGTCACGGGTGTCTGCTTCCGCCACGCCAGCAAGTTGGTCCGTGGTGCCCAGCGCGAGGACCGTGGACCCAGCTCCCGAGATGACGGCAGGCACGCCGCAGGCACGCAGCTGATCGATGAGGTCGGCCGACTCCGGCATGAGATCGCGGCGAAACGGCTGATGCAACCAGTCCTGGGTGGCTGCCATGAGGTGTTCGGGATGGTGCGACAAGGACGTCACCAGCAGGCAGGCCGAGAGCACTTGGCGCACGGCGTCACCGTGGGGCACGTTCTTCGGCATGACGGCCCGTGCGGCCGAGGTGGGCACCCGTCGCTGTGGCACGAAGACCATCGGGTGAATCCGCGGATCGATCTCGAGGTCAACGTGGTGCACAGCCGATTCCCGTGCACCCGAGGCGTGGGAAATCACGTCTGCGGCAGGGGTTGGGTCACCGTCGAGCCAGGAGAGTTGCGCTCCCCCGAAGATCGCTGGGGCCGCATTGTCCGGGTGGCCCTCGATCTGGGTGGCGACGCCAAGCGCCCAGGCCCGGTCAAGGGGCTGCCCGGGGCGAGCAATCCCCCATCCCAGGGCCAGTCCAGCGACGATGGCCGCAGCTGACGAGCCAAGCCCACGGGACTGGACGATCCGATTGTGCGCGCGAAGCATCAACCCGCACCTCGGGTCGGGGTGGCCAAGATCGGCCAGGGCACGTCGAATTGTTGCGATGACGAGGTGGGACTCGTCACGGGCAATGGTGTGCTCCCCCTCCCCCGTCACGTCGATCTCGACCCCACGGCCATCGAGGGTGGACACCGACACCTCGTCCCACAGGTCGAGGCACAGTCCCAAGCAGTCGTAACCCGGTCCCAGGTTTGCCGAGGTGGCCGGCACCCGTACCGTCACCTCGTGGGAGCCGGTTCCTCGCCCCGGCACCACCGGGGAACCAGCCTGGGATGGTGCGTCCATCGGTGCGGTCTCGGGACTCACCGATGCAGTCCAAGAAGCGCGGCAACCCGATCGGTCGATGGCTCGACGGCCTCGGTGGACAGTTCGGTGCGACTCAACGCGGTGTCGATGTCCTTGAGCCCGTTGCCGGTCACCGTGATGACGATGCGCTGTCCAGCAGGCAGGTCACCGCTCTGTTTGAGGGCCAGCAGGCCAGCCACGCCAGCGGCCGATGCCGGTTCGACGAAAATACCCTCCTTGGCGGCAAGGAATGCCTGGGCGTCGAGGATCTGCTCATCGGTCACCGACGAGATGAGTCCGTTCGACTCGTCCCGAGCGGCAAGTGCCTTGCTCCCCGACGCAGGTTTGCCGATTCGAATCGCCGTGGCGACCGTCTCGGGGTTCTCGACGTCGTGTCCCAGGACCAGAGGTGCAGCACCGGCGGCCTGGAAGCCGAACATCCTCGGGGTGTGGGTGGCGGGACCGTCGGCGGCATACTCCTGGTAGCCCTTCCAGTATGCCGTGATGTTTCCGGCATTTCCGACCGGCAGGGCATGGATGTCGGGGGCGTCACCCAGGCAGTCCACGATCTCGAAGGAGGCGCTCTTCTGCCCCTCGATGCGGTACGGATTGACCGAGTTCACCAGGGAGACCGGGAAGTTCGCGGCCAGGTCACGGGCAATGGTGAGACAGTCGTCGAAATTGCCCTGCACCTGAATGATCCGTCCACCGTGGACGACGGCCTGGGCGAGTTTCCCAGCGGCGATCTTGCCCTGGGGCAGCAGCACCACCGGCATCATGTGGGCCCGGGAGGCGTAGGCGGAGGCGGAGGCGGAGGTGTTGCCGGTGGAGGCGCACACGACGGCCTTGGAGCCATCGGCCAGGGCCTTGGACATGGCCATCGTCATGCCCCGATCCTTGAACGATCCAGTCGGGTTGGCGCCCTCGACCTTGACGTACACCTCGGCGTCGAGCACCTGCCCCAGCACGGGAGCGGGAACCAGCGGGGTCGACCCCTCCCCCAGGGTGACGATGGTGTCGATGCCCTCCATGGGCATGCGATCACGGTACCGCTCAATGACTCCGAAGAATCCATTCTGACTCATGACATTCCCTCCACTCGGATGACCTTGGGTTGGCTGTGCACGAAGGGGGACTCGCCGAGCTCCGAGACACATGCGCTGAGATCCGCCTGCCGAGCCTGGTGGGTGAGCACCGTGAGAATCGCCGAGGAGTCCTTGGCGGTTTCCTCGTCTGCGGTCTGACGTACGGTCTGCATGGAGACGTCATGGCGGGAAAAGATTTCGGCCACCGATGCGAGCACCCCTGGCTCGTCGCGCACCTGGATACGGATGTGGAACCTGGTCTGGATGTCGTCGGTGTCCAGGATGTCGAACTCGTCGAAGACGGCCTGTGGCGGCCCAGCCACCCCTCGCACGGCGTTGCGAGCCACGGTGACGACGTCCCCCAGCACGGCCGAGGCCGTGGGAGCTCCCCCGGCTCCCGGACCGAGGAACATGAGCCGCCCTGCCTCCTGGGCCTCGACGAACACGGCATTGTAGGCACCCGACACGCTGGCCAACGGGTGGCTGAGTGGCAGCAGTGCTGGGTGGACGCGGGCGACGATTCCTTCTGGACCGCCCTCGCACACCGCGAGCAACTTGATGACGCAGTCGAGGTCCTTGGCCGAGGCGATGTCGTCGAGGGTGATGTGGGTGATCCCCTCCCGGTACACCTGGTCACCGCGCATCCTGGTGTGGAAGGCCAGGGAGGCCAGCAAGGCAGCTTTGGCGGCCGCGTCATAGCCCTCGACGTCGGCGGTCGGATCGGCCTCGGCGTATCCCTTCTGCTGGGCCTGGGCAACTGCCTGCTCAAAATCCATGCCAGTGGTCGTCATCTGGTCCAGGACGTAGTTGGTCGTCCCATTGACGATCCCCATCACCTGGCGTACCTGATCGCCCACCAGGGACTCCCGCAACGGGCGCACGATCGGGATGGCACCAGCCACGGCAGCCTCGTAGTAGAGATCGACGCCATTGCGCTCGGCGGCCGCATTGAGTTCCTCGCCGTGGGCAGCCAGCAGGGCCTTGTTGGCGGTGACGACGGACTTGCCACTGCGCAGTGCCGTGAGGATGAGTTCTCGGGCAGGGTCGATGCCACCCATGAGTTCGACGACGATGTCGACGTCTGGTCGGCTCACCAGTGCTGCGGAGTCGGTGGTGAACAGTCGTGAGTCCAGCCCCTGGCGTGGACGATCGACGTGTGCCACCGAGATTCCGGCGATCTCCAGCGGACGTCCGACTCGGGCGATGATGTCATCACCACGGGTGAGAATCATTCGTGCCACCTGGGATCCCACGGTGCCGCAGCCCAACAGGGCCACCCGTAGCGGTTCACTGCTCGAATGCTCAGCCGTGTCGTGGACCTGGACCTCACTCATCAGCACTCCCTCGTTCGTCATCACACTTCCAACTTCGTCAATCGTTCCACATGACCGGTCACACGCGGACCAGGAATCCAGTCCGATGTTACCGATCGACCCGAGTCACGATCGCACCTGCATCAAGGGCAAGCAGATCGTCAATGGTCTCCCGACGCAACAGCGTGTGACACGTCCCGCCGCGCACCGAGACCACCGAGGGGCGGGGAACATGGTTGTAGTTGCTCGCCATGGAGCGTGAGTACGCCCCGGAACCGGGAACTGCGATGAGGTCTCCGGGCCGCACGTCGGCTGGCAGATAGACGTCTCGCACGACGATGTCGCCTCCCTCGCAGTGCTTGCCGACGACGCGGCACAGCACCGCAGACCTCTGTGAGCGCCGATTTGCCAGCACGGCCGAGTACTCCGCGGCATAGAGCGCGGGGCGGATGTTGTCGCTCATCCCTCCATCGACGGAGACGTAGACCCGCTGGGCACCACCGTCCAGATCCACCGGCTTGACTGTTCCCACCGTGTACAGGGCCAACGTCGTCGGACCGACGATGGCCCGGCCGGGCTCGATCGACAGGTGTGGGACTGAAAGATTGCGGGCACGGGCCTCGAGCTCGACGATCTCGGTGAGGTCGTGGGCAAGCTGGGACGGGGTGGATGGGGTGTCCTGACAGGTGTAGGCAATGCCGAACCCACCGCCGAGGTCCAATTCGGGCAGCACGTGGCCAGTGGCCTGCTGGAACTGGGCGAGAAGTTTCATGGTGCGTCGTGCCGCGACCTCGAAACCACCCGTGTCGAAGATCTGTGACCCGATGTGGGAGTGCACCCCCACCAGATCGATGACCGGGCTGGAGAAGCAGCGCACCATGGCCACCATTGCCGCCCCATTGGCGATGGAGAATCCGAATTTCTGGTCCTCGTGGGCGGTGGCAATGTATTCATGGGTGTGGGCCTCCACACCCGGGGTGACACGGACCATCACCCGAGCCGTGCAGCCCAGTTCCCGGCACAGCTGCTCGATACGATCGATCTCGTCCAGGGAGTCGACGATGACCCGCCCCACTCCCGAATTCAGGGCCAACCTCAGTTCGTCGACGGACTTGTTGTTGCCATGCATCCCAATGCGTTCGGGATCCATGCCCCCCTCAAGGGCGGTGACGAGTTCTCCACTCGTGCAGACGTCCATGCACAGTCCCAGGTCGTGCACCCACCCGGCAATGGATCGAGTGAGGAATGCCTTGCCGGCGTAGTAGACGTCCCATCCGTCGAAGGCCTGCCGGAAGGACGTGGCACGAGCCCGAAAATCCTCCTCGTCGAGGACGTAGAGAGCGGTTCCCTGCTGCTGGGCGAGCTCGACGACGGACACTCCTCCCACCTCCAGAGCCCCCTGCTCGTTCCTGGTGACGGTGGTGCTCCACAGTTCCCGGTCAAGGGAGTTGACGTCAGCCGGCACCGTGAGCCAAGTGGGGCTCGGTGAGGCGACATCGGCATGGACCGAGCCTGCGACGTGCATGTGAGTCATACTCCCACCTTGCCAGAGCACGGGTGGAAGATGCGCCGTGTCCACGCCGTGGAAGCGCCCATGCCGCTCGAGACGGGTGAACGAGGACCGGACGAGAAGCGCGGAGACAACCGAAGACGAGGGACGGTACCAGCGTGGGAGATGAGGGTCGAGTAGGTTTTTGCGACATTCTGGTCTATATTGGGTGATTGCGGTCTGGAGCATCAGATTCAGCCCCCATAGCTCAGCGGATAGAGCACCGCCCTCCGGAGGCGGGTGCCGAGGTTCGAGTCCTCGTGGGGGCGCCACGACATCACGCGAACCACTCAGGATTCTGCCTACCGTCCTCCCGGGAGACGGACGCCTCATGGGCCATGACTACCCCGCAGGTACACCTGAGTGTCAAGAACGAACATCCTCGTTTTTCATGCTCTCAGATCAATTGGCTATGGTTGCCAGCGTGCCTGCCGATCCTTCCGTACCACTGTGGCGTCGTGTGCGCGCTGCCTCATCCACCCAGAACCGACGGGAACTGCTCACCGCTGTGGCCGTCGTCCTCCTGTGGGTCCTCGGCCGCCTCATCATGCTCAAGGTGTTCAGCAACCCCTCGAGCAACTACATCACCGGGGACGTGAACTACTACCGCGCGTGGCTGACAGGCGGGCACACCGACAAGGAAATGCTCATTGAATACCCAGTACCGGTGCTGTGGTTCATGCGGGTACTCACGTGGTTCTCCGTCGGCGAGCAGGTGCAGTACTTCAATCAACTCTTCGTCGTCGTCATGCTCGTCCTGGACGCCATCATGGCCATGGCTCTGTGGCGCAACGGAAAACGATGGGGTGCGGTGTGGTGGTCCATCTTCGTGCCTGCCCTCGGGCCGATCATGTGGTTCCGCTTCGACATGGTCCCGGCTGTCTGCATGGGTCTGGCCGCCCTGTGGCACAAACGACATCCCCTCGCGTGTGGAGCCATGATCGCCTGCGGCGCTGCTCTCAAGCTGTGGCCTGCATTGCTCATCGTGCCCATGCTGGGCAGGTCGAGACAAGCCATCCGCCGACTCGTCTCCTTCCTCGTCGTTGGATGCGGACTCGGCCTGAGCTCACTGCTGCTCACTGGCTGGCAGCGCACCACCTCCCCGCTGACGTGGCAGTCCGATCGTGGTCTGCAGATCGAGTCCGTCCAGTCGACGATTCCGATGATCCGTCGCCTTGCCGACGACACCGGAGCGTTCCACGTGGGCATGAGCCGATTCAATGCCTTCGAGATCACTGGACCAGGGGTGGGCTTCTGGCAGACGATGTCGTCACTGCTCATGGTCCTCACCCTGGCCGGGACGATCCTGCTGGGAGTACTCGCCTGGCGCCGGAACGGGTTCTCCCATCGCACGGCCGTGCTGTCGGCAATCGTCATCGTGGGGACGATGATCATGGCCAACAAGACCTTGTCACCGCAGTACATGATCTGGTGGGCTGCACCGATGGCCGCCATTCTGGATGATTTCCTGCCCGATCCGGATCGTGACGTCCAGCCCGGTGGGGCGATCGAAACTCTCGCCCTGGTCACCGCAGCGACGCTGGTGCTCATCGCCCTGCTCACCCAGGCCGTCTACCCACTCATGTACGGCCAGATCATCGGTGATGATCCCACGAGCGAGGCAACTGCAACACTCGTCGCCCGCAATCTCTTGATCGTCCTCGCCCTGCTCACCTCCGTGGGGGCCCTGGTGCTCAGCCTTCGGCAGGACGGGAACGCCGACACCGTTGCCCAGGACGACGGTCGTCCCACCCCACCTCGGTCCAGTCAGGACGTCAGGCCCCCGGAGAGGACGTCCTCGTCGACTCCGCTGGACGATCCAGACCCCGCTGGTACGGCCACTGCCGAACACACCACCGAGGAACCTGCCTCGACCGCGTTCGTGCGGCCCGAACACCACAGTGATGTGAGTCGACGCACGTCCAGATTCGCACGGCGTACCACTGCGCAGGAGGCGACAACGTCAGCACGTCACGCAGCCAGCGGACCATCCTCCATGACTCTTCCAGAGCCCCGCACCGAGACCCCTTGGATGAGGACCACCCATCGATACGGCAATGCCTCCCCCAGAGCCACCAATGGCACCATGCTCATCACGCCTGGAACCATCGCCGCCCCGAAACGCAGCAGCAGTGACCAACCCCAAAACCTCAGCTCCTCGTCCCGACCGGCTCATCTGGAGTCGTCTGCCCTGCGACGCAGGATCTCCAATGTGGCAGTCAGCAGGACGGCTGACGAGGCCAACGTGCCACGTCGAGCAGCTGGTGCCGCCCGGTGACGTCCATGAGGCGTGACGGTTGCACCACCTCTGGCATCACCCAGGAGAGGAGTGGTTCCCCCGACGGTGAAAACCCTCCCCGGACCTGGTGAATGTGGTCAATCGACTTCCTGTGACGCATGTCACATGCAAAGATGGTCATGACGCCGGGGAACGGAACTCATCCTGAGTCCCGTCCACCGATGGCTGCAGCCATGGGAAGGGCCCTGTCGGTTGCAGCCATCACGCACGACCCGAGAGGCCTGCCAGCTTCTCGGTGCCCCATGAGCAGCGACGCTTGAGCGGAGTGGCGTTCCGCACGGGCGGTACGACCAGGGAAGAAGGCAGTGGTGGCATCCTCCACCGAACAGGTCAACTCAACGAATGAGCTGGACTTCGGAGCCAACGACTGGCTCATCGACGACATGAGGGAACAGTTCCAGAAGGACCCCGACTCCGTGGGCCCGGCATGGGCGAAGTTCTTCCGCACCGAGACGAGCAGCCAACCGGTTGCCTCGGCACACACGAACCACTCGGAATCGGCAGGTACTGGTACTGCACCAGTGCAGCATGGCGCGGATCAGGCCCCGCATGACGGTTCGGGAACCACTGAACCTGCCCCGTCCGCCAAGCCACCCTCCCCCACCTCAGCCACTGTCAGCAGGAAGAAGGCCAGCACCATGAGTGCCGCCGCATCGTCACGCACCTCTCTCACTCCTGATGCCGTGCACAGCGCACCGTCACAGACCGTGGCCGAGCCGAGAACGCTGAAGCTCAAGGGTGCACCGATGCGCACCGCCAAGAACATGGAACAGTCACTGTCCATGCCGACGGCCACCTCGGTGCGCACCGTCCCCATGAAGCTCGTCATCGAGCAGCGAATGCTCATCAACCGCTTCCTGCGTCAGAACAAGGGTGGAAAGATCTCCTTCACCCACATCCTTGGCTACGCCATGGTGCAGGCCCTCAAGGCCGTGCCGGTGATGAACAACGCCTATGCCGAGATCGACGGCAAGCCCCACCTCATCGAGAACCCGTCGATCAACCTCGGTCTGGCCATCGACGTCAATGCCAAGGACGGCTCCCGCAAACTCGTCGTGCCAGCCATCCGTGACGCCCAGAACATGGACTTCATGCAGTTCTGGGACGCCTACGAGGACATCGTGCGCCGTGGTCGGGAGAACTCCCTCACCGTCGAGGACTTCAGGGGGGTCACTGCCTCGCTCACCAACCCCGGCGGTATCGGCACCAACCACTCGGTGCCGCGTCTCATGCCCGGCCAGGGCTGCATCCTCGGCATGGGATCCATCAACTATCCGGCGCAGTGGCAGGGTGGCTCCGACCAACGCATGGCCGAGCTCGGCATCTCCAAGGTGACGACCCTCACCTCCACCTATGACCATCGCATCATCCAGGGTGCCCAGTCCGGTGAGTTCCTGCGCCGCATCCACGAGCTCCTCACCGGTGCCGACCGATTCTACGAAGAGATCTTCGAGTCACTGCGCATCCCCTACGCCCCGGTGCAGTGGGCCACCGATCGGTTGGCGAATCGTCCCGACCAGGTCGACAAGCAGGCGCGTGTCGTCGAACTCATCGATGCCTGGCGTCGATTCGGCCACCTCGTCGCCGACACCAACCCCGTGGAGTACCGGCCACGGTTCCACCACGACGTCATGCTCAACAGTCACGGACTCACCCTGTGGGACCTGGATCGCATCTTCCCGGTGAACAATTTCGCCGGCGTGCACCGCGACGCCCTCACCCTGCGCGAGATCCTCACCATTCTGCGTGACTCCTATGCCGGTCACATGGGCATCGAGTACATGCACATCGACGACCACGAGGTACGCAGATGGTTCCAGGAACGGTGCGAGAAGGAACACACCCCGTTGAACCGTGAGACCCACCTGCGCATCCTCGACGAGCTCAACGAGGCGGAGATCTTCGAGACCTTCCTGCAGACCAAGTACGTCGGCCAGAAGAGGTTCAGCCTCGAAGGAGCGGAATCCGCGATCATCCTGCTCGCCGGGCTGTGCTCGATGGCCGCCGCGGAGAACCTCGACGAGGTCTGCATAGGCATGCCGCACCGTGGTCGCCTCAATGTGCTGGCCAACATCGTCGGCAAGTCCTACAGTCAGATCTTCCGGGAGTTCGAGGGCAATGCCGAGCTCGTCAACTCCCAGGGGTCCGGTGACGTCAAGTACCACCTGGGCTACGAAGGTGAGTTCGAGTCCCACACCGGGGAACGCATTCGTACCTCGGTCGCCGCCAACCCCAGCCACCTCGAGGCCGTCGACCCGGTGCTGGAGGGAATCGTGCGTGCCAAGCTCGACAGCCTGGGCAATCCGGAGAACTTCCCGATCGTGCCCGTACTGCTGCACGGGGACGCGGCATTCGCCGGGCAGGGGGTCGTCTACGAGACGCTTCAGATGAGTCGGTTGGAGGGTTACCGTACCGGTGGCACGATTCACGTCGTCGTCAACAACCAGGTGGGGTTCACCGCGACTCCGCACGAGGGTCGCAGCGCCACCTACTGCACCGACGTCCTCAAGGCCATCGATGCCCCGGTGATCCACGTCAACGGAGATGATCCGGCTGCCGTCGTCCAGGCTGCGAAGCTCGCCTTCGACTATCGCCAGGCGTTCCACCGTGACATCGCCATCGATCTGGTGTGCTACCGGCTGCGGGGTCACAACGAGGGTGATGACCCCAGCTTCACCCAGCCACACATGTACGAGCTCATCAACAAGAAACGTTCCACACGCAAGCTCTACACCGAGAGCCTCATTGGCCGTGGCGACATCACCACCGAGGACGCCGAGGCCGTGATGGAGAAGTTCCGCAGCCGTCTGGAAACGGTGTTCGCCGAGGTGCGTGATGCCAACTCCACCAGCCCGGCGATCTCGACGGTGCCGAAGTACCCTGCCAAGGGCCACATCGGCACTGCCACCGCCATCACCCAGGACGTCCTGGACGACGTCATCAGGGTCCATGAATCCCTGCCGGAGAGTTTCACCGCACATCCCAAGGTTGCTCCGCAGTTGGCCCGACGCGCCACGATGTTGCGCGAGGGCAGGATCGACTGGGCCACGGCCGAGGCCGCATCCCTGGGATCGCTGCTCATCGAGGGGGTCCACGTACGCCTGGCAGGTCAGGACTCGGCCCGCGGCACCTTCTCACAGCGGTTCGGGACGATCATCGACCACCAGACCAACGAGCGTTACATACCGCTCAATCACCTGCGTGGTCAGCAGGCGAAGATCGAGATCTACAACTCACTGCTCAGTGAGTATGCTGCCATGGGCTTCGAATACGGATATTCGATTGCTCGCCCAGATTCCCTGGTGCTGTGGGAAGCACAGTTCGGTGACTTCGCCAATGGTGCCCAGACCATCATCGACGAGTTCATCGCCTCTGCTGGAACCAAGTGGGGCCAGCACTCCGGAGTCGTCCTCCTGCTGCCACACGGATATGAGGGGCAGGGGCCCGATCACTCCTCGGCACGTATCGAACGGTTCCTCAACCTCGCCAGCGAGGGGCAGCTGGCAATCTGCCAGCCCTCGACACCGGCCAACTATTTCCACCTGCTGCGCCAGCACACCTACAAGAACATGCATCGCCCTGTCGTCATCGCAACCCCGAAGTCGATGCTGCGCAACAAGGCGGCCACCTCGGATCCGTCCAAACTCGTCTCGGGCGCCTGGCAGCCGGTGCTCGCCGACCCGTCGATCACCGATCCCTCTGCGGTGCGCGAGCTCATCCTGTGTTCGGGCAAGGTACGCTGGGAGCTCGTCAAGGAGCGTACGAAGCGCGGGCTGGAGGGCAAGGTCGCCATTGTCACCATGGAGAGGCTCTACCCGCTGCCGCTGGACGAGCTGGCCCACGTCCTGGCCGACTACCGGCACGTCACCGATGTGCGCTGGGTGCAGGAGGAACCCATCAACCAAGGGGCGTATCCGTACATGAACAACCATCTGGCGGCCGAACTCTCCGCAAAGCTCCCCGGGGGGCTGTTGGATCGCATGGCAGTCGTGGCACGCCCGGAGTCCTCGGCGCCATCGGTGGGTCAGCAGAGCATCCACCTCAAGGAGCAGCGGACTCTCATGGACCAGGCCTTCACCACGGAGTGATCCGGGGTCCACTCAGACGCACGGCGTTGGTGGTGGGTGCCTCCCCACCACCAACGTTTCAGCCCCATTACCAACGTTTCAGCTACGTGGAGACACCTGTGCAGTTCGCCCACGCATGACATCTGCCGAATCCACCTGCTGGATCATGAGCCCACCTAGTATTGGCGTCGTGTACTTCACTGACCGTGGCATCGAGGAACTGCAGCGCAGGCGGGGCGACGAGGAAGTCAGCTTGGACTGGCTGGCTGACGAGCTGCGCCACTTCGTCGACATCAATCCTGAGTTCGAACTACCGATCGAGCGACTTGCCACATGGCTTGCCCGCATGGATGACGACGACTGATCATGCTCAGACTCACTCGACGCCGAGATGATCGTCCGAGAAAGTCCATCTGCCGCCATGCCGGGACAGGCGACGATTTTTCAGAAAACGTGGCAACACCACACAATGGCGAAATAAAGTGTGGCCGAGAGTATTTCGCTCTCCTGGTCCGGGATACTCACTGGATAGGCACGAATTTTTCCCAACCCCTTGCCAAAGCAGGCTGACATTGGCACACTTTCATGGTTGCCCCAAAACAGTACTGCTGGCATGTGACCAACTGCACCTGGCACCTGCCAGGACTAAGGAGTAGATGGCGAATGGACTGGCGCCACAACGCAGCTTGTCTGACCGAGGACCCGGAGCTTTTCTTCCCCATCGGTAACACTGGCCCTGCTCTCGCCCAGATCGAGCGTGCCAAGCAGGTCTGTGCCCGTTGCGAAGTGCGGGAACAGTGTCTGGCCTGGGCCCTGGAGGCCGGCCAGGACCATGGCGTCTGGGGCGGTATGAGCGAGGAGGAACGCCGCGCCATCAAGCGCCGCAAGTCACGAGGCAGGGCACGGGCACGTCGTTCCTGAAACTCACCAACCGACCTGCTGGGGCGGAGCGAGCGTCCTGATGATGCCTCGCTCGTGATGCCCGGCCGCACGAAGCCGTCACCCAGTGGTAGTGGTACCTGCGGCCACGACTGCCCATGGCTCACGCCTTGTGCTGCGGAATGGTCAGTGTCGCACAGGTGCCGACGTCGCCGGGGTTGTTCGTCAGGGTGAAGTCGCCCCCCAGATCCCCGATGAGGGTGGTCACGATTGACAGCCCCAGTGACGAGCGATGCGCATCAAGGCTGAATCCTTCAGGCAGCGGTTCACCGTCATTGACGATCTCCACGACGAGTGCATCATCGGTCACGTGTGGCCGTACGCTCAGTGTGCCCGATGACGAGCCAAAGCTGTGCTCGATGGCGTTCTGGCACAGTTCGGTCATCGACAGGCTGAGCGCAGTGGCCACGTCGGCGTTGACCATGCCGAAGCTCCCCTCCCGGCACGCGACCACTTCGCCGCTGGAGGCTGCGACATCGCCGACCCGATGCAGGATCCGATCGGCGATCTCGTCGAAGGCAACCTCCTCGTCGAAATTCTGCGAGAGGATCTCGTGGACGACGGCGATCGAGGCCACCCGTTCCTTGGCCTCCTCGAGAGCCTGACGAGCGTCCTCATTGGTGACGCGTCGAGACTGCAACCGCAGCAGGGCGGCCACGGTTTGCAGATTGTTCTTCACCCGGTGGTGGATCTCACGAATCGTCGCGTCCTTGGTGACGAGTTGACGGTCTCGACTGCGCAGCTCGGTGAGGTCTCGCACCAGCAGCATCGTCCCGGCGGTCACCTTCTCCCCGACCAACCACGAGTACAGCGGAATGACTCGGGTACGCAGGGTGGCCTGTTTGTTCTCGATGTCGGTCTCGCGCAGGCTGCCACCCTCGAGATCCAGACCGATTGACTGGCCTATCTCCTGCACGTCGGTGCACAAGCTGCGCACCACTGGAAGGAATGGCTCCCCCTCGAGGTCACCGGTCAGACCAAGCTTGCGGAACGCCGTCACCGCATTGGGGCTTGCATAGGTGACCGTACCGGTCGTCGCCACGCGTACCACACCATCGGTGATGCGCGGTGCCAGTGCCGGGTTCGATGACGGGAACATGGGAAACTCACCGTGGTAGAGCATCTCGGAGAGGATGTTGGCAATCTCCAGATAATTGTCCTCGGTGGAGCCGGGGGCTCGCACCCCCATTCGATTGGTGTGTCGCTCGACGACGGCGATGACTCGATCATCACGCAGGACGGGAATGGCACAGACGTCCACCGGGATACCAGCGGAGATCTTGTTGTCACTCGTCTCGCACATGTCGACGCTCATGTAGGCCTCGGTGACCAGGGCTTCGTCGTCATAGGCCGTGAACTCGCCCACGACGTCGGACTCCAGCGCAGTTGGCCCGGTGTCTGGACGCACCTGCGCTCCTGCCCAGAACACGGCGGGGTCATCGGTGGGGAGCCAGAGAATGAGGTCTGAGAACGAGCAGTCGGCGAGAATCTGCCACTCGTCAACAAGGCACCTGAGCCAAGCGATGTCGCCCGGCCCCAGATTGCAATGTTCCAGTGCTACATGGTTGATTCCCGCCATGAGACAAAGACTAACCACAGTTCAAGACGCGACGCTTCCGGGGTGGCTCCCCTGAGTTGATGCACCTCACACCGATGAGGCACAATGTATCCTCGTTGCTGCGCCAACGCGTGGTCCCTCCGTGCCCGGAGGGGGTCAACTAGGAGGAGAACGCCATGGGTAAGACCGGCCGTAAACGTCGTTCACGTCGCAAGAAGTCAGCAAACCACGGCAAGCGTCCCAACGCCTGAACCGCGGTTTCCATGCAAAAGTGCCTCATCCCCGCAGGGAGAGGCACTTTTTTCATGGTCTGATTCCCTGCTCCGGCAGGCTCATCCTGCCGGCCGGGATCACAGGGTGACGCGCAGTGCACCGACCCTGGCACGCAATGTCTCCGAGACGTGGGCCGGCGGATAGCACCGATGCAGCAGATGGGAGATCTTCGACTCGATGTCGGCCTGCTCCATGCAGTCGTCGCAGGCGTCGATGTGATGACGGAAGGCGTTGGCCTGCTCCTCGCCCAGTTCATCGTGCAGGAAGGCCTGGAGATGGTCAATGACCCACTGACAGTCCAGGGCCGGACACGGACCGGTGGTGCGCTCGCTTTCGGACATGCTCATGCTCGCTCCTGCATCATGGTCAACGGCTCATAGGTCTCATCGCTGATCTGGCCCGCCATCGGACCGATACCACGGGCCCCAGCCACCTCGGTGAGTTGGGCTCTCAATTGTTTTCGAGCCCGATTGAGCCGAGACATCACCGTTCCTATCGGAGTCCCCATGATTTCCGCGATTTCCTTGTATGCGAAGCCTTCGACGTCTGCAAGCATGACCACTTGGCGGAAGTCGTCGGACAGGGAGTCGAGCGCCTCTCGGATGCGTTCGTCGGGCATCGTGTCAAGCGCCTCGACCTCGGCAGATCGCAACCCGGTGGCGTCGTGGGAGGCAGCTCGGGCGATCTGCCAGTCCTCGACGTCATCCCCATCGGCAGTCTGCGGACGACGCTGGGCCTTGCGATAACCGTTGATGTAGGTGTTGGTGAGGATCCGGAACAGCCATGCCTTGAGATTGGTCCCCGGCTTGAACTGGTGGAACGAGGAGAACGCCTTGATGAAGGCCTCCTGGACGACGTCCTCGGCATCCGCCCGATTGCGTGTCATACGCAGGGCGGCACCGTAGAGCTGGTCAAGGTATCCCAAGGCGTCTCGCTCGAATCGAGCGGCGCGTTCCTCATCGGTTTCCTTGGCAACGTCAACTGCCCCAGCAGGTTCGGACAGGCCACCATGTCCGGAGGGGTCGGAGTGTCTGGGGAGCGGTTGCCCGTCAGTCGGAATCGTCATCACATATGAGCCTAGCTGCTTCCAATCGCAATTGGCGTAACCACGCCCCGACGGGCCGCGAAATCGCTGCCTCGAAAACTGATCAGCGGTCGCTGACCGGGCTTGCGTGGTACCAGCACGTGTGAGGGATTCCATGTCGGTTGCAACGTCTCCCGTGGCACGGTATTCCCTGATCCCGAACGGTTCTTGCCCATATTGGCCAAGACATGTCGCGCGACCCATTACAGTGAGGTGTCGGTACAGCTTCACCGGGGCGCATCGCCCCGGTCTCTCACACGGTAGGAATACAGCTATGAGCATCATCCGCGGACTGGGACGAGTTCTGTTCTCCAGCTACTTCATCGTCAAGGGTTCGAATGCTGCCCTCAAACCAAATGACTTCGTCGAGGAAGCCGAACCTGTCGCTGACAAGCTTGTTCCCATGCTTCAGCGCACCCTCCCCTCCGTGGGGGGATACATTCCCGATGACACCCGCACCCTGGTGCGCGCCACCGGTGCCGCCCAGGCAGCAGGTGGTCTTGCCATGGCCACCGGGCTGGGGCGTCGTCTCGGTGCCAGCGTGGTCGCAGCCACCATGGTGCCGCACGTCATCGCCTCGATCCCCGACAAGACTCTGCCGAAGGCGGAACGCGCCGCAGGTCGTTCGGTGCTGCTGCGCAACGTCTCCCTGCTGGGTGCCAGCCTCATGGCCTCGAAGGACACCGCTGGACGCCCTGGCCTCGCATGGCGTACCGCCAACACCAAGCACCGTCTCGAGAGCTCGGCTCGCGACCAGAAGGCGTCGCTGGCAGCCAATCAGGACAAGATGAGCCGCAAGGCTCGCAAGCGCATCGCCAAGGCGGAGAAGAAGGCTCGCAAGACCGCTGAGAAGATGCAGAAGAAGGCTGCTGCCCGCAGCTGAGACCTGCCGAACTCCAGGAACCGTCCTCCCGAGTGACGACACAGACGACGTGGGCCGTCCCGCGGGCTCCTCACGAGCTCACGGGACGCGTCGTCGTTCCCGGGTCGAAGTCCCAGACCAATCGCGCTCTGTTGCTCGCCGCCACGAGCAACAGTGACAGCGTGCTCGACGGCGTGCTTCGTTGTCGGGACAGTGAGCTCATGATGGCTGGCCTCCAGGCTCTCGGAGCACGGTTCAGGGTGCAGACTCCCGGACGAGTACTCGTGCGTGCTCCAAGGCTTTTGCACCACGCCGTGCACCCCATCGAGTGTGGGCTCGCCGGAACGGTCATGCGTTTTCTACCGGCGCTGGCCGCCACCGTGGCGGGACGCACCCAGTTCGTCGGCGACGAGGCCGCCGCACGACGTCCCATGGACGGTCTGGTGACGGGGTTGCGTCAGCTCGGAGCCAGATGCACGTACGAACCTCACGACGCAGGACACTCACCACACGCGACCCTCCCCCTCACCGTGGACGCCCCGGCACGTCTGGGCGGACCGGTCGTCGAGATCGACGCTGCCCAGTCCAGTCAATTCGTTTCGGCCCTGCTGCTGGCTGCACCGCGTTGCACACACGGGATCGACCTACGACACACTGGAGCGGGTCTGCCCTCCCGACCCCACATCGACATGACCTGCACCATGCTCGCCAGACGTGGCGTCCGCGTCGAGCAGCCGGAACCGTGCCGGTGGGTGGTCCACCCCGGTCCGGTGCAGGGCCGGGACGAGACGATCGAGCCGGATCTCACCAACGCAGCAGTGTTCCTCGCCGTAGCAATGGTGACCGGCGGATCGGTGGAGGTTCCCGGCTGGCCACGCGTCACCGACCAGCCCGGGACGATCTTCCTCGACCTGGCCACCCGGATGGGGGCCATCGTGAATCGGTGCGGCGATGTGGTGCGCGTCACCGGCGGTGAGCTGCATGGAATCGATGTCGACCTGCACGCCGCCAGCGAGCTGACCCCAGTCGTCGCGGCACTCGGTCTGCTGGCCGATGGACGCACCAGGATCCGAGGGGTCGCACACATCCGTGGTCACGAGACCGACCGGCTGGCAGCCGTGGAGGATCAGTTTCGAATGCTGGGGGGCGACGTCTCACAGACCGAGGATGGGATGGTCATCACCGGGTGTGGGCAGGACGGCTGTCCCGGCGCCAGTGGCCTCACTGGCGGGCTCGTCCGCACCTGTGCCGATCACCGCATGGCACACGCCCTTGCTCTCGTGGGGCTGCTCGTGCCCGGAGTCGTCCTCGACGACGTCTCGTGCACCACCAAGACGATGCCACACTTTCCTGCAATGTGGTCCCACCTAGTGGAAGGACGTCCATGAGCCCACGCCGGCTGGCCAGTTCAGGTATCGACACCGACGACTACAGTGCCTTTGATCGCCCCCGGCGGCGGTCCCGTCCGCGTACCAAGAATCGTCCCGACTACTCCGATCTGCCCATTGGTCAGGTGACCTCCATTGATCGTGGGCGCTACACGTGCCGCCTGGACGACCACGACCTCGTTGCCATGAAGGCTCGCAGCCTTGGTCGCAAGGCCGTCATCGTCGGTGATCGGGTCAGACTGGATGGTGACACGTCGGGAGCCGAAGGAAGCTTGGCTCGAATACCCCAGGTGGAGCGACGTCGCACCGTCCTGCGTCGTACGGCTGACGACACCGACCCCCATGAGCGGGCCATCGTCGCCAACGCCGATCAGATCTTCATCGTCACCGCCCTCGCGCAGCCCGAGCCACGCGTGGGCATGATCGACCGGGTGCTCGTGGCCGCTTATGACGCCGGGGTTGATCCCGTGCTGTGCCTCACCAAGGCAGATCTGGCCGACCCCGACGAACTCATGGAGCTGTACGGGTCACTCGACGTACCGGTGGTGACGACCCGACCCGGAGCAGATCTGGACCCCGTGCGCGACATGCTCACCGACCGGACGACCGTCCTGGTGGGTCACTCCGGGGTGGGCAAGTCGACGCTCATGAATGCTCTCGTGCCCGGTGCCGGACGAACCACGGGGCACGTCAACGATGCCACGGGACGAGGCAGACACACCTCGACCTCTGCGCAGGCCCTCGAGCTGCCCGGCGGGGGGTGGATCATCGACACCCCAGGGGTTCGATCATTCGGACTGTCCCATGTGACGGCTGACCGGATCCTCGCCGCATTCGGTGATCTGGAGCCCATCACCGCCCAGTGTCCGCGGGGATGTGAGCATCTGACGAGTTCTCCGGAATGTGCCCTGGACCGGGCCGTCGAGCACGGGCTCATCCGGCCGATCCGGCTGGAGTCGTTTCGGAGGCTGGACGCTGCTCGACAGGCGAACCCCTCCAACTCCTGAGGACCTTCTTCCCTGAGGGTTTCCGAACAGTCCTGCAGCGAGCGCAGCAGCTGGGACGACACACCAGCTCCCGGACACAGCCACCATCCACGGCCCCATCGACGCGCACGCCGCTCACCTGAGACCGGACCGATCGACGCTGCCGACCCGTGCCAGGTGGTCCCGATGTCTGGCCATGTGTCCGTGGCGTGCACCTGGCTGCCCCATGCCGGTGGTCCCCGTGTCGGGAACCGCCACGCCGCCATCCGCCTGTCGATCAGGGCTCCGGCACGACACGTCCACCGCGTAGATTTAGGTCATGGTGAACGTGCTTGACGATCTTGCCCTGGCCCACCGGATTGCCGATGACGCCGATGCCCTGACGCTGGCTCGGTTCCGGGCCAGCGACCTGCGCATCGACCACAAGGCGGACCACAGCGAGGTGACCGACGCCGATCTGGCCGTGGAGGATGCCGCACGACGCATCGTCGCGGCAGCCCGACCCGGCGATGCCGTCCACGGTGAGGAGCGGGCCGACACCGGTTCCGGGCCGCGACGCTGGATCATCGACCCCATCGACGGTACTGCGAACTATGCCCGCGGTGTTCCGGTGTGGGCCACCCTCATCGCCCTGGCCGAGGGCGACGAGGTGGTTGCCTCGGTCGTCTCGGCACCGGCCCTGCACCGGCGCTGGTGGGCAGCACGTGGCCACGGAGCATGGGCCGGCGGGCCGTGCGTCGATGAGGGATCGCCCATCCACGTCTCGACGGTGAGTGACCTGCGCGAGGCGTTCCTGTCGTACTCGTCCCTGCACGGGTGGGATGAATCGGATCGCGGGGATGAATTCGCCGAACTCATGGCGACGGTGTGGCGCACCCGGGCCTTCGGGGACTTCTGGAGTTACATGCTCGTGGCGGAGGGAGTCGTCGATCTTGCTGCCGAGCCCGAACTCAATCTGCACGACATGGCCGCCCTCGACGTCATCGTGCGAGAAGCTGGCGGCACGTTCACGACCGTTGCCGGCCAGCCCGGCCCATGGGGACCAGACGCCTTGGCAAGCAACGGTCTGCTGCACGAGCAGGCCATGACCATTCTGGGCTCCGGGGCACATACGGCCTAGGATCGGCACCCGCATTCGGGGCCTTCACTCATGCACCATCGAGGAACGGGCCGCATGAGCAACCTCGGAACTCGTCACTCACAGTACTCGGGCGCGAATGGTGCCTTCCAGACGGGTGACGTCGACCAGCAGTTCCCGGTCGGTCTCGTCGATGTCGAGCACTGTGTACCCCAGCTCCCCGCGAGTGGCCAGCGCCTGGTAGGTGACGTTGCCGCCGTGATCGGCCACCAAACGGTTGAGGTCTGCCATGATGCCGGGCATGTTGAGGTGCAGGTGTCCGATGCGTGCCCCGGGAGTGGCGCCCGTCGTGATGTCGGGAAGATTGACGCTCATGCTCGTCGAGGCGCGTTCGCTGTAGTCGATGAGCTTGCCAGCCACGTAACGACCGATGTCGATCTGGGCCTCCTGGGTCGATCCCCCCACGTGTGGGGTGAGAATGACGTTGTCCAGGCTCTGCAGCTCGGAGACGAACGGTTCATCGCCGGATCGGGGCTCACTGGGATAGACGTCCACTGCGGCCCCGGCGAGATGTCCGGTGCGCAGATTGTCCGCGAGCGCAGCGACGTCGACGACATGTCCGCGAGACAGGTTGAGGAACAGCGACCGCGGCCGCATCATCGAGAACTCCTGCTCACCGAAGAGAAGCGTGTTGTCGGCGCGTCCGTCCACATGGACGGTGACGACGTCGACGGACTGCAGCAGCTCCTCGAGACTGTCGCAGCGGTGGGCATTGCCCATGGGGAGTTTGTCCGCGACGTCGTAATACATGACGCTCAGACCGAGCGCCTCGGCCAACACCGAGATCTGGGCACCGATGTTTCCGTACCCGACGATGCCCAGGGTGCGGCCACGCACCTCGTGCGACCCGATGGCGGACTTGCGCCATACCCCGTGATGCATCTGGGTGTTGCGATCTCCCAACCTGCGGGCCAGGGCGATGATCTCGGAGATCACCAGCTCCACCACGGATCGGGTGTTGGAGAACGGGGCGTTGAACGCCGCCACCCCGGCACGCGCCAGATCATCCAGGGCAAGTTGGTTGGTACCAATGCAGAAGGCCCCCACCGCCGTCAACGTCTCACCACGTTGCGCAACGACCTTGGGGGTGACCTGGGTGCGAGATCGAACGCCCAGCAGGTCGACCCCGTCGAGTGCCTCGATGAGTTCGTCCTCACCCAGTGCCCCGGAGACACGTTCAACCTCGTAACCAGCCTCGCGCAGGGTTCGTACAGCCTCGTCATGGATGTTCTCGAGCAGAAGCGCCTTCATGCAGGCCAGTCTAGGGAGGGGACGCACCGCGTCTCACGGGATGAAACCACCACGGTTGTGTGCTCATCGCGCCCGTGCGAGGAGGCGGTCCCCAGCACCCTCGACGAATGGCCCGACCAACGTGACCGCCGTATCTCGGCGAGGACGGGCCAGCGTCACCACTGCACCTCGGCGAGGACGGGAAGGTACCCAGAGCTGCCCTGCCGCGGCTGCCATGACGTTGCGGGCACAGGGCACCCGGGCACAGGGGTGACGTCCACCGTGTCGTCACCCCTGCATCGGGGCGGTCGAGGCAGCAGTACTCAGGAATGTGGTGCTGCAGCCCTCCCCCACGTCCGGTCCTCGTCCAGGCCTCGAATGGTGGGCACGGCCGCCAGCAGCCGACGGGTGAGATCATGCCGGGGTTCGGCATAGACCTGGGCGAGATTGCCGGACTCGACGATCCGACCGTCCTGGATGACGGCCACCTCCTGACACAGATGTCGCACCACGGCGAGGTCGTGTGAGACGAGCACCAGGGTGAGGCCGCGCTCGTCCACCAGACGGGTGAGCAGGTTGAGCACCTGGGCACGTACCGACACGTCCAGGGCGGAGACCGGTTCGTCGGCCAGCAGCACCGTCGGGTTGGTGATGAGGGCCCGGGCGATGGCGATACGTTGTCGCTGGCCGCCGGAGAACTCGTGGGGGTACCGATCTCGATCTTCCGGATCGAGACCAACCTCTGCCATGACCCGTTCCAGTGCGGCGGGAACGTCGTCCACCGTGCCGCGCAGCATGCGGGAGCGCAGCGGTTCGGTGATGATCCGGCCCACCCGCATGCGCGGATCCAGGCAGGACCGGGGATCCTGGAAGACCATCGACACCTGGGCGCGCAGTGGGCGCAGATCGGCATGCGAGGCGTGGATCGACGAGCCGGCGAAGAGGACGTCCCCCTCGTCCGGGCGACGCAGCCCGTCCAGCACCTTGAGCAGGGTCGACTTTCCCGATCCGGACTCACCGACGACGCCGAGACGTTGGCCGCGGGCAATGGTGAGGTTGACGTGGTCCAAGGCCTGGACGGCGTTGGCACCGGTGCCGAATCGCAGGTTGAGATTCCTCGCCTCGAGGATCGGGGTGTTCACGGTGGTGCTCATCGGTCCTCCAGCACGATCGGCTGGCCCGGTTCGACGGCGTCGAGTCGGGCAGCACGCAGTAGACGTCGGGTGTAGGGGTGCTTCGGGTCGTTGAAGACGGTGCGTGCCGCCCCGCGTTCTACGAACGTCCCCTGGTGCATGACGACGACCTCGTCACAGACCTGGGAGACGACGGCCAGGTCGTGGGAGATGAACAGGCAGGCAGCTCCCACCCGGGTGAGGACGTCGTCGATGGTTTCCAGCACCCGGGCCTGGACGGTGACGTCCAGTGCCGTGGTCGGCTCGTCACAGATGAGCAGGTCCGGGGAGTTGACCAGGGCCAGGGCGAGCAGGGCTCGCTGACGTTGCCCTCCGGAGAGATGGTGAGGGTACGCCTGGGCCACCCGCCGGGGTTCACGAATGCCGACCGTCTCCAGCATGTCCAGCACGACCTTGCGGGTGTCGGCATGCCGTCCACCGCGGAGCTTGAAGATCTCACCAATCTGACGCCCCACCCTCATCGTCGGGTCCAGAGCGGTCATGGGTTCCTGGAACACCATCGCCATGCCGGTGCCACGCAGTCGAGACATCTGCCGGTCCGAGGTGCCCAGCAGTTCCTCACCACGCCAGGTCACCGACCCGCTGACGTGGGCGTTGCCGGGCAGCAGACCCATGATGGACAGTGCCGTCACCGACTTGCCGGAGCCGGACTCGCCGATGAGGCCGAGCCGTTCACCGGGTTCCATGGTGAGGTCGACGCCATCGACGGCAACTCGACGGTGTCGTCCGAAATCGACGTGCAGGTCTCGCACTTGCAGCAGACTCATCGCACCTCCCGAAGTTTTGGATCGAGCAGATCGCGCAATCCGTCACCGAGCAGATTGAAACCGAGCACCGCCACGGCAATGGCCAGGGCCGGCCAGATCGTCAGTGCCGGGTTGGAGAACAGGTAGGACTGGGCATCGTGCAGCATCCGTCCCCAGGTGGGCACGCTGGCCGGGGTGGCCAGCCCAAGGAAGCTCAGCGCCGCCTCGGCGAGGATGGCCACGGCGTAGGACACCGATGCCTGCACCCCGATGAGCGGGGCGATGTTGGGCAAGACGTGGGTCACGGCGATGCGCCACGCCCCGATCCCGCTGGACCGAGCTGCGACGACGTAGTCCTGGCCGATGACCTGGCGACTCGTGACTCGGCTGATCCGTGCGAAGACTGGGATGGTGGCCACCCCGATGGCGATCATGCCGGTCCAGGTGGACCCGCCCACCGCAGCAGCCAGGATGATGGCGAGCAGCAGCGCCGGGAAGGCGTAGAGCAGGTCGGCGGCCCGCGACAGCAGCGTGGACCACGGGCGCGGTGCCATGGCGGTGGCGATGCCCCACGGCACACCGATGCCAGCAGCGATGAGCACCGAGACGACACCCACCAGCAGACAGGTCTGGGCGCCGACGAGCATACGGCTCAGCAGATCCGCACCCACCTGGTCGGTGCCCAGCCAGTGCTGGGCGCTGGGGCCGAGCAGTCGATCCTGTGGGATGGCGAGATTGGGGTCGTAGGGAGTCCAGAAGCAGGACACGACGGCCGCGATGACGACGATGGCGACGAGGGTGGATCCAACCACCAGTCCAGTTCGTTTCACTTGGATGCCTCCTTCACCACACGAAGACGGGGGTCCAGGCTCACCGTGACGACGTCGCTGAGGAACGAGATGAGCAGGACGAGTGCCACGAGAACCATGACGACGTCGGCCACGACGGGGATGTCACGCGAGGTGACGGCGTCGAGCAGGAAGCTGCCTAGCCCCGGCACCACGAACACCTGCTCGACGACGATGGCGCCGACGAGCATGCTCGAGACCTCCAGCCCGAGCACCGTCACCAGCGAGATCGACGCATTGCGACGTCCGTGCCGGCGCAGAGCACCGTGCAACGTCCATCCAGCAGCCCGTGCGGTACGCAGGTAGTCGTCGGTGAGCACGTCGATGAATGCCGAACGCACGTAGCGGCTCATGACGGCAGCCTGGACGAGTGCGAGGGCCAGAGCAGGAAGGATGAGATGGCGAATCCACTCCCCCGGGTCCTCCCGCAGCGGCACGTAGGCACCGGCCGGCAACCAGCGCAGCTCGATGGCGAACAGCAGGATGAGCAGCAGTCCGGCAAGGAAGGCCGGCACGCTCATGAGGAACTGGGCCAGGGCCGAGGTGAGGAATCCTCGGACGTCACGACGATGGATCGCGGCATGCACCCCCATGGGGATGCACAGCAGCAGGGCGATGAGCACGGCCAGCAGCACCAACCAGCCGGTGACGGCCAACCGCTCGGCGATCTGTGGGGCGATCTCCTGGCCGCTGAGCACCGAGGTGCCGAGGTCACCGGTGAGCAACCCGGAGAGCCAGTGCCAGTAGCGCACGAGGAAGGGATCGTCCAGGCCCAACTGCTCACGCAACTGGGCGGCCATCTTCGGATCGGCATTGGAGCCGAGCATCACCTGGGCCACGTCACCGGGAAGCAGTGAGAGCAGGGCGAAGATGATGATCGAGGAGACGGCCAGGCTCACCACCAGACCGAGCAGTCGCCTGCCGATGAGGCGTGCCGTGCGGCCAGCCGTACTGGTGCCACTTGGAGGTGGTCCACCAGCCGTGGCATGTGCCGTGTTGCGCGGAGTACTCATGCCTTGTCCTCCAATCCGGTGAGGTCGAAACTCAGTGAGGTCGCGTTGTGTCCCAGGCCGGTGATTCCGGCTCGGGTGACGGTGGTCTTGGGCATGAGGTAGAGGAACCCGCCCGAGACGTCGTCATTGAGGATGCGCGCCGCCTGCTTCATGGTGTCGTTGACCTCATTGGCGGGGCCGGTCATGGCCTTCGTGACGAGTTTCTGGAACTTCGGGTTGTTGTATCGCCAGTAGTAGTCCGGGTTGGCCCAGTTGACGATGTCTCGCGGTTCGAAATGTCCGACGATGGTGAGGTCGTAGTCGGCACGGGTGTAGACGGCGTCGAGCCAGCGTGCGGGGAACTCGAGTTCGTCGGTGACCAGGGTGATTCCCACCTGCTTCAACTCGCTGGCGATGATGCGCGCCGAGGTGGTGGCGTAGGGCAGGGTGGGCACCCGCATCCGCAGGGTGAGGCCATTGCCGTGGCCAGCCTCCTTGAGCAGACGCCGGGCCTGGTCCGGGTCGTAGGGCAGCTTGCCCGCCAGGTCCTCGTACCACGGGTCGGTCGGCGGGACCATGGAGCCGATGAGCGACCCCTGACCATTCGTCACGGCCTTCATGAGGTTCTTCCGGTCGATGGCATGCATGATGGCACGGCGAACACGTTTGTCGGACAACGCCGTGGACTGGTTGTTCATCCCCATGACGACCTCGTAGTTCGTCGTGCCGGTGATGACGTCGTAGCGGGACGGGTCCTGGAATCGGCTCAGCGCCTGTGGGGTGGCGAGATCGGAGAGGATGTCGACGTCACCACTCATGAGGGCAGCGGTCTCGGGGGTGGGATCTGCGAAGTACAGGAACTGCACGTGCGACACCTTGGGCTTCAGGTGCCACGCGTTCGGGGAGGTGGCGAGATCGACCGAGTGTCCGGGCCGAAAATCCGTGACGACGTAGGGACCCGATCCCGCCGGATGGGTGGCAAGGTCGGTCTTGACGGTGGGATCGATGACGACGCCGGCGGAACACCCCAGGTAGAACAGCAGGAAATTGTCCGGGTGGCTCAGGTTGAGCACGACGGTGTGGGAATCCTTGACGCGCACCGTCTTGATGGAACCGAGTTGGGCCTTGGTGACGGCGATACCGTTCTTGCGATTGTTGTCCAGGGATGCGGCAACCGCCTTGGCGTCCACTGGTGCCCCCGAGGCGAATCGGGCCGCAGGATCAAGGTGAAAGGTGTAGGTGAGACCGTCGGGGCTCTGCTGCCACGACCGTGCCAACAATGGTTTGAGATCACCATTGTCGTCGATCTTCGTCAATGTCTCATAGACGTTGTAGAGCAATACTTGGGCGATCGCCGCAGCGGCATTCTGTGTGATGTCCAATGTCGGTGGAGCTGCAGTGGCTGCAACGACCACAGGTTTGTCTCCCGATTCATTGCTGGAGGAATGTGGGGAGCAACCTGTTGCCGTCACTGCCAGGCACAGGGTGAGGAAGAACCCCATCATCCTTGACAGACGCTTCATTCTTGCGTTGGTCCTTTTCTGCCTGACGACCCTGATTGGGCCGTGCTTTGGCAGTCATACTATGTACGCCCATCCAGCCTCGGACGAACGTTCTCCACAGCATTGGAGGACGAAAATTGGTCAGGTGCCACAGTTCACTGCAACCTGCGATGCACGGCAATGAGTCCCTGCTCCACCAGCCGCTGGCGGCCCATCCCATCGAGACCACACTGCCCGTCTGGGATCGCGTCGACACCACCAGTCAGGATCAGGGCGATGGCAACGGCATGAAAGATGGGTAACGGCACGTGGGGGACGTGTGTGGATCGACGCTCCCCCGCCGTGGCCATGGCGTCGAACCAGTGGGTGAGCAGAAGGGCACGAGAAGGATGGGCCTGAGGCATGTCATGCCGGTGATCTCGGCGGATTCTCGGTGCCACGCTGCGCCTTCGTGGCTCGATTTTGCATGCACCGCAGACATGTGTATAGTGAAACGAGTCGACGCGGGGTGGAGCAGTTCGGTAGCTCGCCGGGCTCATAACCCGGAGGTCACAGGTTCAAATCCTGTCCCCGCTACCACGTTCCCCGCCAGCCTTGCGGCTGGCGGGGTTTTTCATCTCCAGCTGGCAACTCCTTGCCGGCAGATGTCGGTGGCGTGGCAGTACGCTCACCTGTGAGCGCCGGCAGCGTCATCCTCGCCGATGGAGTCGTCGGTCCCCACCTCGTCGTGAGACGGATTCTGGTCGTCGGGAAGGTCCTCGGCCTTCGTCACCCCGGTACCCACCCGGTTGGCGTGCAGGACGAGTGTCCAGTCCTCCCCACGCAGCGGCACGATGATGATCGGACGACGTTGGCGTCGCGAGAGCTGTATGGCGACCGAACCGTCGAACCACTCCTTGGCCTGCCACCGAAATCCCGGTGCCCGAGTGCCCACCATGAAGGCGCCGGCATTGACGGTGTGTGCCAGATGTGCGAGTTCACGGTCCGTCAGTCCAGCCAGGTAGCGGAACTGCCAGGTGATGTCCGGATGCGCGCTCATCACCTGCTCCAGGGCGGTGCGCAGATCGACCTCACGCTCGTGGCAGGGGGTGCGCTCCTCGTCGGGGATGAGGGGGACGGAACCCTCGCCATCGGCCACCGGGACGCGGGACTCATCGACGTAGGCCATGACCAACTCGCACCGGTGGGCACGGGCATGTTCCAAGGCAGCCTCGATGATACGTACTGGAATTCCGGGAAACACTGCCACCACGAGGGGATGATCGCTCATGGGAACTCGCGGAAGGTGCTCGTGCTTGGTGGTCGTCGACCCGCAGGCGGGGCAGGCGGATTCTCGTGGGACGTCAGCGGTGGTCGTCATGTCAGCCTCCTTGGACTGAGATCATCCTTGATGGGTCCCACAGTAGTAGCCCCACGGCCGCGGGCGATGGCCAGAAGCCCGAAACCGTCCTCGGAAGCGTCGCCGCATGCCACGTACAACCATCCCCCTGGACGGTCGCACGTGGTCCTGAGCTCAGCGAGGCATCGAACTCAGCGAGGCAGCTTGCGGGCCTGCTCGACGAGCGTGCGAGCCTGGTCGACCTGCTTCTGGTACTCCCCCAGATTGCCCTCGTCCAGGGCCTTGTCGGCTTGCACGAAGGCCTTCTGAGCCTGGTCCAGCAGCTCGGAGGCGTCGGTGGAGGCATTCGGGCTCGGCACGCCGGTTGCCCCACCGTTCCTCGCACCGGGTGACGATGAGGCTGATGGTGCAGCACTGGGCGGCGCCTGTGGAGCGGCCGATGGACTGCCGTCCGATCCCTGCTGGCCAGGCACGTCTGGGTCCGTCATGTCGACTGCGGTCTCCCCCGTCGAGGCGCCGGCGTCACCACCGAAGACCTGGTCCAGGGCCTCCTGCAGGGTGTCACCGATGCCGACGTTCTCGCCGAATCGCACGGCGACGAACCGCAACACCGGATATCCACCGCTACCCGTCTGGCGTTGGGCATAGATGGGTTGAACGTACATGAGTCCGCCGCCCACCGGAAGGGTGAGGAGGTTGCCGTGGGTTGCCGAGGCCGAACCACGATTCTGGTACGGCAACAGTTTCGCCGAGACGTTCTCGTCGGCGGTGATGGCGCTGGCGGTCTGGTTGGGGCCGGCGATCTGGGTCGTCCCAGACATCCGCAGCACCCGGATCTTGCCGTACCCGGGTTTGGTGGCGTCGGATCCGACCGAGACGTAGGAGGCCAGATTCTGCCGCTTGTTCGGCACCATGACGGCAGTCGCGGAGTACTGCGGATCGTCGTCGTCGGGCCAGCGAATCGTGAGGTAGTACGGAGGCTCCAGCCCGGCGTCGGAACGGACCGGGTCGTCGGGTGCCTCCCAGACGTCGTTGTGCTGGTACCACGTGTTGGGGTTGGTGGTGTGGTACTGGCCGAGCATGGCCCGCTGCACCTTGAAGAGGTCCTGGGGATAGCGCACGTGCGCCAACAGATCCTTCGACATGGCACTACGTGGCTTCACGGTTCCGGGGTACACCTTCTGCCAGGTCTGCAGGATGGGGTCGTCGGGTTGCCAGGCATACAGCTGGACCGTGCCGTCATAGGCATCCACGACGGCCTTGACACTGTTGCGGATGTAGTTGATCTCGGTGCCACGCTGGGCGACCCGGTTGCCGGTCGTGGAGTCGGAGGCAGCATCGCGCAGATCGACCTTGGTGGAGTTCGGGTAGTCCGAGGAGGTCGTGTACCCGTCGACGATCCACACCATGCGTCCATCGACGACAGCGGGCAGGGAGTCGCTGTCCACGGTGAGCCACGGGGCAACCTTGGCGACCCGGTCACGGGGCTTGCGGTCGTAGAGGATCTTGGAGTTCGAGTGCACCCGGTCCGAGAGCAGCAGGTTGATGTCGGCCATCTGGGTGGCGTACATGGTACGCAACACCGGATTGCCGATGGCCACCCCACCGTGTCCGGCATAGGTGGTCATGGTCTCGGTCCCGGCAGCTGCCGAACCACCACCGGGAGTGTCGAGCTCAACGGGTTCTGCCCCGTCTCGAGCACCGACGACCACCCAGGGATCCGCCATCTCGCCGTAGTAGACGCGTGACTGGTTCTCCTTGATGGATCCGGTGGTGGGGATGTCCTTGGCCAACCAGGTGGGTTCCCCGGAGTTCTCCCGGCGTCCACCGGCAGCGGCGACCATGCCGTAGCCGTGGGTGTAGACGGTGTGGACGTTGTTCCAGCTCTTGTCGGCGATGCCGTTCTGGTCGATCTCGCGGGCTCCCACGACGACATCGGTGGACTTGCCGTCGATCGTGTAACGGTCCACGTCAAGAATCTTGGGGAAGGAGTAGAAACCGCGTACCTGCTGCAACTGCTCGAAAGTGGGAGCGACAACGGCGGGGTCCATGAGTCGGATGGCCGGCAGCGTCTCGGCGTCGGTCTTGAGCTGACCGGCCGACGTCGTGGTGCGTGCAGCGTAGTCGGTGATCGTCGTGTCCTGGATGCCGAACGCCTTGCGGGTGGCAGCAATGTTGTTGACGATGTAGGGCCGTTCCTTGTCCGGGGCGTCCGGGACGACCTGGAACCGCTGCATGACCGCCGGATAGATCCCCTGGATGATGAGGGTGGAGACGAGCATGAGCGCAATACCCATCCCCGGTACCCCCCAACGTCGCCACCAGGCGTTGGCGACGAACAGCGCTGCGACGAGGAAGGCGATGATGGCAACGACGATCTTGGCAGTGGCTCGGTAGTGGTCGGCAGTGAATCCGACGCCGGTGAACAGACCGTTGTCGGAGACGGCGAGCCCGTAGCGCCCCAGGATCGTCGACAACCCGAAGAACACCAGACCAATGGCCAGCAACACCGAGATGTGCGACTGCGCACGTGCTGAGAGCAGGTGCTGCTCGGTGCGTCTGGCCTGGGCCAGGCCACCGGGAACCAGACTGCGCGGTACGAGATAGTTCACCGACCCCATGACGAGATGAACGCCGAAGGCCGCGATGACGCTGGTGATGACCAGTGGCATCCCCAGCGACACCAGGTACTTGTACCACGGGTAGTCGAAGACGTAGAACGAGATGTCCTTGTCGAAGTACGGATCACGAGCCCCGAACGACGTCGCATTCCACCATGCCAGCACGGTCGTGGTCTGGGCGACGGACGTCGCAGCAATGATCAGTGCCAGTGCCCCGGAGCAGATGCCGATGATCGCGCGGTGATGTTTCTCGAGGTAGGCACGGTACTTCCGGGCGAACTCGGTGTTCGTCTCGGCCACGGTGCGAGGACGCAGTTTCATGGCCAGCACCATGTTGCCGGCAGTGGTGGCCCACACGAGAGTTCCGACGGCGAGGAACAGTCCGGTTCCGGTGAGCAGTCTGGTGAGGTAGACCCGCTGGAAGTGCAGTGAGGAGAACCACAGCAGGTTCGAGGTGATGGACGAGGCCACCAGCCAGCACAGCACGATGCCCGTCACCACTGCAGCAGCGATCCAGCCGCTGCGATGGGTCGTGGCCCGGCGATTGCGTCGCGATCGACGAACTCCTCGGGTGAATGGCGAGCTCATCATCGATCTCCTCTCGTGCCGGCGGGCCCGGCCGGACGGTGTGCATCCTTCGCAGCCATGTCGTCGCTCACTGCGACGTCCCCGGTAGTCGGGTCGAAGGTGTGCAGCAGTGCCATCTCCAGTGCCGGGACAAGATCGGTGCCCGACAGCAGGTCGTCGGGGTGGTCCAGCAACCGTGCCAGTGCGTGATGTTCACCAGTGCGCAGCACACCGACGATGACGCGTACGTCCTGGCGGCGAGGATGGGAGGCCACGAAGGTGGCGGCCTGGGCGGGGTCCGCCGGAATCTCGTCCTCCACGTCATTGGGGAGGAAGACCCGCTCCAAGGTGATCGCCGCCCCGTCCACCGCGTCGGGCCACATGATCGATGCCAACGCAGCCTCGATGTCGTCACCGGCGTGGAACTCGTCCTGCTCGATGCTCGACAGGGAATCCGGCGACCCGGCAACCAGGTGTTGCGCCAGGGCCGGTTCCGATTCTCGCAGCTTCTCCGTGTTGACGAGAGCGAACAACCTGGCCGGCACCCCCCAGCCGGCCTGGTTGACGAATGAGTCGATCTCGGTGAGAGCCGCGACGAGGGCGTCGTCGTGGCCGGGAAGATCGTCGGAGTCGTGCTGGGGATCAGCGTTGCTCAGCAATGGGGAACCTCTTTTGTTTGCGCACCGGAGCGAATGTTCTGGACGCTGGCAATGGCGTCCCTCAGGCTGGTCACCTTAACCAATTTCATGGATGTTTTGTGCCCGGCGATGTCCTGACAGTTGCCAGCGGGGACGAGGAACACCTGTGCCCCGTCGCGCTCGGCACCGGCCATCTTCTCCTGAATGCCCCCGATTGACGACACGGTTCCATCTGGCGCCACGGTGCCGGTTCCTGCCAGGCGCAGGTCTCCCACGAGGTCGGAGGGGGCAATCGTCTGATAGGTGGCCAACGACATCATGAGCCCAGCACTGGGGCCGACGATGCCCTCGGGAAGGTTGAATCGCACCCGCGTGTCATATCGGTACCCGTTGGTCACCGAGATACCGATGAGCGGAATCTTGGGATTGTCTGGTTGGGCAGTCGTCGTGACGACGACATTGCGCGCCTTGCCGTTTCGTTCCACCGTGAACGGGACGGGCTCTCCCACGTCATGGGCTCGGATCTCGTGCTGGACGTCAGCAGGAGTGGACACCTTTCGGCCATCGACATGGGTGATGAGATCTCCCGGCGCCATGACATTGGTCGCTGGTCCAGAGGTGCTCACCCCCGCTGCCATGGGGACCTCGGTGACCGGTTGCCCCGCAGCTCGCAGGGCTGCGACAACCGCATCGGACTGGGAGGTGTCCATCATCTTCATCTCACTGGCCCGGACCTCGTCATTGCTCAGCCCGGGCTGGTAGACGACGTCCCTGGGAAGGACGTCGTGATCCGGCAGCCACGAGTTCACCAGTGCCTCAGAGAAGCTGAGGACGGAGTCGACGCTGGTCACCGACACCGTCGTCATGCGCACCTCGCCCTTGGTCTGGCGTGCCGGCAGACCACTGACCTGCACCACTGGTTTGGAACCATTGCGGCCGGCAAGATCGACGGTCTGCCCCGGACTCCATGCCACGAAGGGCACCGGAACCGCCCACAGCAGAATCATGACGACGACCAGGCACAGAGCGCTGGCAAGGAGGGTCCACCGGTGCAGTCCGGACTGCCCGTGCCGTCCAGATCCCCGATCGGGCCCGCCCTGGCCGGTGTGCCGCCACCGGTGTGGCCGTCCGGGGGTGTGACCTGGGGCGGTTGCAGACGGTGGTGCAGCAGACATGGTTCTTATCGTACAAACCGTCGGTGAACAGGTCGCACACGCGCCATTCCCGCGCCCATGACGTGTTTGGTCACGGGCACGGGACACATAGAATGTGCCAGAAGACGCCTCAGCCGCTGCCGAAGGAGCATGTTCATGAGCGACGATTCCACGAACCCGCGTCCTGGTGAACCCGATCCTGAGCAATTCGCCGAGCAACTGCGACGAATGATGGAGCAGATGGGGCTCCACATGCCCTCGCAGTCGGAATCGGAGGCGTTCCTCAAGCAGCTGGGCGAGATGTTCAACGCAGCACCGGGATCGCAGGGATTCGGGTTCACCTTCCCCATGGCCGGTTTCCCCACGTCAGGTGCCGCTGCACCTGGTGATGACTCCGCACCGATCGACTGGAACCAGCTCAAGGACGTTGCCCGCCACGTCTCGGCCAGCAAGGGGCCAGATCCCACCCCCGGTGCGGAGCAGCGTCAGAATCTCCTGGACACCACCCGGCTGGCGGAGAACTGGCTGGATCAGCACTGTGAGTTCCCCGGCGTCACCGCCGCCCCGGCACCGTGGAGTCGCGCCGAGTGGATCGAGAGCACCTTCCCGGCCTGGCAGCGTCTCGTCGAGCCGGTCCTCATGTCCTTGACGAACGCCTTGGCCGGTGTCCTGCGCCCAGAACCAGGCATGCTTGACGATGAACTCCTCAGCGCGCTGGCCTCCACCATGACCCCAGTGCTGCGCCGCATTGCCGCATCCCTGTACGGTTCCCAACTCGCCGAGAGTCTGGCCACCTTGTCAACGGTGACGACCACCGGCACCGAGATCGGTCTGCAGGTGCTGCCAGGTGCGCAGGTCATCACCCTGCCGGCCAACATCGGTGACGAGTGGAACAATCTGCACCTGGATCCGCACGACGTCCAGCTGTATCTGGTGCTGCGTGAGGCTGCGCGGCAGCGATTGTTCAACTCCGTGGCCTGGCTCGGTCCGCAGCTGCTCGCGCTCATCGAGCACTATGCACGTGAGATTCGCATCGACTCCAGCGCCATTGAGTCCGCAATCAACCTGGACGACGTGCAGAACCTCACCGGTGAGAAACTGGAGCAGATGTCGCAGGACCTGCAGGGCCGGTTGTTCGAACCCTCGACCACCCCGGAGCAGGAGGGGGTTCTCAAGCGATTGGAGACCCTGCTGGCACTCATCGAGGGTTGGGTGGACGACGTCACCGGCGAGGTGGCACGCACCTGGCTGCCCTCCCACGCCCAGCTCATCGAGGTGACGAGGCGGCGGCGGGCGACCGGCGGCCCCGCTGCGCAGTTCTTCGACTCCCTGCTCGGGCTGAGCCTACGCCCCCGCCACGTGCGCGAGGCAGGTAATCTGTGGGCTGCGCTGCGTCATGCACGTGGGACGGTGGGCCGTGACGCCGTGTGGCACCATCCCGACCTCATCCCCACGGCCGAGGACCTTGCCGACCCGATCGGCTATGTCCAGGCCGACCGTGATGTCACCGACTCCTCCAGCAGTCTGGATGGTCTGGACGCCGAGCTCGAGCAGCTGCTGCGTGACGAGGGCGGCACGCACTGAGATCCTGCCGGTTCGAGCCTGTCTGGTCTCGAGTGAGGTGTCAGTCGATGTCGGCCGGTGCCGGGTCCATCGCGTCCGTCCCCTCTCCCCCGTCGGTACCGCCCATGGAGGTGGCCCAGCTCCAGCCGGTGAGGAATCCCTCCGCCTTGTCCGCCTGTGGGTACCGGCTGAGCAGTTCATGAAACCTGCTGCCGTGGTTCGGCTCGACGAGGTGACACAGCTCGTGCAGCAGCACGTAGTCACTCACCCATCTGGGAAAACCGGCCATCCTCGCAGACAACCGGATCTGTCCGGTCCGGACGGTGCACGAGCCCCAGCGGTGATTCTGGTTGGTGACCCATCGCACGCTGCTGGGACGTACCCGGCTCCCCACGACTGGATCAAGATAGCTCCTGGCCAGTCTGTCGGCTCGCTCCATGAGCTCCTCGTCAGTGGTGGCAGTGTACCGGCGACGTCGGTTGAGCAATGTGGTGACGAGTTTCTCCACCTTGCGCCGCTCCTCGTCAGAGTCCATGCCCCACGGAACCATGACGAGGACATGGTCGCCGTCCTGGCGCGCCGACAAGGTGCGATGCCGCTTCTTGCTACGTCGGACGACCACTGCCGGACGGGTTGGGGTCGCAGGGAGGAAGGACTCTGTCATACCTTCATGATGGCCCATGCAGCCCCGGGGAGTCTGCACCCCACGACATGCCCCACACCTGTGACCCCAACATCTGTGACTCAGTGCGGCGCCTGATCGGGTGCAGCGCAATGCCGCTTTTCCACCCACCAATCAGGCCCGGTTATCAGCGGTTTTGCCACTCAGCGTCAAGGACGTCTAGTATCTAGATCAGCTCTTCGGGCCGGTGGAGTGTGGGGAAGACACGCCAACAGGTCCGGAGAGCTTTTTCGTCATGGTCTCGGACAATCGAGATGACCCCCGCGTCCTCCCCTGAGAGCCTGCGGGCACTGCTGAGACGCTGGACACGGCGTCACCACCTCATTCGCCAAGATGGCCCCTCACCCATTGCCGTCAGGTACTGTTCACAGTGATTGACTCGTGATGAGAGGGAGAACGATGACCGACGACGCGAGGATCGCCACCGGAAATCTGCGTGTGAACGCCAACGACCCCATTCCCACCGACTATGCCGAGCGCGCCAAGGGCATGGGCGTGTCCATCATCAATGGCGGCGCCGCATTCCGGGTGTGGGCTCCACACGCCGAGGCCGTTGCCGTCACCGGTACCTTCGACGACTGGGCTGCCCAGCCCGATGGCAGCAAGGATGACGCGCAGAAGGTGAAGTCCGCCCCTCACCAGCTGCTCAGTGAGGACAACGGCTACTGGTACGGCCAGGTGGCCGGGGCGAAGGTTGGCGAGGAGTACCGATTCGTCCTCGTCAACGGCGAGCAGGTGATCTCCCGCATCGACCCCTACGCCCGTCATGTGACGAGTTCGATCGGCAACGCGATCATCACCGATCCAGATGCCTACGACTGGGAGGGGGACGACTTCACCGCCCCCACCCTCAATGAGATGGTCATCTACGAGATGCACGTCGGCACCTTCTTCGACAAGGATCCCGACGACGACAAACCTGCCACCCTGGACACCATCGAGGAGAAGCTCGACCATCTCGTCCACCTGGGCGTCAACGCCATCGAACTCATGCCGCTCATGGAGTTTGCCGGCGATTACTCCTGGGGCTACAACCCCGCCCACATCTTCGCCGTCGAGAGCGCCTACGGCGGCCCGGAGAAACTGCGTGACCTGGTCAAGGTGTGCCACCGGCACGGTCTGGCCGTCATCATCGACGTCGTCTACAACCACTTCGGCCCCTCGGACCTCGACCTGTGGCAGTTCGACGGCTGGAGCGAGAACGACAAGGGCGGAATCTACTTCTACAACGACTGGAAGTCGTCAACCCCGTGGGGCGACACCCGTCCCGACTACGGTCGCGGCGAGGTGCGTGAGTTCATTCGTGACAACGCGATGATGTGGTTGGCGGAGTTCCACGCCGACGGACTGCGCTACGACATGACCCCGTACATGCGCAGCGTCGACGCCGGTGAGACGAACATCCCCGACGGCTGGAGCCTCACCCACTGGATCAACACCGAGATCCGCGAGCGTTTCCCACGGGCCATCACCATCGCCGAGGACCTGCACGGCGAGCCGAAGGTCGTCTCGACCGACGATGACGGCGCCGCCTTCCACGCCCAGTGGGACAACCACTTCGTCCACCCGATCCGTGCCGCCGTCATCTCCTCCTCCGACGAGGATCGTGACATGGATGCGGTGCGTGACGCGGTGGAGTTCACCTACGGTGACGCCTTCTCCCGTGTCATCTACACCGAGTCCCACGACGAGGTCGCCAATGGCTCGGCCCGGGTACCCCAGGAGGTCGACGACGGTGACCCGACCGGTTACTACGCCCAGAAACGCTCCACCCTGGGAGCAGCCCTGGTGCTCACCTCCCCAGGCCTGCCGATGATCTTCCAGGGCCAGGAGTTCCTGGAGGGCGAGTGGTTCCGCGACACCGTGCCGTTGCACTGGGACCAGCAGGACGAGTTCACCGGCATCTTCCGCATGTACAGCGACCTCGTCGGACTGCGTCTCAACAAGGAGGGCCACACCAAGGGGCTCACCGGCCAGCATGTCGACACCCTGCACCTCAACCCGGACAACCACATCTATGCCTTCCACCGCTGGGCTGACGGCGGGGCCGGTGACGACGTCGTGGTGGCGGTCAACCTGGATTCCCAGACCTGGGGCGACTACACCGTTGGCATGCCAGCCGCGGGGCACTGGGTGACGAGGCTCAACTCCGACGCCAAGGTGTACTCCGAGGCCTTCGACGGGGTGGACGTCCCTGAGTCGTTCGACGCCGTCGAGGACGACTACGACGGCCACCCGGCCTCGGCAACCCTGGTGCTGCCGCCCTACAGCGTGGTAATCCTGTCGCGCGACTGAGGGCCGATCAGCACAGCCCCGGTTCACCACTGGATCGTCTGGACGGTGAACCGGGATGACGCCGTTTCGAGGCGCTCCGAGAGGGGTTGGACTGTGCCCAACTGAGATCCACTGCCAGGATCCCGACAGCCCTGGTCGGGGCGTTTTCGAGCATGAGGTGTTGCTCGAGACCACCGCGGTGTTGCCCAGACGTTGCCAGGTGTGGTCCATCGTGGCCGTGGTGTGGTCCGTGCCGTCAGAGCACTGGATCGCCTCGCCGGCCGCGAGGGATCCTCATGGCATGCATGAATCCGTTGCCAGTTCCGAGCACGTGAACGCCAGATCAGTCCCCCGATCTTCCCCATCCCTGTCCTGCGCAGCTGTGCCGGTGCCTGGCGGAGTGCGCCTACTGGCCGACGACGGCACGTCCTTTCTCCTCTCAGGTGCCACCCTCGAGGAGGTACGTGATCTTCAACTACCACCGCGGATCCTCCACAGCCTGACCGAGCTTGGCCTGGTGACGAGGGCCACTCCGTGGCGCATCCATGTGCTGGGTGACGGGCCCGGGGTGCCCGAACTGGCAGCGGCCCTCAACAGCATGGATGAGGTCACCGCCACCTGCCGGCGTCACGACGTCCTCGAGTCCCCCACCGCCACATTGCACCGGCTCAGACACCGGTCGCGGACTCCCGACCTGGTCGTCGTCGTGCCTCGTGACCTGCTGGGCGGTCGTGGACTCGTCCAGCTGGCACGTCGCCACCGCATCCCCACTGCTGTCGCATGGCTGGGCAGGTCCATGGCGTTCCTGGGACCGACCAACGAGCCTCACCGACCACGGTGCCAACGATGCCTCGATCTCGCCCTGGCCCGTCGCGACCTCTCGTGGGCACAGTGTGCGACGATGCTGCGCTCCACACCGGCCGATGCGCCTACCCTTGGCGCGCTCAGTCTCGCACTGCTGCGCCGACTCGAGCAGGACACCTGGGGTACCTGGTGGTCGTGGAGCCGGCGTGGTGAGCGCAGCGGCACAGTACCCGTTCACCCCCTGTGCCATCGCTGTCAGGCACTCAGCGCGGGGGAGCACGGCGAACCGCTGCTGCACGCCATGGCGGCATGACCGCTCAACACGTGACCTCGGCAGGAACTCACCTCACGCGTCAGGAGTGATGATCCGCAGGATCTCGTCGCCGTACAGCTCAACCTTGCGTCTGCCGATCCCCGGAATGGCAAGCAGATCCTCCTGGGTACGCGGCTCATGCTCTGCAATCGCCAGCATCGTCACGTCAGTGAAGACCACGAATGGCGGCATGCTGTCTCGTTCTGCCCGTTCCTTGCGCCACTGCCGCAGCTGGTCGACGAGTTCGGCGTCGACGCCCACTTCGCAGGCCAGGTGGTGACCAAGTTTCTGATCCGAAGCGACCGTCATGGGTCCGTTGCACACCGAGCAGGTCGTGACCTTGCGTTTCTGACCAGTTCGCCTGGGACGTCTGCGTGTCTGGGTCGGTGTTCCGGGCAGGCCACGAAGAAACCGCGAGATGCCGAATCGGTTCCGTGAACTGACGCTGCGTGAGTACGAGATCCACAGGTGCCTGCGCGCTCTGGTCACGGCAACGTGCAGCAGTCGGCGCTCCTCGGCGATCTCCTCATGCTTGTCGGCAAGGATGAACGGCACCATGGAGTCCGAGACACCGAACAGCGCCACCACGTCCCACTCCAGGCCCTTGGAGGCATGCATCGTACACAGGGTCACACCGTCGGTGACGGGAATGTCCTGGCGCCGGGCTCGCTCGCCCAACTCGGTGACGACCCCCGCCAGCCCTGCCGACGGGGAGTTCCTCGAGACCGACTGGGCGACCTCCTGGAGCGCCTGCAGGGACTCCCACCGTTGCCGCACCATCCCGCTGCCCTCCGGAGGTTGGGGGGTCCACCCCTGATCCTCCAGGACTTCGCGAGCACGCTGCCCGGGGGCCTGTGGATCCGCCTGCAGTGCTCGGGTGAGCGCGGCAAGGGCCTGTTTCACCTCGGCACGTTCGTAGAAGCGCTCGGCATCCTTGACGACGTAGGGCACGTCAAGATCACTGAGGGCAAGTTCCAGTGGTGCAGTCTGGGCATTGGTCCGGTGCAGAATGGCCATCTGCGACCACGGCACCCCATCATCGTGCTGACCTCGCAACCACGTGGCGATGGCAGCTGACTCGCTGGCCTCGTCATCAAAGGCACGGTAGATGGGAGGCTCCCCCTGACCCGTCTGGGAGCGCAGTTTCACTCCGAGATTGTGGAATCTGGCTTCCTCCTTGCCCAGATGATGGGTGAGCAGGGTGTTGGCGAGATCGATGATGGGGGCGGTGGATCGATAGTTGCGCACCAGCCGCACCTCGATGGTGTCGGGGTGTTCCCGCGGAAAGTTGATGAGGTATCGAGCCTTGGCCCCGGCGAAGGCGTGGATGGCCTGATGCGGGTCTCCCACCACGCATACGTCATCCCGATCCCCGAACCACAGTTCGAGAAGGGTGTGCTGGATGGGCGAGACGTCCTGGTACTCGTCGACGACGAAGTGTCGGTACTGGTCATGGACCTGGTCCAGGATGTCTGGATGATCGGCAAGCAGTCCAGCTGCGCACAGCAGGATGTCGTCCAGGTCTATGACGGCAGCCTCATGCTTGACGGCTTCGTACCCGGCGAGAACCCGTCCGACCGTGTCCGAGGAAACCCCGGCAACGGCTCGTTGGCGAGCCCTGGCCAGAGGCGGATAGTCAGTGATCGTGACGTTCGACACCTTGGCCCATGACACCTCTGCCGACAGGTCACGCAACAAGGCGGTGTCCGTGCTGAGCCCACATCGTTGGGCGGCCTGGGCCAGCATGGGGAATCTCTTCGTGCTCACCGGTGGCAACTCGCAGCCATAGGCTCGAGGCCAGAAGTACTTGATCTGTCGCAGTGCGGCAGAATGGATCGTTCGGGCCTGCACACCGTGAACACCGAGCCCCTCAAGACGGGTCCTCATGGTGCCAGCAGCTCGCGTGGTGAAGGTGACGGCAAGGGTACGGCGCGGATCCAGCCTCCCGGTGCAGGCACCGTAGGCGATGCGGTGGGTGATGGCCCGCGTCTTGCCGGTACCGGCACCTGCGATGACGCACACCGGCCCACCGAACGAGGTCGCCACGCGACGTTGTTCGGGGTCGAGGCCGGCAAGGATCTCCTCTGGTGCATCAATCACAGGTACACCATAGGTGCAGGGTGAGACAGTTCTGCCCACCCGACGCAGGCTGTCCACAGAACCGCTCCACGAGCTGTCGCTTTCCACAGACATGGAAAATGTCTCACCCCTGCATCTAGAGTTCAGACAGCCGAATCGGCGATGCCCCATGAGGGAAGGGTCTGGAGAATTCCGATGGACACGAAACTGCAGCTGAGAACGTACCGGCGATGGGATGGCCTCACCGCCGACGCCGTCGCACTGCTCACCTCAGCACGTGAGGATCCCTTTGCCATACCGCTGCTCGTCAGTCCTTCCACGGCTCATGCCCGGGCCGTGGGGCAGGCGGTGGCCGACGAGGTCGGTGTGGCTGCTGGGCTGCAGGGGAAAACGGCCAGTGCACTGCGCCGTGAGCTGTCACAGTCCCTCCTTGACATGGATCCGCAGGTCGATCCGTGGAGTGGCTCGGCACTGACCCTGCGAATCTTCGATCTGTTGAGACCCGACGACCCCAACATGACGGCGGTGTCTGAGCATGTACAGGCATGTCGTGTGAGAGGAATTGCCCATGCCGACTGGACGACCGCCCAGCAGTTCTCAGCAGTTCTGCAATCGCTCATACGCCACTCACCCGCAGTGTTGGAGCAGTGGAGGGCCGGTGAGGACGTCGACGCCGAAGGCTCTGCCCTGCCCTGGGACAAGGCGTGGTGGCCGCATGTGTGGCGTCTGCTGCATGACGATGGACACCCGGACCCCATGACACAGCTGACACAACTGTGTTCTGCTCTTGGTGCTGCCCCGTTGCGTTGGCCGTCCTGCGTGTGGATCTCACCGGCAGCGCCGGAGTGGCAGGATTATTCGTTGGCGCAGGCGCTCAGTCGTCGCATTCCCGTGACGGTGCTGCACCTTCTTCCCGCATGTGCGGAACGCTCCCGGTGGGAACCGTTCAACTCGGTTCGAGAGCACACGAGTCTGCGGTGGCATGAGTGCGTGCAGCAGTGTGAAGGGCAGGCCCACGACCACTGTGATCACGCGGATCCCGAGACCAGTACCGGCGCCGCCGAGGTCGAGGTGCATCTGTGTCACGGTGAGGACCGTCAAGCAGAGGTCTGTGCCGAAGCAGTGTGTGCTGCGCTGCAGGAGTTTCCCGACATCGAGCCACGCGATGTCGCCATCACGACATCCACCCATGCTCCACAGGCGCATCTGCTCAGCGCGTTCGCGTACGCCGCCGAATCCGATGGCACCAGTCGCACGAACCCCCTGGCACAGTGCCGAATCAGTGGGGCACGCAGCCACCTTCCACCCAATCCGGTGATTCAAGCCGTGTGCACGGTACTGAGACTGTCACGAACCCGCCAGACCGCCGGCGAGCTCCTCGACCTGTGCACCATGCCAGCGATTGCAGCACGATTCGGATTCACGGCGGACGATCAGGTGACGATTCGCCGTCTTGTCATGGATTCGGGAATCCGTTGGGGACTGGACGCCCAGAGCCGATCCCGCGTGGGTCTCGGTGAGATTCGTCAGTCGACCTGGTTCGCCGGAATCGAGCGGCTGTTGCTGGGCGTGGCCATGTCGGACGACCCGCCGTCCCACATCGACACGGTCACCGCGGTCGGGGACATCGGTTCCCCCACGGTGCCGCTGGTGGGGGCCCTGGCAGAACTCGTCTCCCGAGTCCGACATGCCATGGTGCTCACCGCCACATCAGCCACGATGCAACAGTGGGTGGACCGGCTGACCACTCTCATCGACAATCTCACCTCACCACCCGCAGAGATGCCGTGGGCCAGGCAGGCTGCGACTGGCCAGATCAACGTTCTGGCACGTGTCGCCCCCCACTGCAAGGTCGACGCCATGATCATCGCGGACCTGCTCGATGAGCAGTCCAGCACCCGTCCTCGTCGCCCATCCTGGTTCAACGGCGACTGCCACATCAGTGACCCGGCGGAATTGGACGGCATCAGCCATGACGTCGTCGTCCTCGTCGATCCCGATGAGGACGAGATCGGCGCCGATCCGTTGCGTGGGCTGCGTGACCCAGCCGATCCGTTGTCGGACCCGATGGCGTTGCGACACCAGTACCTCTTCGATGCCGTGGCCACTGCGCGGCGCAAGGTCGTCGTCGTGGCCCAGAAGATGGATCCCGTGACCAATTCCGAGGTGGACCTCGGGCCGTTCGTCTCGACCCTCCGGGACAATGGCCTGCCACGTCGTCATGAATCATCCGATGGGGTTGAATCGCCCGATGGCGTCGTGCTGATCTCCCACGGGCTCCAACCCTTCTCCCCCCATGAGTTCGCCGATCAGTCCGGGCAGTCGTGGCGAAGTTTTGACGTGGTGATGGCCGAAGTCCAACTGAATGCACAGCAGGATGTCGAGCGATCCTCCCTGCTACCCAGACCCAACGATCCACCGGCCCAGATCTACTCCTGCGCCGATGTCTCCACCGCCCTGTCCAACCCAGCGCGCACGGTGTTGAGAGCCCGAATTGGTGCTCCCGCGGCCAAACGCACCGATGACGTCGTCGAGGAGCTGCCTCTTGATCTCACTGGTCTGGACAGGTACCAGATTCGAGCTCGTCTCCTTGCAGACCTGACGCACGGATCAGACATCGGGACCGCTACCGCTGCCGAGCGGCTGCGTGGGACGACGCCCCCCGGCGTACTGGGACTCGAGTCGTTGAATCGGGCTGGCGAGGAGGCCTTGAGCATTGTCGACCGAGAAGCCACCCTGGTCGCCGGTGCATCTCGCCAGGTGATCGACGTCAACCTCGAGCTCACCGACGGTGACGTTCCACACCTGCCGTGGGTGGACAGCCATCTCACCGATCCGTACCGTCCCCTGCTGCTCACCGATCGGATCGAAGCCCATGGCGTCACCATCGTGCGTATGAGTCCTGCCAACCTCAGCCCACGTACCCTGCTGGAGACGTGGCTCAGACTTCTTGCAGTGGCAGTGGCGCAACCGGACGTCACCGGCTGGCGTGCCGCAGTGGTGACCCGCTCTGCGAACCCTGAGATCCTGGTGGCGCCTGACGCGCAGCAGGCACGCAACATCCTGGCTGGTCTGGTGCGTGTGGCGTGGTGGTCCTCACAGCAGTTGTTCCCCATGCCTGCCAGGACGGCTGCGGCACTGACCGAGGTGATCCTTCCCTACCGCCCGAATCGATGGGTCACTCCGGCACAGGCGGGGTGGAAGGAGGACCATGACTCCAACTGGAGTCCCTTCGCCAGCGCTGACTACAGCGACCTGGAGCGGCTGTGTCGGCAGCACTGCGAGGCCTCCCCCCTCGATCTGGCAAGGTGGCTCATGACACCGATCACAACGGCACGAACCCGCGGTAGGAGATCCCGATGACCAGTCCCCACGAGGTCAAGGCCTTCGACATCAGCGGAGAAGTACCGCACGGAACAACACTGCTGCGGGCAAGTGCCGGTACGGGCAAGACGTGGTCCATCACAGCCATCGTCACCAGGGCAATTCTTGAGGGCGATGTCGACATCTCGCAGGTCCTGCTGGTGACCTTCAACAGATCGGCAGCAAGGCAGATGCGGCACAGGACCTATGCCCGACTGGCCCGCACCGCCGAGATGCTGGAGTCTGGTCTGCCCGCTCGTGATGATCTGGACCATCACCTACTCGCCCAACGGGAGCGAAGGGACGAGTTCCTCTCCCGTGCTCGAAGTGCCATCCAGCGGTTCAGCACGGCAACGATCGCGACGACGCATGAGTTCTGCGCCCGGATGCTCACCGAACTCGGGGTTCTGGCGAATCACGACCTGCGCTCCTCGCTGCTGGCCGATCCCACTCCCTTGGTCGATGAGGTCTCGGCCGATCTGTACCTCTCCCGCTACAGCCACGTCCCCAGGCCCCCGAGCAGTGCCACGATCAGGAGCCTTGCCCGAACCGTCGCTGCCCAGTACGGCACGGTCGAGCTGCAACGTGACTCGGACTCACGGCGTGTCGAGGAACGTCTCGACATTGCCGAGGCGGTACGTACGGAGTCCTCACGCAGGATGCGGGCCGGTGGGCTGCACACCTTCGACGACCTCATCGAGGACTTGGCCCGCTCGTTGGGCTCCACGCAGCGTGGTCGAGTGGCTTGCGCGACGCTCGCCGACCGGTTCCATCTGGTCATGGTTGACGAGTTCCAGGACACCGACCCCCTGCAGTGGGAGATTCTGGCTTCGGCGTTCCATGGACGTAGTGACCTGTGGCTCATCGGTGATCCGAAGCAGTCGATCTACGCCTTCCGTGGGGCGGACATCCATGCATACCTGGCTGCCACCCGTCAGGTGGACCACACCTACGAGCTGACGACGAACTGGCGATCGGACCAGGGGATCATTGATGGGGTGGACCAGCTGTTCCGTCACACCCATCTGGGTGCGGAGGGCATCGAGTTCACCACGGTCAGCGCCCGACACGCACATCGCCGGCTCCAGAGCACCGATCCCCATGGCTACGACTGGTCGCACCCCGTCCAGATTCGCTGCATCACCGCATCCGATGGATCCCGTCTCTCCTCCGGCAGGGCCGAGGACCTCATCGCCAAGGACGTCGGAGCACAGATCACTGCCATGCTGGACGGCAGATCCCAGTGGCAGCCCGAGAAGGGCCAACCGTCCCGACCGTTGCAGGCCGGTGACATTGCCGTGCTCGTCACCGCCAGACGACGGGGCACCAAGATCCAGAACGAGCTGCGAAAGATCGGCCAGCCAGCCGTGTTCACTGGCTCCACCTCGGTGTGGTCCTCCCCTGCTGCCACGGATTTCCTCGATCTGCTCTCGGCGCTGGACGACCCCGATCCCACCGTCATCTCCAGGATCGCCATGTCGAGGCTCATCGGTGCTGCACCGTATGACCTGGCCCGACAGGACTCCCAGCTTCGCTCGGCCTTGGCCATGGACATTGCCAACTGGGCACTTGCCTGGTCGAATCTGGGCCCATGGGGCGTCATCGAATCACTTCTGCACCGTCCGGGCTCATTGGATTCGATGTTGACCGGCCCGCAGGCGGAACGTTACGTCACGGACCTACGACAGCTCGCCCAGGAGACGCATGTGTGGGCATGCGATCAGCCCACCATGCCCACGCCTGCCCAGACATGTGCATGGGTCGAGGATCAGGCCAGATATGCGCCCCAGGAGACACCGCGCCGGCTGGAGACCGACCGTAATGCCGTCACCATCATGACGGTTCACCAGGCAAAGGGGCTGGAGTTCCCCGTCGTCCTGCTGCCGGACGCCACCTTGAGCTGGATCTCGAAGAATGGTGAAGGCACTCGTGGGAAGCAACGGGCATCTCGTACGTTCATGCGCGATGATGGTTCTCCCCTGGTGTGGTTCGACGGGGAACGGCGCGTTCTCAACCTGTCCGATGTCAATGATCCTGCTCGACTGGAGGCATGGGCACAGATTCGCCATGACGCTCTCGCCGAGGAGCTGCGCAAGCTCTACGTGGCGCTGACTCGAGGGCAGTCTGCCGTACGACTGTGGTGGGCTCCAGTACCTGGCCGAATCGGTGACTCCGGTCTGCAGCGGCTCCTCGCGCTGGAGTCTGCCGGGTCGGAGGCTCCCGTGTTCCCCGAGCCCGTCGACGACGCAGCAGTCTCACCACCCTGGCTGAGCCCGAGAGTGGGTGGGGCCTCGATCGAAGCGGTACCCGTCGAGGTGACGGAAGCGCCTTCTCGAGAGTTACCCGTCCCCCCCGTCGGCGGGACACCGGCCACATTCACCCGTAGCGTCGACCATCAGTGGAAACGTACCTCGTACTCGGGGCTGACTGCCGGCATCCACGGTGCCACATCATCGATGGCCGACCTCGTCGACGCCTCGGCAGGCCAGGACGAGCCGGACGAGGATGCCCTGGGCACTTCCCCGGACGTCTCCCCATCAACCGGTGACGGGCTGTGCACCATGCCTGGCGGAACCTCGTTCGGACTGGTGGTTCACGAGGTCCTGGAACATGTCGACACCTCGGTTCCTGATCTGTCTGCCGAGATCACGAACTGGACGACACGAAAACTGCGTGATGAACCCATTGACGGTGTCGCGGCAACCAACCTTGCAGCCGGCCTCGTCGACGTCATGCACACCGACCTGGGAGAACTGGCACCTGGCCAGTGCCTCGCCGACTTCAAGCCGTCCGACCGGCTCGCCGAGCTGGACTTCGAGATGAGGATGGCTCCGTCATCGTCGATGTCCAACACGGTCGGTGCACTTGCCCAAGCCCTCAGCGACCGTTCGCTGGTGCCCGAGAACGACCCACTCGCCAGCTATGGAAGGGTTCTGGCAACCTCACCAGCAGCTTCCACGGTCCTGTCCGGGTATCTCACCGGTTCCATCGACGCCGTACTACGCCGTCCCGACGGACGGTTCCTCGTCATCGACTACAAGACCAACCGTGCGCCGCGACCAGCAGGCCAACCCCTTGAGCCACGTGCGTACGACGTCACCACCATGACATCCATGATGATCAGCTCGCACTACCCCCTGCAGGCGCTGCTCTACAGCGCAGCCCTGCACCGCTACCTGTCACACACGATGCCAGGGTACGATCCCGCCACCTGCCTGGGGCCTGTGGGGTATCTCTTCGTACGCGCCATGGCAGGGGTGGCCACGCCAACTGATGCCTCAATGCCCTATGGGGTGTTCACGTGGTCAGTGAATCCGGCCCTGGTGGTGGCCGTCAGCGACATTCTGGGAGGACGCCATGAGCACTGATGTGGTTCCCATCTCCGCCAGCCCGACCTTGGCAACGTTGTGCACTGCGGGCGTGCTGTCAGCCGCCGACATCCATCTTGCGACGATGGTGTGCCGGCTCTGTCACGAGTCCGAGGAATCGGTACGTCTGGCCCTGGCATTGACCAGTCGCGAACTGCGACACGGATCGGTCTTTCTCAATCCCCGGACGATACGCGAGACCATCCTCACCCAGCTGGACGATCCGGCCCTGCGCGGACTGATGGACGAGCAGACTGCTGCTGCGATCGAGCAGGTGGAACAGATGACCTTGCCCGATCCGGACCACTGGATGCTGACCCTGCAGAGGAGTCCTGCGATAGCTGATCGAAGATCTGCCAGCAACGCACGTCCTGCCCGACTGGACTCAGACCGGTTGTACCTGGAACGGTACTGGCTCGACGAGCAGACCGTGGCCACACGACTCGCGCACCTCGCCCACGAGAAAACCTCCATCACCGACGAGCAGTGCCGGCAGGTGCTCGACGAGGTCCAGGAGACGATACAGCGCCCACACTTCCAGCTCGACGAGTTCCAGGTTGACGCGGTTCGAGCAGCTGCAACGCACAATGTCAGCGTTCTGTCCGGCGGCCCCGGAACCGGCAAGACGACCATGGTGTGCATCATCCTCGCCGTACTGGCCAGCGCCGATCCACATCTGGGCCGGATCGCCCTGTCCGCACCCAGTGGCAAGGCGGCAAGTCGACTGCGTGACGCCGTGGCCAGCACATCCCATGCCTTGGGTCTCAGGCCCCTGCCAACTGCCTCACAGGCCACAACGGTTCACTCACTGCTGGGGTGGCAGGGACCGGGCAGTGGATTCCGATACGACAAGCTCAACCAGTTGCCCTATGACGTCATCGTCGTTGACGAGGCATCAATGCTGTCGGTGTCCCTCATGGCTCGTCTGCTCGACGCCATCGGGCCGCGAACCCGGCTGATCCTCGTTGGTGACCCGGATCAGCTGGTGTCAGTCGAGGCTGGATCCGTCCTGGCCGACATCGTCGCTTCCCATGGTGAGCTGGGCAAGACGGATGACGGGGGCGAGGACGGCGGGCTCGCCAGCGAGGTGCTTCCGGTGTCCAAACTCACTCACAACCACAGATCTGGTGGTGCCATTGCAGCACTGGCCGAGGCGGTGCAGTACGAGGAGCACGGGAAGAGCCTGGACGATGCCGTCGATGAGGCACTGGAGATCCTGACCACCAGCCCTGACCAGATCTCGTTCATCGATGCCGACCCTGCCGAGACCCCCCTGTCGAGCCTTCCCGAGTTGCAGGAAACCATCATCTCCACAGCACAGGCCGTCCGCCAGCAGGCAGCGGCCGGTGCAGATGACGATGCGCTGGCACGGGCCGATGGGCACCGTCTGCTGTGCGCACACCGACTGGGGCCCTATGGGGTGGCGTCGTGGTCGGCCCAGATGGTCGAGACCCTGTCACTGACCTTGCCGGGACTCGGGCAGGGTCAGTGGGTCGTGGGCGAGACGACGATGGTGACGCACAACATGCGTCAGTTCGAGGTCAACAATGGTGACTGCGGGGTCATCGTCCAGACGTCGCCCGTTCCCACGGTTGCCCTGCCAGGAAAGGGCAATTCGAGTCGTAGGCTTCCCTGCTCCCTGCTGTCGACCATGTTTCCGCTGCAGGCCATGACCGTTCACAAGTCCCAGGGAAGTCAGTTCGACGACGTCACCGTGGTGCTGCCGCCACCGGACTCGGCCCTGCTCACCCGGGAACTCTTCTACACCGCGATCACCCGAGCACGACGACATCTGACGGTCATGGGGACCCGCGAATCCATCCGACGAGCCATTGGACAGCCCACGCAGCGAAACTCCGGGCTGAAACGTCAGTGGCAGCGGATGAGGCAGGGAGGAATCAGCAGCTCCGACACCTGAGAACGGGGTGCCTCGCGCACTTCACCCCCGCAACCGTACCCCGAGGCTGGCCTCCGGGCCACCGTGACCTCATCGGGGTGAGGCTTCTGCATGCAGCTGCGTGCACCAATCACTGACACGGAAAACCTGGAGCAGCGTGAGACCCCTGCATGCAGCTGCGTGCAGAGGCCCCCGTTGAATCCCGGCAACCGTGACCCCGTCAGCACCAGTACCTCCAGTGGCCCAACCAGCACCAGACCCCGGCAACGTCCCAGTGAGCACCTGTACCCAATCAGTGCCCCCAGCAACACCAGTGTCCAATGTCCCAGTCGACACCAGAACCCATCAACGTTCCGGTCCCCATCAGTGGCGGCTACGTCACTCCCCCATGACCATTGCTCGGCTCCATCCAGCCGACGATTCCAATGACCCGTCGCCATGCCTCCCAGACGCCACGCCCCCATGCCCATTGCTCGATCTCCACGGTCATGGCTGGCTCACGACATGGGAAGGTCCACGTCACTCTCCGGGGCAGGCAACGCATCGTGCAGCCATGCCTCGACCAGACGACGCGCCACCGAGATCGGCGAGGGCATGCCCATGGCCCCGGATGCCGTGAGTCGGCGTACCTCGTTGGTGGTGTACCAACCGCCTTCAGCCAGCTCGACGCCGTCCACCCGAACCTCACCAGTGGCTCGGGCCACGTAGGCGAGCATGAGCGATCGTGGGAATGGCCACGGTTGTGAGGTGAGGTAGCGCACGGCGCGTACGTCCAGGCCGGTCTCCTCCCGAACCTCTCGTGCCACGGCATGTTCAGCCGTCTCCCCCGCCTCGATGAATCCGGCCACGACAGACATCCGTCCGGGGTCCCACGTGGCCTGCCTGGCGAGCAGGAGACGATCGTCGTCATCGAGCACCGCGACGATCACCGCCGGATCGGTGCGTGGGAACACCAGCGCACCACAGTCGACACAACGCCGGCTGGGACCACCAACCGTGACGACGGTACGACCGTGGCACCGTATGCACGTGGGATCGCTCTCATGCCAGGCGAGCAGTGCCAATGCCGACCAGAGCAGTTCCTGGTCGGAGCGATCCAGCACTGCCTGGCGTGCGGCAACTGGCCGGGCGACGTCCCGCAACCCCTGAGCCGATGATGCCGACGTCGAGTACGAGCCCTGATCGGATCGGCCGGATGGACGCACCCCACCAGCATCACCCATCTGGCGCATCACCACACCGAGGTCCTCGATCCGCTGGGTGAACCAGACCACACCATCGCGAACACCAAGGAGGTACTGGCGCTGATCGTCACGCTGCCCCACGGTGGGCACTCCGACAAGACGTCCCGACTTGCCGGGGTGGTCCCCGGCGAGGAGTACCTGGTCATCACCGTCGACGAGGAGCAGTCGGGCACTCTCCCCATCCCACAACTGGGCCACGACGGCTGGATCGTCACGACTCTCGGAGCGTCGGTCAAGACTCGGGGTGCAGAACGTCGTCATGATCGTGAGTCTAGAACTCTGCTCAGCTCTTCTGTGTCCCACAGTTGTGCGGGTTCAGCATCGACTCCGTCACCGACGTGGTGGAACAGCGCACGAACTCGATTCGGGGAAATCGCCAGGGCCTGTGCCCATGCCAACCGGTACACCGACAGCTGGATCGGATCAGCCTTGCCAGGCCGTGAGGTCTTCCAGTCAACGACGATGAATCCGCCGTCGCACTGCGGATCGGCAAAGATCGCATCCATCCGGCCTCGCACCACGTGCCCAGCGAGATTGAGGGCGAAGGGCTCCTCCACCTCAACTGGCTTCAGCCGTGCCCATGCACTGGCCTCGAACTGATCCTGCAGGTGCTGGATCGTTCGTTCCGAGACGCCTGGGGCGAGCTCCCACACGGGGTACAGATCGGGCCGCAACCGGTGGCACACCCACTCATGGAACACTGACCCCACGGTCGCCCCCCGGCTGACCGGCTGCGGCATCGGTCGACGCAGCCGGTCCAGGAATGCCTCGTAGTCCTGGTCAATCTGCATGAGCTGCGAGGTGGTCAAAGAGGTGGGAAGGTCCTCGACGTGTTCTCGACGCAGCCGTTCCTCGTTGATGAGCACTTCGGCATCATGTTTCCACTGATCGGCCACGTCAGCGTCGTCCGGATCGTCAAGGCTCGGAAGCGCGACCTCTGGGCCCTCGGCAATCCATTCCGTCACCAGACGACGAACTGCCACATCATCGTGGTACGCAATCTGCGGCCACTGTCGTCCAACGGGTAGATCGCTGCCGGTCGGCGCAGCCACGTCCTCCTCATCCAGCGATGCGACGATCTGCTCGTAGCGGCTCACGATCTGCTGTCGATCCGGGGAATCCTGGGGGCACTGCTCCAGGACCTGTTCCTGAATCGCCACGATCGTGTCATGAATGGTGGTGAGGTAGGCGCTGGGATGACGCATCCGCACGATGCCCGACTCCCATTTGTGCCACGAGACGATGAGCCGGGACTTGGCCCGTGTCACGGCAACATATGCCAGGCGATCCTCTGCGGAGCGGGCACTCTTCTTGCGCTCTGCGTCATATTTCTTCAACGCGCCATGATCACCTGAGACCGGCAAGGGTATTGCATCGGAGTCGCCACGCACCTGAGGGGGAATTGCCGCCGCCTGGGTGGCGAAATTGTCCCCGGATCTTTTGCTGGGGAAAACGGTGTCGACCATGAACGGCAGGAAAACCATCGGCCACTCCAGCCCCTTCGCCGCATGGACCGTTGCGATGACCACGGCATCGGGAAGATCGACAAGTTCTCGGTCAAGGCCCTTGCCCTCATCGTCCTCGATGCGCATCCACTCCACGACCTCGACAAGGCCCATCGTCGAGTCATCGGTACAGACGTCACGAACCTCGCGCCACAAGGCATCGACGTGCCGGCGTCGAGCATCGCGACGATCCGGCTCATCGGCAGCAATGTCGGCATTGAGGCCGGTGACAGCAGCAATACGCAGCACCAGGTCGTCGGGGCAGTCCGCTGCGCTGGACTCGATGAGTGTCATCTCACGTTTCACCCCGGCGATGATGCGAGCAAGGTGCGGTTCGTCCGCGATGAACCCGGGATCGTCCACGGCGTCGACGAGGAAGACGTCGGGATGGGCGTGGGGATCTCTGCCGTCACTCGACCGCTCGCGATGCAGCGCAATCGCCTTGGCGCGCTCGTGCAACCGTTCGAGCTCCTTCGTGGCGAGCCCCCATCTCGGCGCGGTCAACAGGGTTGCCAGAGCCTCATTGTCACGCCGATCCACCAGAAGCCGCAGATGGCTGTAGATCAAGGCGATGTCGGGCACCCGCAACAGGGCTGACAGGTTCGCCAGGCACACCGGCACACCACGCGCACTCAAGGCAAGGTACAGATCGGAAATCTTGGCATTCGTGCGCATGAGGACGCCGATGTCCTTCCACCGACCAACCGTGCCACGTTCATGAGCCTCGACAATCTGGTCTGCGACGCCCTCACATTCCTGCTCCCAGGTGTCAAAGGTGTGCACCTGCACTGGCATGTCCACCGACAGAGGTGATTCCTCTCGCCCGGCATGTTCATCTTCGGGGACTCGCAGTTGCTTGACAACATTTCCGATCTTCGGATCTGATCTGATGCCCTCGGAAATGGCATTGGCACAGTCAAGGATGATCTGGTTCGAACGCCGATTCTGGGTCAACGAGTATTGCCCATTGTCGTACGCGTCCGGCCCGTCACGGTGGGGAAAGTGTCGTGGGAAGTCCAAGATGTTGTTGGCGGCAGCTCCACGCCAGCCATAGATGGCCTGCAATGGATCACCCACTGCCGTGACGGCATGGCCCCTGCCGTTCTCCGGCGTCGAACCGCTGAACAGACTCGCCAGCAGACGTGCCTGGGAGCTCGAGGTGTCCTGGTACTCATCGAGCAGCACCACCGCATACCGAGACCGTATCTGTTGGCCGATCCGTGGAAAGTCTCGAACCAGCTGGATGGCCTGGTTGAGACGGTCGGAGAACCGGAAGAAACCCCGTTCGGTAAGGAGGTTCCGATATTCCTGTGCGTACCACATCAGCTGATCGCGTTGCTCCGCCGCGTTCTGAGCCCTGACCACGTCGACGTACGGCTCGCCGCTCTTCTTGGGAGCAGCCTGGTCGAGTTGATGGCGCCACGCGTCATTGGCGGCACGAAGATCGTCCATCGACACTGCGTGCGATGAGGTCTGCTCGGACAGCGAGAGGACGTCCTCTGCTATCGATCGAGCTGTCACCTGTCCGGCGCGCGGCGGAACCTTCCCAGGATCGTGCAGCACGTCCAGGGCCACCTGGACGCAGCGGGCGTCCGAGATGAGTCGTGTCGCTGGATCGACGCCGATCCATGCCCCGAACTCGGAGACCAGATTGGCGGCAAAGCTGTCGTAGGTGAGGACGGTCGGTTCCTGGTCGTCCGGCTGCAGGAGACCAGCCTTGGTGAGGTTGCGTCCCACCCGAGTACGCAGCTCTGCAGTGGCCTTGCGAGTGAAGGTCAATCCCAGAACCTGGTCCGCTCGCACCAATCCCTTGGCGACGAGCCAAGTCACTCGCGCGGCCATGACCGTCGTCTTCCCAGTGCCAGCTCCGGCAATGATGACTGACGGCTCCAGCGGGGCAGCTATTGCCATGGCCTGCTCGGTGGAGGGGCGAAAGCCGAACAGTTCCGTCATCTGCTCCAGCATCTCGGCGGTGGGCCGTGGCATCGAGCCATTCGTGCTCATCATGACTCCTTCTCCTGCGAACCAGACGTTGTGCGGACCTCAGATTCTCTCGACACGTCGACGGCCGGATCTGGTGGGACGAGAGCCGGGCACCCGGAACGAACTGGGCAGAACTGACAGCCGTGATTCGTCACTGCCGCGCGTTCCACGCCGAGGACGACCCGAGCCGCCCTGTCGAGGTAGTACCGGACCCAGTCGTGAAACCCTGCCGCTGCCGTGAGGACAGCACCACGTGCCCATGGCTCGTCTCCCACCGGTGAGATGGATCTCACCCTGGCCTCTCCGCCACGTTCGTGGGGCTCATCCATGAGGTACACGAGCTCAGCAGGCCCCACGTCGGCTGGTTTGCGGCCCCCATACCCTTCTGCCAGTGCGGTCTGGTAGATGGCCACCTGGATGACATGGGGATTCATCGATTCGTGCGGCCGAGAACCGGTCTTGTAGTCGATGACGATGTGGTTTCCGGCTTCGTCTCGTTCCAGACGATCAATACTTCCCGCGACGTGCACCATGGCGCTGGGCAGGTCGAAGACATGCTTGATGGGCACCTCCGTGCCCACCAGTTCACGCTGGCTGCTCTTCACGAGCCAGGCATCGAGTCGGCGCAGTCCCTCGCGACAGTTCTCGAGGAGAACGTGTGACTCCCATGCGTAGTCGAAGGACAGTGTTGTCCATTCAGCGTCCAACTGATCCATGGCACGTTCGAGACACCAGTGCTCGGCATTCTCCTCGGCGATCCGGTGCACCAGGGAACCGGCCTGGGCCTTGGCAGACATCGGGCCCGAGGCGCCCAGTCGGCGACTGAGGAACCATCGTCTGGGACAGTCGAGCAGTTCCCCCACATGTGACGGTGAGAGATACACGTCTGGTTTGTCGGCCGTCTCATCATCCTGGCATGCGGGGTCGATGCCCGACCCCCACCATGTGTGAGGATCTGCGTGGACGGCAAGGGGGTGACCATCCTTCTTCTGGGCGGCCAACCATGCCAGTTGACGGGCTGCGTGTCTGCGCAGGGTGACGGGTAGCTGGTCATCGGCGGAACTGCGCCGCAAGTCTGCGACCAGGCTGGTGAGGTTCTCATGCCCGGGTGCAGCACTGCTCCGAGCCTGCTCACGGTCATCTTCCTCGTGACACAGGTCACGCACCGGGGTGAGGAATCGGGATGGGAGGATTCCCTCCTCGTCATTGCGCACGGCGGTGAGCACCACGACGTGCCGCGCTCGGGAACACGCCGTGAGGAACAACCGTCGTTCCGACTGGAGGGTTTCGGACCAGTCTCGGGGCGGCAGCGGCCCGTCCGGTGACCACACATCCGCGCCCGTCATGGACCCCGTGAGGTTCATCGCGGGCCACGACTGTTCCTCCAGCCCATAGAGGGCGACGAGGTCAAACTGCGTCTCCTTGGCACGATGGGCGGTCATGATGCACACCCCGTTGCGATCGCGATCCGTTTCCCGGCTCCGGTCCGCGGGGGTCTGCTCGGACAGGGCCTCGGCAATGAACTGACGAGCTCCGTGGGTGCCGATGTGCTCACCATGTCGTCCAGCCATGTCGAACAAGGCGCACAACCCGTCGAGCTCCCGGTTGGCCGTCGCGTCGGCGTCCAGAGCTCGTTGCTTGAGGACGTCTGGCCATGTCTGCAGCGTGGAATTGGGGGCGCTCTCACCACCCCACACTCGCCACAGGGAGACGTCGACCGGTCCATTCTTCCTGAGATTCACGGCAGCCATGTCGATACGACGGATGAGGGCGCTCACCCCGGAAAGTTCACGACGCAACTCTGCTGGGAGGACGGGCACCTCGGAATCGCGGGAATCAGTGGTGTCCGAGGTCTGAGAAGTGGATGCGTCCTCTCCCGAAGCAATGGTGTCAGAGTCATCGTCGACGTGTCGGGGCCCGTGCGGGGTCTCTGGCAGGTTTTCTGGCGTCCCAGGCGCATCGAGACCTGCAGCCTGCCTTGATCGAAGCAGGGACGTCAACTCCGCCCAGTTCACCGAGCCGCCATGAACAGCCAGCCAGGCACGGAACCGATGCACCTGTTCATGGGTCGTCGCCGACAAGGGGCTGTCGAGCAGACGATCCACCATGCGTCGCTGGTGGTCATCATCGCATCCCTCGGCCAGATCGATGGCGGCCTGCAACCCGACGATCAGTTCACGGACGGCTGGCACCTCGGACAGGACGACGTCCTGGGAACTCCGATAAGCCGGTACGTCTTCAGCAGCCAGCAAGGTGGCCAGGACATCCACGTCCGAACCGTTGCGGGCCAGGACGGCCATCTGTTCCCAGGCGATTCCTTCATATAGGTGGGCTCGGCGCAAGCGCCGTGCAATGGAGCGTGCCAGCCGTGCCTTGCTGGATTCCTCGAGGTACTCACATGTCCCGGAGCCCCCCGACCAGCGTTCCGACGGCATCTGCCGCAGGTCCACGGTGGGTTGGACGGGTAGTTGGCTTCGTACCCTCTCGACCAGCTCGTGCACATCTCCACAGCACCGCATGTCGGTGGTGAGGTGGTGAATGGCAGGTTGCCGCCCATGACCGGTGAGTTCGTCGAGGAGCCCGTCGATGCGTCCAGACTGCGCACCACGGAAGGTGCCGATCGTCTGGTCCGGGTCAGCGGTGAGGAACAGGGGGATGCCCGCCCCGCTCAGCTGCCCCAACAGCACTGTCTGGCAGTGATCGACCTCGGTGACGTCATCGCAAATGACGAGTTTGATCCGCTCGCGCACCTCGGCACGTCGCGTCGGACTGCTCAGCACGTCGATTGCCCGATGGATGAGCCCGGTGTAGTCGAAATCCCCGGACTCGGCGAGCCGGCGCTCGTACTCGGAGAGGATCTCGCCGGTGACTCGCCAGTCGTCGCGCCGGAATCGTCGCCCTTGGGCTGCCAGCTCGGCACCTCGTACACCAGCCTGACTGATGGTGGCGGCCATGAACCGCACATCGGAGATGAACTTCGCGTCGTGGCAGGCGGCCTGGAACTGCGCGGGCCATTCGGAACGATCTGCCGCGTCAATGACGTCTCGTAGCAGTGACTCCTGTTCCGGTGCGGTGAGCAGATGGGCAGCTGCTGAATCGCCCTCGGACGACTCCCTGGCCTGCGGCATCATGGCATTGGGCATGACGAGGCTCCGAGCGAATCCATGCACCGTCATCACCTGCGGACGTAGGTGGGCACCATCGAGTTGCAGGAGAAGTCTGGTCCGAAGTGCCTGTGCGGTGGCTCGACTGCGCGCGAGGATGAGCACCTCGTCAAGCCGGTGCCCGGCCTTGACGAAGGACACCGCCTTGTGCAGGCACAGGGTGGTACGCCCGGTACCCGGACCGCCCAGGACCAGCACCAGTGCGGAGTCGTCATCAACAGCGTTCTGCTGCTGCGCAGTGAGTTCAATGTCCATGATATTCATGAAACCAGAAGGGGTGAGACACTTTTTGCAGCACTCTGGTACGTTCATCAGAGTCCTCGATGGAACGGAACTGGCTCAACCCACGTCCTCCCCCAACTCACGTTCTACACTGTGTCCGTCACCCACAATTCGTCATCCAGGCGCACGCAGGGCCAACCACTGGTTCCCCGACCGTTGCCGTGCAAGGAGGAGAACATGCCCATGCCACAGGACGACGATCCTCGGCATGACACCCGTGAGCGTCTGTACCGCGGGGCGGCGGTGCCCGATGACGCGAGAATCGGTCTGGCGACCGACATTGGCCTGCGGCACGCCACGAACCAGGACTATGCAGGCATCGACTTCGCCCCCTCCGGCCCCTACTGGGTGGTTGTCGTGGCGGACGGGGTCTCCTCCACCCCGGGTGCCGAACGCGCCTCGCACATCGCTGCGACGACGATCTGTCAGCACCTCACCGACGCCCTGGGCGATGGCCTTCCCACCGGCGACGATGCGACGATTGCCCTGTTCACCGGTGCCTTCGACCTGGCCCACGAACGCATCGTCACCAGTGACGGTGAGCCCGTGGGAGCCTGCACCGTGGCCGCGGCGATACACGGCCCCTCGCGCGTGGTGGTGGCCAACATCGGAGACACTCGGGCGTTCTGGTTTCCCGGCGACGGCAAGGCAGTTCGACTCACCACCGACGATTCCGTGGCCCAGATGCAGATAGAGATGGGTGTACCGCGGGATCGTGCCGAGCATGGTGCCGGGGCACACGCCATCACCAAGTGGATCGGGGCACGGGCCACCGACATCACCCCACGTGTCGTCGCCTACGAACCCACCAGGTCGGGATGGTTACTGCTGTGCAGTGACGGGGTGTGGAACTATGCCGCAGACCCTGCCGATCTGGCAGCCCTGGTGAGCCACATCGACCAGCATGGTGCCGGACCGCATCAGGACGCCCAGACGATCGCCGAGGGGCTCGTCCGCCACGCCCTCTCCTGTGGCGGTCACGACAATGCGACGGTGGCCTGCGTCCATCTCACCGACGAATCCTGAAGCACACTCCGGTGATGCCCCCGTCTGGAGAACCCTGTCCCCACGCGGACCCTGCCCCGGTCAGGATGGCCTGCCTCGCCGCGAGCGAACTGCTGCGCCCCGAGCGCGATTTTCCCGATCACACCGTCAGTGCGACTAGGTTGTAGGCATGGAGATCAAGATTGGTATCACTGACATGCCCCACGAGATCGTCGTGGACGTCGAGCAGACCCCCGAGGAGATCGAGGCACAGCTGCGTGCTGCACTGGCCGAGGAGCACGGGGTGTTCGCCCTTGCCGGTTCCAAGGGTCGCCGGGTCCTGATTCCGTCGCGGTCCATCGGCTATGTCGATCTGGGCGAGGCCAATCCCCACAAGGTCGGGTTCGGCACACTGTGACCACGGTGGTCAGGGCTGGTGCGCCAGCACCTGCTCGGTGAGTTCACGGTCGGTGTGTTCGCCGGTGGCGATCACGGCTCCAGGCCAAGATCAGCAAGCCGGTCGTCATTCCTGTGCAGCACATCGGCCATGATCTCGTTGACGGCGTTGATGTCATCGTCGTCCTGGTCCCGACCGGTGAGCGCAACGGTGAGATCCTGTTCGACGGCTGCCAGACGTTGCGCCACCGACAGCACCTCGCCCACATAGCGTCGGGCGAAGACCGAGGCCTCGGCACGTATCCCGCTGCCGAGGGTGTCCTCGTCGTCACGATCCTCACCGGAGTCCGGCGAGGAGCCCTCGTGCCGATCCGTCTGGTCCATCTGTACGGGGCTGGTGACGTCCTGGGAATCAGCGTGGCGATCCGTTCCCTGGGTGTCGGCGTCAAGGATCCTGCGCAGTGTGGCGTCCAACCGGGCCCTGCGCCCCTCGGCATGGGCGAAGAACTGTGCCCAGGTGGACTCCGGGGGTTGCATGAGGGGATCGATGCGATCGGCCACCTGGGTCATGAAGTCGCGCTGCAGCCCGAAGAGGATGTGGTCTCGCAGCAAGGCCTGGACCCACGTCGTCGTCGGGACGTAGCTGACGACCGAGGAGATCATCGGCTCCACACGACGCAGGCCACCGATCTCATCAACCTGTGGACGAGCCTCGTCCAGCACCTCACACAGTTGTTTGGCACGATCGGCGATGAGGAAACGGTCGGCGAGGGCTGGGCACAGTTCCATTGCCGAGACCACGGAACCCAACTGGGTCAGCGCACTGGAACAGACGATGGACCAGAACGTCGTTGCTGCCGCGTAAGGGGCGGTGTCGAAGCTTGCCACCCCTTCAGGCTAGGGCTCTGCGGCTCGGAACGGTAGAATCACTCTCGGTGTGTTCGATTGACGAGCCGTCAATACCACCCGAGGACATGACTTCGCACGAGGAAAACACCCTGCGAGTCCCGTCCTCTCCCGGGCACCAACCCCTCACCGGGTGCTGTCCATGCACGACATCGGGCCTTGACGGGCCTGCACACATCCCGGGCCAACCGGCCCGCGCACGACACAGGACCCTGGCGGGTCCACGCACGAAGAGGCCACGACACTGACCACGAACAACACTTCAGAAGACCAGACATTCGCCGACCTGGGGGTCCGAGCCGACATCTGTGAGGGGCTGGAAGACGCCGGTATCACCTCGCCCTTCCCCATTCAGGCGATGAGCATCCCCATCGCCATCAGCGGCACCGATCTCATCGGCCAGGCTCGCACCGGCACGGGCAAGACACTGGCATTCGGCGTGTCTGCCCTGCAACGCATCGTCCTGCCCGGTGACGAGGGCTGGACGCGGTCGGGCAGCCGTCTGCCCCAGGCCCTGGTGATGTGCCCCACGCGTGAGCTCGCCCTCCAGGTCTCCCGTGACATCGACACGGCGGCTCGCGTGCGTGGCGCCCGGGTGCTCACCGTCTACGGTGGCGTCGGTTACGACTCCCAGATCGACGCGCTGCAACGCGGGGTCGACGTCGTCGTCGGCACCCCGGGCCGCCTGCTGGACCTCGTCGGTCGCAGGGATCTCAACCTCACCAGCTGCTCGATCGTCGTGCTGGACGAGGCCGACGAGATGCTGGATCTCGGTTTCCTTCCCGACGTGGAGAAACTGCTCGGCCACTGCCCCACCAGCCGCCAGACGATGCTGTTCTCGGCCACCATGCCGGCAACGATCATGTCCCTGGCCCGCGCCCAGCTCAACCATCCGGTGCACATCCGGGCGGAGGGGGCCGACTCCCAGGCGACGGTGCCGCAAACCACCCAGTACGTCTACCAGGCGCATCCGCTCGACAAGATCGAGATCATCTCGCGACTGTTGCAGTCCTCCGAGGTCGAGAAGACGATCATCTTCTGCCGCACCAAGCGGGCCTGCCAGCGTCTGGCCGACGATCTCGCCGACCGGGGGTTCCCGGCCCGTGCCATTCACGGTGACCTCAACCAGGTGGCTCGGGAAAGGGCTCTCAAGGGGTTCCGCGAGGGGCGGACGAAGGTCTTGGTGGCCACCGACGTGGCGGCCCGCGGAATCGACGTCACCGGCGTCTCGCACGTCGTCAACCACGAGTGCCCGGACGACGAGAAGACCTACGTGCACCGGATCGGACGTACCGGACGCGCCGGCGCCAAGGGCATTGCGGTCACCCTGGTGGACTGGCCCGACCTCACCCGCTGGAAGCTCATCAACAAGGCTCTGGGGCTGGGTATCGACGAGCCGGTGGAGACATACTCCACCTCCACGCACCTCTTCATTGACCTCGCCATTCCCGAGGACGCCACTGGCCGCCTGCCCGGTGCCGAACCGAGGCATTCCCGCGACGAGAGCCATACCCGAGGACGCCGTCGCGAGGGGCCGAAGACACGGGGTGCGAGGAACCGACCCAAGCGTCAGCGCACACGCCGCCGCAACGGTGTGGTGGTGCAACGGGACGCCGAGGACGCCGGGACGGCTCCAGCAGCCTCAGCGAATTCACGGTCTCACAGAACCGGCAGCGACGCTCAGGCTCCCGCAACCAGGTCCCGAGCCGGTGAGACTGCTGGGTCAAGGGCCGTCACCGAGCCGGCCCGGACATCCTCCGCCACCAAGCAACGCCCCAGCACGTCCACCAAGGCCACGCACGCTGTCGGTTCCCGTGCTGCTGGAGCTGGGAGGACCAGGCGTCGTCGAGCTCGCGGGACCGACCACCGTCGTCCCCGCCATGAGTCTCAGGGACGCACTCGGCGCGCCGATTCCGAGCAGCACGCCTCGGCTCCTCGTCCCACCTCCAGCGCGTCAGGTCATCCTTCGGGTGGCACCGACCGGAAATCTGCACGCACCGGCTCTCGATCCACGAGACGATCCACCCGGGCACGATCCTCGGCAGCCAGCGCGTCGAACTCGAACCAGGACCGCGGCACCTCGGCGGACACTCGGCGTACCCGGCGGGCTCGTCGTCCCAGGGGCCACTGATCGCCCAGTCACTCGTCCTGCGCAGGGGTCAGCTTGTCGCTGGTTGCCTGCGCAGGACGGTCTGGCGCTCACCGAGGCAGTGGTGCCCCTTGTCACATGGCAGAGGGGCCCTGCACATGCCCGATGAGTCTGGTCACATGATCGATGGGCCGCTGCCCGGCACCGATAGTGGTGTGACCGCCCGTCGCCAATGGTTGCTGCGACCAGGCCCTGCGACGATGCCAGTGTTCTGCGATCCAGTCACCTGCGACCCGGTGCTCTGCGACGATTCCCCGGGCCATTCCGGCAATCAACGCACCGCCGGCATCGAGCGGCCTGACTGACGCGTCAGAGCGTGTCCGAGCTTGGCCCCGCCTGGCAGGGCTGACCTTCTCAGCGAGCCAGCCCCCGGTGAGCCGGCTCAGTAGACCATCCTCATGGCCTCGCGCACCTCGCCCAAGGTCTGGTCGGCGACGGCGCTGGCCTGCTCATTGCCCTCACGCAGCACACGACGCAGATACGCCTCATCGCTGACGAGCTCGGCTCGCCGGGCACGAATCGGCGCGAAGTACTCGTTGAGGGACTCGGTGAGCCGTTTCTTGAGGGTGCCCGATCCACCGTCACCGATCTGTTCGGCGATGGCCGCCGGATCGGCGTCCTCGCACAGCGCGGTGAGTAGCAGCAGGTTGGACACCTCGGGACGATTCTGTGGGTCGAAGGTGATGTGCCGATCGGCGTCGGTCTTGGCTCGCTTGATGAGCTTGGCCGTCTCGTCGGCACTCATACCGAGTTCGATGGTGTTGCCACGTGACTTGCTCATCTTGGTGCCGTCGAGGCCCAGGACGTGCGGGGTGGCCGACAGCAGCGCCTCCGGCTCGGGGAACACCGGTTGCTCCGCGTCGACGCGTCCGTAGCGCTCGTCGAACCTGCGGGCGATGAGGCGAGTCACCTCGATGTGGGGCAGCTGGTCGACCCCCACCGGCACCACATTTGCCTTGCAGAACAGGATGTCGGCGGCCTGATGAACCGGGAAGGTGAGCATGAGCCCGGACATCGGACGGTCGGAATTGGCCAACTCGTCCTTGACGGTGGGGTTGCGGCGCAGCTCGGAATCGGTGACCAGTGACAGGAAGGGAAGCAGCAACTGGTTGAGACTGGGCAGTGCGGAGTGGGTGAAGATCGTCGTGCGCTGCGGGTCGATGCCGGCTGCCAGGTAGTCGGCCAGGCCGGACAGGACGTTCTCCTGGATTGCACCCACGCCGTCCCGGTCATAGATCACCTGGTAGTCGGCAATGACGAGCAGTGAGTCCAGGCCCATGTTCTGCAGCCGGACCCGGTTCACCAAGGAGCCGAAGTAGTGACCGATGTGCAGCTTGCCGGTGGGACGATCCCCGGTGAGGACTCGCCAGCGATCCGGATGCACGGCAAGATCGGCCTCGACCTTGTCGCTGCGCTGCTGGGAACGGGCCACGGTGGCCTCATGGGTCCCCACCGTCTCACGATCAGTCATGGTGTCCTTTCCTCGCCCCTCGTCCGACGAGGATTCGACGCCGGTGGGGGCGGTGTCACTCACATCGTGCGCCGTCTCGGCACAGGCACAGGGGCCGCCACGGCGTCGGTCATGGGAAAGATCATAGCAGTGACCAGGTGCGTCACCCCGGGCACGTCGCCCGTGCGGCCCCAGGGTTGACGGCCGCAACAGTCCCGTGGAGCTGCCCCGGTCCATCGGCGGCCCCGGCACCGCCCGGCGAGTCACCACATGAGGTGGCCGCCGCGCAGCTGCACGCGAGTGCAGATCTCGCGGTAGGCGGTCTCCCGGGTGGTGTTGCACCCCAGCTCGTGACCCTTCTTCCCCGTGCCGTGGTAGTCACTGGATCCGGTACGGATCAACCCCAGTCGACCGCCGAGGTCGAAGAGCATACGACGGACCTGGACGCCGTGTTCGTTGTGATCCACCTCAATGCCCTCCAGGCCGTCAGCGGCAAGCCCGGCGATCCGCTCGGGGCTGAGCACTCGATCGGCGCCACGCGCCCACGGATGGGCCAGCACCGCCACCCCCTTGGCCTGCCGCACCAGGGTGATGGCATCGGCCAGGTCGATCGAGTAGCGACGCACATAGGCCGGGCAGTCGTGTGAGAGCCACGTGGCAAAGGCCTCGTCGCGATCCTTGACGTATCCCTTGGCGATCATGGCATCGGCCACGTGCGGGCGCCCCAGGCTGTGGGCAGTGCCCGCGTACCGCATGACCTCCTCAACGGTGAGCGGCATGTCCAGGTCGGTGAGCTTCTGGCAGATTCGGTGCAGTCTGCCCAATCGCGACGCCCTGGTGCGTTCCAGTTCGGCACCCAACTGCGCATCGTCGGGATGGCAGCCGTAGCCCAGCAGGTGGACGTCGACGTCCTTCTCCCGGCAGGTGATCTCGATGCCCGGCAGCACCTTGACACCGAATCGTCCACCGGCGGCATGGGCCTCCTCGAGGCCGTCGAAGGTGTCATGGTCCGTCAGGGAGATGACGTCCAACCCGACCCCGGCCGCGCGCATGACGAGCCGGGTCGGCGAGTCCGTACCATCCGAGATGGAGGAATGGGTGTGCAGATCGATGAACATATCAGCTTCCTAGCGCCGTCCTCGGGTTGCGAGTCACCATCACCAACTCGGCAGGCCCCGGTGTGGCGGGGACGTCACTGGCAACGTGCCGCATGCTGGCACGTCCATTGACCTCCCCATGGTCATGGCCATGACAGCTGTCTCGATTCTAGTCTCGGGATCGTGGTCGGGCGAGGTTTCCAGCGTTGTGTCCACGGCTCCTCGCCCCGCCGTGCCGCACCTCGCAGGCCACGCCCTGCACCAGGCCGGACCTGCGAATACGGGTGGATCTTTCCGACCCCGCCGGGGCTGGACTGCAGATCTGGATCGATTTGGACGCTGTGACAAGAATGTATGTCATGGATATCAACATGACTGCTGAGTACTCAGCAACCCCGGATCGTGTGATCGAGATGATGAGCGACCCGGACTGGTGGACCGATGTGTACCACCGCAACAATGCCACCGTCTCCAATGCACAGCGCACCGGGGATGACGTGTCCCTCGACGTGGCAACCCCCACCCCCAGCCAGGCACAGAAGTTCATCGGTGAGACCTTGCAAATGCACCACGACCTGGTGTGGGACGCTCCGGCCTCCGACGGCAGCCGCACGGCGACCATGACGATGAAGCGCGCCGGGGTGCCGGCCAAGGCTGAAGGCAGGATGCACGTTGCAGCGGGCGGACCGGGAACGATCGTGACCTGCAATGGATCGTTCTCGATCTCCATCCCGCTGGCTGGCAAGAAGCTCGAGAAGAAGGCTGCCCCCTACGCCACTGCAGCCTTCAGGACCCAGCAAGAGGCAGGCGACGCCTGGCTGGCCTCGCACTGAGAGTCCTTCGCCGCATGGCGGAGAACCGTGGTGAATCCCTCCCGTGGCTGAGCGGTGACTGAACGGTGACTGCACAGAGCTGGGCAACGGGCCCGGCGGTGACGGACGCGACGTGACACTGATTGCGACGTGACGCTGCTGACGCCGTCCGGCAGCCCTGCCCGGCGGCGTCACGGCACTGCATGGCCTTGGCGGTGAGTGGTGCCTCCGGCGGGGTGCACGGCAAAGCGTCAGGGCTCTGCATGCCACAGCAGTCCAGTCGTGATCTCGATGGACGCCGGTCGTACCAGTGTGCCCGTGTTCAGCTCCACGGGTCGGTGGTGGGATCTGGCAGTTCCTCGGTGATGTCATGCCACAACATCTCGTGCTCAACGAGCAGGGACTGCACGAGCACGTCGTTCCAGGCGTCGTCGATGATCATGCCGCGTACCGCCTCGGCGGCCTCGGCGGTCACGTCAAGGGTTTCGTCGCTGAACCACGCCGTGATCTGTTTGGGATCCAGCTGGGTGAGGGTCACTCCCCCATTGGCATGCTCCTCGTTGTCACCCATGACCGACGGCGGCACATGGGCAACGAGCACCAGGCGTCGACCGTACCGGGCAAGGCCTTGGACCGATGCGATGATCATGGCTGCCCGCTCGGTCTGTTCCTCGTCACCGTCAACGTCGAGGATGGCGCACAGCTCGTCGGTGACGGTGAAGGCCTGCACCTGCTCAGAGACGTGCTGCACCATGGCTCGGGCCCCGGCTGCGCTGGCCGGGACGAACACTATTTCTGCTGGATCAGACATGACGCCTCCATGATGATGTGACACTTCTCAACGGTAACCGGCTTGACCAACATGTACGAGGCACTGCACCAGTGTTCCACGAGTGGACACGCATGTCTCCACAGGTCCATTTTCCGGATCCGGGACGTTGTCCACAGATTTCCACGGGGATCTGGCCTTCATGGGTCTCACGGTGTGAGCTTGCAGCGTGACGATCCATGATTCATCCCTTCTGGCACGCGAATCCGGCATGGAGCTGCGTCAACTGCCCAGTTGGCTGCCATCCGGTGACGCTCCCACGACATCTCACCCGGTCGATCTCGCGACCCATCCGATGCTGCCCGACATGATGGACGGCGTTGACGACCTCGTGGCGGACGAGTCGCGTGACACGCGCACCGGCGATGACGGCCGCGGTCCTGCGAGCAACGTCGTCGCACTGCACAGCGTCCGCCGGCCATCGACTTCAGCTCCCGTGGCAGCAGCTCGTCTGGTGCTCACTGCCACCCGGGTGATCGTGGAGTGCGTCAGTGGTCGACGTCCCATGTCGCACCTGCGCCGGATTGCAACTGTCCAGGCGGTTGAGGACATCAGACAGTGGCCGCGCGGTGCGGGATGGAACACCGTGGTGCAGATCGGTCGACCCCTCATCCAACGTCGGGACGAGACGATCAACGCCGTCGTCATGCTCGAGATCCAGCAGCACCGCATTGCCCTGGCCCTCACGCTCCGCGGCTCCCGGACGTGGCGGGTCACGTGGACCGAGCTGCTGCGCAACCGTGGTGTCGAGCAGCTCATCTCGGCGCCACGGTGACGATCCTCGGCCGAGGCCCCAGCAACTCACGACGCACGGTGGCCCATCAGAGGTCTCCGGCACCGTGAACTCCAGTGCCGCACGGTGATCCTGCCCCGGGGCCCAGCACCCTGGACCCCAGTCACGGGCCACCGGCGGGACCGATCACCGGCGCCGGTGGAGTCAGACAGTCAGCCAAGGGACGTCCCGAGCAGATCGTCGTGCGTCGGTAGGTCCGACTCAGTTCACCCGGCCAGGCGCGCCGTGGCAGTTCTTGAACTTCTTGCCGGAACCGCACGGGCACTTCTGGTTGCGTCCCACATTGGCGAATGGCTTGTCCTTGGGCTTGGCCTCGCTCTTGCTGACCTCGCCGGACTCATCGGGAGAGCTGTAACTCAGCTCGGTCTCCTCGTGGTGCTCCAAGCCCTTGCCCAAGGGAACCCCCGCACTCATCGAGGCACCGGTGACGGGCTCACCGGACTCGTCGGTCACCAGACCGACCTGCTGGGCCGGGCTCTGGATCTCCAGATTGAACAGGTAGCCCACGACCTCTTCCTTGAAGGCATCCATCATCGAGGTGAACATCTCGCCACCCTCACGCTGGTACTCCACCAGCGGGTCGCGCTGCGCCATGGCACGCAGACCGATTCCCTCGCGCAGGTAGTCCATCTCGTAGAGGTGTTCCCGCCACTTGCGGTCCAGGACGGTGAGCAGCACCTGACGCTCCAGCTCACGCATGGTGTCCTCGCCCAGAGCCTGTTCCCGACCGTCGTAGGCACCTTGGGCGTCGTCGGTGAAGGCCTCGACGAGTTCGTCGGCGTCATCACAGTCACGGAACTCGGATTTCGGCAGCTCCACGGGGTACACCTGCCCCATCTCGTGCCACAGGGCGTCAAGGTCCCAGTCCTCGGCGTAGCCCTCGGTGTACTGGCGTACGCAGGCCTCGACGACGCGATTGGTCGTGGCACGCAGCTCGGACTCGACGTCGGCCCCCTCGAGCACCTTGCGGCGGTCGGCGTAGATGACGTGACGCTGACGGTTCATGACGTCGTCATACTTGAGGACGTTCTTTCGCATCTCGAAGTTCTGCGCCTCGACCTGCTTCTGGGCGCTCTCGATCTGGCGAGTGAACCACTTGGACTCCAGGGGAACGTCGTCGGGGACGTTGAGGGTCACCATGGCACGGTCCAGCATCTCGGGCTTGAACAGGCGCATGAGCTCGTCCTGCACCGACAGGTAGAATCGCGACTCCCCCGGGTCGCCCTGACGGCCGGATCGGCCACGAAGCTGGTTGTCGATGCGCCGCGACTCGTGACGCTCCGAGCCCACGACGTAGAGCCCACCCAGTTCGGTGACCTTCTCGTGCTCGGCCTTGGACTGTTCCTCGTACTTCGCCAGCGTGCTCTCCCACGCCTGCTGGTAGGCCTCCTCGTCCTCGACGGGATCCAGGCCCCTCTCACGCAGGTCCAGCTCGGTGAGGAACTCAGGGTTGCCACCGAGGATGATGTCGGTACCACGACCGGCCATGTTCGTCGACACGGTGACCGCCCCGAGTCGTCCAGCCTGGGCGACGATGGCGGCCTCGGCCTCGTGATGCTTGGCGTTGAGCACCTTGTGCGGTACGCCAGCGCGTTTGAGGGACTCGGAGAGCACTTCGGACTTGGCGACCGAGGCGGTACCGATGAGCACCGGCTGCCCGGACTCGTGACGTTCCACGACGTCGGCGATGATGGCGTCGAACTTGGCCTGCTCGGTGCGGTAGACGAGGTCCTTCTGGTCCTTGCGGATCATGGGTCGGTTTGTCGGGATCGGGATGACGCCCAGACCGTAGATCTTCTGGAACTCGGACTCCTCGGTCTTGGCGGTACCCGTCATGCCGGCGAGCTTGTCGTACATGCGGAAGTAGTTCTGCAGGGTGATCGTCGCCAAGGTCTGGTACTCGTCCTTGATCTCGACGTGCTCCTTGGCCTCCAGGGCCTGGTGCAGACCTTCGTTGTACCGGCGTCCTGCCAAGGTGCGGCCCGTGTGCTCGTCGACGATGAGGACCTCGCCGTCCATGATGACGTAGTCCTTGTCGCGGTGGAAGAGTTCCTTGGCCTTGATGGCGTTGTTGAGGTAGCCGATGAGTGGGGTGTTGACCGACTCGTAGAGGTTCTCGATGCCCAGCCGGTCCTCCACCACGCTGATTCCGTGGCCGAGGACGGCGACGGTGCGCTTCTTCTCGTCGACCTCGTAGTCCTCGTCGCGACGCAGCGAGGTGGCGATACGGGCGAACTCGGGGTACCACTGCTTGTTCTCCTCGGCGGGGCCGGAGATGATGAGCGGGGTACGGGCCTCGTCGATGAGGATCGAGTCGACCTCGTCGACGATGGCGTAATGGTGGCCACGCTGCACGCAGTCGTCCAGGCTGGAGGCCATGTTGTCGCGCAGGTAGTCGAAACCGAACTCGTTGTTCGTACCGTAGATGACGTCTGCCTTGTAGGCCTCCTTGCGTTCGGCAGGGCTCATCTGGGAGAGGATGGCCGACACGTCGAGTCCGAGGAAGTGGTGGACGCGTCCCATCTGCTCCGACTGCACCTCGGCGAGGTAGTCGTTGACGGTGACGACGTGGACGCCCTTGCCCGACAGACCGTTGAGGTAGGCCGGCAGCAGACCGACGAGGGTCTTGCCCTCACCGGTCTTCATCTCGGCGATGTTGCACTGGTGCAGGGCGGCACCACCCATGATCTGGACGTCGAAGTGACGTTTGTTGAGCACCCGCTTGGAGGCCTCGCGCACCGTTGCGTACGCCTCGGGAAGCAGATGGTCGAGGTCCTCGCCGTTGTCGAGGCGCTGCTTGAAGTCAGTGGTCTGGCCACGCAGCTCGTCATCACTCATGGCGACGTAGTCGTCCTCGATGCTGTTGACCTGGCCAACGATCCGGTTGAGGCGACGGATGATCTTGCCTTCTCCGGCGTGCAGTGCGCGGTCCAACAGTTTCACGACGGGTGTCCTAACTCGAAAACATGTTCAAGGTGCACGACGTGCACCTCAGCCATCCTAGGGGCACTTCTCACCTGAACCCAATGTGTCACGCTCGTCAATCCTCTCGACTGACGCCGGCAACATCGTGGCATTCTTCCATCATCGACGGTTCTTCGCATGGAAATCGCCGCTGGCAGCAGTCTTTCTGCCACCTCGATGAGGATCGACTCGACGCATCGGGGGGCAGTCAGCACGTCGGGGTCGATCAACGCCTCAAGGTCAATCATCGGGGGCCGACCAGGTTTCCCCGGCCGGCCCCCGATGGATTCACTTCTCGCCCCGACGTCACTTCTCCTTGTCGACGTCCAGATGGATGACGCCGTAGTTGTACCCCTTGCGGCGGCGGTAGACCGCACTCGGGCGGCCGGACTCGGCGTCGACGTAGAGGAAGAAATCGTGGCCGACGAGTTCCATCTCGTCAAGTGCCTGGGCCAGGGTGAGCGGTTCGGTGCGGAACACCTTCTCCTTGACGTACAGGGGGCCGTCCCCGGTCACCTCGACGTCGCCGGCAATCGTGCGGGTGGGGATGATGTCCCGCTCCTCACCAGCAGGTTCCTCGGGAATGTCGAGCATCTGGGAGACGCGCAACCCGCGACGACTGCGACGGCGGTCGGCGGCCTTGACCAATTGGGTGCGCAACCGGTCGGCGGCCTTGTCGAAGGCCACCATCTTGTCCTCGGCATGCCCCTCGGCGCGAACCACTGGTCCACGGGAACGCAGCGTGATTTCGCAGGTCATGGCCTGGTCGGGAGATCCCTTGACGTTCTGGGCGGTGAAGACGACCTCGGCACGGGTGACGCGATCCCTGATCTTGTCCACGGCGAGCAGTCTGTCCTCGACCTGGGAGCGCACATCATCACTGACGTGGCAGTGGCGACCCGAAACGATGACATCCATGGCATCCTCCTTGGTGGAGTCGTGCCGGAATTACCCGGCGAGTAACGAACACGGCTGCGGCTGGCTGCACGCCCCTCGACCTCGAGGAGCGAAATCGCCGGTGTCAACCGTGCATGGATGCAACGTTAGCTCAAGAGCCCCCTCCACGACAGGAGTTCGTCACAGACCCGTCCGGCTCAGGCCCACCGATGCGGTGTCTGCGCGTCGGCCAGCACCACCGCTGCCCGTACCTGGTACCCACCCTCGGTGAGGGCACGGCAGGCCTCGGCCAGGCTCGCCCCGGTGGTGCGCACGTCGTCGATGACGACGACCGGGCCGTGCCCGGGAACTGCCCGCATCGACGAGTCCTGGTTGGCGGCGCGGCGTTCGTGTGACACCTCCAGCTGGTCGCGCACGTGCCGAGTGCGCTTGAGCAGTGGGGCCACCACGTCATTGCCACGAGATACCAGGCTCGCCAGCCTCCGACCGTCCGGTCTGTTGTGCCGGGTTGCTCCCAGTTGCCTCGCATCTCCTCGACCCGGGACTCGACGCGCCGCAGCCCGCGTACCGGCAGCTTCCCCACACCTGCGAACTGCTGCCTGGGCCAGGTCGCGAGCATGATCGGCACCGCGGCGTCGCACCGCAGCCGGATCGGAGGGCATGGGGACGACCCGCGGCACCTGCTCATCGGCGGTGAGGACTGGGCCGAGTCCGGTGGCAAGCCAATCGCCGAGAGTCTCGTCGAGCCAGCCGGCACCACGATCCTTGTAGGCCGTCACCACATTGGGGATGGGGTCGCGATATGGCAGACACGCCACCACCGGCGGTGGCCCGTCACAGATGATGCGGGGTGCTGGACGCACGGCTGCCACGCACTGCTCGCACAGCCCCACCCCGGGTGCATGGCATCCGGGGCAGCAGGCGCCCAGCAGCAGATCCGCCAGGCTCTCAAGAATCCTCATGCCCTCCATCGTTGCCAGTGGCACTGCCAGGAACCAGGCAGCTCGTCGATCTGTGGACGGCGCTCCCGAGGCGCTCGAAGGGGCTGTGGACAACCCACACTGCGGACACCCCACCCGAGGGTGGTCGCCCCATCCGTACCGTCCTGTTCCACGCCCGGCCACACCCGGCCACGCAGGCTGCACCCCTGTCCAGTCCTGTCGGTCAGCCACACCCCTATCCACTCAGCGAGACGGCAGTGATCGAGGCGTCCTCACCGAGCTGGGTCCAGCGATACCGGTACTCGTAGCGCAGCACGTGCCCGCTCTCGGTCATGACGACGGCCGACACCGTGTTGGCGGATGCCACGGTGGCCAACTGCACCATGTTCGCCCCGGTGAGCTGACCCACCGGCGTCACCTCGGCACCGTCGCAGCACAACTCGAACGGCGTCCCCGATGCACCGACGGCGGATCGTGCGATGACCATGAGTTTGGTCTGGCTGATCCACCCCACGTCAATGGCGATCGTCATGCCTGGATCCATCTCGGCGACGACACGCACCTCGGGCTGGCCAATGACCAGCATTCCCGAGGAATCCTTGCCCAGGGTGGACATCGCCAACCGGGAACCCTCTCCCTCCCCGAGGATGAAGGCGATGCGCGTCATGTCCGGGGAGATGCTGAACGCGCGAATCCTCGTACGACGCAGGGCCGTGGCATTCACCGGTCTCGGCCTGCCTGCCGGGGTCACCGCGTGGACGACGGGGGTGACGGAGCCGGTGTCCTCGGCGGTCCAGATCGTGTGGTCCCGAGTGATCTGGGGACGCACCATCGCGGTACCGCTGGCCAGTTTTCGTGCCGTGCGAGCACCAGTGCACCACCACAGGCCGGTTCTGCGCTGATCGACCAGTGCCCACTGGTGGTCGGGGGTGGCCGATGGGATGGTGCCAGAGGGAGCGGTGCTGGATGAGATGGCGCTGGGTGAAATAGCGCTGGGGCGCAGGGTGCCGAGACTGCCGCTGAGCGGGCGGAAGGTCTCGTCGCTGACCAGCGACTGCAGTGTGCCACCTCTGACGACGGTGACGGCCAGCTTGTCATGGTTCTCGTAGGCTGCCATCGAGGCGAACAGGTCGAGGGAGACGGTGCCGTCCTCGGCGGCGTCGGCCAGCGTGAGGGGGACGCCGCGTGCGGTGAATCGCACCCGGGAGACCTGGGAGAACTGTGACAGGGTCCACGTGAACTGTGCCGCCATGACGCGCAGTTCATCGGGGGAAAGCCGTGCGGCTCGGGCATTCAACGGCACCGTCGCCACACCATTGGCGTCAATGCTGATGGATTCCGACGACAATTCCACAGAACTCGGTATGCCAGAATACCAGATGGATTCCGATCCGTCAGCGGCAGCTCCGCCCTTCGGCGGCCCAGCCAGCAGGGCCTTCACAGCATTGGTCGGGTTGGCCTCCGCCTGGGGAAGGTGGATGACGTCGGGAGCGACGAGACCGGAAACCCTCCCCAGGAAATAGATGGAGATCGTGTGGTAGCCACGCTCGAAGGCGAACAACGACAGCAACAGCCCGGTGGGCGGAGCCGAGACCCGCCACTGCCCCGCCACCTTGACCAGGGCGAAGTCGTGATCCAGGAATCCGTGCCCGCACAGGTCATGGTGGCCGCTGGCGTCGAGGGTGGCGATGAGGGGTGCGTGCAGCACGGCCCGGTCGTCGTCGACGGTGGGTTTGTGGAACTCGGAGTCGTAGATGAGTGCGCCGGCGTACGGGTCCCAGTGCTGGGCGGCCTCGTCGGTGAGGTATGCCCGGGCGCTGCGGTAGGCGTCGGTGGAGCTCGACATGGCCTGCAGGAATCCGGCCACGATGAGTTCTCGGCTGGCTCCGGGCTCGGGGGGACGCGGATTGACGTCGATGGGGTCCTGGCCTGCCGCCGGGCCGGGGGAATTGACCCGCTCGACGGGGCCTTCGGTGGGCACACCGGCGCATCCCGTCAGGGCGAGGGCTCCAGCCCCCACCCCGGCCCCCAGTACTGATCGACGGGAGAGCACCGATCGGCAGGAGAGATCCCGGTGGGCGATGGGCAGCGACGGATCATCGGCACTTGTCTGGTGACAGCCGCCAGTGTGGTGGCAGGTTCCGGTGTGGAGACAGGCGCCGGTACCGTGGCAGCCTCCGGTGTCACACGTGAGGTCGGTACGGACTCTGTCGGGACGAGTTCGGTCGGCAGAGGTTCTGGGGGTCTCGTGCTGGTCTCGGGGGCGTGTGAATCTCATGGTTCCTGCCTGTCGGAGGGCACCAGTGGTAGTGGCGAGGAGGTGAGCTCGGTTCCCCGGCGTCGTGGCAGCGTGAGTCGGAACTGGGCACCGTCACCTGGTCTGCCCCACGCCTCCAGACGTCCGCCGTGCAGCTCGGCGTCGTCATGTGAGATGGCCAGACCCAGACCGGTACCACCGACGGTGCGCACCCGCGAGGGATCGGCCCGCCAGAAGCGGCCGAACAGTTTGTCCACCTGCCACACCTCGAGGCCGACACCATGATCCCGCACCGTCACGGCCACGGCATGCAGGTCATACCCCACGGTGACGTCAATGGGACGACATTCTGAATATTCAATGGCATTGGACAGCAGATTTCGCAGAATACGTCTCACTCGAATGGCGTCAATTTCCGCGGTGGCTCCGGAGAAGACGTGCACTCGTAGCTGGGTGTGCATCCTCGTGGCCAGGGGTTGGGCGGCCTGCACCTCTGCCTGCACCAGATCGACGATGTCGACCTCCTCAAGGGCCAGGGTCGCCGCGCCGGCGTCGATGCGTGAGATCTCGAGCAGGTCGCTGAGCATGTCCTCGAACCGGTCGAGCTGGGTCATGAGCAGGTGGGCGGATCGTTGCGCGGCGGGGTCTGCCTCGTCCATCTGGTCTGCAATGACGTCGGCCGCCATCCGCACCGTCGTCAGAGGGGTGCGCAGCTCGTGGGAGACGTCGGAGACGAACTGCTGCTGCAGGGTGGAGAGTTGTTCCAGGTCGACGATTCTGCCCTGCAGCTGGGCTGCCATCTCGTTGATCGAAGTGGCGAGTTTCGCCAGGTCGTCGGTACCGCGCACCGGCATGCGCTCATCGAGGTGCCCGTCGGCGAGCCGGCGCGCCGTCCCGGACGCCCTGCGAATGGGGCTGGCCACCGCCCGGGTGGCCAGGAAGGTCGTGAATCCCAGGCCAATGACGATGAGAACTCCGGTGAGGGCCACCACCCCCTTGATGGTCGTCAGGGTGTGCACCTCCTGCTCGAGTGAGAACAGGAAGTAGATGGGGATCCGCATGTCCTGACCCGGCACCCACAGCGTCGTCCCCACGACGATTCCCGGGATCTGCTCGTGAGAGGTGTCGGTGAATCTCAGGGTGGTGGGCGTGACGAAGACCCCGTCGGAGGAGGCGATGGTGTCAATGAGGTTCTGCGGCACGGAGTCCGCCGAGACGCCTGCCGAGATGAGCCCGGAGACCGAGCCCTGGATGATGATGTGGTAGTGCCCGGTGGGGCTGGCCGCCTCGTCGGCGAGCTGGGTGAGCCGTTCGTACAGGCTCGAGGTGCGCAGATCGGTGCCCTCCAGCTCGGTCTGCATCCGGTTGACGACTGCCGTCGCCTCGGCCACCGACGACTGTCGCTTGGCGGTGAGGATCCCGTCACCGACTCGTTGCATGAGGAACATGCCACCTGCCACCAGGACGATGAGGGCGAGCGACAGGGTGATCGAGATCATCCGCAACGGCAGGGACGACCACCACACACGGCGTGCGGGGGTGAGGTGTGGGACACGTCGCGCCCCAAGCTGCCGGGCCATCGGTCAGCGTTCTTCCCCACCGGCTCGGTATCCGGCGCCTCGCACCGTGATGATGAGGCGAGGGTGTTCCGGGTCCAGCTCGATCTTGGAGCGCAGTCGCTGGACGTGGACGTTGACCAGTCGGGTGTCGGTGGAGCTGCGCTGATAGCCCCACACCTCCTCGAGCAGGGTGTCTCTGCTGAGGACGACATTGGGTCTGCGAGCCAGGGCGACGAGGATGTCGAACTCCAAGGGGGTGAGCATGATCTCTGCGCCGTCCCGGGTGACGCGATGGGCGGCGGTGTCGATGACGAGCCCACCCAGGGCGATGACGTCCGGGGTGGCCAGGTCGTTGGGTTGACGCAGCCTGGCCCGGACACGAGCCACGAGTTCCTTGGTCTTGAAGGGTTTGGAGACGTAGTCATCGGCCCCGGACTCCAGCCCGGAGACGACGTCTGCGGTCTCGGAGCGGGCGGTGAGCATGATGATCGGCACCCCGCTGGTGCGCCGGATGTCACGACACACCTCGATGCCGTTGCGGCCAGGCAGCATGAGGTCGAGCAGGATGAGGTCGGGGTTGAAACCGGTGCAGGAGTCGAGGGCGTCGGCACCGTTGTCGCACCAGTAGGTGACGTAGCCCTCCCGTTGCAGGACGATCTGCACCATCTCGGCAAGTGCGGCGTCATCGTCGACGACGAGCACTCGAGCGGCGTCGTCCTGCGTGTCGCGTGCAGCCACCTCGTCAACCTCCTGCCCCACCGTGCGGGATCATGCGCAACACGGGCCACCGCGGGAACCCCGTCACCCGTCCGGCGGTGAATCATCGCGACGTCATTTTAGCGGGGCCAAGCCGTGTGATGAGGCCCTGGGCAGCAAATTCACCCCTGAACGGCACGGGCTGCCCGACCCCAAGGCTCACACCCTCGAGGAAGGGCAAGGTCTCGCCCCCTCGGCTCAGTTGAGGCCCTCGTCGTCGGGCATGGTGGAGAGCAGGGCCTCGGTGCCGTTCTGGCGTCGCAGCACCCGTCGCCACAGAGTGGCAGGGTCCGAGCCGAAGACGTCGGACTCCCGGGCGAGGGCATGCACCCAGTCACCGCGGATGATCTCCGACTCCAGCTGCCCCGGCCCCCATCCGGCGTAGCCGGCAAACACCCGTAGGTCTGAATAGGCTCCGTGCACGAGTTCCACCGGGGTGTCGAGGTGCAGCAAACCGGTGGCTCCCCGGACCGGCCGCCATCCGGGCGGCTCCTCGTGGGGCTGCTGCACTCGCGCCACACAGATCGCACCGTTGGGAGAGACCGGGCCGCCTTGGAAGATGCACTGCGGCGGGGTCATGAGGTGCACCCACTGCGGCAGGATCTGTGTCATGTCCAGCTGGGAGGGCTGGTTGATGACGACGCCGAGCGCGCCGTCCTCGTCGCAGTCGAGCAGGTAGATGACGCTGCGGGCGAAAATCCCGGTGGTGAGTCCCGATCCGCTGATGAGCAGGTCGCCGGCAGCCGGTGGGTTCGCCAGAATCATGGTTCCATCTTGGCACTGGACCAACTCATCGTGTCGGGACAGGGCTCATCGAATGGGAATGAACGCAATGAAACCAAACCCCACATGGTCGGTGCTCCCCGCAGACGCGGGGATGAGCCCGACTTTGCTCGAAAGGTACACGTACCTGGACGCTGAACCCACATCCCGTGCAGACAAGCAATCCGTCAAATTCATCAGTCCAAGTTCTTCCGAATCAGTTTCAAGCACTTGGGCAGCACGTTCGAGCCGTAGGCCATCGCCCCTGACGATCCCCCGACGTCATACGAATCCTTGGTCTCCATCCGGATTATGTACATTGTCCCCATGCAGTCGCGCCGTGACGAAACGTCGAACAGTTCCCCCACCACCGGCCACCGGGACGTCAATCCCAAGGCCGCCGTACCGATCATGCTCACCGCCTTCGTGCTGTGCCTCATGATCGACAACGGTTTCAAGTTCATGACCTCCCCCATCGCCCACGACCTGCACCTGTCGGAGAACACGGCATCCCTGCAGGCAAGCCTGGCCGGAATCGTCATCGGCATTGGTGCCATGGTCTACGCCGCCCTGGCCGACAGCGTGAGTATCCGCACCCTGCTCATCATCGGCATGGCTCTGGTGGGTGTCGGCTCGCTCATCGGGTTCCTCTTCCACGGTGTCTGGCCGATGGTGCTCACCGGCCGGCTCATCCAGACCTCCGGCCTGGCCTGCGCGGAAACCCTGTACGTCATCTACGTCACCAAGCACCTGCCCGAGAAGGACCAGAAAACCTATCTGGGTTTCTCGACCTCGGCCTTCCAGCTGGCCATGCTGCTGGGCGTGCTCACCAGCGGTGTCGTCGCCACCTACATCTCGTGGACGGCCATGTTCCTCGTGGCACTCATCCTGGTGCTCACCATCCCGGTCATCGTCAGGACCGTTCCAGCCGAGGAGACCGCCCAGGCCCACGTCGACGTTCTCGGGCTCTTTTTCATCGCGGTGTTCTCCTCCAGCCTCATCATCTTCGTGGGCAATTTCGCCTGGCTGCCCGCCGTCGTCGCCCTGGTGGGAATTGCCCTGTTCATCTGGCACATCCACGCCCACGGCGAGACGATCGTGCAACCGGAGTTCTTCCACAACGGTCGTTACGTCACCACCCTCCTCGTGGTGCTCGTCGTCTACTCCACCCAGTTGGGGCTGTCGGCCGTCGTCATCCCCGGAGCCGTGCAGTACGTGCACCACCAGACCCTCGCCACCGCGTCATTCCTCATCGTTCCGGGATATGCGGTGGGTGCCATCGTCGGTGCCCTGTCTGGCCAGATCGGCAAGCGACTCACCTCCCGACGCGCCATCCTCACCGCGCTGGGCCTCATCCTGGTGGCCCTCGTGCTCACCGCATGCCTCATCTCCCAGAACACCTGGGTGCTCGTCATCGCCATGATGTTGTTCAGCGCCGGGTTCGCCATGATGTACGCACCCCTGGTCAACACCGCCATCGCCGACATTCCGGCGCAGAAGACCGGCATCGCCATCGGTTTCTACAATCTGACGATCAACCTCGCCATCCCGCTGGGTATCGCCTACTCCTCGAAACTTGCCGACAGCAGGATCCATCTGCTCGGTGACACCGGGGTGGCCGCAACCTATTCGAGCATCCTGTGGATCCTCGCCATCATCGCCGCAGCCGGTATCGCCATCTTCCTCATTGCCGATCACCGTCTCGGCCGATCGAGCGTGTGAACCAGCACTCATTTTGGCGAGGACGTATATTCCGAGAAGTACGTAGCAGACGATGCAAAGGTGAACAGACAATGACCACAACGTTGAAGAAGGCCTGTGTGATTGGCATGGCGGGCATCATGACGATTGGTCTGGGCGCATGCGGCAACAAGTCGGACTCCTCCTCGAACGCCGCCGGCAGCGACTCTGCTGCCTCGACGTCCACGACGACACTCAAGCAGGTCAGCAAGGACGACTTCACCAAGACCTTCTCCGACAAGAAGGTGGGTGGCCAGAAATTCTCCGTCATTGACAGCTCCCAGGTCGGCTCCCAGATTGACCGGCTCAACCAAGCCGTGAGCCAGCTCAAGGTCTCCCCCGCCTCGTGTGACACGGTGTTCAAGCAGATCAGCGCCGGCGTCACCAAGGACGAGATGAACAACGTCCTCGTGGCAGCTGGTGGCGACGAGTCCAAGCCGGTTGCCGTGACCTTCAACACGAAACTCACCGACCGCCAGAAGAAGACCTACCAGTCCCAGGACGAACAGATCGCCAAATGCGGCAAGATGACGATGTCCGGTCAGGGACAGACCATGAACGTCAACGTCAAGACCAGCCCGCTCAAGGGGTACGAGAACATCTCCAAGCAGGCCTCCCTCATCGACACCACCAGCTCGATGGGCAAGAGCGACCAGCAGCACAACTACCAGGCATACGTCTGGCTCACCGATGACCAGCTCATCCGTGCCAGCGCCAGTGACGCCAAGACGGCCGAGTCCACGCTGAAATCCGCCATTGACGCGCTGAAGATCGTGCAGGGCTGAGGCTGCCACTTTCCGGAAGTGGTTTCCCCGTGGGGTGGGTGTGATCGGCACCCACCCCACAGCGCAGTGGAGGATCGCCGCGTTGTGGAGCACCAGTCCACAAGGTCCCGATGAACTCCTGCTCGTCAGTCTCGCGATCCATCAGGGCGACCCGCAGTGCCTGTCTTCTGGCCTCCTCGGCAAAGACCTCGGTTCCGCACATCGGTAACCCCCATCTGTACTGGGCAACATCTTCCTCGGCTCCATCGAGATATGGCCAAGGTGGTCCTCACTCGGAAATGGCATTGAGGAAGTTGCGCAGTGCTGCCGGTCCGGTGGGCCGCACCGTGAAGTGGGCCCAGCGTCCGCGCATCTCGCGCTCGACCAAGCCCGCGTCCACGAGTTTCTTGAGGTGGTGCGACAAGGTCGGCTGGCTGACGCCGAAGACCTCCGGCAAATGGCAGGCGCACACGCTGGAGCATCCACTGGCCGCAATGTGGGCGTAGATGCGCAGCCGCACCGGGTCCCCGAGAGCCTTGGCTTGGGCGACTATCCGATGCACTCCTGCATCGTCAAGAACGCCCTGCTGTGCTGGACGATGCACATCCGACTGACCGGTGGTGGACTCCTCAAATGTGGTCATGGGATGAGCATACCCAACATATTGACACTCATCGATGTGTAGCTATGATTAACGTATTGACATTCATCAATACGACTTGGAGGTTCTCGTGCCCGCCATCCGCATCTTCGAACCCGCCCTGTGCTGCAACACCGGTGTCTGCGGTACCGACGTCGACCAGGCGCTGGTCGACTTCACTGCCCACTTCACGGCACTCAAGAAAGCCGGGGTGGACATCGCCCGCACCAATCTCGGCACCGACCCGGCAGCCTTCGCGCAGAATGCGCAGGCCCTCGCCTTCGTTCAGACGGCCGGCTCCGATGGCTTGCCGCTCACGCTCGTCGACGACGTGACCGTGCTCACCGGCCGCTACCCGACGCGTGACGAGCTGCAGCGCTGGGCCGGGAATGAGCGGTCCTCAGCAAACGTCTCGGTTGGCGCCACTCTTCCCCTCGTGGATGAGTCGAGCGATGGCTGCTGCGGCGGTTCAAGCTGCTGCTGACCCCATCAATTCTGTCATCCCATCACTGCACTGGAGACCACCGACCATGATTTTCCTCAGCGATCCTCCACACCACCTCTTCTTCACTGGTAAAGGCGGCGTCGGCAAGACATCCATCGCCTGCGCCACCGCCATCGCCCTGGCCAACGCCGGCAAGCGCGTACTGCTGGTGAGCACCGATCCGGCCAGCAACGTCGGGCAGGTGTTCGCCACCACGATCGGCAACACCATCACCCCCATTGACGCCGTGCCGGGCCTCTCCGCGCTGGAGATCGACCCCGAACAGGCCGCAGCCACCTACCGCGAGAAGATCATCGCCCCAATCCGCGACCTGTTGCCCATCAAAGAGATTGAGACGATCACCGAGCAGCTGTCCGGCTCTTGCACCACCGAGATCGCATCCTTCAACGAGTTCACCAGCCTGCTCGCTGACCCCGCTCAGACGGCCGACTTCGACCACATCATCTTCGACACTGCTCCCACCGGCCACACCATTCGCCTGCTGCAGCTGCCCGGCGACTGGACGAACTTCCTCGACAATGGCAAGGGCGACGCATCATGTCTCGGCCCGATGAGCGGGCTGGAGAAGAACCGCGACACTTACCGAGCCGCCGTCACTGCCCTCACCGATCCAGGCACAACCCGCCTCGTGCTGGTGGCCCGGGCACAGGACTCGACGCTACGCGAGGTGGCCCGCACCCGCGAGGAGCTCGCCAAACTCGGCATCCCTGCCGATCACCTGGTCATCAACGCCGTACTTCCCGCAGAAGGCGGAGGCGATCCGCTGCATCATGCCATCCACGAGCGTGAGCAGACCTCTCTGACCCGCCTGCCAGCGGCCTTGCAGGGTGTCACCATTGACCAGGTACCGCTGAAAGCCGTCAACATGGTCGGCCTCGACGCTCTCGGCAGTCTCCTCGACGAGGCTTCGACATCCACTGATCCAGCTGTTCCTGCCCTGCCGACACCGGCCTTTGGCCCAGATCGACAAGGGCTTGACACGCTCGTTGACGAGCTGGAAGCAGACGACCACGGCCTAGTGATAACGATGGGGAAGGGAGGAGTCGGAAAGACGACGGTGGCAACAGCCATCGCCCTCGCTCTGGCCGAACGAGGCCACCAGGTCCACCTCACCACCACTGATCCCGCAGCCCACTTGACCACCACTCTCGACACCGAGGTGGACAATCTTACCGTCGACGCGATCGATCCCGATCAGGCTACGCAGGCCTACCGCGACAAGATCATGGCCACCAAGGGCAAGAATCTCGACTCGGCCGGCCGTGCCGCACTCCATGAGGACCTGATGAGCCCCTGTACCGAGGAGATCGCCGTCTTCCAACAGTTCAGCCGGGCCGTGAACCAGGCACGCAGACAGTTCGTCGTCATGGACACTGCGCCTACTGGCCACGCCTTGCTGCTGATGGATGCCACCGGTTCCTACCACCGCGAGATCGTCCGTCATCTCGACGAGAAGCAGAGGGACAACATCACCACGCCCCTGATGCGCTTGCAGGATCCTGACTACACAAAGATCGTGGTCGTCACGCTACCAGAGACCACACCCATCCTCGAGGCCGAACAGCTCACCACCGACCTGGCCCGGGCCCAAATCACGCCATGGGCTTGGGTGGTGAACAACTCTCTACTCGCGGCGCACCCGACCTCACCACTGCTGGCACGACGAGCAGCCGCAGAGGCAACGCAGATCGAGCGTGTGAGAATGCACGGCGATCGCTTGGCAATCATCCCGTCCCAGATTCAGGAACCGGTTGGGCGCCAAGCGCTGGAGCAACTGACCACACGTTCCTGCTGACCCTGTGAAACTGCCCAACTTCCCGGACCGTTCCACGGTTTCCACCGTGCCTCCAACCGTGCAGACACTCACGCCACGATCACCTCGACCACGGACTCCATCCGATGGTGAACTCATACCCAATCCGGGTGAGTGACAGCATCGATGACATCCGCCAGTGCATGATCCGTACTCCTGTCAGATCCAAAGGTCTGCCGCTGGACGAGGCGGCTACGAATGCGACCACTACCTCAAGGACCGGTCGAAGGTGAGTGGGGTCTAAGCAGCTGCAGCGGTTCGTGCAGAACTGCATACAGTTCATCAACCACGTGTTGAAGAATATCTGGGCCGCTCACTGGGTGAGCGGCCCTCGTTCTGCCCAGTAGTATCGTGCCCACACTTGAGCTTTCGCCTCTGGTCTCGAGCGGGTGTGCCGTACACCTCCAGGAGACGAAGACGAGCCCCAGCCGGGCTGTGTCGTCGAAGCGATCCAAGGGTTCAGCCGTTGGTCTTCCGCAGGGGTTGAATCGCCTTCACCGTCTCGGCGAACAAAAACTTGGAGATGGATGCGATGATGCCAATCGAAGCCGCCAGGACGGAGGCAATCCATGCCATGAGCAGTTTCACGTCTGCAAGTCCGTGCGTGGCCCACATGTGCCATCCGATGAAGACTGCAGTCAGAAGCAGCAGAAGCGAGGTCGTCCACATGGCCCAGGCCAAAACCCTGCGGCGTTGCCGACGCATGTCCTCCAGGACATCGAGGTGAATTGTCTTCAACTCGTTGTCGTAGGGTCCACGTTGCCGACGCTGGTCCTTCAGGTCCAACTCGGTGTCGTAGGTTGTGCGCCCTCTCGGCATCCCCTCGTACGTAATGATCCGGGACCTCACCCGCATCAGATGTGGTCTCAGAAAGCTCTTGCCAGGGATCCTCGTGTCCTGCCACGGCTAGATACCCAAGGTCTCGCGACGGACCCGCACCGCGGAAAGGCTCAGGTCATACATGGCCGACAGCTCGGCGTTGGTGTATCCCTCGCGCACGTCGGCATGGAACCATCGTTCGGGCATGAGGAGCGAAGCGGCGAATTCATTGCAGCCGAACTCCTCGAGGCTGCTGACGCCGTCCCGGGCAACATTTTCCTCGGCTCCATCGAGATAGTGACCGATCTCGTGGGCGATGGTGAACCTTTTCCGGCGTCGGCTGTCGCGTCCGTTGACGAGGATGATGGGTTCTCCCGACCGGTACGTCAATTTTCCGGAGACATGCTGATCGAGCTCGGTGGTGAATTCCACGCGAAGGCCGAGCCGTTCAGCCACGTCCTGCGGGTTCACCGGCGTCTCATCAAGCTGCTGAGTCTTGATCACACGCTCGGCAGTGCTACGCGCCCAGTGGCGACGATCATCCCATTCACTCATCCGACTCACTCCTTCCCTGGCAGTCGATGCGCTACCCCACGGGGGCCACTGGTATTTCCTGGATGCCTTGGATGCCACCTCACAGTGCTTTCTCGATGTTCTGGGTGGTCATGGAATGCACTTTGCTCCTTGACGAGGATGATACTCTTTGTGTGTTCTCCGCTGCCTCACAGTCCGTGAGTAGATGCTTGGCTTGGCAGGGACTCGCAGCGCATACGTCGTCTTGGCAACACATCGCTTGTCGACACGCACGAGCAATGCAGCGTCGCCATGACGTGGGGTGATCCCATACGGATCAGATCCGGTATCAGGACGCCCGGTGGCAGCGCACACATGGAAATGCCTGCCGACGCATCACAATGTGAGCGCCAGCAGGCACGTGGTGGAGATGGCGGGAATTGAACCCGCGTCCTTGAAAGGCGAACCAGACATTCTCCGGGCGCAGTCGATGCTGTCGTGTTGCTCGGCCCCTGCACTCGCACCGACACGGTGCAGACAGGCCCAGTCGTAGAAAAAGTCCCACTCAGCCGCTACGACACAGCTGAGCAGCAAGTCCTCTCAACGAGGCCAGGATCCGGGCGGAGGACCACACCCGGGCTGACCCTTCGATCACCGATCAGGCGGCGAGAGCGAAGTCAGTGCGATTGTTATCGGCACTTATTGGTTTCCAGGGATCGTTAACGAGTTGACCCTGGCTTCTCGGCCCGCTTCTCCTGGAACCACCGTTCCAAGTCGAAACCAGTCATCCCCTCTGTGGAGTTGTACCGGATCATTTTAGTCTTTTCACGGCAGGAAGCAACCCCGTGACTCGATCGCATCATGGGGCCACGTCCTCACATGGCACGAGCCAGATTGATGGGGAGCTCAGTGGGAACGATTGCTGATCGAGGGCACTACGCCAGTAGCTCTGGGGCCAAGAAGAACTGTGGCCACGGAAACCCAGGATTCGCATGGGCCACCGGAGGCACCGGTCGGTTGCAGCCCAGGACCGGCCCTCAGTCGGGGCGCTGCCCCTCGTCCACGATCCTGGGCAGCATCTTCATCACCGGATCGTCCCAGTCAGTTCCCTCGAAGGCCTTGATGGCACGGATGAGCGTCCCCAACACCCACACGATTCCCCAGGCCCACATGGCGTCGCCAACGGCACCGTTCAAGTCCATGTTGCCCACACCGATCACGATCATCGTGATGACGACAAGGCCGAACATGTCAATCTGGAAATTGGCCTGCTTGGCAATCTGTCGGCGCGACCACGATCCCCTCTCGCTGATCGCGACACCAACGAGCGGACCGAACGGGCCGGTGAACAGAGCGCTGAGCCCCACGATGCCAGCACCCACGCTCGAGCCGTGAGTGGGCAGAGGACGAGTGCTCACCGCACTCGACACCAGGGGGACGGTGGCCAGGCCACGCAGGGTGGCATTGAGCTCCCGACGGGTCTTGGCACGCATCGCCTGCTCGACCCGTTGCTCCCACTCCCCGTGGTCCAGACGGCCGTCGGCCAACGCCACACCCAAGTAGTCGATGACGCGGTCACGCTGCTCATTCGTCACCCGGAGATCAAGGATGTCGTCGGTGCCAGTCATGCCTCCATTCTGCCGCATGTGACAAACCCCACGACACAGCCACTCGAAGTGCGGGGCGGGTGGGTGCGCAACAACACCGAACGCGCAGCTGCTGGAACACGGTCCCGGATCCACAGTGGCTGGGTGCCCCGAAACGAGCTGGGCACAGTCATGCTCGCGTGCCCCCAAGCAGGGTGAGTTTGCGGGCCACCTCCTGAACGAGCACCTGAACGAGCTGGGCGCCGAACCTACCATGTCACTGAATGAGCCAAGTCACCTCATGATCCCAGGTCACTGGGTGAACCGGGGTCATGGGGTGAGGAGGCGGGCAGCCTGTGGTCATTTGGCAGTCTGGTGCTGCGAGGAGTGAGGGGCAGAGCAGTCTGAGACCACTGGACAGTCTGGGATCACAGGGCGGTCTGGCGCTGCGAGGGGTGAGGGGCCGGGTGGCTTGGCGTCACTGGGCAGCCTGACGCTGCGAGAATCGACGCAACGTGGTCACCGTCTCCCCCAGCTCGGTGAGCTGCTCACGCACTCGCACCGGAGCGGTGCCACCACGTCCGGTACGGGCCGCAACGGCGCCGTCCACCGTAAGCACCGAACGCACCTGGGGGGTGAGGCGCTTGTCCACCGCAGCAAGCTCGTCATCGGTGAGATCGGCCAGCTCCTTGCCCTGCTCCTCACACACCTTGACGCACGCCCCGGAGATCTGGTGGGCGGCGCGGAACGGCACCCCTTGGCGCACCAGCCACTCGGCGATGTCGGTGGCCAGGGAGAATCCCTCCGGGGCCATCTGGGCCATGCGGTCCAGATGGAAGACGGCGGTGTCCATCATGCCGGTCACGGCGGGCAGCAGCAGGTGCAGCTGGTCGATCTGGTCGAAGACCGGCTCCTTGTCCTCCTGCAGATCCCGGGCGTAGGCCAGCGGCAGACCCTTGAGGGAGGCCATGAGCCCCGCCAGATCGCCAATGAGGCGACCAGCCTTGCCACGAGCGAGCTCGGCGATGTCGGGGTTCTTCTTCTGCGGCATGATCGACGAGCCGGTGGAGAACGAGTCGTCCAAGGTGACGTAGGAGAACTCCCGGGTGTTCCAGATGACGATCTCCTCGCTGAGCCGGGAGAGGTCGACGCCGATCTGGGCACAGACGAAGGCGAACTCGGCCACCATGTCACGGGCGGCAGTGCCGTCGATGGAATTGGGCACCGAGCCGCTGAATCCCAGCTCACCGGCAACCTGGACGGGGTCGAGTCCGAGTGACGAACCTCCCAGGGCCCCCGAACCGTACGGGCTCGAGTCGAGTCGGGCGTCAAGGTCACGCAACCGCTCCACGTCACGGATCAGCGGCCAGGCGTGCGCAGCCAAGTGATGGGCCAACAACACCGGCTGGGCGTGCTGCATGTGGGTGCGCCCGGCAATGACGGCATCGCCGGCCTCCTCGGCACGCCGACGCAGCACCTCGACGAGATCCAACACCTCCCCCGCCAGGGAGCGCGCCTCGTCACGCAGGTACATGCGCAGCAGGGCGGCGATCTGGTCGTTGCGGGACCGCCCAGCCCGAATACGTCCACCCAGATCTGCCCCGGCACGCTCGATGAGGCCACGCTCGAGTGCAGTGTGAACGTCCTCGTCCTCCTCCGACGGGGTGAAGGAACCGTCGGCGACATCGGCGTCAAGCTGATCGAGCGCCGTGATGAGCCCGTCGAACTGCTCGTCGGTGAGCAACCCCGCCCGGTGCAGAACCCCGGCGTGCGCCTTGGAACCGGCAATGTCGTGACGAGCCAGTCGCCAGTCGAACTGCGTGGAGACGGACAGTGCAGCCAAGGCCTCGGACGGACCACCGGCGAACCGGCCGCCCCACAGCGACAGACGACGGGCAGGTTCGGGTACAGGGTTGACGTTGTCGGTCACGATCGTCCTTTCATGAGAATTGACCAGCTTGGAAGCGGACTCCAGCGCTTCTGTCAGCGCGAGGAGCCACGGTGTCTTGCGGTCGAGGCCCGGTCACGGGCCTGCAGCCAGCCTATCGAGTGGTGGATCGAGTACGGGACGTTCGGCTCACCGACGTCGCTTGAGTCGGCTCGACATGGCCCGTTCCGCCTCGCGTTTGGCGTCCCGCGCCTTGATCGCCTCGCGTTTGTCCCATTCCCTCTTTCCGGTGGCAACGGCGATCTCAACCTTCGCGTACCCGTCCTTGAAGTACAGCTCCAACGGGACGATCGTCTTGCCCGGGGAATCCATCTCACGAGAGATCTTGGCAATCTCGCGTTTGTTGAGCAGCAATTTGCGTTTGCGCATGACGTCGTGATTGCGCCAGGTACCAAACGCATATTCGGGGATGTGCAGGTTGTAGAGCCACACCTCACCATGTTCGTCCACCTGGGCAAAGGCATCCACCAGGGAGGCCTTGCCCGCTCGCAGTGACTTCACCTCGGTGCCCTGCAGGACGAGTCCCGCCTCCCAGGTGTCACCGGTGGTGTAGTCGTGGCGCGCCTTCTTGTTGCGAGCAACGACTGTCAACCCTCTCTCACGAGGCATGGGGGCTTCCTCTCCATCGACGACAGGAGTACAAATCCTATCGCGACGTGGCCGCCGGGACGATCACCATTGATCGCAGCGGCACTATACCGTCGACCACGCCACCGTCGACGTGGGCCATCCACCACATCGGCCTGGCAAGGCCTTGGCACGGCACGCCTGTGCACCAGGCCGGCGCGACAGGCATGGGGTGGTCCGATCAGCCCACGCCGATCAGACCACCCCACCGGTTTCAGAACCAACGACCCATCGGATTCTCACGGTTTCCATCGGTCCACACCATGAAATGCAGGTGGCAACCCGTCGAGAAACCCGTGGTGCCGACATAGCCGATGACCTGGCCGCGCGACACGTGCTGGCCAACCCCGACCGTGTAGCTGCTGGCATGGTTGTACCCGGTCGTCACGTAGTGACCGCCGATCTTGCCATGATCGAGCATGAGACGGTTCCCGTAACCCCTGTTGAAGTACTTCTCGGCAACGACTCCGTCTCGAGGTGCCCGGATCGGGGTGCCGCACGAGGCGCCGAAGTCGGTGCCGTCATGGAGCTTCCACACGTGCAGGACGGGGTGGAACCGCTGTCCGTAGGGTGAGGTGATCGGGCCGTTGACCGGGTAGTCGAAGTACGAGGACGCCTTCCTGGTGCTGCCCGAGGACCTCTTGTGCGCCTTCTTCGGGTGATGGCGGTGAGGCCTGCTGTGCTTGGCGGATTTCCTGGACGTCGACTCGGCCTTGCTGGCCGAACCGTGACGCTTGGCAGCGGCCTTCCTGGCAGCCTTCTTCTCGGCAGCGGCCTTGGCGGCAGCTTCCTTGGCGCGTCGCTCGGCCTCGGCGCGTCTGCGAGCTTCCTCGGCACGCTTGGCAGCAGCGATGCGCTCCTTGATGCGCTTGTCGAGCTGGTCCTCCTCGGCACGCAGCTCGTCCTGGTGCTTGCGCTCCCCCGCAAGCTTGGCGTCCGCGCTCTTCTTGGCCTGCTCGTTGGCCGTCACGGCCGCAGCGACGTCCTGCTTGGCAGTGTCGGCTGCAGACTCGGCCTGCTGCTTGCGCTCCAGGAGATCCTCGACGGCCTGCTTCTCACGCGCGACTCGATCTCGCGCCTGCTTCTCCACGTCTCGTGCCTTGCTGAGTGCGATCTGGCGGGTCTCAAGCTGGTCCAGTGCCTGCTGCCCCCCGGCCATGAGGGCGTTGGACCACTGAATGCGTGCGTTCATGTCGCCTGAGTCCATGTTCGTGAGGAATGTCGCAACACCCATCATGGGGGTCTGCTGCTGAACCGTTCGACTCACGACGACGGAAAGCTTCCGGTGCTCCCGCACCTGGGCTGCCTCGTTGCTCCTGACCTTCTGCTCGGCACGGGAGAGGTTACTCCTTGCCTTCTGCAGTTCGGCGGCCTTGGCCTCATCGGCTGCCTTCGCCTGGGTGACGGCATCCTGGGCACCCTGCAAGGTTCTTCTGGCCTGGTCCAGGTCGTTCTGGGACTTCTGCAGGGCGTCGGCCGCCTTGTTGACCTCGTCGCTGTACCCCTCAGCGGCAGCCTCGGACTTCGTGATCTGCTTGGAGACCTCGTCCTTGCGATCGGTGAGGTCATCGGCGGAAGCCGTGTGGATGGTTCCGGCAGCGCTCACCGCCCACCCACTCAGTCCGACGACGAAGGCCAGTGCCAGGCCCTGGACCCGGCGATGACGCCGCGACATGGCGATGGGATCGTCCTTGGCATCTCGCTGGGGCGAAGCGAACGTGGTCGATTTGGCCGGGGGAAGCAGCCTCCTCATATGACACCCTTCTTTCCTGACATGCTGACTACTCAGACCTTGAGATACTTCTTTGCCGCCGCATAGGACGGGATGAGGGACAGGACGACGGCCACGATGGCCAACCATCCAATGGCCACCCACACGTGGTGCCAGTTGACCCACGCGATCGTCGACATCGTCACGGCGAATTTCTTCATGACGATGACATAGGTACCCGCCGCCAGAGTGCCGGCGGCCAGAATCGCACCAATGAGCCCAGCCACCAGGGACTCCAACAGGAACGGCGTGAGGATGAAACGGTTGGACGCACCAACCAGCTTCATGATCTCCAGCTCCCGGCGACGCGCGAACACGGCCATACGTATGGTGTTGGTGATCTGCAGGGCGGCAGCCACGAGCAGCAGTGCCGACAGACCCACCGTCGTCCATCGCAGGGAGTTGAGCCACACGAAGAGTGGGTCGAGGGCGGTGTGCAGATCGACGACGGCCTGGACACCCTTCATGGTCTGGGTGGCGGCCACGACCTCACGGTAGTTCTCCGGATTCACCAGTTTCACCCGGAAGGAGTCCTGGATGGTGTCCACCGTGAGGATCTCCTTGACCGGGGAGTCCTTGTAGACCCGCTGGTACTCCTCGAAGGCGTCCTTCTTGGACTCGTAGTAGACCTTCTCGACCTGCGGATCGCTCTCCAGCGCAGCCTTGATCGCGTCCTTGTCCGCCTGGCTTGCGTCCTTGCCGGGCGCACAGTTGTCGCCGGGGACGTTCTTCACACACAGGAAGACCGACACCTCGACCTTGTCGTACCATTTGCCCTTGATGAGATCGACCTGCTGGGCCGCCAACAGCGCGGCACCGAACAGAGACAGCGAGACCCACATCGTGACGATGACGGCAATCGTCATGCTGACATTGCGTCGCAAACCGTTCCGGGTCTCTCGCAGGGTGTGTCTCATGTGGTCAGTCCTTGACAGCTGGGGGCAGATCGGATCGTGTTCGGGTGGGTCGGGATGGGGATTACTGGGTGAAAGGTCTCATCGTCACTGGGTGCCGTACAGGCCGGCCTTCTGGTCGCGAACGAGGTGGCCGTGATCCAGCTCCAGCACACGTCGGCGCATCTGGTCGACGATGGTGGCGTCATGGGTGGCCATGAGCACCGTCGTTCCACTGCGATGGATGCGGTCGAGCAGCTTCATGATGCCGATACTCGTCTCCGGGTCTAAGTTTCCGGTCGGCTCGTCGGCAATGAGGATCCCCGGGTGGTTGACGACGGCGCGTGCAATGGCGACTCGTTGCTGCTCACCGCCGGACAACTCGCCGGGCATGCGATCCCCCTTGTCCGCAAGTCCCACCAGCTCCAGGGTTCGGGGCACCTCGTCACGGATGCATCGAACGGACTTGCCGATCACCTCCAGCGCAAAGGCGACGTTCTCGTAGACCGTCTTTCCCGGCAGCAGCTGGAAGTCCTGGAACACCGTGCCGATCCCTCGTCGCAACGAGGCGACCCGACGCCGTGACATGAGACCGACATTTCGACCATTGACCATGAGCCGGCCACGACTGGGGCGCTGCTCACCCAGGATGAGTCGGATGAACGTCGACTTGCCGGAGCCGGACGGCCCCACGAGGAAGACGAATTCACCGTCGTCGATGTCAACACTGACGTTCATGAGGGCAGGGTGGGTCTGCCCGGCATAGACCATGCTGACACTGTCGAAGGTGATCAAAGGATTCCGTCCTTGACGCTCGCTGCTGACCTCGGCCCCGGATCCGCGGGCCAAGAGATGATCCGGTGGCCAAGGCTCGGATCATTCAGCACCGAGTCTAGAAGGGCATGGACACGAAAAAACAGGCGACTCGCCCGAGCGAGCCGTCTGCAGTGAGGTAAGTCTGAGGATTCTCAGGATTCGTTCTCGGTGCTGCGCCGCCACCGGATACCGGCGTCGATGAACCCGTCGATGTTGCCGTCGAAGACCGCATCGGTGTTGCCGACCTCGTAGTTGGTGCGCAGATCCTTGACCATCTGGTAGGGGTGCAACACGTAGGAGCGCATCTGGGCACCCCACGAGTTGCCCTCGGACTTCAGCGAGTTCATCTCGGCCTCCTGCTCCTGGTGGGCCTTCTCCAGCAACTTGGCCTGCAGCACACGCATGGCGGCAGCCTTGTTCTGGATCTGGGAACGCTCGTCCTGACAGGTGACGACCATCCCGGTGGGCAGGTGGGTCAGGCGCACGGCCGAGTCGGTGGTGTTGACGCCCTGGCCGCCGGGACCCGAGGAGTGGAAGACGTCGACACGCAGGTCCGAGTCGGGGATGTCGACGTGGTCGGCCTCCTCCACCACTGGGAGCACCTCGACACCGGCGAAGGAGGTCTGACGGCGTCCCTGGTTGTCGAACGGGCTGATGCGCACCAGACGGTGGGTGCCGGACTCCACCGACAAAGTGCCATAGCCGTATGGGGCGTGCAGGATGAAGGTGGCCGACTTGATGCCGGCCTCCTCGGCGTAGGAGGTGTCGAGCATCTCCACCTTGTAGTCGTGACGTTCGGCCCATCGGGTGTACATGCGCAGCAGCATCTCGGCGAAGTCGGCAGCATCCACGCCACCGGCCTCGGAACGCACGGTGACGACCGCCTCACGCTCGTCGTACTTGCCGGAGAGCAGGGTGCGAACCTCGAGGGAATCGATTTCACCTCGCATCCGTTCCAGCTCCTGCTCGGCCTCCTTCTCGGAGTCCTCGTCGTCACCCTCGGCGGCAAACTCGAGCAGGACGGAGACGTCCTCAAGACGCGAACGCAGTTTCTCCAGACGGGACAGCTCAGCCTGCAGGGCGGACAGCCGGGAGGTCACCTTCTGGGCGTGCTCCTGGTCGTCCCACAGATCGGGGGCAGCAGCCTGCTGCTCCAGCTCGGCGATCTCTTTCTTCTTCGTCTCAGGATCGAGGACGAGCTCGATCGACTCCAAGGAGTGATTGAGCTCATCAACGGTCTGTTGCAGGTCTACCAATGCCACAATAAGCTACTCTATCGTCTGTTCGGTTCGAGGGCACACGCCCACGACGCAGGGGCACATAGCTCAGTTGGTCAGAGCGCCTGCCTTACACGCAGGAGGTCGTCGGTTCGAGACCGGCTGTGCCCACCCCTGAAGCCCTCCCCGGGACACGTCCCCTCGTTTCTTCCACTCACCGGCCAGCAATGGTGTTCACTTATACTGACCTCAGCAATCCCAATGCACAAGGAGACACATGCCGAACGACCAGTGGGGCCCTTACAAGACTCCGGAGGACCAGCCTCAACGCCCCGCCTCCGACATCCCCCAAGGGCAGGGCAACTCACATGGACAGAACCCGCACGCAACGCAGTACCCCCAGCAGCCGCAGGACCAGCAGCCAGGCCGGGGCCAGTACGCACCCAACCCATGCGGCTACGATCCCTACGCACCACAGCAGGTAGGCCATCCGCGACCCCGAGTCTCCTTCCCCACCGCCGTAAGGCTCTTCTTCAAGAACTACGCCGTGTTCAACGGCCGCGCCTCCCGCTCGGAGTTCTGGTGGGTAGTTCTGCTCAACATCCTCGTTGGAGCAGTCCTCGGGGGCATCAACGGTGGCATGGGTGGTTCGACCACGAATCCGAGCACGCTCTACTCGGTGCTGTCACTCGTGTGGGAGCTCGCGACCCTCGTCCCCAGAATCGCCTTGGGCGTGCGTCGTCTTCACGACACCAACCGCAGTGGATTCAACCTTTTCTGGGCCCTGCTTCCCGTCGTTGGCTGGATCGTCCTGCTGGTCTTCTACTGCCAGTCCTCCCATCCCGATGCCTGGCGCAGGTACGACAACGGCACGCTACCGGTTGAGGAGTGAGAGAGCTGACCGAGAGGTACCTGGGCTGACCGAGGGGCCAGCCGGTCGACCAGCGAACGGCTGAGCAGTTGCTGCTCCACGACCACACCGACCCCCCAGCACTGACCGTGTGCTGGGGGGTCGCGTTGTCTCCTGAGGATCGTGTTGTCCCGGATCCCCACCGTCCTTCGACGGATTCACACCGTCCGCCGCGGGAAAACTCCCGCCGGGGAAACTCGGTCTCAGGTGTCGCGTTCAGGGTGTCAGGACGTCGCTGCACTCAGGGGCTGTCGCAGTGCTCAGGCCTGCAGATTGGCCAGCACGTCGTCCAGGTCGTCGGGACGTACGAGCACCTCACGCGGCTTGGACCCCTCCGAGGGGCCGACGACATTGCGGGTCTCGAGGATGTCCATGAGACGGCCGGCCTTGGCGAACCCAACGCGCAACTTGCGTTGCAGCATCGAGGTGGATCCCAGCTGCAGCTCGACGACGAGTTTCGCCGCCTCCAGCACGAGTTCCAGATCGTCACCGATGTCCTCGGCAACCTTCTTCGTCGCTGGCGGGGCGGCGACGTCCTCCCGGTAATGGGCCGCCATCTGGGAGCGCACGTGCTCGGCCACCGTGTGGATCTCCGCGTCCGAGACCCACGATCCCTGCACACGGATCGGCTTGGATGCCCCCATCGGCAGGAAGAGACCATCGCCCTGACCGACGAGTTTCTCCGCCCCCGGCTGGTCCAGGATCACTCGGGAGTCCGTCATCGACGAGGTCGCGAAGGCCAGACGTGAGGGCACATTGGCCTTGATGAGTCCAGTGACGACGTCGGTGGAGGGGCGCTGGGTGGCCAGCACCAGGTGGATACCGGCAGCACGGGCCAGCTGGGTGATTCGCACGATCGAGTCCTCGACGTCACGAGGAGCCACGAGCATGAGGTCGGACAGCTCGTCGACGACGACCAACAGGTGCGGGTAGGGGGCCAGGGTGCGCTGGGACCCCTCGGGCAGCTGCACCTGACCCGCCTTGACGGCCTTGTTGAAGTCCTTGACGTGCCGGAACCCGAAGGCAGCCAGGTCGTCGTAACGCTGATCCATCTCACGCACGACCCACTGCAAGGCCTCGGCGGCCTTCTTGGCGCTGGTGATGATCGGCGTCACCAGATGGGGGATCCCCTCGTACTGGGTGAGCTCGACGCGCTTGGGGTCAACGAGCATCATGCGCACCTCGTCGGGAGTGGCTCGCATCATCACCGAGGTGATGAGTGAGTTGACGAAGCTCGACTTGCCCGAACCGGTGGCACCGGCCACCAGCAGGTGTGGCATCTTGGCCACATTGGCGATGACGAATCCGCCCTCGACGTCCTTGCCGAGCCCCACGACGAGCGGGTTGTGGTCATTGCGGGCCTTCGCGGAGCGCAACACATCGCCCAGGGAGACGATCTCCTTGTCCGTGTTGGGGATCTCGATGCCGATGGCGGACTTTCCCGGGATCGGGGAGAGAATGCGCACCTCGGGTGAGGCCACGGCATAGGCGATGTTCTTGCTCAGCGCAGTGACCTTCTCCACCTTGACGGCAGCCCCGAGTTCCACCTCGTAGCGCGTGACGGTCGGTCCTCGGGAGTAACCGGTGACCTTGGCGTCGATACCGAATTCGCTGAACACCCCGGTGAGCTTCGCCACGACGGCGTCGGAGGCCTCGGTGCGCGCCTGCGGCACCGAGCCGGGTTTGAGCAGATCGTAGGACGGCAGGGTGTAGGCGACGTCGTCGGCCAGTTGCTCGACGCGCTCGGGCATGGGCTCCTGATCCGCGGGCTGCAGATCGGCATGCTCATGGACCGTGAAATCAGCCGGAAGCCCCGCCGTGGTCCGGGAACGACCCTCCGACTGTTCCTGGTCGTTCGTCTCGGCAAGCACTGCGGTCGGAGTCTCATCGGCGTCCCGACCCAGCAGTCCGGGATTGTAGGCGGCACCGGGGAGGGTGGGGATGTCATCGTCGTCACCATCACCCACCAGCGGGGTCTCGTAGGCGTCCCGGGAATCGAGCTCCAGCTCCTCCTGACGACGCTGCTGGCGTTGCCTGCGGTTGGCTCGATGGGCGGACATCCGGCTGCCGAGACCAGGACCGGCAACCAGGTAGGAGCCGAGACCGGTGAGCACGGCGAGCAGGGGGACCCCTCCCCAGACGGTGAGGATGTCGGAGAGCAGGTGTGAGGAGATGAATCCGAGGATGCCGCCGGCGTCCCGCATGGCTGCGGCATCGTCGGGGCCAGGCAGCCCGTCGGCAACATTGACGAGCCCCTGCAGCCCCAGGCACAGCACCAGCCAACCGCCGAGCTGCCGACTTCCCGAACCCAGCCGGTCAGGGTGTCGATAGGCACGCCACGACATCCAGAATCCGGCGATCGGCAGGGCGTAGGAGATCATGCCGAAAATGGTGGAGACGCCGATCCGTAGGGCGTCACCGACCGGGCCGGGCAGCTGGAACCAGAAGGCGATGGCCACGAGGATCGATCCGAAGGCAGTGATGGTGGCTGCCCCGTCGCGGCGATTCTGTGGGGTGGGCAGGCTCGAGCCAATACGGCGAACCACCGCCCCCATGGCGCCCACCAATCCGCCCCAGGTGGCGGAAAGGGCACGCGAGATCGGATTCTGGCTGCTCGACGCCGTTCCACGTGAGGCGCTCTTGCGCGATGTGGTGGCCTTGGAGGTGGACGCACGAGAAGACGTCGACTTCTTGCTCCGCGAGCTGGTCGACGTCTGCTTCTTCCTCCCCTGGGTGGTTGCCCCGGTCTTCTTGCGCGACCGTGACGGGGAGGCCCCACGAGTAGCCATGCTCTGGACGTTACCAAAGTGGTGAGACATTCCCCGTCAGGCACGCGTGGCACGACCTGATCCTCCAGCGGCAGAGTCCGTGAGCGGGCAGGGTGGGTCAGGGGCTCGTCAGCCCGTGTGACGAGTCGAACCGGCGGACTCGATCGGCGCCGTCACGACGAGAAATGCGTCCAGCCCCCGGCGCCCTGCCACTGCTGACCGTCAACCATGATGCACGGGTGCCCCATCGGTGCGGAACCGGCTGCGTCGGGTCCGGCGGCAGCATCGACGCTGCCGATGACCGTCCAGCCCTCGGGCACGGTGCCAGGTGCGAAGGTGGCGACGAGGGCATGATCCTCTCCCCCGGTGAGCATCCACGTCATGGGATCGGTGTCGATGCGTTCGGCAGCCGCACGCACCGGGTCGGCAATGACGAATGCCTCGGAGTCGAGATTCACCCTCACCCCGGAGTTCTGGGCAATGTGCCCCAGATCGGCGATGAGGCCGTCGGAGACGTCGATCATGGCGTGCGCCCCGGCGCGAGCTGCCACTCGGCCCTGACCGTACGGCGGTTGTGGATGACGCTGTGACTCGAGGGTTTCTGCGTACCGGGACGCATCGTTCTGGAACCGCCGGGCTGCGTCTGCCGTGGAACCGTCGAATCCGCGTTGGTGTGCCCCTTCCCCCGGTTGGAGCCAGCCGATCCCGTGCATGAGCAGGTCGAGACCAGCGGCGGCGTACCCCAGTCGACCGACGTAGGCCACCTCGTCACCCACCTGGGCACCGTCGCGACGTACTGGGGCAAGCCCTGCCGTCTGCCCCATGACGGTGACCGAGATGTTGATGATCTCACCGTTGGTGGTGTCTCCCCCGACGATGCTGACACCCGCGAGCTGCGCCTCCTGGGCCATACCAGCCATGAACTCGCGAGCCCATCGCACCGGCAGACTGGCGGGGGTGCTGAACCCCAGCACGACGGTGAGCGGCTGGGCGCCCATGGCCTCGATGTCTGCGACGTTGACGGCGATAGCCTTGCGTCCGACGTCATGGGCCGATGACCAGTCACGGCGAAAGTGTGAGTTCTCGATGAGGAGGTCGACCGAGACCACCATGGATCCGTCGATGGTGACCACGGCCCCGTCGTCACCGGGACCCAGCTGCACCTGTGGACCCATGGACAGCGGTGCGACGAGGGAGTCGATGAGGGGGAACTCCCCCACCTGGGCGATGGTCTGCTCGGTCATGGCTCATACGCTAGCAGCGCGGCCTCATCGCAGCCCCAGCGGCCGTTCCAGGGCCAGTTCGACCAGCTCGGTGACGATCTGGGGGTACGTGAGCCCACTGGCCTGCCACATGAGGGGGAACCCCGAGGTCGTGGTGAATCCGGGCATGGTGTTGGGCTCGTTGACGTAGATCGTGCCGTCACCGGTGACGAAGGTGTCGATGCGTGCCAGCCCCTCACATCCCAGGGCACGGAAGGCGTCGATGGCGACCTGCTGCACCCGCGTGCTAGTGGCCTCGTCCAGATCCGCCGGGATGGACACGGTCGCCCGATCCTGCCCGGTGAGGTATTTCGCCTGGAAGTCGTAGAAACCATCGGGATCGTGAACGATGATCTCACCGGGTGCCGATGCCCGCGGGGCGTGCCCGCCGTGGCCGTCGAGCACGGAACACTCAATCTCTCGACCGGCGATCCCCTGCTCGACGATGACCTTGGGATCGAACCGACGCGCCTGCTCGATGGCGGCTGCGAGATCATCACCGGTGGTGACCTTGGTGATGCCGACCGACGAGCCGCCGCGAGCGGGTTTGACGAAGACCGGCATCGTGAGCTCGCCGATGCGGTCCAGGCATCCCTGGCGGTCGTCCTCCCACTCATGGGGACGCACGACGACGTAGGGGCCCACCAGGATGCCCGCCTCACTCAGCACCACCTTGGTGAGGTGCTTGTCCATGCAGTTCGCCGAGGACGCCACACCACAGCCCACGTAGCGGGCCCCGTTCATCTCGAGCAGCCCCTGGATGGTGCCGTCCTCGCCGTAGGGACCGTGCAGGAGTGGGAAGACCACGTCGATGGGGGTGTCGAGCCCGTCACTGGTGACGAGATGGCAGCCGTCGGCATGTCGCTGCAGGGTGACGCCCGGATGACCGGCACTGCTCACCTCGGGAAGCGAGCCAGTCCTCGGAAGGTCGAGGACGTCCTGCGCACTCCACGAGGTCCACACACCATCGGGTGAGATCCCGATTCCCACGACCGTGAAGCGATCGGCATCCATCGCAGCGACGACGTTGGCAGCCGTCAGGCACGAGATGGAGTGTTCCGAGCTCATCCCGCCGAAGACGACAGCCACCGTGATTGAGTCAGCCATGGAGCAGTCCTTCCGAAAATCCGTGCACGAAGCATATGCGATGAGGAAGCCTATCTCGTCATTGCTGCAAGGCGCGTCAGTTGCCCACGGCACTGTCGGTGCGGGTGGCGGTACCAGTTGCCCAGCGAGGCACCCGTAGACCGGTACGCCCATCGTATCGGCTGGCCGGCACGTGCTCCCCACGTACGATCTCCACCTGGGCGTCAATGGCGGTCATGATGCGCTCGGTGGCCTCCGTGACGGCAGCATGATCGTCCTGGTGGTACCACAGGTCCGACAATCGCACGGGTTCCCCCACACTCAGGTGCATCGTCTTGCGCGGGAAAAACCTGGGGAAGGTCATCTTCTTGAAACCCATGACCTCCTGTGGCCCCCACTGGCCCACCGGGATCACGGGAACGGGACACGACAGTGCCAGTCGAGCTGCGCCGGTACGTCCGGTCATCGGCCATCCGAGCGGGTCTGCGGTGATCGTCCCCTCGGGGTACATGATGACCGTCCGGCCGTGCTCCAGCTGTTCGCGTGCCGTTCCGAGGATGAGGCGGGGATCGGGGTGGGAGCGATCCACCGGGATCTGGCCGGAGACCGAGGCAAGCCATCCCAGAGCCGGCACCGAGAACAGCTCCTTCTTGGCGAGCCAGTGCGGAAACCTGCCGTTGAAGAGCAGAAATGCCCCCATGACGACGGGATCGTAGTTGGAGATGTGATTGCCCACGATGAGGCAGGGCCCCTGGGCGGGAAGATTCTCCACACCAGTGAATTCCATGTCCGTGGCCATCTGGGCCAAGTGGGCCAGGCAGCCCGAGACGGCCCCTACCACGGGGGCGGGCTGGTCACTGGAATTGGTCAGCTGTACCCGACGCACGAATCATCCTCTCGACTGTGAACAACCACACTGTACTGGCCTCGGAACGTTCTGACCGCAGGACGCGGAATCCGTCCCGTGACTGCACACCAGAAACACTGTCGGCCCACCAAGCACCAGGTAGGTGGCGAGTCATGCCGTGAGTTGGACTGCAGTACCCCGGCCGCGAGCCTGGCACACGACCTTTCTCGCAGTGGTGAAACCGTGCCGGAACAATTTTATTTGGAGGGTGCCTGACACCGCTGCCAAATGAGACGTTAGTCTTAGCATATGGACGAATACAGCAGCGGCGTCGGCGTACTCGACAAGGCCGCATTGGTGCTCGCCGCACTCGAGACCGGCCCGGCGAGCCTGGCAAACCTCGTGCAGACCACTGGACTGGCTCGGCCCACCGCCCATCGTCTGGCCCGCGCCCTGGAGCATCATCGCTTCGTCGCACGCGATCTGCACGGACGATTCATCCTGGGGCCGCGTCTGGCCGAGCTCGCGTCTGCTGCTGGCGAGGATCGTCTGTTGGCAGCGTCCGGGCCGATTCTCGCTCGTCTGAGAGACATCACGGGTGAATCGGCGCAGCTGTATCGCCGTCAGGGTGAGAGCAGGGTGTGCGTCGCGACCGCCGAGCGCCCGACTGGCCTGCGCGACACCATCCCGGTGGGCAGCCTCATGTCCATGGATGCTGGTTCTGCCGCTCAGATCCTGCTTGCCTGGGAGGACTCCGACAAGATCCGCCGCAGTCTGGCCCACTCGTCGTTCTCGGCCGTCACCTTGGCTGCCGTGCGCAAACGTGGCTGGGCACAGTCGGTGGGTGAGCGGGAGCAGGGAATCGCCTCGGTCTCGGCAGCCGTACGTTCCCCCTCGGACAAGGTCATTGCGGCTGTCTCGGTCTCCGGGCCGATTGGCAGACTGTCGCGCCAACCCGGACGTATCCATGCTCCAGCCGTCATCGCCGCCGGTGAGCGGCTCTCGGAGGTGCTGCGTCGCACAGCTGAGTGAGCAATCCCCCAGTGGGGGCACACCGTACTGAGAGTACCGACGCAGGTGGCACCAACGAACGAGGGATGCCCCACCGACGTGTGCCAGCTGGTGGGTGACTGTGACAAGGGCAACGTGGGTCCTGTGACGGGGCAACAGAAATGCGGTCCAGACCGATGTCTGGACCGCATGTGCCAATGGTAGCCTCGAGCGGATTCGAACCGCCGTTTCAGCCTTGAGAGGGCCGCGTGCTAGGCCGCTGCACTACGAGGCCATTGTTCACTTCTCGTGACAGTCGCATGATCTGTCCGCCGTCAATTGCTTGACGGCGCCGTGGAAGCTTAGCAAGCCATTCACCGAATTGCCAAGTCACCAGCTCACACGCACTGCGCTGGGGTACCAGGACTCGAACCTGGACTAACAGAACCAGAATCTGTCGGGCTGCCAATTACCCTATACCCCAAGGGATTTCACCGATTGGTTTCACCAACCCGTGCAACGACGTAGAACTTTAGCAGCAGTGCTGAAAGCTTCGCAAATTGGGCCGCCCCTGCCGTCATCACGCCTTGCCAGAGCGCTCAAGCTCAGCCATGACGAGGTCATCCGGGGTCCTCGTCGCCACCGTCATCCATCGCGAGATCCACCAAGCAGCCAGCGCGATGGCCAGGAATCCCGTGACATCCCACAGCGCGTCGGCCCAACCCATCGACGTCAACCCTCGGGCCACGGAGGCCCCACCAAGGAACACGGAGTACCCAAAGGCGAAGAGGTTGTTGAGCACATGCGCTGCGATCCCCGCCTCCAAGCCCCCGGTGAGGATCACCAGGGCACCGGCGAGCAGGCCGAACGTGAACCGGTCTGCGAACAGCCACATGTTCTGGGTGCCGTGGGCAAGGGCGAACACCAGCGCCGAGACGACGACGGCGACCCACCGGTTGGCACCCATCGACCCCAGACAGTTCATGAAGTAGCCGCGGAACAGAACCTCCTCCGCAGCCGCCTGCAGTGGCGAGGTGAGCAGAATGGCGATGAGCCACACCCACCAGTCCGAGGGTGCGGTGAACCCCCAGGAGTCCCCGCCCTTGACGATGACCTGGGTGACGTTGATGACGACCCCCGCGACAAGGGCCACCAACAGGGCGAATCGCCACCGGAAACCCGGTTGCACCGACCAGATCCACGTGGCGCGACGATGATGCACGAATTTCGCCAGAAGCACGACGATGGGAATGAGACCTGCCAGCCCCAGATGGGTGGCAATCAAGCCATCGACCGTCTCGTAGCGCAGTGCCCGTGCCGAGTGTTGCTGCCATGTGCCGGGCATGCCGGTGACGAGCCATCCCAGGGCGATGAACAGCTGGGTGAGCAGCGGAACCACGACGGCATAGCCCAGCATGGCCCCGGCGACGCCGATGAGCCCCCGGGCCATGCCGTCGGGTGGCAGATCGAGGACATGGGCGTAGTCGACCCCGGACTCGGGGGGAACGCACTGGCCACGGCTCATTGGCACCAGACGGGGGGCGCCACGGCGTCTCGACTCAGCCATGTCAGCCCTCGACAACCGCGTTCTGCCCTGCGACCACGGAGTTCACCAAGGTGCCGATCCCCTCGATCTCCACCTCGACCTGCTGTCGTGGCACGACCGTTGCAGCTCCCGCTGGTGTGCCGGTGAGAATGACGTCACCGGGCAGCAGGGTCAGTCGCGACGAGATCTCGCTGACGAGCTCGGAAACGGAGCGGATCATCTCGCTGGTGGACGACTCCTGACACACCGTTCCGTCCACCGTGGTGCGCAGCCGTACGTTGCCGGCCTCGGCCACCGAGAAGTGGGTGACCATCCACGGCCCCAGCGGGCAGAAGGTGTCCGATCCCTTGGCACGAATCATGTCGTCGGCACCCCAGTCGCCATCAGCCGTGACGTCATTGGCCACGGTGAACCCGAAGATGGCCTCCTGGGCTCGCTCGACCGGCACGTCCTTGCAGATTCGTCCGATGACGACGGCCAGTTCACCCTCGACCTGCAGATCCGTGCAGTCGTCCGGACGCACGATGGGGCTGTCGGGGCCGATGACGGCCGTGTTGGGCTTGAGGAACGTCATGAGGGACGACGAGTCAGCCGATCCCTGCCCCACCCCGGCCGAGGCGGCGGACCCATCACCAGCGGCTCGGGTCGAGCCGGGATCCGGGCGTCCCGTGCCCGGTGCAGGGTAGTTGCGTCCCACACCAATGATCTTGGACCGGGGAATCACCGGGGAGAGCAGTCGGACGTCGGCCAGGTTCACCCTGGCCCCGGTGTACTGCACCGGTCCGGCAACTGGGTCACCGGTGATCTGGGCGATGGTGTCGGGGTGGTCACCACCGTCGGCCGCAAGTTCCACGATTCCGAAGGCAGGATCCCCATCTGCGGGGGCGTAACGGGCGATTCGCATGTCTTTAGACTAACGGGGCTGCCGAACTGGATCGTCACTGCAATACTGTTGGCCCATGACACAATTCGACGTTGTCGATCTCATCCGCACCAAGCGTGGCGGCGGACGACTCACCCAGGAGGAAATCGACTGGCTCATCGACGCCTACACCACTGGCGCGATCGCCGATGAGCAGATGTCCGCCATGGCCATGGCGGTGTTCTTCCGCGGAATGGACGATGCAGAGTTGTCCCAGTGGACCGACGCCATGATCGCCTCCGGCGACCGGATGGACTTCAGCGGTCTGTCACGTCCCACGGTCGACAAGCACTCCACCGGCGGGGTCGGCGACAAGATCACCCTGCCCCTGGCTCCCCTGGTCGCCGCGTGCGGGGCAGCCGTGCCACAGCTGTCCGGACGAGGCCTGGGGCACACTGGCGGCACCCTGGACAAGATGGAGGCCATTCCCGGGTGGCGAGCGAACCTCACCCATGACGAGATGATGCGTCAGCTCGAGGAGGTCGGGGCCGTCGTGTGCGCTGCCGGGCCCGGGTTGGCACCGGCCGACAAGAAGCTCTACGCCCTGCGCGACGTCACCGGGACCGTGGAGTCGATCCCCCTCATCGCAAGCTCCATCATGAGCAAGAAGATCGCCGAGGGCACCGACGCGCTCGTCCTCGACGTCAAGACCGGTTCGGGTGCCTTCATGAAGACCGAGGAGGACTCCCGGGAGTTGGCGCAGCGCCTGGTGGGGCTGGGCAAGGCTGCTGGCGTGAACACCAGCGCGCTCATCACCCGGATGGACGTACCTCTGGGGTACGCCTGCGGCAACGGCATCGAGGTCGCCGAGGCCATCGAGGTACTTGCCGGTGGCGGCCCGTCCGACGTCGTCGAGCTCACGGTGGCCCTGGCCCGACGGATGGTCGAGGCCGCCGGTCTGGACGCCGACCCGGAGCAGGTGCTGGCCTCCGGGGCGGCCATGGACGTGTGGCGTGCGATGATCCGTGCCCAGGGCGGGGACCCGGATGCCGCACTGCCCATCGCCAAGCACTCCGATGATCTGCACGCGCCACATGACGGCGTCGTCACCGACATCGATGCCATGAGCGTCGGCATCGCCGCATGGCGTCTGGGGGCCGGACGGGCGCGCAAGGAGGATCCGGTTCAAGCTGCTGCCGGCGTGCTGTTGCGGGTACGCCCCGGCGACCGGGTGGTGACCGGGCAGCCGCTGGCGACCCTGCTCACCGACACCCCCGAGGCCATCGACCGGGCCCGGGCGGCACTCGAGGGAGCCTTCACCCTGGGGGATTCGTCTGATTGCCGGCCGATCGTCGTGGGACACGTGGACTGATGTTCCTGTCCGATCCACTTCTGCTGTGGCCCGATGCACACGGCGTCGACGTCGTCTGGTTCACCACCGAGGCGGGCGCACGTCACGTCGTCGAGCTGGACGACGGACGCCGGATCCCGGCCACCACGACGAGACTCACCCGGATGGATCGTGCCGTGCATCGACACCGGGCCCGGGTGGGCGGGCTGCAAGCCGGTGGCCTGGGGTATCGGGTCATCAGCGATGGCCAAGCCTCACCGCGTTTCACCCTGCGTCCTGCCCCTGGCAGGGGGTCGGGGGTGCGACTGCTCATCACCAGCGACCACCAGGCCAAACCCCACACCGCTGCGAACATGGAACTGGCCGCGGCCACGGTCGGCCCCGTCGACGCCGTCATCATGCCCGGTGATCTGGTCAATTCCCCGGACCGGGCGGCAGACTGGTTCGGTCCGCACCCCAGCGCTGGGGACGATGCCGAGATTCGGCAGTTCCTGCCGATCATGCAGGGCCGAGCACGCAGCACCGCTGCCAACGGCAGGGCGTACCGTGGTGCGCCACTGGTGCAGAACGTCCCCCTGTATCCGGCCATCGGCAACCACGAGGTGTCTGGGGAGCTCGGACCGAGCAGTTGTTCGATCGACTCCTACCGGCAGATCACCGGTGCCAGACCGTGGTACGCCGTCACCATCGGCAATGTGCGTCTCATCACCCTGTTCGTGGCACGAATGTGGCGTGGGTTCGACGTGAACGCCGATCCCCGGGCTCGGCAACGCAGCCGCTACCAGGAGGCGAGTGCCGACGTCGGAGATCCGCAACGCCACGGCCGGGGATGTTTCATCCACGAGTCGATCGCCCCCGGCTCCCCACAATGGCAGTGGCTGGTTGACGAACTCGACTCGCCGCAACGCAGAGCGGCACGCTACACCGTCGTCCAGATGCACGAGGGGCCGCACGGGCTCGGGGAGAACCTCACTCCCCCATTCGCCGACCCCCAACGCCATGACGAGTACGACGACACGGGCGAGCTGATCGGCATCCGGTACGACTACGACCAGCGTGACAATCCGCTGCTCAACCACCTGTGTCCGCTGCTGGAGGAGGCCGGGGTGCAGTTGGTCGCGAGCGGCCACTCACATCTGTGGAATCGGTTCTGCAGCGGTGACACCCACTACTTCGAGGGGTCGAACACCGGCAACTCCTACGGGGCGTACACGACGGCCCAAAAAGTCTGGCGGCACGTACCACCAGAACCGTGGCAGGTCGACAACTACAGCGCCGCCGACGATCCCGGTGGTCTCACCCCGCAGGTGCCCACCGTCCATCCCCTGCACGACGCACATGGTGCACCGCTGCCCTACGTCGCCAGCGATGACCACGTCGTCTTCCAGCTGCTCGACACCGGCACCGGAGTGCTCACCAGCTGGATCGCCGACATGACCCAGGAGGAACCGACACCGGTGGTCCTTGATCGGTTCACCCTCACCTCGAGCTGAGGCCCGTGCCCGACTGGGACGTGCCGCACTGGAGGACGGCGCTGAACTCCGGCAGGACCGGCCGAGGGGCAGGCACCGGTCTGGCACCCATCCGATGCGCCTCTCAGCCCGATGCACCCCTCTGCCCTCGTGGGGCGGAGAATCTGGTTCGCGGCCTGGACTGGTCGGGATCGAGCCCTCCGACCGATCCCGGTCGGTCTCGGTGACTCAGCAGACCTTCTGGGTCCAGCCGTAGGGATCCTCGACGCGGCCGAACTGGATGTCGAGCAGCCTCTGGCGGATCTTCATCGTCACCTCTCCAATGGGTGAGGGCAGCTCGAATCGTCCGTTCTCGTCGACCAGGGCGCCGATCGGGGTGACGACAGCAGCCGTGCCGCAGGCAAAGGCCTCCTGGACCGTCCCGGCACGCACCGCGTCGTGGAGCTCGTCGATGGAGATCCTGCGTTCCACCGGCACCAGATCCAGGTCATGGGCCAGCCGGAGGATGGACTTGCGGGTGATGCCGGACAGAATGCTTCCGGTGAGCTCCGGAGTGAGGAGTCGGCCATCATTGGTGACGGCCATGAAGTTCATGCCACCGAGCTCCTCGATCCAGGTGTGCTCGACGGCGTCGAGGAAGAGCACCTGGGCGCACCCGCGATCCTGTGCGGCAAGTTGTGCAGTGAGCGAGGCGGCGTAGTTGCCGCCACACTTGGCGGCACCGGTGCCACCGGGAACGGCACGCACCTCGTGACGCTCCACCCAGATGTCGACGGCACGCACTCCGTCGGAGAAGTATGCGCCGACCGGGGAGCCGAGGATGGCGAACCGCACCTTGCCAGCTGGCGCGACTCCCAGGAAGTCGTCATTGGCGAACATCACCGGTCGCAGGTAGAGGCTCTTCTCACCCGAACCCGGGTCGGGGACCCAGCGTGCGTCGGTGGCAACGAGTTGACGTACCGCCGTGAGGAAGTCTTCCTCGGGCAGCTGTGGCAGTGCGAGTCGCTTGGCCGAGGTGTTGAGCCGTCGTGCGTTCTCCTCGGGACGAAACAGCCACACCGAGCCGTCGGCATGGCGATAGGCCTTGAGTCCCTCGAAGATCTCCTGGGCATAGTGCAGCACGGCATTGGCCGGGTTCACCGCAAGGGGCTGGTAGTCCGTGATCGCGTCGCCGGTCCACCCCTCCGAAGCGGTCCAGTCGGCGACCGCCATGTGGTCACTGACCTGTTCGCCGAAGTGTTGGCCAATCTTGGGAGCGGCGTGAATCTCGTCGATCCGTTCCTGGTCAGACCACTGAGGACGATCCGGGGCAGCAAAACTCAAAGTCATGGTCGTCACGGTATACCTTGGCCCCGTCCGTTCCGGACTGTTCGTATGGCGGACACCGTGGTCGCCTCTGAACGGCCCAGTCGCTCGAACGATGGTAGGGCAGGCAGCTCTGGCCACGAATGGAAGATCAGCAACCGAAGCGGGAACGCATTCGCTCGTCCGTCCTCACCAGCTGGTGACTGGCGTGCTCGGCACGCAGTTGGGCGAGCTCGGGGGCACCGGCCTCCTGATCGGCACGGAATCGGTTGGCGAACTGACCCGAACCGATGTCGTCAAGGACCGCCTTCATGGCGGCTCGGACGTGTCCGTCGATCACTCTCGTGCCGGCCAGCAGACCGCCGTACTCAGCGGTGGCGTCCTGTGAGGTGTTCCCCCGCCCTTCCGTCATCTGATCCACGACGCCCTTGAGCACGTGCAGCATCTCGAGGTGGGCCACCTCGGGTTGACACCCGGCCTGGACCAGCGTCTCGAAACCCATCCGCACCAACCGTGACAGACCGCCGTGCACCACCTGCTCGCTGAACAGCTCAGTCTGGGTCTGCTCACCCATCGTCGTGACGAAGGCGTCGTTTCGCAGTCCGCCGATGGCTTTGGTGTAGGCCTTGACGAGGCCCCATGCCCGACCGGTCGCATCCTGGTGGACGCCGAGCAGGGCCGGGACGGCGTGTCCGTCCTCGTAGTGACGCCGCATCGTCGCACCGGACTCCTCGACCGCCACCAGACAGACGTCCACCCCGCGAGGCGGCTCAACCTGCCCGAAGTGCACGCTGAAACCGCGTGGGAACACGAGGGCATCACCATCGCCCAGGTGGGCAGCAATGTGCTCGGCGTAGATCGTGGGGATCTGCTCGTCGGCGAGCAGGACGGCGATCACGTCGGCCTCCTGGCAGGCCTGGGCGATCGACATCACCGGCAATCCCTCGGCCTGAGCAGCAGGGATGCCGCTGGAGCCGGGGGCCAGACCGACCCGCACATCCACCCCGGAGTCACGCAGGTTGAGGCAGTGGGCGCGAGCCTCGGCCCCGAACCCGATGACGGCGACCTCCCGGTCCTGGATCATCGAGAGATCGGCATCCCCGGAATGGATGGCGGCCATGGATGTCTCCTTCGTTGACGTCAGCTGCACAGCTGGGCGTGGATCTCGTCGACCGGACGCATCGGCAGTTGGGTACGCACATGCGACATGCCCGGTTCGCTCTCGTAGCGCGGGATGACGTGGACGTGCAGGTGATCGACGCTCTGACCGGCCACGGTGCCGCTGTTGACGAGCAGGTTGACCCCGCTGGCTCCGAGTTTGTCGACGAGGATGTGGGCAACCTTCGTCACCATGGGCATGATGCGGGCCAGCTCGCCCTCGTCGTCAAGGGCGGAGGTGACGTGGTGACGCGGCACGACCAGGGTGTGGCCCTCCTGGGCAGGACTCACGTCGAGGAAGGCAAGGCTGACGTCGTCACTGGCAACCTGCCGTGACTCGACGTCACCGGAGATGATGGAACAGAAAAGACAATCCATGCCCCTTCTTTTACCAGAGTTTTCGGTGCGGCGAGGGTCAACGCACCTCGAATCCTGCTGCGCGCAGCGCATCCTTGACCTCGGCAATGGTGAGCCTGCCGTAGTGGAACACCGAGGCGGCCAGCACGGCATCGACGCCGGCTCGGGCGGCCTGCACGAAGTGGTCTGCCGTTCCGGCACCGCCCGAGGCCACCAGCGGGACGTCCACGGCGTCTCGCAGTGCCTCGATCATCTCCAGATCGAATCCAGCCGTGGTGCCATCGGCATCCATCGAGTTGAGCAGAATCTCCCCCGCCCCCAGATCCACGGCACGGCGAGCCCATTCGACGGCGTCCAGACCAGCGGCACGGCTACCCCCGTGGGTAGTGACGCCGAAACCGGAAGGCTGGCCCGCCTCCCGTCGGGCGTCCAGCGACAGGGTGACCACCTGGTTTCCGAATCGGTCGGCAATCGTGGCGATGACGCTCGGATCGGCGATGGCCGCGGTGTTGATGCTCACCTTGTCGGCGCCGTGGCGCAGCAGGGCATCGACGTCGTCCACGGTGCGTACTCCCCCACCCACCGTGAGTGGGATGAACACCGTGTTGGCGCACCTCGTCACGAGTTGCATGGTGGTACGTCGCCCCTGCTCGGAGGCCGAGATGTCGAGGAAGGTGAGTTCGTCCACCCCCTGCTCGCCATAGCTGCGAGCCATCTCCACCGGATCGCCCGCATCGCGCAGACCGGTGAAGTTCACCCCCTTGACGACGCGACCGTCCTTGACGTCCAAGCACGCAACGACGCGCAACGCAACACCCATGCCCGAACCCTACTGCCAGCCGAGCAGTACTCGCCCGAGCTCCGCAAAGTGGGACGACGCCCACGGATGGCATGCCCCAAGCCCCACCGAACCGAGACCCCGTGAACGACGGCGACGTCTGCCGCTGACGGAGCGTCTCAGCCCTCGTCGCGGTCCAGGACGACGACGCCACGTTGGATGGCGCCCACCACCTGCCGGCAGATGTGGGCCAACTCGTCGTCCACCCCGGCTCGGGAGATCTGCCCGGCGAGATCGGCCACCTGACGCGCCTGCCGTACGAAGTCCCCCGCACTGCCGCCCTCGCTGAGGACGACGTCGAGCCCGGCTCCGCACACCCAAGCGTGGATCGTCTCGGCGAAGCCGATGTCCAGGTCACGGCGCGGCTCCAGTCGTTGATCGCGTTCCAGACGCCCCACCCGGGCACGTACCGCACGAAGCCTGCTCTCGGCTCGTTCACTCTCATGGGTCGGCATGCGCATCATCCGGCCTCGATCTCCCGGCCGTGACTCGTGGACCAGGGTGGAGAGCACGGCAGCGAGATCTGCAGAGTCCAGTTCGTCGAAGATCCCCTCCCCGATGGCCTCGCAGGTCACCAGGTCCAGCTCGGAGTAGATGCGCGAGAGCATCTGACCACGTTCGGTGACCTGGTGCCCGTCGTCGGCCAGATACCCTAGGGCCTCCAGCACCAGACAGATGCGGTCAAACCGGGTCGCGATGGAGGTGGTGCGGCTGCGCGCCTTGGCCTGGGCCTTGTCCCGGGCACGTTGCAGGCGCATGGCACGTTCGGCGAATCGCGCATGGGTCTCACGATCTGGGCACTGGTGGCACGGATGGGTGCGGATCGCCGCCCGCAGACGGGCTATCTCATCGGCCAGGTCGGTGTCTGGCCGCGCCTTGTGGCGTCGGTCCGGTCTCGGAGGTTCCAGACGGGTCGTTGCAGCGTCGAGGTCTCGCCCCAGTGCTCGTCTGGCGGCCGCATTGCCGGGATGGAAGTGTTTGGGAACGTGGATTCCCGCCATCCGGTGCACCGGGGCGTCGATGTCGTCATTGCCCAGGGTGACGACCGTGTGCCCCTCGACCATCGCCATCACCCGGATCGGCGCCGTTCGTCCACCACGTCGTCTGGCATCCAGCACCACTGCCCAGCCGGCATGTGGCCCGCTGGGCACGGCGATGACGTCTCCCACCCCGAGTTCGCGCACCGAGTCGAGGATCTCGGCCCGAGCTCCACCGCGGCGTGCCCTGGCCTGTTCCGCCTCCAACTGGGAGACCTTCTCACGCATCGCGGCGTACTCGGTGAAGTCACCCAGCTCGCAGTGTGCTGCTGCGAGGTAGTCGGAGATGGCCTGTTCGTCCTCACGACTCAGCCCGGCCCGCGCACCAATCCGACGGTCGGTCTGGAACTGGGCGAAGGAGTGCACGAGAAGATCGACGGCCTGGTCCCGGCCCATCGAGTGCACCAGGTTGACGGCCATGTTGTAGGTGGGCTCGAATGCCGAGCGGAGTGGATAGGTGCGTCGGGACGCCAGACCGGCCACGGCTCGCGGATCCATCCCGGGCTGCCAACAGACGACGGCATGCCCTTGGGTGTCGATGCCGCGTCGACCTGCCCGGCCGGTGAGCTGGGTGTACTCACCTGCGGTGATGTCGGCGTGGGTCTGGCCGTTGTACTTGACGAGTTTCTCCAGGACGACGGTACGTGCCGGCATGTTGATTCCCAGGGCGAGGGTCTCGGTGGCGACGACGACCTTGAGCAGACCACGGACGAATGCCTCCTCCACCACGGCCTTCTGCACCGGAAGCAGGCCGGCGTGATGGGCGGCAAGCCCCCGCTCCAGATGTGACACGAAGACGTCCCACCCCAGGGCCCGCCTCTCCTCGACGCCCAGCGAGTCGCCGTAGGACTCGGCGATCTGGCGGATCTGTCCGGCCTCGTACTCACTGGTGAGGACGATGTCCTGATTGGCCAACTGGTGCACAGCGGCTTCGCAGCCCTTGCGGGAGAAGATGAAGATGATGGCAGGAAGAAGCCGTGAACGACGAAGGGCCCGAACCACCTGGCCACGGCTCGGTGAGTTGCGCGGGGCTCGCTCGCGGTCCTGCCCGCGACCCCACTGGCCCCTGCCGCGATCCTTGCCCTGTCCTCCGTTCCTTGCATGTCCTCGATCCGTGTTACCCCGCCGGTTTCGTGACATCGAGGCTCCGCCGAACCGGCCGGAACCATAGGACACGGTCCTGCGGCCCCGACCCGAGCGGCCACGAGGTCGGCGGGCATCGTCGCGGTGGTAGCGAGACTCCTGCTTGGCCAGACGTGTGAGCTCCGGGTTGACGTCATCACCCTGGGGATCGAAGAGGTCGATGAGACCACCGCGCACGGCGACGTGCTGACCGAGCGGCACCGGACGTTCCTCCGAGACGACGACGCGCACGTCACCGCGCACCTCGTCGAGCCATTCGCCGAACTCCTCGGCATTGGACACCGTTGCCGACAGGGCGACCAGACGCACCGTCGGGTCCAGGCCGAGGATGACCTCCTCCCACACCGGGCCGCGGAACCGGTCCGCCAGGTAGTGCACCTCGTCCATGACGACCCATCCCAGCCCGACGAGGGTCGATGAGCCGGCGTAGATCATGTTGCGCAGCACCTCGGTCGTCATGACGACGATGGGCGCCTCGGAGTTGACGGAGGCGTCCCCGGTGAGCAGCCCCACCGAGTCCACGCCGTAGCGAGCGACGAGGTCGTGGTACTTCTGGTTGGACAGGGCCTTGATGGGGGTGGTGTAGAAACACTTGAGACCGGATTCCAGGGCCAGGAAGGTCGCGTACTCCCCCACGACCGTCTTGCCGGCACCAGTGGGAGCTGCGACGAGCACGCCGGCTCCCTCATCGAGGTGGTGGCAGCCCTGCAGCTGGTAGTCGTCCAGTTCGAAGGAGTAGGTGGACGCGAAACGGCTCAACGGGGAGGTGTCCATGGCTCCACGATATCCACGAGTCACCCGGCACGCGGTATCGCAACGGCACCGGGCTCTCAGTCGACCTTGATGTTGAACTCCTCGGGATCGATCCCGAGGTCGGAGCCACGCCGTTTCTCATTGGCCCGGCAGATGAGTTCCGAGATTACGTACATGACGGCCATCGGCAGCGCCAGGGCCATCATCGACACTGGATCACCGGACGGGTTGGCGAACGCACCCAGGACGAAGAAACCGAAGATCGCCCACTTGCGGGCAGCAGCGAGCTGGGCAGAACTCACCAAGTGAATGAGGTTGAGCAGGACGAGGAAGACCGGCAGCAGGAAGCACACCCCGAACAGCAGCACAAGACGCAGTTCGAGCGCCAGGAAGGCATTCATGTCCAACAGGTTCGTGATGCCCATGCCGCTGGGTGTGAAATTGAGCATCATGGTGATGCCCTTGGGCAGCACCCAGTACCCCAGGGCGGCCCCGGTGAGGAACAGGGGTACGGACGCCCCCACGAATCTCAACGCCAGCTTCTTCTCCTTGGCGAGCAGACCCGGAACGATGAATGCCCAGATCTCGTAGAGCCATATCGGACAGGCGGCGATGAGGCCGGCCACCATGGACACCCGCAGATTGAGCAGGAAGGGAGCGACGACACCGGTGTTGACCACCTGCAGCTGTGCCCCGGGGTTCTTCGCCACGATCGCCCGACTGGCCAACTGGTAGGGCCACATGACGACCTGCACCAAGGGGCGGTAGAAGACGAATGCCACCGAGGTGGTCACCACGATGGCCAGCAGGGAGACGATGAGTCGGTAGCGCAGCTCACGGAAGTGGTCGAGCAGCGGCATCGTGCCACCCTCGCCGGCCTCAGGCGGACGGAACCTGCCGAACCGACGCCGGTGTTCGGTCCCCTCGCTCATCGTCTGCGCCACCAGTCGGAGCCCGTTCAGTTCTCGGTGGACTCGGGTTTGCCCTCGACGGCCTTGTCCTGCGCCGTCGCAGCAGCGTCGTCCTTCTTGTCCTTGTCGTTGAGTCCCTGGGTCTCCTCCTTGAACTCACGAATGGCACGGCCAGCTCCCTTGCCGACGCCAGCCAACCGCGACCCGCCGAAGAGCAGCAGGGCGATGATGACGAGGATGAGCACCGATATCTCGGTGGGGACGAGCAGCAGAGCTGGAAACATGAGCAGTCCTTTCAGGAGCTCCGGGGGCGCTCCCACCTAGTTGCACCCCAGTGTCGGACGGCGTTCAGGCTACCACGTGCCCTCGACCATCGTCGTCACTCTTTGCGCCATCATCTGCATGCCGGTTGCTCATTCACGCGTTATTCACAAGCCGTTCACCCAAGAGGCAGGGATCAAGGCTCGGCTTCCTCACGACGACGCCGATCCGTCCACGCTCTGCTGCAGTCCCTCAAGGTCAATCTGCTCGGCCACCTCGCCCACCTCCCCCAGTCGTGCGGTGAGCTGCTCCAGACTCTCCGTCATCCGGGTGAAGCGTCTCCACAGGTACCACGCTCCCCACAGGACCACCACGATCATGCCGACGAGTGCCACACCAAGCATCCAGATCCACATGAGACCCTCACCCCTCGCCATCAACGCTGCAGACCCGGTGGGCGGCGAGGGTACGGGTGGCGAGTTCCGCGAGGCGGTGAGCGGCACACGCAGGGGTGACGGCGAGCACCTCGTCCTGGAACATCGCCAACAGACCGGCGAACCACACGTCATTCGCCACGGGAAAGGTGATCTGCCAGCCCTGCTCAACGCGCTCCACCCGGCGGGACGGGAAGTGCTCCCCCAACCATCGGGCAGCGGGTCTGACGATCACCTGAACCTCGGCATCGGCTGGCAGGGTGGCGAACCATTCATCGTCACTGTGTCGGTGACGGGTCGCCGAACCGATCCTCACCGCGTCAACGATGCGATCCAGCCGCCAGGTACGCCATGCCTTGCGGGTCAGTGACCAGCCGTGGAGGTACAGGTGTCCGTCCCGCAGCTGCACCTCGACGGGATCGACGACATGTGTGGTGAGCGCTCCGGCAGATTCGCGTCGATGGGTGAGCTTGATGCGCCAACCCCGTTCACAGGCTTGCATGTACCACTGAGACTTCTCATCAATCTCCGGGGGATGCACCCGAACGGCGTCATGGTCCACCGAGCCCGCCTCGACAAGCTTGTCGATGACACGATCCACCGTCCGGGTCAGCGATTCGTCGGCCAGGTCGCGCACGATCTGCAGTGCTGCGATGAGTGACCATGCCTCCGCAGACGACAACTTCATGGGGCGATCGAGCTCATCGGGACTGCCCATCGAGATGATCGCTGGCTCCTGCCCATCACGTTCCAGGTGCAGGTCGTCGTCCAGACCTCCAACGGTGAAACCGCTCATGAGCAGGGTGCGCAGGTCGCCTTCGAGCTGGCGCTCGGTCACGCCCAGATCCTTGGCGGCCTGCGTCGCCGTCACCTGGGGATGGGAGCGCAGGTACGGCACGACGGTGAGGAGTCGGGAAAGGTCACTGTGACCGGCCATTGCCCACCTCCACCATGTCGTCACCATCGCCGTCCTGCTCCGATGCCTGCCGCAGCCAAGGCTGGTCGACGAGCTCCTGCAGCCACGTCATGACCTGCTCACGCACCTGCGGTGGTCCGACGACGACTGCTCGACCACCGGCCTGGAGGACTGCCGTCTGCAGCTGGCGCAGACCAGGTGCGGCGACATGCACGACACGAGAGTTTCCAGTGCCTCCCACGGTGCCGACGGACGGTGGAATCTCGTCGTCGCCCAGGGTTCGGACCCGCACCCCGGCGAGTTGGACGGCTCCGGTGAGGACGACGATCGCCTCGATGTCCTCGCTGTCGGTGGGATCCAGTGGCCCCAGTTCGCGCTGCATGGTGGCACTGTCCGGGCGTACGACCGTGCCGGGTCGACCTGTCAGCCGCACGTGCGAGGTGATCCGTGACACTCGGAAGGTGCGTGCCTCGTCAACATCGATGTCACGCCCCTGCAGGTACCAGTGACCGTCCTGCAGGATGACCTGCCAGGGGTCGACGTGCCGTACTCGCTCGGCGCGATACTCGAAACTCACGGGAACACCTTGGTCGGTGGCGGTCATGAGCACTGGCACCTGGTCGTTGCCATCGCTGTGCCCGGCCAGGGCCATCGGACCCGTCATGGTGGCGTCCGGTACCTCTGCAGCCAGCATCGACGTCGCATCGGCATCGCTGCACGGATCGGCCCCGACAGCACGCAACTTGCGAATGGCGGAATGAGCCGACTCGTCGAGCACGGAGTCGCGCCACACCGTGCTGGCCATGGCCAACACGTCCGTCTCGTCGGTGGTGAGATGTACTGGCTTCAGCTCGTAGTTCTGACGAACGATGCGATACCCCATCTTGTTGGGGCCGATGCCGGGCATGTCGACGACGTCAATGGGAATGCCGAGTTCGCGCAGTGATCTCTTGTCCCGTTCGAAGGTGCGCCGAAAAGCATCGTCGGAGAGGTCATGGTAGAGCTCGATGTGGTCGCGCAACTCGCTGCGCAGCAGTGGACGATCCGTGGTGAGCAGGGCGGTGACGAGGCTCACCATTCGTTCGTGCCGTTTCGACATCATCACCCCAGTCCACGAAATCCTGTGCAGTGCCGCAGACATCGATTCCTCGATCTCGGTGGCTGGTGCACACGGTCAGACGGGGATGAGCCTACTCGCGTCCATCGTGATGGGTGACTCGAGTCGATCTACAATCCATCCGTGTCCTGCCCACACCCATTCAGCAATGCCACCACCGGCGAGCGTCCTGCCGGCCGGTTCGCCCCCTCACCCACCTCTGCACTGCACATCGGCAATCTCCGCACCGCCTTGGCAGCGTGGTTGCTGGCGCGGTGCAGTGATCGACGATTCGTCGTGCGGGTGGAGGACCTGGACCAGCAACGAGTGGCTGCCGCCGGTGGGATCGCCGATCAACAGTTGCGCGATCTGGAGGCCCTGGGCCTTGACTGGGACGGCCCGGTGATGCGTCAATCGGAACGGCTGGACATCTATTCAGACGCCCTCGCACAGCTGCCCACCTACCCGTGTTTCTGCACTCGCAGGGAGATCGCAGCAGCCGCCCAGGCACCCAATGGCGTCCAGAGCTGGCGCCCCTACCCGGGAACGTGCCGCACCTTGAGCCACTCAGATCGCCAGCGACGCGCAAGGGTGCGCCCTGCTGCCATCCGGTTGGCCTCCGAGGTCTCCGGTTGGCAGGTCACCGACCAAGCCCGTGGCACCTGTCTGGGCCAGGTGGACGACGTCGTCCTGCGTCGCAATGACGGGGTTTACGCCTACAACCTGGCTGTCGTCGTCGATGATGGTGTGCAGGGAGTCGATCAGGTGGTGCGGGCCCGTGACCTGTGGCCCTCTGCGGCACGGCAGAGCCATCTGGGGCACCTGCTCGGTCTTCCCGAGGTGCGCTACGCCCATTGCGGCCTGGTGCATGCTCCGGACGGCGAACGGTTGTCCAAATCGGCGCACGCCGGAGGGTTGGCCGAACTGGCGGCCCGCGGGGTGGAGCTTCCTCGAGTGCGGGCCGCGTTGTGTGAGTCCCTGGGGCTTCCGGCAGTGGATGATCCACATGAGTTGCTCGCCGATCCTGACGTGACGGCAGCCCTCACTCCTCCCCCGACGGCCCCTGATCCATCGGGGACGCCGGGTACCTGGGACGATCCGAGCTCGTCGCGGCATTCGGACGCGCCTGCCGCCACCACGCAACCGGCGGCGTCACGCCACGCCCCACCACAGGGGAAAGCCCCACGTCCGGTGGACGCGGGGCCGTACCGTGATTCGGAGTCGTCGAGCAGGCTGGGCTGGTGGAGTGACTGGACGGCACCCACATGGTGAGCCATTACCGAGACGGCCAGCCACCACCGCCACCAGGAACGTCCACCCTCGAAAGGTGCCCGATGGAAAGTCACCAGATGATGTTGCCCGGGTGAGACCCGAATGGGTCGAGCTGGGGCACGAGTGAGTCCAGCTGGGACGCAGGGGAAACACACGACGCCCCAGGAGTCACCCCTTCTCGGCCCGGAGCACGTCAATGACGTAGATCATCGTCTCGCCCTTCTTGACCTTCTTGTCGGGGCTGCCCTCGGGATAGGCCTTGTTCGGCGGGGCGATGATGAGCAGTCGTGATCCAGCCGTCTGACCGGCCAGACCCTCCTGCCACGCTGGAATGGTCTGCTGGAGCATGCCCTGAATGCCGGGATCGTCATAGCCGTCATCGACGACCTTGCCGGTGGACCAAGCCCATGAACGGTACTTCACCGTGACGACGTCGTTTGCGGTGATCCTGTTGCCCTTGCCCTTGATGAGCGGCTGGGTGACAAGTTTGGACGGCTTGGACGCCTTGCCGATGTTCACCTTGGGGCCGTCCTTGGCCATGCTGACGGTGGGCAGGCCAGCAGGGGGATCGACCTTCTCGCCGGTGGCCTCGGTGGGAGTGAGTTCCTTGATCTCGACGACGAAGATCAGCGAGTCACCCTTCTGGATGCCGGCACCGGGCCTGCCGCCACCGGAGTCGTACCCATCGGAACCGGGCATCATGATGAGTACCTGATCGCCCACATGGTGCCCGGCAAGTCCCTTGCTGAATCCGGGAACGACCTGCTGCAGCGGGAAGGTGATCGCCTGACCACGCTTGTAGGAGGAGTCGAAGACCTTGCCATCGCGGGCGTTGACACCGACGTAGTCGAGGGTGACGGTGCTGTCGGCCTTGACCTCGGCTCCCGATCCCTTCTTGAGCACCGTGGACTGGGTCTTGTCGATCTTGAGTGGCCAGGCCCCGGTCACCGTGGACTCCTTGCCCTGCTTGGCGTCGACCTTGAGCTCGTCCAGGCTCTTGATGGCCTTGGCAGGCTTGCTGGGCGCCGACGAGGCAGCCGTGGCACTCGGGGTCGCAGAGGGTGAGGATCCGGCATCGGAGTCCTTCGACCCGCAGGCCGTCAACCCCATGGCAGCCACTGCCAGGAGGGTCGTCGCCCGGACGAACCGGCGCGCGGATCGACGTTTCATGTCACTCATCACATTTCCTGTCACTCATGTACGGACGCACAGACCATCTGTTCGCCCACTGGGTCTTCATCACAGCCCGACGATGTCGTAGAGCTTGCCAAGTTCCTCACGGGTGAGGGGACGCATGTCACCCACCCCGAGCTTGCCCAGATGCACCGGACCGATCGAGGTGCGCGACAGCCGGCGCACCGGGTGGGCCACCGAATCCATCATGCGACGCACGATGCGGTTGCGTCCCTCGTGCAGTGTCACCTGGACCAACGAGTGCTCGTCCATCGCCTGCACCAGCTTCACCGAGTCCGGGTGCACCGGGCCGTCCTCCAGGGTGATTCCCTTGCTCAGCCGGTTGATGACCTTGTGGTCAACACGCCCTTCCACATCGGCGAGGTAGGTCTTGAGCACCTCGTAGGACGGATGTGTCATGCGGTTGGCGAACTCTCCGTCATTGGTGAGCAGGATGAGCCCAGAGGTCTCGGTGTCCAACCGGCCGACGTGGAAGAGTCGGATACCGTGCGGCACCCCCTCCAGGTCGGAGAGATCTGGGCGGCCCTCCGGATCGTCCATCGTCGAGATGACGCCACGCGGCTTGTTGAGCACGTAGTAGACGTGCCGGCGTGCCGTGGGAATACGTGACCCGTCCACTCGGATCTCGTCGTGCTCGGGGTCGACACGGCGACCCTGCTCGATGACGAGTTCGCCGTTGACCTCCACTCGGCCACCGGCGATCATCTCCTCTGCGGCCCGTCGCGAGGCCAGCCCGGCCTGGGCCAGGACCTTCTGCAGACGGATTCCTTCCTCGGGCTTGTCGCTCATCGTTCCTCCAATAGTCGGGCTCACCGGCCCACTGTCCCCACAGCTGAGTTCTTCACGTCTCATTGGTCCAGACGGGTGACCAGTGCGGACTCGGTGCCGCGAAGGTCGAGGTCGGCCAGGGCGATGGCGATGGCTTCCCGTACGATGCGTCCTCGATCGGCTGCCACCCCTTGGGCACGCAGCTGCAGACGTGCATTCTCCAGTGCCAGGAGTTCCTCGGTACTGACGTAGACGGTGATCTTCTCATCATGACGTACCCGTCCGCTACCCCGGCGGGATCCGGTCGTGCCCCTCGTGGCCGAGCTGTTCGTGGTGGCAGCACGAGAATCCTCGGTGGATCCTTGTGCGTCCGCCAAGGCATCCGCAGCAGCGGTCTGCCGACCGCCATGCCCCTGCCGTGTGCCATTGCCGGACCGTGCCGAGGCATCTGGATCCGAGGATGTGCGCTGTTCGACATCGTCAAGGCCATCATGTGCCTTGTCGGTGTCACCGAAGGAATTGTGCTTGGCTGTGGACCGGAAGAGTTCCGAGGCCCCTGGGAGGCTCACGCGGCGGTTTGACACCGTGTCAGCACCTCCTTGGCGAGATCACGATAGGCATCGGCCGCCGGCGACTTGGGGGCATAGGTGGTGATGGGTTCGCCAGCCACCGTCGTCTCGGGGAATTTGATGGTGCGCTTGATGACGGTGTGGAAGACGACATCACCAAAAGCCTGGACGACGCGCTCCATGACCTCACGGGCGTGCAGGGTACGCGAGTCGAACATCGTGCCAAGAATACCGAGGATCTTGAGATCGGGATTGAGACGATCCTGCACCTTCTCGATGGTGTCGGTGAGCAGGGCGATACCACGCAGAGCGAAGAACTCACACTCCAAGGGCATGATGACCCAGTCGGAGGCAGTGAGGGCATTGATCGTCAGCAGCCCCAGGGACGGTGCACAGTCGATGAGAATGACGTCATACTCATCACGCACCCGATCAATGACCCTCTTGAGGGTCTGCTCACGGGCCACCTCACTGACGAGCTGCACCTCCGCCGCCGACAGGTCGATGTTGGCCGGAAGTAGGTCCATGCCCTCGATGACGGTATCGGTGATGACATCGTGCGGATCTCCCTGCCGAGACATGAGCAGGGTGTAGATGGATTCATCGAGGGTGTGCGGATTGACGCCCAGACCCACCGAGAGTGATCCCTGCGGGTCGAAGTCGACGAGCAGCACCCTGCGGCCGTACTCGGCCAGGGCCGCGCCGAGATTGATGGTCGTCGTCGTCTTGCCGACGCCACCTTTCTGGTTGCACATCGAGATGACCATGGCGTGTTGGGGGCCATCGGGCACCGGAGCAGGGTCGGGGAGGTCTGGTAATGGCCGACCCGTGGGGCCGATCGAGTTCTCAGCCGCTTCGATGGCCTGTTGCCCAGGTCCGGGCACGCGAATCAGCGGTTCCGGTGACGGTTCGGACACCTTGACCTCCTTGGACGACGAGCCGGTACTCACCGGTCAATGTCCAACCCTAGTATGTTCCCGAAAAAAATCGACGCCTGCCGGCCCCTCGATTCGGTGGACACGGCGCTCCACCCGTCAGTTCTCGGTGGGCGGGCGTGACACCGCCTGGGGGTTCTCGGTGGGCGGGCGTGAGACCGCCCGGGGATGCGAGCTGCGATAGACCTCACGCAGATGCTCTGCCGTCACCATCGTGTAGATCTGTGTCGTCGTCACCGAGGCGTGCCCCAGCAACTCCTGGACGACGCGTACGTCCGCGCCTCCGTCGAGCAGGTGCGTGGCATAGGAGTGCCGCAAACTGTGGGCCGACATGTGCGTCGTGACACCAGCCGATCGCGCCGCACGCTGCATGATGGCCCACGAACTCTGCCGTGACAGCCGCGATCCGCGGGAATTGAGCAGGAGTGCCGGGGTGGCGGCGCCGCGATCCGCCCAGGCGGGACGCCCACGCACCAACCAGGCCTCCACGGCCTCCAACGCATAGTGGCCCAACGGAACGACTCGCTCCTTGTTGCCCTTGCCGATCAATCGAAGTCCAGAGCTGGGGTCGGCACGTACCCCGCGCAGATCGTCGACATCGAGCTGACAGACCTCGCTGATCCGTGCGCCGGTGCCGTAGAGCAACTCGAGCAATGCCCGATCCCGCAGCCCCTCAACGGTGGAGGTGTCGCAGGAGGCGAGCAGGGCCTCCACCTCCGCGATGCTGAGCGCCTTGGGAAGCCGCTTCGCCGGGCTTGCCGGGGCGACGGTCTTGGCGACGTCGTCGCTCACCCATCCCTGGACGAGGGCGAATTTGTGCAGATTGCGCACAGCCACGACGGTACGCGTCACCGACGAGGGGGCGAGTCCCCGCTCGGCAAGGTCACGGGCGAACTCGGCGACGTCCGGGCTGGTGGTTCCGGTCAGATCGTCCACGCCACGATCGGCCAGGAACTGGGCATACTTGGCCAGGTCACGACGATAGGCCGCGACGGTGTTGTCGGACAGGCCACGTTCCACGACCAGGTGCTGCAGGTAGTCACTCACCTGGTCGTCGATGGGACGGTGACCACCAGCAGATCTGCCTCCAGCAGCTGGAACGGATCCGGGCAGCGAGCTGGGGCCAGACACCGCAGCTGGCCTGCCCGTGGAGCCTGAACTGTCCGTGGGGTCTCCGCCCGTGAAGTTTGGGCCATTCGTGGGGCCTGAGCCGTCCGTGGTGTGCGTGTGCCCCATCGTCGTGGCATCCCCGGCGGGCGGGGGGGACGGTGTCGACGTCGTCCGGAGCTGAGCGGTGGAGTGAGGCTGTGGGGAGTTCAGCGGGCTCGCCGCCGATCCATCACCGGCCACGGACTGTGCGCCGGACGCAGATCGTCCAGCCTGCCCTGCGCCTTGGCCAGAGCCGTCGCCAGCACACCGGTGACCAGGGTGGGTGACTGACACTGCCCGTCCTGTATCGCTGCCACCAGGTCGTCCAGGGGTTCCCAGTCGGCCGTCATGAGACGCTCCTCCCCCTCCGGGACGAACCCGTCCGGGCGTGGGGCCGGGCTCAGGTCCCTGGCCAGATAGATGCGCAACGCCTCCTGACATCCCCCGGGAGTGGTGACGATGTCGAGGAGTACCTGCCAGTCCGCGGCCGCGAGCATCGCCTCCTCGGCGAGTTCTCGTTGGGCAGCAGCCAGGTAGTCCTCCCCGCAGACGTCGAGCAGACCAGCAGGTGGTTCCACCAAGATCATGCGCACCGGGTGGCGGTACTGACGCACCACTGCAACCCGGTCGTGCTCGTCGAGGGCGATGATGCCCACGGCACTGGGGTGGGTGGTGTACTGACGCTGGATCCGCTCCCCGGCCGGGGTGGTGATGGTGTCATTGACGAAATCACACACCCGTCCGGTGGCCAGCACCTCGTGCTCATCCACCTGCCAGGTCTCGGCAGCGTCCCAGCGACTCACTTGGAGTCGTCCTTCCTGCTCGCAGACGCGGATGCCTCCGCCGTGAAACGGTCGGACCGGGACTTCTCGGCCTTGGAGGTGTGCTTGCTGGGTAGCGGGACCTCACGATCCTCCCCCTTGGCCCGCCGTACTGCAGCAGCAGCGAGTCCACGGAACAACGGATGGGCATGGGTCGGACGGCTCTTGAGCTCCGGGTGGGCCTGGGTGGCCACGAAGAACGGGTGACTGCTGCGCTCCAACTCGACGAACTCCACCAGGGAGCCGTCGGGAGAGGTACCGCTGATGTGCAGCCCGGCGGCCTCGAGACGGTCCCGGTAGGCGTTGTTGACCTCGTAACGATGGCGGTGTCGCTCCGTCACGGTCGTCGTGCCGTACAGGCTGGCCACCAGGGAGTCCTTGTCGAGTTTGGCCGGGTAGGACCCCAGCCGCATCGTTCCCCCGAGATCACCCTTGCCCTCGACGACGTCGACCTGCTCCGCCATCGTCGCGATGACGGGATCGGCGCAGCCCGGATCGAACTCGCTGGAAGCAGCTCCCTCGATCCCCGCCAGGTCCTGGGCCGCCTCGATGACTGCACACTGCAGTCCGAGGCACAACCCCAGGAAGGGGATCCGCTTCTGTCGGGCGTAACGAATGGCTCCGATCTTGCCCTCGACACCGCGGATACCGAACCCGCCGGGTACGCAGATGCCGTCCACGTCACCCAGGTACTGAGCCGCCCCCTGCGGGGTGGCGCAGGAGTCGGAGGCAACCCACTTGACGTTGACCTTGACGCGGTTGGCGTACCCACCGGCACGCAGCGCCTCGGTCACCGAGAGGTAGGCGTCGGGCAGGTCGATGTACTTGCCGACCAGGGCGATCGTCACCTCGCTGGTGGGCTTCTTCACCCGTTCGAGCAGGTCGTCCCAGGTGGTCCAGTCGACGTCACGGAAGAACAGGTTGAGTTTCTGGACGACGTAGGCGTCCAGCCCCTCACGGTGCAGGACCTTGGGAATGAGGTAGATCGAGGGGGCGTCCGGGCACGAGACCACGGCCGGGGTGTCGACGTCGCACATGAGGGCGATCTTGTTCTTGATGCCTTTGACCAGCGGGCGTTCCGAACGGCAGACGATGGCATCGGGCTGGATGCCGACCTGACGCAGGGCGGCGACCGAGTGCTGGGTCGGCTTGGTCTTCATCTCCCCGGACGGCTTGATGTAGGGCACCAGTGAGACGTGCAGGAAGAAGACGTTCTCTCGTCCGATCTCCTGACGCACCTGGCGAGCAGCCTCCAGGAAGGGCAGGGACTCGATGTCACCCACGGTGCCGCCGATCTCGTGGATGACGACATCGGGGTTGCCCTCGTCCATGGCGAGCATTCGCGCCTTGATCTCGTTGGTGATGTGCGGGATGACCTGCACGGTGTCGCCCAAGTAGTCGCCGCGCCGTTCCTTGGCGATGACGGCCGAGTACACCTTGCCTGTGGTGACGTTCGCCTCACCGGAGAGGTTCTCGTTGAGGAACCGTTCGTAGTGGCCGATGTCCAGGTCGGTCTCGGCACCGTCCTCGGTGACGAACACCTCACCGTGCTGGAACGGATTCATCGTGCCCGGATCGACGTTGAGATAGGGGTCCAGCTTCTGCATCGTGACCTTGAGTCCACGAGCCTTGAGAAGGGAACCCAGGGATGACGCCGTCAGCCCCTTGCCGAGTGAGGAGACGACTCCTCCAGTGACGAACACGTGCCTGCTGCGATGATTTTCGTTGCCCACGGAATTCCAGCCTATCTGATTGACCCCCGATGAGTCAGCTCGGGACGATTACCGCACCTGCGTCACCTGGACGCCACCCGACACGTCACCGTGTCGTCTCGATCCCACACCACTGCTGCCTCACAGCCCACCGTCTCGCGGTGGCCGGCCGCCCCGGGCAAGGTCCAGCAGCTCGCGAGCATGGTCGACGGCGGTCTGCGAACCGGACATGCCACTCATCATCCGGGCAAGTTCCCGTTCTCGATCCGCCTCGCCGACCTCACGCACCCCAGATCGGGTAATACGCCCGTCATCGGCCTTGGTGACGACCAGATGGGTGTCGGCGAAGGCAGCCACCTGCGCCAGATGGGTGACGACGATGACCTGGTGGCGGGTGGCCAGGGCTGCCAGTCGGCGTCCGATCTCGATGCCGACGCTGCCGCCGACGCCGGAGTCGATCTCGTCGAAGACCAGGGTTCTCCCGCTCTCGGTTCCGGCCAGGACGACTTCCAGGGCCAATCGGACCCGGGACAGCTCACCACCGGAAGCGGCCTTGGACAGCGGTGCCGGGGCAGCCCCCGAGTTCGCAGCCAGCATGATGGTGACGGCATCGGTGCCGGTGGGGCCCATCGGTGCTTCGTCGAGCTGGAACTCCACCCGGGCCGATGGCATCGCCAGAGCTGCCAGTTCCGGGGTGAGGTCGTGGTGCAGTCGAGCTGCGGTGCGATGCCGGATCGCACTCAGCCGGGAGGCCGAGGCAGCGAGTTGACCTTTGAGTTGCTGCACCTGCTCGGTCAGCTCGTCGACGTCGTCGTCACCGCCGATGAGGTGGTCGAGGTTCTCCCGATCCTGCTGGGTGGTCGTCAACAGATCGTCCAGTGTCGTCGCCCGGGAGCGCAGCAGACGTTGGATGGCGCTGAGCCGTGCCATGACCTCGTCGAGTTCACCGGGCCCGGTGTCGGACTCGGCGGCCAGTCGTGCGACGTCGGCAGCCAGATCGGTGAGGTCGACCTCGATGCCCTGGGCTCGCTGGGCCAGTCCGGCGGCACGCGGGTCCTCGTCCCCCATCGCGGCGAGTTGGGCAGCTGCCTGGCTCACCAGGGCCAGGGCACCCGGCTGCAGCTCTGCCTCGCCCTGCGCTCCGTTGAGGAACTGGTCGGCCTGCTGCAGCGATTCACGCAGGGTCTGGGCCACCTGCATGTGTCGTGAGGTGGCGAGGAGCTCGTCGTCCTCACCGGGATGCGGATCGACCTTGTCGAACTCGTCGAGGCGGCGGCGGAGCACCTCGATCTGCAGATCCTTCTCGTCTCGTCCAGTGGTGGCCTCGTGCAGCCGAGCCGCCACGTCGGTGTATCGCGACCACAGCTCGTGGTGGTCATGCAGCGCCGCGGCCATCTCCTCTCCTCCAGCTCGGTCGAGCATGAGGAGCTGGTGGGCGGGATCGGTGAGTCGGATCTGCTCGGACTGGCCATGGATGGTGATGGTCTGGGAGGTCAGCGAACCGAGTTGGCCGGCCGTCACCCGTGCTCCACCCAGTACGGCCCGGGAGCGCCGCGACGACAGCACCTGACGGTTGCAGATGACCTCGCCGTCCTCACACTCCCCGCCGACCTCGGTGACGTGTCGTACCATCTGCTCGTCACAGGACATGACGGCCTCCACGACAGCACGATCCGTGCCGTGGCGCACCAGACCGGGGTCGGCCTTCTGCCCGAGCAGCAGCCCCAAGGAGCTCACGACCATCGTCTTTCCGGCACCGGTCTCACCGGTGACGGCGGTGAGTGACCCGGCAAGTTCCAGGGAGGCGTCCTCGATGACTCCGAGATTGCGGATGGTGAGTGTGGTGATCATGACGTGGCCTGCCCCTGCCGCCATCCCACGACCGGCAGGGCGAACTTCTTCACCAGCCGCGAGGTGAACGGCTGCTCGGAGAGTCGCGCGATGCGCAGGTTCGCCTCATGGCGTACCACGGTGATCCGATCGCCGGGACGCACCTGGCAGCTGCGCCGTCCGTCGCACCACATGATCCCGGAGTCGGCACCGTCAGGTTGGATGTCGATGTCCAGTCGAGCACGTGGGGAGGTGACCAGGGGGCGGGCAAAAAGCGCGTGGGCGGCCACCGGCACCATGAGGATGGCGTCGACGTCCGGCCACATCACCGGTCCCCCGGCGGAGAAGGCGTAGGCCGTGGATCCGGTGGGAGTGGACACCAGGATTCCGTCGCAGTTCCATCGCTGCACGGCCAGGCCGTCGATGGAGGCGATGAGGTCGAGCATACGGCGCCGCGACGCCTTCTCCACGCTCAGCTCGTTGGCGGCGAAGGATCTCCAGTGTTCCTCACCAGCGGCGTCGGTGAGGGTGACCTCGAGCACCAGGCGGTCCTCGACGGTGTAGGCACGGTCAATGACCTGGCGCACCAGGGAGTTCATGTCGGAGCGCTCCAGCTCTGCCAGGAATCCGACATGTCCAAGGTTGACCCCCAGCATGGGGACCCGGCGGGGAAGGGCCCATTCGGCAGCACGCAGGATGGTGCCATCGCCCCCGAACACGACGACGACCTCGATACGGCTCTCGCGTGGGTTCACCTCGCTGGGATCGATCGTCGTCAGCGGCACACCGGGGACCTTCTGCTGCAGGGCGTCGCGTTGGTCGGCTAGCACCACGCTGGACACTCCCTGCTCGGCGATACCGGCGATGAACTCCCCGGCGGCGTCAAAGGCATCCTCCCGAATGGGATGTGATATCACCGCGACGACTCGGGGCGAGTCGGCAGGCGCATCTGGTCCGGGAACTCTCTGGGATGCTGCTTCACTCACGACGTCAACTCTAGCGGCCGTGGTAATCGTGTGACAGATCGTCGTCCGAGCAAGGCACCGTGTCGAAAGGTGGGGTTTGCAACGAATTCTCCATCATGTCGGCAGCGCCGGGTTCCATGTGGCAACCCCAGGTTCCGTGTCAGCAGCTGCAGGTTCACGTACTGCGCACGACGTGGACGAAGAATTCGCGATTGCCGTCCTGACCCGTGATCCTGCTGGGGGCTGTGCCCATGAGGGTCCAGCCGAGCGCCGATGCCTGCGAGACGACCGTGTCCACGGCTCTGGCCTGCAGCATGGGATCGGTGACGACCCCACGGGCACCAAGGTCCTTCCTGCCCACCTCGAACTGCGGCTTGACGAGCAGCAGCATCTGCGACGCATCATGGGTTGCTGCGCTCAGTGGCTCCAGAAGCATGGTGAGTGAGATGAACGACACGTCCCCCACGACGAGATCGACTGGTTGTCCGTCGAGGTCATCGAGGGTGAGATCCCGCAGGTTCAGCCCCTCCCGCATGACGACGCGGGGGTCCTCGGCGAGTTGGGGAGCCATCTGGCCGTGTCCCACGTCGATGGCGAAGACGCGCTCGGCGCCCCGGTCGAGAACCACCTGGGTGAATCCCCCGGTCGACGCCCCGGCATCGAGCACCAGAGGCGGCACCGCGACGTCCAGATCGTCAAGACCACCCAGGAGTTTGTACGCCCCTCGGGAGACCCACGGCTCCTGCTCGGCAGTGATGGGGGTGTGTGCGTCCACCGGGGTCGACGGTTTGTTGACGACGGATCCCGCCACCCGGACCTTGCCCTCCTTGATGAGCCGGGCGGCAAGGGTGCGTGAGCGCACCAGGTCGCGCGACACCAGTTCCACGTCCAGCCGAGTCATCGGCGCACCACGGGGACCATGCGACATGGTGCACCGCCTCGGCACAGGGACTGGTTCATTCGGTGTCGGGGCACCGAGGTGATCCCCGCCGAAACTTCTGCACAGGTATCGCTCGTGTCAGGCACCACACATGTGAGCGTCATTCCGACACCGCCTCGGCAGTGGCCTCGTTACGAGGGCGTGGAGCACGCTCCTGCTCGTCCTCCCCGAGTCCGCGCGCCTGCAGTGCCTCACCGAGTTCCAGGGCGTGCCCGACGGCACCGACGACGAACGGGATGAGGAATCGCCAGGTCTGTTTCTCCAACCCACGGGCTCGTGCAGCGTCCTTCACGGTGACGAAGGAGGAGAGAAGGTAGGGAATCGTCGTCCACATGATCGCTATGGTGAGGGCAAATTTCTCGGGTTTGGCACCGAGAAGACGAAATGGTCTGGCCACTGCTGCCGTGGCATCCATGATCCGCCCGGGATCGGTGGTGCAGGTGAGCATTCTGGCGGTGTAGATGGCTGCCATGATGGCCCCCACATAGGCCACACCGTTCTGCCATGTGGTGAGGAAGACGTGGTAGACGAGGATGAGGACATTCATGACCCACAGGGCAGGGCCCAGTCGCAGAGCCGCCCGGGACGGCAGTCTGGCCACGACAAGGACGATGACGACGGCCAGCATGGCGCAGCCAATGGACAGCCACCACCGTCGCCAGATGAATGGCACGACACCCACCAGGAGGACGACGAGGTATTTCGCCCACAACGGCATTCGGTGGGCCGCACTGTTGCCGGGTCGATAGCTGCCCAGATAGTCCCCACCGTGTCCCAGTCGATTCACTGCAGCTGCCCCACCATTCTGCTTCGGTACCGGGCGATGACGGCTGCGGGCTCCCCGTCGTCGACGATCTGCCCGCCCTCGACGGCCAAGGCCCGATCGAAGCTGGCCGCCAGTTCCAGATCGTGGGTGCAGCACAGGATCTGCTGTTCGAGGCGCTCGAAGGCGATGCGCAGCATCTCCCGATTGCGCAGGTCCAGCAGGGTCGTCGGTTCATCGGCCAGGATGATGTTTGGCTCGATGGCAAGCACGCTGGCCAGGGAGACGAGTTGACGCTCCCCACCTGACAGGTCATGGACGGAGCGTCCTGCGATGTCGGAGAGTCCCTGCCTGTCGAGCAGTTCCAGGGCTCGACGATGACGGGCTCTGCGATCCTTGATGCTGCTGCGCAATGACAACTCCACGTCGGCCACCGGAGTGGACATCACCAGTTGGGCCATGGGGTTCGTGAAGACGTAACCCGCCTGTCGCCGGGCCAGTCCCGGGTTGGCCTTCGGCTCTATTCCGTTGACGAGGACGGTGCCGCTGGTGGGTTCGGCCAGGCCGTTGACGAGTTTGAGCAGGGTCGACTTTCCGGCACCGTTGGGGCCGACCACGGCGATGCGACGCTCGGGTAGGGTGACGTCGACGTCGCGTAGGATGGTGGTGGTGCGATGGTTGCCCTCGACATCGTACTCGTCAACGCTCAGACTGAGATCGTGGAACTCGATCACGCGATCACTTCGTCATCGGCTCGGTAGCCGTTCCCGCAACCGTCGCGCTGGGGTCCTCGCCAGGCCGACCACCGGTGGTGTCGGTCTGGATGGCGTGTCTGGGGGCTGCGGTGCCGGCGGAGTCGGAACTGTCACGAGCCTGGGAGGTGCTGGCGTTGGGCTGCGTCGTGGTGCCGGCGGGCACGTCGTTGGCGGTACGGGCGGCAGGAAGCAGCCGTGGGAAGGCGGTGAGGACGGCGACGGCGATGGCCACGGCGATGAGGGCCTTGATGAGGTCGATGAGCAGCAGCGGGCCATTGGCGGCCAGGGCGGCACCGAATCCCATCTTGGCGAATCCCACCAGGCCCAGCACGCCGCACAGGTAGATGACGAGCAGGTCGACGATGGCGACGAGGTACAGGTGGACCGGCAGCATGGCCTTGCGAGGACGACGGGACAGCATCTGGGTGGCCACGGCACCGGAGACGAATCCGCCGAGGACGAATCCCCAGATGTATCCGCCAGTGGGTCCGAAGAGGACGCCGGGTCCACTGGACTGACCGGCGAAGACGGGCAGGCCGAGAGCCCCGACGATGAGGTACAGCGCATTGGCACTGCCGCCACGCACACCGCCCAGCACGAGTGGAGCGAGCATGACGGCAATCATCTGGATCGCGAACGGCACGGCTCCGATCGCGAACAACGGCGGGATGATGGCAAGGACGGCGATGAGGGCTGCGAAAACCGCGATGAGAGCCAGATCCGTTGCCTGGAAGCGGCGGGATGCTGCCACGATCAATCTCCTAGAAAACGTTGCGATGACGCACGTCCGATCCGACTCAGTTCTCGATCAGACATGCCAGTCAGCACCGCCACGCGGCGCACCCAGTATCATAGCTTCATCTTGAACACCGTTCAGGACGGGCCACCAAGCTCGGACACGTCCAGCTGCGCTGCGATCAACGCGATGCGCCACGGGCACGGGGATGAACCAGCGCGACTGGCCCAGCGCGACTGGCCCAGTGCGGATTGATCCGGCGCAGATCGATTCAACTCAGATTGGCCCGGTGCAAATCAACCCACCGCGGGTCGACCCAGCTTGACCCAACGCGAATCGATCCGGCGCGACTCGATTCAGTGCAGCAGGTCGAACACCGACAGAGCGTCGTGGTTCACGGGCACCCTATCCGTCCACACGAGCTCCAGCAGAGCCCGCACCCCGCAGAGCTGGGCTGCCATGTCATGGTTGGTCAGGTCGACCTCGAGATCGCCATCGATCTGGCGTACGAGCTGCCCATCGCACCGTGCCGCGTCGCCGCCGACGACAACTCGCTGGGGTGGCTCGAGGAGCGCACCGAGATCGGCACCGATGTGGTCAGGACGACGGTCAGGATCGGCATCCATGAGGTCGTGCACCCCATGGGCCCCGGTGAGGACGAACAGTGACGTGATGCCGGCATTGCGGGCGCCAAGGATGTCGGTGTCCAACCGGTCCCCGACGAAGATCGGTCGATGGCACCCCAGCCGAGTGCATGTGGCTTCCAGCAGGGGGCGAGCCGGCTTGCCGGCCATCGTCGGTTTCCGATCGACGCAAGCACCCACGACGGCAAGCTGCGCCCCGAGCCCCGGGACCAGCCCGCGATCAGTGGGGCGGGTCATGTCGGGATTGGACGCGTACCAACGCGCACCGGCCTGGACGGCGAAGGCCGCCTCCTCCAACCGCGACCACTCGATGTCCGGATCATAGCCCTGGATGACAGCCTGCGGATGCTCATCAGCGCCGTGCACCGGGACGAGGCCGCGTTTCCGGGTCAGATCGTCAACATTGGAGGTAGCGGCGATGAGTACCCGGGCCCCCTGCCCCAGCTCGGTGGCGACCAGGGCCGTCACGGCCTCGGCGGAGGAGACGACGTCCGAGGGCGCTGCGGGAATACCCATGTCGGTGAGCTGATCGGCGACCACGGTGGTGGCCCGGGCGGCGTTGTTCGTCACGAAACCCACGCCAACACCGTTCGCCCGCAGCCGGGACATCGTGGCAGGTGCCGCCGGCACGACCTCGGATCCGAGATACACCACGCCGTCCAGGTCGAAGAGCGCAGCATCATGGGAATCGATGAGTGCTTCAGTCATCGGTCTTGTCATCGTCCTCGATCTCGGTGAGGACAACTTCATCCTCTGGTGCCGGATCCAACCCGTCGATGACGTCCACCCGGTCCTGCGCGTCCAGCAGCTTGCCCGGGTCATGGGTCTCGGCACTGGCAAACCAGCGCCGTGCCATCTTCTCGTCCCCGTCGGCAAGCAGTATCTCGGCAAATGCATAGTGCAGACGAGCAACGGCCTCGGTGGGACCAGTCGTCGTGGTGATTGCCTCTCTCAGCAGACGCCGCGCCTCGGCATGCTGACCCAGGTCTTCGCGGGCACCAGCCTTGACGAGTACCAGTTCAACCTGCTGGCTGCCGGACAGGGAGGCCTTTTCGCCGGTCTCGATGAGTTTGAGGGCGGCCAGGGGACGCCCCAGCGCACGCTCACAGTCGGCCATGACAGGCACATAGTTGTCATTGCCGGTCATACGCCGCAAGGCGCGGTAGTCATTGAGGGCAGACGCATAGTCACCCGCAGCATAGGCGGTGTCGGCAGCAACTTCACGTAGCACCGGCAACCTGGCAGCCCGGCGACGGGCAGCCTGGGCATGTGCATTGGCGAGTTCGGGATTCTCGTCGATGAGTTCCGATGCCGCAACGAGATGCCCGGCAATGATGTGCGCGGTGTCGGAGGGCACGCCACGAAGCTCGGCCTTCACCGAGGCAGGCAGGGCCTTCTCATCAAAGTCGAGGGGAGCCATGGGCTCGTCGTCACGCGGTTGCAGGCCTGGGTGAAGCGGTTCTTCCTCAACCTCGTTGTCCAGACGCGAGTGACGTTGTGAGTTGGGCTGACGATCGACGCCATTGCGTCGGTCATCACGACGCGGGCCACCCTGGCGCCGACGGTCGTTGTACTGGCCTCGGTCACGACGTCCACCAGAACGACGGCCGAGGCGAGTCTCGGCGTCACGACGATCGTCATGTGTACGGCCACGTCCTCGCGAACCGCCCTGCGGACGACCAGCAGACGAACCACCCCGATGGGGCGAGCCACCATGACGACTGGGACGGCCCCGGTCGTTGCGCCTACCGTCGGACTGGGGAGAGGAAGAATCTGACATAGCCCTATCTTCTCGCATTGGGACGCACGACACCACTGACACCCTCCCGGGCACGTCGTCCAGGACGCAGCCGAGAGATCACGGTGAGAATGTCTGTACATGTGTTTGTGGCTCCCAGCCATACAAGCTGGGAGCCACAAAACATTATATATAGTCCGGCAGTGTCCTACTCTCCCACCAGATCCCTCTGGCAGTACCATCAGCGTGGTAAGGCTTAACGACCGGGTTCGGAATGGGACCGGGTGTTTCCCTTACGCTATAACCACCGAAACATCCACAGGGCACACACCCTGAACATGCCACACACCCAACCATCGGGTGTCTTCCACACCACCTGTCTCGGGTGGTGGAAGGGAGCCACATAGTGGATACGAACACACAGAAAAACTGTTTTGATCAGCAAGAAGTTGTTGTGTAACAAGCCCTCGACTTATTAGTACTGGTCAGCTCCACACCTTGCAGTGCTTCCACATCCAGCCTATCAACCCGGTCGTCTACCGGAAGTCTTACCAGATTCATCTGCGGGAACCCTCATCTCGAAGCGTGCTTCCCGCTTAGATGCTTTCAGCGGTTATCACAACCCGACGTAGCCAACCAGCCATGCACTTGGCAGTACAACTGGCACACCAGAGGTCAGTCCGTCCCGGTCCTCTCGTACTAAGGACAGCTCTTCTCAAGATTCCTACGCGCGCAGCGGATAGGGACCGAACTGTCTCACGACGTTCTGAACCCAGCTCGCGTGCCGCTTT